>QFCH01000269.1_pt1 | contig 531089 bp, 463 predicted proteins | sample 5346071 | NCBI WGS metagenome assembly QFCH01 (sample SAMN09062255, study PRJNA434731) | Human gut metagenome, whole genome shotgun sequencing project. | isolation source: stool timepoint B chromium assembly | host: Homo sapiens | collected 2015 | reverse complement strand
ACAGATACGTTTGTGAGATAGCGAGCCACGGGGACTGTACGCCACGACCTTTCCAAAAGAAAGCGAGCGACTCACGCAGTGATCCGAGAGCGACTGTTGGAAAAGTCGTTTTGCCATGACCTATCCTCACAGAATAATGATACGTCCGCATGGTGCGGTTCTGCCCACAAGAATGGGAATAGTTGAGATACTAATGGAGCTTTCCAAAGCCGTCTGTCTGCTTATGTAACTTATAAATAGACACACAGTAAAGGGGGTGTTACATTATGTTAAATACTGATGTGTTAAATGATGTGATGTTCCAGCGAGGTAAGGTGTTGGAATATGAATAAAACGAAGATAAGAGCAACGGAACAGCCGATTGCTGTTGATATAGAGGGACTGTCTGCTAGGTTATCTTGTGGTCGTGCTACTGCAAGAAAGATTGGCGAGCAGGCAGGAGCAAAAATTGTGATAGGTCGCAGGGTTCTTTATTCCATAGAAAAAGTCAAGAAATACTTGTTATATTTGGAAGAATAGAGCGATTTTCTATTTATGTTCTCTGGCGTGTGTAGTATAATAAGAAAGGACAAAGCACGCTGTGAGAACAAGAAAAGAGGCTTTTTCAGAAAGGAATGGTTCTCATGGCAATTAGTAGAAAAGACCCAAAAGGAAGAAAATTAAGAGAGGGCGAAAACTGGCGTAATGATGGAAGATACAGTTATCGTTATACAGACGTAAGAACAGGCAAGAGATTGACAGTCTATGCACAAGATTTACCAGAGCTTCGAGAAAAAGAGAAGCAGATTGCAAAAGATATGGAAGATAATATATTGACAGACGGAGCAATCAAAAAAATGACGCTTAACACGTTGTTTGAGCGTTATATGGCAACTCGTGAGCTAGCTGATACTACAAGAGTTAGTTATGTTCGTGCTTGGGAAAACAGAGTAAAAGACGAGATTGGAAATATTAAAGTTGTTCAGCTTTTACCCTCACATATTAAAGCGTATTATGCGAAACTTTCCAAAGCTGGATATGCTTATTCTACAATCAAGTATATTCACAACCTGCTTTATCCTGCATTAGAAATGGCTGTTGATGATGATATTATCCGAAAGAACCCTGCAAAAAGTTCCATTAGTGATTATGGAAAACCAGCAGAGGAAAAAGAAGCCTTAACAGTTTCTCAACAAGAAAAGTTTATGGAGTTTGTAAAACAGAGCAATGTCTATAACACATATTATCCTATGTTTACCATAATGATTGGTACGGGGTTAAGATGTGGGGAGCTTATTGGTCTTACATGGAAAGATATAAACATCAAGGCAAAAACGGTTAATGTAGACCATCAGCTCATTTATAAGAATTTAGGCGACGGTTGCAAGTTCCATATCTCAACACCAAAAACGTCGTCGGGTATTCGTATTATACCTATGACACAAGAAGTTGCAAAAGCCTTTGAGGAACAAAGAAAAATCAATTTTATGCTTGCAAAGGATAAGAGCATTGAGGTGGACGGGTGTTCGGGGTTTGTCTTTACAGCAAAATCGGGCAGACCGCTTATGCCGAATGGCGTAAATAGTGTTTTATACAACATTGTAGACGCATATAACAAAACCGAAGTAGAGAGAGCAAAAAAAGAGCATAGGAAAGCAGAGCTGTTACCAAAGTTTTCAGCTCATGTAATGCGTCACACAGCTTGTACCAGAATGGCAGAGTGCCGTATGGACGTAAAAGTTCTTCAATATATTATGGGACACGCTCATATAGATGTAACAATGGAAGTGTATAACCATATTGGAGAGCTGACAAGGATTGAAAATGAGATTGCAAGACTAGATAGTATGGTGTTAAATGCTTGACACCACAAAAAGAGAAATTGGTGTCAAATTGGTGTCAAAACAGAAAAAATCACAATTTCAAAAGAAATAAGATACTGCAAACCATTGATTTTAAAGGGTTTGCAAAAAAAATCTCAAAAAATTAGCACTCACCTCTTGACTTGGCTAATAACATATGGTATAACATACTTAACGCAAATAAAAGCGTTATACAACAAATAGAACAAAAGTATGAAAATAGTAGAAACACCCGGAAAGGAGGGGTTTTTATGAATATCCAGAAATTTACACAGAAATCTATGCAGGCAATCCAGGATTGCGAGAAATTAGCTTATGAATATGGTAATCAGGAAATCGAGCAGGAACATCTGCTGGTAGCCCTGATGCGTCAGGAAGATGGTCTGATCCCGATGCTGATTGAAAAGATGGAGATCAACAAACAGCATTTCATGAACAATGCGGAAGATCATCTGGCAAAGAGAGTGAAAGTTTCCGGCGGACAGGTTTATGTCGGTCAGCAGCTGAACAAAGTATTGATCAGTGCCGAGGATGAAGCAAAGCAGATGGGCGATGAGTATGTATCCGTAGAGCATCTGTTTTTGAGTATGATCCGTTATCCGAACCCGGCGATCAAAGAGATTTTCCGTGAATATGGAATCACAAGAGACAGATTCCTCCAGGTATTATCCACTGTCCGTGGCAACCAGAGAGTTGTAAGCGACAATCCGGAAGCTACTTATGATACATTGGAAAAATATGGTTACGATATGGTAGAACGTGCAAGAGATCAGAAACTGGATCCGGTCATCGGACGTGACAGTGAGATCCGAAACGTTGTCCGTATCCTTTCCAGAAAGACAAAGAATAACCCGGTTCTGATCGGTGAGCCTGGTGTTGGTAAGACTGCCGTTGTTGAAGGACTGGCACAGCGTATCGTCCGCGGAGATGTTCCGGAAGGATTAAAAGACAAGAAATTATTTGCCCTTGATATGGGTGCTCTGGTTGCAGGTGCAAAATACAGAGGTGAATTTGAGGAACGTCTGAAAGCTGTTTTGGACGAGGTAAAGAAGAGCGAGGGCAAGATTATCCTCTTTATCGATGAGCTGCATACGATCGTTGGTGCAGGAAAGTCGGACGGAGCCATGGATGCCGGCAACATGTTAAAACCAATGCTGGCAAGAGGTGAATTGCATTGTATCGGTGCTACTACACTGGATGAGTACCGTGAATATATCGAAAAAGATGCTGCCCTGGAGCGTCGTTTCCAGCCGGTTATGGTAGATGAGCCAACGGTGGAAGATACCATTTCCATTCTGCGTGGTTTGAAAGAGCGTTATGAAGTATTCCATGGTGTAAAAATTACAGATGGTGCGCTGGTTTCAGCAGCCGTATTGTCTAACCGTTACATTTCCGACCGTTTTCTGCCGGATAAAGCCATCGACCTTGTGGACGAGGCATGTGCATTGATCAAGACGGAGCTGGACTCTATGCCGACAGAGCTGGATGAACTGAACCGTAAAGTAATGCAGCTGGAGATTGAGGAAACCGCTCTGAAGAAAGAAGAAGACAATCTGAGCAAAGAGCGTCTGGAGAATCTTCAGAAAGAACTGGCAGAGCTGCGCAGTGAGTTCCAGACAAAGAAAGCACAGTGGGACAATGAGAAGAAAGCCGTTGAGCGTGTACAGAAATTGCGTGAGGAACTGGAAGCACTGAACAAAGAAATACAGACCGCACAGCAGAATTATGATCTGGAAAAGGCAGCAGAACTGCAGTATGGTAAGAAACCACAGCTTGAAAAAGAACTGGCGCACGAAGAAGAAATCGTGAAAAATAAAGATATGTCACTGGTGCATGAGAGTGTCAGCGAAGATGAAATTGCAAGAATCATTTCCCGATGGACAGGAATCCCGGTTGCAAAACTGACTGAGAGTGAACGTAACAAAACCTTACATCTGGACGAAGAACTGCACAAACGTGTCATCGGACAGGATGAGGGTGTCACAAAAGTTACTGAAGCAATCATACGTTCCAAAGCCGGAATCAAAGATCCGAGCAAGCCGATCGGTTCCTTCCTCTTCCTTGGACCTACCGGAGTCGGTAAAACAGAGCTGGCAAAAGCATTAGCTGCAAGCCTGTTTGATGATGAATCCAATATGGTTCGACTTGATATGAGTGAATACATGGAGAAATACTCTGTATCCAGACTGATCGGAGCACCTCCAGGATATGTTGGATACGATGAAGGTGGTCAGCTGACCGAAGCTGTTCGTAGAAAACCATATTCCGTCGTTCTGTTTGATGAGGTGGAAAAAGCACATCCGGATGTCTTTAACGTATTGTTACAGGTTCTGGATGACGGTCGTATTACGGATTCCCAGGGTCGTACCGTAGATTTTAAAAATACCATCATCATTATGACCTCCAACCTTGGATCTGCGCATCTGCTGGAAGGTATTGACGAAAACGGTGATATCAATCCGGAAGCAGAAGAACTGGTTATGAACGAGCTGCGGGGCAACTTCAGACCGGAGTTCTTAAACCGTCTGGATGAGATCATCATGTTTAAGCCGCTGACAAAGGATAACATCGGAAATATCATTCATCTGCTGATGAATCAGTTGAACAAACGTCTGGAAGACCGCGAGATTTCTGTAGAACTTACACCGGCAGCAGAGAACTTTATCGTAGAGCACGGGTATGACCCGATCTACGGTGCAAGACCTCTGAAACGATTCCTGCAGAAACATGTGGAGACATTGTCTGCAAAACTGATTCTTGCCGATGAAGTACATGCAAATGATGTGATCCTCATTGATGTGGATGGAGATCATCTGACGGCAAGGGTAAAATAATATAAGGATTATGGGAGTGCAAAGCACGGAGTAATCCGTGTAATCAAGATTTAGGTGTTTTGACACCAAGATCAGATATAGAAAGAAGAGACTTAGCTTAGTTGTAATGACTGGGCTGAGTCTCTTTTTTTCAGATTTATCTCAGTCGAGAAGACTCCCACTTCTGCAAGTGGTGAGTAATAACAAGTCTTTCTCAGTGGGAGTACAATCTCCGACTGAGATAAACGCTCCGCGAGGATGTGCAGTGATTCTGAGAAGAATATGTCAGCTTACGCTGACCAGAATCACGCACCAAGTCTCACGTGCGTTCGACTTGAAATTTTTGGCTAAGCTGTATTCTTTTCCGGTTATAGACCAGATGAAGATACATGGCATCCTGGGCACGAAGCGGATCGTGGGATGCGATAGCATCAGCAATTTCGCGGTGCGTTTCTATGGTTTCCTCGTGCAGACTACCACCGGTTGTTTCTACAAATAACGGAATAGAACTGTTAATTACAGGAATCAACCTTGGAACTACTACATTTTTACTGCTCATTGCTATAGCTGTATGCAGCTCGATATCCTTATATGTGTGATTTTCATGATTTTTTAATAATAGTTCAACTTCATCGCAAAGAGCGGTGATTTTTTTTATGTCATTTTCATCTGCATGTGTGGCTGCCATTGCTGCAATGGATGGTTCCAGAAGAAAACGAACTTCCAGCAAATCATTAATGAGCTTTTGCTTGTTACCGATAAAAGTAAAGCCGAGAGGATCCTCAACCATTCCGGGAGAAGCGGCAATGTAAGTACCGGATCCCTGACGGATAGTAACGATATTTCTGGAAGCAAGAAGTTTCATTGCCTCGCGAATAGAACTTCTTCCAACATTCAGGCGTTCGGAAAGAATTGTTTCATTAGGCAATTTGTCTCCGGGCTGCAGGTTTTCTTCCAAAATGAGTGCGATGATATCTTCTGATATTTTCTGAGGAAGGCTTTTTTCTTCAGATGGTAAATTCGTCATATGATTTACTCCATTTCTTATCTTATATATTTCCTGCTTTTTATGATAATATCTTTTGAAACCAAAGTCAAAATGTTGATATGCACAAAAACACACAGAATATTTTGGGCAAAATTCCAGTGTTGCATTTTTTGAAGAGTGAATATATGATAAATACATCAGATGAATTATGATAAAAACAGCTTAGAATTAAAAAAATGGCATAAAAAAGCTGAAATAGGTCAGATGAATTTGTAGTAAACTTGAAAAACATCAGATGAATCAAGGAGGTAAAAGCGAAATGGAAGAAACAACTTTTATGGCCGACCCAATGAGGCTGATGATTGCAACTCTGGCAGCAATGTATTTTCTGGGAATCCGCCGGGGATTTACCGGTGCTCAGTTAAAAAAATATTGGATCACTCACTCAGACCGGTAGGTATGATACTTCTTGTTATTGCCAGTGGCGGTGTGATCAGATGGATGCTTCAGGATTCCGGACTTGGAAATATTATTGGTCCGGTTCTTGAAAAAAGCGGACTTCCATTGATCCTTATTGCTTTTCTTATTGCAGTTCTGGTCAGAGCTTCAGTGGGAAGCTCCATTGTGGCAATGACGATGGCTTCCGGAATTATGGCAACGATGCCGGCAGTAATGGATACAAGCATGGCCGGTTTATTTACGGGATATGTATGATGCAAAACATCTGGTGCAGGCGGCATCCGGATGTCAGACAGATGTGGATTTGATCTGTGGAAAATATATTGTAGATGCAAAATCTATGCTGGGAGTCTTCAGTTTGCCGACATTTGATCATGTGGAACTTGGTGTGGCAGAGGATGAAGAAAAGAAACTCAGAGAGAAACTGGAAAGTTTGAAATTGATTCGAGAATAAAAACAGAAAGAGGAGAAAATCATGCAGTTAAAAAGTCAGGAAATGAGAAAACTTGCACCGGAGCTTGATCCGCTGCGTCTGGGAACAGGATGGACAAAAGAGGACCTGGGAAAGGTTCAGGTCATGGTAGAAAGCACTTACGGTGACAGTCATCCGGGAAGCGGACATTTAAATGTTCTTGTGGAAGAGGTACGAAAGGGAATTGCTGAAGAAGGCGGATTTGGAGCACGTTATTACTGTACCGATATCTGCGATGGTGAAAGTCAGGGAACCGATGGCATCAATTACAGCCTGGCAAGTCGTGAAATGATAGCTAACATGATCGAAATTCATGCAAATGCAACACCATTTGATGCGGGTGTCTATCTTTCAAGCTGTGATAAAGGTGTTCCGGGAAACTTGATGGGGCTTGCCAGAGTAAATATTCCGTCTGTATTTGTACCGGGTGGAACAATGAATGCCGGACCGGAGATGCTGACATTGGAACAGCTTGGAATGTACAGTGCAAAATTTGAACGTGGTGAAATTGATGAAGAAAAGCTTGACTGGGCAAAGTGCAATGCATGCCCGAGTTGTGGAGCATGTTCCTTTATCGGAACAGCTTCTACCATGCAGATTATGGCAGAAGCACTTGGCCTTGCGCTTCCGGGTACAGCATTGATGCCATCTACAAGCCCGGATCTTCTCGAATTTGCAAGAGAAGCGGGAAGACAGGCAGTGAGAATTGCCAAGATGGAAAAAATGTGTCCGTCAGATATTGTGACTATGGACAGCTTTGAAAATGCGATTCTTGTACATGCTGCAATTTCAGGAAGCACAAATTGTCTGTTACATATTCCGGCAATTGCACATGAGTTTGGTATTGAGATTACCGGGGACACTTTTGACAGACTGCACAGAAATGCCAGATATCTTCTGGACGTACGTCCGGCAGGACGCTGGCCGGCTGAATGCTTCTATTATGCAGGTGGTGTGCCGGCAATCATGGAAGAGATTAAAGAACATCTCCATTTGGATGTAATGACTGTTACAGGAAAGACTTTGGGAGAAAACCTGGAAGAACTGAAGCGGAATGGTTTTTATGAAAAATGTGAAAAATGGCTTCAGGAATTTAACAAACGTTATCATGTAAATGTTACAAAAGAAGATATTATTCGTCCATATGACAAGGCAATCGGAACAGATGGAAGTATTGCAGTTCTTCGCGGAAACCTTGCACCGGAAGGAGCTGTGATCAAACATACTGCATGCCCGAAGGAAATGTTTCGGTCTGTACTTCGTGCAAGACCGTTTGACAGTGAGGAAGAATGTCTGGATGCCGTTCTGAAACACAAAGTTCAGAAAGGTGATGCGGTATTCATCCGCTATGAGGGACCGAAAGGAAGCGGAATGCCGGAAATGTTCTATACCTCTGAGGCAATCAGCAGTGATAAAGAACTTGGAAAGAGTATTGCACTGATTACGGATGGCCGTTTTTCCGGTGCATCGACTGGTCCGGTAATCGGACACTGTAGTCCGGAAGCCGTTGATGGCGGTCCGATTGCGCTTGTTGAAGAAGGGGATCTGATTGAAATTGATGTTATGGAAAGAAAACTGAATATCATCGGAATTGCCGGAGAACGCAAATCTATGGAAGAAATTGATCAGATTCTTGCAGAAAGACGTAAGAACTGGAAACCACGGGAAACAAAATATAAGAAAGGTGTGCTGAGACTTTTCAGCCAGCATGCGGCAAGTCCTATGAAGGGAGCTTATCTGGAGTATTAATATGGAGCACAAATTTATTACAATTGGCGAGATTATGCTGCGTCTGACTCCGCCGGATTATGAAAAAATCAGACTGGCAACAACTTTTGAGGCAAGATATGGGGGAAGTGAGGCAAATGTTGCTCTTTCCCTTGCAAATCTTGGTGTAGATGCATCATTTTTTACAGTAGTTCCGGGAAACAGTCTTGGAAAAAGTGCTGTACGTATGATGCGAAGCAATGATGTAAATTGTGATAACGTGATTTATTCTACGGAAGAAGAGACACCTACGCATCGTCTGGGCACTTATTATCTGGAAACGGGTTATGGAATTCGTCCAAGTAAGGTGGTTTACGACAGAAAACATAGTGCTTTTTCAGAGTACGATTTCAGCAAAACTGATGTAAAAAAACTTCTGGCTGGTTATACATGGCTTCATTTAAGCGGTATTACACCGGCACTGGGAACAAAATGCCGAAACTTGATCATGACATGCCTGAAAACTGCGAAAGAAAGCGGAATGACAGTAAGTTTTGACGGAAATTTCAGAAGTACTTTGTGGAGCTGGGAAGAGGCAAGAGATTTTTGTACCTGCTGTCTTCCGTATGTGGATGTCCTTTTCGGAATCGAACCTTATCATATCTGGAAGGATGAGGAAGATCATAATGCAGGAGATGTAAAGGATGACATTCCATTTCAGCCAGATCTCGAACAGCAGGAGAAAGTGTTCCGGGCATTCGTAAAAAGATATCCAAATATAAAATGTATCGCAAGACATGTTCGTTATGCACATAGCTGCAGTGAAAACAGCCTTTCTGCTTACCTCTGGTTAAATGGAAAAATCTATGAAAGTAAGAGATTGTCCTTTCATATTCTTGACAGAGTAGGTGGTGGAGATGCATTTGTAAGTGGCATTATATATGGACTGATGAATGATTATACACCCGAGGATATTGTGAATTTCGGTGTTGCAGCAAGCGCAGTGAAACATACAATTCATGGTGATGGAAATATCACAGATGATGTTTCACTGATCAGACATGTGATGGAAATGAATTTTGATATAAAAAGATAAGAGCGTATAAGGGAAAGGAAATTCAGATGGAAGATATAACAGAAAGCTTTGAGAAACTTGGAGTAGTTCCGGTAGTCGTACTGGAAGATGCAAAAGATGCAGTGCCGTTAGCAACCGCATTAGTTAAAGGCGGGCTTCCATGTGCGGAAGTGACTTTTCGTACAGAAGCGGCAGAAGAGAGTATTCGTCTGATGATGGAACAGTTTCCGAAAATGCTGGTTGGAGCGGGAACTGTGCTTACTGTTGAACAGGTTGATGCCGCTGTTCGGGCAGGGGCAAAATTTATTGTAAGTCCGGGCTTTGATGCAGAGATTGTGGATTATTGCATCAAAAATGAAATTCCGGTCTTCCCGGGCTGTATCACCCCGTCTGAAGTTGCACAGGCAGTAAAAAGAGGACTTAAGGTTGTGAAATTCTTTCCGGCAGAACCGGCAGGAGGTATTTCCATGATCAAAGCAATGGCAGCACCTTATGTAGGGCTTAAATTTATGCCTACCGGTGGAATTAATGCAAAAAATCTGGAAGATTATCTTTCCAGTGACAAAATTATCTGTTGCGGTGGCAGCTGGATGGTAAAAGGTGATCTGGTGAAAGCGGGAGAATTTGACAAGATTCGGGAACTGACAGCAGAGGCGTGCAAATTGGTTGCTTCCATCCACGGATAAATAGAATTTGTACACAGCGTTCATGCGCAAGTAGCGAAAGTGGATTGCGAATGTCCGTTTTACAATCGAGTAGGAGGCGGTGACTAACCGCCGTCCTCTCACAGCACCGTACGTACCGTTCGGTATACGGCGCTTTCAATAGTTGACGTGCACAGACTGATAGGCTGTGGCTAAATCATAAAAGCCACTGTTTATCAGTCTTTCTTTATTCAGCGCCCAAATCACAGCTTTGTTATTGCTGATATACCAATACTTTCTGCGACTGTTTGCTATTGTTGACGCATAGTGTTCTGGGATTCCGAGCTTGACTAGATTTTTATATTTCGTTCTGGGTTTCTTCCACTGTTTCCATATACACATACGTATTCTGTGATAGAGCCATCCGTTGATGTCATCTATGTTGTTCTTCATACTTGCAATTCCGTAATAGTTGAGCCATCCTCTTGCATACACCTTGATTTCCTCAAGGCTTGGCTTGATTGACTGACATCGCTTACGGGAAGATAGCTCCTTCAGTCTAGACTTAAACTTCTTCCATGACTTCGGATGAACTCGGACATAAATGCCTTTTCCGTTCCTTCCCAATGCAAAGCCAAGGAATTTAAAATTTCGGATTGCAAACACGCTGACAGTACGGCTCTTTTCTCGGTTGACTGTAAGTTTCAGCCTTTCCTCAAGATATTTCGAACTGCTTTCCAAGAGTCTCTCTGATGCTCGCTTGCTCTTTGCAAGAAGCACAATGTCATCTGCATATCTTATGCATGGAACACCTCTTTTCAGGAATTCCTGGTCGAACTCATTGAGGTATACATTTGCCAGCAAGGGTGATAGATTTCCACCTTGTGGTGAGCCCTCCTCTGTGTCAATGACCACTCCGTTTTCCATTACACCGCTCTTCAGATAGCGCTTTATCAGCTGTACTACACGTTCATCTTTTACATTCTTTCGGAGAAGATTGATAAGAATTTCGTGATTAAGAGTATCGAAGTACTTTGACAGGTCAAGGACTACAGCAAATGTATAGCCTTGTTCTGCGTACTCCTTAACCTTAAGTATTGCATCTTTTGCACTTCTGTTCGGACGATAGCCATAGCTGCCCTCTGCAAACAGCGGTTCATAGATTGGCACTAACTGTTGGGTTATTGCCTGTTGGAGTGTACGGTCTACCACTGTTGGTATGCCAAGCTTTCGCACACCACCATCTGGTTTGGAAATCTCAACTCGTCTTACTGGAGACGGCGTATACTTTCCACGATAAATGCGGTCGGTTATCTCTTGTTGATGTTCTTTTAGATATGGAAGAGCCTCCTCAATGGTCATGCCATCAATTCCCGGCGCTCCTTTGTTTGCCTTAACTCTCTTATACGCTCTGGTAAAGTTGTCTTTATACAGTATCGCTTCCAAAAGTCTCGGCTGTGCACTGTCTCTTTCTTTCCATATCCGATTGAATGACCTAGACGCTTTCACATACCCTTCATGTTCCGCATTATCTCTTTGCGAACAGCCATTGTTTTCAATGTTTTCTGTCATAGACGGTCATTCCTCCTTTCTCGGTCATACTCAAGACTCCTACTGATTCGGTCCTTCACCTCTCGGCTACTATGACCTCTGCTGACTTCTGTGCGTTCAGCATTGCTTTATGCAATGATTACCTCTTTCAAGGCGTACCGCACAGACCTCCCCGGGTACCACACATTTCTTTCTCTCCATCCATCTGCCACATCTACCATACATGATTCCGTGTAGCTACTGGGCTTCAACTTGTATAGCAGTCTTACCCTCATGCATAGCCTTATATGTGATTTCTGTTCGTCAGACCAGAGATTTGCCCGTGGGTTAGTAGGTTCCCCACATCCAGCTTCCTTAAGATTTCACCTCACGATGAACACCCTCGCCTTCGGCTATATCCTTCCCACTACCGGGTGGATTCCGGACTTTCACCGGTTAGAAACGTGCGCCGCCGGGCGCACTATAGAAAAAGAGCTTTTGTATGATTAAATATCAGCAAAAGCTCTTTTTTTGTAAGTGAAAGTCAGAAAGCATCAATGATTGTTCAGAATATCTGGTTCTTCTGCAATCTCGATCAGGATGACACTGTGGACGGGCAGTGTAACATCAATGATCAGATGATCCGTTACAGTGGCTTCCCGGTAGATGGTATCGGGGCTTGATTTCTGCTGGATATGATCTAAAATTTCAACAGAATCGTACCGGGGTGCCCCCATTTTCAGCCAGAGATCATAAGCGGAGCCGGAAGTGCGGCTGACTTCTGTCTGGCGCATAAGGTAATGTCCGGAGGGCAGATTTAAGATGATGCACATGGAAAGGGTGGGGATATTACCATAGCAATCATAACGCTGTTCATAGGACAGAATGGAGGGCAGGTGTTCATCATAATCCAGCGGAAATGCAGTGTGAAACAGCAGAAGCTGGTAATGTGAGCCATTTTTTGTGAGAATATAATGTTCGCCTTTGGATAGAATCGAGTTACTCAACTGATTCAATTGCACAAATGTATAGTAAGATGCCTTTTTCAATCCGTGGATATCCAGCAGACCGGGACCACCACCGAACAACCGGTTTTCCGGAAAGAAATCTTCATTCACATCACAAAGGGAACGAAATCCCAGCATCTGTACCTGGGTGCCGATCAACATCTGCACAGTATATGCAATAAAGGAACTCATAAAGCAGGTATCCCGGGCATAATCTTTTGGATGGTAGGTATTGTTCCAGTCAGAAATGATCACGGGATAGTCAGTAAAGGTCGGGTCCTGGTGAACCAGATGCAGAAAATCAAAGAAACTCTGGTAGAGTCCGGCAGCACTCCGGTAGGAATGTTCTGTCGTATCAGTCAGATAGCGGTTCTGTATCATCCGGTCGGAAGTATTGAAATTGGAGGCATACAGATGCACGGTCAGAAAGTCCGGGTGCAGTTCGTAAGTCCGGCAATAGTCAAAAAATGCCTGATACCAGGAAAAACCATTTGGAATGGAAAAGTCAGGTCCACCGAATTGCAGAGCTTCATCTACCGTTTTTATCGCATTATAGGTGACACGGTAGAAGAGAAAAAAGTTTTCCATCGATTCGTGCCAGTAGCCACCTTTCATTTCCAGATCCGGGGAGGTCCACATATTGAACTTCCAGGTCAGCACTTCTTTTCTTCCATAACGGTGGATCAGGTGTTCCATAAAATGTTCCACAAGACGGCTCCAGTTTTTCAGGGAGCGGGGAAAACTGACATTCGGCCGGTGCTGCCAGTTGGCAAACTGTTGCCTGGAAGCAAGCATACGCGGCATAAATCCAAGTTCTGTGTAAGGTTTGATATGAAGTTCACACAGAAAATCATAGATCATATCAATATATTGCCAGTTGTATACCGGAACTTTGTCCGGTGTCTCATAGTAGACAAAGAGATCATCGGAAAATACATTGCGCAGCCGCAGGTGACGGATGGATAATTCCCCGGCGACATTGCGTAGCTGCTGCTGAATATCTCCCCGGAGCAGGTCAGCGGCACGACCGATGGAATAACATAATTCCGGAAGTTTGCAGTGAGCCAGGGCAGGATCTTGTTTTCTGCCATTTAACTCCAGGGTGATACGGTCATTTTTGTCTGTATCCGGCAGAGATCGTTCTGTTTTTTCTGTCCAGTAATCCCGGAAAAAGGAAAAGGTGGAGGAAGTTTCTTCCGGCGTGTGCTGACGGCTGTGCAGAAGTTTCTGTTCCTTCTGCCAGGCATAAGGTGTAGTGTGAAACAGTTTTTTAAATGCAGTATTATAGGTTTTGTAACTGTTGAATCCGCAGGAAAGGGCGATATCCAGCAGAGAGTGGTCTGTATTCATGATAAGCGGCAGGGAATTGACAATGCGCAGCTGGTTGATGTACTCCGTCAGTGTCAGTCCCATATGTTCCCGGAAATATTTTGAAAAATACTGCGGATGCAGTCCAATCTGCGCTGCCACTTCCGGCAATGACAAATCTTTTGTATAGTGTTCTGTGATGTAAGCCAGGGCATGGAAAAGCCGGTCATCCCGTGTCTGAGTTCCATGAAGCGTAGATGCAGAAGAAGTGGACAGCTGGTTCAGGATGTAGGACAGCAAATTTCCGAGATGGGACAGTGCATGCAGTTGAGCCCCCGGGGAATGTACGGTATGATAATAAATAAATTTTCCGAATTCCTGACAGAAAAATTCATAGCGTTCCGGTTCGGATTCCGGTGTGACGGCGTGGGTGTTGAGTGTCATGTCAGTAAGCTCCGGAACTGCAGACTGTATGTAGGATTTATGGATGAGAACACTCAGAACCCGGGCATCCGGTGAGAAAGTCAGGAACTGATGGATTTCGTACATATTAAAAAATGTAAAATCATGGGGCTTTAGATGAATCAGCTGATTGCGGCACCGGATGGTTCCGGTTCCCTGCAGCAGAAACAGAAAGTTGAAACTGTCAAAACATTGTGGTTTGCTATTCAGTTTGTCTTTCAGTTCAAACTGGTAAAAAGGCAGGACAGGCATGATAAAATCTCCTTTTATAATGTAAGTTTTTGAAATGATAATAGAAAATAGTATAACATAAATGGAAGAAAAATAATATAAAATGCATAAATAAGGGTAGAAATATAAGGTTAAAAAAACAGAGTAGAATAAAACAACTGAAAAAAGCCAGAAAAAAGTTCTGTTTGGACAAGCCAAAACCGGAAAAAATCCGTAAGATTATGGACATAGAAACGAGCACACAGGTTTAGCAAAAAACCGAAAGAGAGGTATGAGTAAATGAATGAGAAAAAAGAATTGTCTATGTCTGAACGAATCAGCTGGGCACTTGGACAGGCTACCGGCCGTCAGTTTATCACGGCGCTGGTAAGTACATACATTTTGATCTTTATGACAGATGTATTTGGAGTACCGGCCGCAGCAGCAGGTGTCATTATGACAGCCGCAACTGTCTGGGATGCTATCAATGATCCAATCATGGGTGGACTGGCAGACCGTACAAAGAGCCGCTGGGGTACTTACCGTCCGTATCTGTTACTGATTCCGCTGCCATTATCCATCGTATCCGTTCTGTTGTTTGCAGCACCGGATCTGAGCACTACCGGAAAAATTGTTTACGCAGCGGTACTTTATATCTGTTATGGAATGCTTGTAACAGCCATCGAGATTCCATATTATGCAATCCTTCCAACGATGTCCAGAAATGAGATGGAGCGAAATGATGTCATTTCTCTGGCAACGTTTATCGCATCCATCATGATCCTTATTGTAACATCTTTTACAACAAATTTTGTAAAGGTGATCGGTGGAGATAATCCGGCAAAAGGATATATGGTATTAGTAGCCATCGGTGCGATTTTGATGTGTATTACAAGCTGGATCGCATTTGCAAAATGTAAGGAACGTCATACGGTTGATATGACACACGAAGAGCATGTATTTAAAAGTGCAGGAAAGCTTCTGAAAGTAAAAGAGATGTATCCGATGATCGCATTCTGGTGTGTAGGATGTATCCTGTTTCAGATTATCATGTCATCTTCTGTTTTTTATTGCATGTACTATCTGATGAATCCTGGCCTGATCGCTACTTACATGTTAGTGATCTCCATCAGTGGTATGGTAGGTGTTATGGTGCTGATGCCGATTCTCCTTAGAAAAGTAAAAGGAAGTATGAAAAAAGCAGTTACATTTACACAGGTTATTGCCTGCGTATGTTATCTGATTCTGTTCTTTGTTGGTGGAAAATCCATTCCGGCACTGTATATCCTGACATTTATTGCATGTATGTTCTCTACCATGACAAATGCATTTCGTCCGATGACTGTTTTCGGAATGACAGATTATGTATACAAAACAACCGGTGATCAGCTGAATGGTACGATTTCTGCTATTGGTGGTTTCTCCTACAAATGTGGAACAGCTATTTCCAATGCGATCCTTGCAGGTATTCTGGCAGCAACCGGTTATATCGCAAATGCTATCGGGCAGGAGCCGGAAGCAGTTCTGATCGGTATTAATTCCGTTCGTTTCCTCGTTCCACTGGCAGCATCCGTTCTATATATTATTTTCATCCAGTTCTATCCGGAGAAAAAGATGCAGGAACTTACTGCGAATAGTGAGAAAGCTAACTAAAACCATAAACCAAATAAAAAATGTATTCCTGGAGAATTTCATTTATAAGATTCCGTGAATACATACAAATCAAAGGGGCATTTGTACATGCCCTTTTGGTGGTTGAAGAAAGCGTAGTAGAAAAGAAAGGTGTATTAAAATCAATGAAAAATCAATGGATTACAGATGGAAGCGGAAAACCGTTTTATGCAAGAAAAGAAATTTATCTGACAAAGGAAATCTGTAAGGCCAGGGCAGCAGTCTGCGGTCTGGGACAATTCATTTTTCATATCAACGGGCAGAAGGTAGGAGATCACGAGCTGGATCCGGGCTGGACAAATTATAAAAAACGAATCCAGTATGTAACATTTGATGTGACGGATGATCTGAAAAAAGGGAAAAATGTGATCGGAGCGGAAGTCGGAAACGGCTGGTTTCTGATGCAGAACGAGCATTACAGTTTCCATTTTCCACCTTTTATGCCGCCAAATCCGAATCCGTATGAGGCGTTTGGCGAGAGCCTTGTACTGGCACTGGAACTGACGGTGGAATATGCGGATGGAACCAGTGAGACAGTTTATGCGGATGATTCTTTTAAGGTAAAACCGCATGAGATTACTATGAGCAATGTGTATGGTTCTGAGACAGCCGATGGAGCGGCTTATCCTGCAGGCTGGGACATTGCCGGCTTTGATGACAGTGGCTGGGCAGCTGCACAGCAGGTGGCAGAGGCGCAGGCACCGACTGGAACACTTGTAGAGCAGGATCAGCCGGCTATCAAAGTGATCAGGCGCTACGAGGCAAAATATATTCACAGCGTGGAAGCGGATAAATCTCTGGATATGACAGAACAGCAGGAATCTGATATAGATGCAGAGAATGTTGCAGCAGAGGATCAGAAAACCGGCAGTATTCATCGCGATATTTACGATCTGGGACAAAATATTTCCGGTATGCTGCAGTTTGATGTAAAAGGCAAAAAAGGAACGAAACTGCGTTTTTATGTGGCAGAAAAACTGGATAAAAACGGTGATGTGGATCAAATGGCGAAAAACTGGGTCCTGATCGACAACTGTATTACCTATGTCATCGGACAGGATGATATCTGGGAAACGTTCCGTATGAAATTCGCTTATTTTGCGGGACGTTACTTTGGGGTGGAAGGACTGGATGAACATACAGAACTTCGCAATATGTATGGAGATGCGATTTCCAGTGCATGGCAGAGGGATGGAAGTTTTCACTGTGATGATGAGCGTTACAATCAGATTTATGACCTGGTGGAGAAAGCTGTGGAAGCAAATATGCTCAGTGTACATACGGACTGTCCGACCATTGAGCGGTTTGCATGGCAGGAGCCAAACCATCTGATGGCACCGTCAATTATGTATATGAAGCGTTCTGATCGTCTTTGGAACAAATTCCTGACGGATCTTCGCATGGATCAGCATACGGCAGAGGACAGCTTTTCTGACGGGCAGGGCGGACGGTTTTATCCGGGGGATGGACTGATGCCATCTCAGAGTCCATGCTATATCCCGAATGTACTTCCGGTACCGGGAATGGGAAGTTTTTATGATATTATTCCGTGGGGCAGTACAAGCATCCTTGGAACCTACTGGCATTATATGTTTTATGGAGATGAGCAGATCATTCGTGATAACTATGAGGCAGGGAAAAAATATTTGGCTCATGAAGCGTCTCTTCGCGATGAAGAAGGATTTATCCATCACGGTCTCGGTGACTGGGGAAATCCGGAACACGCATTGCTGCGCGAGAATGTTGAGACTGCATTTTTGTATGCAGACAGCAAGACAATGGCATACTTTGCAGGCATTCTCGGAAAAACGGAGGAGCAGGCAGAATTTACAGAACTGGCAGAAGAAATCAAAGCAAATTATAATGAAAAACTACTGGTGCAGCACCCGCAGGATGGATACTGGTATTATCAGGCATGGGATCACAAAGATGAGATTTGCATGACGCAGGCCGCAGAGGCATTGCCGTTGTATTGGGGCATGGTTCCGGAAGATAAGGTGGAAGATGTGGTACGTACCTTCCGTCAGACACTGGAAGAAAAAGGTGTGTTCATCAGCGGGGAGGTCGGACTGCCATATATTATTCAGACTGCGAGAAAATATGGTATGAACGATCTGATCTGTCAGTTTATCACCAGAACCCAGCATCCGAGCTACTACGCATTTGTACTGGATGGTGAGACAACACTGGGTGAATACTGGGAGCAGAATCCGAGAAGCCACTGCCATGATATGATGGGACACATCATCGAGTGGTATTACAATGGACTGGCTGGTATCCGTTCGCTGGAGCCGGGATTTGGCAGAATCGAAATCGCACCGTATCTGCCGGAGAGTATGAATGAATTTACCTGCAGCTATAACTCCGTAAAAGGAAAAATTACGGTGCATGTGACACGGGAAAATGGTGAAGTAAAAGTGGAAGCTGATGTTCCGGAAAATATTGAGTATACGATTCTGTAAGATGTTGGGGTCAAAAGATGCCTTACGAATTGTTCCGTACTTCGTACTCCCACAATTCTACCCAATATTCGCATATCGTGAAGCTGACGCTCCACTTTTATGCTCATATCGGGGCGGGTCATTAAGCCATAAAACCACTCCTGTGCAAGCACATCGTGGTTTCAGGCTTTTGACCCTGGCATCTTCTGTAAATATGAAGTCATGAACATATTCAAATTTATCGGTTATGTGTACAATATTGAAAAATAGCATGTAAATAATAGTGGATAAGTAATGTAGGGCATGAGTTGTGCTCTGCATTATTGGAAAGGGGAAATTATGGGATATCCAAGAGAAGTGATCGAACAGGTAAAAGAAGCAGTTTGCAAAGAAGCGGCAGAGATGCGCCGGATCAACAAAATCGTTCCGGTGACTGGTAAACGACTGCAGATTACACAGCCGGATCGACAGATCGACGTGGTTTTTTATCCATCAGAGAAAGAAGATGCACCGTTGATTCTTGGTTTCCACGGCGGTGGATTTCTGTTTGGAGGATGCGCTATGAATGATGCTATGTGGAGCGAGACGGGAGCACAGCTTGGAGCGGCCGTGGCATCTGTTGAATACCGAAAGAGCCCGGATTACCAGTGGAGAGAGGCCCTTGCGGATGCCTATGATGCAGCTGTTTATTTTCAGAATAATGCAGAAAAATATGGTATCAATAAAAATGATATTTCTGTGATGGGATGCAGCGCCGGAGCAAATCTGGCAGCATCTGTTTGCCTGTATGCAAATCAACAAAAGAATCATCTTTTTCAGAGACAGATTCTTATGTATCCGTTTCTGGATTCTGCGACAGATCCTGACAGCAAAGGAAAAGGAAGCCTGGAAGGACCGATCAAGTATGTATTTAATGAATTGCATCGTAAACCGGAGGAAGCCAAAGTTCCGCTAGTCTCCCCTGTTTTTGCTGAAAAAAAAGAATTAGAAGGACTTCCGAAAACCATCATTTGTTATGCGGATCAGGACAATCTGAAAGCAGAAGGACAGAAATATGCGGAGATGCTGCGAAATGTAGGTGTCGGTGTGGATGATATGGTGACGATAGGAATGCCGCATGGTTTTTATGAGAGTGGTTTTGGAAAAATCAGTGAGGGAGAGATGGATTTCCTTGGGGATGATGTCAAAGAGATGATCCGAAACGGAAAAATCGCACAGGCTTCACAGGAGTGTCTGGAGTTTATCAAAAAACATTTTTAAATACTGCAAGAGTAAAATAATACAAGAATAGAATAATTAAGAGGCTTAGCTTAGTGTAATGACTGGGCTGAGTCTCTTTTCTCTCAGATTTTGGAATGATCACTTTGAACGCAAACCGCAAAGAGAATGTGTTTATGAGCAAGTAACGGAAGTGGATTGCGAATGTTCGATTTACAATAACTTCATGGCATGATACAATAAAATATCATTGTGACGGAGTTGTTTTTATCTGGAATAGAATTTTTAAAGAAGAATACAATAAACGAAATTAGTTTGACCTAATAGTAATAGAGGAGATGTGTGGAAAATGGAGGATTTAACGTGAAAGAATATTTTATCAGTGAGATTGATATAGACAAATTGTATCATTTGTCGGATATAAAAATACAACTGGATTCGACGAAACGCCAACATCTTCTGCTGACAGGAAAAAATGGTTCAGGAAAGACATCGTTGTTGTTAGAGATAGAAAAATTTTTGAAGGCCATAAATGATGAAAAATTTTCTAAGTTGAGAGGGTTTTATAAAGATGCATTAAATAGAGCCAAGGTTAATATAGAATCTGCAGCCAGTGAGAACGATAAATATGAAGCTGAAAAGCGGTATAGAATTTATGCAGATGAAATTGCAAAATATAGCGATGGTGTTCGAATTACCCTGAATGAATGCGATGGCATAGAAAAGGCATACCAAGATGGAAAATTTATAATGGCATATTTTCCATCTGAACGAAAAGCACAATTTGATGTACCGAATGGGGTAGAAAATATTGAATTGTCCAAAGCATACAGAATAGATAATAGTGCAGGAGCAGTTTTGCTTAAATATATGGTACATTTGAAAACGCAGCAATCTTATGCACAAAATGCAGGCGATGAATCTGTTGCGCAAATGATTCAGAAGTGGTTTGACAGATTTGAATCAGCATTGAGAATTTTACTGGATGAGCAGTCTGTCCATCTAGAATACGACTATAAGCGCTATAATTTTAAAATTTGTCAGAATGGACGAGAACCATTTGGTTTTAATGAATTATCGGATGGATATTCTTCCATTATTTATATGGTTTCGGATTTAATTCTGCGAATGGATAAGAATTGGCTGTTAGGGGATGAACTGAGTCAGTATAATTATCAGGGAATTGTTCTGATTGATGAGTTGGAGACACATCTTCATATTGAATTACAGAAAAAGATCCTTCCGTTTTTAACAGAATTTTTCCCCAAAATCCAATTCATTGTGACAACACATTCTCCTTATATTTTGAATTCTATTTCAAATGCAAGGGCTTATGATTTGGAGAGACATGTTGCATTGGATAATTTATCGGCATTTTCTTCCGATGATCTTGCAGAAGGATATTTTGAAGCGGATGAATATTCTGATGAATTAAAAAAACAATTGGCAAGGTATGAAATCCTTTGCTTCAGTGATGAAGTGACAGAGGAGGAACGAGCAGAGCGGGCAGAACTCAGAATCAAATTGAAAAATATGTCTTCGGAACTTTCAGGAACAGCAAAAGAGAAGTTTGAGGATATTGAGCGGAGAAGAAAATTAAATGATCAGAATTGAAAGAAAAGATACCGCACAGACACAGCTTGCAATTAAGGATTTAGAGGAAGCAAGTCAGCGTGGAAATTCTTATAATACAGAAAATGTAAATCGTGCGTTAAAAGCAGTATTTTATGGAAAATGTTACATCTGTGAAAATAAACACGCTACATCGTATCAGATTGAACATTTAATACCGCATCATGGCAATGCACGGTTGAAATATGACTGGAACAATTTGTTTTGGGCGTGTGCGCATTGTAATAATATAAAATCTGACAAGTATGAGCCGATTTTAGATTGTACAAAGCGTTCAGTGGAACAATTAATTGCATTTCGTAAAAAAGGCTATTTTGGTGCAGAGGAAAAACTGGAATTTACGCCATTGGTTTCTGATGATGAGGAAGTGGAACAGACGGTTTCTCTGCTTGAAGATGTATATTATGGAACGACACCGCAGAAAAAGATAGAGGCGCAGATCATACGAAAAAATTTGCGAAAGAATCTCTCAAAATTCAAAGAGTATGTAAGAGAGTATCAGGAAGCGGAAGATGCGGTGGAAAAAGACGATATAGGAGAACTCTTGAAAAGAGAACTCAATAATAGTTCTGAATTTACTGCATTTAAAAGATGGCTGATCTGGGACAACGAAATGTTTTCAGAGATAGAAAAGTATATTCCGAAAAAAGATTGATTTTAGAGAAATAAAAATTGGTACTTGAATGTGCAATTATTCAAGTACCATCCTAATTTTGCCTCAATTTTATTATTGCACAAAGACTTATATTGCGGTAAGCTTCCTCAATTTAGGATTAGGAACCTTTGGGGCTTGCTGAGGAGTGTGAAAATTGAGTACAAGCATGGTCAAAAATGTTTCCAAATTAACCACCTCCTATATGTAATGATACCAAATAATAAATGAAGAGAAAAGATACTGCGTAAAAAGTAGGAGACTTAGCTTAGTTGTAATAATTGGGCTAAGTCTCTTTTTTTAAGCCGCATTTTTTCCGGTAATCTCTTGGTGTATCGTTGTATTTCACCTTAAAACTGTTATAGAAATAGCTGCTGTTGCTGTAGCCGATGGCTTCCATGATCTGCTCTACGCTCAGGGAACTCTGGCTCAACAGATAAGCAGCCTGTTGCAATTTACGTTCCTGTAGAAGCTGCTTGAAATTTTTCTGTAAATGCTTTTTTAACAGACGGCTCACATAATAGGTGGGCTGTCTGATCTGTGCGGAAATCTCCGCAAGTGTCCCTGATTTATAATGCGTCTCAATATATTGCAAAATCGTAAAAATCTGTGTCTGTTCGTACTGTTCCGGCACCGGGCAGTTTAATTTTTCTGCAAATACGGAGAGGTTCATCAGAACCAGTCCCATGGTCGTCTGGTTGATGGTATTTGTGTTCTGTTTATTCCAGAAAATTGTCCATATCATGTTTTCCAAAAGATTCAGCACCGGAGGAATATCCTTTGCGGAAAAATGCAGATAACTGTAGAGGGAAGTGCTGCCGGATAAAGCACTCAGCAGAAAATCTCGTAAAATGTTTTCCTGCTCGATCATGGAGACTGAACGGTCAAAAAATTCCGGAAGAATGATGAAATTCACAGCAATATCGTTTTCCCCGGCCGGTAATATCTCATGGGAGGCATTCTGGTTCAGAAACAGAAGATCACCTTCCTGCAAAACCAGCTTGTCTGTACCGTTTAGAATGTGTGTGGTCGTTCCGCTGCACATATAAATCAGTTCCACATAGTTATGCCGGTGTCGTGGAAAATGTACAAATCTCGTATGAGGACGAACTTCGATCAGACATCCTTTTTCCAGCAGTTTTTTGCTGTCAATGGTGAAATCAGATGGCTTTGCAAACTGCGTGGTATAGAGATTCGACTGAATCTGAGAAGCACCCTGAAGAATGAGCCTTTCCTCTTCTGTGACCTGTCTGAGTTTGTTCAGTAATTCCTCCTGCATGTCTTTCCCCTTTTCTATCTGTGTGAGTCTGAACTGAGTTTGCATCCGGATTTTCAGACATCGTAAAAATGGAATTCCGTATCTGCAAATAAAGTCCTGTTTTTTTGAAAATAAAAGCCTAAAAATCTATCTGATATCATTATAAAATAATCCCATGAAAATGCAATGGAAGAATTGATGGAATGGTTTTTCTAAGGGATATTTTTTGAATTTTAATTGAAAATATGAAGATCAATTTGGATAGATTAGCAGAATAGGAAAATAGCAGAAGGGAGAATTGCATGAAATATTATCTTGCAGTGGATATCGGGGCTTCCAGCGGAAGACTGATCCTGGGACACCGGGAAGAGGGAAAAATGATTCTGGAAGAAGTACACCGTTTCGGAAACGGAATGGAAATGCAAAACGGGCATCTTACCTGGGATGTGGATCAGCTGTTTGCTGAGATTATTACCGGAATGAAAAAATGTGCGGAACTCGGAAAATTTCCGGAGAGTATCGGCGTAGACACCTGGGCGGTAGATTTTGTGCTTCTGGATGCACAGGATCAGCGGATTGGTGATGCAGTCGGATACCGTGATCACAGAACACAGGGGATGGATCAGAAAGTTTATGAAGTGATCGGTGAGGAGAAACTTTATCTGCGCACCGGCATTCAGAAGCAGCCATTCAATACGATTTATCAGCTGATGGCTGTAAAAGAGCAGACACCGGAACAGATGGAGCAGGCAGAAACGCTTCTGATGATACCGGATTATCTGCATTTCCTGCTGAGTGGACAGAAAGTGACGGAATATACCAACGCTTCCACCACACAGCTTTTGGATCCGCAGACAAAGGACTGGGACTGGGATCTCATTGATCGGTTGGGCTATAAGAGAGAACTGTTCCGGAAAATTTGTCTTCCGGGTACAAATCTTGGAAGTCTGACACCGGAGATCGCCGCAGAGGTTGGATTTAACTGTGCGGTAGTCGTTCCGGCAACACATGATACAGGAGCAGCAGTTATGGCTGTCCCGGCAGCAGATGATCAAGTGCTGTATATCAGTTCCGGCACATGGTCTCTGATGGGAACCGAAGTGAAAGAGGCTATCTGTACCGCAGAGAGCCAGAGGTACAATTTTACCAATGAGGGTGGATATGATTACCGGTTCCGTTATCTGAAAAATATTATGGGAATGTGGATGATCAATTCCGCACGAAAAGAGCTGGCACCGGATATGAGCTTTTCTGACATTTGCGAAGGTGCGGCAAAGCAGAGCATTTCTTCCATCGTAGATGCGAACTCTGACTGCTTCCTTGCACCGGAGAGCATGACGAAGGAAGTACAGAACGCCTGCGCTGAGAGTGGTCAACAGGTTCCGAAGGGCATCTGGGAAACAGCGGCAGTGATTTACAACAGTCTGGCAGAATGTTATGCGCAGACAGCTCATGAAGTTGAAAAAATGACAGGTGTATCGTATGACTGCATCTATATCATTGGCGGAGGAGCAAATGCGGATTATCTGAACCGGCTGACTGCAAAAGCATGTCAGAAAAAAGTCTGTGCGGGACCGATCGAGGCAACCGCTATCGGAAATATTTCCGCGCAGATGATCGCTGCCGGTGAACTGGAAAATTTAAAAACTGCGAGAGAATGTATTTATCATTCTTTTGACATCGCTGAATATGAAGCATAGAGCAGATATCAATCTGTTTTTATAGAAGAGAAATAAGAAATATGGAAACAATAAATATAATACGAAGTATGGAGAGGAGTCATATGTTAGTAGAAACAAAGGCAAAAATTGGTGTTTTTTCTATCGCACTGGGCGCATATCTGCCACAGTTCCCGTCTCTGGTGCCGGAATTTGAGCAGCAGTATGAAGCGTTCAAAAAGACAATTCCGGACACGGTAGAAATTGTGGACGGAGGAATTGTTACAACAAAAGAGTTATCTATGGCAGCAGGTGATAAATTCCGTGCGGCAGATGTAGATTTGGTTATTTTACAGCTGCTTACTTACGCAACAAGTTATAACATGCTTCCAGCGATCCGTGATCTGAACGTGCCGGTGGTTCTGGTAAATGTACAGAAGAAAAAAGCGCCGGATTATGAACATACAGATACAGCTACCTGGCTGGGCGAATTATATGCATGTGGTGCAGTTGGTGAGATGGTAGCAGATCTGGAGCGTGCCGGAAAGAGACATGCTGTTATTACAGGCGTGGTAGAAGGCGGCGATGCATATGTGGCACAGGAGATTGATGAGTGGTGTCGTGCAGCGCAGGTAAGAAGAAGATTCCGTTATACCAATATTGCACAGATCGGCAGACCGTATCCGGGCATGATGGATCTCTACATTGATGAGACCAATCTTTACAACCGTATGGGTCTGTATACCAAGCAGTTTGACTGGGAGAAAATGTGGGCCATCGCAGATCATATCACTGATGAGGCAGCCATCCGTGCAAAAGCAGAAGAAATTCTTGATACTTTTGATATCGAAGGCGGAGCCACTGTCGAGACTGTCTGGGATATGGCAAGATACGTGGTTGCTTTCGAAGAATGGGTAAAAACAGAAGACATTGCACTTGTAGCATCCCATTATGATGGATTTGCACAAGGTATTGCAGGAAAATTGGACAGTATGCTGATTCCGGCATTTTCCATGCTGATCAAACAGGGTACCGCCTGTGCCGTAGAAGGAGATATGAAAGTAGCTATGGCCATGAGCATCCTGAAAACAATTTCCGGAACCGGTCAGCTCTCTGAGATGTACTCCATCGATTTCAACAAAGACATCTGCATTATCGGACATTCCGGATCCGGCGATGCGGATATTTCACAGGCACGCAAACCGTCGATGAAGATTGTTGATGTCTTTCATGGAAAAACAGGCGGCGGTTATCTGACCCAGTTCTATCCGCCGACAGGAGATGTGACTTACCTCGGAATCACACAGGATAAAGACGGACATTTCAAATTTGTTGTGGCAGAAGGCGTAAACGAGGACGGACCGATCTTTACTTTCGGTGATACCAATATGAGAACCAGATTTTCCATCGGTGCAAGAGAATTTTGCAACAGATGGAGCGAGGCAGGTCCGACTCATCATATGGCAGCAGCAGTGGGAAGACATATTGATACGATTCTGAAAGTTGCAAAAATATTGAATGTACCTGTTGATATCATTTGCAGATAACAGAGATACACAGAAAAATATGTCATGCATTGCATGATGTGCATCTCGCAGCAAGAATGGAGAGGGCATTCTTGAATGAAATAAACAAGGATAGCAATAGATAAAAAAAGAAGTGGCTGTGTGTGCAGCAGATTGGAGAAATTATGAAATTTTTAGATGCAGAATTTGTACAGGGATTTATCAGAATGGCAGATGACGGCTGGAATCAGGGTTGGCATGAGAGAAACGGCGGAAACCTTTCCTACCGTGTGAAACCGGAAGAAGTAGAGAATGTAAAAGAAAACTTTGAAGCAAAAGAGTGGCAGCCGATCGGCACAAGCGTACCAAACCTCGCAGGCGAGTATTTTCTTGTAACCGGCAGTGGAAAATATTTCCGTAACGTCAGCATCAAACCGGAAGACAGCATCTGCATGATCGAACTGGATGAAAAAGGTGAGAATTACCGCATCGTCTGGGGACTTGTAAACGGCGGCAGACCGACTTCTGAGCTTCCAAGCCATCTGATGAACCTGGAAGTAAAGAAACTGCAGGATGAGAGATATCGTGTGGTATATCATGCACATACAACAAATATTATTGCTCTGACATTCGTGCTTCCGTTAGAGGATCGTGTATTTACAAGAGAGTTGTGGGAAATGGCTACCGAGTGTCCGGTTGTATTCCCGGATGGTATCGGTGTCGTTCCGTGGATGGTTCCGGGCGGAAGAGAAATCGCCGTTGCCACAAGTGAATTAATGAAAAAATATGATCTGGCGATCTGGGCACATCATGGAATGTTTGCAGCAGGATTTGATTTTGACCTGACATTCGGACTGATGCACACAGCAGAGAAATCAGCAGAAATCCTGGTGAAAATGTTATCCATGAGACCGGATAAGCTTCAGACTATCACACCGGATGATTTCCGCCATCTTGCAAAAGATTTTAACGTAACGCTTCCGGAAGAATTCTTATACGAGAAATAAGATACTTATAAAAAACTGGTTTGGAATCAGAAAACGTGTTGGAAAAATGCCTATAAAAATGGCAATTATTTTAGAAAGAGAAAGGATGAGAAACACTATGGCAAACCGAATCAACTTGAACCAGACATCTTATCATGGAGCAGGAGCAATCGAAGAGATTGCAAATGAAGCAAAAGCACATGGATTTAACAAGGCATTTGTCTGCTCAGATCCGGATCTTATCAAATTTCATGTAACAAGCAAAGTTACTGATATTCTTGATAAAAATGGTCTGGAATATGAGGTATACTCAGATATTAAACCAAATCCGACCATCGAAAATGTACAGCATGGTGTTCAGGCGTTTAAAAATTCCGGCGCAGATTATCTGATCGCAATTGGAGGCGGTTCTTCTATGGATACTTCCAAAGCGATCGGCATTATTATCGCAAATCCGGAATTTGAGGATGTGAGAAGTCTCGAAGGTGTGGCACCGACAAAGAACCCTTGTGTACCGATCATCGCAGTTCCGACGACAGCAGGTACAGCGGCGGAGGTTACGATCAATTACGTTATCACAGACGTAGAGAGAAAACGTAAATTTGTATGCGTAGATCCGCATGATATGCCGATCATTGCGATTATCGATCCGGAAATGATGTCTTCCATGCCAAAAGGACTGACTGCATCTACCGGTATGGATGCATTGACACATGCAATTGAGGGATATACGACAAAAGCTGCATGGGAAATGACAGATATGTTCCATCTGAAAGCTATTGAACTGATTTCCAAATCTCTTCGCGGAGCCGTTGATAATACAAAAGAGGGACGTGAAGGAATGGCCCTCGGTCAGTATATTGCCGGTATGGGATTTTCCAATGTAGGACTTGGAATCGCACATTCCATGGCTCATACACTTGGCGCTGTTTATGACACACCGCACGGTGTAGCATGTGCAATGATGCTTCCGATCGTTATGGAGTATAACCAGGAGTGCACCGGTGAAAAATATCGTGAAATTGCAAGAGCAATGGGTGTACAGAGTGTAGATGCAATGTCTCAGGAAGAGTACAGAAAAGCAGCTATTGAGGCGGTTAAGAAACTTTCTGCTGATGTTGGAATCCCGACAAAACTGGATGCGATCAAAGAAGAAAATCTTCAGTTCTTAGCTGAATCTGCTCATGCAGATGCATGTGCACCGGGCAATCCGAAAGATGCAAGTGTAGAAGATCTGAAAGAACTTTTCCGCAAGATCATGTAATTTACAAACATCTTTTCTTACTTAGTGCGAAAAGATACACATTGTAAATAGCGGGCACAGATTATTTTTTCTTGAGAAGCGATTGTTAGCTCGAAAGACAAAATAATCTGTGCCCGCTTTCATAAATTTCCGTAATATAAAAGATGCACCACATGAAAGAGCCCCGATTTGGTTAGGATCGGGGCTCTTTCTTTGCTTTGTATATTGTAAAATAGAGGGAAAATGTTAAAAAAGTTTTATCGAATAATCAATCAAAAAACAAGATAAAATAATTATTTTTTGATGATTCGTGTTCCTGTTGTACCGTTTACACCGTCTTTTGCTTTCTGTAAAAGGGTGATGAGGGCGGTACGTCCCTCGCCTGATTCGGCAAATTCTACAGCTGCCTGTACTTTCGGAAGCATGGAACCTGGAGCAAAATGTCCTTCTTCCATGTACTGTTTTGCCTCTTCGACAGAGATGTCATTGAGCCATGTCTCTTCCGGAGTACCGAAGCGGAGTGCTACTTTCTCAACTGCAGTCAGAATGATCAGGAAATCTGCATTTAACTGCTGTGCAAGGAGACAGCTTGCAAAGTCTTTGTCGATAACTGCTCCAACACCTTTTAAATGGTTTCCGCGGCGGATTACAGGAATACCACCGCCACCGCTGGCGATGACGACTTCGCCTGCTTCTAAGAGATCTTTGTGTCGATTTCAATGATTTCTGCCGGTTTCGGAGAAGCAACGACACGACGATAGCCGCGTCCTGCATCTTCCATGACCTGAATACCGCTGCTGGCTACAGCAGCATCGGCTTCTTCTTTGGTCATAAACTGACCGATTGGTTTGGTTGGATGCTCGAATGCAGGATCATTTTCGTCCACACGAACCTGTGTGATCACGGTGGTAACATTTTTCTTGATGCCGCGGTTTAATAATTCCTCTTTTAATGCATTCTGAAGATCGTAACCAATATATGCCTGACTCATGGCAACACAGACGGAGAGCGGTGTGATTGCCGGATGAGAAAGTTCTGTTTTGGAATATGCTGCCATTGCATTGTTGATCATTTCGATCTGGATGCGGGAGATTTTCATACCGCAGATGATTTTTATACAGGAACAAAAGCTGCGATAGCAGGAGGAACCACATCAATCCTTGATTTTACCACGCAGGAAAAAGGGCAGACCTTAACCGAAGTACTGGATGTCTGGCACAAAATGGCAGATGGAAAAAGCTCCTGTGATTACGGTTTTCATATGTCGATCACAGACTGGAATGATGAGGCAAAAAAGGAAATCAAAGAAATGACCCGTCAGGGGGTCACTTCTTATAAATTATATATGGCGTATGATAATCTCAGAGTAAATGACAAAGAATTATTTGAGATTTTGTCAGCAATCGAGGAAGAACACGGCATCGCAGGTGTCCATTGTGAAAACGGTGACATCATCAAGGCGGTGACAGAAAAACTCAAAGCAGAGGAACGCCACAGCATACGCCTGCATCCGAAGAGCCGTCCGGCAGAGGCGGAAGCCGAGGCCGTCAACCGGTTGCTGACGATTGCAAAACTGGCAGGTACACCAGTGAATATCGTACATTTAAGTTCCAGACAGGGATTGAAAGTAGTTCAGAGAGCCAGAAAAGAAGGTCAGCAGGTATTTGTAGAGACCTGTCCGCAGTATCTGATACTGGATGAGAAAGAATACAACCGTCCGGGATTTTCAGGAGCTGCTTTCGTATGTGCACCGCCGCTTCGAAAAAAAGAAGACCGGGAGGCACTCCGGGAAGCTGTTGCAAAGGGCGAAGTTGATATGCTTGGCACTGACCACTGCAGTTTCAATATGAAAGATCAGAAGACGCGTGGTAAAGATGATTTTACCAGAATTCCGGACGGCTTAAGAGGATGCCCGGTGGCAGAGTATGGCAAGGTTCATACCGAGTAAAAAGGAAAATACATTCACAGAACAGCGCGTCAGCTGTAACAAACGGATACTGAAAATCTGTATTCAAAAGTTTGCTTGTAAAGCAGTAATGTACTGCATTATAATAAAAAAGATGAAATAGTTTATTTCACAATTTAAAAAGAAAGAAGGATATGATTATGAAACAGTCAATCAACGTAAACGGAGCACCGGCAGCAGTAGGTCCATATGTACATGCTGTAAAAACAGGAAACATGATCTTCATCTCCGGTCAGTTAGGGTTAAATCCGGCAGACGGTACACTTCCGGAAGGTATTGAGGCACAGACAATTCAGAGTCTTGAGAATGTGAAAACAATTCTGGAAGGCACAGGATCTGATTTTGATCACGTTGTAAAAACAACAATCTTTTTAGCTGACATCGCTGATTTTGGTAAAGTAAATGAGATCTATGCAAAATATTTTGCAAATGAAGTACCGGCCCGCTCCTGCGTAGAGGTAGCAAACCTCCCGAAAGCAGCTCTGGTAGAGATTGAAGCAATTGCTGTTGAAAAGTAAGAAATACAGGAATGTATACAAGGACGACGGGTTAAACCAAAATAAGTTTTAGCTAATTCTTGACACTGCCTGTAAGAAAAAATAAAATAAAAACCGAATGTTAGGGTAATCTTATAGGCAGGAGGCAAGAATTTGAAAACAGAAACATTACATGTTACAGAAACAGAAGAAAGGATTCTGAATGCGGCACTGAAAGTTGTAAATGATGTTACGATCAGTGGAACCAGAATGCATCTGATTGCAGAAAAGGCAGACATGGTCCAGTCAAATGTTCACTATTATTATAAAACAAAGCAGGAACTGTTAAAGGGGCTGCAGGAGTGGATTTTAGAAGAATGCTACGATATGCAGCAAGTGAGCAAGAAATCAAGCAAAGATACACTGGAAGATCAGTTACATATTTTCTTTCAGCAGAAAAAAATACTGCTGACAAAGAAGAAAGAATATGATTTTGCAGAAATTGATTTTCTTGTTCAGACAAGGATTGACGCAGACATCAGAGCACGTTTTCAGGAAGCATATGCGGTTTGGAGAGATAATATCCGGGAGATCGTTATTCGTTTTTGCCCGAATATGGATGAGACAGACAAAGAACTGATTCCATACATGGCAGTATCGTTGCTTGAGGGGGCTTCAATCCAGGTGCTGGTGGATGGAAAAGGTTTTGACGCAGATAGTTATTTTGCATATGCAGAAGAAATGGTGCTTGAGCAGATCAGAATTGCAATGGAGAAAAAAGAAGGGGAATTTTAATCCAATTTTTACAGGAACTTTACTATGTGGATACGAAAAGCTTTTCTGTACACTTCTGTTTGATTGAATAATCAGTCAAAACTATGTCTTACTATATCATATCTGTCGCTGTACCGGATATAAAAAAATCATGGATGCGGTAGAGTTGGCCGCAAAAATCAAGCGGGAAGGAAAAGGAATCCCGAAAAAAGAAAACTTTTTATTAGCAGTGCTAACGAATACCATAAATACAATTCATAAGTGGAGCAGTTGTAAAACGTAAATTGTCTGCGTTATAATATCTGAGAAAAAAATGGAATGTGAACGCAGGTCGCAAAGCGACTGCGTTCATGAGCAAGTAGCGAAAGCGGATTGTGAATGTCCGCTTTACCTGTAACATAAAAGATGGAGGATTTTAGTACATGAAAAAGACAAAAGGAACAAATGCGTCTATTTTCGAGTTAAATGGTATTCCGCAGTTAAGCAAAGCACTTCCGCTGGCTTTGCAGCATGTGGTGGCTATGATCGTTGGATGCGTGACCCCGGCTATTATTGTGGCAGGAGTGGCAGAATTAGAGGGTACAAACCGTGTCATGCTGATTCAGTCGGCACTGGTAGTTTCTGCACTTTCCACATTTTTACAGCTGTTCCCAATCGGATCTAAAAAGGGATTCCGCCTAGGGGCCGGATTGCCGGTCATCATGGGAACCAGTTTTGCTTATGTGGCAAGTATGCAGGCTATTGCGGCAGATGTAGGCATTGCAGCGATATTCGGAGCACAGATCATCGGCGGTATCATCGCGATGATCATCGGATTTTTTATTGATAAAATCCGCAAGGTGTTTCCGCCGCTGGTAACAGGAACTGTTGTATTTACCATCGGACTTTCTTTATATCCGACTGCTGTCAACTATATGGCGGGCGGTGCATCCAGTGCAAATTACGGACATTGGACCAACTGGCTGGTAGCAATTATCACACTGGCTATCGTTACATTTTTGAATCATTTTACCAAAGGATTTGTAAAACTTGCGTCTATTCTGATCGGTATCATCTGCGGTTATATCATTGCAGCATGTTTCGGTATGGTAGATTTGACTGCAGTGGCACAGGCAAGCGTTTTTCAGATGCCGCAGATCATGCATTTTGGTATTCAGTTTGATCCGTCCTCCTGCATTGCCATTGGATTATTATTTGCCATCAATGCGATTCAGGCCATCGGCGATTTTACGGCAACAACAACCGGTGGTATGGACCGTGAGCCGACAGATAAAGAATTAAAGGGTGCTATCGTTGGATATGGATGCACCAATATCATTGGAGCTTTCCTGGGTGGTCTTCCGACGGCTTCCTATAGTCAGAATGTAGGTATCGTTACAACTACAAAGGTTATCAACCGTTCTGTTCTGGGAATGTCTGCAGGTATTCTGTTGATTGCCGGTCTGGTGCCGAAGTTTTCCGCGTTGCTGACAACAATTCCGCAGTGTGTCCTTGGTGGAGCGACTATTTCTGTGTTTGCATCTATCGCAATGACAGGTATCAAGCTGATCACAAGTCAGCCGATGAGTTATCGTAATACCTCTATCGTGGGATTGTCTGTGGCACTTGGCGTTGGTGTGACCCAGGCTTCTGCATCCCTCGGAATGTTTCCTGCATGGGTGACAACCGTATTTGGTAAGACACCGGTTGTTATTGCAACCGTAACGGCAGTATTTTTGAATCTGGTGCTGCCGAAAGAGAAAAAAACGGAAAAATAAATGCCTGACGGAATGTCAGACTAATAAGAAGGAGTTCTCGCAGATTGGCGAGGACTCCTTTTTATGATAAAATATATTCCGTATAATCAAGATTTGGGGTCAAAAGATGCCGTACGAATTGTTCCGTACTTCGTACTCCCACAATTCTACCCAATATTCGCATATCGTGAAGCTGACGCTCCACTTTTATGCTCATATCGGGGCGGGTCATTAAGCCATAAAACCACTCCTGTGCAAGCACATCGTGGTTTCAGGCTTTTGACCCTGGCATCATCATATAATGTGTATGACAAGAGGGGATTTTTCAATGATATATTTTGATAATGCAGCAACGACCAGACAGAAACCGAATGAAGTTGTACAGGCAGTTACGGAGGCACTCTGCTTGCTTGGAAATGCAGGAAGAGGGGCACACGAGGCGACATTGCAGGCTTCCCGCACGATTTACGATACAAGACGGAAACTGGCAGAATTTTTCCATGCGGAAAGCCCGGAGCGTATGGTGTTTACCGGCAACGCAACAGAGAGTCTGAATATAGCCATCAAAGGATTATTAAATCCGGGAGACCATGTGATCACCACACAGCTGGAGCATAATTCCGTGCTCCGTCCACTCTATGAAATGGAAGAAAAAGGAGTGGATCTGACCATTGTAAAAGCGGATGTGCAGGGCAGATGTTCAATAGCGGATATGGAGGCAGCAATCCGACCGGAGACAAAAGCCATTATTTGTACGCACGGATCGAATGTCACCGGAAATCTGGTGGATATTGCGGCAATCGGAGCAATGACGCAAAAGTATGGAATTCTTTTTGTGGTGGATGCGTCACAGACAGCAGGCGTATTTCCTATTGATGTGCAGGCGATGCATATTGATATTCTGTGCTTTACCGGGCACAAAAGCCTGCTTGGCCCCCAGGGAACCGGCGGGCTCTATGTCAGAACCGGTCTGCAGCTTCGACCGTTAAAGAGCGGAGGCAGCGGCGTGCAGACGTATAGCAAAAAGCATCCGCAGCAGATGCCGACGGCGCTGGAAGCAGGGACGTTAAACGGACATGGCATTGCAGGGCTGGATGCGGCCCTGGATTACCTGAAGCAGACAGGAATGGACGAAATCCGTGAAAAAGAACAGACGCTGATGTGGCAGTTTTATGAAGGTATCCGAGACATTTCAGGCGTAAAGATTTATGGTGATTTTTCACAGAAAAACCGGTGTCCCATTGTATCCTTTAATATCGGGGATTATGATTCCGCAGAGGTCAGCGATGAACTTTATGAAGGATGGGAGATTTCCACCAGACCGGGGGGACATTGTGCACCGTTGATGCATGAGGCACTTGGGACAGTGGAACAGGGCGCTGTGCGGTTCAGCTTTTCCCATTATAATACCGAACAGGAAGTAGAGACAGCGATCGAGGCAGTGAGAGAACTGGCAGAAGAGTGAGCAATTATGAACAGTTCGCTCGCGCCATTCGCCAAACGCCCTTTCAGGGCTTCTCCGTAGCGATGCTACTATTTTGGCTCATGATATGGCGCTCCCTTTATCACAATGTATTTGGATAACTCCTCATGCAAGCATGATCGTTATCCAGAATACATGTGATAAGTGAACTGTTTTCGGCACAATGTAGAAAACATAGTTGGGAATCTTCCTAATTATGGGAAAATCGGAGAAAATGGAACTTTGTCAAAAAAATAACTTGTCAGAGCGGTAAAATTAAGGTATTGTATAGCATGGATATGAAAGATATCGTATTGGTATCATGCAAAAATATTTAAAATCCATGCATTTTACAGGATGAAAGCAGTTGAAAATGAATTTTGTATCGTGAAAAAGATTCATTTTTAAAGGATGAAACGTGAAATGGAGCATATAAAATGGATTTATTTGATTACATGAGAGAACAAAATAAGGAAAAAGAATCGCCACTGGCATCCAGACTTCGTCCGACGAAACTGGAAGAAGTAGTGGGACAGCAGCACATCATCGGCAAAGATAAATTGCTATACCGTGCCATCAAAGCGGATAAGCTGCAGTCAGTTATTTTCTATGGACCTCCGGGAACCGGAAAAACGACACTGGCAAAGGTGATCGCACAGACCACCAGTGCAGAATTTATGCAGATCAATGCGACTTCCGCCGGCAAGAAGGACATGGAAGCAGTGATTGAAAAGGCAAAACAGCTGCAGGGGATGTACGGAAAACGTACGATTCTGTTTATCGATGAGATTCACCGTTTTAACAAAGGCCAGCAGGATTATCTGCTTCCGTTTGTGGAGGACGGTACCGTGACACTGATCGGTGCCACCACGGAGAATCCGTATTTTGAGGTAAACGGAGCGCTGATCTCCCGATCCATTATTTTTGAATTAAAACCGTTGGAGAAAGAAGATATCAAGACGTTGCTGCATCGTGCCTTAGAGGATATGGAAAAAGGTATGGGAGCCTATCGTGCAGTGGCGGATGAAGAGGCACTGGAGTTTCTTGCTGATGTATCAAACGGGGATGCCCGCAGCGCATTAAATGCCATTGAACTGGGAATCCTTACCACAGAACGCAGTGCAGACGGGCTCATCCATATCACGCTGGATGTGGCTTCCGAATGTATCCAGAAGCGCGTGATCAAGTATGATAAAAATGGCGACAGCCATTATGATAACATTTCCGCATTTATCAAAAGTATGCGGGGGTCTGATCCGGACGCAGCGGTCTACTATCTGGCAAAAATGCTGTACGCCGGGGAAGATGTGACATTTATTGCCCGGAGAATTATGATCTGTGCATCGGAAGATGTGGGAAATGCAGATCCGAACGCCCTGACCGTGGCAGTCAGCGCAGCCCAGGCAGTGGAGCGTCTTGGAATGCCGGAGGCGAGGATCGTGCTGGCACAGGCCGTCACTTATGTGGCGAGCGCACCAAAGAGCAATGCGGCCTACCTGGCAGTCGACAAAGCACTTTCCGTTGTCAGAGAGTCGAGAACCGCACCGGTTCCAACGTATCTCTGCGATGCCCATTACAAAGGTGCTGGGAAGCTTGGACGAGGCATCGGATATAAATATGCCCACGATTATCCGAATCATTATGTGGAACAGCAGTATCTGCCGGATGCGTACAAAGATATGACGTTTTACGAGCCGACAGAAAATGGTTACGAACAGACCATACGGGAATATTTTAAAAAAATCAAACAGGAGTAAATTTTTGTCAAATCTCCTTTTGAATATAAAATAAAAAGAAGTTGTAAAAAATGATTTAACAATACACAACAGGAGGAAAAATCAATGCAGTCTTATCAGGAAATGAGCAGAGAGGAATTATTAAAAGAAAAAGAAAGCCTGGAACAGCAGTACAAAGAAATCTGCAAAAAAGGCTTGAAACTGGACATGTCCAGAGGTAAACCATCCAAAGAGCAGCTTGAGCTGTCCATGCCGATGATGGACGTTCTGACCAGTGAGACTCCGCTAGTCAGCAGAGCAGGTACAGATATCCGTAACTACGGTGTGATCGATGGTATCACCGAGGGACAGGAATTCATCGCAAGCTTAGTCGGACTCGGTCCGGAAGCATATGATAATGTCATTGTTTACGGAAATGCAAGTCTGAATATCATGTATGACTGCATTTCTCGATCCATGATGTTTGGTGTAAACGGAAGCACACCATGGTGCAAACTTGACAAAGTAAAATGGCTCTGCCCGGTTCCGGGATATGACCGTCACTTTGCCATCACAGAGTGCTTTGGCATCGAGATGATCAACGTACCGCTTTACGAAGACGGTCCGGATATGGATATGGTAGAAAAATTAGTCAGCGAAGATGACAGCATCAAAGGTATCTGGTGTGTGCCGAAATACTCCAATCCGATGGGAACTTCCTACTCTGACGAGACTGTCCGCAGACTGGCCCGCTTAAAACCGGCAGCAGAAGACTTCCGTATTTACTGGGATAACGCTTACTGTGTACATGATTTGTATGAGGACAAAGCAGATCAGATCCTTGAGATCCTCGGTGAGTGCGAGAAAGCCGGAAATCCGAACCTTCCGATCGAGTTCTGCTCCACATCCAAGATCACATTTTCCGGTGCAGGTGTATCCGGCCTGATCACAAGTCTTGAGAACAAAGCAGATATCCTGAAACGTCTGACCATTCAGACCATCGGATTTGACAAGATCAACCAGCTGCGTCATGTGAAATTCTTAAAGGATATCGATGGCGTAAAAGCACATATGGCAAAACATGCAGCAATCATCCGTCCGAAATTTGAGATGATCCTGGATCGTTTTGAGGAAGAACTGAAAGGTCTTGGCGCAGGAAGCTGGATCCGTCCGAATGGTGGATATTTCATCACCTTCAAGGCAAATGAAGGCTGTGCAAAGAACATCGTTGCAAAAGCAAAAGAGGCTGGTGTTGTACTGACAGGTGCAGGCGCACCATACCCATACAAAAAGGATCCGAAGGATTCCGTGATCCGTATTGCTCCGACACTTCCGCCAATGGAAGAACTGAAAGAGGCCTGCGAGGTATTTATCGTTTGTGCAAAACTTGCAAGCGTGGAGAAACTTCTGGAAGCATAAGAAAAGTTATGATATACTTACTCCATAATGATGAATTTTAGAGGAGGACATAAAATGTTAGAAGCAGGAATCAAAGGGGAACAGAGCGTAGAGGTTGTATATGAGAATACCGCAACAGCAGTAGGAAGCGGCGTACTGGAAGTATTCGGAACACCATGCATGCTTGCATTAATGGAAAAAACAGCAAGCGAGAGCGTAGCTCCCTATCTGGAAGAAGGCTGCGGCAGCGTTGGTACACAGGTAACGATCAGCCATGTAGCGGCAACTCCGATTGGAATGACTGTTCGTTGCGAGACAGAGCTTACAGAAGTAGACGGACGCCGTCTCGTATTTAAAGTAGCAGCTTACGATAAAGCTGGTCTGATCGGTGAAGGCACACATGAGCGGTTCATCGTACAGAACGAGAAATTCCAGACAAAAGCAAACAACAAACTTGCAAAATAACTGAAATAGCGAAATCAAGAACTCCTTCTGTGCACGGCTAGTGTTCACAGAAGGAGTTTTCGATTTCGACTTGAAAATGTCACAATAAGATACATAAGAACAGGCATTCTATTTTTTGATCCGGATCGCAGCTACCGCACAGTCATCAGAAGCCTGACGGACACGGTCAGCCATTGTATCCGGGATATCGTCCATCAGAATATCGATGCAGTGATCCTTGTAATTTCTCTTAAAAAGATCCGGATAGAGGTCTTCGCAGATTCCACATCGGATACAGTAATCAGCAATTTCTATTTTCATTACTTACAACCTCCTTTGACATATGCGGCAGCAGAATCACCGGCTAAAAGACCGGATGGCATGGAACCGTGTACATTACCGCCTGCATTGGATGGATCTCCGTACAGACTTCCGACAGCCATATCACCGGCGCCATAAAGTCCCTGGATCGGAAGATTATCTTCATCCAGAATATTTGCATTTTCATCGATGGCGATACCGCCCATGGTATCATAGCCTCCTGCAAAAATGCGGAAACAGTAAATATGTCCGGATTCTTCCCGCACGGGTTTGATATAGTCCGGATTCGTATGAAAATCTGCATCGTAACCAATTTCTTTTGCATGGTTGTAGCGGGAAATCGTATGTTTCAGATTTGCTTCATCAATGCCCATGTATGCACAGACCTCATGAATCGTATCAAAATGGCACATATGTTTATTGCCTTTGGCAATGGCTTCATCTATCTGCTGACGCAGATTATGGATCGTTACGCCTTTAAAGATAAAGTATACATAGTCATCTTCCACATGGTCAGCCAGAGAAGTTACCGTATCTTCATCCAGAATCAGGAAACAGCACATATTTGTATTGTTTCGAATGATGGCAGTGGACATAGCGGTATGTTGATTTGACATTTCTTCATTTATGAAACGTTTTCCAAGTTCATTGACACGCAGATAAGGCTGTTCGGTTACGATTTTCACCTGGTTAGCCGCAAGCCATGGTGTATTTGGTCCGATCCGTACACCTGGATTTGGTACCTGTGGATCGGCACTGAGGGCAATTTTTGTTTTTTTGCCACCAATATCCCAGACGGCCAGGTGACCATCTCCATCCTGACAGCTGTCCGGAAAAGTAATATTTACCTGATAACCATCCGTGTATACATAATCATATTTTGTTTTTACAACGCCAAGTTTTTTCATTAAGTCCAGATTACCTGTCATACCACCGGAAGCAACGATGAGTGCTTTGCATTTGATCTGGATTTCGTTCCCCTCTTTATCATATGCAATCGCTCCGGTTACTTTCCCATCGGTTTCGCGGATAATTTTTTTGATCGGGGTCTGGAAAAAGAATTCCACGCCTTTTTTTTCAAGCATCAGACGCAGACGAAGCAGTGCAAGGGCAAAAGCATGTCCCTGACCACGGCCTTTCAGAAAATAAATGTCTCCAACATCCAGACCATTGGCATGTCCAACCGTATAACCGCGCTGAGTACCGTATTCAGCCGGATTCCGCCGAACGATCATTGGTGCTTCAATCTTACATTCTTCACAGATGATCTTAGGGATTTCAGAAGAATATTTCAGCATTTTGCTGATCAGCCCCATATTTGCACTGTAATTGGAAAAACGGGCAAAAACTTCATAGGCACTCTTCTGTGCTTCCGGGGTGTCCGGGGTAGAGCAAAAACTCATGGGGCAGTTTGATACGGCACCTCCCTGAGCCGGATATTTTTCAAATACCGCAATTTTTAAACCACCGGCATTGGCAAGCTTATATGCTGCCCCCATACCGGCAACGCCGCTTCCCATGACAGCGACGTCACATTCAAGTAGTTTTGTCATATAAAGAATTCTCCTTCCGTGTTTTGAACGCAGAATAAGCAAATCAACTGCGTTCATGAGCAAGCAGCGAAAGCGGATTGCGAATGTCCGTGTTACATATGTTTGGGATTTTTTTCCATAAATTTAATATATCATAACTTGACAAATGAAAATATTAGAATATCATAAAAGTAATCTATAACTTAAAGTTATAAAGGGGAGAGACAGTTATGGTGAATTATAATAAATTGTACTATTTTTATATTATTACATTGCGTGGCAGCATGAATCAGGCAGCGCAGCAGTTATAGATCAGTCAGCCTGCGCTCAGTAAGTCAGTCAAGGATCTGGAAGCATTTTTTGGGGTCTCACTTTTTGATCGTGAGAAACGGAATTTGATGTTGACGCCTGCCGGGGAAACATTGCGCAGGGAATGTGTGCGAATTTTTTCAGGGGAAGAGCATCTGCTGCATCAGATGCGGCAGTTTCAGGATGATACGCAGAAAACGCTGCGATTTGGGTATATGATTTATAAAGAAATCTATGAGATGCAGGAAGTGTTTTCAGGATTTGAAAAAGAGTACCCAAATGTACATCTGAAAGCAAAATCATATATTGAACGGACAACGCTGACGGCAGATCTGATGGCAGGAAAGATTGATGTTGGTCTGAAATTATTTACATTGGAGGATGTGATTCCTGAATTGGACTATCGCATTTTGGAGGAATCCCATTTAGCTGTGATCATGAATGAAAATCATCCATTTGCAGAGAGAAAAGAATTACATATGTCAGAATTGGCAGGTGAAAAATTTGTATTTTTGGGAAAAAACAGTTCTTCCAGTGAATATAACAATACACGGGAATGGTGCCAGCGCTGTGGATTTGAACCGAATATCGTCGAATGTTTTGATCATGTGGGGATGGTGCTGATGATGGTAAAAAGCGGATTTGGTATTACGATTTTATCCGACCTGGCGCCAATGGATCATATGACGGGACTTGTGACAGTGCCTCTGGTCAACGCACCGGTATTTTGCAGTGGACTGTTCTGGCGCAAAGACAGAGTGGATCTGGGAACGATCCAGTTTGTAGATTATTATTGCAGTGTAGTGAAAGATAGGCATTCTTGAACAGATGAAAAAAATATTAAAAGAAAAGCCACTGTCTCAGCGGCTTTCTTTTAATGTCGGAATCGTTCCGTACAGCATATGGCGTTTCATCATGGTTGTGATCTGACTTGCTGAAACAGTGTCACTGTGAGAAAACCACCAGCGGACGGTGACGAGAAAATTATTTACCAGCAATTTTGCATACCAGTCGGCATGCTGCTTTCGTTCTGCTGAGATGGTCGGATGATTCAGAATTTCAGCTTCTACTTTGCGGGCACCGGCGTTCATCATTTCATCAAAGACATTTCTTCCAAGCAGGTTTTGATTCCACAGAATTTCCAGTCGGCACTTTTGTGAGGACAGGCGGATCAGTCCATCCTGCAGGGACCGTGTATGCACCTCATCCTCAATATTCATGTGGAGAAAATCCACTTCCATATGTTCCGCAAAATCCTGAACAATATTGTCCACAATTTCATCTCTCAGTGTGTATTTGTCAGAAAAATAGCGATAAAAGGTAGAACGGTTGATCCGTGCATGTTCCGCAATCTGCCCTACGGTTAGCTGAGAGAAGTCCTCTGTTTTCAGACATTCAAAAAAAGTCTGGATAATCAGTGATTTCATTCGTTCTGCGCGATGATCCATAATTGTTTCCCCCATTATTTTATCTCAGTCGAGAAGACTCCCACTTCTGCAAGTGGTGAGTAATAACAAATCTTTCTCAGTGGGAGTTCAATCTCCGACTGAGATAAACGCTCCGCGAGGATGTGCAGTGATTCTGAGAAGAATATGTCAGCTTTCGCTGACCAGAATCACGCACCAAGTCTCACGTGCGTTCGACTTGAATCATGTATGCTCAGCTTTTTGAAAAATGCCGGGCGTACATTGCTATAATAGAATCATAGCATGATTTTCTGTATTTATCCAGATGCAATGCGACAAAAATGCTTTAAATATCGCAATATAAAACAGTGAAAAATAAGCTGGTGTTTGAAGAATATGGGCGGATTCTGATACAGTTTAGATAACAGAAAGAGCTTCTTGTGAAAAAATCACTCAGAAAAGATTGTTATGAGCATGAACACAGGCAGGACATATTATCTGGTACTTACATCAGATATTTGAGAAAGGACAAGGTAAGAGATTATGGCAGAAAAAAATCAGTATTTTCCACATTTGTTTGAGCCGTTAAAAGTTGGTTCAAAGACAATTAAGAACCGTATTGAGGCAGCGCCGGCTTTATTTGCATTCGAGCATTATATCGAACTGGATCCGGATCCGTTTGGCTATACCACACCGGTTCCGGAGCGTGCGTTCCGTATGCTGGAGGCAAAGGCAAAAGGAGGCGCAGGAATTGTATGTCTGGGTGAGTTAAGCCCGAATCATGAGTATGACAAACGGTTTCCGTTTGAACCATATCTTGATTTTACATCAAGATCAGATAAGCAGTTTGAAATTATGAAGGAAACTGCGGAGATGATCAAAAGCTATGGGGCATTTCCGATGGGCGAGCTGCTTTCCTGCGGTGAGATCAAGACAAATATCGGAGATGGTATCAATCCGAAGGGACCATCTGAGAAAGATCTTCCGGATGGTTCTCATGTGGAGGCGTTTACAAAAGAAGAGATTTTAAGCTGCTATCAGGATTATGTAACTGCATGTAAATGGTTCCAGGCAGCAGGATGGGAAGGCATTATGATCCACTGCGGACATGGCTGGCTTCCGGCACAGTTCCTGTCTCCGCAATACAATAAACGTACCGATGAGTATGGTGGATCTTTTGAAAACAGAGCAAGATTTACCGTTGATCTGTTAAAAACTGTTCGTGAAGCTATGGGACCGGACTTCGTGATCGAGATCCGTGTCAGCAGCTCTGAGCATTTACCGGGCGGATTAGAGCTGGAAGATGCTGTAAATTATTGTAAACTGTGTGAGCCATACATTGATATGATCCATGTCTCCTGTGGTCATTACCTGAGTTCTTCCAGAAGTTGGGAGTTCACAACTGCTTATGCACCGCATGGTCCGAATATTGAACCGGCAGCTGTTATCAAACAGAACGTATCCATTCCGGTTGCGGCAGTCGGCGGTATCAATTCTCCGGAACAGGCGGAAGAGGCAATCGCGTCAGGAAAAATCGATATGGTATCCATGGGACGTCAGTTCTTTGCAGATCCGGCATTTCCAAACAAGGCAAAAGAAGGGCATGCAGATGAGATCCGTCGCTGTCTGCGCTGCGGAAGATGTTATCCGGGTCCGTCCGGCGAGCATGAAACAGAGATCTGGACGGTGAAATTCCCACCACTGGATTCCTGTACCATCAATCCATATGATGTATGGCCGGCATCTCATCATAAAGTCCTTCCGGACCGCATGCCGAAACCGGAAGCAAGCCGTAAAGTATTGGTAGTAGGCGGTGGCTGTGGCGGTCTGCAGACAGCGATCACAGCATCAGACAGAGGTCATCAGGTAATCCTGTGCGAGAAATCCGGAGTATTAGGCGGTCTGATCAATTTTACGGATCATACGGATCATAAAGTAGATATCAGAAACTTCAAAGATCTGCTGATCCGCGATGTGGAGAAACGTCCGATCGAAGTAAGATTAAACTGTGAAGTAACACCGGAACTCATCAGAGAAATTGCTCCGGAAGCAGTTGTACTGGCAGTCGGATCCGATGATCTGATCCTTCCAATCGAGGGAATTGAAAATGCGGTAACAGCAATGGACGTATACAGCAATGACTTTGCAGGTCTTGGAAAGAGCACCATCGTACTCGGTGGCGGTCTGGTTGGCTGTGAGGCAGCCGCAGATTATATCGATCACGGTGTAGAGACAACGATTGTTGAAATGAAAGGTGCGCTGATGCCGGAGACAACCGGTCTGTACCGTACAGCTGTACATGATTTCATCGACAAAAACGGCGGCAAATACGAAGTAAATGCAAAAGTTGTCAAAGTTGGCAAAGATTTTGTGGTAGCGGAACAAGATGGGAAAGAGATTACCATCAAAGCAGATTCTGTTGTCAATGCAATGGGACGCCGTGCGCATGCGACAGAAGCACTTGAGACAGCCCTCAAAGAAACTGGTATTCCGGTATGGAAGATCGGTGACTGTGTCCGTGCGCGTCAGATCGGTGATGCGGTAAGAGAAGGCTGGACCGCAGCAATGGAAATTATCTAAATACATAAAGAAAAAAATCATACGCTGATTTTTATGGGATGATGCTCCCGCATTGGATTTTTCAATGCGGGAGTTTTTTTGATAAGACCAGGGTGTCACCCCCAAAAAAAATCTTGATATGAAAAATCCATTGACAGAAAAACAAATTGTATATAAAATAATACATAAGAATGTATACAAAATACGATATATATGAGATATAAAAAGTTCATTATAAATATATAGAGAAACGAGGGATAAAAAATGGACGAAATAAGTTTGAAAGCGCTTGCCAAAATTAACCTGGGACTGGATGTGCTTGGAAAACGTGAGGATGGATATCATGATGTGCGTATGATCATGCAGACCATTCACCTGTATGACCGTGTAGAGATTAAAAAGACACGTTCTCCGCATATCCATGTGGAGACAAATCTGTATTATCTTCCGGTAAATGAGGACAACCTGGTATACCGTGCGGCAAAACTGATGAAGGACGAATTTCAGATCAAGGAAGGTGTCCGCATCGTACTACAGAAGTTTATTCCGGTGGCAGCCGGTCTGGCCGGTGGAAGTTCCGATGCGGCAGCTGTACTGGTAGGTATGAACCGCATTTTTAATCTGGGATTGAAGCAGAATAAACTGATGGAGCTCGGACTGAAGATTGGAGCAGATGTACCGTTCTGTATCATGCGCGGCACGGCACTGGCAGAAGGAATCGGTGAAAAACTGACCGCATTGCCGCCGATGCCAAAGTGCCCGGTACTGATCGCAAAACCGGCGATCTCTGTATCTACCAAGACTGTTTATGAGGGGTTGAAATTGTATGACGGTATGGAGCATCCGGACATCGACGGTGTTATGGAGAGCATTCAGCAGAAAGATTTAAAGGGCGTAGCTTCCCACATGGGTAACATACTTGAGACCGTGACCATTCCGATGTATCCGGTGATCAAAGATATCAAGAAACTGATGATGGACAACGGTGCACTGAATGCCATGATGAGCGGAAGCGGACCGACTGTATTCGGTTTATTCCCAAATGAGAAGGAAATCCGCCGGGCATATGATGCATTAAAGCAGTCCGGTCTGGCAAAAAATGTATATACATCAGACATTCATAATAACCGAAGATAAACACGGGAAAGAGGGGGAAACAGACTATGACAGATAATTTGGAATTACAGATGGATGCTTATCTGCCGCTTCGTGATGTCGTGTTCCAGACATTGCGCGGAGCGATTTTGAAAGGTGATCTCAAACCGGGCGAGCGTCTGATGGAATTACAGCTTGCATCCAAACTGGGCGTAAGCCGAACACCGATCCGTGAGGCTATCCGCATGCTGGAGCAGGAAGGCCTGGCTGTTACCATTCCGAGAAAAGGTGCGGAAGTGGCTAAGATGACAGAAAAAGATATGGAAGACGTACTGGAGATCCGTCTTTCACTGGAAGGACTGGCAGTCCGTCTTTCCTGTGAAAAGATCACACCGGCAGCATTGCAGGAACTGAAAGTAGCCATGGAAGATTTTGAAGCAAAAACAAGAAGTGGCCAGTTCGTAGAGATGGCAAAAGCTGATGTGAAGTTTCATGAGATTTTGTATAAAGCATCCAATAATCCGAAATTGCAGCAGCTGCTGAACAATCTGAGAGAGCAGATGTATCGTTATCGCGTGGAATATCTGAAAGATGATTCTATTTATCCAAGATTGATCGAGGAGCATCAGAAAATGTATGATGCGTTGAAATCCAAGGATTCCAAGCTGGCGGAATCTTATGTGGAGCGCCATTTGCATAATCAGGCAGAAGCGGTGAAAAAAATCATCCGTGAGCAGGAGTAGGAATAAAAATCAAAAATATGTGTATAGTAAAGGGCAGACGAGGGTCTGCCCTTTTGATTTTGTAATCCATAAAATAAATGAGGTAGTGGTATGCAGGAACAGGCAGTTTCAAAACAGTTAGATGAAAATATTGCATGGTGGAAACAGCAGTTTTCCGATTGTGCGGATATCAAGATGCGTCCTATGTGTCTGGGCAGGGATATGAGTATCCGTGCATTTTTAAGTTATATTGAAGTTACCGGCGGGAAAAACATGATGGAAGATTCGGTGCTTGGCAAAATGCTGAACCGGCTGAATGTTATGGAACCGCAGCAGGTGTATGCAGTACTGCAGGAAAACGGACTGGGAGTTTCGGATGTCACACCTTTTGCACAGATGTCGGAAGCGGCAGGCGGGATGCTGACCGGTGATTCGATTCTGTTTGTGGATGGATTTGACCGGGCACTGAAGATTCCGGACAAGGGGTACCCCGGCATGTCTTTACAGAAGACCGAGTCGGAAAAAGCCATCCGTGGCAGTAATGAAGGGTTTGGTGATTCCATCAAGCAGAATACAGCACTGATCCGGAAACGACTGCGCTCTGTGGATCTGAAAGTGGCAGAGTGCAAGTGCGGCAGACGCACCGGTACGAATGTGGATATCATGTATCTTGACGGAATTGTCCGGCCTGAAATTGTGACGCAGATGCAGCAGCGGTTGGCAGCATTTGAGATAGATGGTATCGGGGACAGTGGTGTCATCGAACAGCTGACGGAAACGCAGTGGATTTCACCATTTCCGCAGTATCAGACCACGCGGAGACCGGATCGGGCCGTGATGGCATTGCTGGAGGGAAGAGCCGTACTGCTGGCGGATAACTCTCCCGAGGTGCTGATTTTTCCAACCGATTACAATTCTTTTATTAAGACGACGGATGACTATTATACGAGATGGGAGATTGCAACATTTACCAGAACGCTGCGGTATGTGGCAGCATTTCTGTCTATGATCCTGCCTGGGTTATATCTGGCGATGACAAATTTTCATACGCAGCTTCTGCCAACCAAGTTACTTCTTTCCTTTGCTGCAGCCAGACAGGGGGTACCTTTTCCGGGAGTGGTGGAGGTGCTGCTGATGGAGCTGTCTTTTGAACTGCTGCGGGAGGCCGGGGTGCGGCTGCCCGGAGCCATGGGAAATACCATTGGGATCGTGGGCGGACTGATCATCGGACAGGCGGCGGTAGATGCCAATATCGTCAGTCCTATGGTAGTGATCGTGGTGGCATTTACAGCACTGTGTTCTTTTGCTATCCCAAATGAGGATTTTGCTACGGCATTCCGCCTGTTGAAGTTTGTGTTTATCGGATTATCGGCAGCACTTGGTTTTTACGGATTTCTGCTCGGGCTGCTCATTCTGCTGATTCATCTGGCACAGCTGGAAAGTTTTGGCATGCCGTATCTGATGCCGTTTGTGGGGGCTGATCTGAATGATTACCGGGATGAACGGGACTCTTTGGTACGACCTCCGCTGCAGGCACTGACACACAGACCCTTTTATGCGAATCCAAAGAATCGTGTACGGTTGCGGATGAAATATAAAAACAGATGATAAACTGAGAAGTGTAGCATGGGAAGGGATATGATACGAATATTCTTTTCCGTCTGACTGGAACAGATGCATAGAAAAAATAAAAATATAGATATAGACAGATATAGATAGAAAGGAATGGGCGGATGCAGGAACCGTATTTTATGAATAATCAGAAAATATCTGCCCGGCAGGTAAAACGGACATTGACGCTGGAACTGCTTGGCATCAGTACGTTGCTGCTTCCTTCGCTTGTGGCGACAGACAGTGGCGTGGATGGCTTTTTTGCACTGACAGCAGGCGGTGGCGGTGCATGGCTGCTGCTGAAATTCTGGCAGAAGCATTTCAGACAGCAGGATTTTTCACAGCGATTAGAACAGATGTCAGGTTGTGTACGCGTATGTATACAGGTGATTTATGGTATGGGATTTCTGGGACTGGCGGGCTTTGTGTTTTACGTCATGGCTGCTCTGATGGAACAGCAGCTATTGGGAAATGGCTGGGAGCCAATGATTCTGCTGACGCTGGCGGCAGCGGCATTTTTCGGACTGGTGCGCGGACTGGAAAGCCGGGTGAGAGTATATGAAGTGCTGTACTGGTTTCTACTGATTCCACTGTTGGTGATCCTAGTGATTGCCTGTGCCGGCATAGAACCAAATGCATGGACACCAGTGGCAGCATCAACACTTCCGAATTTTATAAAAAGCAGTTATGTGAGTTTTTTGTTTTTCTCCGGAGCATCCTTATATGTGCTGTTTCTGAAAAGCTGTCAGAAAAAAGAACAGGCATATGCTGGCACACGGCATGCACTGCTTGTGGTACTGGGTTTGAATCTGGTAGTCTATCTGATCCTGCTCGGCGTATTCCGCACAGAACTTCTGGCGCACCGCAGATGGCCGGTCATCGATCTCATGGCAGTGGTGAAACTGCCGGGAAACTTTCTGGAACGACAGGATGCACTGATGGTGGGAATCTGGTTTTTCTGTTTGTTTGCATTCCTGGATTCCATGCTGTATTATGCGGTGGATTTTTTTGCGGGAATCCTTTGCTTTCAGAGTAACCGATCGATACAGGCAAAAGAAGAAAAGGCAGAAAGCGGGATCGGACCGAGAACGGAACAGGTAAAAATGACAGCGGAAAATAAAACCAATACGAAAAAAATTGTGCTCACGGCAGTGCTGGTGTGTGCAGCGGGATGCATCGGAAGTTTTCTGTTGCACAGGGAAGCTGCTGCCCAGTGGATATTTCACGGTTATTTGTATGGTGTACTGCCGTTGTTGTTGATTCTTCCGGTTTTTTGTGGAGGCAGAAAGCAAAACAGGAGCGAGTCAGAGGCGGAGGCAGAAAGCAAAATAGGAGCGAGTCAGAGGCGATGGCGGAAATGAAACATAGCCGCAGGCAGAGAAATTTTTGAAAGGCAGGGATGTGTGATGGAGGAGAAAGAAGAAAACTTATATCGGAGAAAGCGAAATATTATGCTGATTGGAATTACGTTCTGTATCATGTTTTTTCTGAGTTTTCTGAGTGGCTGCGGTGTCAATGAACTGGAAAATCAGGCATTTCCGCTGGTGATGGGTGTGGAAGCACGGGAAAATGAAAGCTTCCAGCTCTACCTGGCCTATCCGGATCTGCTGAATGAAAACGCTTCGGAACATGCACTGGCTTCGGATGCCTACTGGGAGGGAACGGTGACGGATCTCTTTGAAGGAATGCGTCAGATGTCGGAAAACAGCAGCAAAAATCCGGATCTCAATCATTTGAAAGTGTTGCTGCTGAATCCGCAGGTGTTTGCATCTGATGCGGCTATGGAAACGCTGCTTTCTTTTTTTGAAAAAAAGACGGATGCTGCCTGGAATACTTATGTATTGCTGACGGAGGAGCCGATGCAGGAAATTTTCACAGAGAAACTGCAGTTGCCGGAATGTATGGGAATCTATCTGGAAGATCTGCTGGAAGAGTGGGAACATGTGAAGCACAATTCTTTTGTGACAGTTGGTACACTGATGCAGCAGTTTTATGAACGGAAGGGAACCGTGTGTATTCCAAAGGTTGTCCGTCAGGAAGAAAAGCTGGCGATCGGAGGATTTGCGATACTGGAACAGCTGCATCTTGCAGGAAATCTGTCACTGGAAGAGGGATATGAGGCACTTTTGCTGCAAAATAATCTGAAAAAATATGTGTTTTCCATGGCAGACGGAACCGGAGTTACGTTAGAACAGCTTCGGGTGCAGCGAGGTATTGCGCCAGAACAGAGGAAGGAACGATTGAATCGGTCAGAACCCTCCTATTTGTCGGATGGTGTAGAGTGTTTTGTGCTGTCAGAAGGCATAACCGAGGGTGAAACAGCAGGCGAGATGCGCCCGGTGATACAGATTATTGTAAATGGAAGAGTTGGTATCACAAACCGTCTGGAAGGGAGCACAGAGAGACAACAGCTGGAAGCCGCAGCAAAGCAGGAACTGGAAGAACGGCTGCAGGAGTTTGCCGAACATTGGCGGAAAGCCGGGACCGATGTGACAGATTCTTATGCATTGCTTCCGGGAAGCGACCGGGCGCTGTGGCATCAATATCGGGATGATGAAACACAGTATGTGGAAAATCTGATTTATGAAGTGCAGGTAAGATAAAAAAGAAAGGAGTAGGGCATTTCGAATGTCCGCTTTACAAGACAGGGATCTGTATCGCTGTATAATGTGGGAAAAAAAGGAAATACTCTGAATACAGAAAACAGGATTTTGACCAAGTATGAACAGGATCTGGTAAGAACGGGAACGGTCAGGCATCCGGGAGAAAACAGGAGGAGTGTGGCGATGAAAAAGAAAATTTTGGCGGTATGCCTGGCGGCGGCAGCCTGCGTACTGCTTTCCACAACAATACAGACAAAGAGTATGCAGCGGAATATGGCACAGAAAGTATTGCGTTTCCATGTGCTGGCAAACAGTGACAGCCGGGAAGATCAGGCATTGAAGCTGAAAGTGCGTGATCAGGTGGGAACGCTGATGGCAGAAAAGTTAAAGGATGCAGATTCCCTGGAGGAGAGTGAACGGATCGTAAAAGCAAATCTGAATCTTATCGAGAACTGCGCTGCGGATGTCATCTCTGCGGAAGGTTATGCGTATCCGGTATCCGCGGCACTGGAAAATTGTAACTTTCCGGAGAAAACTTATGGGACCTATACCTTTCCGGGAGGAGTATATGAGGCTTTGCGTGTGGTGATCGGATCCGGCGAGGGACACAACTGGTGGTGCGTCATGTATCCGAATCTCTGCTTTGCCAACAGTATGTATGAGGTGGATGCAGGATCCGGGGAAAAACTGCGGGAAGTGCTGGATCCGCAGGAGTATGCTTCTGTTTTGCAGAAGGGAAATTATCAGGTGCGTTTCAAATTACTCGATTTGCTGAATCAGGTGCTTGAATAATTGAAAAAAAACCTTTACAATGTGTGGGTATTATAAAAAGAGATGAGAGGACCTAATATGACAAAAGATGTGTTGATCACCATCAGCGGCATACAGACGATAGACGGCGAAGTGAATGACCCGATTGAGACTGTCACACCGGGAGAATATTATTTCCGCAACGGCAAGCATTACATTTTATATGATGAAGTACAGGAAGGTGTGCCGGGCGTGACCAAATGTATGATCAAGATCGGAGAAGATGCGGTAGATCTCTCCAAAAAGGGAAATGCCGGGGTACATATGAGTTTTCAGAAAGATAAAAAGACCCGTACTTCCTATCAGACACCGTATGGAAGCATGATGCTTGGTTTTGATTCCCGGACAATCCGACTGATGGAGACCGAGGATATGCTGCATTTGAAACTGGAGTATGATATGGAAGTAGAAGAGGAACATCTGGCGGAATGCACACTGACTATGAAAGTCAGATCCAAAGGAACGAAAGGAATAGAGGGGAATGACAGATAAATTAAAAGAAAAAGAAGAGTTTCGTTATGCACCCATTGGTGTATTTGATTCCGGCGTGGGAGGTCTGACGGTTGCAAGAGAGATCATGCGTCAGATTCCAAAGGAACGTATCATCTATTTTGGTGATACCGCCAGAGTGCCATACGGCAGCAAATCCAAGGAAACCATCATTCGTTTTTCACGGCAAATCATCCGTTTTTTACAGTCAAAAGGTGTTAAGGCGATCGTTATCGCCTGTAATACTGCCAGTGCACTGGCACTGGAAACCGTACAACCGGAATTTGACATCCCGATTCTGGGTGTGGTCAAAGCAGGAGCGAAGGAAGCGGCGAAAGTCACGAAAAATGGAAAAATCGGTGTGATTGCCACAGAAAGTACAATAGAGAGTCAGTTGTATACAAAAGAAATTCATTCACATAAGCCGAATGCACAGGTGCTGGGCAAACCATGTCCGCTGTTTGTGCCACTGGTGGAAGAAGGATGGCTGAAGGATCCGGTGACGGTGGAAGTAGCAAACCGTTATCTGGAGCCGTTGCTGGAATCCGGTATCGATACTCTGATCATGGGCTGTACCCATTATCCGCTGTTACGTTCTACTCTGCGTCAGATCATGGGAGAAAAAGTAAATCTGGTAAATCCGGCCTATGAGACCGCCAGGGAATTGAAATCCCTGCTGGAGCGGGATGGACTGAACAACGACGGAAAACAGAACTATGAAGGTGCAATGCATGAGTTCTATGTCAGTGATGCGGCAAATAAGTTTAAAAATTTTGCGAACTCCATTTTGCCATACGGTGTGGACACCACACAGCTGATCCATATCGAGGATTATTGAACGATCTTTGACTGAGATAAAAACGAGCGTGATGACTGATGTTCATCACGCTCGTTTTTTCGTGCATATTCGGATAATTATTTCTGACCGGTAAGGCGTGCAAAGAAACCGGGTTTCTTTTTCTCCGGTTTTTCCAATGGTCCACGGAGACCGCGAACATCAGAAATGAAAAGACCGCTGACAGAAGCTTTTACTTCTTTTTTTACCGGGATCTGATCGTAGATCTGGTTATCGGCGATCAAAACCATGATCTGTGGTCCGACTTTTGCTTTGACAACCGGTACTTTTGCCAGTCTTGCAAACTTCGGTGTCTGGTCAATGACCTGTTGTGGCAGACCGGACTGTTTCATACGAAGTTTTTTCTTGTCAATGATCAGCATATTGACCCACTGTGCTGCCTGATCAATGGCTGCCTGCTGTTCATCCCGTTTTTTCATATTTCGTTTTCCCTGGAAATAGAGCAGGATAAAAGCGGCAACACAAATAGCAAGAACAATGATAAGTGTAATGATCTGTGGTGACACGGATATATTTCCTCCTTTATCGGTATTTTGTTCATAGTAAAACTAAGTCTAGGTGATATTGTATCATTGATCAGGTGAAAACTCAAGAAAAAAATAGAAGAATCACCTTTTCATTTATAGGAAAATATGGTATCTTTAAAGACAGTGATGCCTTTTGAGAGAAGCGCAGACAAGGGGATGAATTTTTGGGGAAAGATTCATTCAAAGAAAGGAACAATAAGAAAATGAAAAAGAAACTCGTAATGGTATTAATGGCAGTGATGGTTGCGACAGCAGCACTGGGTGGCTGTGGTCAGAAAGGTGCCACCACGGACAGCAGCGTATCTGCAGAAGAAGAAAAAGATGTGGAGATTCCTGCCAAAGAATTATTAAAGGCTACCGATTATAAGGTAGAAAAATATGTAAAATTAAATGACTACATGAATATGACCGTAGAACTTTCCAAGGATTATACAGTCAGTGATGCAGATATCCAGTCTTATATTGAGTATCTGATGTCTATGTATCCGTCCTATGAAGTCAGTGACAAGAAGACCGTAGAGAGCGGTGACGTTGTTAATATTGACTATGTGGGAAAAATTGATGGAGAGGAGTTCTCCGGCGGAAGTGCCACAGGACAGCATCTGAAGATTGGATCCGGTTCTTTCATCGATGGATTTGAGGATGGGCTGATCGGTAAAAATGTGGGAGAGACGGTAGAACTGAATCTGACTTTCCCGGAGGATTATAGCAACAATACAGATCTGGCCGGTAAAGCTGTCGTATTTACGGTAACCATCAACAGTATTGATACAGAAAAAGAAATGGTATACGATGATCTGACCGATGAGTATGTCAGTGAGAATTTCGGCAACAAGGGAATTTCAACAGTGGATGATCTGAAATCCCAGGTAAGCAGCGTACTGGAGAATCGTAATCACTCCAGCAAAATGACAGAGATCCAGAGCGGCGTTCTTCAGAAACTGCTCGATGAGTGTGAAGTGACACTTCCGGATGGATTACTGGATCAGAGAATTGCAGAGTACAAAGAGCGCGTGAATAACGCTGTAGAGAAAAGCGGAAAGAGCTTTGAAGATTATATGGGTATGTCAGAGGATGACTTCAACAATCAGGTAAGTGATTACATCGAAGAGAGTCTGAAACAGGAGCTGATCCTTGAGGCTGTTGTAAAAGATATGAATCTGTCTGTGTCCCAGAAAAACTTTGAGGAGTTTGTGGACAGCTATGTATCCAGCTATAATATCGCAGACCGTGATACATTCTATAAGGAGTACGGCGGAGAGGATTATATAAGACTGAGTTACGCAGAAAATCAGGCATTATCCAAGATCATGGAGAGTGTAAAGACAAAAGTTGCTGACAATACAGATGCTTCTGATGATGCAGACAGTTCTGCAGATGCGGAATAATCAGCGCATGAACTAGGGACTGTAAAGCTGAAGTATAAAAACGTGATATTTATAAAGTGATTTTATTTTGATGTAAAAACAGCTGAGGGGCTGAGATTTGGGAGGCAATCACATGGAGTTGACAAACATCCGGGATTTATTCCGGGACAAAGAAATGTATCTTGACAAAGAGATATCCGTCGGTGGATGGGTTCGTTCCGTTCGTGGATCCAAGACATTTGGATTTATCGTAGTAAATGATGGTACCTTTTTTGAACCGTTACAGGTCGTTTACGGTGATCATCTGGAGAATTTTGCAGAAATTTCAAAATTAAACGTAGGTGCTGCAATCATTGTAACCGGTAAGCTGGTAGCTACACCGGATGCAAAACAGCCGTTTGAGATCCAGGCAGACAAAGTGGAGATCGAGGGTGCATCCGCACCGGATTATCCGTTGCAGAAAAAACGTCACAGTTTTGAGTATCTGAGAACAATTTCTCATTTACGCCCGCGTACCAATACGTTTGAGGCAGTGTTCCGAGTACGTTCACTGATCGCATATGCAATCCATAAATTTTTCCAGGAACGCGATTTCGTCTATGTACACACACCACTGATTACAGGCAGTGACTGCGAGGGAGCCGGTGAGATGTTCCAGGTTACCACCATGGATCTGAACAATGTACCAAAAACAGACGACGGAAGCGTTGATTTCACACAGGATTTTTTCGGAAAACCGACCAACCTGACCGTAAGCGGACAGTTAAACGGTGAGACTTATGCGATGGCATTCAAGAATATCTACACCTTTGGACCAACTTTCCGTGCAGAAAACTCCAATACGACACGTCATGCAGCAGAGTTCTGGATGATCGAGCCGGAGATTGCTTTCGCAGATCTGAAAGATGATATGGTTCTTGCAGAGAGCATGCTGAAATATGTTATCCGCTATGTGCTGGAGCATGCACCGGAAGAAATGGAATTCTTCAACAAATTTGTAGATAAGGGATTACTGGATCGTCTGAATCATGTATTAAATTCTGATTTCGGACATGTTACCTATACGGAAGCGATCGAGATCCTTGAGAAAAACAATGACAAGTTTGATTATAAAGTATTCTGGGGTGCAGACCTGCAGACAGAGCATGAGCGTTATCTGACAGAAGAAATCTTCAAACGTCCGGTATTCGTAACGGATTATCCGAAGGAGATCAAAGCCTTCTACATGAAACTCAACGAGGATGGCAAGACAGTAGCTGCTATGGACTGTCTGGTTCCGGGTATCGGTGAGATCATCGGTGGAAGCCAGCGTGAGGATGACTATGACAAGCTTCTGGAAAGAATGAAAGAACTCGGACTGAAAGCAGAAGATTATGACTTCTATCTGGATCTGAGAAAATACGGTTCTGCAAGACATGCAGGATTTGGTCTGGGATTTGAGCGTTGCGTTATGTACCTGACAGGTATGGGAAATATCCGTGACGTAATTCCGTTCCCAAGAACAGTAAATAACTGTGAATTGTAATTCTTTTTACAGTGCCGGAATACATGTGGCATGTCATGCTTGCATGTAAAGGACACATGTAATTCAGGGCACGTCCTCGCACTGAGGAAAAAAGGAAGACGAAGTCTTGCGATTTCCGAAGTGCGAGCAGGATTGCGGGAATGCGAAGCATGCAGCAATCCGTGTAAAAAGAATGTATAGATGTAAAAAATGTCGAGGGCATTCTTGAAATGTAAACAAATAAAAGGGGAGGTTTGGTCTGTACCGAACTTCCCCTTTAGCAAACAGGAATATTTTTATGGCAAATTATAAAATGATTATTCAATACGATGGAACCCGCTACAAAGGCTGGCAGCGTCAGAAGACTACGGATCAGACCATTCAGGGGAAAATTGAAGCAATTTTAAGCAGACAGTATGGACGTACCATAGAGATTGACGGTTCCGGGCGCACCGATGCCGGTGTGCATGCGCATGGACAGGTGGCAAATTTCCGCCTTCCGGATGCCTGCTGTGCGGGTAAGACACCGGAGGAACTCTGTGAGGAACTGAGACAGATTTTTGTACAGTATCTGCCGGAAGATATTGCCGTGACAGAGGTGCGGGCAGCGTCCGAACGATTTCACAGCCGTCTGAATGTGGTGAAAAAGACATATGTGTACCGCATCTGGAATGCGGATTATCCGAATGTGTTTGAACGGAAGTATATGTTGCACGATAATCGGCCAATGGATGTGGAAGCCATGCGGCAGGCAGCACAGTATCTGTTGGGAAAGCATGATTTTGCGGCATTCTGCGGAAATGCAAAAATGAAAAAATCCACAGTGCGTACCATACATGAAATTGACATCAGACGGATCGGTGAAGAAATCCGTTTTACATATACCGGGAATGGATTTTTACAGAATATGATCCGTATCCTGACCGGAACCCTGGTCGATGTGGGATGCGGTGTCTATCCGCCGGAACGGGTGGCAGAAATTCTGGCATCCAAGGTCCGGGCAGAGGCAGGTCCAACAATGCCGGCGCAGGGACTGACTTTATGGGAAGTAATATATTAACCTGATGAAAAAATGGAAACAGGAGTGACTACGTGAAAGAAAAATGGGTAGTTTCAGCAAAAAAAGCTGATTTTCAGGCAATCGGGCAGCATTTCGGCATCGACCCGGTATTAGCCAGGATCATGCGGAACCGGGGGCTGACCGATCTGCAGGAAATGAATCTGTATCTTCATGGGACGAGAACAGACCTGAACGATCCGCATCTGTTGAAAGATGCAGACCTGGCGGCGCAGATTCTGAGAGAAAAAATAAAAGAAAAGAAACGGATCCGGATCATTGGAGATTATGATATTGACGGAATCCAATCCACCTACATTTTGTACTGTGCCCTGAGGCGACTGGGGGCAGACGCAGATTTTGTGATTCCGGACCGGATTCTGGATGGATATGGGCTGAATGAACATCTGGTGACCCGGGCCAGTCAGGATGGTATAGATACGATTCTGACCTGCGATAACGGAATCTCTGCCATTGATCAGATTCATCTGGCTAAGTCACTGGGAATGACCGTAGTGGTTACAGATCATCATGAAGTACCGTTCACAGAGGTGGATGGCGTACGCAGGGAAAAAATGTGTGAGGCAGATGCAGTGGTGAATCCGAAGCAGCAGGCATGTCATTATCCGTTTAAGAAACTATGCGGAGCGGCGGTTGCTTTCAAGCTGGTGCAGGTGCTTTACGAAGTATTTGGACTGGAGGTGTCCGAGGCAGACTGCTTTATCGAAAATGCCGGTTTTGCTACGGTGGGTGATGTCATGGATCTGCAGGGCGAAAACCGGATTCTGGTAAAACTGGGACTTGAGATGCTGAACCGTACCACGAATATCGGAATGAAAGCGCTGATTTTGCAAAACAAGTTAACGATGGGTGCGATCAAGTCCCATGATATCGGATTTCGTATCGGTCCCTGTCTGAATGCCAGCGGCAGATTAGACACGGCACGGCTTTCCTTAAAGCTGCTGCTGTGCGAATCCGAAACAGAGGCGGCGGTTCTGGCAGAAGAAATCGTGGAATTGAATGAGAGCCGGAAGCTGCTGACCATGCATGCGGTGGAGCAGGCAAAAGAGATTGCGCAGCAGGAAGAATATGTCAATGACCGGGTGCTGGTAATTTTTCTTCCGGACTGTCACGAAAGTCTGGCTGGTATCGTGGCCGGACGGATCCGGGAAGCTTATTACCGGCCGACACTGGTGGTCACACGGAGTGAACACGGTGCAAAGGGGTCCGGCCGTTCCATTGAAAGCTATTCCATGTATGAGGAACTGTGCAAATGCGAAGAATATCTGACACAGTTTGGCGGACATCCGATGGCAGCGGGTTTTTCACTAAAGGAAGCGGATATTGATGCCTTCCGGCGGAAATTAAATGAAGTGTGCACACTGACCGAAGAAGAACTCCGACCAAAGGTAGTGATTGATGTGCCGATGCCGATCAGCTATATTACAGAACGTCTGGTGAACCAGCTGGGGTGTCTGGAACCTTTTGGAAAAGGAAACGAAAAACCGGTATTTGCAGACCGGAATCTGGTGATCGAGCGCCTGCGCATCTGCGGAAAAGAAGGCCGGGTATTTCAGATGAAAGTCAGAAATGCGGCAGGTGTGTCCATGGATGCGGTGTACTTTGGCGATGCGGAAGATCTGTTGTTACCACTGGCGGAAAAATATGGTAAAGTAGTGGCACAGGATACTCTGGCAGGCAGGTGTGTCCACGAAGCGGCCCTGCATTTTACTTATTATCCGGAAATGGATCATTATTATGAAACACCCCGGATAAAATTACGGTTGACAGGGGTATCTGTCTGAAGGCATACTGAAAAGAAAGCGAGCTCGAAAGGAGTAAATCATGAAAAAGGGATTTTTTCGAAGAGGGATGGTATTATTACTGGCAGCAGTGATGGTGATGGGCATGAGTGTCAGCGCATTTGCCGCGGACGGCGGGAATGCGACACAGGTTACCATCGCAGACGGAGATACACCATACATTTCATTTGGTGCGGATCTGCGTGCAGACGAAAAAGCAAAGGTATTGGAATTATTTGGGCTGACGGAAGCAGACCTGGAAAAATGTAATGTGAATACTGTGACCAATGCAGAAGAACATCAGTATCTGGATGCTTATATCACAAATGACCACATCGGCAGCCGTGCCTTATCTTCTGTGGCTGTAATGAAGGCGAAGAAAGGCAGCGGTATCACAGTAACCACAAAAAATATCAACTACTGCACCACCAGCATGTATGAGAATGCACTGGCAACAGCCGGTGTAAAGGATGCCAATGTGGTTGTGGTCGGACCTTTTGATATGTCCGGTACGGCGGCATTGATCGGCGCAGTGAAGGCTTACTCCGGAATGACCGGTGAAGCAGTGGATACGGATGTTATCGACGGTGCCATCAATGAGATGGTGGTAACCGGTGAAATCGGAGATGAGACCGGCAAGACGGATGAAATTGCCGGTATGGTAGCTTATCTGAAGGATCAGGTGGGCGGCAAAAATCTCTCTGACAGCGAACTGGCGGATGCGATTGACCAGGCATCGGAAAAATTTAATGTAAGTCTGACCCAGGATCAGATCGATCAGCTGAAGGAACTGCTGAAAAAACTGCAGGGACTGGATCTGAACTGGAACAATATCCGGGATCAGGCGGAAAATTTATATGGAAAATTAAAGGATATGGGTCTGAAGGTTGATACATCAGCACTGACCCAGCAGGCACAGGGTTTTTTTGCAAAACTGATTGCATTTATCAAGAGCCTGTTTAACCGTTAATGGAGGAAACATGGAAGCATATACAGAATTTGCACAGGTATACGATCGTTTCATGGACAATGTGCCTTACGAAGCATGGTGTGAAGGTATCAGTAAAATTTTGACAGAGCATGGTATCTCAGAGGGACTCGTACTGGATCTGGGCTGCGGCACCGGAACGATGACACGGCTGCTGCGTCAGAAAGGCTATGATATGATCGGTGTGGATGCTTCAGCGGAAATGCTGGAGATTGCCAGAAACCATCCGGATGAAGGGATTTTGTATCTGCAGCAGGATATGCGGGAGTTCGAGCTGTACGGAACCGTGGCAGCGGTGGTGTGTGTCTGCGATTCTCTGAATTATCTGTTGGAGGAGGAAGATCTGGCGGAGGTATTTTCCCTGGTGCACAACTATCTGGATCAAAACGGTGTGTTTATTTTTGACATGAATACCATTCACAAATACCGCGATCTGATCGGAGATGCCACAATTTGCGAAAACAGGGAAGAAGGAAGCTTTATCTGGGAAAATTATTTTGATGAGGAAAGCAGCATCAATGAATATGCACTGACACTGTTTGTGAAACAGGAAAACGGTCTGTTTGCCCGGTTTGAAGAGTTTCACTATCAGAGAGCCTATGAATTGCAGCGGGTGGCGGCACTTCTCGAACAGGCGGGACTGACGCTGAAAGCAGTCTGTGCGGAGGGAACTACGGATCCTGCGGATGAAAATTGTGAGCGGGCTTATTTTGTGGCAGTGAGAACCCAGCCACACGTATTTTAACCGAATCAAGCAAGTAGCGAAGCGGATTGCGAATATCCGCTTGACTAAAAGTTAGTAAAGGAATGAGAATAATGGAAGATTATATTGTACGTGCAACTGCTGCGAACAGTTCGATTCGCGCATTTGCCATGACTTCAAAAGGAATTGTGGAGGAAGCGCGGCAGCGTCATAATACCAGTCCGGTAGTCACTGCGGCACTTGGTCGTCTGCTTACCGGAGGCGCCATGATGGGTGTGATGATGAAGGGCGACAAAGATCTGCTGACGGTACAGATCCAGTCCGGCGGACCGATGAAAGGAATGACAGTGACCGCGGATTCCCAGGGACATGTGAAAGGATATCCGGTGGTTGCGGATGTTATGCTGCCACCAAACAAACAGCACAAGCTGGATGTGGGCGGAGCTGTAGGTGTCGGTATGATGCGTGTCATCAAAGATATGGGATTGAAAGAGCCGTATGTGGGAACCACTGTGCTGCAGACCAGTGAGATTGCAGAAGATCTGACCTATTATTTCGCAACTTCTGAACAGGTACCGTCTTCTGTGGGACTCGGTGTTCTGATGAATAAGGACAATACAGTACGCCAGGCCGGTGGATTTATCATCCAGCTGATGCCGTTTACGGATGAGAAGATCATTGATGCGCTGGAGAAAAAACTGTCTGAGATCACATCTGTCACGAACCTGCTGGAGCAGGGATATACACCGGAACGCATGCTGGAGTATATTCTGGGAGATTTCGGCGTGGAGATCACAGATAAAATTCCGGCTTCTTTCTATTGCAACTGTTCTAAGGACCGTGTGAAAAAAGCAATCATCAGCATTGGAAAGAAAGATCTGAATGAAATGATTGCAGAAGGCAAACCCATCGAGGTAAAGTGTCACTTCTGTAATACCGCATATACATTTAGTATCGAAGAATTAAAGGAGATCGTGAAGAAATGAGACAGGGATTTATCAAAGTAGCGGCTCTGACACCGAAGGTTACTGTGGCGGATACGCAGGCGAACCGGAAAGAAATCTGCCGCCTGATGGATGAAGCAGAAGCAAAGGGTGCCAAGATACTGGTATTTCCGGAACTGTGTATTACCGGTTATACCTGTGGGGATCTGTTTTATCAGCAGGTGCTTCTCCGGGAGGCAAAAAAGGAACTGCTTGCGATTGCAAAATATACGCAGCGCAAGGACTATCTGGCTTTTGTGGGACTTCCGCTGGAATATAACGGCAAACTGTATAATGTTGCGGCAGCTGTGACACAGGGAAAAGTGCTTGGGCTGGTGCCAAAGACTCACATTCCAAATTATAATGAGTTTTATGAGCGCAGACATTTTGCACCGGGTATGAAACAGCCGGTTCCGGTAGCATTGGATGAAGATACGGTCGTGCCTATGGGAACCAGAGTGTTATTCCAGTGCAGACAGATGCCGGAATTGAAGATCGGAGCGGAAATCTGTGAGGATGTGTGGGCTCCGAATCCACCAGGTGTAGAGCATGCTCTGGCAGGTGCGACACTGCTGGTCAATCTTTCTGCCAGTGATGAGACAACCGGAAAAGATATGTACCGCAAGAGCCTGGTGACCGGGCAGTCCGGCCGTCTGATCTGTGGTTATGTATATTGCAGTGCCGGAGACGGGGAATCCACCCAGGATGTGGTATATTCCGGTCATAATCTGATCGCAGAGAACGGAACGCTGTTGGCAGAGTCTAGACGTTTCTGCAACGAAAGCATATATACAGAACTTGATATGGTACGTCTGAATGAGGAACGCCGTCGGATGAGTACCTTCATGACTTCCGATGAGTCTTACATTAACGTCGAATTCAGTTTGAAAGAAGAAAAAACAGAACTGACCCGTTTTGTGGATCCGGCGCCTTTCGTGCCGGGAAACAAGGCAGACCGTGAAAAACGCTGCGAGGAGATTTTTATGATCCAGGCCATGGGACTGAAAAAGCGTCTGGAACATACCCATGCGGCCACAGCGGTGGTTGGTATTTCCGGCGGACTGGACTCTACGCTTGCCCTGCTTGTTATGGTAAAAGCGTTTGATCTGATCGAAAAGGATCACAAAGACATTGTAGCTGTGACAATGCCTGGTTTTGGAACCACAGATCGTACTTACGACAATGCAGTAAGTCTGATCAAATCTCTGGGGGCTACGTTCCGGGAAGTCAGCATTGTAGATTCTGTCCGTGTACATTTCAAGGATATCGGACAGGATGAGGCTGTGCATGATGTGACTTATGAAAACGGTCAGGCCAGAGAACGTACCCAGATTCTGATGGATATCGCAAACAAAAGCGGCGGTATGGTCATAGGAACCGGTGATATGTCTGAGCTTGCCTTGGGATGGGCGACTTATAACGGCGATCACATGTCTATGTACGGCGTGAATGCTTCAGTGCCGAAGACACTGGTGCGTCACTTGGTATGTTATTATGCGGATACCTGCGCAGATGAGACGCTGCAGAAGGTGTTGTATGATGTATTGGATACACCGGTCAGCCCGGAACTTCTTCCGCCGGAGGATGGGAAGATTTCACAGAAGACAGAGGATATTGTGGGACCGTATGAATTGCATGATTTCTTCCTGTATTACATTTTGCGTTTTGGATGTACCCCGAAAAAGATTTATCGTCTGGCAAACTATGCTTTTGCCGGAACTTATGATACAGAAACCATTCAGAAATGGCTGAAAACTTTTTATCGCAGATTTTTCAGTCAGCAGTTCAAACGTTCCTGCCTGCCGGATGGACCGAAGGTAGGTACGGTAGCGGTATCTCCGCGTGGCGATCTGCGTATGCCGTCCGATGCCAGTGCCCGTATCTGGATGGAGGAATTGGAGCATCTTGATGATGAGGAACAGTCAAAGTCACAGGGAATTCTGGGTGGAAGCTGGGAAGAATTTGCAGTCCGGATGAAAGCCGGAGAGTAAGTCTCACGTGCGTTCGACTTGAAGGGCAAGTAGCGAAAGCAGATTGCGAATGTTCGCTTTACCTACCGGAATGATTGGATAATGTCCGGGGTTTGTAGCAGAAGCGTCTCATCCAGTGTATTCAGGATGCGCCGGGCAGCGCAGGCTAGTTCTGTGAGAAAAAGACGCTGGTTTTCCGTTGTGGAAAGAGAAGTCGACTTTGGCTGACAATGGCGGGAAAAAGACTTTCCGCGCCGTAGTGTTTCCAGAAAATGAGCATTGTATGGGAATCTCAGAACAGACTGTTCCGGAATGCGGTATTGACGACACAAGTGATCGGTTTCTTGCTGCAGACATGGAAAATAGTCCAGGATTGCATAGCATACATTGGAAAAGGAAATCCAGTGTTCACAGAAAAAAGAATAAAAATAAGCAGAATCAGCAGGCAGACCGATTACAACAAGGTCTGCCTGTTGTAGCAGGTGCATGGTACGTGGATCCTGGCGGGACTGAAAATCAATGCATTGAATATCACCAAATTTTTGCAAAAGCGGAATAAAATAGTCCAGACAAAACTGTGGGTGAAGGGTTTGAATGGGGCTCCAGAAAGCGATGATGTAAGATTTATCCATGATATGTATTTGAAAAAGAAAGAATAAAGACATCTTCATTATACGGAATGGGGGCATTGTTGTAAAGAATTTTTTTGCGTATAAAATTGACGAAATTGAGGAATCTTTTTTCTCACGCTAGACGTTCGTTACCCTCATTTCACGCGGTTTCATCGCGCTCATTCCCACGCCTGAAAAAGAGGTCGTTCCCATTCGCGCAAAACCTTGTGAAAATCGGTCACTCACTTAATCGCTTCCAGAAAAAAGATTCCTCAATTTCTGTCATTGTATTGATTGCAGTATTGCGTCGTTGTACGGATTGTTTTTGACCTGCTATAATGGTTCTACAGTTGAAAAGTTACTTTTGATAATTGAAAAAAGCTGGATTTACATTGACACAATTAGGGTGCTATATCCTTTCTGGCGGAGTTCATCCTGCAGGAGAACTGCTTCATCCAGATTTTTCGGTTTGCCGATCCAGACACCGTAGTAAGGTTCTTCATAGTGGATGGTGCCGTCGAAACCAAGAATTTGCAGACGTTCGAGCTGATAGGCAGCATTGACGTCATATTTGAACAGGCCGGTTTGTACATAATATTGTTCCGGGATTTCCTGGGCGGAGAGTGGAATGCTTTCCTCGATACCGGCGACAATAGCATCAACAATGGCATCAAATTTTTCATCAAAGAGCTGATTGTCAATGTCGCTGTTTAAGAATCCGGTTTCTACCAGTACTGCGGGCATTTCTGTTTTTCGAAGGACGATCAGTCCCGGAACTTCCTCCACACCGAGATTTTTGAAACCGACCTGCTCCAAGTGCCGGTTAATATTTTCAGCCAGCGTATCAACCGTTGGATCATGCTGATAGACAAGGGTCTGCACACCGTTGTACAGATTGTCTTCCATGCCGGAATTCCGGTGAAAGGAAATAAAATATTTTCCACCGGAGAGATTGGCAAGGGCTGCTTTTTCCGTTGGTGAGTTATAGATATCCGTAGTTCGAGTGTAGTAGACATGATAACCTGCTTCTTTTAGTTTTGCTCCGACAGCCAGTGTCAGCCGGAGTACATCATCTTTTTCTGCGCGTCCCATGTAGGATGCACCGTTGTCAAAACCGCCGTGACCGGCATCCAGAATGATATCTACGTCCATAAATATTCCCCCTAAAAAATGCTTTATCTCAGTCGAGAAGACGCCCACTTCTGCAAGTGGTGAGTAATAACAAGTCTTTCACAGTGGGAGTACAATCTCTGACTGAGATAAACGCTCCGCGAGAATGTGCAGTGATTCTGAGAAGAACATGTCAGCTTTCGCTGACCAGAATCACGCCCAAGTCTCACGTGCGTTCTACTTGAAATAGAATTCAGGCACATCGGATGTACCAATAGTAATATGCGTATGAACAAAGGAACTTTGATCAGCTACATGTAAGTAATATATGATGCAGCTTTCAAAATAGTACATCAGATGAGCTATCTCACATCTGAGATAGCTTCCGGCGGAGTGTACAGAGGTACAGAAGAATAAAATAGAAATGGTTCAGTGTTGACAATAAGTATGTTTTTCTGTATACTTTGAAAATAGAATGTTTTGATAATCAAACTAAATGGAGGGATAGATGAGAGCACAGATTATAGGAACCGGCAGTTGCCTGCCGGAAAAGATAGTAACAAATGATTTTCTTTCCACCATCGTGGATACCAGCGATGAGTGGATCAGCAGCAGAACCGGTATCCGTCAGCGTCATATTGCAGTAGAAGAGACGACGGCATCCATGTCAACAGAGGCTGGACGAAGAGCATTGGAGTCCGCAGGTGTAAAGGCAGAAGAACTGGATCTGATCATTGTGGCAACCTGTACGCCGGATACACTGGTTCCAAACACAGCATGTCTGGTGCAGAGCGAACTGGGGGCTGTGAACGCGGTTGCTTTTGATATCAGTGCAGCATGCTCCGGATTTGTATTTGCGCTGAACCTGGTGGATGCTTATATGCAGGCCGGTGTACATAAAACTGCTCTGGTCATTGGTGCAGAGACATTATCCCGCATTGTGGACTGGAGTGATCGCTCCACCTGTGTGTTGTTTGCTGACGGAGCCGGTGCCGCAGTTGTCCGTGCAGCAGAGCGCGGTGTGATCGCATCCACACAGGGAAGCGACGGAACCCGCGGCGGTGCGATCTATGTGAAAAACAGAGAAAATTACAATCCGTTTGTACCAGAGCAGAAGCCAATGGATTATCTGTATATGGACGGTGGAGAAGTATTTAAGTTTGCGGTAAAAAAAGTGCCGCAGTCCATTCTGCAGACACTGGAAGCAGCAAATCTAACCACAGAGGACATTGACTGGTATCTGTTCCATCAGGCGAATGCGAGAATCACGGCAACGATTGCAAAACGTCTGAAAGTGCCGGATGAGAAGATTCCGATGAATGTGGATAAATGTGGAAATACATCCGCTGCCAGTGTGGCAATTCTTCTGGATGAGGTCAACCGTAAAGGTATGCTGAAAAAAGGTGATAAGCTGATGCTGGCCGGATTTGGTTCCGGACTGACATGGGGAACCATGGCTATCGAGTGGGGAATCTAAATTCTTGTTTGTCTGTGTAAAGGGCAAATCTGAAGCAGAAATCCAGACAGACACGGATGATTTTCTACCTCCGCTGCGCCGCTTATCTCCGCCTCCTCCCGCGAACTCGCACGCAGAAACAGCGTGCTCAGACACACTCACGGAGGCGGGCTATGCTCGCTACGGTGACGAAAATCAACCTACCGTCTTGTCTCGGATTTTGCTCCCAGATTTGCCCAATTTACTTGATGGCACCTTATGCCACGTGCGCATATAATCTAACAGTAATTCAACTTTTTGTTGCGCACGCAGTGCGTCGTGTGAATGGCTGATTATTTCACTGTGTAAATACAGAAAACGAAGCATCCTGTCAGGGAAAGCGATTAAGCAAACGACCGAGTTTCACGAGTTTTTGCGCGAGTGGGAACGACCTCTTTTTCAGGCGTGGGAACGAGCGCGATGAAAACGACGTGAAACGAGGGTAGTGAGCGTCTAGCGTCCTGACAGGATGCTTCGTTTTCGTATTAAAAATTAAATTTCAGCCAACAACAAGACAAACGAGATATTGTTGCCAGACAGAAAATTGTGTTGGCATATCGTCTGGGTGTATGATATACTATATATAGACGAAAAAAATAGTTGTCGTATAATGAGAGGGGGCTTTTATGAAACGAAGAAGTATAAAGTATATTGGCCTGGTATTGCTTTGCGTGGCGGGATGTATGTTTGTGGCAGCATGCGGACAGGATAAGGGAAGTGCAGTAAGGAACGATGAAGGTAGTGTCTTGAGCGGTGAAACAGAGGCAAAGGATGTGGAAAAAAGTACAGATCCTGCAGATTATGAAATTGGTACCAGAGATCATTATCTTGCCGTATGGGCGCAGGAGAAGGGCCTGTCTTATGTGGCAGCAGAAAGTCAGGAACGCTTGGAAACTGACAAGATTGCACTGAGTGAAGAGGAAGCGATTGGATATGCGACAGTGGATAAAGAATGCGGATCAGTTTCAAATGGAAGCGGCTGCAATGTAAAGACAGCATTTTCAGCAGATATCCGTTATATTTACCGGAAGACAGATGGTGCAATCACAGCGATTGATAATTTGGCGGACGCAAAAATATATCTTCCGGAGGTTCCGGGTGCGACAGCGCAAATATCAGATCCGAATATTTATCAGGAAGAGAGAGGATTTCGCATTAGTGTGACAGGAACGTTAAGTTTTACCCTTGAGAATGCAGATGTGACTCAGGGTGGAGAGTTTTCCAGTGTAGAAACTTCCGGAAATCAAAGTAACGTTATCACAACGGCGAAAACATTTGCAATCTTATTTCAGCAGAGTGATATACAGAAATAATATATGGAATTTGTAAAAGTATGCTATTATTTCAGGACATTTTTCCGGTATTATCGCATAGATTTAGTGTAAACATTATTTTGTGAGGATTTTATGCCGGACAAAGGGTTACACGTACAACAAAATGAAAATGTGGACAGAGGAAGGCTGCAGGTCAATGTGACATCAACATTGGGTCTGCAGCCTGTTGTGAATGCACGGGTGGGTATTGCATACACAGGAGAAAGCCAGCGGCTGTTGGAAGAATTGGAGACAGATTCATCAGGTCAGACGGAGGCTGTGACGCTGGACGCACCGCCGGTAGAGTATTCCCAGGAACCGGATCGGCCGCAGCCTTTTTCAGAATATACGGTGACCGTGCAGGCAGAAGGCTACCGAAGTGTGGAAGTATCTGCGATTGATGTGTTTGCAAATGTGACAGCTTTGCAGGAGATACGGATGGAGCCGTTGGATATCTCACAGAAAGAGGGAACGGAAAATATCGTTGTTCCACCAAATACTCTGTGGGGAGATTTTCCACCAAAGATTCCGGAAGATGAGGTAAAACCAGTGAATGAATCCGGAGAAATCGTGCTGAGCCGCGTGGTTATTCCGGAGTATGTGATCGTCCACGATGGACCGCCGACAGATACCAGGGCACAGGATTACTATGTTCGCTACCGGGATTATATCAAAAATGTGGCATCCAGCGAGATCTATTCCACCTGGCCGGAGGCAACGCTGCGGGCTAATATTCTGGCAATTATGTCTTTTTCCTTAAACCGCGTATACACGGAGTGGTACAGAGGAAAAGGATATGACTTTACCATTACATCATCTACTGCTTATGATCAGAAATGGTCTTTCGGGCGCACGATTTTCAGCAATATTTCCCGGATCGTGGATGAGATTTTCAATCATTATCTGTCCAGACCGAATGTACAGCAGCCGATTCTGACGCAGTATTGTGATGGGAAAAATGTAACCTGCAGTGGTTGGATGACACAGTGGGGATCCCGTTATCTGGGAGAGCAGGGGTACAGCCCCATCGAAATTCTGCGTTATTATTATGGCAGCAGTATTTACATTAATTCTGCAGAGGAGATTGCCGGAATTCCATCTTCCTGGCCGGGTGCAGATCTTACAGTGGGATCATCCGGTACAAAGGTGCGGCAGATTCAGCAGCAGTTAGCCCGGATTTCCCAGGCATATCCGGCGATCCCGACCATTGCGGCGGACGGGATATTCGGGGAACGTACCCGGGAAGCCGTAGAAGCATTTCAGCGGATCTTTGATTTGCCGGTGAGTGGTGTGGTGGATTTCCCGACCTGGTATAAAATTTCACAGATTTATGTGGGGGTGACACGGATCGCGGAGCTGAATTAACTGCAATTCAAGTCGAACGCACGTGAGACTTGGCGCGTGTGAACAGTAACGTAAGATGAGATAAAATGCCGGAGAAATCATAATTACTCTGGCATTTTTCTTTGATTTCATGTAGAATAGGGCATAAATGGCAGAAAATATAGAAAGATGAGAGGATAAATGATGGAAGAGAAAAAAAACATTATGGATTATGATACGGTTTCTTTAGATGATGAAAACAGTGCCGTAGTTATTATCGATCAGACAAAATTACCGGGAACCACAGAGATCATTGCATTAAAGACCGCACAGGAAATCTGGGATGCAATTTATCTGCTTCAGGTACGTGGTGCTCCAGCCATCGGCGTGGCAGCAGCTTACGGTATTTATGTACTGGCAAAAGGAATTGATACAGACAATTATGATGCATTTTATGCAGAGTTCAAAAAACAGAAAGAATACCTGGATTCTTCCCGTCCGACAGCAGTTAACCTTTCCTGGGCGTTAAACCGCATGGAGCAGGTTGTATTAAACAATGCGGACAAGTCTGTTGCCGAGATCAAACAGCTTCTGAAAGAGGAGTCTGTTGAGATCCAGGACGAGGATATCCGCGTGTGCAAAGCCATCGGTGAATATGGGCTGACGCTGGTAAAACCGGGTGACGGTATTTTGACACACTGCAACGCCGGAAAACTTGCAACAAGCAAATACGGCACAGCAACGGCTCCGATTTATCTGGGACAGGAGCGCGGTTACAATTTCCGTGTCTTTGCAGATGAGACCAGACCACTGCTTCAGGGAGCACGTCTGACTGCTTTTGAACTTCAGTCTTCCGGTGTTGATGTAACTCTGATCTGTGATAATATGTCTGCAACTGTTATGAAAAACGGTTGGGTAGATGCAATTTTTGTGGGTTGTGACCGTGTGGCAGCAAACGGAGATACTGCAAATAAAATCGGTACTTCCGTAGTTGCAGCAGTTGCAAAACAGTATAATGTGCCAATGTATATCGCAGCCCCGACCTCCACCATTGATATGAACACTCCGACCGGTGATCAGATTAAGATCGAGCAGAGAAAACCGGAAGAAGTGACAGAGATGTGGTATAAAGAGCGCATGGCTCCGGAAGGTGTAAAAGTATTTAATCCGGCGTTTGACGTGACAGATCATGAGCTGATCGCAGGTATCGTGACAGAGTTTGGTATCGCACGTCCTCCATATACAGAATCTTTCAAAGAAATTTTTGCAAAAAAAGAGGCAGCTCAGAAGAATAACTAACAGGAACAATTTTATAAAAACCTGTAATCCTAGTGAAATATAGGAAAATAAACGCTTCACTTTTCTCTGAAAGTGGGGTATAATAAGCAGTAATGGTTCAGCAGAGTCAAGTTTTCAGAAAAGAAGATTACTTTGTATAAAGCAGCGCTTTGTGCTGGATCATTCTAATGATTAGTGAGAATCCACAGGAGGTATAATTATGGCAGACAGTGCATGTAGCAGCTGCAGCAGTGCAGGAAGCTGTTCTTCCGAGAGTTGTGAAGGATGTCCGAGCAGCAAGCAGCCGCAGAGCTTTCAGGAAAAATTAAATGAGTATTCATCTGTTAAAAAAGTAATCGGTGTTGTCAGTGGTAAAGGTGGCGTAGGTAAATCTTTCGTAACAGCATCTTTAGCAACTGCGATGCGTAAAAAAGGATATGAAGTAGGTATTCTGGATGCAGATATTACCGGACCGTCTATTCCGAAAATGTTCGGCGTACACGGACCGGCTATGGGCAGTGAGATGGGAATCCTGCCGATTGCAGCAGAGGATGGCACAAAGATTATGTCCATCAATTTGTTGATGGAGGATGAGGAAGCACCGGTTATCTGGAGAGGACCGGTTATCGCAGGAACTGTAAAACAGTTCTGGAGCGATGTTGTCTGGGGTGATCTGGATTATTTATTCGTGGACATGCCACCTGGAACCGGTGACGTTCCGCTGACAGTCTTCCAGTCTCTTCCGGTAGATGGTATCGTGATCGTGACATCTCCACAGGAACTGGTACAGATGATCGTAAAGAAGGCTTATAATATGGCTGGCATGATGGATATTCCGGTTCTTGGCGTAGTAGAAAATTACAGTTATCTGAAATGTCCGGATTGCGGAAAAGAGATCAAGCTGTTCGGTGAAAGCCACATTGATGAAGTAGCTTCTGAGCTGGCAATGCAGGTTCTTGGCAAAATGCCGTTGGATCCGGCTTATGCAGAACTGGCAGATGCGGGATTATTCTATAAAGCAGATAATCCATATCTGGAAGATGCAGTAAAGAAAATTGAAAATATGTAGTTAAAAAAGGTGTGTCATTTTCTTCTTTCATTCATATGGAAGTAAGAAAATGACACATCTTTTTTACATTGAAATATTTATATTTGTCCAGCCGAAATCCGTTTCTGCCGCCGCCGTTCAAAAGCCACGGCGATAGAACCATAGCACACGGAATACATAAAAGCAGCCAGTGCAAAGGCTGTCAGCACATCAAAGACAGAGTGCTGTTTCAAGAACATAGTGGATAAAATAATGCAGACGGTGAGAACCAGTGCTGCGTTTTTTATCCATTTTTTATTTTGCAGTTTTTGACTGTGTGCCAATCCAAAATAAATGGCGAGGGAATTGTATACATGGATGCTTGGAAACAGGTTTGTCGGTGTATCCGATGCATACAGCCGTTGTACGATGTGTACAAAAATGTTATCTCTTGCGAATGTATCCGGGCGGAGCAGCTGTCCGTTTGGATATACCGTTGAGATAAAGAGAAATACGGTCATACCGGTGATCAGGAAGATACCGAGCCGCCAGCACAGTTTTCCATCTGTAAATGCGATAAAGATAATGCCAGCTGCCATGTAGATAAACCACAGGTAGTAAGGAATGACAAAAAACTCGCAAAATGGAATGTAGTCATCCAGTGCCATGTGAATGACATGGAAATTTGAATTGATGTTTACTTTTTCCTCAAGCCAGCAGAACCACGGAATATAGATCAACGCGTATAGTAACAGAAAAAGGTGGGTGTTGTGTCTGAGATATTCAAAAATTTTTTTCATACGCAATAGTGCTCCGATGTAAGTATAATTTTTATGCTCTCAAAACTGTGTGTTTCTTACACAGTTTCTTTTTTGTTTCTAGAAGAGTGTAGCACCACAGGTTAAAAAAAACAACGTGGAAAAATCTTAAATTTGTGTAAAAAAATCAAAATAAGGAAAGATTTCAGCGATGTGCTCCGAAAACAGGGAAATAGTGGATAACAAAGAGAATAGTTACTATGAAAAAAGATGAAAATGATAGGAATTGTATGGTATGAAAGTCTTTCACGATAATGAGAAATTAATCCGTTTTTCAAATAGAAACATTCACGTTACAATAGAATCAATCCAGTTGGCCAACGGAAATATAGGAACAATCACGAATCAATCAGATAATCAAGAGGAGAAGACAAGATGATTAAGAAGACAATTGACACAGTATTGAATGTTCGTCCAATTTTTGTGGGAATCCAGCACTTATATTTTTATGAGGGACCATGTCGCTTTGGGGAAGGCGATGAGCTGATGCCGGAATATGATGCCATGATGAATCAGGAAATGAATGCCGCATATGTAAATGAAGTAGTACAACATGAGACGGAAGGCGTTCATATTATGGATCCGATCTATGTAGAGCGTGATGACTGGTTCAGAAGCCCGGAAGCAATGTATGAGAAGATGGCAGAAGATATTGATAAAGTTGATTTTTATCTGTTTCATTTTGGTATTGGACGTGGTGATATTTATCTTGAGTTTGCAGAGCGTTATAAAAAACCGGTAGGTGCTGCACCGGGACTGTGCTGTGATGGAATCGGAAATACGGCAGCGGTAAAGAACAGAGGACTTGAAGCGTATGCATTTATGTCATGGGATGAGTTTGATACATGGATGAGAGTTCTGCGTGTTCGTAAATGCCTGAAAAACACCCGTGTCCTTCTGGCAGTAAGATGGGATTCCAACCGTTCTTACAGTTCTTATGATAACTTTATTAATCAGAGTGATGTAACGAATAAATGGGGCATTCAGTTCCGTCATGTAAATGTTCATGAACTGTTGGATCAGACACATCCGGTAGATCCGACCACAAACCCGTCCACGCCGGGCAGGAAGGCATTGAATATCAATGATGAAGATATGAAGGAAATTGAGAAGATCACAGACGAACTGATTGCAAATGCAGAAGCCTGTACGATGGAGCCGGATATGGTTAAAAAGACGATTCAGGCATACTATACGGTACAGAAACTGCTGGATGCGTATGACTGTAATGCATTTACGGCACCATGTCCTGATTTGTGTTCCACACGCAGATTCTCTGAAGAAAAATTCACGTTATGTATGACACATTCCCTGAATGATGAAAATGGTATTTCTTCAGCCTGTGAATATGATATCAATTCCGTGATCGGAAAAGTTATTATGACAAATCTTTCCGGAAAAGCACCATATATGGGAAATACAAATGCGATTGTTTTTGATAAAGAAGGCCATATGATTCCATTCCACAAGTTCAATGACAATACCATTGAAGATATTGCAGATAAGACAAACCTTTATATGACGTTCCACTCTACACCGAACAGAAATCTGAAAGGTCTGAAAGCAGAGAAAGAGAGATATCGTCTGGAACCGTTTGCATACAGCGGATTTGGCGCAACCATCCGTTATGATTTTGCACAGGATATCGGACAGGTGATCACTATGATCCGTATTTCACCGGATGCGACGAAGATTTTTATTGCAAAGGGAACTATCTCAGGCGGAGCTGGATATGAGATGAAGAATTGTGATCAGGGTGTATTTTTCAATGTAGCTGATAAGGTAGATTTCTACCACAAACAGCAGTATTTTGGAAACCATACGGTACTTGCATATGGTGATTATGTGGAAGAACTGAAAATGCTTGCAGAAGCACTTGGCATTGAAGCAGTTATTGCATAAAAGTAGAAGGAGACAATCTTGGATTTTTCACAGATAAAGAATCATCTGATCAGTCACAGAGAACATGCGCAGCACCAGATAGATTATATCAAGGCGCATCGTCATATGAAGGAAGACGAATTACATACCTATATTTATGATTATGTCCTGTATAAATATAATCTGTTTGGTGAAGTGGCGGATGTTTATGTATTGGACGATCTGGCAGAACTGAGTGTTGCAAAAGCAATCAAACTCAGTAAGGAACAGGCCATAGCCTATGATAATAAGGCATCCTGTGACGGTGCCACTTCAGCAATGAATAAAAAAGTATTACTGCTGATGGCAATCCAGAAAGAATTGAATATTAAGTTTCCCTTGGATGAGGTCGTCCAGATCAAGGATACAAAAAAACTTACCTCTGTTGTATACCGGCAGCTGAATGGGAAAATGGCTGACTGATCGGGATAGAAAAAGAAACCTGAAATGATGAATCATTGTATCGGACACTACAATGGAAGAAAAATAGGAGGAATTGGTTATGAATTGGGGTGTACTGATCGCAGTACTGATTTATGAAGTGGTATCCATCGTTGGTATCGGTGCCTTTATGGCATACAAAAATAAGAAAAACGGCGGTGCGGAAAGCGGAAGCTTTGCATTTGCCGGCGGCGGCCTCCCGGCTTCTCTGGTAGGTATCACACTTGCCCTGACGCTGCTCGGTTCCGCACACAACTGGGGAACCTGTCAGAATGCAGCATCTATGGGAGTTATCGCTGCATGGTTTGGTATCGCATGTGTAATTATGATGGTAGTCATCACACAGATCACCGGTCCATGGATTCGCAGAACCGGAGCGAAAACCATCGGTGATTTTCTGAACAAAGTATTTGGTAAAGTACCTGGAACGATGATTTCCTGTGTAAACGCAGCATTAAGTATCGCAATGGTCTGTCTGGAAGTCGAGACCATCGCCATCACACTTTCCTTCCTGACAGGATGGTCTTATATGATCAGTGCCATCGTCGGCGGTATCCTGGCCATGCTCTATGTATTACTGGCAGGTATGAAAGAGATTGCTTGGCTGAACCTGTTAAATGCCATTTTAATGTACGCAGCTCTGATCGTCGTATTCATCTGTCTGTGCTTCAAACTCCCGGGTGGCTGGGATCAGGTAGAAGCAACCATGACAGCAAGTGCTGACACATCCTGGATGACAAGCATCTTCGGAAACAAAGCACTGATCATCGGATTTGCAATTCCGTCCGCACTTGGTGCTACCATGTTCCATGGTATGGCACAGACCGGTTATCAGCCGGTAGCAACCGCAAAAAACAATCATGAAGTAAAAAAATCCCTCTGGTTTGCAGGCCCGATCAACGGTTTATTCTGTATCATCCCGGCCCTCATCGGTGTAGCTGCTTTCTCTATCCTGGCATACAGAAACGCAGGTTCCATGATGATGACACCGGCCATGCTGCTGGATCTGCTGCCGAAGCCGGTCATCGCATTACTGGCTGCAGGATTTTTGGGTGTAGACCTTTCTTCCTTCGCTGTTATGGCACTGGCACCGGCTACCCTGATCTCACATGATATGTACACACTGTACAAACCAAATGCAACAGAAAAACAGAAATCCACCTTATCACGCGTGATCATCATCATCATCGGTATCGTAAGTATTGCCATCTGTAACTTCCAGCCGGCAGTGGTAGACATGGTAAACTGGTGCTTCTCCTTCGGAATCCCGGTATTTATCATGGGCGTGATCGGACTTTGGTGGAAACGAAGCACAAAGGCTTCTGTCATTACATTTATCATCACATGGATCGTTGTATGTATCTGGTCCACCTTCGGATTACAGAATGCACTCGGATGGGCCAACTTCCATGTAAACTACATCTCACTGATTGTTGCTCTGATCGTTGGTGTGATCTCAACCGCCGTATTACCGGGCAAAAAAGGATTGTTTTCCGGTAAACGCGCATAAAGGAGGAAGCTATTATGCATATGTGTGTGACAACAATTATTTATACTGCTATCATGGTATTTGCAATAACCGGTATCGGATATGCCATTGGTAAACTCAACAAATTCGGTGACAGCGACGAACTGGTTAACCTGGATGACAAATAGGGAGGAAGACAAAATGACTACAACACAGATCTGGATGTTATGTTTTGTCGGAGTTATGGTTCTGCTGATGATCCTGTCAGCTGTGTGGAATCAGATGGGAAAGAAAAACAGGGAAGAGCAGTAACCCCGGTGTAGCAGAACTACGAAAAACAGCAAATGATATAGGAAATACAAATAGAACAAACAGAATAGTAGATTTCAAGTCGAACGCACGTGAGACTTGGTGTGTGATTCTGGTCAGCGAAAGCTGACATATTCTTCTCAGAATCACTGCACTCTACACTAATAAGAAACTACACTAATAAGAAACAGGAGGATTTTTTCATGAAACGTGGAATTGATATTAAATTAAATGTAAGACCGATTTTCCTTTCACTGGTACACCAGACCGTATTTGAGGGTCCATGTCGTTTCGGACATGATGAGGAGCTGGAAATGGCTTACGACCAGATGGTAGAGGCAGAGTTATTTGAACAGTACAAAAAAGACCTGAAAAAATATATCACAGATCCGCAGATCAACGTAATGGAGTGCATTTACATAGAACGTCATGAGGATTTCATGAGTCCGGAATCCATGTTTGAAGCTATGACCGTGGATAATGACGAGGTAGATCTGTATTTGTTTAATACAGAAATCGGACGTACCGATATTACGACAGAATTTGCACAGCGTTATAAAAAACCAATCGCTATTATGCCGTACAATTGCTGCTGTCTGGCAGACTGTGTACCGCCGCTGATCGCAAGAGGTCTGGAGGCATATGGTTTTTATGACTGGGATGATGCAAACAAGACTATGCGTGCCATGCGTGTACGCAAAGTGCTGAGAAACATGAATGTGCTGGTAACACCGAGATATAATGCGAATAAATCTTTCTCTTCTGAGTCCAGCTTTAACTCACTGGCACAGGTTACTGATAAATTCGGCATCAAATTCCGTGTGTTGAACGTACATGAATTTATCGAGACCACACATGTCGTGGATCCGACCACAAATAGTACGGTTCCCGGCAGAAATATCAACAACCTGGATGAAGCAGATATGGTAGAAATCGAGCGTATCACAGATGAGCTGATCGCCGGTGCAAATAAAGTCGGCATGGAACGTGATATGATCATCAAATCCGTAAAATTATGGTACAATGCGCAGAAACAGATGAAACTGTATGACTGCAACGCGTTCAGTATGCCATGTCCGGATGCCTGTGCAACCAGACGTCTGAATCAGGAGCAGTTTACCGCATGTTTATGCCATTCCCTGAACAACGAGATGGGTATCCCGTCTGCTTGTGAGTACGATATCGGAGCAGTTGTTGTCATGATGATTCTGTCCAACTTATCCAATTCCGCAGCTTATATGGGAAATACAAACCCGATCTTCTATGATGAAAATGGAGATGCAATTCCGGAGCGTGTTATTACAGCAGAGAACCTGAAAGATATCAAAAATGTACCGAATCTGTATTACACCTTCCATTCCACACCGAACAGAAAACTCAAAGGCTTTGATCAGCCGTATGAGGAGTATGGTATCCAGCCGTTCGCATACAGCGGATGGGGTGCAACCCTGCGATATGATTTTGCGAAAGATGCCGGTCAGGTAATTACAATGGCACGTATCTCTCCGGATTGCAGCCATATGATGATTGCAAAAGGAACGATTGTAGGAGGTGGCGGCGTAGACAGCCAGAACTGTTCCCTGAGTGTAATCTTTACTGTAGACAATCAAAAAGATTTCTTTAAGAAACAGGTTCGTTACGGTGGAAACCATATGCCGCTTGTATACGGTGATTATACAGAAGAACTGGAAATGCTGGCAGAAATGCTTGGTCTGGAAGTAGTAAGAGCATAGAAACTGTGTCTGTAAGATAAAATAAACAGGGCGCAAAGCGACTGTAGATGAGCTACCAGAATTAAAAAATCTAGTAGCAAAAAAGAAACAGGATGGTATAATAGATTTTGTAAAGATCATACATGTGTGGAGGAGATCAGAGGATCTCCTCCATGCTTGCTTTTGATGAAAAAAATACTATACAAATAGGAAAACTGGAAAACTAGAATGGACGGTAAAGATATAGAAGGAAGAGTCGATAGGATGCAAGCACAGATCAGAAATGATTTTCCAATCTTGGAACAGAAGATAAATAATAATCCGCTGATTTATTTTGACAACGGAGCGACCACACAGATGCCAAACTGTGTTCTGGAATGCCTGAACCGGCATTATATGCAGGATAATGCGAATGTGCACCGGGGAATCCATACACTAAGTGAAAGGTCCACATGTGCCATGGAAGATGCCAGAAAGACAGTGGCTGATTTTATCGGGTGTGACGATCCGATGCAGATCATATTTACCAGAGGAGCTACGGACAGTCTGAACCAGGTGGCGTTCGGTTATGCGGCGCAGTATATGCAAAAAGGCAGGAAGGTGATCGTGACAGAGTTCGAACATCATTCCAATTTTGTCCCGTGGCAGCAGGCAGCGAAACGGACCGGTGCAGAGTTTGTGGTGATACCGATGCGAGAAGATGGCAGACTAGATATAGAAGCATTGGAACGGGAACTGGACGAGTCCGTGGTGATCGTTTCGGTGACTGCAATCTCCAATGTGACAGGAACGGTACTTCCGGTGCGTGAGATCATTCAGAAAGCACATCAGTATAATGTCCCGGTGTGTGTCGATGCTTCCCAGGCAATTCGGCACGGTCAGATGAATGTGCGGGAACTGGACTGTGATTTTCTGGCTTTTTCCGGACACAAGACCATGGGACCTGCCGGGATTGGTGTTTTATACGGAAAGAAGGAACGACTGGATGTCATGGAACCGCTCTGGTACGGCGGTGGTATGGTGGATGTAGTAGGAAACGAGGATACAAGTTTTACCACGATTCCATATCGTCTGGAGGCCGGTACCCCGAATTATCCTGGAGCTATTGGGCTTGGTCAGGCACTGCATTATTTGCAGGAAATCGGTACAAAAGAGATTGCGGCATGGGAGAAAGAACTGACGGATACGCTGGAACAGAGACTTTCCGAACGGAAATATGTGCACGTACTGGGCGGAAATGTGGAAAAACAGAGTGTGATCTCTGTGGTGGTCGACGGCATTCATCCATACGATATGGCAAGTTTTCTGAATAAATACGGTATTGCGGTACGCAGTGGCAATCACTGTGCACAGCCGATGCTGCGCAGGCTGGGCTATGATTCGGTGATCCGTTTTTCGCCGGCATTTTATAATACAAAAGAAGAAATCGAAGTGATCGGTGACCGCATGGAGAAGATTATTTCGTTTTTGAAAAAATGGTAACATAAATTATGAGAGAGACAAAAGGGAGGAACTGTAATGAAAGATGCTTATATGAACCTGAGTTTTTACCAGATGTGGTACTTTATCCGTACCATTGAGCTTGGAAGTTATTCCAGGGCTTCCCAGGATCTCAACGTAACACAGTCGACATTAAGCAAATGTATCCAAAACATAGAACAGAACCTGAAAATGGAACTGTTTATCAGGGAGAAAAACAATCTGATACCGACAGAAGCTGCAAAAAATCTCTATCAGGTGTGGAAAAAGATGATTGTGGAAATGCAGGAAGCTGTGGAAGATGCACGGCGTTATATGGGTGGACGAAGTGAGAGTTTGAAAATAGGGGTGCTGGATTCCCACAAATCAGAATCTTATCTGTGGGAGTATGTAGAAGCATTTCATGATCTGTATCCGGATATTTCACTGGCAGTTGAGTCAGAACGGCCGGAAGTATTGCACAAAAAATTGATGGAAAATGAACTGGATGTCATTTTTACCGTGCGCTATGATATGGAAACAATTTCCTGGACCGGACATCATATGGAACTGGTGAAAGAGACACCATTTACCGTCTGTATGAGAGCGGACAATCCGCTGGTGGACAAACAGGTGTGGGAAGTCAAAGATTTAAAAGAGTGTAATCTGGTTATGATTTCAGCATTGCATCTGCCAAGTTATAACAGTATGATTGTGGAACTTTGCCTGAAATACGGCTTTTTTCCCAATATTGTCTATAATGCGCAGAATGCAGCATCTCAGATATATAATCTGTTGAAAGAAAACGATGTGTTTATCTGTGATAAATATCACAAAGATTATGGTTCATCTCATGTAATCTCGCGCCCGATAAAAAACACAAAGAGCGGTGTTGTGATGGTATGGAAGAACGAAAGAAAAAAATATCTCTGTCAGTTCATTGATGTAGTGAGAAACTGCAGACAGCATGAACAACAGGAAAACATTCAGAACGGAAGGATGCCGGAGGAAGAAAAATGAAGACAATAGATGAAATTCAGACAGAGTTTGTAACAGCGTTTAATGAGATTGATGACTGGATGATGCAGTATGAATTTTTACTGCAGGTGGGTGCAGAACTGGAGCCGTATCCGGATAAATGGCGGGATGACACTCATCTGATCCAGGGCTGTCAGTCAAAAGTATGGATTCACTGTGAGGAGCAGGATGGAAGACTGCATATATGGGGTGATTCAGAGGCACTGATCATCAAGGGAATCATTGCGGTTGCCATTGTTATGTTTCAGGATCAGAAAAAGGAAGATATTGCCGGTGCAAAGGTGTGGTATATCGCGGATACAGATTTGAAAAATCAGATCAGCACAGATCGGTTCAACGGTGTGAACAGTGTAATCCGGCATATACAGTCCATTTGAGTGTTAAACCGGATAAGCTAACAGGAGATCAGCTATGAAAAATGAATATATGAATCTGAGTTTTTATCAGATGTGGTATTTTATCTGTGCGATGGAGCTCGGAAGTTATTCAAAGGCTTCACAGAAATTAAATGTGACACAGTCTGCCATCAGTAAGACAATCCAGAATATCGAACAGAATCTGCAGGTTCAGCTGTTCGCGCGGGAAAAAAATATACTGGTTCCGACGGAAGCCGGAAAAAGCCTGTATCGTTCATGGAAAGATGTGATCAGCGCAATGCAGGAATCTGTGGAAGTGGCACGCAGACATATGGGAGGTGATATAAAAAAACTGAACATAGGGGTTTTAGATATTCATAAATCAGAGGCATATCTCTGGGAGTACATGGAAAAATTCAGAGAACAATATCCGGGTGTAGGACTGGATATTGAATCGGAACGTCCGGAAATATTACACAGACAGCTGATGGAAAATGAACTGGATGTTATTTTTACAGTTCGATATGATATGGAACGCAGTGGCCTGGATGGAAACCATGTTGCTTTTATCAAAGATACACCTTTGACTGTATGTATGCGAACAGATCATCCGCTGCGGGATAAGGATGTATGGACTGTTGAGGATCTGAAGACGAGCAATCTGGTAGTTATTTCTGCCTTGCATCTGCCAAGTTATCAGAGCATGCTTATTGATCTTTGCCGGATGCATGGTTTTTTACCCAATATTGTATACAATGTGAATAATGCTTCGTCTCTGGTATATAATCTGCATGAAAAAAATGATGTGTTTATCTGTGACAGGTACCATAAAGATACAGATTGTCTGCATATTGTAAGCAGACCAATTGCAGATACACATAGTGGTGTGGCTATGGTATGGCGAAAAAATGATAAACAGTATCTGAGGGAATTCCTGAATTTGATTCGGAATGATGAACAAAGATAAGAAAAAATAGAGGGAGAGGAAGTTTTTCGTACTTGCTGTAACAGAAGTGATCGAAATACTAGGATATGAGAAAAAGTCCGTTACATATGCGAGATATTCGTTTTTCAAAAGACTGAAAACCAGCTACAATATAGACATATTAAGTTGGCCGGCTTGATGAGAAGTTTGTATTGTATCTGAGGAGGAAAACGAAATGATTGCAAAAAATATTGATGTGAAACTGAATGTTCGCCCTATTTATATCGGTTTGGTACATGAATATGCTTATGAGGGACCGTGCCGCTTCGGGGAAGGCGATGCACTGGAAAAAGAATATGATCAGATGGTAAGCAGGGAAACTTATGAAATATTCAAACAGGATGTTTTTTCTCATATTCCGGCTGGAATAAATATGATGGATCCGATTTATCTGGAAGCTACGGATGAATGGGTAAATTCTGAAAAAATTTATGAAACACTGAGTGCAGAGATTGATAAAATTGATTTGTTTGTATTTAATTTTCAGATTGCAAGAGGATTTATCTATGTAGAGTTCGCACAGAGATTTCATAAGCCTGTTGCTATGATTCCGCATTCCTGCTGTGAGGAAACCCTGAATACAGCGGCTTTGCATGCAAGAGGACATGAGGCATATGCGTTCTATTCCTGGGCAGATTATGAAGGCTATCTGAGAGCATTAAGAACGCGAAAAGCGCTGCAGAATACAAGAGTGCTGGTTGCATCCAGATTCAGCTCTGTTAAATCCTATGGCGGAACCGACAATTTTGTAAATCTTGAAGAAATAACAAACCGTCTTGGAGTAAAATTCCGTAATATCAGCGTACATGAACTGCTGGATCAGCTGCATGAAGTTGACCCATATAGTAATCCGACGATTCCGGGCAGAAAAGGTCAGAATATCAATGCTGAGGATACAGCGCTGGCAGAAAAACTGGCAGATGAATTTATTGCAAATGCGGATGAAGTCAGAATGGATCGGGCAGCCATCATAGATACATTTAAAGCATATGTACTGGTTCAGAAACTGATGGATCATTATGAGTGTAATGCATTTACGGCACCATGTCCGGATTTGTGTTCCACCAGAAGACTTTCTGAGGAACGGGTAACATTCTGTCTGACGCATTCTTTAAATATTGAAAATGGAATTCCTTCTGCCTGTGATCTGGATTTCAATTCATTGCTTACGCAGGCAATATTGGAAAATCTGAGTGGAAAATCCGTTTATATGGGAAATGCCAATGTCTGTTCTTTAGAAGATGGAAAATTGCCGACGATTTTCGGTGATTTTGATGATGCTCATATTGATCATTTGGATGATAAAACGAATCTGTACAGTATTTTCCATGCAACACCAACACGAAAATTTGATGGATTTGAACAGCCGTTGAAGAAATATTCTGTAGATTCTTTTGCATACAGTGGATTTGGTGCGACAGTACGTTATGATTTTATGCAGGATGAAGGACAGGAAATCACAGTATGCAGAATTGATCCGACAGGTACAAAGATGCTGGCTGCAAAAGGAACCATTGTTGCTTCAGCCGGATATGATGGAAAGAGCTGTGGACAAGGCTTATTCTTCCGGGTAGCAGATAACAAAGATTTGTTCTATAAACAGTGCGAATTTGGTTGTCATCTGACTCTGGTGTATGGTGATTATATCGAAGACCTGAAGAAGTTTGGAAAAGTAACAGGAATTGAGATTGTGACAGCATAGAATACAACTGTATGAGAAATATGATGCTTTTTCAGGTATAAAAAACAGTTCATGATATTGTTTAAAAATATATAGAAAAAATGCGGCATGTGTTTTGGAAACATGCCGCATTTTTTTGAATATCGGAGTGACAAGATTTGAACTTGCGATCTCTCGCCCCCCAGACGAGCGCTTTACCAGACTAAGCCACACCCCGACATTATTTTTTCACAGGGCTAAAAACCTTGTGAGCAAACTGTAAAGATTATTTTATCATAAAAAAGATATGCTTGCAAAGCTTTTTTTCAGAAGTTATACTTAGCGTATACACAAAGAGATGTATATATGGTATATACACGTGGTTTTAACGGAAAAAAGATGGGAAAGCAGGTAAGTCTTTTGCATTATCATAACGATACAGGTACTGGGGAGGAAATTACATGGATGAACAGTTTTTATCTCCGCTGGAAGTGGCGGAAATTTTACAGGTAAAGAAGAATACCGTTTATGAGATGATCAAGCGTGGGGATCTGAAAGCTACGAAAATGGGAAAACAGTTCCGGATCGCACGGAAGGATGTCTATGAATATATGGGAGTGATGCCGGAAACGGAGTCTCCGGAGAATATCGTAATCTGCGGACAGGATCAGCTGTTGGATGTGCTCTGTGCTCTGTATAACAGTCAAAGTGACGGACATACGCAGGTGTACCGTTCTCCGATGGGAAGTTACAGCGGTCTGTACCGGATGTATCAGAATGAAAATTATGTGGCTACCTGCCATATGTGGGACGGGGCGACAGATACCTATAATCTGCCGTATATAGAGCGGATGCTGCCGGGAGAACAGGTGGCAGTGTTTCATTTGTTGAAACGCTGGCAGGGATTTTATGTAAAGGAAGGAAATCCGAAAAATATTCAGAAATTTGAGGATCTGCTCAGAGAGGATGTGCGGATGATCAACCGGGAAAAGGGAAGTGGGATCCGTATCTTTATTGATGAAATGTGCAAAAAGCTGGATATTGATCCGGATCGTATTCACGGATATGAAGATATTGCATCTTCTCATCTGATCGCAGCTACCAATGTGCTGCGGGGAACGGCAGATGTGGCGATCGGAAACGAAAAATCAGCCCGGCAGATGGAAGGCATCCAATTTCTTCCATTGAAGCAGGAGAGTTATGATATCGTATTTCGGAAAAAGGATTTGAAACGAAAAGAATTTCAAAATCTCCTGAATATCATCGGATCAGAGGAATTTCAGAAAGAAGCAGAAATGATGTCCGGCTATGATATCAGTGATATGGGAAAACAGCTCTATTAGATAGGGCTGTTTTTTATTTGATAGGAAATTACGTTGAATTTCCTATCAAATAAAAGCACTTCGTGCAAACAATGCGCACTCGCACGAGAAGAAATAATTGCTTCGCAATCGTGCTCGGCGCGGACAAGAAAGATGTGCTGTTTATGATTTTGTCCGCGAGAGTGTGTGATAACACACTTTCTTGTGAAAAAAACAATGGTATACCACATAAATGCCAACAATATACTTGACAAACAAAATGAATTATAGTATAACAAAAATATATAAAACATGACAAAACATGACAAAAATGAAAAGAAACAGGAGAAAAGTGAAATGAAAAAGAAAGTGCTAAGCTTAATGCTGGCAGGTGCTATGGTTCTTTCCATGGCAGCATGCGGTAGTCAGAACACAGATCAGGGAGCTGCAAATGACACATCTGCGAAAGCAGAACAGAGCGACAGCTCCGAGGCAGCTAAGGAGAATTCTGATTCAGAGGAGCTTGAAAGCACACAGATTACGGTATTTGCAGCAGCAAGTCTGGAGAATGCTTTAAACGAAGTGATTAAAAAATACAATGAGACTCAGCCGAACGTAACAATCATACCGAGTTATGACAGTTCAGGAACATTGCTTGCACAGATTGAGGAAGGTGCAGCTTGTGATGTATTCTTCTCAGCAGCCCAGAAGCAGATGGATACGTTACAGAACGATGATCAGCTGGTAGTGGACGGAACCCGTCATAACGTGGTAAACAACCAGGTTGTAGTAATCACATACAAAGGAAGCGGCACAGCAGTTACAGGTCTTGAGAACCTGAAAGATGCGAAGAGTATCGCAATGGCAGACGGAAGTGTTCCGGTTGGTAAATACACACGTCAGGCCATGGTAAATGCCGGAATGCTGGATGCGGTAGATGATGTATCTACAATACCGACAGATGTGATCTCCCAGGCTTTGGACGGAGTTGAAATCAACGAGTGCGGTAACGTAAGTGCTGTTAAGACTCAGGTGGCAGAAGGATCTAACGAAGTAGGTACAGTATATTATTCTGATACATACGGACTGGAAGATAAGCTGGACATCCTTCAGGTCATCGGCTATGATCTGACAGGTAATGTTATTTATCCGATCGCTCAGGTTAAGAATGACGAGGCTGATGAGTTAGAACAGAAAGCAGCCCTGGATTTTGTAAACTTCGTAAAATCTGATGCGGCAAAAGCTATTTTTGACAGCTACTATTTTGATACAAACGTAGAAGACTAAGCCGATAAACTATGATACTTCCTGGAAATGATATTGATTACCATCAGTATTTTTTCGGTATAATTTCAAAATTCATAGAAGTTCAGATGAAACCTGGACAGAGTATGTCCGGGTTTTATCTGTAACATCTGGATAGATACCAGGTAAAAGAATGTGGATTTATATGGATGTAGAAGGAAGGACTGGGAGAATTTGTATATGGATACAATTATGGAAATTGTGAAGAATCTGGATTGGACACCGTTGTTCATTTCCTTTAAGACAGGAATTGTAGCAACGGTTATTTCCTTTTTTCTGGGATTATTTGCAGCACGAAAAGTGATACATGCGGGAGAACGTGTCAAAGCTATTGCGGATGGCTTCCTGACATTGCCGATGGTGCTGCCGCCGACGGTTGCCGGATTTTTTCTGCTTTTATTATTCAGTAAGCGCCGCCCGATCGGTATGTTTTTGTTTGAGCAGTTCGGCATTAAGGTGGTACAGACCTGGCTTGGATGTATCATTGCGGCAACGGTGATCTCTTTCCCGCTGATGTACCGGAATGCGCGGGCGTCCTTTGAACAGCTGGACGCAAACCTGATCTATGCGGCCCGGACGCTTGGAATGTCTGAAATGCAGATCTTCTGGAAGATTGCAGTGCCGAATGCGGGTCCCGGTATCATCGCAGGAACAATACTGACCTTTGCGCGGGCTCTTGGAGAGTATGGTGCGACTTCTATGCTGGCAGGTAATATCCCCGGTAAGACATCGACGATTTCGCAGAAAATCGCCATGGTTATTCAGGATGGTGACTATCTGACAGCAGGTGTGTGGGTTATCATCATTCTTGCAATTGCTTTCTGCATCATCGTGGCAATGAACCTGGTGGCAGGTAAAAATATGAAGAATACGCAGAGCTGGTAGGGTACTCACGTGAGTTCGACTTGAACATAGAAGAAAAGCGGATTGCGAATGTCCGCTTTACTCAATATGTGTGTGGGAAAAGGAATATTATGGCAATAGAAGTAGCAATCAAAAAGAAAATCGGCAATTTTTGTCTGGATGTTGCGTTTTCGGCAGGCGAGGAAATGTTTGCTCTGCTTGGTGCTTCCGGATGTGGCAAAAGTATGACATTGAAATGCATTGCCGGAATTGAGACCCCGGATGAGGGGAAAATTATATTAAATGGTCGCACATTATTCGATTCTGAGAAAAAAATCAATTTGATTCCGCAGAAAAGAAAGGTTGGATATATGTTTCAGGATTATGCGCTGTTTCCTAATATGACCGTTGAGAAAAATATCATGGCGGGCATGGGAAGAAAACCGCAAAAGGAAATCGTGCAGGATTATATCCGCCGTTTCCGTCTGGAAGGACTGGAGCATTATCTTCCGCGGCAACTTTCCGGGGGCCAGAAACAGCGTGTGGCGCTGGCCCGTATGATGGCATCACAGCCGGAGATTCTGCTGTTGGATGAACCATTGTCGGCATTGGACAGTTTTCTGAAATGGCAGGTGGAAGAGGAACTGCAGGATCTGCTTTCCGAGATTGGGAAAACTGTACTTTTTGTGTCACACAGCCGTGATGAGGTGTATCATCTCTGTGATCGCATCTGCGTGCTGGATAAGGGACATATTGAGACTGTGCAGGAGAAGAAAGAGTTTTTTGCAAATCCGGTGACCAGGGCAGCTGCCCGTATTTCCGGCTGCCGCAATATCGTACCGGCAAAACGGCTGTCAGAGCATCAATTGGATGTTCCGGACTGGGGAATCTGCTTTGAACTGGAAAAAGAAATTCCGGAAAATACGACATATGTGGGCGTGCGCGCACATTATATCGACGTGTCTACGGATCTGGCAGAAGCAAAGAACAGTTCTGTCATGCAGACCGATCGTCTGCTGGAGCAGCAGTTTGAGTCAGAACTGGTACTGAAATACAGCACAGAGACGATGTCATTGCGAATTCTGATGGATAAAGAAAAGGCAGAGCAGTTTGCACAGCATGAACAATTACGCATCACAATACCGGAACATGCGTTGCTGCTGTTACATGCATAAAAAACTTCATTTGGCTTTATATCCTTAAAAAGTCTTTACAAGCAACACTTTAGTGTGATACAGTGTATAAAACTGTAAAAGGAAGTAAAAAGTGATGATGAAAGCATGGGAAAAGAATATTCGCAAAGTCGTTCCGTATGTTCCTGGCGAACAGCCAAATAAGGAGCGTATGATTAAATTGAATACAAATGAAAATCCATATCCACCGGCTCCCGGCGTGGCAGAAGCTTTAAAAAATCTGGATCCTGACCGTCTGAGGTTGTATCCGGATCCGGCCTGTACCCGCCTGGTGGATGCGATTGCAAAGCAGAAAGGTTTAAAATCGGAGCAGATATTTGTCGGTGTTGGTTCCGATGATGTTCTCGCCATGTGTTTTATGACCTTTTTTAATAGTGAAAAACCAATCCTGTTTCCGGATATTACCTATTCTTTTTACGATGTTTGGGCGGAGGAATTTCGTATTCCGTATGAGACACAGCCGCTGGATGATGATTTCAATATCCGAAAAGAGGATTATTATAAAGAAAACGGTGGTGTGATTTTCCCAAATCCGAACGCACCGACCGGGGTGGAAGCATCCCAGGAGATGATTGAGGATATTTTGCAGCACAATCAGGATGTTATCGTGATCATTGATGAGGCATATGTGGATTTTGGGGCCAGGACAGCCCAGCCGTTACTTGAAAAATATGATAATCTGATCGTAGTGCAGACATTTTCAAAATCACGTTCCATGGCGGGAATGCGCATTGGATATGCCATGGCATCACCGGAACTGATCAAATATCTGAATGATGTAAAATATTCCTTCAATTCCTATACAATGGATCAGACGGCATTGGATCTCGGTGTGGCATCCATCGAAGATCAGGCATATTTTGAGGAAACTTTACATAAGATCATTCAGACAAGGGAACGTGTAAAACTGCGGTTGACAGAACTTGGATTTACGTTCCGTGATTCCAGAAGCAATTTTATTTTTGCATCTCACAAAAGCTGTCCGGCAGAGGAATTATTTGAAAAATTAAAAGAAAAAGATATTTATGTCCGTTATTTTAATAAACCGCGTATTCATAATTATCTGCGTATCACAATCGGAACAGATGCTGAGATGGACGAGTTCCTGTCGGAAGTAGAGAATTATCTGAAGGAATCCGGCAGATTATAAGCACATTGTGCATAGGATGCAAACATGGGAATCTCAACTCTGACTGAGAGAAAAAATGATTTTAGGAGGATTATATGGAAAGTCTGGTAACCTGGTTTACAAGTACCTTAGGTGCACATATTTCAAGGGAAGCAATTGTGTTTATTATTTCACTGTTTCCGATTCTGGAACTGCGAGGAGGTATTCTGGCATCATCGTTACTTGATGTTACGATGTGGAAAGGAATCCTGATCAGCGCGGTAGGAAATATTCTTCCGATTCCGTTTATTTTATTTTTTATCAAAAAAATATTTACAGCAATGAAGAAAACAAAGTTGTTGCGGCCGCTGGTTGAGAAGATGGAAAACAAAGCAATGAAAAAGCGTGACCAGATTGAAAAATATGAATTCTGGGGACTGGTTTTATTTGTTGGCATTCCGCTTCCGGGAACCGGTGCATGGACCGGCGCACTGGTGGCATCGCTGATCGATATGGATATCAAGAAAGCTTTCAAGGCGATTTTGCTTGGAATCTGTCTTGCAGCCGTGATCATGACACTGATTTCTTATGGTGTACTTGGACATATCATCAGATAATGAAAAATGATGAAGAAGCAGAGTGTTTTGCCTGCCCGATAACGACAGACATAATAATATAGCGTAAGAGGGGGACTTTACGATGGAAACAATGGAAGCAAGAATGGTAAAACTGTATGCAAGAAACAACAATCACGTAGCGTTGCATGCCATTCCGGGACATTTTGCTACAAGCCACTCACATATCAACTTTTATATTGATATGACGAGCCTGAAAACCCGTGCCAATGAGGCACAGGAAGTTGCAAAAAGTCTGGCAGGAGATTATGTGAACTCTACTGTGGTGGATACGATCGTCTGCATGGACGGCACGGAAGTGGTTGGTGCTTATCTGGCACAGGAGTTTGAAAAACGCGGTTTTCGCAACACGAACCTGCATGATACGATTTATGTGGTCACACCGGAGTATAATGCGAACAATCAGCTGATTTTCCGTGACAATACGATTCCTGCCATCAAAGGAAAAAATGTGATTTTGCTGCTGGCAACTACAACGACGGGACTGACTGTGCGGCGCAGTCTGGAGTGCGTGCAGTATTATGGCGGAACTGTCCATGGCATTTCTTCCATCTTCAGTACCGTGAAGAAAGTTGGCGGCATGGAAGTGCATTCTGTATTCAATGCGGATGATGTGCCGGGCTATCAGGCGTTTGGCAGAGATGAATGTCCGTATTGCAAAAAAGGATTTGCGATTGAAGCTATGGTAAACGGATTTGGGTATTCGCAATTATAAAAAACTTGACAAGGCAAAAAATGTTGTTTATCATGTTTAATGACTTTGAAAATTTTATAGTTATAAAAGGTAATGACAAAGAGGAGTACGCAAAAGATGCGGTGACAGGGAAGAGGGTCCATGGACTGAAAGACCGTCTGACAGGCAGTTTGCGGAAGGTAGCTTTGGAACCGGATATCTGAAGCCAATGCAGCATGTGTATAGGACAAAAGCAGCGATCGTTGTGAATTTACGTATTGTTGCCCTGAGAGAACAGACGGTATGTTTGTTGTATGGTGGGTAGGAGATCCCGGGTGATTCCCGTTAATCAATCATAGAGATTCCATTAATTTCCGGAAAAGAAAGAGAGGTACAAGCTGTTTTTGTACAGGGAGTTGATGGGATAAAATGAAGGTGGTACCGCGTAGATTCGCCCTTCACATGCGATTATGTATGTGAGGGGTTTTTTGTTTTACAGGAAATTCGGTTGAAATCCTTATAAAACAAAGCACTTGAAAGGAGATAAAATGAAAGAATTAGCAAAGACCTATGATCCAAAAGGGATTGAAGACCGTCTTTACCAGAAATGGGAAGACAATAAATATTTTCATGCAGAAGTAGACAGAAGTAAAAAACCATTTACGATTGTTATGCCGCCGCCAAATATCACCGGCCAGCTTCACATGGGACATGCGTTGGACAACACCATGCAGGATATTCTGATCCGCTATAAGAGAATGCAGGGATATTCTGCATTATGGCAGCCGGGTACTGACCACGCAGCCATTGCAACAGAAGTTAAAGTTATTAACAGCCTGAAAGAAAAAGGAATCAATAAAGCAGACTTAACCCGTGACGAGTTTCTGAAATATGCATGGGACTGGAAAGAAGAATACGGTGGACGTATCGTAAAACAGTTAAAGAAAATGGGATCTTCCGCTGACTGGGAGAGAGAGCGTTTTACCATGGATGAGGGATGTTCTGAGGCAGTCAAAGAAGTATTTATCCGCCTGTTTGACAAAGGATATATTTACAAAGGATCCCGTATCATCAACTGGTGTCCGGTCTGCAAGACTTCTATTTCTGATGCAGAGGTAGAGCACGTAGAGCAGACAGGTCATTTCTGGCACATCAAATATCCGATCATCGGTGAGGAAGGCAGATTTGTAGAGATCGCAACCACCCGTCCGGAAACTATGCTGGGTGATACAGCCGTGGCTGTAAATCCGGATGATGAGCGCTACACAGATATTATCGGCAAGAAGTTACTGCTTCCAATCGTAAACCGTGAAATCCCGGTGATCGCGGATCCATATGTAGACAAAGAGTTTGGAACCGGCTGTGTAAAAATCACACCGGCACATGACCCGAACGATTTCGAGGTTGGAAAACGCCACAATCTGGCAGAAATCAACATTTTAAACGATGATGCAACGATTAATGCAAATGGTGGCATTTACGAAGGTATGGATCGTTATGAAGCAAGAAAAGCCATCGTTGCAAAATTAGATGAGCTTGGCTTACTTGTAAAAGTAGTTGAACATGTTCATAACGTAGGCACCCACGACAGATGTAAGACAACCGTAGAACCGATGATCAAACCGCAGTGGTTTGTAAAAATGGAAGAAATGGCAAAACCGGCCATTGATGCATTACAGTCCGGCAGATTAAAATTTGTTCCGGAAAGCTTTGGAAAGACTTATATGCATTGGCTGGAAGGCATCCGCGACTGGTGTATTTCCAGACAGCTCTGGTGGGGACACAGAATCCCGGCTTATTACTGTGAAGAATGTGGTGAGATGGTTGTTTCCCGCGATATGCCGGAGAAATGCCCGAAATGCGGCTGCAGTCATTTAAAACAGGATGAGGATACACTGGATACCTGGTTCTCCTCTGCCCTGTGGCCATTCTCAACACTTGGCTGGCCGAACAAGACAGAAGAACTGGATTATTTCTATCCGACCGATGTACTTGTCACCGGATATGATATCATCTTCTTCTGGGTTATTCGTATGGTATTCTCTGCTCTGGAGCAGACCGGCACAGAGCCGTTCCACACGGTACTGATCCATGGTCTGGTTCGTGATTCCCAGGGACGTAAGATGAGTAAATCCCTTGGAAACGGTATCGATCCGTTAGAGGTTATTGATAAATATGGTGCAGATGCCCTGCGTCTGACCCTGATCACCGGTAATGCGCCAGGAAACGATATGCGTTTCTACTGGGAGCGTGTAGAGTCCAGCCGTAACTTTGCAAACAAAGTATGGAATGCATCCCGATTCATTATGATGAACCTGGGTGACGAGCAGCCGACCAAACCGGAAGTAGCAGATCTGTTACCGGTTGACCGCTGGATTTTATCGAAAGTAAATACACTGGCAAAAGATGTGACAGAGAATATGGATAAATACGAGCTGGGAATTGCAGTTCAGAAAGTCTATGATTTCATCTGGGAAGAGTTCTGTGACTGGTATATTGAGATCGCAAAAGTGCGTCTGTACAAGAAAGAAGAAGATCCAAAAGCTGCCAATGCAGCACTGTGGGTTCTGAAAACAGTACTGGCTAATGCATTAAAGATGTTGCATCCATATATGCCGTTTATCACAGAGGAAATCTTCTGTACGCTTTGTCCGGAAGAAGAGACCATTATGCTGGCTCCGTGGCCGGAATACACCGAAGAGTGGAATTTTGCAAAAGAAGAGGCAGATGTGGAAACCATCAAAGTACTGGTTAAGGGTATCCGTAATATCCGTTCCGAGATGAATGTTCCACCAAGCCGCAAAGCAAAATACTTCATTGTATCTCCGGATGCAGACCTGTGTGAGCTGTTTGCTTCCCACAAAGATATTTACAGTCAGCTGATTTCTGCAAGTGAGATCGACGTACAGGCAGATAAAGCAGGAATTCCGGAGGATGCTGTATCCGTTGTTATCCCGAATGCTGTTGTATACATTCCGTTAGAGGAGCTGGTAGATATGGCAAAAGAACGGGAACGACTGGAGAAAGAGAAAGCAAAACTTGCAAAAGAGCTGGCTCGTTCCAACGGTATGCTGAATAATGAGAAATTCTTAAGCAAAGCACCTCAGGCAAAAGTGGATGAGGAGAAAGCAAAACTTGAAAAATATAAACAGATGATGGAAGACGTGGAAAATCGTCTGGCACAGTTAAAATAATATGAGTGAAAACATGAAACAAGCGGTGGAATTTTTGTATGGAATTCCAAAGTTTACCAAAAAACACAGCCTTGCACATACACAGCATTTCATGGAGCTGCTTGGCAACCCTGGTAATCGCTGCAAAGTCATTCATGTGGCAGGAAGTAATGGTAAAGGAAGCGTCTGCTGCTTCCTTTACCATATGTTGCTTTCTGAGGGAAAAACCGCAGGACTGTTCACATCTCCGCATCTGATCGATGTGCGGGAACGTTTTCAGTTAAATGGTGATTTATGCGGTGAGGATCAGTTTCTGTCTGCCTATGCCCGGGTAAAAAAGACTGCAGAGGAACTGGAACGGAAAGGTCTGGGCTATCCGACATTTTTCGAGTTTATTTTTGCCATGGGCATGGTAATTTTTGAAGAGGCCGGAGTGGAGTATATCGTACTGGAGACAGGACTTGGCGGCAGACTGGATGCCACAAACAGCGTTGCACATCCGGTGCTTTGCATCATTACGTCTATCAGCCTGGAGCATACGGAGATTCTGGGAGATACCATTGCACAGATTGCCGGGGAAAAAGCGGGAATTATCAAAACGGGCGTACCGGTTGTCTTTGATGCTAATGAATCTGAGGCAGCAGCAGTTATTGCAGACCGTGCGCGGGAATTACACAGTCCCTGCACAGCCCTTGAGAAGAAAATGTACCGGATGTTGGAATTTAAGAATAATTTTATTGATTTTTCGCTTTTGACTGCGTATGATAAGGAAACAAGATGGACGATTCCGGGAGCAGCAGATTATCAGGTGGAAAATGCGGCACTGGCGATTCTTGCCATGCGCATTCTGCAGCAGCAGTATCCGTCAGCATTTTCCGGTGATTCTTTTGAACAGCAGCTTCATTCAGGCATGAAAGCAGCGTTCTGGCCGGGAAGGATGCAGGAGATCGCACCGGAGATTTATTTTGACGGGGCGCATAACACCTCCGGCATCGGTATGTTTACCGAAGCAGTGAAGCGACTGACTGCTGCGGACAGTTATCGTCCGCTGCTACTGTTTTCCATGGTAAAAGAAAAGGATTACAGTACGTCGATCGATATGCTGACCAGCGATATTGTATGGGATGAGATGGCAGTAACAACGATTCCGAATGAGCGTGGCATATCTTTTGAAAAATTGCAGAAACTATTTGAATACAAGTTAAAAGAACAGGCGATGGAGCAGACATCGGACGATATTTCTGAGAAAACAGTGAATCCGAAAACAGGATGTCGGTCTGATGCAGAGCATCCGATCATCGGTTTTGCTGATTATCGGGAAGCACTCCGGGTAATGAAAAATAAGAAGAAGCCGGGACAGAAGTTATTCTGTACGGGTTCCCTCTATTTTATCGGTGCATTGATGGAAGCGTGGAAGGAGAACTGTGATGATTGATTTCGAGGAAGAATTAAAGAAATTTGAACCAAGTATGGAAGTGGAAGATGCAGAAGATGCGATCTACAATCGTGATCTGACAGATATGATGGATATTTTACAGGAAATGTTGAAAGAGAGCAGAAGATAGGAGGGCACAGATGAATTGTTATTATTGTGGTGCGTACCTGGATTCTATGGATACCTGTCCGAACTGTGAAGCAGATGTGAAAATCTGGAAAAAGATTGCCAGTATTTCCAACAAACTTTACAATGACGGACTGGAGCGCGCACAGGTTCGTGATCTGAGCGGAGCCGTTGAATATCTGAAAATGAGCCTTCGCTATAACAAAATGAACACCAATGCCCGTAACCTGCTGGGACTGGTTTACTTTGAGATGGGTGAATCCGTGAAAGCACTGAGCGAGTGGGTTATCAGTAAAAGTCTGCAGGGAGAGGATAATCCGGCAACCGCTTATCTGGCAGATATCCAGAAAAGTTCTGCCCGTCTGGACAACCTGAACCAGACCATCAAAAAATTTAACCAGTCATTGACTTACTGCAAAGACGGCAATACGGATCTGGCACTGATCCAGCTGAAAAAAGTACTGGCATTGAATCCAAAGCTGGTGAAAGGTCATCAGCTGCTGGCACTGTTATATATGAAAGAAGAACGCTATGATCTTGCACTGCGTGCATTAAAAAATGCAGAAAAAATAGATGTCGGTGATGCGAATACCATGCGTTACAAAAAGGAATGCCATGAACATCTGAAAGCCAATGGAAAAGTTAAAACAAAGGAAAAAGATACGGTAAGTTATCAGAGCGGCAATGATCTGATCATCCGTCCGGCGAAGTTTACCGATAATACCGCTGTTCTGACAGTGGTCAATCTGCTGGTGGGTGCCGCCATCGGAATCGCAGTAGTGTGTTTCCTGATCGTACCCGGTATCCGGAAAAATGCCAATACAAACGCGGCATCTCAGCTGGTCAAAGCAAATGAAACCATTGCAACCAGAGAGCAGAGCATAAAGAGCCTTGAGGACGAAATTTCCAGCCTGCAGCAGACCGTAGCGGACGCACAGACAGAGACAAGTTCTGCCGGGGAGAAAAACACATCTTATGAAGCTCTGCTGAACGCCTACGTGGCCTATGCGGCAAAAGAAAATGTAAAAGCCGGCGAGAGCCTGGCAAACGTCAACCGTGATCTGCTCAGTGAAAATGCACAGCAGATTTATGATAACATGCTGACAGATGTAAAAAGTGCCATGTTGGAAGCGGATATGAATGAAGCACTGGATCTGTATGAAAAGAACAATTACAGTGAAGCTATTACAAAATTTGAATCCATCGTACAGACTGACGAAGGTTATCAGGAAGGAAAAGCGGCCTACTATCTGGCCTTTGCCTATAACTATCAGAAAGATGAGAGCAATGCATTGAAATGGTTCCAGATCGCAAAAAATCATACAAACTCCTCCAGCGTGCGCAATACCTGTAAGGAAATGATCGATGATATGCAATCCCGCGGTATTACCGTACCGGATGCAAGCGGCAGTACCGGTACACAGGCAGGCGGAACTCCCGACGGATCTGCGGCAGATAATACAACTGCGGACAACTCGGATAACAATACTGATAACGAGTAATGAATTATGCCGCAGGCATTTTTAGAAAGTAGAAGACAGTATACGAAAGATAAAGTGAATGAATATTTCGAAATATTAATGCGAAAAATATTTATTCAATATATCGAAGATGAATTCGATGTAACGATATCTTTCCTATACTGTCTTTTTCGTATCTAAAAATATGAAGATGTTGGGGGCAAAAGATGCCATACGAATTGTTCTATTTATTTTCTTCCTCCAGCTGCCTTTATAAAAAATAAAAAGTCATAAAAGACATAAAACCCAAAAAGGAGACAAAAACATGGAGTGTGAATATCAGATCAAAGGAACCACGCTGCGCATTTTTCTGCCGCAGGAGCTGGATCATCATGTATCTGCCAGACTGCGGGAAGAAGCAGATCTTATGGTGGAGACACATTTTATCAGAACGATTATATTTGACTTTTCCGGCACTGACTGGATGGACAGTTCCGGTATCGGTGTTATTCTTGGACGGTATAAAAACATGAAATTGTCCGGTGGCTATGTATATGCCGTACATTTAAATGAGCGGATGAAAAAAATATTTGCGATGTCCGGCATGGAACACTTGATGGAGGAGGAATAAAGCGCATGATACAGGAAAAAGAAAAACAGTCACAGGCAGAAACGCAGGAACAGGGAGAAAACTGGATGCAGATTGCGTTTGCAGCACAATCAGAAAATGAAGGATTTGCCCGCACGGCAGTGGCGGCATTTGTCAGCTGTCTGGATCCGACCATCGATGAACTGGCGGATATCAAAACCGCTGTGTCTGAGGCAGTGACGAATTGTATTATTCATGGTTACAATCTGAAAGGTGGCACGATCTGGCTGGAGGCAAGCCTGTCAGGACGGACGTTGTATGTGGCGGTTACGGACGAGGGACGCGGAATCAGAGACATCAAACAGGCGCTGGAACCATTGTTTACGACACGACCGGATCTGGAACGTTCCGGCATGGGATTTTCTTTTATGGAAGCCTTTATGGATGTTGTGGAAGTGGAATCTTCTCCGGGAAAAGGGACACGGGTTGTCATGAAAAAGGAGATCAGATAGTTACATATGGATCAGGTGTTGGAAACAATTAAACGGGCACACCAGGGAGATAAAGCAGCCAGAGACAGGCTGGTACAGGAAAATATGCCACTGGTATGGAGCATTGTGCGTCGGTTTTCCAACCGGGGGTATGAGCCGGAGGATCTGTTTCAGATTGGAAGCATCGGCTTACTGAAAGCCATTGACCGGTTCGATACTGCATATGAAGTGAAGTTTTCCACTTATGCCGTACCACTCATCATCGGTGAGATCCGCCGTTATCTGCGGGATGATGGCATGTTGAAAGTCAGCCGTTCTCTGAAGGAGACTGCGTGGAAAGTTCGAAAGGCAGAAGCAGACTGGCAGAATACGGTGGGGCGGGAGCCAACACTGGAAGAACTCTCAGAAAAGACAGGCATCCGGAAGGAAGAAATTGTGCAGTCGTTGGCAGCAAATACAGAAGTGGACTCTCTGCACCGGTCGATTCCGGGCAATCAGGGGAAAGAAATCACATTGGGAGAACAGATTTGTGACCGGCATAACGAGATTGAAGAACGTACCGACCATCTGTTTCTGGAACAGCTGCTGGATACACTGGAAGCGAAAGAGCAACAGCTGATCTATCTGCGTTATGTGGAGGAAAAAACGCAGTCCGAGGTGGCAAAAATCATGGGTACCACGCAGGTACAGATTTCCAGAAGGGAGAAAAAACTGCTTGCGAAATTGCGCGAGAGAGCATAATATTTTGTTACAGTATGCAGTTGATGATAAAAAATATTCAATAAAAGTTCTTGCATAACAAATGTGGATGTAATAGAATATACGTTAGCCTGTGCTAATTCGAACACAGAATAAGCATCTCTCCGCATCAAGTGCATAAAGTACTAAGCGGTGGGTAAGGAGAATATAAAAGATCTGAAAGTACGGAGGATAATCGCAGATGAAGAAAAAAATCTGGATGATGCTGCTGTGCGGTGCACTGGTCTGTTTCCCGCTGGGAGGCTGCGGTATAAACCGGGCCGATGCGGACGCAGGATCGGTACAGAGTGAAGCGGCGTCAGATCATAAAACAACAAAAAACAGCAATGCGGAGTACACCAGTGAAGTATTTGCCATGGATACTTATATGACATTGACTGCTTACGGTGAGAATGCAAAAGAGGCGGTGGAAGCCGGGATAGCGGAGATCCAGAGACTGGATGCACTGCTGTCTACCGGAGATGCGAACAGTGAAGTGGCGCAGATCAATCAAAATGGGGGCGGTACACTGTCTGAGGATACGGACTATCTGGTAAAACGTGCCCTCGCTATTTATCAGAGTACACAGGGTGCTTTTGATATCAGTATTTATCCGGTGATGCAGCTCTGGGGATTTACTACCGGTGATTTTGCCGTTCCTTCGAAGGAAGATCTGGCTGCAAAACTTGCACTGGTGAATGCCGGCAGGATCAGTCTGACGGAGGACAACGGTGTATCATCCATTACCCTTCCGGAAGGGATGGAAATTGACCTGGGTGGAATCGCCAAAGGCTACACATCCGGAAGAGTTATGGAAGTCATGAAACGTTATGGTATTGAGAGTGCCGTGATCAATCTGGGGGGCAATGCGCATGTGCTGGGTTCCAAGCCAGATGGTTCTGCATGGAAAGTCGGTATTCAGGATCCGAATGATACGAACGGTTATCTGGGAGGCGTCAGTGTCAGAGATAAAGCTATCATCACTTCCGGTGGTTATGAGCGCTATTTTGTAGATGAGGCAACCGGTGTGAAATATCATCATATCATCGACCCGAAGACCGGATATTCAGCCAATAACGGATTGATTTCAGTCACCATTGTCAGTGCTGACAGTACACTGGCGGATGGACTGTCCACGTCTCTGTTTGTACTGGGTACGGAGGATGCCATTGCATACTGCGAGGAACATTGTGCAGAAGACGGATTTGACGCAATTATGGAGGATGAGGACGGAAAACTGTATATTACCGATGGCATCATGGATGATTTTATCAATATGAACAATACGGCAAATATTCAGGAAATCAAGACAAAGTAGACATAGGGCGGTAAGGAAGTATGAAAAAACAAAAGATATCTGCAAAAACAGTGGCACTTCTGGCGATGATGATTGCGCTGGCACTGGTGTTCAGTTATGTGGAAACACTGATTCCGATCAATTTCGGGATTCCGGGTGTGAAGCTTGGCCTGGCAAACCTGGTGATTGTGGCGGCACTTTATCTGATCGGCGGCAAAGAGGCATTTCTGGTTTCTGTTGTGCGTATTTTTTTGAGTGGATTTATGTTTGGAAATCTGGCTTCTATCATGTACAGTCTGGCAGGCGGTCTGTTGAGCCTGGCAGTGATGCTTATTCTGAAAAAAACAGATAAACTGTCCATTCTGGCAGTCAGCGTACTTGGCGGAATCTGCCACAATATCGGACAGCTGATCGTGGCGATCCTTGTGGTGGAAAATCTGAAACTGATCTTTTATGTTCCGGTGCTGCTGATCTCCGGATTTGTTACCGGTCTGCTGATCGGCATCGTATCCAGAGTCATTCTGCCGGCAGTCAGACGGGCTTATGCAGCTGACAGCGCCCATTAGAGGGTAAAACAGCCATTCGTGGAAAAATCTGCAATATCATAAAAAGAACGAGGCGTGAAATTTTTTTTATGGATTTTCACGAAGCAAGGCTTATTTCATGCGCTCAGTTGAGAAAAAAGAAAAGATATTGCACATTATTTCTCAAGAAGACACTTTATTGAGAAAATGAGAAAAAAATATTTGACTTGTGAAAAAAAGTAATGCTATCATAACGTGCGTTAGAAAAGCCTAATGTATATTATGATGGCATTTTTTGTGAGAGGAAATTAAAAAATGTGTGGCAGCATATTTTTTAGAAAGGTCGGGAGAGCGATGATGAAGAAAGAAAATAAAAAGACAGAGCCAGATGTGAAAAACAATGACCGGCAGAAAGAAAAAAAATCCGTAAAGCTTGGTTCAATGGCTCCGGCATTATCTGCCATTCTGGTAGTTGCCTGCGCAGGAGCATCCGTGGCAGCGTATACACCAAAGGTATATGCCGTACAGAAAGCAGCGCCAAAAGCCACGGAGTCCGATACGGTGGAAGATACTACCGCAGAGGAGATGAATCTGGAAGGTCAGGTATTCGATCTGCCGGATGGTATCTATAAAGGAACAGGTACCGGATTTGCAGGAAAGATCACAGTAGCTGTTGAAATCAAAGATAAAAAAATCGTAGCGATTACAATTTTAAATGTAGAAGCAGATGACGCGGCATTTTTCAACCGTGCCAAAGGGGTGATTGACCGGATCATCCAGTCACAGAATCTGGATGTGGATGTAGTCTCCGGAGCGACTTACAGTTCGAGAGGTATTATCAGTGCGGTCAAAAATGCGCTGACCGGTGAAAAGGACAGCGGAAAGACCGCAGAAAATCCGGGTCAGGGACAGGGATCCACCACGCTGGCAGCATCCATGGACGCAGGTTCATACAAAGACGGTGTGTATTACGGAAGCGCCACCGGATTTGCGGGACCGATCAAGGTCAAAGTCGTGATCACAGATGGGAAAATTGCGTCTGTTGAGATTGTGGAGACTTCCGACGGAAGCAGTTATATCAGTAAAGCATCTTCCATTACCGGAAAGATCGTGGCTTCCCAGAGTACCAATGTAGACACGGTGTCCGGAGCGACCTACAGTTCCGTGGGAATTATCAATGCGGTACGAAATGCACTGGCACAGGCTGCCGTGAATCCGGGTGAGGGCGGACAGCAGGATCTGATCGTGCCTGAATTGCCGGAGCAGAAAGTAGAGGATGTTCCGGCAGTTCCGACGGTCAGCGGCAATTTCCCGTATCCGGATGGCACTTATTATGGAACCGCAGAAGGATATCTGGGTGACATTACCGTAGCGGTTGTGATCCAAAATCAGACCATTCAGTCCGTGGAGATTCTGTCCAATGAAGACGATGCGGCATATTTTGACCGTGCAAAAGTAGTGGCAAACCGTGTGGTTAATCAGCAGACAACAGGGGTAGATACCGTGTCCGGAGCGACATACAGTTCCAGAGGTATCATCAATGCGATCCAGGCGGCACTGGATGCTGCAAAATCAGCTGCAAATCCATCCAAGCCGGTGCCCCCGGATCATGGAAATGCAGGTGATAGCGGAAACAATGGCAATGATAATAATGGAAATACTGATAACGGAAACGATGGATCTGATACAGATAAAAAATCCGTATACTATGCAGATGGAACCTATCCGGTAACGGTTCTGTGTGAGCCGGATGAGGATGAGGACTTTGAACCGTATCATCTGTCTGCAAGCGTTGTGATCAAAAATGACCGGGTGGCAGAAATCAATAATGTGACCGGAGACGGAGACAGCGGAAACAATTCTTACATCAAACGTGCAGTGAACGGTACTTCCGGCATGACCGGTATGGTATCCCGTATTATCGGTATGGCAGTGACAGATATGAGTGGAGAAAATGCGGGTGCACAGGTGGATCAGAACCTGACAGAGCTGGATACCGTTTCCCGTGCGACCTGTACGTCAAAATCCATCAAAGAAGCCTGCCGTGAAGCATTGCGTCAGGCAAGGGAAAAATTCCTGGCAGAGACTGAGTCTGCCCGGAACAAAGACAGAGAGGATAGCGCAGAATGAAAAAATTTTGGATACGGACGATCAATGTATGCGTCATTGTGGCAGCATTGATCGGATATAGTAAAGTGACACTGGCTCATGAACAGACGGATGCCGCGGCCAAAGCCGAGGCAGACCGTAAAAATGCGGAAATTGCAGCAGAGGCCGGGGAGACAGGCGGTTCCTATACAGACGGAATCTATCAGGGCACAGCCACCGGTTTTGGCGGTGATATTACAGTGGAAGTGACCATTACAGATGGCAGGATCGCCGCTGTGGATATCCTGTCTGCAGAAAAAGAAGACAGTGCCTATCTGACGATGGCAAACGATATCATTCCGGAGATTCTGGATGCACAGAGCGCGGATGTGGATACCATCAGCGGTGCGACTTTCAGCTCCACCGGAATCAAAAATGCAACGGCACAGGCTCTTGCGAAAGGCGGTGCCAGATAAATGAAACAGATGGATAAAAAGACGCTGAAGAAAGTGCATGTGTGGGTGCGGGCAGTGATACAGTTACTGTATTTTCTGTTTATTCCGTCTGCCTATACAGCCGCTTTTAACGGTGTAAAATACATTTTTACCCAGATGGGGGCAAAGAGTCACCTGGAGTTGACTTCCTTTGTGGTTACATTGATCGCTCTCTGCCTGTTTACGGTTGTGTTCGGCAGATTTTTCTGCGGGTTTGCCTGTGCTTTCGGAAGTCTCGGGGATGCAGTGCGCGCATTTTATGTGTTTATCTGCAAGAAACGGAAAAAGAAACCGGTGACGATGAAAGCATCGGTGGTAAAATATCTGCAGGCAGTGAAGTATGTTGTGCTGGTGCTTCTGGTAGTAAGCTGTTATACTGGAGTATACAGCAAGACGCGGGGCATGAGCCCATGGGATGTATTTTCCATGCTGCATGCCGGTAATTTCAAACTGGGCGGCTATATCGTAGGGCTGGTGCTTTTGGTGCTGATCCTGGTCGGTATGGCATTTCAGGAACGCTTTTTCTGTCATGTGCTGTGCCCGATGGGAGCGGTATTTTCCATGCTTCCGGTACTGCCGCTGTTTACCCTGCGCAGAGACCGTTCCGAGTGTATCAGAGGCTGTCGTGCATGTACCATGAAATGTCCGTCTGATATTGAACTGGCACCGGATACGGCACCGGAACTTTCCGGGGAATGTTTCCAGTGTCAGAAGTGTATCGATACCTGTCCGAAAGGGAATATACATACCGGTATTCGCAGTCTGAAAGGAAATGAAATCTGGTTTACCGTGCTGCGGGCAGTGGTGCTGCTGGTGCTGTTCAAATTTATCGGGCTTTAAGTGGAATGAAAGTTGAGAAAAAGTTTCAGTTAAAAGAAAATGGAAAAAAAGCGGTTGACAAATGGGGTGTTGTAATGTTAAAGTAACCGTCGTTAGGAAACACTAATGAAAATGCCATCAAAATTGAACATTGAAATTCACAGGTCAGTTGCTGTCAAGTCTGAGTTTTCAGACGGAGATAAAACTGTCTGTGGACTTGGTAGAGACTTCTCCCGCATGCGGCACAGGACGCATATACAGGTGAAGTCTCTTTTTTTGCCTGACGGAAAAAACGGTTTCTGGATGTGACAGGTACAGGAATGAAGGAAGTTAGGCAATGGCTTATGGGAAAGGAGAATCACAATGAAAAAGAGACGGGAATTTCTGACAAAAATGCTTGCAGGAGCCATGGTAGTAGCTATGACAGCCGGAACTATGCCGGTGAGTGCATTTGCGGCAACAGGAGCGAATGCCGTGAAAGATGGAACATACACGAAAGAGGCCTATGTAGATGCTTCTGATCCTGTGGTAGCGGAAAATGATGAAGTTGGAGAATGGCAGAGCTATTCCATCAGCGTTGGTTTTGAAGTAAAGGACGGAAAATTTGAGTCTGTGACTGTAACACCTGGAAATGGATATGACGATGGAAACAGCTCTTATTTCAAAAAAGCTATTACAGAGGCGATTGCAGAAGCTCCGGAAGCAGACGGGGATCAGGATGAAGAGGTCAGATATGTGACCATGAATGTGCCGTATACAGATCTGTACGCTGCATATGACCTGACCGATAAAGCAGTATGGCAGGTGGAAGAAGGTCTGGATGCGGTTTCCACAGCTACAACCAATAAATTCAAAGGAACAACAGGACTGGCAAAGGGCACTTATAACAATGGCAAATTCATTATGGGTGTGACTATGGCAGTGGCAGTTCCGGAAGGCACTTATGAAACATTAAAAGCAAAAAATCTGACAGAGAATGACAATTATTACATGACAGATTTGGACAGCACACCGGCAGCATACAGCACACTGACTGTAAATACGGATGGTACATATAGTTTTAGCAAGTTGCAGGAAGCAGCCGTAACGAATAAATATCTGTCTGTTACAGATCTGGATCTCAATGGCGGATATGGTGATTATCAGATCACGCTGGAAGGTGTTGGAACAAGCAATAACCTGAAAGTGGGTGAGGATGAGACCGTTCCGTATACCCTGTACGGTGCAATCCTGAATACAACGGAGGGTAAATCCTATGGTATGACCTGCTTGGAGAATACCTGGGTTGGAACAAAGACACCAAACGTTGAAATCGCATGGTCCATCAAAGAAGGTCAGGGATTGAAACGGGCACACGGAAAAGGGGATGCATTCTATCAGTTCAGTGATATGAACGGAAAGACATTAAAGAGTGTAACATTGCTCACAGACCTCGGTATTATCGAAGTGCCTTGCGGAGAGAATGGTCTGGAACTGACAAAATACTATGAGGGAGATCTCAGCAGTCTGCAGTATGGCATCGAAGATGATTCCACAGAACTGAGTATCAGCGGTGTTCCATCTGATCTGGAAAACGTAAGAATTTCCGTATCCGGCGGACTGGCAGAGAATGCAGAGATCAAAGATGGAAAGGTTGCATTGAAGACAGCACCGACAGCCGGAACGACTTATACACTGACCATCAGCAGTTCCAACTATCCGGATATCACAAGAACCATGTCCACACCGGTCATTAAAGAGCAGATCACAGAGCTTCAGAAATGGGTGGATAAAGCAAAAGCAGCAAACGGATATGACAGCAATGCTGATCTGAAAGAGCATGTCGGTGAAGCTGAGGAAATGATCGCAAATAAAACTGCTTCTTCAGCGGAGGCAGCAGAGCTGATCGAGGAGCTGATTTCAAAAGTAAAAGCTACTTATGAGAGCATATCTGCGACAGCAGCCATTAAAGGAACGGATGTATCTGTAACATTAGATGGAAAAACACTGGCAGATCTGGAGAATCCGACTTATACCATCAGCTATCGTCAGGGAAGAGGTTCTGCCGTATTTGCAGAAGGAACGCTGGAAGCACTGAATTTTACACTGGAGAAAGCACCGACCATTGGAACCGAATATACGATCACAATTGTCAGTGATAATTATCAGGACATTGTTACAAAAGCAGTGGCACAGGATGCAGAGACTCCGGTTATTATTCCGGATGGACTTGCACCGGCAGAGGATGGAAACTGGTATTACTATAAAGATGGTCAGATTGCAACCGAGATCAGCGGACTTGCGGCAAATGAATATGGCTGGTTCAAAGTAACGAACGGAAAAGTAGACTTTGACTATACAGGACTTGCAGCAAACGAAAACGGCTGGTTCAAGGTGACGAACGGAAAAGTAGACTTTGACTATACAGGACTTGCAGCAAACGAAAACGGCTGGTTCAAGGTGACGAACGGAAAAGTAGACTTTGACTATATAGGACTTGCAGCAAACGAAAACGGCTGGTTCAAAGTGACGAATGGAAAAGTAGATTTTGACTATACGGGACTTGCAGCAAACGAGAATGGCTGGTTCAAAGTGACGAATGGAAAAGTGGACTTTGATTATACGGGACTTGCAGCAAACGAGAATGGCTGGTTCAAAGTGACCAACGGAAAAGTGGACTTTGAGTATACCGGCACAGCGGCAAATGAATACGGTGTATGGAATGTCGTAAACGGAAAAGTTGTGTTCTAGTCTGAGAAAGAGAATCATTGTGTAATTATATGGAGCATTATATCTCAGTCGGAGGTTATAGTTCGGCTGAGATATAAATATGTGTTTATTGAGATGGATTCTCAATATTATTGATGAAAAAAGTCAATAAGTATAAAATTTCAACATCTTTGTTGACGATAAAAAAAGGTGATGCTAAAATAACCGGCGTTAGATGGCACTAATGATGTTTGCATATTATTATAAAAAGTTGCCGACATGTAAAAAAAATTAGTGGAACTAACCCGGTTTTTTCGCCTTTTTTAGAATAAAAAACAGCAAGGAGGATTTTATATTTTATGAAAAGAAAAAAGATTTCAGCAAAAGTATGGGCTTCTATCATGGCAGCAGCTATGGTAATGAGCACCTGCCCGACAGCAGCATTTGCAGTAACTGCTGATAAAGTGGCAGCAGATGGAACCTATACAGCTACCAGGCATGTTTACAGAACGATTGAGGATGCAGACGATGAGTGGAATGAGTATGATGTGGATGTCACGGTATCTGTAAAGGATGGAAAAATCTCTGATATTACAGCCACACCGAAAAATGGCTACGTGGAAGCTGACAACAGCAGTTATTTCAGCAAAGCTTACAGTAAGAAAAACGGAATCAAGACATTACTGACAGGAAAGGATGCTACGGAAGATACTATCAACGGATGGTCTACGGTATCCGGAGCTACCCGTACTTCAAAGGCCATCAAAGAGGCAGCACTGGAAGCAATCCAGAGTGCCCCGGAAGCATCAGCGGCGCAGGAAGCGTATGTACTGATGAACATTCCATATGCTGATTTTTATGCAGCAGAAGGAGATGCAGATGTAGATGCTGTTTCTTCTGCAACAAAAATGAAGACAAGAGCATCGCTTGCAGCAGGTTCTTATCATGTAAACAGTGATGGAACGGATATCAGTGGAATTACTTTTCCGGTAAAAGTCAGTGATCTTGCTGCTTTGACCGGGAAATATACACAGATTACAGATGAGAGTAAAGTAGATATTACAACCAGCATCAAAGGAAAAGAATCTACGACTACTTACAGTGGAAAAGATGCTTTGTTTGAAAGTGGAAATTATTCCTACTATGTATTATCTGAGGCACCATCCTACTATAAAGAGCTGACGGTGAATGAAGACGGTTCTTTCAGTTTTGGAACGGTAAAAGGAACAGAAGCAACAACACTGACAGATGTGACAGGCAGTTTTTCTACTTCTTCCAAATATGGTGATTATCAGTTGAATCTGGATGGACTTCCGGATACGATCAACACCGTCTATGGAGTCACAATCAGTACAAAAGAAGGTGACAGTTATGGATTGCGTCATGTAGAAAATATCTGGAAAAAAACAAAACTTGCATGGAGTACTGGATTTGTGACGGAGGCTCACGGAAGTAAGCTTTCTTATGCAGATTATGTATCTATGATGGGACAGACGATCAACAAAGTGACTTATTATACCGATGCGGGTGTTTATGAGATCCCGATGAATCAATATGTTCCGGTGAAATTTGCAAATACGATAGCTGTTGAAAATGCATCTGCAGATGCAGGAAAGACAACAGTTACTATTACCGGCCTTCCAAAAGATTATGATGCTCAGTATACCGTAGAAGGTTTAAAAAATGCAGAGGTTAAAAATGGAATCCTGACATTTGATAAGGATTCAGCTGCACCGGGACAGTATACGTTGCGTGTTACAGATAAAAATGCTAAATATGCGGAACTGTCTGCAAGTTTTGAACTGACAACAGATAAAGCAGTGGTCGCATACGATAATGTAAGTGACAGTCTGGTTGCGGTAGAAGGAGCTTCCGCAGATGAAGTAACGTCTTACATTAAAAATATAAAAACAGTAACTGTTAACGGAAAAGCATACAATGCCTCCGGAAAAGGTTCTGTAAAAATTGTGAATGAAGACGGAACGTTGAATGAGGAGGCAGCTCCATTTAAAGACGCAAAAGCAGGAGACGAATTTGAAATTTCTGTAAAGGCAACCGGATATGCAAATGATTTCTCATTTACCTATGTAGCACCTGAATATACTTATGTCTACGCATCTGTTCCTTACGCTGAGTATTATGCGAATGAAGATGTACAGAATGCGGGATCTGCAGCATCTTCCGATGTGATGGATACAAACGGAGAGTATGACAAGGGTGCATTTGATACCGTAACCCGTGCAACAGCAAACCATGGTCTGCACAGAGGAAGTTTCCAGCAGGATGTTGTAATCTATGATACGGATGGAAATACTTATGAGCCGATTTCCTGGACGGATGGAAATACTGCCATTTTATCAAATGGAAAAACACTGGTAAAAGCATCTGACAGAGCAACAGGAATCACGACTTTAACAGTCGATGGAAAAACAAGTACATATGACCATTATGTGATCAAAGGAATCAAATATGTTCCGGTAAAAGTGAAATCAAAAAATCTGGAAGCATTTAAGGCAGCATATAGTGTAACAGAAAACGGAGAGACACTGTCCGGTGGTTATTCTGAGAATAATCTGAAGAGTTATACAGCGGTTGCAGATGTAAACAAAAATACAAATGGTCTGAAGAAAGTTTCTCTGAATGCTGATGGTACATTCAGTTTCAGTGCGGCACAGACAGGTACGGCATCCGGATTAAAAGATACCGAACTGAAAACAGCAGATGTTGCAAATATGGGTGTTGAAGTAGTGGACAGCAGTAAGTTTGGCGATTTCCTGCGTGTGGATCTGAAAAAGAACTATGGCGATCTTGGTTCCGCAATGCAATCCGTAGAGTGGACTTATTATGGAAGCGGTGATACAGCACTTGCAACTTACGGAACAAAATTTGCGGCAGATAACTGGATGCACAAATCTATGGGAATCCAGCTGGGACTGACAGATTCCCTGAGATGCCAGCTTCCGCAGGGAACGGATGGAACCGGAAAATGGGTACTTACGATCCATGCACTTGGTTATACAGATACAAAAGTAGAAGTCAATGTGACAGCAGATGATATCCATATTGCAACACCGGTCAGCGATACAAGCAAACTGGAGGCAGCGATCAAAGCAGCGGAAGCACTGAATAAAGAGGATTATACAGAAGCGTCCTGGAGCAATCTGGAAGCTGAATTAGCAGAGGCAAAAAAAGATCTGGCAACCGTTCCGACAGGAAAAACCAGTCAGGAGAGTATTGATGAGTCAACGGCACATCTGAACGCTGCCATTGCAGAACTGGAGAAGGTAAATAAATTCACGGGTCTTGCAAATGAGGCAGCAGCTGACGGTAACTGGTATTATTACACAGACGGTGATGTAGACGAAGAGATGACAGGGCTTGCAGCAAACGCAAACGGCTGGTTCTATGTAAAAGACGGTAAAGTAGATTTCTCTTACACAGGTCTTGTACAGAACGAATCCGGCTGGTGGTATGTACAGAACGGTGCGATCAGCTTCGCAGCAACAGGACTTGTATATGACAGCAACTATGGCTGGTGGTATGTGAACGGAAGTGCCATCGACTTTGGTTACACAGGACTTGTATACGATAGCAACTACGGCTGGTGGTATGTAACAGGCGGAGCCGTAAACTTTGGTTACACAGGACTTGTATACGACAGCACTTATGGCTGGTGGTATGTAACAGGCGGAGCCGTAAACTTCGGTTACACAGGTCTTATATATGACAGCACTTATGGCTGGTGGTATGTAGAAGGCGGTGCGGTCAACTTTGGTTACAACAGCCTTGTTCCGTACGGCGGAAGCTGGTGGAAGGTAACCGGCGGTATGGTAGACTTTGGTTTCACCGGCATTGTAAATTACTATGGCACAAATTATCGCGTTGTAAACGGACAGGTGCAATTTTAAATTCTGAAGTAAAAGGGGAAGTATAAAACTGTATCTGCCACAATAACAGTCAGAAAACTGGCAGATTAAAAAAATAAAATAGAATCCATAAAAAAATAGAATAATTATAAAAAATCGCTCCATACTAACAGCAAAATAAAGTGACAGAACGTATCAGATAATTGTCATCAGGTCAGTGATATCTGAACAGATATGTATGATACATGAGATTGTAAGCGTTTCTGCACAGAAGGAGGAAATTTGCATGTGTTGTAAATTGATGAAAAAGTGTTGCTGTATAGTAGTGATCGCAATGATCACGGGAGCGGTTTTTTATTTTTTATGCGGATTAAAAGGCGAAGTTATACAGGAGAACGGGTATCTGGGGAAAAAACTCCGATCTAAAAGAGAAAAAGTTAAGCAGGCCTGTGAATGCATGAAAGCGCAGGGAGAAGATATTGCAAGGGAAGTGAAATTTGCGGCAGAGTATTCCGCAGATGAGATGAAGGACAGCTGGAAACATGCGGGTGAAGCAGTGCGTAATGCTGCCAGTGAGATTAAAGCAGATATGTCTGAGATGAAAGAATCTGCACAGGCAGTATTTAAAGAGGATGAAGAAACTTCGGAAGAAAAGGAATCTGTATGAGTGCGGCAGGACAGATTTTATATCTGAAAATAGAACAGAACTGTATTGTATACAAGCGGAGTGTAACGCTGCAGGATATCGCATCGGTGGAATGTACCGATGTGGGGATCCTCCGTCAGGTGTTGCAGGAACAGGTATATTATTTTTCCGGGAATGAGAAAAGCAGCTTGGTACAGGTTTTTTCGGTCTTAGATGTCATCCGGAAAATTCATGAAAAATATCCGATGTTGGAGGTTGAAAACATTGGAGAACCGGATTTTGTGATTCGTTATGTGCCGGATCCGGAGAAAAAATCCGTGCAATATTTAAAGACAGCGTTGGTCTGCGTGATTCTGTTTTTCGGTTCCGCATTTACCATCATGACATTTATCGAGGATGTTTCTGTCAATAAAGTATTTAATGCTCTGTATACAAGAGTCACCGGACAGGTATCCGACGGAGCGGGAGTACTGGAAATCTGCTTTTGTATCGGTCTTGCCATCGGTATCATGGTTTTCTACAATCATGTCGGAACGAAGAAGATCACAGATGATCCGACACCGATCCAGGTGGCAATGCGCAAATACGAGCAGGATGTGGATACCACTTATATCGAGACCAGCAGCCGGAAAGGGAAAAGTAAGAAAGTGTGAATGCATTCCTGAATAGAGAAGGCAGAAAAAGAATGTGATATAAGATTGTTTGCATCGGAAAGAAAGGAGGTCGGTAAGATGGTCACTTATCAGCTTCTGCTTGGCGCATTGGGATTGTTGTGTGGCATTGGTGTGGCAGCTGGAGTCTTTGCCCTGGTGGCAAGTCTTGGCATGGTGCCACGTATGGCGGGAAAAACCAGTGTGGCGGCCTATGTGCCTGCACTGGAAAACGGACTGATTGCCGGAGGAATCTTTGGCTGTGTGCTGGCTGTTTTCCCGGAGCTTCCATTTCCGGTTGGAACATGGTTCCTGGGGGTGTATGGACTGGCCTCCGGTGTATTTTCAGGCTGTCTGTCCGTTGCATTGGCGGAAGTGCTCAACGTATTTCCGGTGCTGTTTCGCAGAATGGGAATCAAAACCGGTCTTGAGATACTGATTACTTTCTTTGCATTTGGAAAGGTTGCAGGCGGACTGGTTTATTTTTTCTGTGTTGCCAGATAAACGCTCCGCGAAGGTGCACCAAGTCACACGTGCGTTCAACTTGAGTGAAAAAGTTTGAGCAGAAAGGATGGAAAAAAAGATGGGACAAAAGAATGGACAGGAAAAACGGCAGAAGACGAAGGCGGAATATAAGAATATTTCCCGGGAGGAACTGATGCAGGAAATTTCCGGACAGGAGAATGCCAGAACCGAGGAAGAAAAAGAGGCACGGAAAAATGCCTATCATGCTTATGTCAGCCAGGTGACGCCGTCTTACAGTCTGACGCTGAATATGCTGAAAGCGTTCCTCGTGGGCGGCATCATTTGCTGCATCGGCCAGGGCATTATGAATTTTGCCATGAGCCGGGGACTGGATCAGATGAACGCCGGGAAATGGACCAGTGTGATCCTGGTGCTGATCAGTGTAATCCTTACCGGGCTGAATATCTATCCTACGATTGCAAAATTCGGTGGTGCGGGCGCACTGGTTCCTATCACGGGATTTGCAAATGGTGTGGCAGCACCGGCGATAGAGTTTAAAAAAGAGGGGCAGATCTTTGGTATCGGCAGTCAGATTTTTTCCATCGGTGGTCCGGTCATTTTGTATGGTATTTTTACCAGCTGGCTGCTGGGACTGGTGTATTGGATCTGGAAACTGGCATCGTAAAATTGTGCTGGATTTTCTCTCAGAAATATACTATTATGCTAAAGGGGTAATCATTAATAGAAATGTGGGGGAAATAATGTGGAAAACGATTTTTTTGGGACAGAAAAAATAGCAAAGATATTAATGAAAATGGCACCGCCTGTGATGCTGGCTCAGCTGATACAGGCGTTATATAATGTGGTGGACAGTTTCTTTGTCGGCCGTTACTCTGAGAGTGGTCTGACGGCACTCTCAATTATTTATCCGATCCAGCTGCTGATGATCGCCCTGGCAGTTGGAACCGGTGTGGGCATTAACACCGAGATGGCGTATAATCTGGGAATCGGCAAAAAGAAACGCTCGGATGATACGGCAGGAATCGGTACACCGCTGGCACTTGTGATGTGGATTCTTTTTGCAGGGGTCTGCTTTTTCCTGATGCCGGCATATGCGAGGATGAATACGTCTTCAGAGGAAGTCATTGCGATGGTAGTCAGCTACGGAAGAATCGTTTGTGTGCTCAGCATCGGACTGTTTTTAGAGAGCGTATGGACAAAAGTGCATCAGGCAGAGGGAAATATGAGGGTGCCCATGATCGCACAAATTGTAGGTGCAGTGGTGAATATCGTATTGGATCCATTCCTGATCTTCGGATTATGCGGTCTGCCGAAAATGGGAATCGCAGGAGCTGCTACAGCTACCGTGGTGGGGCAGATCGCAGCGGCTGTGATCGTTATGAAAGGGGGATGTCGGAAAATACCGAAGTTAGTGGTATTTCCACATCAGATCAAACGGATTTATAAACTCGGTATTCCAAACATCCTGATGCAGTCGGCGTATACGTTTTACATATTTGGGCTGAATCTGCTCCTTGCAACTTTCTCAGATCAGGCAGTTACGGTATTGGGATTGTATTATAAATGGCAGGCATTTTTCTTTATTCCGCTTGGTGCGATGCAGACTTGTATCGTACCTGTGGTGAGTTACAATTTCGCCGCCGGAAAATATGAGCGTTGCAAAAAGACACTGAAGGTGGCCATTGGATTCGGTGTCGCCCTGATGATGATCGGTGTTGTCTTATTTGAAACAATTCCGGGACAGATGCTTCATGTGTTTTCACATGACCCGGAAGTTATCCGGATCGGAGTCGTGGCTTTCCGGTTTATCGGAATCAGCTTTGTGCCATTGGTAAGTTCATTGACATTCCCGGTATTTTTCCAGGCACTGGGGCATGCGGCGACAAGCTCAATCCTGACGATTATCCGGACCGTATTTTTATTTATTCCACTGGCTTATCTGTTTTCGAGATTCGGAGTGAACTGGTTCTGGCTGACATTTCCGGTGACGGATTCCATCACGACATTGGCAGGATACCTGTTTTACCGGAAGTTCAACAAAAGCATGCCATCAGCTGCTGTGGAAGCGTGATGAAGTGGCAGAAAAATGGTTATGGGCTTTTGGTATTATGGAATAAAGGATGAGAGAAGAACTGGGAGCGTAATCGTATGGCAAAAAGGATTGGAATTATATCAGATACGCATAACCTTCTGCGGCCGGAGGTACTGGAAATCCTGAAAGGCTGTGACTGTATCCTGCATGCTGGGGATGTGACGAAGGAATCTCTGCTGGATCAGATTCGTTTTCTGGGCAATCTGTATGTGGTGCGTGGAAACAATGATGGAGACTGGGCTAGGGGAATCGCAAAAGTTTTGACATTTCAGATCGAGGGCGTTTCTTTTGTAATGGCGCATGAATGGCGGCATCTGATCGGACAGACGGAAGGAACGAATGTGGCGGTATTTGGTCATACTCATAAATATTTTGCGGAACAAGCGGGACACCTGCTCTGGCTGAATCCCGGAAGTTGCGGATATCCCCGGTTTGGCGGTGCTGTCACCATGGTGGTGATGGAAGTGGACGGGGCGGAATATTATGTTGAGAAAATTGACTTTTCCAGTGGAAAATGATAGGATTTGAAATAAATGAAGAAAGAAGGAAACAGAGTATGATAAACCCGGCAGTAGCTATGAAAGTAATGAAAGCAAAAAATCAGTTTGTGAGCAACCATCCGAAATTTGCGGCATTTTTCAGAAATGTCTTAACCGGTGGGGTACAGGAAGGCACTGTGATTGAGATTACTGTCACGAGACCGGGAGAGGAGCCGATGACGACAAATATGCGTGTACAGCAGTCAGATATTGAGCTGTTCCAGAGCCTGAAAGATCTGAATGGCTGATCGACAGGAAACTTACAGGATTTCTACGAGTTATTTTTTGCCGGATTATAGACGGGGAGAACCGGTTATAAGATATTGTACGAGGATGTGACGGTATGTATTCAATGGTGATACTGGATGATGAAAAAATCGTATTACAGGGAATCCAGAAGCTTTGTCAGAAGGAAGATTTTGGATTTGTGATCAAGGGAGCTTTTGTGGACTCTCTGAAAGCGTTGGATGCATTGCCGGGTCTGCGTCCGCATCTAATCATTACCGATGTGCGGATGCCTCAGATGGATGGTCTGGAATTTGCAAGAAGGGCCAAGGAAATCCTGCCGGAGAGCGAGATTGTGATTTTGTCCGGGTATCGTGATTTTTCCTATGCGCAGACTGCCATGCAGATCGGAGTCAGTGACTATCTGTTAAAACCTATCAAAAAGACGGATTTTGGTGATATGCTGCACCGGATGTATGAACGTCTGGAGGCAAAAATCGGACAGGCAGCCTATTATCAGGTGCTGGATGGATATGCCAGAGGACTTGTGGGAGAAGAGGAAGTGAAACATGCCGTTTCTTCCGTACAGCCGGCCAATGTGGCGCAGCGCCCCGGTGTACTGGCGAAGGAAGGCGAGCAGTCGCCCACGAAGATCGTGCGGGATGCCCTGTACTACATCCGCAGACATTACAATGAGAACATTTCCCTGACGGACGGTGCGGAGCATATCAATGTGAATAAAAGTTATCTGTGCGATGTGTTCAAGAAAGAGCAGAAAGTGACGATTCTTCAGTATATGACAAATCTGCGTATTGAGAAAGCAAAAGAACTGCTGCTACATACAGATATGAAGATGTATGAGATTTCCGTGGAAGTCGGTTACAACGACTACACTTATTTTTCACAGATCTTCAAGCGGAATACAGGGGAAACCCTTTCGGAATTCCGCAAAAAGGCAGGAAGTAAGAAATAAACTGAAAAGATTATATACATAAAAAGCACCCACAGGAGGGGAAACTCAGAAAATGAGCAATGCTCCGTGTGAGTGCTTCTTTTATTGCAAATCCTCTGTCTTTTCTGATGGATCATGTTCAAGAACCGGAAGCGTCAGATCACACCAGGTACGGTTGTTTTGTATCTCGTAGGAAAGACCATAGGAAATTCCACAGAGGATTTGTATGCGGCGCTGTATATTTTGCACACCGTAGCTTTTCTGGTCAAAATCCAGCAGTTCCTGTCTGGAAGCATCAAAATCCAGCAGCTTTTTCATCTGTTCCAGAGAGATGCGGGTGCCGTCATTTCCAATCCGGATATGCAGTGTATGTTCCCGGATAAAAATCTCCAGATCAATGGCGAATGGATCATCCGGGGAGATCATACCGTGTTTGATGGCATTTTCCACCAGCGGCTGCAGGGTAAAACGTGGAATGTAGAGTTCTGCGACTGTATCCGGAATCGTGATCGATACGCTCAGACAGTCTTCGTAGCGGAACTGCTGTAATACCAGGTAACTCCGTACATATTCCATTTCCTGCGCCACCCGGATGTAGGAACTGTGGCTTTTGGTCAGGCTGAGCCGGAACATATCTGACAGAGCGGTGAACATTTCACTGATTTCATCTTCGTCATTGGCGATGGCCAGCCAGTTGATAGAGTCGAGCGTATTGTATAGAAAATGTGGATTGATCTGGCTTTGCAGCAGGGCAAGTTCCGCATCCTTTTTCTCCAGATTTTTTACAAAATTTTCCCGGATCAGAGTATCCATTCGGTTGACCATTTGCTGGTAGGAACGATAGATCTGAATGATTTCGTCCGGCTGTCCTTCAAAGGAGAAATCATCCGGATCCGCTGGTTGTATATTTGAAAAGGATACAGAAGAACGATCCGGAGCATTCACAGCCACCGTATCTGTGGTGTCAGATGTCAAACCAGTATCATCCTCAGCATCTTTATCCAAAACCGGAGTCCGTCCGGGAAAGACCATTGGTTTCATATCGCTGCGGTAGTGATCCATAGTATGTGCCAGATGGATGATAGGATCTGACAGGGAGGAGGCTGTCCGCCGGGACAGGAAAAACAGGATCGCTACCATGGCTGCGCCCAGTAAGATCGCCTGCAGGACAAAAATTGTCAGCGGTTCCGAAACTTCCCGGAATGGAGTGGCGGTATATAGATACCATCCGTTTTCTGTAACCGGCCGGATGTTCAGGACAAAACGTTTGCCATGAGAGGACAGAATCGAGCCTTTTTCCTGCGGAGAAAAATCTTCTAATAAATAAGAATAATCAGCAGAAGAATTATTTTGCAGGATGGCGGTTCCATTCTTGTTTACCAGCCAGATATTTGTCGTGTGACCGAAGTCAAATTCTCCCATTAGGTCTTGCAAAAAAGTATCATCCAGATACAGCATAAGGTAACCAAGCAGGGTCGTGTAGTCCGACATACTGTATACGGGACGTGCCATCATAATATGTTGTTGACTGCCCGGAGTGGTATGAGAGGAAGCTGATTCCGATACTGCCAAATCTGCAGAATCCGAGCCGGAAGTATAGGCAGATAAAGGTGTGTAATCCGGATCCACATACCACAGATATGGCTTATGGCTGTTTTGTAACTGCGCGAGCCATGTGGAATGAAAAATTGTATCATAGTCGGAAATATTGGTAAATGCTTTTTCTGTGGAGTATAACGTCTGGTTGTTACCGGTCAGGATCACACAGTTGATATAATCCCGGTTGGCGATAAAACCGTTAATGTGGTAGGCAACGTCCGTATTTTGTGGAAACTGCTCGCCGGCGGTACTGCTGGCAAGAATCTGCTGGATTTCGCTGTTGAAGATCATATCCTGGGATAAGATCTGTGTATTATCGACAATATGTGCTATGTCGCTGCGGACTTTTTCCGTAGCGGCTGCCTGGGAATTGATGACGGTTTGGCGGTAGTTCAGAGTCAGCATAACAATGGAAACGGTACAGACGATGGCAGTGACCGGAGCGGCGATCCGGAAAATGGACAGCAGCAGCCGGTGTCGGAAACTCTGATTATCTCGTTTATGTATGTTTAGTGATTTTTTTTTCATAAAGTTACCTCAAGTTATAGATGGAAAGTCATATTTTTTCAATATGATTGACGCTTACACCATAGTATTTTAACAGAAAAATGTAATAAGACAAAGAAAATCTATATTTCCCAAATATAGTCAATAAAAAACGAAATTTTCTTTATATTTTTAAACGGCGTTTCCGATACAATAAAGGAGGTTTGAAGAGCACGAAGGAGTTAGGGTTTTTCGTGCAGAAAAAGTATTTATTATTGGGAGGAAAATTGAAACATGAAGAAAAAAGACAATCAAAATTCAGTGGTTGCGTTTGGCGTACATGGTTGGTTCCATATTATTTACATGATGCTGATGTTCTGGTTTTATGTAGGAATGATCAACGACGGAAGTAACAATATTGCAGGAAAAATTGCAGAACATATGCTGGGAAGTGCAAAAATGGCAGGAACGATCTCCACTTGTAATTCCATAGCCGGAATCATAGGTGTGGCACTGTTTATCGTAATCGGTATCTTAAACCGCAGGATCGGTTCCAGATATATGTCCGGTATTAACTGCATTATTGCCGGCATCACATACATCGGCGTGCTGAATGCTCCGAACCCGGTTGTTTATACCATTATGATGGCAGTTACCTGCGGAACCATCATGTCAGCAGGTTATCTGTGCGGCGGTGTGCTGGTTGCAAACTGGTTTCCTAAGAAAAAGGGAATCGTTATGGGATATACAACTATGGGACACAACCTTGCAACAGCAATCTATGTACCACTGATCCTGTTCCTGGTTGGAAGATTCGGAGTAACCCGTGCATGTTACCCGATTTCTATCGGATGTATCATCCTTGGTATTGTCGGAATTTTATTTGTCCGTGATACTCCGTTTGAGCGTGGCTATTATCCGGACCATGTATCCAAAGAAGTATATGATGAATTTTATGATACTTCTGATGGGGCAGACAGCGATAAAAATGGCGGCTGGACAATTGGAAAATTGTTAAAATGTGATCAGGTATGGATTGTTGCACTGGTAACCGGTGTATTCCAGATCTGCTCCGTAGGAACCATGTCACAGATGATCAACCGTACTACAAACGGATTTGGATTCTCTATTACCGTAGCTGCAAGTATTATGTCTGCATGTGCCATCGTAGGTGTTGTCGGATCTTTTCTGATTGGTGTTCTGGATCAGAAACTTGGAACAAAGAAAGCAATGATCGTATTTGGATGCTGGTATGCATGTGCATTATTATTCAACTTCACAGATACGATGGCAGGCTTCTGGATCTCTATCGTTATGATCGGTATCGGTATCGGCGGAAGTGCAAACTTCACCACTTCTCTTCCGGCATCTGTATTCGGAAGAAAAGGATTTGATAAAGTAAATTCGGTACTGTTCCCAATCCAGGGTATCATTACAGCACTGACCTTTGCCATCAACGGCGCAGTTATGAATATGACAGGTGGAAACATCCGTTACGCATATGCCATTGATGCATGTCTGGCTCTGATCAATGTGATTGTGATCATCGCATTTGTAAAAGATCACAAATACAATGCAGACTGGATTGCAGAACAGGAAGCAAAAGGCAGCGAAGAAGCAGAGACTTTTGCAAAAACAATCTGATGTTATCTATAAAAAAGTGAAGCAAACAAGTGAAACAGGACCCCAGGCAATGTATGTTGTCTGGGGTTTTTACCATTGAAGCTTCGAATACGAATCGGAACTTGACGAAGCAGGGCTTTCATGTGAAAATAAAGCACAGAAAGATACAATCACCGGTATGAGATATCGTATGCCGACCGGAACATGGTGGGATTTGTCAGATGGTATTGTGAGCACGGATAAAGTAAAGAAGAAAAAAGGAAACAGGATGAAAAAAAACAGAGTAAAAAAGAAAAATGGTATCATGGGAAGATTGCTTACAGCTCTGCTGTTGGTAATTTTGCTTGGAACAGTTCTGCTGTGCAGCGGATGCAAAACTGCAGTGCAGCCAAAAACGTCAGAAGCTACGAATGTTCAGACAGATTCCGGAGAAAAGGTATCCCTGTCGGTATGGGCTTTTTTTGATGAAAATACACCGGGAACCTATTATGTAGATTTGTGGGAAAAGCTGGCGGAGGAATATGGTTATGACATTGAATTGAAGACGTATTCCACAGAACAGATCAAAGACAAGCTGAAGATTGCACTGGTATGCGATGAATTGCCGGATGTTTTTGCCGTCTGGGGAGGAAATTATCCAAATTTTCTGTTTGATGCGAATGCCTGTCTGCCGGTGGAAAAATATCTGGAAGCATCGGAGACAAAGTTTGCAGATAATTATGTGCTGCCTTATCAGGATGGACACAATTATATCATCCCGTGTCTGGTGGAGGCATATGCCGTTACCTACTGTAACCAGAATCTCATGCAGGAGATGGGACTTACGGTGCCACATACATGGGAAGAACTGGTGGCACTGGTGCAGCAGGTCAATATTTATAATGAAGCACATGGGACAGAATATGCAGCTATAGAACTGGGGGACAAGGACAGCTGGCTGGGAGAATTGCTCTATACGGTGATCGTAAACCGCATTGATCCTTATGCACAGGAAAAACTGGCTTTCGGGGAAATGGATTTTTCCGCTCCGGTGTTTACTCAGGCAGCAGAAAAACTGATGCAGCTAAAAGAGATGAATGCTTTCCCTGAAAAATTTCTGGAAATCGGAGAAGTAGAAGCAGTGCAGAATTTTGCAGATGGGAAAGCTGTGCTTTTTCCACATCAGTCAACCATTGTTTATCATTTGCTGGATGAGATGGGGGCAGATGCGCTCAGTATGGAACAGTTTCCAAGCTGCAATGCGGCCTATGATGATTCCTATGCACAATATATGGTAGATATCAATCATACCCTGACCCCGGGGCTTTGTATCAGTTCGGATACAAACTATCCGGATGAGGCAGCACAGCTCTGCCTGGAATTTGCAAAACGGGTAAATGAGCGCAATGTGACACAGTATGATTATGTGGATTTTGTAAATGGCAGCGGTCTTGAGGCACCGTCAGAGGAAGCACTGGCTGTACGGCAGTTTCATGAGCAGCTGGATCAGGCAGTTCACTACACACCCTTGTGGTATGCCGTGTTGGAGAAGGAGGATGGTGATAACTGGCGGAATCTGACCAGAAAGCTGCTGGGCGGAGCAGTGAACCAGGAAGAATTTGTGCAGGATGCGGCACAGTATCTGAATTTTACTGCACAGTGAAAGGTGAACATATGGCAAAAAAAAGTGTGTTGGAAAAAACTGTGTATGTTCCCATATTGTGTCAGGAAAAATTAACATAAACTTAAAGGTTTTTTTCTGAAATCTGTGCTATGATAATCAGCGGGCGCATGAAAGCCCGTTTGATGCATATAGATAAAAGGAGATACTAAGGGAAATTCAAAATGGATAAAATAAAGGAGATTATTGACAGAGTTTTTAAAAGTGAACAGGAAAAACGCCTGATGGGTGCAGCGGTGCTGGTGCTGATTGGGCTTTGTATTTTTATAATGGCCATCAGCCCACTGGTTGGTGCCAGTCCGATTATCACATTGAACGGCGAGGAAGAAATGCTGGTGGAATGTGGCAGTGAATTTGTGGATCCGGGTGTAAAGGCTACCGCAAAAGATGAGGATATCAGTGACCTGGTGATGACCACCGGCAATGTGGATACATCAAAGCTTGGTACTTATCATGTGGAGTATCAGCTGAAATACAAGAAACGAAAAGTATCCAAAGAGCGTATCGTTAAGGTGATCGATCATGCAGCTCCGGTGATCGCGTTAAACGGAGATGCCACAGTAATTGTAGGCAGCTTTGAAGAATATCAGGAAGCAGGAGCTACGGCACAGGATGGCTGTGACGGTGATGTGTCAAAGGATATCAAGATCACAAAAGAAAAAGTAAATGATTATACCATGCAGGTGCATTATGAGGTGACAGACAGCCATGGTAATACCGGCTCAATGGATCGTCAGATCATTTTGAAGGATACGTCAGCACCGGAGATTACTTTAAATGGTGAATCTTCCGTGACAGTCAAAGAACTGGAAAAATATGAGGATGCAGGTGCAACAGCAACGGATGACCGGGATGGTGATATTACGGCCAATCTGGTGAAAAGCGGTTATGTGGATGTCTACCGGCCGGGCACCTATACTGTGACCTATACGGCAACAGACTCCAGCGGAAATGTATCACAGGCTACACGGACTGTGAAGGTAGAGGAGGTGGAGACCAATCCGGGAGATTCCATTTATCTGACCTTTGATGACGGTCCGAGTTCTGATGTGACAGTCCGAGTTTTGGATACACTGAAGGCAAATGGCATTAAAGCAACCTTTTTTATCTGCGATTATGATGAAGATAAACTTCCAATCATCAAAAGAATGATCGATGAGGGACACACGATCGGTATTCATGGTTATTCCCATGATTACAGTCAGATTTATACTTCCAATGATGCTTTTATGGAGAACATCAACAAGTTGAAGAATAAGTTGAAGGAAGATACCGGGTATGATGCTTATGTGATCCGTTTTCCGGGTGGAAGTTCCAATACAGTCAGTGAGAAGTATTGTGTGGGTGTAATGTCCCAGCTGGTACAGACTGTTACAGACAGTGGCCTGATGTATATGGACTGGAATGTATCTTCCGGTGATGCGGAAGGAAATAACCGTCCGGTCAATCTGATCATTAACAATGTTACCGGTGGATTCAAGCATAATCGTAATAATGTGGTGCTGATGCATGATACTTCCGCAAAACAGACATCTGCAGACGCATTGCAGAGTATCATTACCTATGGAAAGAATAATGGATATTCTTTTTATCCGATTTCCAAAGATACGATTCCAGTGCATCATGGAGTTAATAATTAACAGATTATGAAGAATTCTTGCATTACAGTGATGTGAACGCAGAATAAGCATTCCCCTGCTTCAAATGCGTAGAGCACTAGGCGGTGGGTAAGGGGGATGCTTATGTCAGTGGGAGTTAAAAGCTCCCACTGACAGGTCGCAAAGCGACTGCGTTCATGAGCAAGTAGCGAAAGCGGATTGCGAATGTCCGCTTTACAAAGAAATGTGGGAGAAACATAAGAAATTATGAAAAAATTGCTTTGTTATTTAAAAGAATATAAGAAAGAATCGGTACTGGGACCACTGTTCAAACTACTGGAGGCTACGTTGGAATTATTTGTGCCTCTGGTAGTAGCAGCCATCATTGATACCGGTATCGGAAATCAGGATCGAGGCTATGTCGTAAAGATGTGCCTCGTTCTTGTTTTGCTCGGATTGATCGGCCTGGCATTTTCTGTCACGGCACAGTATTTTGCCGCAAAGGCAGCCGTGGGATTTGTGACAACGATCCGTCATGTACTGTTTGGACATATCCAGAAACTGTCCTATGCAGAACTGGATACCCAGGGAACATCCACATTGATCACCCGTATGACGAGTGATATGAATCAGGTACAGAATGGTGTAAATCTGACCCTGCGTTTGCTGCTGCGTTCTCCGTTTGTCGTAATTGGTGCCATGGTCATGGCATTTACCATTGATGTGAAGGCGGCACTGGTGTTTGTCGTGGGAATCCCGGCACTGGCAGTGGTTGTATTTGGCGTAATGCTTGCATGTATTCCATTGTACAGGAAGGTACAGAACCGTCTGGATAAAGTACTGGGGCTGACAAGAGAAAATCTGACCGGTGTTCGTGTCCTGCGTGCATTCTGCAAAGAAGAAGAGCAGGAAGCGGAATTTCAGAAGCAGAATCAGACACTGACAGATACACAGAAGTTTGTGGGACGTATTTCCGCTTTGTTGAATCCTTTGACATATGTGATCATCAATGTGGCAATCATTGCACTGATCTGGATCGGTGCCATACGTGTGGATATGGGGATTATTACCCAGGGGGCGGTTGTTGCACTGTACAACTATATGTCTCAGATTTTGACAGAACTGATCAAGTTGGCCAATCTGATCATCAATATTACAAAATCGGTAGCATGTGGAAACCGTATCCAGTCCGTACTGGAAGTAGAGCCTTCTGTTAAAGACGGAGCAGCTACGGTGTCTGGCGATGGTGAAGCCGGTAAGTCAGCATACAGTGTGGTATTCGAACATGCGGGAATCCGCTATCCGGATGCGGCGCAGGAAGCGGTCAGTGATATCACTCTGAATGTCCGTCCGGGAGAGACCATCGGTATCATCGGTGGAACCGGTTCCGGAAAATCTTCGATGGTAAATCTGATTCCACGTTTTTATGACTGCAGTTCCGGTGCGGTGTATGTGGATGGCAGAAATGTATGCACCTATGGTCTGACAGAACTCAGAGACAAGATTGGTGTGGTTCCACAGAAATCGGTATTATTTGCCGGAACCATCCGCTCCAATATGCAGTGGGGCAAACCGGATGCTACGGATGAGGAAATTTTTGCGGCACTGGAGATTGCCCAGGCAAAAGATGTAGTATCAAAGAAAGAAAAAGGCCTGGATACGGAAGTAGAACAGGGTGGAAAGAATTTTTCAGGGGGACAGCGGCAGCGTCTAACCATCGCCCGAGCACTGGTAAAACAGCCGGAAATCCTGATTCTGGATGATAGTTCCTCTGCATTGGACTTTGCGACAGATGCGGCACTTCGTATGGCCATCGGATCCATGAAACATAAACCGACACTGTTTATCGTTTCCCAGCGAACTTCTGCTATTCAATATGCGGACAAGATTGTTGTCCTGGATGACGGTTCGGTGGTTGGTATCGGTACCCATGAGGAATTGATGAATACCTGCGAAGTATACAGAGAAATTTATGATTCACAGTATAAACGGACGAAATAAAGTGTTGCGAACAGGGAAGTTTATTGAAAATGCAAGAGGAGGGACAACTTGTGAAAAAGTCCGGAACACAGATGAACACGTTAAAAAAAGTGTTGCAATATATCGAAACTTATCGTTTTTGGATGCTGGCATCCATTGTGCTGGCAGCGGTAACAGTGGCTCTGACCTTATATATTCCGATTTTGGTAGGACGTGCCATTGATTTTATCATTGATCGTGGAAATGTTGATTTTGTCAGCATCACAAAGCTTTTAGTGGAAATTGCCATTCTTGCGGTGAGCACCGCAGTGCTGCAGTGGATCATGAACACCATCAATAACAAAGTAACGTATCAGGTAGTGCGTGATGTGCGGAACCAGGCATTTATCAGAATTCAGAAACTACCGCTAAAATATATGGATGCACATTCCTATGGTGAGATTGTCAGTCGTGTTATTGCGGATGTAGATCAGTTTGCGGATGGTCTGCTGATGGGATTTACCCAGCTGTTTACCGGTGTGGTCACAATTATCGGTACGTTGATCTTTATGCTGACCATTCATCCGGGTATTACGCTGGTGGTAGTCGGTCTGACACCAATATCATTGTTTGTGGCGAGATTTATTGCAAAACGGACTTATGATATGTTCCGGCTGCAGTCGGAGACAAGAGCAGAGCAGACAGCACTGATTGATGAAATGGTAGGAAATCAGAAAATCGTACAGGCATTTTCACATGAGGATGAAGCACTGGAACAGTTTGATGAGATTAATGAACGGCTGCAGAACTGTTCTCTGCGTGCAACTTTCTTTTCTTCATTGACAAATCCGTGTACCCGTTTTGTCAATAGTCTGGTATATGCAGGCGTGGCGCTGGCAGGAGCATTAAGTGTTATCGCAGGCGGCATGTCGGTCGGCGGCCTTTCCTGCTTCCTCAGTTATGCCAACCAGTATACGAAACCGTTTAATGAGATTTCCGGTGTTATTACAGAACTGCAGAATGCATTGGCATGTGCAGCACGTATTTTTGAACTGATTGAAGAAGAAGTAGAAATTCCGGATGATAAGGACGCAGTTGTACTGCATCAGATAGAGGGAAAAGTAAACTTGAAAAAGGTAGCGTTCTCTTATCTGCCGGAGCAAAAACTGATCGAGGATCTGAATCTGGAGGTGGAACCGGGACAGACCATTGCGATTGTAGGTCCGACCGGATGCGGAAAAACGACACTGATCAATCTGCTGATGCGCTTCTATGATGTCAATGCCGGCTCTGTGTGCGTGGAAGATCAGGATATCCGGCATGTGACACGACACAGCCTCCGTGAAAATTATGGTATGGTGCTGCAGGATACTTGGCTGCAGGCAGGTACCATTCGGGACAATATCCGAATGGGACGTCCGGATGCCACCGATGAAGAAGTGATTGCAGCAGCAAAAGCATGCCATGCACATGGATTTATCAAGCGTTTGTCGGATGGTTACGATACTGTGATCGGAGAAGATGGTGGAAGCCTGTCCCAGGGACAGAAGCAGCTGCTCTCCATTGCGCGGGTGATGTTGTGTCAGCCACCGATGCTGATCCTGGATGAAGCAACTTCTTCCATTGATACGAGAACGGAGATCAAGATTCAGGATGCATTTGCAAAATTGATGAAAGGACGGACCAGCTTTATCGTGGCGCATCGTCTGTCCACGATTCAGAATGCAGACCGGATTCTGGTGATGAAGGATGGAAGTATCATTGAGCAGGGAAATCATGAAGAATTGCTGGAACAGAAAGGATTTTATTATAAGTTATATAACAGCCAGTTTGCTCATTAAAAAGGTTCTTTGCCACTTGGGCAGAATCGGGATATGCAGTGATTATAAGAAAGATATAAGAGCTTATACTGAATGGAATGACGCACCGGATTTTATGTGTGTTTGGCTTAAATTAAGTCGAACGCACGTGAGAACCGGTGCGTTCGACTGATAGAAGACGTATTAGTTGTTTTTATGAAAGTAATTTTTTGATGGTACGTAAAAATGCTTTCACATCATCTTTTGTTGTGCCCCAGGCGGTGACCAGACGGATTGGAATCATGCCATTTTTCTCCGGTGCCCATTCATAAAAGAAAAAGTCTTTTTCCAGCTCTTTCACAACAGCAGTCGGAAGAACCGGGAAAATCTGGTTTGTCTGGGAGCTTCCGAAAAACGGTACACCAAGTTTTGTCAGAGAGTCGCGCAGGAGAGCAGCCATTTCATTGGCATGGGATGCCATGGAAAAATAGATGCTGTCCATGCCGCCTTCCAGCAGTGCTTCAAACTGAACACCGATGAGCCGGCCTTTTGCCAGCAGACCGCATTGACGTTTGATCATCCAGCGGAAATGATCGTTCATAGTATCATTTAAGATAACCAGTGCTTCTCCGAAAAGAGCTCCGTTTTTGGTTCCGCCGATATAAAAAGCATCACAGAGCGTTGCCAGTTCCTGAATGGTCAGATCATTGTCACGACATGTCAGGGCGCAGCCGAGTCTGGCGCCGTCCACATAAAGCAGCATGTTATGTGCCTTACATTTTTCAGAAAGGGCGGTCATTTCAGTTTTGCTGTAAATCGTTCCAATTTCGGTGGGCTGTGAGATATAGCAAAGTTTAGGAATCGGTGTATGTTCGTCCTCATATTCTTCCCACGCCTGATCGATCATTTCCGGTGTCAGTTTTCCATTGGCACCTTCCATGGTGACAATACGGTGTCCTGTGCCTTCTACGGCACCGGTTTCATGGAAATAAGCATGTCCACCGCGCACACTTACTACTGATTCGTATGGTTTCAGGCTTGCGGCAATCGTGGTTACATTACATGGTGTGCCGCCTACCATCATATGCACATGACAATCATGATTGTCAATCAGATCCTGTACCATACAGGCTGCGTGTTCACAGTGTTCGTCTAATCCGTATCCGTCTGTGTGTTCAAAATTTGTTTTTACCAGCGCATCCATGACTTTTGGATGTGCGCCCTGACTGTAGTCTGAGCGAAAATAAATCATATGTCTGTCCCTCCAATAATTATAAATATCTCCCCCAAGTCATAAATCACGCACCAGATCTTACATGCGTGATGGGAAAAGGTTATATAGAGAGTATAACAAGGTGGGTGAGAGTGGGCAAGTCATTTATAAAAAAGTATGCATTCATGTGTAACAATGCTACACTTTTGACATTCACATCATAAATATGTACATAGGAACAAAAACAAACAGTCCACATATATTAAAAAGAAAAATCTACGATAGTTTTTGGAGGTTGTTTTGAAAAAGAGTGTAAAAAAAGTAATTTCTATGTTCACGTGTATCGCTGTTGTCGGAGGAATGTTACTAATGGGATGCGGTCAGACATCGGTTCCGGATGAGATTGCTGATAGCTCTGAAAAAAAAGAAAGTTCTGTTGAACCTGAGAAAAATGGCGAAGAACCTGCATTGCAGAAAGTGACCTTAAATGAGGTGGCACATTCCATTTTTTATGCACCGATGTATGTAGCAATTGAAGAAGGATATTTTAAAGATGCCGGTATTGATCTGGATCTGGTGACAGGATTCGGTGCGGATAAGGTTATGACCGCTGTACTTTCCGGAGAAGCTGACATTGGGTTTATGGGACCGGAGACAACCGTGTACACGGCCAATGAGGGCAGCAAAGATCCGGTCATCAATTTTGCACAGCTGACGCAGCGAGCAGGAAATTTTCTTGTTGCAAGGGAAGAAATGAGTGATTTCAAATGGTCAGATCTGATCGGTGAGGATGTACTTGGCGGTAGAGCAGGTGGCATGCCGGAAATGGTGTTTGAGTATATTTTAAAACAGAATGGTATTGAACCGTCGGAAGTAAACATTGACCAAAGTATTGATTTTGGCTCTACGGGAGCAGCTTTCACCGGAGGACAGGGAGCGTATACGGTGGAATTTGAACCTGGGGCAACGTTACTGGAACAGGAGAAAGCCGGCTATGTGGTGGCATCGTTGGGGGTGGATTCCGGTTATGTGCCATATACAGCCTTCAGTGCAAAACAGAGCTATATAAAGAAACATCCGGATGTGATCCAGGCATTTACTAATGCATTGCAGCAAGGTATGGAATATGTCAATACACATACACCGGAGGAAATTGCAGCCAGCATTCAGCCGCAGTTTTCTGAGACAGACACGGCAACTATCACAACGATCATCCGTCGTTATCAGAAGCAGGATACATGGAAGAGAGATCTTGTGTTTTCAGAGGATAGTTTTACATTGCTGTTAGATATTCTTGAAAGTGCCGGCCAGCTGGAGAAACGGCCAGATTATCAGGACGTTGTAACTACAGAATATGCGGAGAAAGCATTGCAGTAAAAATAATCTGTCAATATATGTTGTAAGAAGTTGTGATTGAAAATCAAAAGTTTTTGTAATGCAAGAACTTTTGATTTTTGTTTTGCAGCACAAAACGTTCGCTTTTTATTGTAAGAAAAAAATACTGGTGTTACAATAAAATTGATGTTGGGGTCAAAAGATGCCTTACGAATTGTTCCGTACTTCGTACTCTCACAATTCTACCCAATATTCGCATTATAAGAATGATGTAAAGGAGAGTGTAAAAAAATGGGATTAAACAGTACACCGAGTGCCAATCGTGTACATATTGGCTTTTTTGGAAGAAGAAATGCAGGAAAATCCAGCGTCGTAAATGCTGTGACCGGGCAGGAACTGGCTGTGGTATCGGACACGAAGGGAACGACCACGGATCCGGTTTATAAATCTATGGAATTGCTGCCAATCGGACCGGTAATGATTATTGATACACCCGGTTTTGATGATGAAGGCGCGTTGGGTGAGTTGCGTGTCAGAAAAACAAAACAGGTATTGAATAAAACTGATATTGCTGTGCTTGTAGTAGATGCCACAGAAGGCAAAAAGCAGTGTGATGAAGAACTGATTCGTATTTTCAAGGAAAAAGAGATTCCATATATTATTGTAAATAATAAGGCTGATTTACTTTTTGATGAAATTTCAGAAAAAGTCTGTCAGAATAATGTATCTGAACAAAGAAAAGCAGAGCAAAATGCGTTGCTTTCCTCAGGTCAGGAACAATATGTCAGTGCACTTACCGGTGCCGGCATCTATGAACTAAAAGAGTGTATCGGAAAACTGACTCCAAATGAGGATATGACACTGAAAATTGTAGGAGATCTGTTGCATCCGGGAGATTTCGTGGTTCTGGTTGTACCAATTGATTCAGCGGCACCAAAAGGACGTCTGATTCTGCCGCAGCAACAGACAATTCGGGATGTACTGGAAGCAAATGCAGCAGCCATAGTAGTAAAAGAAAGCGAATTAAAGCAGACATTGGAGCAGCTTGGCAAAAGTCCTGCCATGGTCATTACCGATAGCCAGGTATTTGAACAGGTATCGGAGGAGGTATCAGAGGAAATTCCGCTTACATCGTTTTCTATTTTGATGGCACGGTATAAAGGTTACCTTGAGACTGCGGTAAATGGAGTTGCTGCTATCGACCATCTGAAGGATGGAGATAAAATCCTGATTTCCGAGGGATGTACGCACCATCGTCAATGTGATGATATCGGAACCGTCAAGATCCCGCGTTGGTTAAAGCAGCATACAGGAAAAGAACTTATCATTGAGACAAGTTCAGGAACGGAATTTCCGGAAGATCTGACATCATATGCGTTAGTGATCCACTGTGGTGGCTGCATGCTGAATGAAAGGGAAGTAAAATACCGCATGAAGTGTGCGGAGGATCAGAAGGTTCCGTTTACGAATTATGGAATCGCTATTGCACAGATGAAAGGAATTTTGAAACGTAGTATTGAACTTTTTCCGAATCTGAACGCGGAATAAGCCTCTATTGCATATATGCAGAAGTCAAAAATAAAAATTAAGGGTATCTTAATTTTTGACATTTTCAGCCACTCCTTATAAATCAAAGAAAAAGTGCTACAAAGCCTTATTTTACGGGCATTGTGGCACTTCTTTTTGATGATAGATGAACATGGAAAAATGCAAATAAACGCAAACGGTTAGTAACACGTTAGTAACAAATTTTTATCTTCTCAATTTCACTCCGGAGGTCTTCCAGGGTACGGTGTCCGTAGACATCGTTTGTAACATCTCCACCAAAGCTGTGGCCGAGCATTCGCTTCCGGTCGTTCTCCTTTACTTCATATTTTTCACATAAGGCAGAGAAAGTATGCCGGCAGTCATGCGGGGTATGCTTTTCACCTGTTGGAGCAATGGCAATGCCAAGGTCAGACAGGGCAGCGTTCATATCTTTCCGGAATTTCTGTGTTTGACAGCCAAGTATATTTTGGATTCCGTATTTCTCACAACGATCTGCAACCATATTATAAATTCCGGAATAGATCGGTACTGTACGAATCTTGCTGGAACGTGTCTTGATGCCACCATGAAAACTTCTATCCTTCAGATTGATTGTTATTTTGGAATATTCCGTAATCCGAAAACCGCTGTAGCACATGATCAGCAGCATCTGGATCACGTCATTTTCTTTATTTTCCCAGAGAATTTTCATCTCATCATCTGTAAACGGCACTCCGTGCTCGTCATCGTCCTCTGTATTGATTCGCACATGTACAGAGTAATCTTTATCACACAATTCATAAATTTCAGCGTAAGCGTACATCTGATGCATCAGAGACACGATCAGTTCTTTGCTGGCATGTTTCAACGGGCAGGAATCAATGATGTTTTGCAGATCCTGATGGCGCAGATCGGCAAATACTTTATCGTGTATGGCAGAACAGTTTTTATATGCAGCCCGGGTGGAATTTTTTGACGATTCAGATAACTTCCGGCTCTGATCACGCTCATATTTCCACTGATAGAATTCCTCATACACATCGGAAAAGGTCTTTTTGGCAGCTTCCAGCTTCTCGTCAGATGCTTTTGTAAGATTGTAGTCCGCCAGGATAGATTGGATCAGCTTGCTGCCGGAAATATCTGCAGTCGCGGCAACCGTTTTTTCGTACCCTGGATAATAAGTACCGGCCCGGTAAGCAGTCAACACCGCAAAGCCAACCATCCAGTCGGAAACATAACAGATTGCTTTTGGAGTTTTGGGGACACCGTTCAGCGTAAATTCCGTGGTAGGCGGATGGACTGCATAAGGATTGCGCCGCCCTTTGCCAAGATATTTGATGGAGCCGTTAGTAGCCATTAGGAATCTTTGGGTATTTTTTCCTTTTTGGCATATACATCACCTTCTTTCGTGAAAATGGTTAAAAATGGGTATAAAAATAACAGCCAGCAAAGAACGGGTGTTCCGCTTGCGAAGCTGTTCCGAAGATGATACAATATTTTTGTCATTGCAGAGTATTATCTTCGGATACATATTCTATTGCCGGTTCCTGTTGACGCAGGAGCCGGTTTTATTTTGCTGTATGGGTTAAAGGTCACTGTTTTCGTCAGAATCATCCAGAAGAGAAAGGAGTCTGAGCGTTTAATGGAGAAATGACACTTTTCCCAATTCTTTGCTCTAATTCACGTCTTGCATTTCCTGCAATTGTACCACCACTGATGACGGTTTCTTTTGTTTCTAAAAATCCATGTGGATTCTTTGCTTGTGAAATAGCCGTGGCAGAAACTTCTGCTAATTGATTTAATGCAAGTTCGACGTTGGTCATATTATCTCGAAGACTTTCTTTGTGTAACCCTTTATATTCCTTGTATTCTTTTACACTTTTTCCGGACCATGTTTTAGTCAGTATATTTGTGAGTGTTGCATATTGACGGCTATCATCAATATTATCTCTTTTCCATTCATCAGTAAGCTGTTTTCGCGAATCAATTGTGCGTAATCGTTGTTCAATCCATTTTTCAGGGTAACCTTTTTGACGATATGTACGGATCATGCGTTCAAAGGAAAGTTCGGGATCTGCAGCTTCTTCTAACCACTCACGACCAACTTTAGCAAGCCAAAGCTTAAAAGGTTCAGCTTTTTTTGATGGAATTGACTGAATAATACGGAGAATTCCTTCTGTATTAGTAGCCTGACATTGCCGGAATTTGCCATCTTTCGACTTCATCTTAAGTGGGGTACAAATTGTACCCCACTTAGAGGAAAGTTCAGGATCACGATGTTTCATTTTTTTTAGATATTGCTTTGGATCTGAACTTTCAGTAAGGTACAGTATAACGTCGAGTATAGAGAAGTACCATTCCTGTTCTTGCTTATGCCATATTTTTCTGATTTTATCATCAAAGAAAAATTCCAATTCCTCATTGTATTCATTGTCTATTTCTACCGGAACTGTAGTATTGGCATCTTCATCGAATATATAAAAAAAGAAGATGATCACATCCTTTCTAAAATTTAACTTGAATATACAACATTTTTGTCATTGCAGAGTATTATCTTAGGATACATATTCTATTGCCGGTTCCTGTTGGTAGCAGGAGCCAGTTTTTAAATTGACATTTAAAGTATATTTGTTATAATATACTTAACAGGAAAGCTGGAAGGTGAATGCAGCTCACCCGCCCGGCGAAAATCAATTTAATTTACGAAAAATAGTCGTCGACTTTCTCAGGGTCTGGACGGCTATTTTTTATGCGTATAACTCAGTATTGCAACAATCAGTACCGCAACGGATACAATCAGCTGTAATTCCTCATATGTACTCATATGCACCACCTCCGACAGGCTCGGACGGGTGCAGCACGTCCTCCAGCTCCCCTGGTAAGTATATTATTCAGTTTTTCATTGCTCCCCCGATCACGAGGAACAGGGGAGTGTAAATTATAAAATATATTGTGAAATAGTTCTTCCAATCTCAACAATATTGCTGGATCCAGTGAACTCAAATTTAACTTTTCCCAGACTACTGAAATAGAGTTCCAACTCACTATCAAGATCAATCACACCGGCTGTCTCAATAGAAAATGCCTGGATTTTTGAATATGGAAGAGTAGTAAAGTCTTTTTTCTTTCCTGTCATACCCTGAACATTGACAGCGATTACCCTTTTGTTTGTAAAGATAACAAAATCTCTGATTGCCTGGTACTCACCGAGAAATTCTTCGCCTGGAACAAAAAGTGGCTTGATTAAGCTTTCATTGTGGAATTTTTTTGTGTCTTTCAGCTTGATAAAGCTTCCGTTTTTGAAATCAATCATAGTAAAAATCTCCTTTTGTAAAAAAATATTTATAAAATGCCGTAGCAAATTATCAACTAATCGATTTTGGTACAATCTATCATAATTTCATTTCCGCTGCCTGAGGCAATAGTTATGTTGTCAAAATCCAAACGGACATTGTGGACTGGATCTAAGTCATATGAACTAAAGGCATTAACAAAATCATCATAGGGTACTGAGTCGTCCAATAAGCGAACAATGTTATAACAAATATTAGTACCTACATCGGCAGTATCAATAGTGAAATAAAATCTAAGAGAATTATTTGCATATACGCCATAATTTACGATTTGAATTTCAGTATTGCCAATGAACCCTTTTTCCCCAACAGCATTTTTAAATGCATTGAGCCGATATTCCACGCGATAATCGGAATCGCGTATATCCAAAATAGAAATATTGGTAATCTGGTTATCGGAAGCAACATTATATTTTGAAATAAAATTATCGATAATGCTGTAAGGATTATCATTATCTTTCATGGCGGTACTTGCATCATCAGATGATGAATTTTGAACAATAGTATCATCCGTACGAGAAGAAGCACAAGCAATGCATGACGCCAAGAGCGTAGAGGTAAGGATGATAAATAATAGTTTCTTTTTCATGTTAATCTCCTAAATTAGTAAAATATATATTGTAATTAATAGTAATATTAGTATAAAAAAATTAGACTTTCTTAAATACTGTCAGATATGGAATGAAGCAGACAGTATAATTATCTATATCTGTACGAACTCCATATTTATCTCTGTAAGCATCCAATGCTTCCTTCAAATATTCTTCTGTTACATCTAAGTATTCAGCCATCTCATAAAGATTATGGCATCCATGGTTAAATGCTTCTACGATACCGATCAATCCGATAGATTCATTATATCCCCATAATCTGGCTTTATGTTCTTGCTTTTGAGTACGAACATCATCTTGGTCAAGAATATTTCCAGATGAAGTATAGTGATGGCCAAGTTCTTCAGCAATGACACAGGTTCTCTTTTTTAAACTTTTTACGGAAGTATTAATAGCGACACGGCCATCTATGTAAAGACCAGCTAATGATTCTTCGCCAAGGTAATAGTCATACACTTTGACATTCTGATCATATGCTTTCTGTTCAAAGGTTTCTAATTTATTCAATACAATTCCTCCTAACTTAAAAATACTAGGTGGACTTTATTTATTGTTTTCCAGTTTTATGAAGTCCGCAAAAGATTTGATGCGACTCCATTGCTCTTCGGTAAAATCTTTTCCATCAAGGTGTGCAGCCATAGTAGAAGGTACTTCCTCGTCCGCTAAAAAATCTATCGAACAGTCAAAATATGTAGATAATTTTTTCAAGGTTGAAAGTTTTACGTTATCTGTGCCCTTTGTATAAAATCCAGCAATCGTTGTGTATGGAATACCAGATTCTTTAGATAGAATCGACTTATTGATACCTTTTTCTGCCATAAGAGCGTCAAGTTTATCTGTAAATGACATTTCTTTTACCTCCTGTTAATTCTTATTATACATAGAATAAAAACTTTGTAAAGTAAAAAATTACCCCGCAGAGTAAAAAAAGTGCTTTTGATAGTTGACAAATTACCCTGTAAGGTATAATATACAATCAAAGTTACCCCATAGGGTAATGAAAGCGAGGTGAAAGAGATGTTTCCAAATTTGGAAGCGGAAATGGCAAGAGAAAAAATATCAATTAAAAAGCTGTCTGAATTAACTGGTATCAATTATGAAACGCTCAAATTAAAGTTCAGAGGTGTAACAGAATTTAAGTTGGGTGAAATGTTACTGGTAAAACGGAAAGTGTTCAATGGAGAGACACTGGATTACTTATTTGCAACAGAAGAAGATCCAGCAGATAGAAATGTGTAGAAAGGAGGGGAGAGCGATGGCGAGAACAAATAACGAAATATCGGTAAACAAAGGTGTTTTAGATTCAGCCGCCAATATGGTGAAACTTGGTATTAGATGGATGACAGAAAAAGATAGCTTGAGTGCTGGTGACACAGAGGCTATCCGAGCGGATCATAGCCCGGTTGGAGAAATTATAGAGACTGAAAGAAAATACGTCAGTGAAGCGGACGGCCTAGTGGAAGTTTCTTTTCAAATACCTTGCCGCGATTGGATGATACTGAAAAAGTCAATTCAGTGGCATTGGATGGAAAAGAAACTTCGGGAAATTCGAAACAAATATATCCGGAAGTTCCACTGAGAGAAGAAATGTTAATTGGTATGGAAAGAGAAGAGATTGCTCTATGCGAAACAACTGCACCGTTTACTTTTTTTGTTTTTTCGTAAGCAATAATTGGAGGCTGTAAGCAAGGATAGTATGTATCGTCTATTTTAATACAGATATCTGTAACGGATATAGGAAGCCTGGATTTATTTGCGAATGAGACATAAAGAACAATCATTTTTTTTACGTCACCAAATACATGACCATTTACACGCATTTGAAGCTGCTTTCTGTTAATTAAAAATGTATGAATTAATGTGAATAAAGTTCCTAAGCTTCCAAAAATTGATAATGCGAAAGTTATATTTTCTTTTGTAAAAATGTGAGACATAATAGCAAATCCTTTCTTTGGTATTCGATTCTGGCGGGAGTCTGCATATCAAAGTATAGGAAAAAACGGCAGAAAAAGCAATTAGAAAGGGGTGAGGCATGTGAAAGAGCGCGAAATATTAAGTGCGGCAGCTGCTTCAAGATATATTGGATGTGCCCCGCAAAAAGTGAGGGAACATATCAGAGCAGGAATCTGGAAGTTCGGTGTTTGTATTCCAAAAAAAGGTGCTAAAGATGAGTTTCTGATATACAGGCGTCAGATGATTAATTTTTTTGAAGGAGGGAACCATGAGCAAACTTAAAATTGCCGGAATCATCATAGCAGTAATGGCAGCATCTGTGTTCGTGTTTCTGTATTTTGTCAGACCACACACGGTAATAAATGCAATCCTGGTGTTGTTAGCCGGAGGCGTCGCGGTGCTTGGATTAATGATGGTTTCGGTAGTAGAAGAAATTAATCTGGAGGATACCAATGATGAAAAATAAGATCGCTTCCGGACTGTGTGACGCAGGCCTCGTAATAACCTTAATCGGAATGATGGGGCTGTCTAGTGAGGGACAAGCTGGATTTGTTCTGGCGGTAAAGATCACAGCTGTTGGACTGGCGATTGCCGGTGCAGGAATAATTCTGAACAAAATAAAAGAGCGTGTCACCTTCGACAATCACACGCTCTAAACCAATGACATAGGTATAAAACCTATGTCTGGAGTATACCAGATGGGAGATGAAAAGTAAATGGAAAAAGCAAAGTTAAAGTATATTGAAGAGCAATGCAACAGGATCGCTGATGGAATGGAGCGGCTCAGCGGATTTACAGGAAAAGGACAGCTGCACCTATATGAGCATATAGACATCAGCAAGGGAATTGAAATCATAGCAGCGGCGTTACATCTTCCGGTGCGAATCGAGTGTGGAAGGTCGTGCTATTGGCGCACAGTAACCCATGGTAAAGTGACTTTTCGACAGATGGGGTTCTATTCCACTATGTGTTGATGATAAAAAAAGAATATTCCACCGTCCTGCAGTCGGACGTTTAAAACCAAAAACTCTCAAATAATTATTGATACGTTAGCTGCAGTAGACACCTTCTTGCTTTGATTATAAATACATGAACGTCCGACTGCAGGGCGGTGGAATTCTATAGTCCGGCCAGGAAAATCCTGTCCGGACATTAAAAAACCTTTTTTTAGGACAAACCGGGTAAAACCGGCGTTCGTACCAGTATAAGTATATTAACGTTAGAGGAATTGATATGTATAACCGGGACAGATGGATATTTTCAAACTCAATAGAAACTGAATACAAATTTGCCGGAAAGTATGGAGCAAAAGGTGAGAAGAGAGCGAAGCGTAAAAAAGCAACTCCGGAGCAGATGGCCAAACAGAACCAGATCAACAAAGAGAACCGGATCCGCCGGCTGATCAAAGCAAATTTCTATCCATCAGATCTCTGGGTGACGCTAAAGTATCAAAAAGGAACGAGAAAGCCATATGAGCAGGTCATGAAGGACATGGCACTGTTCCTGCAAAGACTCCGGTATCGATACAAAAAGCTGGAGGATGTGCTCAAATACATTTACCGGATAGAGATTGGAAAACGCGGAGGTATCCACGTGCACATTTTACTGAATCGAACAAAGTGTTCGAAAGGGACGGATACTTTGATAGCAGAGTGTTGGACGTTTGGTTTTGTCCATTTCACCCCACTCAGGGAGACAGGTGGGTATAAAGATCTGGCCGAGTATATTGCAAAACCGGTTCCGGAAGAACAGCAAGATCACGAGGATGCAGAAAAGACAAAACTATATCATACGTCCAGGAATCTGATCAGACCGAAACCAGAGAGAAAGGCCTTTTTCCGATGGACGATGAGGAGAATCCTGGAAGATGGACCAAAACCGACACCGGGATTCTACATCGTAAAAGAATCCGTAGTTTCCGGAATAAATAAATACACCGGAATGTCGTACCTGAGGTACACGGAACAGCGAATAAAAGAGGTGAAGCGAAAATGATGGAAGTCTCTTTGTACATAGGCGTATCCAGTAAACGAATTAAGCCCGGGAAAGCCTGCTACTGCTATGTGTTGGAGTATGTCTCGTCTTCCGGTAATACCTACACTAGGTCAGAGATTGGATGTATGGAAGCTTCCGGAAACCGTCTGGTACTGGCGGCGGCACTACGCGCATTAAAGCGGCTCAAGACAGGATGCAGGGTAACGGCCTATACAGATCTTCGATATCTGAAAAATGCATTGGCACTTGGGTGGCTGCAGGGATGGAAGTCTGTCGGATGGACCAGAAAGGACGGAAAAGAGGTTAAGAACCGCGACCTGTGGGAAGAGATCGAGAGACAGACGGTAAGGCTTGGGCTGCAGGTGGAGTATATCTGTAAAAGTCCGTATACGGCATGGATGCAGTGCGAGATGAAAAAAGCAGATTTAAAACCAGGTGAATACAAAGAACTGAAAGCACAGTAAAAGAAGGAGAAAAGCATGAACAAAGTCATTTTAATGGGTCGGCTGACCCGCGATCCAAGCATCAGCTACACACAGGCAAATTCAGCGCAGGAATCAACCTGCGTAGCGCGCTACGCATTGGCAGTAGACCGGAGATTTAACCGTGACGGGGAACGGAAGGCTGACTTTATCAGCTGCGTGGCATTCGGACGTCAGGCAGAGTTTGCAGAAAAATATCTGCGCAAAGGAACAAAGATTGCCATCACAGGCCGTATCCAGACTGGAAGTTATACCAACCGTGATGGACAGAAAGTTTACACCACAGATGTCGTCGTGGAAGAGCAGGAGTTTGCCGAAAGTAAGGCATCAGGACAGACCGCACAGCAGAATCCGGCATCTGCATCAGAGGATGGCTTTATGGAAATCCCGGACGGGCTGGAAGAGGAGCTGCCGTTTAGCTGATGAGTAAGAGTATCGTACAAACACAAAAAGAATGCTATATCTGCAGATACCTAGCTGCTCAACAAGGCTATTATGGTGAGCTACCATCTGCCGGATTGCATAAGCATCACATCATGTTCGGTATAGCGAACCGGAAGAAATCAGAACATTTCGGTCTCTGGGTATATCTGTGTGTACCACATCATGAATATGGTCCGGATGCAGTTCACTCTAACCGGGATGTTCGGATCTTCTTGTGCCGGATCGGGCAGCAGGTATTCGAACAGAAATATTCCCATGAAAAGTACATGCAGGAGTTCGGCCGGGATTGGATGTGTGAAGAACTAACTGGCAAATGGAAACAGGAGAAAGCAGAACACAAAGAGGGCAGGATAGAGTTCCTTGATATTGATCTGGGAGAACTGCCATTTTGAGAAAGGGAGAAAACGATGTTTAAAGAAGGACAGAGATACAAATTTTATAAAATCGGAGCATTGGGATTAAAAGAAAGAAAGTGGGTAAATGCCGTAGTGGAGCATATTCCATCACACGGACGGTTCGTGCGGTTCCGGATGCATTTCACGAACATGTTTGGAGAGCACAGCAGCTATGTGGAATCGTTCACGATGAATGAGCTGGCACACATGGCTAAAAGCGGCGAACTGGTAAAAGGATAAGGGCAGGAGGTACAGACAGATGGAATATGACGTGGAAAACGAAGCTGAGCACAGACAGGCTCTGCAACGATTTTATAAAAAGTACGATTATGTGCGCCGAAAATATGGACTGACAATGTCAGCACATGCATCCATTTTTGATGATTGCTGGATCCGTATCTGGCAGGGCCGCGGCATCAAGAAACAAATGATCATCAAAGTAGAGAATGAATCGGAGACGCAGTGCTATCGTGTGGCAACAGAAGCCCTGATCAGCTGGGTGGCAAACAAAGAAGCATGTCAGAATGGCAGAGAGGAGATAAACAATGTTTGATAAATTCGGAGAGATGGATTCGTTTGGGGAAATCAATGAACTCGCAGACAACCTGTTCAATGATGGCGATACAGCATCGATCAAAACTATGGCCAAAGAGAATGGCATCGATAAAGAATATGTGGAGATGTATCTGTCTGGCGATATACCGGTGCTGTGTGATGCCATGACGGCGGCGCTGGGAAAGATCGATGTAGAAGTGGCAGATCTGAAACCAAAAGAAATCATGGAGGACTGGGTAGAGTATTTGCGTGGCCAGTGCATGGAAAATGAGCTACTGGCGTTCAATGTCCGGAAGAAAGGAAAATCACTGAAAGGGTGTATCGCAGCACTCCTGATGTGGTCGTTTAAAAATCAGCAGCCTATCGATAAGGGAATCATAAAGGCAGCAGGCGTATCTGCAGGCAAGGTCACCTTAGGAATTCCGGGGATGGCAAGGGCAAAGCAGATCATCACGGCATACTATATGGGAAAGTAGGCGGGACGGATGAAAAAGAAAGCGATTGAAAAGATCCCATATCTTGGTCTGAAGAAACTAAGCAGAAAAAAAGATGTGAAATACATCGGTATCACAGAGATCAGGATAGTAGGACATGAGAGGCATCTATTCCTGGAGGTGTACAGGAACAAAAAAGAATCAAGAGAAACGCCACTGGTGCGGATCGTGCTCGCAAAAAAGGATTTCGGGACATATTGGCCGGAAAAGGAAGAATGGACGAGACAGAAAATAAAGCCGGACAGCTGTTATGGGAGAGTGATATGGGGAGAAGAACATCCCACATGGGAGCAGGAGAAAAAAGAAAATATCCTCCAGAGCACAGAGGATCTGGAAAGGATAAAGAAGTTCTGTAAAGCCAACGTATACGATAAGGAGCGCTGGTGGGAATACATATACGAACATGAGGACGATATTGTAATAACGGCAAGACGGAACAGAAAACACAAGGCGTATATGCGCCGCCAGGAGGCACTGGCAGATAGAATGACGCACACCAAAGAACTGCCGGAGAAAGAGATTCTGGACAGAGCTGACAGATTGTATTTTCACAATCAGCATTATCTGTATTACAAAAAGCATGGCTGCTGGGCACATATAGCCTGCAGCAAGTGTGGAGGGGTTACAGATGCGAGATGGAAAAGCGGAATTTCCTACGAAAGCCAGTTCCAGAGTTGGACGGAAGAACCGAGAGAGGGGCACTATGGCACCTGTCCAATGTGCGGAGCACGTGGAGAGTACAAGTGTCAGGGAAAAGTGAAAGGTACTCATGACAAATATATCCATCTATTCCTGGGACAGAAGTACAAAGAAAACGGAATGGTCATACGTTATGTGGAAGTTGGGAAAAAGTGGACACTGGGATTCATTTGTGGGGATAAAGGTCCGGAGATGTACAACGCAAGTGAAGAACTCTTCGGAGTGGAGATTGCGAGAGCATATTTTGAGCCAGGGAAAAAAGTCCAGATAGACTATCACAAACATAATCCGTATACGGGGAAAGATTTCTGGGATGACTGCAATTTGTATGGAACGGCAAATATCCCCATCGGCGCCGGTCTGATCATGTCAGAGACATACGAAGAAATGAAAGGGACAATATTCCAGTACAGTGCATTACAGGAATATGCAAAGAACGTCAGAGAGGTCAATCCGATTGACTACCTGGAGCGTTACAGTCAGACGCCACAGATTGAGGTTCTGGTAAAAATGGGATTGACTGATGTGGTAGAAAAACTGGTCAAATGCTATTACGGCATTGTTGCTGATGAGAATGCAAGACGGCCGGATCAGTTCTTGGGAATCCGAAAGGAAAGAGTAAAACAGCTCATCAGAAAGCAGGGGGATATAGAACTGCTGGAAACGATGCAGATGGAGAAAAGACAGAATCAGAGATGGACGGATGAGCAGGTGGAACATCTGACAGAAACGGGATTGAGAGGAGACCAGGTGGAGCTGGCATTGAAGTATATGACAATGCAGAAATTACTGAACAGGATAGAAAAATACGCTGGATGTGAATACGGATCTGATTGCAGCAGGGCATTGGCGCAGATCAGACACACGGCCACAACTTATGCGGACTATCTGCACATGAGAGAAAGCCTGGGATATGATCTCAACAATACGGTATACCAGCATCCGCAGAACTTGGCGGAAGAACATATGAAAATGCTAATGCAGGCAGACAAGGAAAAAGAGGATAAACATCTCGGAGAGGTTGCAGAGAAATATCCGAACATCCGACATGACTATAAAAAGCTCAGAAAGAAATATTTCTATGAGGATGATAGGTATATCATCAGACCGGCCAGATCGGCAGAGGAAATAGTCATGGAGGGCAGAATGTTACATCATTGCGTGGGAGGAGCAGGATATCTGAACAAACACAACACAGGACAGACGCACATCTTGATGCTGAGGTTCAAAGATACACCGGATATCCCGTACATCACGGTTGAGATAGATGCAAAAATTCCAAGGATATTGCAGTGGTACGGGGACAAGGACAAAAAACCAGATGAAAAGAATATGCAGTCATGGCTGAACACCTGGCTGATGAAACTGAAAACAGGAACGCTGACGGAAACTATCCAGTCGGCGGCCATAGCGTAAGGAGGCAAACATGGAATATGTGCAGATGACTTTAAACGATTGGATCGAGATAAAACAGAAATTAAAACAGGAGCTTTTAGGAGTCAAGCAGAGTTTTGTCCGGATCGGATATGCTCTCCGCCAGATTGATGATCAAAAACTCTATGAGAGAGACGGATATAAAAGCGTGGCAGAATTCGCCAAGGCAGAATATGGACTGGAAGCATCCACCACCAGCCGTTTCATGTCCATTAACAGGGAGTATTCGATCGACGGATACTCCGAACGGCTCCGGCCGGAATATGCAGATCTCGGACGCAGCCAGTTAGAAGAAATGCTGAAACTTCCGGACAGTGACAGACAGATGATCCAGCCGGAGGCATCCAGGGAGGACATCCGGGAGTTGAAACGGTTCAACAAGACCGAGCCGGAAGCAGGAGAAGCAGATGATCTCCATCAGCTTGTGGAAAAATTCTATCAGGATAATTCGGAAGTACTTAATGCGGTATTCAGTGAGGCAGCAGGATTTGACGAGGCGACAATCGGAAAATTTACGGAAATCGTCAATCCGGGCGGAAACCGGTCATACAAAAAAGGATTATACTTCCTGATGATGTATGAGAACAGGGTATCAGTTAAAAAGTTTGGCGGCACACCAAAGGATATGACCTGGTGGGAGTTCTATCAGATGACACTGGATATTTTCGAAGCGTCGGCAGCGGGATCCAAGACTTGGCAGAACTATTTCGGTACCGAGGAAGATGTTGCTGATCAACCGCAAAAAGAAGACGTTCCGGAAGAACATCCGGAGCCGATTAACGAAAAAACAGAAACCGAATCAGAGGAAAGCCTACAGACCGAGGAAGGAGCAGAAAGCAATGGAACAGACATCGAAGCAGAACAGCCGGAAGATGAGACCACAGGAGAAGAAAAAGGCACTGGAGCTTATGAAGAGGATGCAGATGAGACCATTGAACCGGCAGGAGAGGAGAGCCAGAGAGAGGAAATTGCGCCGGCACAAAAAGAGCCAAAAATCCAAGAAAATCAATGCTTAGAAGCATCTGTTCCAGAGGGAAACGACGATGAAAAAGAGCCGATTAAGGAAGGAATACCAGAGGTAGAAGTCGTCAATGAAAAGTACGAAACGCGAAGAGAGCACATGAGCAATCTGACGATTCAAGAACTGGCACATTATTTAACAGGCGAACTCGGAAAATACCATCTGGAAGAGATAGCTATTACAACAGAGACACGGATCCACGACTGGTTAAGTGAAAAAGTGGACAGATATGGAGAAAGAGTGGAGGAATAAATGATGACCTTAAAAGAAGCAATTAAACATGCAAAAGAAATGTCTGGGAACCAGTATGTTTGCGAAGAATGCAAAAATGAGCAAAAACAGCTTGCAGAATGGTTAGAAGAATTAGACTTATTAAAGACAAAAGGTAAGTGGATTCCGTGTAATAAACAAATGCCAGATGAGAGAAAAAGCATGTTTGCAAAATGGAAAGGTACAGATAAATGGGAGGAGGGCATGTTCGAAAAAATATCTAATAATGTATATATTACGGTCGAATGTAGATTAGGCGACAGAGTGATGGCGATAGCACATACAGTAGACGGAAAATGGAGAAGCGAATTATTAAACATATATCCTGATGCAAAGGTTATCGCATGGTTTCCTGCCCCGGAATTATATAAAGGAGAGTGTGAAACGTGAAAAAGACTAATGAGCAGCTGCAGCAGGAAGCGACAGAGATCAGACGGTTTATAGATGGAGATTCCAAGCAGACAGCAAAGAAAGTGATCCCTATCGCATACAACGTGGCGATTGGAACAATGATAGGCGATTGCCCGGTATGCAGAACAACACCATTACGAGAATGCGATTGCGCATATTGCCCGTATTGCGGGCAGAAATTAGATTGGAGTGACGCACATGAGATTAATTGATGCAGACAAATTACTGGTTCATCTGAACGACTGTGCACTGTCAGCATCACCAGGTAGTGGAAGCCTTAAAGACCGGATGATTGCAAATGAAGAATATGATGCCATCCAGAACTGCATGAAAGCAGTGGAAGAGCAGCCGACAGCTTATGACGTGGAAAATATGATAAGCGAAGTGGAGGTAAAAATGAAGGCCATGTGGTACTTTTTAGACTGCCATTCAGCACAATGTGATAATGAGAGTGGTGGAGATTGCAGTTATTGTAAAAAAGATTTCTACGATGAGATTGATAAAATCGTTGAACAGTTGAAGAATGAGTTGAGTAATCATTGACAATCCTTGATTACCTTGCAGCAGTCGGCGGTAATCCGGAATGGAGCCTGTCATATCTGATATGGCAGCAGATACAACAAAGCGGCAGCAGGGCAACGCTGCAGGAGAGAAATAAGGGAGGCGATGCCGTTGGAGAAGATGACAAAGGAAAGACTGAAAGCGTATCGGAGCAATAAAGCGGAGATACTGGAACTGGACTATACGTTGCAGAACCGCTGGAAGTCAGATACTATGATCGGGAATGATGTAATATTTGATTACAGCAAAGGTTATCCGATGCCACAATGTGTGGTTGGGTTTGACCAGGAGAAATACGAACGATTGCAGGATCGTGATCTGAAGCGGAAGAAAGCCATAGAGAAAGAGTGCAAAGAGGTGGAGCAGTTTGTGGATGCAATACCGGATAGTCTGGCACACCGTATCTTCCGGAAGCTGTTTATCGATGGTAGGAAGCCGGTGACACAGGAGCAGGTTGCAAAGAGTGTGCATTTGGATCAGAGCAGAATCAGTAGAAAAATTGATGATATTCTGAAAAACGCATAAAATGCATAAAAAACATATATATAATAAAACTTGAGCCAAAGGCAAAACGGCGGCTCGATTCCTTCATTAAGAAGATAAACCAAAAGAAAAGGCATCCGGAATGGGTGTCTTTTTCAGTACAAACAATAACCGGAGGAGAGGACTATGGCAGAAAGCAGACTGATCACAATTTCAAAAGCAGAACTAAGTCCGAACCCGGTCCAGGCAGGAAAAAGTTATATAGTCCGCGTTACGCTGGAAAAGAAAGCGTATTGGCTGGATTATCCATATGATTATGCACACGATTATGCGAAAGGAGACGAAAGTATGAGTGTAAAAACAGTACAGGCGGTCATTAATGGCCAGACTTATACACTTACAAAAAACACCAGCACAGGCAAGTACGAAGCAACCATTACAGCTCCGTCAAAATCCAGTTATACATTATCCGGACATTATTATCCGGTAACGGTAAAAGCAACCGATGATGCTGGAAACGTAACCACAAAAGATGCAACAGACAGCACATTGGGTGCAAGCCTGAGATTGCAGGTAAAAGAGAAAGTTGTTCCTGTGATCACAATCACCGCACCGACTGCAAGCCAGTATCTTGCAAACAGCACACCTGCCATTGCATGGAAGATCACAGATGATGATTCCGGAGTTAATCCGTCCACAATCGCTCTGAAGGTTGACGGTACTGCGGTAGATACATCCAAGATCACAAAGACTGCAGTGACAGGCGGCTACACTTGCAGCTACACACCAGCATCAGCTTTGTCAGATGGAGCACATACCGTTGTGGCAACTGCGAGTGACTACGATGGAAATGCAGCTGCACAGAAATCCGTAACATTTACTGTTGATACGATTCCTCCGACATTGTCTATCTCTGCACCGGCCGAAGGATTTATTACAAATAAATCTACCGTAACGGTTAAAGGTATCACAGACGATGCAACCAGCAAGCCGGTTACAGTTACTGTAAATGGAGCCCCCATACCCGTTACTCCTAGTGGAACCTTCAGCAACGATGTAACGCTGAAAGAGGGCAGCAATACCATCACCATTGTCGCAAAAGACAAAGCAGGAAAGACAACAACTGTAACCAGAACAGTGAAACTGGATACTGCACCTCCGGTTATCAAATCTGCAACTATCACACCGAACCCGGTTGATTGTGGTAAGACATTCGTTATTTCTGTAGAGGTAACAGACTAATGACCACGCAGGTATGGGGCTTGCTTGGCAGCAGTAAGATCATCTTCGACCGAACAGATGGAAATATCTGGAAGGTGACAGTCCCATTTTTAGAGAGCGGCGAGTATATCGTCGCTCTTTATGCGTTGGATGATGCAGGAAATCAGGCTTATGTGGCAACGATCCTGTACGTGGTTGATTTAGAAAATCTCCGGTATGAGATCAAAATGCTGGATTATGCAAGTAAAGTGCATAGAAAAGAATATTGCGTTGTTGCTGGCATACAGGATAACAGATATTCTATCCATGCGCAGATGCAGGATTATTTGATTAAACAGGAATGGTTGGACTATTCTGTGGAGCAGGAGAGACTGGAAGGGAGAGTGGCTTATTTTGCAGAAGACGCTGCGAATGTATAAAGGTGAAAAACGAAAATTGTATGTGACAGTGACTTCGGATGATGAGCTTCCGTTTCAGATCATAGAGGCAAGATATGAAGTATGGAACTGCGATATGGATATGCGGGAGGCGGAAGGTCGGTGTGGAGTCGATGATCATACACTTGGAATTACGATATGCCCGGCGCATACTGGAATATATAAGGTGGTATATTTTTTTAAAATTGCTGATGAAACAGTAATTCAGAAAATATTGATCAGAGTAAGTGAAACATAGATATGGAGTGGCAGCATGAGCAATCCAAGATATTCAAACGGCAATCTGAGGCGGAAGCACAGAGCCAGGCTTAAAGCCATGGGCGGTCCGTGTGGCATATGTAAAGGAAGACTGGGTCCGATACACTACGATGAACCAAGTGACAGCAAGCATCCATTATCGTTCGTAATAGATGAGATCAAACCTGTTTCGAGATGGAAAGAGTTTGGATATGTATCCAAAGAGGCAGCAGCACAGGACTGGAACAACCTGCAGGCGGCACATTACTGCTGTAATGCTGTTAAAAGTAACAAAGTAGTAAACAAATCAGTTGCTATAAGGGCGGTAATGCAAAACATTTCTGACGGAAAATGGTAAAGTTGTCAGACGGCTGCAGAATCAAGAATTGTGGGTGGGGAGGTACCCCCGCCTGTCATGGTCAGCGACCCCAGCCGTCCAGCGCCGATTTACACACAGGAAATTTTTAAAGGGGTGGTAGAAGGTGGCTAAGGCTAAGAAAATGACTACCGTGACAGGCAACGGAAGCCGCCTGGAACAGCTTGAAAATTTAGCAAAAGTGTTGGCGAAACAAATTGATGTATGTGCAAATGGTTTAGGAGATGGAGCAAAGCTCATGCCGCCGCTTGCAAAACAGTACAGAGAGACAATAAAAGAGATTGAAGAGATAAGGGGAGTAGCAGACGATGACGATGAAATCGGAAGGATCCTCTCCACACGAGAAGCTGATGGGAAGTCAGGAGCCGTCCGTTAGGATCGCTCCGGAATATATTCACACAGACGGAGAGGATGCGGTAAAGATATTGGCAGCAGGCCGGCTGTTTGTGGATCCGTGGCAGGAAGGGATTCTTCATGATTGGATGGGGCGAACAGAGGAAGAGATTTGGTCCGCAACGACATGTGGATTATCCGTGCCGCGGCAGAATGGAAAGACACTTGATACGTCCGGTCGTATTGCATCCGGAATGGTGATGTATGCAGAGTGGATCGTATATACAGCACATCTGCAGAAGACAGCAACAGAAACCTTCATGGAGTTGAAGGGGCTGTTTGAAAGCAGAGGATTGAAAAAATATGTAAAAGAGATCAAAACGGCGCTTGGAAGAGAACAGATCATACTGAAGAATGGCGGAAGAGTTGTATTTGTTGCCCGGACAAGAAATGGCGGCCGAGGATTACATGGAGATCTGCTGGTATTTGACGAAGCACAGGAATTAACGTCAGAGCAGCAGGCTTCATTCCTTCCGGCAATATCGGCTTCCAGAAATCCACAGACGATCTACCTTGGGACTCCTCCGGATGAAAACTGTACGGGTGACGTATTCAAAAATATCCGTGAAAAGGCATTAAATGGGACAAGCAACTCAACGGCATGGACGGAATATTCCGTAGACGAGATTGGGGATGTAACAGATCGAAGCCGGTGGGCGGCATGTAACCCGGCACTTGGAAGACGAATGCGAGAAAGTACAATCGCAGCAGAGTGTGAACAGATGAGTGAAGATACTTTTGCACGGGAGCGTCTTGGATGGTGGTCACCGGTAAATAATGAGCAGGATTATGCGATTGACAGAGCAAAGTGGAAAGCATGTGTATCTGATCAGAAAAAGCCGGAAGGAAAGACTGCTTATGGTGTGAAATTCTCAGCAGACGGATCCGTAGTGGCATTATGTGGTGCGGTTTGTCCGGAAGAGGGAGCGGCAAGGATATCATTGATTGAATTCAAGGCCACGGATAGAGGAATCCAGTGGTTGGCAGACTGGCTGAATGAAAGGTACCAGACAGCATCATGTGTTGTTGTGGATGGAAGGAACGGAGTGGAATTCCTGATAGAAAAAATTATATCTGTCTGGAGAAACAGACAATCTATTGTAAGACCTTCCGGGAAAGATGTGATCGCAGCAGCAAGCCAGCTGGTACAGGAAATTAATGAGCAGACTGTGACCTGGTACAAATATCAGGAAGTGTTAAATGAATCAGCAATAACTTCGGTAAAGCGGGCAATCGCAGGTGGCTGGGGATTTGGCGGTGAAAATTCAACACCGATTGAAGCAGCTGCTCTGGCATTGTGGGGATGCAGGACTTCGAAACGAAATCCGACCAAAAAGATGAGGATTGGATAAATGGAACTTAATTTTGGAATTGTAGAAGGGCTTCCGGATGAAGAACAGAGACAATTAAGGGAACTGAAATATATATATGACTATCATAGAACGACAAACCGGAAGAAACGCCGGTATTACAATGGGAAAATTACTCTGCAGGAAGTGAATCTTGGAATTGCACTTCCGTATGGGATTCGAAGGCTACAGATTGGTTGTTCCTGGGGTGCAAAAACCGTGGATGTATTGGCAGCCAGATCAATGTTTGATGGGTTTGTGACTGAAAACGGAACGAAATCAGAGCATATGGATGCCATTATGAGACGGAATCATCTGATTGCGGAATACAATAAAGCCGTAAAAGAGGAACTGAAATATGGATGTGCATTTGCAGCAGTATCAGGAAAGGAGAAAAATGCAAGGGTTCGATTTTATTCACCACATTGCGCAGCGGCTTCCTGGGATGCAGCGGAAGGCAGAATTAAATGTGGGTTTGCATTCGAAGATGACCGGAGAGATGAATCTGACACCACATGGTCACCGGAACATGTGAATTTTTACACGGAGACGGCAATCTGGGTGTTGGACCGGGAAGGCGGACATTGGCACGCTACAGAATATCCTCATAAATTTGGTGAACCACTTATGGTTGCGCTGACATGGGATGCTACAAATGATAAGCCATTCGGACAGTCAAGACTGAAAGAACCGGTCAGAAGATTGATTGAAGGCTATGTTCGGACGGTGGCAAATGCTACGATTGGATTGGAGTTTGCGACTTCACCACAAAAATATCTGCTTGGAATTACGGATGAACAGTACGATGTGTTGATCGACAATAAATTCAAACAGTATGTTGGAAGTGTTTTGCTTGGAACAACAAATCCGGAGACTGGTGAGAAACCATCTTTCGGACAGCTGATGCAGGGAAACATTGAACCTCATGTTCAGATGCTCCGTATGCTTGCAACACAGTATTCCGCTGCCACTGGATTAACAGTTACTGATGTGGGTGTGGTCAATGACGCAAATCCTACATCCAGCGAGGCTATTATTGCACAGTCACAGACACTGATTTTGATGGCAGAACAGCTGAACCGGACAAATGGTGATGCGTTGTATCGAATTGGTAAAATGGCACTTGCGATTGAACTCGGGTCTACACCAGGTGAGCTTCCGGACAATGAAAAAGAGATCATTGCACATTTCAAAAATCCTGCAATGCCAAGTGTAGCATCTACGACAGATGCGGCTTTAAAGATTGCAACGGCAAGGGAGGGATTCGCACAGACGGATATTTTCCTCGAGATGATTGGGTTTGATCAGGCCGATATCCGCAGAATCCGGGCACAGGAGCAGAGAGCAAAAGGAAGTAATATTCTGACAGAGGAGTTTGATGATGAGAATATCGACGAAAGCATGGGTGCAGTACATAACAAAAATGTCCAGAATCAGCCAGAAAGCGGCGGATCTAATGCAGGAGTGGGTGCGTAAACATGGTTTTGGAGATGATAAAGCGCTATTAGATTATGCTTATGCATTATCATTACATTATGGACAGGCAATTGGTGCATTGGCCTGTCAAATGTATGAGAAAACAGCAGCGGCACAAGGCGTTATAGTCCCCACAGCAGAAATTGCAGATCTTCCGGAATATGGAGAAGTGGCAAGGGCAGTTCATGGGACGATGAAACAGTCACAGAGTAAAGTTCCGGCCACAGTAGCAAGACTGGTAAAACAAGTTGGCGCAGATACAACCTTGAAAAATGCAAAAAGAGACGGCGCACAGTTTGCATGGATTCCACATGGAGACACATGCGCCTTTTGTATTACCCTGGCTTCCAGAGGCTGGCAGTATATGTCAGATGAGGCACTAAAAGGTGGACATGCAGAACATATTCATGCAAATTGTGATTGTGAGTATGCGGTCCGTTTTGACGGACACAGTACAGTGGCCGGATACGATCCGGATAAGTATCTGGAAGAATATGAAAATGCAGGTGGTGATATTAATGCTATGCGGCGGAAGCGGTATGAGCAGAATAAGGATGAGATTAATGCCAGAAAAAGAGAGTTGTATGCAAATAAGAAAGAGGAACTGAAAGCAAAAGGACTTACAATCAAAGAAGAGGCAGCAGTTGTACGATATATAAGCCCAGATTCATATTCGCTCAACGATAAGTTGCGAAGAAATGCCAATTCAGAATTGACAGATATTGAAAAAGAATGGACCAGGAACCTTGATGCTGCTCTTGAAAAACTACCAAACTACAATGGAAATTTAAATCGTTCTGTAACATTTTCTTTTGAAGAGGAAGCTCAGAAATTTTTTGATGAATTTGATGTAGAAAAAGAATATATTCCGAAACAATACTTGTCAACCACTAAAAAAGGTGTATATAATGATGATGCACAGGTACAGATTTTTATTCAAAATGCGAAAAATGGAAAAGACCTTAGAGGGCTAAATGATATGGAAAATGAAGTGCTTTATCCATACATGGCAAAATTTAAGGTGATTAACAAAATCAAAGAGGATGGAAAATTTTACATTCTTTTGGAGGAATTGGAATAATGGCATTAACAGCAAGAGAGTGGTTGCTGCTTCCAGAGGATGAGCAACAGCGTAGGAAAAATGAATTATCTCCCCATGAATGTTTCTTATTGCGGACTGACTTGGAGTATATACATTTCTCAGAAGAGGAAAAGAAAAATATTTCACCTGAGAAAAAAGAGGCATTTCTTCATCCCAAGGAACGTACAGAGGAAGAAAAAGAAGAATTTAATCAGAAATGCAAGGAAATTTTCAAGCGCTTGTCAGAAGAAGCAAAGAATAAGTTATAGATACCACTGATCAGAAATGGTTGGTGGTATTTTTATACCCATTTTTAAGAAAGGAAAAGGTAAAACATGATTATCACAGGAATGGCGCACTTTGAGAGTGTTGCACAGAAGAAACTTGTTGAATGGTACCACAAGAACAGACCAGAGGTGCAGATTGACCGAAGCAATGTATTTGTAGTTTGGTCCTGTAAAACACTCCAGAATTACAAGTGTTTAGCATCTACCACAATCAGTGGAGATGGTATCTATGCGGAGTACACCTACAACGGTGACAAACAGGAGCTGTACGAAGATGTATACGGTAAATTAACCAATACATGCCATACAGAGGAGTAGGAGGTAGACATGAAAAAATTATTTATCAGCCAGCCGATGCGAGGAAAAACAGACGAGGAAATCAAAGCAGAACGAGCCAAAGCAATTGAAGCGGCATCTGAACTGGTGGGAGAACCGGTGGAAGTGATTGATTCATTCTTTGAGAAAGCACCAGCAGACGCAAAACCGTTGTGGTTCTTAGGGAAATCTCTGGAGCTTCTGGCGGATGCAGACGTAGCTTATTTTGCGCCGGGATGGAATGATGCCCGCGGATGCATCATCGAACATGATTGTGCGATTGCTTACGGAATCAAAAGTATTGTTGCATAGAAAGGCGGTGATCCAATATCTTCCACCGGCAGGGAACGCCCGGAGCGTTAGGAGGCGATGCGGTTGATTGTAAAAAATGAATATGGTGATTATTCAAGTGGCTTCAGTGAAGCTGCTTTTTTAATGGCAACATGTGCCTGAAACATGGAAAAATACTTAACAGAAGGGAAACAGAGAAATGGCAGATATTAATGAAAATGGCACTGCAGGAGCAGGAACAGAAGAAAAGAAATTTACTCAGGCTGACGTGGATGCAATTATCGAGGGACGTCTCGCAAGAGAAAAACAGAAATATGCAGATTATGAAGACCTGAAGGAAAAAGCAGGTAAGTACGAGGTATTGAAGAATAGCTCAAAAACGGAAGCTGAAAAGACTGCAGAGCAGATTGCAGATCTTCAGAAACAGTTAGAAGGACTTACCAAAGAAAAAACTGTAAGTCAGGCAAGAAGTAAAGTGGCAGCCGAAATGAAAGTTCCGGTGGAATTATTAACGGGTGAAGATGAAGAAACATGCAAAAAGCAGGCAAAGGCCATCTTGAATTTTGCAAAACCGACCAATTACCCGGGAACCAGAAGCAACAACAAACCACATACAAACGAATCTCATGCGGATGATGGCATGAGAGCGTTTGCACAGCAATTATTTGGAGGTAAATAATAATGGCAGCATTAATTACATCAGATTTTGAAATTCCAGCGGAGGTTTCTACTGGGATTTTTGAAAAAGCACAGAAAGGTTCTACTCTGGCGCAGTTGTCTGGGGCAAGACCGCAGAAATTTGGAAAACAGCAGGTGTGGACTTTAACCGCCCCACCAAAAGCTGAACTGGTAGGAGAAGGAGCGCAGAAATCCCCGACACCGACGACTTATGGCGCAAAAACAATCAATCCGTTTAAGCTGCAGGTAACCATGAGATGCTCGCAGGAGGTGCAGTGGGCGGATGAGGATGTTCAGATCGGCGTTCTTCAGGATTTGGCAGCAAATGCAGGCATTGCACTTGGACGAGCGCTGGATCTGGTTGGAATCCATAAGATCAATCCGTTGACAGGAACAGTTTCATCTCTTGTAAAAGAGGGACTGATCGATACTACTCAGCTGGTAACATTATCTGGAAGTAAGTATGATGAAGCAATTGAGGCGGCTGCAGGAATGGTAATTTCCGCAGGATATACTCCGTCTGGCATTGCCATGGATCCGACATTATCTTTTGGACTGTCTACCATGCGTGATACAACCGGAAGAAAAATCTATCCGGAAATCGGATTTGGTCAGAATGTGACAAATTTCCTTGGTATGAACGCGGCAATTTCCGACACCGTATCTGCAAAAAATGAGATTAGCAAAGCAACCAATCTGCTTGGCATTGTTGGCCAGTTCGATGCATTCCGTTGGGGAGTTCAGAGATCAATCGGCGCACATCTGATCGAGTATGGAGATCCGGATGGACTTGGAGATCTGCAGAGAAACAACCAGATTGCAATCCGTGCAGAGATTGTATACGGAATCGGAATCATGGATCAGAACGCATTTGTCAAGATCGATAAAGCAGGAGAGTAAAGGATGAAATATCTGTATAAGCAGACAGGTATGATCGTGGAGTCCAGTGAAGAGCTGGACTCTATGTTTTTTCAACCTGTAAAAGAACTTGCACAGCAGGATAAAGAGGAAACTGCACCAAAAAAAACAACCAGAAAAACGACCACAGGAACTGCGAAAAAATGAGGTGAGGTCTATGTATGCGACAGTATATGATGTCGAAAAAAGATGCAAACGAAAATTATCTATTGATGAGATTGAATGGTGCGAATCCTTATTACAGGATGCAGCAATTATTGTAGATACATATGGGAAAAATGCATCAAAAGAGGCAAAACAGCTCGTATCTTGCAATATGGTGGTGCGTACAATATGCAGTGGAAATGATGAAGACATACCAATTGGAGCGTCCCAGGGAACCGTATCAGGATTTGGATATTCTCAGACATGGAGCCTTGGAAGTGGATCTGCAGGAGAACTTTATCTGACAAAATTGGATAAAAAGATTCTGGGATGTGGCAGCAGGATTGCTTTTTCTGGTCCTTTTGTAGAAGATTAGGAGGAGAGTGAGGCATGAGAGGAATAACGATTGTTCTGTACAAAAAAGAACAGATTGGTGTGGATGCGTTTAATCGTCCGATCTATGAGAAAAAGGGAGAAGAAATCGCAGATGTGCTGATTGCGCCGGCGCAAGAACAGGAGATTCTGGACACATTGAATCTGACCGGACGAAAAGCAGTATATACGCTTGCAATTCCAAAAGGCGATACCCACGAGTGGGAAAACAGTGAAGTGGAGTTCTTTGGAAGACGATGGAAAACAATCGGAATGCCGATTCAGGGGCTCGATCATCTGATCCCGCTTCGGTGGAACAAGAAAGTGAGAGTGGAATGTTATGGCACAGAAAGTGATGATTGAATTGAACCAGGCAGCTATCCGTCAGCAGCTGCTAAAATCACCGGAAATCCTTGAAATCTGCAGAAACCATGCAGAGGAGATTGCAGAGCGGTGCGGGGATGGATATGAGACAGCCGCTTATACACAGTCAACACGAATTGTCGCGAAAGTGTATGCGGACAGCTTTCCGGCCCGTGTAGATAATATGAAAAATAATACGCTTTTGAAGGCGGTGCGAAAATGATTGAAACGATTGTTTCGGAATACCTGCTGCAGCGGGTAAAAGAAAAGGTATATATGGAAGTTCCGGAAAAACCGCCGGAGCGCTATGTGATCATTGAAAAAACTGGTGGCTCGAAAGAGAATCATATCTGCTATTCGACCTTGGCAATCCAGTCAGCAGCAGAAAGCCTGTACCAGGCGGCTGTATTAAATGAGGCTGTGAAACAAGCAATGTGCGATATTGCGGATGAATCGGAAGTCTGCAAATGCAGTTTGAATTCAGATTACAATTTTACAGATACAGCAACAAAAAAATATCGGTATCAGGCAGTTTTTGACCTGGTACATTTTTAAGGAGGACAGACATGTCAGACACAACAAAAGTATCAACCAGTAAACCAAAAGTAGGCGGAGCGATTGCGAGGGCACCCGTAGGAACTGCGTTGCCAACAGATGCCAGCACGGCCCTGAATGCAGCGTTCCATTCTCTTGGCTACATCAGTGAAGATGGTGTATCAAACAGTAATTCACCGGAAACAGATGTGATCAAAGCCTGGGGTGGTGATACTGTAATTACCTATCAGTCAGATAAACCGGATACATTTGGTTTTACATTGATTGAGGGATTAAATATTGATGTACTTAAAACCGTGTACGGAGACAGCAACGTAACGGGGGATATGGAAACCGGTATCACCATCAAGGCAAATGGAAGTGAAGCGGAGGCTGGTGCATGGGTCATTGACATGGTTTTAAAAGACAATGCATTGAAACGTATCGTTATTCCGAACGGAACAATTACGGAAGTTGGCGAGATCACTTATAAAGCAGATGAAGCCATTGGATATACAACCACGGTTACTGCTGTCCCAGATGCTTCCGGAAATACGCATTATGAGTATATTTTGAAAAAGGGAGAGTAGCATATGTTTACAGGAAAGACAAGCTCTGGTTTTGAATTTTCATTACAGGATGAGGTGCTGGATGATTATGAACTTCTGGAAACACTTCAGGATATTGATGATGGTGATTATGGAAAGACCACAAAGATGGTAACGATGCTCCTGGGACCGGCACAGAGAGATGCATTAAAGGACCATGTACGCAGTGAAAATGGGCGGGTATCAGCCCAGAAGATGCTCGCAGAAGTAATGGAGATTTTTGAATCAAAAAATAAATCAAAAAACTGATTATCCTCGCAGATATGCTGGCAACAGATGAGACGGCATTAGTCTGTGACCTGGCAGAAACTTACGGAATATATGATTATCGGTCATATCCGGCTACCGTGATCGCGACATTTGCAGTCGGGCTGAGAGAAAATGCGAGGATATGGTTAAAGATGAATAAAATGGCTTATCCGCTTGAAACGATGTTACTTGCATCAGCAGTGGATAAGCTTTCTTTGCTTTTATGGGCGAAAACAAAAGATGGGGCAAAGAACAGAAACCGTCCAAAAATGATCCTTGAAATGCTACAAGCGGATCCGGCGCAGGACATTGCTACATTTTCAACACCGGAACTATTCGAGGATATGTGGGAACAGCTGGCAGGAGGTGAGAGAGTTGGCGGGAACTGAACTGGCAAAGGCTTATGTGCAGATTATTCCGACCACAAAAGGAATAAAAAGTGAAATCGGGAAAGAACTGGGCGAAGAAGTTGAAAACGCAGGGGATGAGGCCGGGAAAAAAGGCGGAGAAAATGCCGGTGTATCATTTGCCAAGAAAATGCTGAAAATAGTCGCGGCAGCTGAAATCGGTAAAAAAGTTGTTGAAGGAATCAAAGCATCTGTGGAAGCCGGAGCTGCATTAGAACAGAGCATTGGTGGTATTGAAACCTTATTTAAGGAATCTTCTGATACGATGATCCAGTATGCAAATAATGCATTTAGAACCTGCGGTCTGTCTGCCAATGACTACATGGAGACAACTACCAGCTTTGCGGCATCGATGCTGTCCAGTGTAGGTGGTGATACAGCGAAAGCTGCAGAACTGTCCAATAATGCTTTGATAGCGATGTCAGATAATGCGAATAAGATGGGTACTAATATGCAGGATATTCAGAATGCATACCAGGGCTTTGCCAAGCAGAATTACACGATGCTGGATAACTTGAAGCTTGGCTATGGTGGTACAAAAGAAGAGATGCAGCGTTTGCTTTCGGATGCAAATAAATTGAATAAACAGCAGGGCATTATTACGGATTATTCTATTGATAGTTTTGCAGATATTACGGAAGCAATTCAGGTTGTACAGGATAACCTAGGGATTACCGGAACAACGGCATTGGAAGCTGCAAGCACTCTGTCTGGATCATTTGGGACGATGCAGGCAGCATGGACAAATTTTATCGCAAAGCTGTCGGTTGGAAATCAGGATCAGGTAAATCAGGCTATGATGGATCTGGCATCAAGCGCATCTACATTTTTGTTTCAGAATCTTATTCCGGCGATTGGAAGAATTATCACACAGCTTCCTAGTGCAATCGGAACATTTATCACAACTGCAATTCCATTATTGATCGAAAACGGGAAACAGATTATCAGTAACATTATACAAGGCTGGCAGGAAAATAAAGGTCGATGGAAAGATACGGTCAATAATTTCCTCGATAATGCAATTGAATGGATTGAAACTTCTCTACCGCAAATTTTAGCGGAAGGTATAGCTTCTGTGGAAGAATTTATAGCTGGCTGGGGGCAGGGAGACGGTCATATGATGGCAACGGTCGGCGAATTGATTGGAAAGATTTTGACGGTGATTATAAAAGCGGTTCCTCAAATTCTTGCGGCTGGTGTTTTGATAGTCGGAAAACTTGCAGTTGGTTTTATACAGAATATTCCCTATTTCTTAACTCAGATCGGCACATTGCTGGGACAGATGATAAGCACAATTGCTTCAAATTTCCCAAAGCTTGTGTCATCGGGTGGATCTATGCTGTTAAAAATCATAGCTGGATTTATAAATGGGATTACAAATATTCCGTCAGCAGTCAAGAAGGCGGTGGATTCGTTCAAAAGTAATTTCAGAGATGTCGATTGGGGAGAACTTGGAACCAATATTATTAAAGGTATAGTAAATGGTATCACAGGTGGAATTGGAAAGTTGGTAACAGCGGCAAAGAATGTTGCTAAAAATGCTTTGGATGCGGCAAAAGAGGCACTTGGTATTCATTCGCCATCACGAGTTTTTGAACTGGAAGTTGGAAAAATGATCGATCTTGGTCTTGCAGTAGGTATCGAAAGAAACCTGAAACCGGTGCAGACGTCAATGAAAGTGTTGAGTATGGAGACCGTTGGAAGTATGGATATTAATACCATGTTTGCTGGAGAAAGTACTTTCTATCAGAATCAGAGTATGGAACTGGTTGATCAAAACAGAAGTGTAATATTTAACTATGAGCGTCTGGCAGATGCCACAGTAGATGCATTCGAGCGTGCTGGATTTACTTTCAGAGCCAATAATCGGGAACTTGGAAGATTTGTGAGAGGGGTGAACATGGCATAATGGACATCTTTTATCAGAACAGGAATGGCAGCAGGATTTATTTGGATCGTGAACCATATAAAATGGCCAAAAAATATTCATTGCTGAATTATGAATGGGACTATTCTATGGACAGTTATGACGGGCGCCCGAGGATGACAGGAAAAAGAAAATCGGCAAAGCGTAATGCCGATATCATAGTATCTGCAAAATCTGAAATGGATTGCTTACATCAGGTCAGCACCTTATCAGATTTTTTTGATGCAGATGTTCTTGCCGGAATGTCGGGAAGACTCTATGTTGGTTCGGGATATTTGCGGTGTTTTATTGCAAAAAACAATACATCAGATAAATATCTGGAAACAAGAAAGATGTTGGTGGAAGTTGAAATTCTACCGGATGGTGAAGACTGGATCTACGAATCAAAGTACACTTTCCAGCCACAGGAAGCATCTGGCAGTGGAAATAACATGGACTATCCACACGATTATCCGTTTGATTATTACAACGGGATGACCAGCCGGATCCTGTTGAACGAAGCTATCTCGGATGCAGATTTTGAAATGGTAGTTTATGGTCCATGTGAAAATCCGGAGATTCTGATCGGCAGCCACAAGTACCATGTGAACTGCCAGCTGGAGACCGGGGAATATCTTGTCATTAATTCGCTGAGTAAAAAGATATATAAAGTGAAAAATGACGGTGAGCAGGTCAATCAGTACAACCTGCAGGACAGAGACTGGTATGTGTTTCAGAAGGTTGCTTCCGGAAGTCATTCCGTGTCCTGGAGTGGGCTGTTTGGGTTTGACATCACCATGTATGAGAGGAGGTCTGAGCCAAAATGGACTTGATTCACGAAGATTCCAATCACGCAATGCTTGGGGCGATTGATCGATACGAATTGGATCTGGCATTTGGTCGGGATGAAAACGATTTTGAGTGCACCATGGCAATTTCCGATCATTGCTGCAGTATCGGTGATTATCTGGCAATGCAGGATGTGGTGGCCGGCCATGTGAAATATACGGAGTACGGTGGCCGGATCGATGGTGTTTGCGTGGATACTGGAAAAGAGACGGTTACCTATTCCGGAAGGACCTGGCAGGGGATACTGTCCAAGAAGATAGTGTGTCCGGATGACGGGCAGGATTATCTGGTGTTATCCGGAGACGCCAATGAGGTGTTGGGATTTCTGATACAGCGCATTGGAGTTGGAGATCTGTTTGAGACACCCAGCGAGAAAGCAGGCATCACAATCACTTCATATCAGATGGAGCGTTATATTGATGCATACGCAGGCATGCGGAAGATGCTGAAATGCGCCGGCGCAAAACTGGTCATGTATTATCGTGAAGGAAAGGTGCATTTGTCTGCGGTACCTTTGGTGGATTATAGCCAGGATGAAGAGTGGGATTCTGACCAGATGAATTTTCAGATCAGCAGCAATGAACGGCCGGTAAATCATTTGATCTGCCTGGGAAAAGGAGACCTCAGTGAGCGGATGGTCCGGCATCTGTACATGGATGCGCGGGGAAATATATCAGAAACACAGACGTTTTTCGGCGTGGATGAAGTGACAGAGACTTACGACTATTCCAACGTGGAATCAGAGGAAGAGTTGATTACCGGCGGTACACAGCGACTGCAGGAAACTTGGGCGGCAGCAAATACGTTGGAAACAGATTTTGAAAATAATACAGAGTATGATGTCGGTGATATCGTGGGAGCACGGGAGACAATTACTGGAGTTACGATAAAACGAGACATCGCAAAAAAGATACTGAAAGTCAACAGCAGTGGCATCAATGTAGAATGTCAAATTGGAGAATAGGAGCGTGATGAAATGGCAGTGGAAATTATTACAGGGCACACCGGAAAAGAACATGTGACAGCGGAAGCAGCCGGAGCATTACATGCCGGAGTGATCGGAACAGGGAAATACGTCTTGACCGGCGGCAATCAGTTTGCGGCTGAGATTGTGTCCAACAACTTAATTAAGATTAAATCCGGTGAGCTGGTCAACCAGGGACGGCACATGCGTATCCCGGTGAACAGTTATGAGGAAGTGACAATTCAGAATGGGGCACAGGGAATGCACCGGAGCGATTTGATCGTGATGCGTTATAAAAAAGATACCAGTGCACAGGTGGAATCAGCGGAACTTGTGGTGATCAAAGGGAAAGCCAGTTCATCCATTCAGACGAGTGTTCCGAGTTATGTCAATGGAAACATTCTGTCCGGAGCAACGCAGGATGATTTCCCGTTGTACCGGGTATCACTGAGCGGTCTGACGATTACAAGCGTGACGAAGCTGTTTTCTGTGTCGCCGACAATCGAGATGTTGTCGAAACGGATGGACGATATCGGAAAGGTCAGTACGGCAAAGTTATTAACAGAATTTCAATGTGAAACCAACATGATCACTAAAACGGCGGATGGGATGGTTTCACTGTCTGTGTATATGCATACGGGTGCTATCGGAGGCAATGCAGGAACGTGGTGGACTGCCGGCACGATTCCGGAAGGGTACAGGCCGAACAGCACTGTATATGGGACAGGCATGGTATGCGGAGATGGTTGGCTGAATGCGGTACCAACAGCTTTCATGATTTCTAATGGATTGCTGTATTTGTATGGACAGAATTCAGCAGCAACCATGCTGGTGATCAACATGACGTATGTCGCAATGGGAAGTGTGGTAGCATGAGAATAAAGGCGCTGATCCGATGATTGCGATTGATGAGCCGATAGCGTAGGCAGAGGGGAGTGATGAAAAAAAGTGAATGATTTACTGCTGCAGACATACCTTGTAGCCCTCCCAATCATACTAACGGCATTGATGGGATACATAGTATGGCTGCTGAAAAAGCAGAAAAGAGACAGGGATGCAAACAGCAAGGGAACCATGCTGCTTCTGCGTGTACAGCTGATCGAATACCATGATAAATATATGCGGATTGGAGAAATCCCATCTTATGCCTACGAGAATTTTAATGAGATGTATGATGCATATCATAAATTAGGTGGGAATGGAATGGTGACAAAAATGAAACAGGAAATTGAAGAATTGCATTTAAAAAAGAAAGGACAGTAAAATGGCAGATTTAGGATTTTTAGCAGATTTCATGATTCCGGTAATCGTAGGGATCTGCCTGTGCGTAGGTTATGTGATCAAAAAATGGGTGAAGGACGTTGATAATAAATATATCCCGACAGTCTGTGCACTGCTGGGAGTGATCCTTTCTATCTGGATCAGCGGATGGAATGTTTCCCCTGCTGTGATACTGAGCGGATTATTCAGCGGTCTGGCATCCACAGGACTGCATCAGCTGTTCAAACAGTATATCGAAAAGAAAGAAGGTAATGAGTAATGGCATACAACATGAAGGAAATATGGGCTTCTAAAACAAACTACGGAGCGTATAGAGCATTGTGCAGTATCGGATATATCACTATACATTTTACCAGTAATGATGGAGATACAGCAGAAAATAACGGTAAATATTTTCAAGGTGAAAACAGGAAGTCATCAGCGCACTATTTTGTCGATGACACGACTGTAGTGCATTCGGTTCCCGATGATCGTATTGCATGGGCTGTTGGTGGAAGAAAGTACAACAATGGCGGTGGTCGACTGTACGGAACGGCCAAAAATGCAAACACTCTGAACGTGGAGCTGTGCGACACGATAAAAAATGGAACCGTAAAAGCAACAGAAGCGACGATCAATAACGCTCTAAATCTTGTAAAAGAGCTGATGAGCAAATACAACATTCCGGTTGATCGTGTAATCCGCCACTACGATGTCAACGGCAAGCCATGCCCGTCCTACTGGGTGGATGATGCACTCTGGGAGCAGGAGTTCCATGGCAGGTTGACACAGCCAAGTATTCCAGACGGTCTTGCCAATCAGCCAACAGCTGATGGAAACTGGTACTATTACAAAGATAACCAGGTAGCGGCAGACTACACCGGGCTTGCGCAAAACGTAAATGGCTGGTGGTATGTCCGGAACGGTGCGGTTGATTTCGGGAGCAAATACCGTAGCCCAGAATGAGTATGGCTGGTGGAAGGTAACCAATGGTGCTGTTGATTTTGGTTATACTGGAATCGCACAAAATGAAAACGGATGGTGGAGAATCGAAAACGGAAAAGTAAACTTTGATTATACCGGTTTGGCGCAAAATGAAAATGGATGGTTCTACCTGCAGGAAGGCGCAGTAGACTTCAATTATACCGGACTGGCAAAAAATGATCAGGGTGTGTGGTTCGTACGCGATGGAAAAGTCGACTTTGATTATTCCGGAGAAGTGACCTGTAAGATTGTAAAAGGACAGGTCGCGGTATAATATAGCCACATATAATAAAGAATAAACATAAACGGTTAGTAACAAGTTAGTAACAAATTTTTTTAAAGAATGGCTTAAATACAGGGTTTGCAGAAAAATAAAAATTAAGGGTATCTTAATAGTATTAAAAATTACGTCATGTTAAAATGGTTACAGAAAGGAAATCTGTAGCCATTTTTGTTTGTCATGACCGAAACGAAGTGTAGATGTGCAGTGATTCTGAGATGGACATGTTAGTTTATGCTAACCAGAATCACGCACCAAGTCTCACGTGCGTTCGACTTGAATTTACGCAGAACAGATTGTAATGGCGGGTTGATTTCCTGATTATAGGAGGAGTGCGATATGAGCAAGAAGAAAAAAATCATTTTAGCAGTTGTGATCATCGTTGCAATTGCTGCAGTATCGGTTGGTTTTTTCCTGAAAGGTAAATTGGGGAAAAGCAGTGGCGGTGGAGATGCAGCCTATGTGGAGTCCGTACAGTCTTTGGTAAACGGTAGCAATGGAGGCGGGCAGAACCGTTATATGGGTGTTGTGGAATCTCAGGATACCTGGGACGTGAATCTGACATCAGACCAGACGGTGAAAGAAATTTTTGTATCCGTAGGTGACGAAGTGCAGGAGGGAACTCCATTATTCGAGTACAAGACAGATGATCTGAGTCTGCAGATCGCGCAGGCAAAGCTGGAGTTGGAAACCATTGCAAATCAGATCACAGACTACAACAATCAGATCAAAACATTGACAGCAGAAAAAAATACAGCATCCAAGGATGAGCAGTTTAATTATACGGTGCAGATCCAGAGTCTGCAAACTTCCATCAAGCAGTCTGAATTTGAACAGCAGAGTAAGAAATTAGAGATTCAGAAGATGGAAGATACGATGTCCCAGTCAACCGTGAGCAGCAAAATCAACGGTATTGTAAAATCCATTAATGAAAACGAAAGTACAGATGAGCATGGTAACCAACAGCCATTTATGTCAATTCTGACTGTTGGCGATTACCGTGTGAAAGGGACTGTTAATGAGACAAATGTACACAGTCTTTCCGAGGGGCAGAGTGTGATTTTACGTTCCAGAGTAGACGAGACAAAGACATGGACAGGAACAATTGAGAAAATTGATACAGAAAATAAGCAGGCGAATAATAACAACACGTCTTATGATGGTTTCAATTCTGACAATCAGTCCAGCAAATATCCATTTTATGTAAAACTTGATTCCGCAGATGGCCTGATGCTTGGACAGCATCTGTATGTGGAGCTGGATGAAGGACAGATGGATGAGAAAGAAGGAATCTGGCTTTACAGTGGATATATTGTGCAAGACGAGGATACACCATATGTATGGGCAGATAACGGAAAAGGTAAACTGGAGAAGCGTACAGTTGAACTTGGGGAATATGACGAAGGCATGGAGCTGTATGAGATTACATCCGGTCTGGAGCTGACAGATTATATCGCATGGCCGGTATCTGGATTCCGTATAGGTTTAAAGACAACTACAAATGTAGATGAAGGAATGGTGGAAGAATATCCGGATGATGATATGCTTTACGAAGATATGGATGAAGGATTCCGAGAGGATCTTTCTTCTGATGGCGAAACAGATGCTCATAGTATGGACGAGGATGCTGATGCCGGTATGGTAGATGAAAGTGATATGCAGCCGGTCGTAGATGGAGATTCAGGTGCTGACACAGGAAGTGCAGACACTCCGGCGGCAGAATAGGAGGGGCATATGCTTTTAAATCTTAGTCATATTTATAAGGATTATCAGCAGGAAAAACTGGTAGTTCCTGTATTAAAAGATGTGAGTCTTTCGGTGGAAGAGGGAGAATATGTGGCAATCATGGGACCTTCCGGTTCCGGAAAAACGACATTAATGAATATCATCGGATGCCTGGACCTGCCTACCAGTGGCAGCTATGAACTGGCGGGGCAGGATGTTTTACAATGCAAAGACCGGGAACTTGCAGATGTCAGACTGAACAGTATCGGGTTTGTGTTTCAGAGTTTTCATCTGCTGCCCAGAGAGAGCGCACTGGAAAATGTAGCATTGCCTCTGATTTATGCAGGAGTAAAGAAGCCGGATCGGGAAAAACGTGCGGCTGCTGCACTGGATCGTGTGGGGCTGGCAGATCGTGTGGAATTCAAACCAACGCAGCTGTCCGGCGGTCAGAAACAGCGTGTAGCCATTGCCCGTGCTATGGTGAACAATCCGAAGATTTTGCTGGCTGATGAGCCTACGGGAGCATTGGATTCCAAGTCCGGCAGACAGATCATGGAGCTTTTTGACCGTTTGAATGAGGAAGGTGTGACCATTGTCATGATCACGCATGATGCAAAGATTGCGTCTTATGCAAAACGTGTGATCCACATCATTGATGGTGAGATAGAGGAGGCGGCAGAATGAAAAATAGGAAAGTCATGAAACGTGTTCTTGTGATCGCCATTGTTGCAGCTATTGCAGGAGGCGGCATCGGAACCGGTGTCTATGTACAGCGCGCCAAAATGACAGCGGAAGTGATGTCTGTGGCAGATTTAAATAGTGGATATTGGGGAGACGATGTTAATAGCTCCGGAATGATTACGAATGATTATTCTCAGTCTGTGGAAATTACGAATACGGATGAAATCAAAGAGGTGTATGTAAAGGAAGGACAGCAGGTGCAGAAAGGTGATAAACTGCTGGCACTTGATACGACAGTAGCTTCCCTGAATTTACAGGGAAAACAGCTGGAAGTAGAAAATCTGAATAATCAGATTACGATTGCTCAGAATGATTTAAAAAAATTAAAAAATACGAAACCATATGTGGAGCCGGCCAATCCGGTGACGCCAGAACCTGATATACCACATGTGCAGGAGATGGCAGGAAATGCATACAACTATATTTCCTGGACTGCCGTTCCATATAATCAGAACAGCGCAGATGGCAGCGAAGAGAATCCTTATCGTTACCTGTGTACAGAATCAGCTTATGTGACGGGAGACTTTTTAAGCCAGCTGGCAGAAGAAAAAACATATGCTGTATTCGAGATTCGGGAAAATAATGAAGTTTCCGGAGAACTTGTGACCGCATGGGAAGTGGACGGTGCACAGATCGTTGTGCCTGATGGAAATACAAAATGGTCTGTATATGATCACAGCCAGATTTCAAATGATGCATCAGAGGCAGAGGATGATACGAGTGTTGTCAATGACGGAATATCAGATGCAGGCGGTTACACCCAGGCGGAATTAAATGATATGATCGCAGAGCAGGAGAAAAAAATCAAGGAGCTGGACCTGAATAAGCGAAAAGCGGAACTGGAAGTAGAAAAACTGAAAGCGAAGAGTTCCGATGGAATGATATATGCTACGGTTACCGGCATAGTAAAAAATTTGCAGGATAAAGATAATCTGCCAAATGACGGTACGCCATTTATGGAGGTGACAGGTTCGGAAGGTCTATATGTGACAGGAGGAATCAGCGAATTACTTCTGGATAAGGTAAAACCGGGGCAGATGGTCAGTGTGTCTTCGTGGGAAAGCGGATCAAGCTGCGAGGCAGAGATTACCGAGATTAAAAACTATCCTTCCACGGATGTTTCTTCTTATGGAGAAGGCAATAATAATGTGTCTTACTACCCATTTGTCGCTTATATTGAAGATACGTCAGGATTTCGAAATGGCGAATATGTGGATCTGACCATGACAGTTTCCGATGATGAAACAGGAAGTTCTCTTTATATTTTTAAAGGATATGTCCGTACGGAAAATGGAAAGTCTTATGTACTGAAAGCAGATGAGAATGATCGTCTGGTGAAACAGTATGTGAAAACAGGAAGAATCATTTACGGAGATACAATTGAAATTAAAGCCGGATTGAGTGAAGATGACCGCATTGCCTTTCCATATGGAAAAACGGCAAAAGAGGGTGTCCGTGCGGTGGATTCCGATGGCTCATATTATTAAGGGGAGGTGCGTGAAATGTTAGAAAATATTAGACTGTCCTTTCAGGGCATCTGGTCTCATAAAATGCGTTCCTTTCTGACGATGCTTGGCATCATTATCGGTATTGGTGCAATTATTGCAATTGTTTCCACAATTCAGGGAACAAATGAGCAGATCAAACAGAATCTGGTAGGTGCCGGAAATAATGCAGTGACAGTTCAACTTTATCAGGATGAATGGACTTACGAGATGGATTATAACGGAATTCCGGATGGTGTTCCGGTGATCAGTGATGATACTATGCAGCAGATTCTGGCAGTGGATGGTGTGGAGGAAGCATCACGCTATACCAGCCGTCAGGGTTATGATACGGTATGTTATGGCAATACATCTCTTTCCGGTGGTTATGTCATGGGGGTTGATGCAAATTATCTGGATACCTGCAGTTATAGCATTAAGGAGGGCCGAGGGTTTGACAGTAATGATTATGCGAAATACAGAAAAGTGGCAATTTTAGATCGGGATAGTGCATCTTCGTTATTTCAGGGAGCCGATGCGATAGGAAAGACCATCGAGATTCAGGGAGAACCGTATATTGTAGTTGGAATTGCAGATAAAAAAGATGGTTTTGAACCAGTGATCAATTCTATGGATGACTATTATACTTACATGCAGGATAGCAGTGGCAGAGTGTTTATTCCATCTGCCACATGGCCGATTGTATTTCAGTATGATGAACCACAGAGTGTGGTTTTAAAAGCAACAGATACAGATTCCATGGCATCTGCAGGCCAGGCGGTGGCAGATATCCTGAACGCAAATCTCAGTGTTTCTGATAGTACAATCCAATATAAAGGCCAGGATTTGTTAAAACAGGCACAGGATATTCAGGAACTGAGCCAGTCCACAAACCGCATGCTGATCTGGATTGCAGGTATTTCGCTTCTGGTCGGCGGTATCGGTGTTATGAATATCATGTTAGTATCTGTGACAGAACGCACACAGGAAATTGGGCTGAAAAAAGCGATCGGAGCAAAGAAGAGCCATATTCTCGGTCAGTTTCTGACAGAGGCAGCCGTATTGACCAGCCTTGGTGGCATCATCGGTGTAATTGCAGGAATCGTGCTCGCGGAGGTGATTTCTAAAGTTAGTGAGATGCCTGTGGTTATCAGTATCCCGGCGGCAATCATTGCAGTTGGATTTTCTATGGGAATTGGAATTATTTTCGGATTACTGCCATCTTATAAAGCAGCAAATCTGAAACCAATTGATGCATTACGCCGAGAATAGATCTTGCTTGTGTGATTAAAAGGTTTACCGATACAAAATTCGACACAAAATTTATCCAGAACACAAGGAACAAGGCTTGAATATTGCTGTGAATCAGTGTATACTTTTGAAAGAATAAAATTTCCTCAGGAGGAAGCTATGATTGACATTAAGTTTTTAAGAGAAAACCCGGATATTGTAAAACAGAATATCAAAAATAAATTTCAGGATCACAAACTTGGTCTGGTGGATGAAGTAATCGAGTTAGATGCATCATCCCGAACAGTTCAGCAGGAAGCGGATGATCTGCGTGCCAACAGAAACCGTATCTCCAAACAGATTGGTGCTCTGATGGGACAGGGAAAAAAAGAAGAGGCTATGGCATTAAAAGAGCAGGTTGCCAAAGATGCAGAGCGTCTGACAGAACTTGAGGCACAGGAAGGCGAGCTTCAGGAGAAAATCAAAAAAATCATGATGACCATCCCAAATATCATTGATCCGTCTGTTCCGATTGGAAAAGATGACAGTGAGAACGTAGAAGTTGAGCGTTTCGGTGAGCCGGTTGTTCCGGATTTCGAGATTCCGTATCACACAGAAATCATGGAGAAATTTGATGGTATTGATCTTGACAGTGCAAGAAAAGTAGCCGGAAACGGTTTCTATTATCTGAAAGGGGATATTGCCCGTTTGCACTCAGCAGTTCTGGCTTATGCCCGTGACTTTATGATTGACCGTGGATTCACATACTGCATTCCGCCATACATGATCAGAAGTAATGTTGTTACCGGTGTTATGAGTTTTGATGAGATGGATGCTATGATGTACAAGATTGAAGGCGAGGATCTGTATCTGATCGGTACTTCCGAGCATTCCATGATCGGAAGCTTTATTGATACGATGATTGATGAGGAGCAGTTGCCAAAGACTCTGACCAGCTATTCTCCATGTTTCCGTAAAGAAAAAGGAGCTCATGGTATCGAGGAGAGAGGTGTGTACCGTATCCATCAGTTTGAAAAACAGGAAATGATCGTTGTATGTAAACCAGAAGATTCTATGATGTGGTATGAGAAATTATGGCAAAATACGGTAGATCTGTTCCGCAGTCTTGATATTCCGGTTCGTACGTTAGAGTGCTGTTCCGGTGACCTTGCTGACCTGAAGGTCAAATCTGTTGATGTTGAGGCATGGTCTCCGCGTCAGAAGAAATATTTCGAAGTAGGAAGCTGTTCAAATCTTGGTGATGCTCAGGCAAGACGACTGAAAATCCGTGTAAAAGGTGCTGATGGTAAGAAATATCTGGCACATACATTGAATAATACCGTAGTTGCTCCGCCAAGAATGTTGATCGCATTTCTGGAGAATAACTTAAATGCGGATGGAACTGTTAATATTCCGAAAGCATTACAGCCATATATGGGTGGAAAAACAAAAATTGAGTAATTAAGAAGCGGCAAGGTCTGGCGATGACGTCGGGCCTTGCCGCTGTTGCTTAAGTGAGAAATCATGAAAGTAAGTGTTGAAAAAAGGAAAAAACTATGATAAAATACCTACAATTTGTATATATGGCAGAAAAATGAATATTATGCATAAATAATGTATAAATATACAGAAAAAGAGAAAATTCCCTCTTTTTTTTTGCAACAAGCCAGCAAATACATGTTAAAATGTAGTAAGATTACAGAGATGGACAGAGATATTTATCATGCGCTGCATGACGTGCATCTCGCAGCAAAAATGTGAGAACATTTTTGGATGCAAAGTGTATATTGTAGAAAAGAGAAAGGACGGGCGAATAAATGAAAGCATTTCTGATTCTGGAAGACGGTACAGTATTTACCGGAACAAGCATTGGTTCGACAAAGAGCGTGATCAGTGAGATCGTCTTCAATACTTCCATGACTGGTTATCTGGAGGTTTTGACAGATCCATCCTATGCGGGACAGGCAGTTGTAATGACGTATCCGCTGATTGGAAATTATGGAGTTACACCGGATATGGAGTCTGCACAGCCATGGCCGGACGGATATATCGTAAGAGAGTTATCCAGAATTCCAAGTAACTTCCGTTGCCAGGGAACCATTCAGGATTTTTTGAAAGAACATGATATTCCGGGAATCGCAGGAATTGATACAAGAGCGTTGACAAAAATTCTGCGTGAAAAAGGAACTATGAATGGTATGATCACCACAGATGAAAATTACAAACTGGATGAAATTTTGCCTCAGCTTCATGTATACAATACAGGAAATGTAGTGGATAAGGTGACTTGCTGCGAGAAAAAAGTGCTGAAAGCAGATGGCTATAAAGTAGCACTGCTGGACTTTGGCGCAAAGAACAATATTGCACAGTCCCTGCACAAACGTGGCTGTGAAGTTACGATTTATCCGGCACACACAACGGCTGAGGAGATTCTTTCTTCTGATCCGGACGGAATTATGCTTTCTAACGGCCCTGGAGATCCAAAAGCCTGCACAGATATTATCAAAGAAGTGAAAAAACTTTATGATTCAGAAGTACCGATTTTTGCTATCTGCTTAGGACACCAGCTGATGGCATTAGCTACCGGCGCAGATACTTATAAACTCAAATATGGCCATAGAGGTGGCAATCATCCGGTAAAAGATCTGGAGACAGGTCGTGTATACATTTCATCCCAGAACCATGGATACGCGGTGGATGCAGACACTCTGGATCAAACAGTAGCAGTTCCTGCGTTTACAAATGTAAATGACGGAACCAACGAAGGACTCAAGTATACAGGAAAGAATATCTTTACTGTACAGTTCCATCCGGAAGCATGCCCTGGGCCACAGGATTCCGGATACCTGTTTGACAAGTTTATTGAAATGATGGGAGGACAGAAATAATGCCAAAGAGATCAGATATCAAAAAAGTATTAGTAATCGGTTCCGGTCCGATCGTTATCGGACAGGCTGCTGAGTTTGATTATGCAGGTACACAGGCATGCCGTTCCCTGAAAGAGGAAGGTGTTGAAGTTTGCCTGGTAAACTCCAACCCGGCAACCATCATGACAGATAAACAGATCGCGGATCAGGTTTATATCGAGCCGTTGACCGTTGATGTGTTAAAACAGATTATTTTAAAAGAAAAACCGGACAGCGTACTTCCGACTCTGGGTGGACAGGCTGGTCTGAACCTTGGTATGGAGCTGGCAGAATCCGGATTTTTAGAAGAAAACGGTGTAAAACTCATTGGTACAACAGCTGAGACTATTTTCCGTGCGGAGGATCGTCAGGCGTTCAAAGATACCATGGAAAAAATCGGCGAGCCGTGTGCAGCTTCTCTGGTTGTAAATACGGTAGAGGATGGTATTAAATTTACAAATACCATCGGTTATCCGGTTGTACTGCGTCCGGCTTTCACTTTAGGCGGAAGCGGCGGTGGTATTGCTCATAATGAAGAGGAATTAGTTGAAATCCTGAGTAATGGTCTGCGTCTGAGCCGTGTCGGAGAAGTTCTGGTTGAGCGCTGCATCGCCGGATGGAAAGAAATCGAGTACGAAGTAATGCGTGATGCCAACGGAAACTGTATTACCGTATGTAATATGGAGAATATCGACCCGGTTGGTGTGCATACCGGTGATTCTATCGTAGTAGCACCTTCCCAGACATTGGGTGACAAAGAATACCAGATGCTGCGTACTTCTGCGTTAAATATTATCAGTGAGCTGAACATCACCGGTGGATGTAATGTACAGTATGCGTTGAATCCGGATTCCTTTGAATACTGTGTCATCGAGGTTAACCCGCGTGTAAGCCGTTCTTCTGCCCTGGCTTCCAAGGCAACCGGATATCCGATTGCAAAAGTTGCCGCAAAGATCGCACTTGGCTACACACTGGATGAAATCAAAAATGCCATTACAGGAAAAACTTATGCAAGTTTCGAGCCGATGTTGGATTATTGCGTTGTAAAGATCCCGCGTCTGCCGTTTGATAAATTTATCACTGCAAAACGTACACTGACTACACAGATGAAAGCAACCGGTGAGGTTATGAGTATCTGTACAAACTTCGAAGGTGCGTTGATGAAAGCCATCCGTTCCCTTGAACAGCATGTGGACAGTCTTGTTTCTGATGAATATCTGACACTTTCTTATGATAAACTGATCGAGCGTCTGAAAGTGGTAGATGACAGAAGAATCTGGGTTATTGCAGAGGCATGCCGTCGTGGTGTTTCCTATGACACCATCCATGAAATCACAAAGATTGACAAGTGGTTCATTGATAAAATCGCAATCCTGGTTGAAATGGAAGGTCGTCTGCGCAGCGAAGCACTGACCGTGGATCTGCTGCGTGAAGCAAAACGTATTGAGTTCCCGGATAAAGTGATTGCTCAGTTAACAGGTAAAGACGAAGACTACATCAAAAATATGCGTTATGAGAACGGTATCACAGCTTCTTTCAAGATGGTTGATACTTGTGCTGCTGAGTTTGCGGCAAGCACACCATATTATTATTCCTGTTTTGACGGTGAAAATGAGGCAGATGGAACAGCAAAGAAGAAAAAAGTGCTGGTACTTGGATCTGGTCCGATCCGTATCGGACAGGGTATCGAGTTCGATTTCTGTTCGGTTCATTGTACATGGGCATTTTCCAAAGCCGGATATGAAACCATTATTATTAATAACAATCCTGAGACGGTTTCCACTGACTTTGACATTGCAGACAAGCTGTATTTCGAACCACTGACACCGGAAGATGTTGAGAATGTTGTAAACATCGAGAAACCGGATGGAGCAGTTGTACAGTTCGGTGGACAGACTGCGATCAAGTTGACGGAAAGCCTGATGAAGATGGGTGTGCCGATTCTTGGTACAAAAGCAGAGGATGTTGATGCAGCCGAAGACCGTGAACTTTTTGATGAAATCCTGGAGAAGACGAATATTCCGAGAGCAGCAGGTGATACTGTTTATACGGCTCAGGAAGCAAAAGTGGCAGCAAACCGCATAGGTTATCCGGTGCTTGTTCGTCCTTCTTATGTACTTGGCGGACAGGGCATGCATATTGCCTTCAATGATGATGAAATCGTAGAATTTATTGATACCATTAATCAGATCGCACAGGATCATCCAATCTTGATCGATAAATACCTGATGGGTAAAGAAATTGAGGTTGATGCGGTATGCGATGGTACAGATATCCTGATCCCGGGTATTATGGAACATATCGAGCGTACCGGTGTACATTCCGGAGACAGTATTTCTGTATACCCGGCACCGACGATCAGCAATCATGTAAAAGAGACGATTGTAGAATATACAAAACGTCTGGCAAGAGCACTTCATGTTGTAGGACTGATCAATATCCAGTTTATTGCAATGAACGAGGAAGTATACGTTATCGAAGTAAACCCGCGTTCTTCCAGAACCGTACCGTATATCAGCAAAGTAACAGGTATCCCGATCGTAGATCTGGCAACCAAAGTGATCCTTGGTGAGACAATCAAAGGAATGGGATATGAGCCGGGACTGGCACCGGAGGCAGATTATATTGCAATCAAGATGCCGGTATTCTCCTTTGAAAAACTGCGTGGAGCGGAGATCAGTCTTGGACCGGAAATGAAATCTACCGGTGAGTGTCTTGGTATTGCCAAGAATTTCAACGAAGCACTGTACAAAGCATTTATCGGTGCTGGTATCCAGCTTCCGAAGTACAAACGGATGATCATGACCGTCAAAGATTCGGATAAAGAAGAATCAGTTGGCGTTGCAAAACGTTTTGAGGCACTGGGATATACGATTTATGCCACAAGAAGCACTGCAAAATATCTGCAGGATCACGGTGTAAATGCCCGACGCGTAAATAAAATTTCTCAGGAATCACCAAATGTTATGGATCTGATCCTCGGACACAAGATTGACCTTGTTATCGATACTCCGACACAGGGACGTGATAAATCCAGAGACGGATTCCTCATTCGCCGAAATGCCATTGAGACAGGCGTTCACTGCCTGACATCCATGGATACGGCAAATGCGCTGGCACTCAGCCTTGAGACAGCAAATGATCAGATGACGATGATCGACATCGCGACAGTTAAGAATCTTTAATATTTAATTTTAAGATTTTGAAGAGAAGACGTCAGAAGTTAATTTTACCCTTGCAACTAACAATTGCTTGCTTAGGAAAAATTAACTTCTGGCGTCCTTTCAGTTATGGAAAAAATATGAAGATTTTGTGAAAAAAATGTCAAAGTTTTATAAAAAGACTGGATTTTTCAATAACTTTGTGGTAATGTAGGAACTGGGAAGAAATTTAATTACCTGTATGTGGGTATTGCATTGTATGCATACGTGTGTTAAAGTTAACTCATAAGATTTTTCAAAGACCTTAGCCAGAAGAGCGAGGAACCATCGAAGAAGAAAATAGGAAAGCGGAAACCGAGGTTCGGTGTACGGATCCTAATTTTTTTTGGAGACTATGTTAAAAAAATAACAGTCTTTTAGATGACTTTTCACCCTTTCGACTATGTTAAAAAAATGACAAAAGTGTACGAAAATCCTTTTTGAATTTTAGGAAAAATGACGAAGGAGACGTTGCAAAAATTAGATGATAGTGCTAAAATAATATTGTCTAGCGTTATTCTTTTAACATAATTACTAGAGGTATATTTAAAAAGTCAAGAAGGAGAGAAGAAAAAAATGGCAAAGAAAGTTGTATTAGCAGGCGCTTGCCGTACTGCAATCGGTAAAATGGGTGGACAGTTTGGAAATACTCCGGCTGTTGAATTAGGATCCATCGTTATCAAAGAGGCATTAAAGAGAGCAGGCGTTGCTCCGGAACAGGTTGACGAGGTTATGATGGGATGTGTTATCCAGGCTTCCCAGGGACAGAACGTAGCTCGTCAGGCATCTATCAAAGCAGGTATCCCGAATGAGGTTCCGGCTTTCACACTGAATGTAGTATGCGGATCCGGTCTGAAATGTGTAAACGAGGCTGCAAACATGATCATGGCTGGACAGGCTGATATCGTTGTAGCAGGTGGTATGGAGAATATGTCTATGGCTCCATATGCATTAAAGAAAGCTCGTTTTGGTTACAGAATGAACAATGCAACTATGATTGATACAATGGTAAATGATGCATTATGGGATGCATTCAACAACTACCATATGATGATCACAGCTGAGAATATTTGTGATCAGTGGGGATTAACACGTGAAGAACTGGATGAGTTCGCAGCAGTTTCCCAGCAGAAAGCAGTAGCAGCTCAGGAGTCCGGAGCATTTGATGATGAGATCGTTCCTGTTCCGGTTAAAATGAAAAAAGAGACTGTTATGATCGCAAAAGATGAGGGACCGCGTCCTGGCACAACAGCTGAGTCACTTTCTAAATTAAAATGCTGCTCCGGTAAAGAGGGCGGACTTGTTACAGCAGGTAATGCTTCCGGTATCAATGATGGTGCTGCAGCAATCGTTGTAATGAGCGAAGAAAAAGCAAAAGAACTTGGTGTTAAACCGATGGCTACATTCGTAGCAGGTGCTCTTGCCGGATGCGCTCCGGAGATCATGGGTATCGGACCGGTTCCGGCTACAAGAAAAGCATTAAAGATCGCTGGTCTTGAGATGGATGATATCGATCTGATCGAGGCAAATGAGGCATTTGCAGCTCAGTCTGTAGCAGTACAGAAAGAGTTAGGCTTCAGCTCTGATATCTTAAATGTAAACGGTGGTGCTATCGCACTGGGACATCCGGTAGGAGCTTCCGGATGCCGTATCCTTGTTACACTGCTTCATGCTATGCAGAAGAGAGACGTTACATACGGACTTGCTACTCTGTGTATCGGTGGCGGAATGGGTTGTGCTACAATCGTTAAAAAAGAAGCTTAATTAAAACTTGATTTTTAAAAGGATTTAAAAATCCGGATTTATCTCCGGCATGATTGCGACATGCGAAAGTGTCGGAGATATTTTAAACATTGCTTTGTTAGTAATTTAACATAGTTACGGCAAAGCACAGACATTATTAGATATGTGTGACTAATCTATGGACAAGATTGTTTGGGTATGGCAGTCGCTATGTTTCATGTTAGTATATATTTTCATTTTAAGGAGGACATATCATGAAAGTTGGTATTATTGGAGCAGGAACAATGGGATCAGGTATCGCACAGGCTTTTGCACAGACAGAAGGCTATGAAGTATATTTATGTGATATCAATGATGAGTTTGCTGCAAACGGCAAGAAAAAAATCGCAAAAGGATTCGAGAAAAGAATCGCAAAAGGCAAAATGGATCAGGACAAAGCTGATGCAATCCTTGCTAAAATTACCACAGGTACAAAAGATATTTGTACAGATGCTGATTTAGTAGTTGAAGCAGCATTAGAGGATATGGCAATCAAAAAACAGACATTCAAAGAGCTTCAGGAAATTGTTCCGGCTGACTGTATTTTTGCAACAAATACATCTTCATTATCCATCACAGAGATTGGTGCAGGTCTTGACAGACCGGTAATCGGAATGCATTTCTTCAATCCGGCACCAGTAATGAAACTGATCGAGGTAATCCAGGGAGCAAATACTCCGGATGATTTAAGAGATAAAATCGTTGAGATTTCCAAAAAAATCGGTAAGACACCGGTTCAGGTTAACGAGGCAGCTGGTTTCGTAGTAAACAGAATCCTTATTCCGATGATCAACGAAGGTATCTGTGTATTAGAAGCAGGTGTTGCAAGCGTAGAAGATATTGATGCAGCAATGAGATTAGGTGCTAACCACCCAATGGGACCTTTACAGTTAGGTGACTACATTGGTCTTGATATTTGCCTTGCTATCATGGAAGTAATCTATTCTGAGACAGGCGATCCTAAGTATCGTCCAGCTCCATTACTTAGAAAAATGGTACGTGCAAACAAACTTGGCTGCAAGACAGGCGTAGGTTTCTACGATTACAGCAAATAAGAATAGAATAATTACTCTCGAATTATAAGGGGTATAGTCCTTATAAGATATATAAGAAGTAGGCAGTCAAAATGACTGATACCGATGTTCATATCGGAGAGTGGCGCCAGACATGTGCATTTCGCTACACATGTCTTTGGTGTCGTTTGGAGTTTTGACTGTGCTTCACTAAAAATGGAGGAAAAGTATAAAATGGATTTCGGATTAAGTAAGAAACACGAAATGGCAAGAAGCCTTTTCAAAGAATTCGCTGAGAACGAAGTAAAACCACTTGCTCAGGAAGTTGATGAAACTGAAAAATTCCCAACTGGAACCGTTGAGAAAATGGCTAAATATGGCTTCCTTGGTATTCCTGTACCGAAGGAGCTCGGTGGACAGGGTTGTGACATCCTTACATACGCTATGTGCGTAGAGGAGTTATCAAAAGTTTGTGGTACTACAGGTGTTATCGTATCTGCACATACATCCCTTTGTGTAGACCCAATCCTTACATTTGGTACACCAGAGCAGAAAGAGAAATATGTTCCGGACCTTGCTTCCGGTAAAAAACTGGGCGCTTTCGGTCTGACAGAGCCGATGGCAGGTACAGATGCCCAGGGTCAGCAGACAAAAGCTGTTTTAGATGGCGATGAGTGGGTTCTGAACGGATCCAAATGCTTCATCACAAACGGTAAAGAAGCTGACGTATATATCGTAATCGCTGTTACAGGAAAAGTTGAAAAACGTGGCAGAACAATGAAAGAGATCTCTGCTTTCATCGTTGAAAAAGGAACACCAGGATTTACATTTGGTGTAAAAGAGAAAAAAATGGGTATCCGTGGTTCATCCACATATGAGTTAATCTTCACAGATTGCCGTATCCCGAAAGAGAACCTTCTTGGAAAACAGGGTAAAGGTTTCAACATCGCTATGCATACACTGGATGGCGGACGTATCGGTATCGCTGCACAGGCACTTGGTCTTGCAGAGGGTGCATTAGAGACAACAATCGCATATGTAAAAGAAAGAAAACAGTTCGGCAGAAGCATCGCTCAGTTCCAGAACACACAGTTCCAGTTAGCAGACATGGCTACAAAAGTAAAAGCTGCTCAGTTAATGGTATACAGAGCTGCATTAAAGAAAGATGAGTACCAGGCCGGTGCAAAAGTTTCTTATTCTGTAGAAGCTGCTATGGCAAAACTTTACGCAGCAGAAGTTGCAATGGAAGTTACAACAAAATGCGTACAGTTACATGGTGGTTATGGTTACATCAGAGAGTACGATGTTGAGCGTATGATGCGTGATGCTAAGATCACAGAGATCTACGAAGGAACAAGTGAAGTTCAGCGTATGGTTATTTCTGGTGCATTACTTAAGTAAGGAGGAAAACAATCGTGAAGATTATTGTTTGTATTAAACAGGTACCTGATACAGCAGGTGGAGTAAAGTTCAATCCGGACGGAACTCTTGACAGAGCAGCAATGCTCACAATCATGAACCCGGATGATAAAGCAGGTCTTGAGGCTGCTTTAAGATTAAAAGACCAGTATGGCGCAGAAGTTACTGTTTTAACAATGGGACTTCCGAAAGCTGGCGATACATTACGCGAAGCATTAGCAATGGGTGCTGACAATGCAGTTCTGGTAACAGACAGATGCCTTGGTGGTGCTGATACATGGGCTACATCTTCCACAATCGCAGCAGCAATCCGTGAGATGGGCGATTACGACCTGATCATCACAGGCCGTCAGGCGATCGATGGTGATACTGCACAGGTTGGACCACAGATCTCTGAGCATCTTGATATCCCGGTAATCTCTTACGCACGTAAGATCGAGATCGAGGGAGATGCTGTAAAAGTACAGCGTCAGTATGATGACAGATATCATGTAGTAAAAGCTCAGATGCCTTGTCTGATCACATGCCTTGCAGAGATCAATGACCCGAGATACATGACACCGGGTGGAATCTTTGATGCATGCGAAGCAGAGATCACAACAATGGGAAGAGCAGAACTGAAGACACTGGAAGATGGAAACATGGGTCTTGCAGGTTCTCCGACAAAGATCGCAAAAGCATCCGACAAAGTAAGAAAAGGTGCTGGAGAGAAAATCACACTGGATACAGAAGAAGCTGTTTCTTATCTGCTTGGTAAGATGACAGAGAAACATGTATGCGGACTGTAAGAGAAAGGAGAAATAACAATGGCAGCAATGGAACAATCCTTAATTGAGCAGTACAAAGACGTATATGTATTCGCTCAGCAGGTTGATAATGAGATCAGCCCGATCGCTTTCGAGTTACTCGGAAAAGCAAAAGATCTTGCAAATGATTTAAATGAGAAAGTAGTAGCGGTATTACTTGGACATAACGTAAAAGACCTTGCAGCTCAGCTTGGTGCTTACGGTGCAGATAAAGTTATCGTTGTAGATGACAAAGAACTTGAGGTATACAGAACAGAGCCGTATACACATGCACTTGCATCTGTGATCAATGAGTTCAAACCGGAGATCATGTTAGTAGGAGCAACAGCAATCGGCCGTGACCTTGGCCCGCGTGTATCCGCACGTGTCCAGACAGGTCTGACAGCTGACTGTACATTACTTGAGATCGGTGATTTCCCACTGAACCCAATGCCGGGTAAAGAGCAGAAACATAATCAGTTACTGATGACACGTCCTGCTTTCGGTGGAAATACAATCGCAACAATTGCTTGCCCGGATAACCGTCCGCAGATGGCAACTGTTCGTCCGGGTGTTATGCAGAAGATCGATCCGATCGCTGATGCAAAACCGGAAGTGATCGAGTACAACCCAGGCTTTACACCGGATAATAAATACGTTGAGATTCTTGACATTGTTAAGAATGTAGCTGACGTAGTAGACATCCAGGATGCTAAGATCCTTGTATCCGGCGGCCGTGGAGTTGGAACACCGGAGAACTTCAAAATGCTCGAGGAGCTGGCTGAGGTTGTTGGCGGTACTGTATCCTGCTCCCGTGCAGTTGTAGATGCAGGCTGGAAACCGCAGGATCTGCAGGTAGGACAGACAGGTAAGACAGTTCGTCCGCAGGTTTACTTTGCAATCGGTATTTCCGGAGCCATCCAGCACGTAGCCGGTATGGAAGAGTCTGATCTGATCATCGCAGTAAACAAAGACGAAGATGCTCCGATCTTTGACGTAGCTGATTACGGTATCGTTGGAGATCTGAACAAGATCGTTCCGCTTCTTACTGAGGAGATCAAAAAAGCTCTGGCAGCTAAGTAAAATTTAAAGTTTGTGCAGTGGCTTAAACTTTAGTATATAAATCGAAAACGTGGTATTTTACCTCCGTAGCTAACAATCGCTTACGGAGGAAAAATACCACGTTTTCTTTATCTACGATGTAAAATTATAAGTGCCACTTTTTTATGATATTAAATTTTATATCGCTTTAATCGCTATGCCGCTACACCGAGGAAAAATAAACTCAGACCCTCCTCAATATTGCGTTAAATTTTAAACCACTCGAAACAAGATGCATGGTATAATGTATGTAAATTTTTTTACATAGAATTTACTTAGAATATGATTTCATTTTACGGACTGTCTTTATAATGTTAGATAAAATAAGATAGTTAGAGCTGTCAGACAGTAAAACTGTCAGGTGGTTGCGATAAGAAGAAACTTCAAGTCGAATGCACGTGAAACTTGATGGGTGATTTTGGTCAGCGAATAGAAGTAGATGAGGTGGGAAGATATGATGATTTATATTGTGGAAGATGATAAGAATATTCAGGAGATTGAAAGCTTTGCTTTAAAAAATTCCGGCTATGAGGTGCGGGGATATGAATATGCAAAGGATTTTTATGCGGCATTGGATGAGCAAATTCCGGATCTGGTGCTGCTGGATATTATGCTGCCGGATGAAGATGGTCTTCAGATTTTGAAAAAACTTCGTTTAAATCACAAAACAGTATTGGTGCCGGTGATCATGGTAACTGCAAAAATAACGGAGCTGGACAAGGTAAAAGGTCTGGATCTTGGTGCTGATGATTATCTGAGCAAACCGTTCGGTGTGATGGAGCTGATTTCCAGAGTGAAAGCGTTACTGCGAAGAAGTGCTTCTATCCAGAAAAAAGAAGAGTATGAGTTTGAGGACATTATTCTGAATGACAGTAAGCATGAAGTGCATACTGCGCAGGGAAAATGTGATCTGACCTACAAAGAATATGAATTATTGAAGTATCTTATTATGAATGAAGGGATTGTACTGACCAGAGACCGTTTGATGGAGGAAATCTGGGGCATGGATTTTACTGGAGAATCCCGTACATTGGATATGCATATTAAGACACTGCGTCAGAAACTTGGTCCGTCCGGAAAATTGATTCAGACTGTTCGAAATGTAGGATATAGTTTAAATCATATCAGAGATTAAAAATCCATAAAAGTAAGACCTTTATTGCTCCGGGTCGTGAAGCAGAAGGTAAGAATCTTTTTTACGAGGCAGAAAGTATGAGAAAGAAAATTCATAAAAATTTAGTTGGAATTGCAGCACTGGCGATTATATTGACGATAGGACTGACGTTCTGGGCATATTTCATGATGTTGCAGAAGCAGATTTTCCAGGATCTTCAGACAGATGTCCATGTGCTGGCAAGCTCGGATTATATTGTAGATACACTGGAACAAAATTATGATGCAAATGCGGATGGGTTGCGTATCACCCTGATTAGCAAAGATGGAAGTGTGCTCTATGAGAGCAAAGGAAATGCCAGCAAGATGGAAAATCATATGGAGCGCCCGGAGGTTCAGCAGGCATTAAAAAATGGGGAAGGAAAAGCAACAAGACGTTCTAATACGATAGGAACACTTTCCTTTTATTATGCGGAAAAACTGGATAATGGCTGCATTATCCGTGTATCCAGGGATATTCCATATGTAGCAAAGCTGAGTGTCTATCTGATTCCGGAGGGAATCGCTATTTTTGCCGGGATTTTTGTGTTGTGTCTGATTTTAGGACATATTATGACAAAGCGGTTTATTGAACCCATCGAAATGCTGGCGGTAGATGTGGAAAAAGTAAGTGAAATGCAGACATATTCGGAGATTCAGCCGTTTATCGAAACCATCAACCAGCAGCATCGGGAATTAAAACGAAATTCAAAGATGCGACAGGAATTTACGGCTAACGTGTCTCATGAATTGAAGACACCGCTGACATCCATTTCCGGATATGCGGAACTGATTGAGTCTGGAATTGCGCAAGGGGAAGATACTGTGCGTTTTGCCGGAGAAATCCATAAAAGTTCTCAGCGTCTTCTGACATTGATCAATGATATTCTGCGCCTGTCACAGTTAGATTCCGTAGAAGAGTGCGTGGATACAGAACCGGTGGATTTGTATGAGATGGCATTGAATTGTCAGGATATGCTGGAAATGCAAGCCAATAAGCATCAGGTAGTTGTTCGCGTGAAAGGTAGAAGTGAGGTTGTCCAGGCAAATCGCCGGATGATGGATGAGCTGATTTACAATCTGTGTGATAATGCTATTCGTTACAATCGCGTAGGCGGTTCTGTCAATGTTACGATCGGCGAGGAAGCCCAGCATCCGTTTGTGTCTGTAAAAGATACCGGAATCGGCGTATCGAAGGAAGATCAGGAGCGTATCTTTGAACGTTTTTATCGTGTCGATAAGAGCAGATCCAAACAGACCGGTGGAACCGGATTGGGACTTGCGATTGTAAAACATATTGCGGTGATGCATAAAGCAGAGCTGAAGATTGAAAGTGAACTTGGAAAAGGAACGGAAATAAAAATTTTGTTTAACGCATAAATAGAACAAAGATGGAAAAACTCCAAGGCGGGGCGAAGATAGGAAATCTATCGTGCCTGCATTGGAGTTTTTTCAGCAAGAATTTAATTACGGATTTCAAGCAGTTTCTTTTTCAGTTCATCTTCCATACGCTGCATTTCAGCTTCTGCGTTGCGGCGTTTTTCACGACCTTCGGTCTGGATCTTTAGTACTTCATCAAAGGTACTGATCAGAGATTCATTCGTATGTTTCAGTGTCTCAAGATCCACAATACCGCGCTCAGATTCTTTGGCAGTATCGATGGTAGCTGTTTTTAGGATATCTGCATTTTTGCGTAACAGTTCGTTGGTCATGTCTGTTACTTCACGCTGTGCTTTGGCAGCCTGTGCAGAGTGTTCAATGCCAAGCGCAAGTACCATCTGGCTTTTCCAGAGTGGAATCGTATTAACGATGGTGGACTGGATCTTCTCTGCCATCAGCGTATCATTATTCTGTACCATACGAATCTGTGGCGCAGTTTGAATGGAGATCATTCGTGTCAGTTCCAGATCGTGGATTTTCTTTTCAAAGCGGTCACACATGGACTGCAGATCTTTGGCAGCCTGCGCATCTTCCGGCAGATTGGATGCATTCGCCTTGGCAACTGCAGCAGCAAGTTCACCGTTCCTTACTTCTTCCAATTTCTTCTTGCCGGCAAGAATATACATGGAAAGTTCTTTGAAATAGGTCAGATTGACGGCATACATTTTGTCCAACAGGGCAATATCTTTCATGAGTGTGACCTGATGATTTTCCAGAGCAGTGCATACGTTGTTGACATTTACTTCTGCTTTGTCATATTTTGCTTTCATGGAAGTAATCTTGTTGGAAGATTTTTTGAATAATCCTTTAAATCCTTTGTCCTGTTCTGTGACATCAAAGCTCTTCAGATCAATAACCAGTGAGGAGAGCATATTTCCGACTTCTCCCAGATCTTTTGTGCGGACATTATTCAGCGCTGCTTCAGAAAAATCAGCCATTTTTTTCTGTGTTCCAACACCATATTGCAGGATTGCCTGGGAATTGTGAAGATCGATTTTCTGAGAAAACTCATTGACCATCTGAAGTTCTTCCGGTGTGAGGTTGTTTTCACTGAATGCCGGATCTGCGGCCTGCTCAGCGAGCTCAGAAGAAGCAGCTGGTGCAGGTGCTTCTTTGGTTTCCGGTGCCACATCGAACGTCAGTGTTGGTGTGGCTGTAAAATCTTTGAATTCATTGTCCATAGTAATTTATTCTCCTTAAATAATGATTTTAAATGGCAGGAAATGCTATTTGTTGTTAAGTGTGAAATCGTCCTCTTTCAGACCTTCCTGTGCCAGCATGGTGTTCAGTACGGAAATATCCGAAGAAATATCCCAGGCACGGTCGACAAAAAGGCTGTCCAGCAGTTTTTCGAATGCAATGTTCAAGGTATCAACCGTCTGTTCGATTTCTGCCTTTGTGCTGCGGATGTTATCGCCGGCAACAGGCTGTTTGTCAAGTTCCCGGTAGGCGTCCAGCAGTTTGGATGTAGTTGGCAGATAATAATCCATCATTTTTTGCAAATCCGGTGCAACTTCCGGATGAATCCGTACCTCATCAAAAATCCGCTGCACCAGCTGTTCCATTTTGTCCAGCTTGCGGGAAATTTCTTCTCCCGGAATGTCGTCATTGCATTCCCGGATATGACGGATATAGGACTGACCTTCGTCGATCAGCTTCTGGCATTCATCAGATACTTTGTGTTTTTCCTGTTCTTTTTCTATGATTTTTTTCTGTTCGTAATATTCCAGACGTGCGCTGCGGTAGTCCTCATAAGCCTGATCGGAAAGCAGGAAGTAATTGTCCTGCGTATCCACATGTGCTTCGTAAAAAAGCCGCTGATCGATCATGTTCTGCAGATCCTTTGCGACAAAAGACACAGATTTATGTGCGCGGTCTGCCAGCTGCTGGATTGGAATGCTGAGGCGATGATCAATCTGGCGCACATAGCTTCGATAACGGTTTAGCAGACGAATTTTTTTTGTACCCCTGGTACCAAGGTAAAAACCACCGGCTGCAAGTACACCGAAAATGATAAGGGGAACCAGAAACATATGGGAAACGGCTGCACTGAGTGCTATAAATGAGATCACACCGGCCAGTGTAAAAATACCCACGGAATAGCCCAGTGCCATACTGATGATAGCACCTGCCTGACCGCCGGGACGTTTGTTGTACAGTGCCGGAGGCTGTGGCTGATCCGGTGCCGATTCTGTGTGTATTGTTTTGTAATATGGGTTTGCACTGTATGTTTTTTTATTCTGCTGTGCGGCAGTTTTTACAGAACCTTTGACATTGTCGATCGTATCGTTGATGACATCGCCGATGGAACGGCTCAGATTGGAAAAATCTCCGGTAGAGATGGCGGAATCTACGGCATCTTTGATCTTATCGCCAACGTCATTCCAGTTTGTGTCTGACATATATGTTTACTCCTTTGATGTTTTATTTGAAAAAACGACAGTTTCATGGTTTCTATGATACCTTATCAGAAAGAAAAATACAACTATTGGCAAAGTGGAAAAAAGGGTATAAACTATAAAAAAAGCATAAACAGTTCCAACAGCCGGAAATATCAGATGTGAGATGACTTCCTGCAGAAGGAATAAGAAAGAAGTACAAAGTACAGGAGGTTTCAGTATGTACAGAGATATTGCAAAATTAATTATGTATGGAGATATAGACGAGGATTGTATTTTATATCAGATGGGCGAGATTTTCCGGGAATTCGAGGAAGGTACCCAGAGCAATGCGGTACTGATCCGCAAAGTCTATACACAGATCAAACGTCTGCTGACGGTCGCAACCGATTTTGGCTTTGATAAAAATCTCTGGCACAATTATCTGGCGTATTTCCTTATTACAAATGAAAATCCGTTCAGTATCACCTGTGAAAAAATCGGTGCCAATGACGGAAGCGTTAATCATTTTGCCAGAAATGATTTTTCTGCCATTAAAAATCTGTTTGAGTATGATTTTTCTGAAATTGAGAAATCTCTTGGCATTGACTGTTTCACACAGATTTCCAATTATCGTGCAATTGAGAAAAAAGAGCTGATGTACAATAAAAACGTCAGCGAGAAAGTGCAGGCATTGAGCAGCCGTATGGAACAGGCCAGAGATGTGGAAGGATTTTTTACAGCGGTAACCGAATTTTACAGAGATTACGGTGTTGGCATGTTTGGTCTGAACAAAGCGTTCCGTATCCAGGATCGTACCGACAGCAAACTTGTATTTTTACCGATCAACAATATGGACAAAGTTATGCTGTCTGATCTGGTTGGTTATGAAATCCAGAAAAAGAAACTGGTGGACAATACCCGTGCTTTTGTGGAAGGCAAAAAAGCAAACAATGTACTGCTTTTTGGTGACAGTGGTACCGGTAAATCAACCAGTATCAAAGCCATTGTCAATGAGTTTTATGACCAGGGCCTGCGTATGATCGAGATTTACAAGCATCAGTTCAAGGATCTGTCTAACGTCATTGCAGCGGTGAAAAACAGAAATTATAAGTTCATTATTTATATGGATGATCTTTCTTTCGAGGAGTTTGAGATTGAATACAAATTCCTGAAAGCAGTCATCGAAGGCGGTGTGGAGACGAAACCGGATAATATTCTGATCTATGCGACATCCAACCGACGTCATCTGATCCGGGAGACATGGAGCGACCGCAACGATGTACAGCAGGATGAAGGTATGCATCGTTCTGATACCATGCAGGAGAAACTGTCTCTGGTCAACCGTTTTGGTGTTACCATCAATTACTCCAAACCGAGCCAGAAAGAGTATTTTGATATCGTAATCCATCTGGCAGCAAAATCCGGAATTAAGATGTCTGAGGATGAGCTGAAAGCGGAAGCAAATAAATGGGAACTGAGTCATGGAGGTATTTCCGGAAGAACGGCGCAGCAGTTTATCTATTATCTGCAGGGCAAAGAGGATAACGAAAAATAATATGTATAGAAGGGGGTTTTTCTATGAGAATTGAATTTATTGGTGCAGCGCACGAAGTAACAGGAAGTTGTCATTATCTGAAAATCGGGGAAAAACATATTCTGGTGGACTGTGGTATGGAGCAGGGGGCCGATATCTATGAGAACCAGGATATTCCGGTGAACGCGGCAGCCATTGATTATGTGTTTGTGACACATGCACACATTGATCATTCAGGATTGCTGCCGCTGTTGTATGCAAGAGGATTCCGTGGACAGATTTTTGCCACAAATGCAACAACACAGCTTTGTAATATCATGTTGAAGGACAGTGCACACATTCAGGAATTTGAGGCAGACTGGAGAAACCGGAAAGCCCGAAGAGCCGGACAGCCGGAAGTAGTTCCAATGTATAGTATGAATGATGCTCAGGGTGTTCTGAATTATTTTGTGCCGTGTGATTATGACAAAAAAGTGCATGTGTGTGATGAATTGACGGTATGTTTCCGGGATGCAGGGCATCTGCTTGGATCCTCCTTTATCGAGATGTGGGCTAAGGAAGAGGAGGATGAGTGTAAGCTGATCTTCTCCGGTGATATCGGAAATGGCAACCGTGCCCTGATCCGAGATCCGGAAATTCCGGAATCTGCGGATTATCTGATTATGGAGTCGACCTATGGAGACAGAAATCATGAGGTTCCGCCAGATTATGCATCTGAACTTGCCCGCGTGCTGGCAGTAACCTTTGCCAGAGGCGGAAATGTGGTGATTCCGGCGTTTTCTGTAGGTCGAACGCAGGAGATGCTGTATTACCTGAGAAAAATCAAACAAAATCAGATGTTATCTTCTTTCCAGAATTTTGAAGTATATGTAGATAGTCCACTTGCTATCGAGGCAACGAATATTTTCAATAAAAATGTGCTGGAGTGTTTCCGGGAAAAGGATCTGGAAATGATCAAAAACGGTGTGAATCCCATTGGTTTTCCAGGCCTGAAGACGACCGTTTCCAGTGACGAATCCAGAAGTATTAACTTTATCAAGACACCGAAGGTAATCATTTCTGCGTCCGGTATGTGTGAGGCGGGCCGTATCCGCCATCATTTGAAACATAACCTTTGGCGGGAAGAGTGTACGATTGTATTTGTAGGCTATCAGGTGCCGGGTACGCTTGGCTACCAGTTGCTGAATGGTGCAAAAGAAGTAAAACTTTTCGGGGAGACGGTACATGTCAATGCAGAAATCCTGAATTTGCCGGGTATCAGCGGTCATGCAGATAAGGATCATCTGACAGCATGGGTGCAGGGCATGAAGCAGAAACCGAAACGGATTTTTGTCGTACATGGGCAGGATCAGGTGACGGATAATTTTGCGGCACATTTAAAAGAAGTGGTCGGTGTGGATGCAGTGGCGCCTTACAGTGGTGATATCTATGATCTGCAGCAGAATCTGTGTGTGGTTCAGGGCAGCCGCAAACTGGCCGAAAAACGTAGGACGAAGAAATCCGGCAATACGGTATTTGAGAGACTGCTGGCAGCAGGTCAGCGCCTGATCGCAGTGATCCATAAGAACAAAGAAATCGCAAACAAAGATATGGCGAAATTTGCAGATCAGATCAATGCACTGTGTGATAAGTGGGACAGATAATAATTGTTAAAATAGAACTATTCAGAAACATGCTGAGTAGTTCTGTTTTTATGTATCGTTGTTTAAATGAGGAGGATAGCAATGATTAATGAAATTATGGAGTACAATAAAAAATTTGTGGAGAATAAAGCGTATGAGCCGTATCTGACCAGTAAGTATCCGGACAAGAAACTTGCAATCCTGACCTGTATGGATACCCGGCTGATCGAGCTGCTCCCGGCGGCACTCGGCCTGAAAAACGGTGATGCGAAGATCATTAAAAACGCCGGCGGCGTGATCACGCATCCATACGGAAGTGTGGTCCGCAGTCTTCTGGTTGCCATCATTGAACTTGGCGTGGAAGAGGTTATGGTTATCGGACATACGGACTGCGGCGTGCAGGGCATGGACGGCGGAAAGCTGCTGGAGGAACTGACGCACAGAGGAATTTCCCAGGAGCATATTGACATTATCCGCAGCAGTGGGATCAATCTGGAAAAATGGCTGGGCGGATTCGACTGTGTGGAACAGTCAGTGAAAGATACTATCCTTGCACTTCAGAAACATCCGTTGATGCCAAAGGATATCATGATCCGTGGTTTTGTCATGGATTCCGTGACCGGAGAACTGACAAAAGTTTCCGTGGAGTAGCGGTTTTGTCTTTTCTTATATCGGAAGCAGTGTTATACTGTTAGGGATAAAGAAATCTGCATTTGGAGAGTTTTTTTGGAAGAATTCTGAGAATGCAAAATGAGACAAAAGGAGAAATTTCATGCCTGTATTTGATTTTAATAATAAACCGGATAAAAAATCTCATGGAGAATGTACATATACAATGTTGTTTTCGAATGCATCTGAAGCCACAGCAGAATCACCGATTCTGTTACTGGACAACCAGAGCCGCCAGTGGAAACATCATTCCTGTGGTGTGTTTACCAACCCGGTAAAACGCACATCCTTTGAATTCGAGGAGGAAGATGGCAAAGTCAGTGCGGATATTTTACAGATGGATGCTCGTTTTGTCAGTCTGCTCCGCTGGTTGGGAGAAAATCACATCACCGTGCGTCTGTCTGGTGTGAACCGGCCGGATGGCTATGCGGTATATAAAATCCGTGAGATTGCGTTCGGCGGCGGTACGAAATTATCTGCAGAAGATGGATTTTTGCAGTTTATGATGGAGCGTTTGTTTGCAAGCAATGCACCGACAGAGGCGAATGATGAGGAAGAGCAGGAAGAAGAAGGCGACAGCATGAAGCTGACCAGTCTGCAGAGTATTACAGATTTTATGAACTGCGCAGGACGAACCCTGCCGGATAATATTCGTCTGTGGGCCCGCCGGAACCTGGCGGTGGCCCGTTCCCATGAAGTATCCGCGGAGGAGCGCCGGCATGCACAGCGTGCGTTGTCCATTATGATGAACATTCGCTGGAAGAGTAATTATTTTGAAGCAATTGATCCGGAGGAGGCACGTCGGATCCTGGATGAGGAATTATATGGTATGGAGCGTGTAAAACAGCGTATCATTGAGACCATTATCCAGATCAACCGTACGCACACGCTGCCAGCGTATGGTCTTCTTCTGATCGGACCTGCCGGAACCGGAAAATCCCAGATCGCCTATGCGGTAGCACGTATCCTGAAACTGCCGTGGACCACACTGGATATGAGTTCCATTCATGATCCGGAGCAGCTGACCGGAAGCTCCCGTGTCTATGCCAATGCAAAACCGGGTATCATTATGGAAGCATTTTCCGCAGCAGGTGAGTCCGGACTGGTATTTATTATCAACGAGCTTGACAAGGCATCCAACGGAAAGGGGAACGGAAATCCTGCAGATGTCCTGCTGACACTGCTGGATAACCTGGGATTTACCGATAATTACATGGAGTGCATGGTTCCGACTGTCGGTGTCTATCCGATCGCTACGGCCAATGACAAAGAACGTATCAGTGCACCGCTGATGTCCCGTTTTGCAGTGATCGAGATTCCGGATTATACACCGGAAGAGAAAAAGACTATTTTCTCACGTTTTTCATTGCCGAAAGTATTAAAACGTATGGGCATGAGCGAGCAGGAATGTATCGTTACACCGGAAGGTCTGGATGTAGTTGTGAGAAAATATGAAAACACTACCGGTATTCGTGATCTGGAGCAGGCAGCAGAGCATATCGCTGCCAATGCATTGTATCAGATTGAGGTAAATCATGTGGCATCGGTCACTTTCGACGCAGCAGCAGTGGAAGCTTTGCTGGAGTAAGGTTTCAACTAGACATGGATAGATTTTGCGAAAGCAATGATTCTGTCCATGTCTTTTTGGTAAGTAGGAGTCTGAGAACGGATACCGGCTTATGATATGAGGAAAACACTATGACAGAAAATAATAGAAACAGACACATCTGTACCGGACTGATGGCGCATGTGGATTCAGGAAAAACCACGCTGTCAGAGGCTCTTTTGTATGCTTCCGGGACAATTCGGAAACTTGGAAAAGTAGATACAAAAGATGCGTTTCTGGATACAGATGCGAGGGAACGTGACCGGGGAATTACAATTTTTTCCAAACAGGCGGAGCTGACCTGGCAGGGAATGGAGCTGACTTTGCTGGACACGCCGGGACATGTGGATTTTTCCGCAGAGATGGAGCGGGTGCTTCAGGTGCTGGATTACGCGGTACTGCTGATCAGCGGGGCAGACGGTGTGCAGGGACATACACAGACATTGTGGAGTTTGCTGCAACAGTATGAGATTCCGACGTTCCTTTTTATCAATAAAATGGATCAGCCCGGTGCCAATAGGGAAGCGCTGATGGAAGAGTTAAAAAGCAGGCTTTCTGAGGGATGCATTGATTTTTCCCATGCGCAGTATATGGAAAACGGAAAATCGGCTCATGATAAGATAGAACGGGGGGAATATGTGGGCAGATCAGATTCTCTGATACAGGATACCGAGGATATGGAATTCTGGTATGAGGAGCTTGCCACCTGTCAGGAGGAGGCATTGGAAACGTATCTGGAAACCGGAAGTATTCCGAAGAAACAGATTCGGGATATGATCACAGACCGGCTGGTATTTCCCTGCTATTTTGGTTCTGCATTGAAAATGCAGGGGATTGAGACGTTTCTGGATGGATTTGCAGAGTGGACGGAACCGGTACAGTATCCGCCGGAGTTTTCCGCAAAAGTATATAAGATTTCACGGGATGAGCAGGGAAACCGTCTGACCCATTTGAAAGTTACCGGAGGCATACTGAAAGTCAAAGATCTTCTCTGTACAAAGACGGATGGGGGAGATGAGACTTTGGAAAAAGTAAATCAGATCCGTATTTATTCCGGTGAAAAATATGAAGTTCGTCAGGAAGCAGAGGCGGGAGAAGTCTGTGCCGTGACTGGATTACAGGAGACCTATCCTGGACAGGGACTTGGGGAAGCAGCAGAGACGCTGCCACCAATTTTGGAACCGGTGCTGACCTGTCAGGTGTGCCTGCCGGAGGGCTGTGATCCGGCGGTGATGCTTCCGAAACTGAAACAGCTGGAGGAGGAACAACCGGAGCTTCACATCATATGGGATGAGCAGCTGCAGGAAATCCAGGCACAGATCATGGGCGAGATCCAGACTGAGATCCTGCAAAGTGTGATCGCAGAGCGCTTTGGTGTGGATGTGACTTTTGGCAGTTCCCATATTGTATATAAAGAAACCATTGCAAATACCGTGGAGGGAGTCGGACATTTTGAACCACTGCGCCATTATGCAGAGGTACATCTGCTGTTGGAACCGCTCCCTGCAGGCAGCGGACTGGTATTTGCAGCAGACTGCAGTGAGGAACTGCTGGATAAAAACTGGCAGCGTCTGATTCTGACGCATCTGATGGAGCGGGAGCACCGCGGGATACTGACAGGATCTGTGATCACGGATATGAAGCTGACACTGATCGCCGGGCGTGCGCATCAGAAACATACCGAGGGTGGGGATTTCCGGCAGGCGACGTACCGGGCCATCCGCCAGGGTCTGATGGAAGCAGAGTCCGTACTGCTGGAACCATATTATGAGTTCCGGATGGAAATCCCGGAGGAGATGATCGGCAGGGCGATGACGGATGTGGAAAAAATGAGTGGAACCTTTGAACTGGCACCGAAAGAACATGGATTTTCTGTGCTCATCGGCAAAGCACCGGTTAGTGAGATACAGAATTATCCGAAAGAAGTGGCGGCTTATACGAAAGGATTCGGACGGATCTTCCTGACACCGGCTGGCTATGCACCCTGCCATAATGCAGAAGAAGTCATTGCTGCCATCGGATATGATGCGGAGCATGACACGGCCAATCCTTCCGGTTCTGTATTCTGTGCCCACGGAGCAGGTTTTCATGTTCCATGGAACGAAGTAAAGAAACATATGCATGTGGAAGGCTGGCAGCCGGAGACAGCAGTCCGTGAAGAACTGCCGGAGCGAGCCACCCACAGTGTGATGGATGAATGGATCGGGGTGGATGAGGTAGATGCCATTCTGGAAAAAACATTTTATGCAAACAGTGGAGCGCGGACCAGAAGGAACGGTGTGGTGCGCCGCCGCAGAGTGGAAAGCCGCAGTGAATCGGTAACGAGGAGCTTTACGCCACAGTCCAGGAAGCAGGAATATCTGCTGGTGGATGGATATAATATCATTTTTGCATGGGATGAACTGAAGGAACTTGCCCGGGAAAATATGGATGCAGCCAGAGGTATTCTGCTGGATAAGTTGTGTAATTATCAGGGAATGAAACAGATGGAAGTCATCGCAGTCTTTGATGCTTACCGTGTGGCGGGACATCAGACAGAATGCTCGGATTATCATAACATTCATGTGGTATTTACAAAAGAAGCAGAGACAGCAGATCAATATATTGAAAAATTTGCACATATAAACGCATCGAAGTATCAGGTGACAGTGGCAACTTCCGATGGGCTGGAACAGATCATCATCCGGGGGGAATGCTGCCGGTTGCTGTCTGCGCGGGATTTACACGCAGAGATGGAACTGTCCGGAAAGCAGCTGCGGGAGAGTTATCTGGAACAGACGAGTGCGAAGAATCGTCTGATCGGGGAACTGCTGGAGGCACAGAAAAAATCGGAAGAGTGAAAAACAGTCTTTAAAAACAAAAAATGCGAGAGCATCCCTGAGGTATGGGAGGATTGGGAGAGGATGAAAACACAGTTTAATATAACAAGTATGAAATGGGATCTGGAGCGTTATACGTCTGTGGAAGATTTTGCAACAGCGCTGGAGGGCTTTGATGGTGTGGAACTGATGGATTACGGGGATGATATCAGTCCTATTATTCCGGAAGAAAAGGTGATTGGCATACATATGCGCTGTCCGTATCACTGGCTTGATTTCTGGAACGGAGATATGGAACGGTGTATCCGGGAATATGGATCCGAAAAACAGGTATACGAAAATTTTGGTGGAACAGACCGCCAGGCACTGGTGGACGCATTTTTGCAGGATTGGAACCGTGCGCTGCTTCATCAGGCAGAGTATGCGGTATACCACATTTCTGATGTTACCTGCATGGAATGTCTGACCGGGGAATATGCACATACGGATGAGGAAGTCATCGATGCGGCCTGTGAACTGATCAACCAGGCATTGCCGGCGACAGCAGAAGGCCCCTGGCTGCTGCTGGAAAACCTGTGGCATCCGGGACTGACGTTTACCCGGCCGGAGATGACCAGACGGCTGCTGGAAGGAATTCATTATCCGAAAACAGGATTTATGCTGGACACCGGTCATCTGATGCATACGGATCTGGAGCTGAACTCCCAGGAAGAGGCGGTCTCATATATCCACCGGTGTCTGGATCAGCACGGTGAGCTGTGTGATCACATCCGGGGCATTCATCTGAACCAGTCACTGACCGGAGCATACCGGAAACAGCTGATGGAAAATCTGCCGGAACTGTCTGAGGATTATAACGAACGGATGGAGAAAATCTATACCTGCGTATTCCGGATGGATCAGCATAAACCCTTTACCTGCGCAGGGGTGCGGGAGCTTATTAAGCGGATTGATCCGGACTATCTGACTTATGAATTTATATCAAATAACCGGGAAGAACATATGGAATTGCTGCGGCAGCAGCGCCAGGCACTACAAGAGCGTTGATTAATAGTAGAAGTGTAAATAAAAAGGAAATCTGTTCCTCGATGCAAGGCGTTTCAGCCTGTATGAGTACACAGATTTCCTTTTTTCCTATCAAAATACTTCACATTGCTGACAGAGTGTGCTATAATTAGCACTCAATAAGATGGTTTGCTAACAAAAAGGGAGGCGATAGTATGTTAGTTTTGCCTGTATATGATTTACTGCTCCTGCCGGGAGTGACCTTTTATTTTAAAAAAGATATTCTGGACCGGATGCAGGTGGAAAAAGTAGAAAAAGGAGAGGAAATTCTGTTTTTAATTCAGAAATCAGAAAAACGCCGGGAAGATCTGACGGTGGATGATTTTCAAAACAAAGGTCTGGTCGGAACGGTTGAAAATATTGATGATGATGGGAATCTGAGTATCCGTATACACGATCGTGTGGAAATTTCCGATGTGGAACTGCAGAACGGTGAGTTTATGGCAGATGCAGCCATCTGCTCTGAATGCACAGATCTTCCGGAGGAGGAAGAAAAAGCAATTTATAAAGAGACAAAGGACAGTCTGGTACAGTTTGTCAACGGTTTTCCGTGGGGCGTCTGGGCACGGGCTTTCATACAACACTGGAATACGATGACGGAGATTGTGTGTGCGATTTCCGGGTATCTGAATCTGTCAGCAGAAGAAAAATATGAGATCATGGAGACTGATTCAGAGCGAGAAAGAGTCGGGCTGATGCAGAAAGCAGTTTATGAATTTATCGAGATGGCTCATGTCAGTAATGAGGCAGAGAGTGCACAGAAGGAGACCCATGAGCGTGTATACCGTGAATCAGCACTGAAGAAACAGATTGATTTTCTGCAGCAGCAGCTGGATGAGATGCATCCGGAAAATATATCTGATGTGCGGAAATTTGAGAAGAAGATTGAAGAATCCGGTATGAATGAGGAAGCATTGCGGGAGGCCCAGAAGGTTTTAAACCGGATGAAGCAGGAGGGCAAGGACAGCCATGAGTATGGTTTACTTTATGACTATCTGGATTTTATGACATCTCTGTACTGGAAGAAGGCGGCGCCGGAAGAGATTGATCTAAATAAAGCAGAACAGATCCTGGATGAACAGCACTATGGACTGAAAAAAGTCAAAGAGCGCATTGTGGAGCAGATCGCCGTTATGGCACTGAACAAAAAGCAGTCCGGTTCCATTCTGTTGTTTGTAGGTGCACCGGGAACGGGTAAGACCAGTATCTGTCAGAGCATTGCAAAAGCGTTAAACCGGGAATATGTCCGGATCAGTCTGGGTGGTGTCCGTGATGAGGCAGAGATCCGTGGTCATCGGAGAACCTATATCGGAGCCATGCCGGGGCGGATCATGGAAGGAATGAAGCGCAGCGGAAGTTCAAATCCGGTGATGGTACTGGATGAAGTGGATAAACTTTCGCATGATTATAATGGGGATCCGGCCAGTGCACTGCTCGAAGTGCTGGATCCGGAGCAGAATTTCAGTTTTACGGATCATTATATGAACGTGCCGTATGACCTGTCAGATGTGCTTTTTATCTGTACCGCAAATTCAGTGGATACGATTCCGGAGCCGTTGTTAAATCGTATGGAAGTGATCTCATTTCCGGGATACACGGCAGTGGAAAAATTCGAGATTGCGAAGAAATATCTGCTGCCAAATGCTATGTCTGTCATGGGGTTGAAGAAGCAAAACCTGAAGGTGACGGATGATGCCATGCGGGAGATTATCAATGAGTATACGATGGAATCCGGTGTCCGTGGACTGAAAAAACAGATGGAGACACTGTGCCGTCAGGCAGCTGTGAAACTGGTAAAAGGGGAACAAAAGAGCATTTCCGTAGGTGTGAAACGACTGAAAGAATTTCTGGGACGCAAGAAGATCCACCATGATGTACGGATGCAGGAACCGCAGGCGGGTGTCGTGACCGGACTGGCATGGACCAGTGCGGGCGGAGAAATCCTGTTTATCGAAACATCCAGAACAAAAGGGGAAGGGAAAGTTCAGATTACCGGTCAGTTGGGGGATGTGATGAAGGAGTCCGTGCAGATTGCATTGACTCTGGTTAAATCCATGTTCCCGGAGGAAGCAGAAATTTTGAATCAGTCGGATATACATATCCATGTGCCGGCAGGCGCTGTGCCAAAAGATGGTCCATCTGCCGGAATTACCATTGTGACAGCGTTGACATCCATGCTGAAAGAAAAAGGAATTTCACCGGAGTATGCCATGACAGGTGAAGTATCTTTGCGTGGCGGTGTGATGCCAATCGGCGGATTGCCGGAAAAACTGATGGCTGCACAGCGGGCAGGCATCCGGACCGTTTTTATTCCGTATGAAAACAGGGAGGATCTGGAAGATGTTGCAGATGAGGTGAAAGAAGATCTGACGATCATTCCGGTAAAACGGATAGAAGAAGTATTACAGAAAACAAATCTGATCTGATAACAAAAAAAGAGGAAATCAACAATCACAGGATAAAATATCCTGCGTGGAAATCGATTTCCTCTTTTTTATTTATGCAGACTATTCGGCAATACCGTTTTCTTCTGCTGTAACACTTTCAAAATGATTTTTCGTATCCATCTGGGAGGCAGCAATTTTGCGCTGTTCGAGTTTTTCTTTCTGACGATCTATTTTTTCATGATAATTCGCCTGCATATTTTTCACGACTTCCAGTACAAGTTGTTGCTGTTCTTCTGTCAGCAAAATGAAATAATCAAGAAAATCTTTCTGGGTATCATTTACCGGATACAGAAGTGTGCCTTCGTCCACAAAGAACTGCGATAATGTCATATCAAAAGAATCGCAGATATATTCCAGTGTGGCAATGGATGGAATGGTGTTTCGCTTCCTCATATTGGATATGGTAGAAGTAGACAGACCGGACAATTTGGAAAGCTGATAATCATTTAAGTGTTGTTTTCTCATAATCTCGTCAATACGTTTTAATACATCCATGATAAACCCTCCTGAAGTTATGTCCGAAATGATGACTGTATGTTATCGCTGGATACCTGTCATTTATATACATATATTACTCAGTTTTGAAGGAATAAAATAGCGTACATTCGTATAGAACTATTACTCATTTTAACGTATAACATATACAGAATCGGACTGTTTATATTTTTTTTATTTGACAAAAAATTAGCAAACAGGTAACATGAGTGCTAGAATATGTGTGAATTGGAGTTAAAATATAGGATCATTTCTATCAAAGAAATAAAACAATTCCGGCGAAAAAGGAGGATACAATGATGTACAATGAAAAAATGCTAGAATCATTTTCCAAAGAGTATGCAGAGCGTTGCCAGGTGACCGATAAGATTACGGCAGAGATGTTTGATGCAAACGGTGTTTTGCGTGGCTTACGCGATAAAAATGGAAACGGTGTAGTCGCCGGATTAACGAATATTTCTAAGATTGAAGCTTTCCGGATGGAAAACGGACAGAAAATCCCCTGCGATGGAAATCTGTGGTACCGCGGATATAATGTGATTGATCTGGTCAAAGGATTTGAGGGAAAACGCTGCGGATTTGAAGAGGTTGCCTATTTACTGTTGTTTGGTGAACTCCCTTCCGGGGAACAGCTGCACAACTTCTGTGAGGCGCTGGCAACAGCACGGCATCTGCCGACAAATTTTACGAGAGATGTCATTATGAAAGCACCGAGTGCAGATCTGATGAATTCCCTGACCAGAAGTGTACTGACACTGGCATCTTATGATGATGATATCCGTGATACCTCCCTGCAGAACGTACTGATGCAGTGTATGAAACTGATCAGTGAAATGCCGATGCTTGCAGTTTATGGATACCATGCTTATAATCATTATGTCTGTGATGAAAGTCTTTATATCCATCGTCCACAGCCAGATCTGTCTACAGCAGAAAATATTCTGCTTATGCTGCGGCCGGATAAGAAATATACAGAATTGGAAGCACAGGTACTGGATGCTGCCCTGGTGCTTCATATGGAACATGGCGGTGGAAATAATTCTACGTTTACTACCCGTGTAGTAACTTCTGCAGGATCCGACACTTATTCGGTTATTGCTGCGGCACTTTCTTCCCTGAAAGGTCCGAAACATGGCGGTGCCAATATCAAAGTAGTGGAAATGATGGCAGATCTGCGCAAAGAAGTTTCTGATTGGGAAGATGAGGAAGAAGTAAAAGAATATCTTGGAAAATTATTGGATAAACAGGCATTTGACCGGAAAGGCCTGATTTATGGAATGGGTCATGCCGTTTACTCTCTGTCTGATCCGAGAGCGCGGGTATTCAAGCATTTTGTAGAAGCACTTGCCATTGAGAAAGGCCGTCACAAAGATTTTGCATTGTATTCCATGATCGAACGTCTTGCACCGGAAGTAATTGCTGATAAACGCAAGATTTACAAAGGTGTAAGTGCAAATGTGGACTTTTACAGTGGATTTGTGTACAGTATGTTGGATATTCCGCTGGAGTTATATACGCCGATTTTTGCCATGGCAAGAATCGTCGGCTGGAGTGCACACCACATTGAGGAACTGGTAAACGCTGATAAGATTATCCGTCCGGCTTATAAGAGTATTATGGTGGAGCGGGATTACGTGCCGATGGATGAACGTTAAGATATACGAAGCGGAGACTTATTTTTCCGTTTGCTGCTGAAAAATATCACAAAGGAGTTTGCAAAATAAATGATAGATAAAAATCTCTTTCTGGAGACGTTACATGAAGTGGCTGAGATTGCTGCCACATCCAGTGAAAAAATCAAACCGGAGGAAGTACACCGTTACTTTGAGGGGATGGAACTTTCAGAGGAACAGGAAAAAATGGTTTACGAGTATCTGAATCTGCCGCCGGAGGCAAAGGCGGCCCGGCAGCCGGAGTGCGATAAGGCCGCAGAAGAGGAAGAACCTGAGGTAGAGACCATTGAGGTGTATTCGGACACAGACTCTGCATCCGGGATTCAGATTGGCGCTGACAGGGGATCAAAAGATACCATAGAAGAGGAGGAAGAGGATGCACTGCAGCCAAAAGATGTGGAGCAGCTTTCCGATTCTGTATATTATAAAATGTACCTGAACGATGTTAGAGAACGCGGTGAGGCAGATGAAGCAAAAATGCTGGAACTGTATACTGCAGTTCTGCAGGGAGATCAGAGTGTAGTCAATGCCATAGTGGATGGCTGGCTGATGCGTGTGATCCATATGGCTGGTATGTATGATGATGTACCGGTGAATATGGAAGATCTGATCCAGGAAGGAAATATGGCACTATGGATGGCACTCGGCGCATTGCCGGAGCTTGGCAGTGCACCGGAAGTAGACAAGTATCTGGAAGGACAGGTCATCGCAGGATTTGAGGCACATATCCGCGAGGTGACCGGAGATACCGACCAGGTGCAGGCGGTACTTGGAAAAGCAGCACTGCTGCATGAGGCACGCAAATATCTGGCAAAAGAAAATGCACAAGATCCGTCCATCCGGGAATTGAGTGAGTATACCCATATATCGCCGGAGGAAATACAAGATATACTGGCACTCCAGAAAGAAGTTGGCACTTCAGACGGAGCAAACTAAGGCAGCAGACTGGCAGAGATGTACAGAAGAATATGTCATACATTGCATGACGTGCATCTCGCAGCAAGAATGCCGGTGACATTCGTAAAAGAGTCCATATGGAATCAAGCGGGTTAATGACGCCCGGCTCAGATTCCATATGGACTCTTTTTTTCGTGCACTAAAGAAAAATTGGTTGCTATTTCCGGGGATTATGTTTCCTGCGGCAACAGATAATTCGTGAACAGTGGAATGACCGGATTCAGATTATCTTTTTTCCATACAGCGACGAGATGGAGCGGATCTGTCTTATAGAAAGGCAGCGAAAGTACTGCTGTATTGGAATTAGAGATGCAGTTTTCATCCAGTACTGAGAAACCGAGTCCGGCTTCCACTTTCAGAAGAAGATTCTGGATGGAAGTTGCATAAATGGTGTGAGCCGGTGTGAAACCGTGCCGCTCACAAAATTGTACAATATTGTTATAAGCCCCTCGGGAGATGGATGGATCAATAGCGATCATTGTTTCTGTACTCAGACGATCAAAATGCAGGTTATTCTGCTGCGCCAGCGGGTGTGAGCGGGAGATGACGCATTTCGGAGATGATTCGAAAAATACCTGATAGATGATGTCATCTGCCGGATAGTCCACGATATCAAAATCCAGAGTCAGGGCAATGTCAATACGGCCGTTGAGCATGGATTCCCGCAGTTCATGAAAATTGCCACTGATAATGTCGATGCGGATATTCGGATGATTTTCCCGGAGAAGATGCAGGGCATGGGGCAGAAAGTTCTCGGAACGCTGGGTTTCAATGACACCAAGGACAATGGAACCGTTTTCTCCAAGTTCTGCGTTGCGTGCTTTCTGTACGGCAGCTTCCCCGAGTTTCATCAGTTTGGAAAATTCTTCGTAGAGAATGGCACCGCTGGAAGTGAGACGGACATATTTTTTTGTGCGCACAAATAATTTCATACCCAGCTCTTCCTCCAGGTTTGAGACATTTCTGCTTAAAGAAGACTGGGCTACAAACAAATGATTGGCAGCCTCTGTAAAATTCAGGTATTCAGCTACATTTAAAAAACATTGAATCTGAAAGATGGTCATATTGTTCCTCCGCGAAGCATTGCAATTTCTTCTTTATAAGGTGGCAGGGTTTTCTTTGGATTGCCCGGATCCGGCAGATATGGTGTTTCCAGAATTTTCGGAACATCTGCAAAGTCCGGGTGATGCACGATATCGTACAGTGCATCAAAGCCAATTTCTCCCTGACCGATGTTGGCATGACGGTCCTTGTGGGCTCCACATGGATTTTTGCTGTCATTCATATGAAAGACAGCAATCTGATCTTTTCCGAGAATCCGGTCAAATTCTTCTATGACAGAATCAAAATTGTGTACGATATCATAACCGGCATCATGGGTGTGACAGGTGTCAAAGCAGACACGCAGCCGTTCCGGGTGTGAGACACCGTCGTAGATAGCAGCCAGTTCTTCAAAACTGCGGCCGATTTCCGATCCCTTTCCGGCCATGGTTTCCAGCGCGATGCAGCAGTCTGTATCTGCGGATGCATCCAGAACTTCATTCAGTCCCCGGATGATCTGCGCTGTTCCTGCTTCTACACCGGCTCCTACATGGGCACCCGGATGCAGAATCAGGATTTTGCTTTTCATGGCAGCGGTACGTTGTACTTCCAAAGTAAGAAAATTGACTGCCAGCTCAAACGTTTCCGGCTTTACGGTGTTGGCAAGATTGATGATGTAAGGGGCATGTACTACAAAACTGTCCATTCCATAGTGGTGCATGGCCTCCCAGCCAGCTTCAATATTCAGTTCTTCCACTGGCTTACGCCTGGTATTCTGCGGCGCACCGGTGTAAAGCATAAAGGTGTTAGCACCGTAGCCTGCAGCTTCCTTTACAGAATTTAAAAACATGTCTTTTCCGGACATGCTGACGTGTGAACCTATTTTTAACATATCGTTTTCCTCTTTTTTCGTTCGTTGCATATGTATCAAGTATAGTATAAAATGAGGAATTTTCCTAGCAAAAACTTTATTGTTTGAGCGACAATGAAGCACTTTTGACCTTGGCAAATGAGAAAAAATTGGTTACAATAAAAAGTACATCTGTGAATCTGTGGAAAAAGTCCGGATAGCAGTATTTTCTGATGATAAAAATACAGGAACATCTGGGGAACCGGTTCGATTTTACAGGACAAAGACAGAGGGAAAGACAGAGAGAGGACGAAAAAGGGATGCCGAAATTTGAGGTAGAATTAAAACGAGTTGTGGATGATTCTTATGAGATTGAAATCGGACACGGACTGGTGGATCAGGTTGCAGCCGATCTGAAACACGGGCTGGCAGGAAAGGTTCATAAATTTGCAATTATTACAGACAGCAATGTGGAACCTTTGTATGCACGACCACTGGAACAAAAGCTGGCAGAAGAAGGATTCCAGACGGATGTGTTTATCTTCCCGGCTGGGGAAAAGAGCAAGACGCGGCAGACAAAGGCGATGCTGGAGGATGCAATGCTGGAAAAAGGTTATCGCAGAGACTGCTGCATTCTGGCTGTTGGCGGTGGCGTAGTTACAGATCTGGCAGGATTTGTTGCAGGAACTTACGGCAGAGGTGTACCATTTATTAATTATGCTACCAGTCTTCTGGCGGCAGCAGATGCATCTGTGGGCGGCAAGACAGCAGTCGATACACCGCTGGCAACGAATCTGATCGGACTGATCAACCAGCCGCAGAAAGTATATCTGGATCTGGACACATGGAAGACATTGCCTGAACGTGAGATTTACAGCGGACTGGCAGAAACTATCAAGCACGCGTGTCTGGCAGATGCGGAATTTTTTGAATATCTGGAAGCACATATGGAGGAAATTCTTGCACTGGATCAGACTGCATGTGAGCATATCGCTGAGAAAAACTGCAGCATCAAATATCATGTAGTAATGAAGGATGAGCGTGAAACCGGTCTGCGGGAAGTTTTAAATCTCGGACATACGGTGGGACGCGCGGTGGAGACCGTCAGCGAATATTGTCTGCTGCATGGTGAGGCAGTCGCAATCGGACTGGCAGCAGAAGTGCGTTTGTCCCAGAAGATGGGCTATATGACAGATGCGCAGGCAGAGCGGGTGATCGCATTGCTCAAATGTGCAAAACTTCCGACAGAGATTCCGTCGTACATAGACCGGGAAAAACTGGTGAAAAAGCTTTATACCGATAAGAAGGTCCGGGATGGAAAACTGCGTTTCGTAGTGCAGAATGGGATTGGCGAAATTGTATGTTTTGGTGAAAATGTATATGCAACACCGGTTTCAGAAGAAACTGCCCGGGAGATTATTATGCAGTTATAATACCGGGAAGGTGTAAAACAGCAGTAATACTTCCAAAATGCTCCGCAGGTTGCGTGTGAGGCAAGTCGAATATATCAGATATGAGATGACGCCCATATTTATAGGTGATGACCAACAGGAATGCCGAGGGCATTCTTGAAGCTGGAAAAGGAGTACAGGAGCATAATAATTGGAGGCAGATTGATAGTATGAGATATGAACGAAAAAGAGAAGAAGGAACAGCTGTTTTTTATGAAGTGTTGGAACAGGGCAGAAAAGCAGCAGAATTTTTTTATGCAGTGAAACCGTGCCAGACAGGGCGGGGAAACTGTCAGTTCTGGATCGAACGGATTCATATGGAGCAGGACTATCTGGATTATTCCTATCTGGATGCTGTGCTGCAGTTTATCCAGTATAAATGCTGGTGCAGCGGATGTACGGCAATGTATACACGGATTAGTGCTGTGAATTTGATGGATATGGAACGCTATCGGCGTTACGGATTTTATGTGATAGCAGAGCAGATGTCAGAACAGAGACAGGGGAATTTTGTCTGCCATTATGTTCTAAAATACCCATTGCCCAGAGAATGGGAAGAGATAATGAATATAAAGGAGAGAAATATTTACTATGAAGGAAAGAGATAAATTTGGATCCCGTCTGGGATTCATACTGGTTTCAGCCGGGTGTGCGGTTGGACTTGGAAATGTATGGAAGTTCCCATACATTTGCGGACAGAATGGAGGTGCTGCGTTCATTCTGATCTATCTGGTGTTTTTGACAATTCTTGGACTGCCGATTCTGATCAGTGAGTTTGCAGTCGGACGAGGCAGCCGTTTCGGTGCAGCCAAAGCTTATGAAAAACTGGAACCGGAAGGCACAAAATGGCATCATTTCAAATGGTTTTCTATTTTCGGCAACTACCTGTTGATGATGTTTTACACAATGGTAGGCGGCTGGATGCTGTTTTATATTTACCGCAGTGCCAGCGGGACACTGGCATCTATGTCTACGGATGAAGTAGGAACAGCATTTTCTGACATGCTGGCTTCTCCCGGGGCAATGGTTGGTTGGATGATCCTGGCAGTTCTCATTGCATTTGGTATCTGTGCGCTTGGTCTGCAGGGCGGTATGGAGAAAATCATGAAAGTCATGATGAGTATACTGATCATTCTGATCGTTATCCTGGCGATTCATTCTCTGGTATTGCCAAATGCCATGGAAGGAGTAAAGTTTTATCTGGTTCCAAATCTGGATGCCATCAAAAGCCGTGGTCTGGGTGCCGTGGTATTTGATGCCATGACGCATGCATTTTTTACACTGAGTGTCGGCATTGGTGCGATGGAGATTTTCGGAAGTTACCAGAAACGGGAACATTCCCTTCCGGGTGAGGCGACGAATATCGTTATTCTGGATACGTTTGTGGCACTGATGGCAGGATTTATTATTATTCCGGCATGTTTCGCTTATGGTGTACAGCCGGATGCAGGTCCGTCTCTGCTGTTTATCACACTGCCGAACGTATTTAATAACATGGCAGGAGGAAGAATCTGGGGAACCTGCTTCTTTATCTTTATGTCATTTGCAGCATTGTCCACGATCATTGCGGTATTTGAAAATATCATATCCTTCTATATGGACATGGGTGGCTGGAGCAGAAAAAAAGCGGTAATCTTTAATATCGTACTGATCATTGCACTGTCACTCCCGGCGGTACTGGGCTTCAATCTGCTGTCTGGTTTCCAGCCAATGGGAGCAGGAAGTTCTGTGATGGATCTGGAAGATTTTCTGGTGTCTTATAATCTGCTTCCACTGGGAAGTATGATTTTTGTCCTGTTTTGTGTAAAGAAAAACGGATGGGGATGGGAGAATTTCCGCAAAGAGGCAAATGATGGAAAAGGACTGAAGATTTCCAATAAACTGCAATTTTATATGACCTATATTTTGCCGGCCATTATTGTTATTGTATATCTGAAAGGATATTATGACACCTTTGCCAAGATGGGACCGAAGGTTTTAGCAGGCTGGATGACATTTGCAGCAGTATTGCTGGCCATTATTTTTGGCTTGTCTTCTGTTAAGAAAAAAACAAAAAAGTAAACACATAAATGTATACCATTCAGAGTCATGACAGTTTTTTGCATGGCTCTGACTTATTTTGATAGTAGAAAGAAGGAATGAAGATGCGTGTATTTGAAAATCTGGAGCCAAAGGAAGTATTTTATTATTTTGAAGATATCTGCAGCATCCCACATGGATCAGGAAATACACAGAAAATCAGTGATTATTGCGTGAACTTTGCAAAAGAGCACGGGGTGAACTATCGGCAGGAAGAATGTGGTAACGTCGTCATATGGAAAGATGCCACTTCGGGATATGAGCAGGCAGACACGGTCATTTTGCAGGGGCATATGGATATGGTAGCAGTTAAAGATGCGGATTGTCCACTCGATTTGAAGAAAGATGGGCTGATTCCGGAGGTTGACGGAGCGTGGATACAGGCAAAAGGAAGCTCACTGGGAGGTGATGATGGTATTGCAGTAGCCTATGCGCTGGCTATTCTGGCAGCAGATGATATTCCACATCCGGCTCTGGAGGTAGTATTTACGGTCGGTGAGGAAGTCGGGCTGGTTGGAGCAACAGCTCTGGATACGTCTGATCTGAAAGGGAAAATTCTGATGAATATCGATTCTGAGGATGATGGTATCTTTCTGATTGGCTGTGCCGGTGCAGCTACAGTAGCATGCTGCCTTCCGGTGAAGAAGGAAACGGTGTACGGTCAGCAATATGTATGGCATACAGAGGGGCTGATGGGGGGTCATTCCGGTATGGAGATCAGCCGTGAGCGCGCTAATGCAAATAAAATCTTCGGCAGGTTTCTGGCAGAATGCATGGATGAAATTGGATTTTCTATAGTGTCGGTCAGTGGTGGAGAGAAGGATAATGCGATTGCAAAACAGTGCACTGCTCGGTTGGTTGTACCAGAAGAGAAGACGGCATCTTTTGAGGATGCGGTACAGACATTTGAGATAATGTTAAAAAGGGAGCATCATTTTACGGATCCACAGATGCATATCTATGTGGAAAAAGAATGTTGTGGAGAGACTGAGGTACTTACCGGGGAGATTGCACAGAAACTGATGTTTTTGCTGATCCATTTGCCGAATGGCGTACAGAAGCGCATTCCGGAAGTTCCGGACAGTGTACAGACATCCCTGAATATGGGAATCCTGGCACAGACAGAAGACGAAATTTCCATGACATTTTCCGTGCGGAGCAGCGTTACAAGTGAAAAAGAATGGTTGATGAAGCAGATGCAGCATCTGACAGGAAGCGTTGACGGCTACTGCAGAATTTCTGGCGTATATCCGGCCTGGGAGTATCAGCCGAATTCCAAAATCCGTCCACTGATGATTGAGACTTATGAAGAAATCACAGGCAAAAAGCCAGAAACAGCAGCAATCCATGCCGGTGTGGAGTGTGGTATCTTCTGCGAAAAAATGCCGGGGCTTGACTGTATTTCCTACGGTCCGCAGATAAACGATATTCATACAACGAGAGAACGGCTGAATATCGAATCTGTGAAGCGCAATTGGGAACTAACGCTGGCAGTGCTGGAAAAGTTAAAATAATTTATGGCTGATGTAAAGTAGTGAATGGATGATCAGATATTTTTTGTTATAGAAATGCTTGTTTTGTTATTTGCTTTTAAAAACATAAAAAACCTCAACATTATGTTGAGGTTTTTTAATGCGGAAGATGGGACTTGAACCCACACGATTGCAATAATCACAAGATCCTTAGTCTTGCTCGTCTGCCAGTTCCGACACTTCCGCATTTGCCATTATGTAGTTATTTCAAACGACTTGATTATAATAACAAAATAAGTATAAAATGTCAAGCTATATTTTTGAAAATAATCTAATAAAATATACCACTGATCATACGTAATACTGTTGAAGCTGAAACGAGGCAATTTTGTAATCCGAATTAGGTTAGTAAGTGGCCCTAGGTGATTTAACTTCCGATGTAGTTCACTCTAAGAAAGTAAAGACATCATCCCAGTATTCCTCGCCCAGTAGATACATTGCTTCTCCGTGACCTGCACCTGGGGCCGTGATTTTTTCTTTGTTATTACCAGGTTTTGCCTGATATAAAATATCCATCATTTCATATGGAATGAAATCGTCTGCGGTACCATGAATGAACAACATCGGCTTTTTGCAGTTTTTTACCTGATCCAGAGCGGATGCTTCCTTGAAGGAATAGCCGGCTTTGGTGCTGGCAAAGAGGTTAGCTGTATACATCAACGGGAATTCCGGCATACCAAAGCGGAGTTTTAATTCACTGGAAAAAATATCCCACACGCTGGTATAACCGCAGTCTTCTATAAAGGCAACTACCTGATCCGGGGTATCTTCACCAGCTGTCATCATGGTTGTGGCAGCACCCATGGAAATACCGTGAATAACGATTCTGGCATCGGAATCCTGAGCGACGATCCAGTTAATCCAGGAAAGGATATCCTTTCGGTCGAGCCAGCCCATGCCAAGGTAATTGCCATCTGTATCTCCACAGGCACGAAGATCTGGTGTCAATACCTGATAATTGTGAGCATAGTAGTGCTGAGCCAGGCTGGTTGCACCGAGATGGTCACCGCGGTAGCCATGCAGGGCAATTACCCAATCATGGGATTCGCCATTTGGATAATAAACACCATTGCAGTGAATATCATCTTCAGTTGTGATTTCAACCGTCTGTCCCAGATTTTCAGCAAGAAAAGCTTCGTTTGCTTCCTGCTGAGCAATTTTGCCTTCTGCGATTGTACGTTCTGTATCATCGGCTGTTTCCGGAATTTCCAGGGCAACGGTTCTGTTTCCACCGTCACCGGAACGACCAATGGAATAATTCACAAGATAATTTCCGGCAAAGAGTGAGATGAGAACGAGCAGAGCAATGAGAACTGCTACAAGTGTTAATATAACTTTTTTGACGCTTAGTTTTTTCTTCTTCAATATATTCATGTGTATAAAACCTTTCTGTATAAAAAATTTGATAATCAAACTATTATAATATACATGATTGATGAAATACATTCAAGAAAAAATATAAATATGGTAGAAGAGAGCTTCCTGAGAGTTTTTTTTCCATATCATTCATTGATGTGGTTGAAGTAAATAAAAAGAAAATATATTTGTGCCAAATGCGAAAAAAATGGCAAAAAATACATTGAAAATGTAAAATAATCACAAAAAAACACTCGGATATGTTATGCTGACTGTAAAAGTAATTGAAACTGACATGATTTTCCAGTGATAAAATCATGGAAATGATAAAAGAATTATTCAATTATACGGGAATTAATATAAAAAAGAACATAGGAATACATATGATGAGATGAATAAAATAATTATATTTATTGATTTAAGGGATTAATATAAGGCAGAAAAAATTGGTGATGGTGATTATGATGACGAGTATGATGATGTCTATGATTATTGGAAGATGCCATGTACTAATGCTGCATAGGAAGCGGCGATATGAATCTTGGGTTCCTACCTCCGGCCGCAAAAAAAGACCCCAACCAAAGTTTGAGGTCTTTTAATGCGGAAGATGGGACTTGAACCCACACGACTGCAATAGTCACAAGATCCTTAGTCTTGCTCGTCTGCCAGTTCCGACACTTCCGCATGCGTCGTATTAATTTGTTTCCGACAAGAAAGAATGATACCAAAAGGCGGGCATAATGTCAACAGTTTTGTGAAAAAAATATAAAAAACATATATTTCAAAAAATGCGAAAAAGGTGTTGACATTTAAATGGCGTTGTTGTATTATATGCTTTGTCAGCTGCGAGGCAGCAAAGCAAATTGATATGCAGGAATGGCGGAATTGGCAGACGCGCACGGTTCAGGTCCGTGTGACTATTGCAGTCATGAGGGTTCAAGTCCCTTTTCCTGCATTTTAATCAACGATGCAGCAGAACAACTTAATACGCAGGAATGGCGGAATTGGCAGACGCGCACGGTTCAGGTCCGTGTGACTATTGCAGTCATGAGGGTTCAAGTCCCTTTTCCTGCATCATGAAAATCAGCAGAGACGATCTGCTGATTTTTGCGTTATAATTATGGTGATCTAAATTTTGTATTTTGGCATGTCTTTTTTCAGTAAGCTATCGAATAAATTCTCCTGCAAGTACAATCATTCTTTCAATCCATGAAATGAACAAAGTATAACATAATGAACAAAGTGTAACATAATGATACAAATTTACAGTATTTGGGAAAAATATTTCTATATTTTTGTTTATCAAAGTAGTAAACTTGTTTTTATAAGATTTATATTGTTAATGAATGAAAACAGTTCAAGTTGGGGGCAGACAATGAAAACTACAAACATAAAAAGTGAATCTGGTAAAATATCTTTATGGGAAAAACTTAGCTACAGCGGCGGGGATGTGGCAAGCTGCATTACGTTTGGTGCAGTCAGTTCTTACCTTTCCTATTATTATACAGATATCGCAGGAATTTCCATTGCAGCAGTGGGCGTGATCTTTGGCGTGACAAGATTGTTGGAAGCACTGGTGAATTTCCTGACGGGCGTTGCTATTGATGGCAGTCATTTCAAAGGTGGTAAGGCAAAGCCGTTTATTTATGCAACTACAATCCCGCTGACAATTATGGTTATTCTGGTTTTTATGGTACCGGATCTGAGCGCACACGGGAAGGTGACGTTTGCGTTTATTACTTATTTATTATTCTGTATCTTGTATGCGGTCAACAACACTGGTTACGGCACATTGCTGTCGTTGCTGACCAGTGACGTGAAAGAACGGCGTGTGCTGAATAGTTTTAAAGTATTTGGAAGCGGAACAGGAAGTTTGCTGGTAAGTTTCCTGACGCTGCCATTGGTAGCACTGTGCGGCGTGCAGGGACGTTTCAGTTTTGCACCGGTGGCGGTAATCTATGGTGTGATCAATCTGGTGTTACTTGGAAATTGTAGTATTTCCTGTCGGGAACGTGTGCAGACAGACGGGGAAGCACGTATGAGTTTAAAGGAATCTCTGCACTGTGCGGCAAAAAGCCGGTCATGGATTTTGCTCTGTGTGATCGGAGCCTGTGTTATGGTTGTTATGATACTGCAGAACCAGAGCATTATGTATTACGCGAAATATATTTTGATGGATGAGAGCAGGGCAACATTAATTCTTACGATTTATACAATGACACAGCTTTTGGCGGCATTGTTTATGGATAAGATGCTGAATTGGCTTGGAAACAGAAACTGTATGCTGTTTGGATTTGGTGTTTTTCTGGTGTTGACAGTGGTTATGTTTGCATTTAGGAAAAATCTGATCTTATTCTGCATTTTTATGTTATTGGCAGGGCTTGGAAAAAGTATGGCAACCAGTCCATGTTATGCCATTTGTGCGGATACGGTAGATGAAGTAGAAGCGTTGACTGGAAAACGTCCGCAGGGGGTGATGACATCCTTTATGATGTGCACGATGAAAGCTGGGACTGCCATTGCCGGAGTGGTATTTTCAGTGGTGCTCCATGCAGGACATTATGCGGCAGAGACGGCGCAGCAAAGTCCGGAGGCAATTTGTGCCATTTACATGAATCTGTTTTGGCTACCGATGCTGATCGTGGCAGGATGCATGGTGCTGGCATTTTTCTTTAAGCGCCAGTCGATCCAAAAGTAAGCCTGCTGATTAAAAAACAAGAAGAAATTGCGGGGAAAATAAGAGACTAAGAGACAAAGATGGACTTCTCTTTTTAAACACTCTGTGCTATAATGTGACGACAAGTGACAAGACAGACAAAACAACGAAATTAAGTGTATTTGTCTATCCTATGAAAAACCATATCCTTATAGCGATATGAGAATAAAGGAGAGTAGTTTTATGAAAAAGATACTAAATCACATTTTTATTGATGGTTTGAGTGGAATGGCACTTGGGCTTTTTTCTACATTGATCATCGGAACAATCATTGGACAGATTGGAACTTTAGTTGGAAATGAGATTGGAACTTATCTGATTGCGGTTTCCAGTGTGGCAAAAACAGTGACCGGAGCAGGTATTGGTGTCGGTGTCGCTGCAAAGTTTAAACAGGGACCGCTTGTAACAGTTTCAGCTGCGGTAGCCGGTATGATCGGAGCGTTTCCGGCACTGGGAATGGAAAGTTTTGCATTGGGAAAAGCAGGAGAGCCTCTGGGAGCTTTTGTGGCAGCTCTGATCGGCATTGAGTGCGGCAGGCTGGTTGCAGGAAGAACAAAAATTGATATTATTTTGACGCCATTGGTATCTATCTGTACCGGCGCGGCAGCAGGATTTATTGTAGGACCGCCGATTTCTAATTTTATGAAATGGCTTGGAAACCTTGTAAATATTAACGTAGAGGCATCTCCGATTCTTGGAGGTATCGCAGTATCCGTTCTTATGGGAATGATTCTGACCTTACCGATCAGTTCTGCTGCACTTGGTGTTTCCATGGGACTGACAGGGCTTGCAGCAGGTGCAGCGACGATTGGATGTTGTTGTCAGATGGTAGGTTTTGCGGTAGCAAGTTATCGGGAAAACAAATTTGGCGGTTTTATTGCGCAGGGAATCGGAACATCCATGCTTCAGGTGCCAAATATTTTGCGAAGACCGTTGATCTGGCTTCCACCAATCATTTCCAGTGCGATTTTAGGACCGATTGCATCTGCAGTTTTACATATGGTAAGTACACCAATCGGATCTGGAATGGGTTCCGCAGGTTTTGTCGGACAGATCGCAGCTTATGGAGCAATGCTTGAAACAGGCATGTCTTCTAAAGTGGCACTGATTCAGATCATCATTATGCATTTTGTTTTGCCGGCAGTTGTGACACTGATCTTCTCAGAAGGAATGAGAAAAGCCGGATGGATCAAAGACGGTGACATGAAACTGGAAGTATAAAATCAAAGAATCTGAAAAATGGGAATGAGCAAGTAGCGAAAGCAGATTGCGAATGTCCGCTTTACAAACAGTATGGAGCATGCTTAAGTGAAAGTATATAGAATATCGAAGGATTGGTTGAACATTTTTACGGATTGTTATAAAGTAGTAGCAACACAAGTAAATGTTTGCTGGAGGTAGAATGGTATGGAAAACTTTGTATATGAAACACCCACGAAAGTTTATTTTGGAAAAGGTGAAGAACAAAACGTAGGAAAAATCATTGCCGGATTTACACCGAAGAAAGTGCTGGTTCATTTTGGCGGTCAGTCTGCCAGAAAAAGCGGACTGTTGGACCGCGTGGAAAAAGCGTTGGAAGCAGAAGGCATCGCTTATGTGGAACTTGGCGGTGTGACAGCCAATCCGGAACTGAAGCTGGTGAGGGAAGGAATCGCACTCTGTCAGCGGGAAGGCGTTGATTTTGTATTAGCCGTTGGTGGTGGTTCTGTACTGGATTCTTCTAAAGATATTGCAAACGGTGTGGCAAATCCGGATATTGACGTGTGGGATTTTTCGCTGGGAAAATGTGTACCACAGAAAACATTACATAAGGGAGCAATCCTGACACTGGCAGCAGCCGGTTCTGAAATGTCCAATTCCTGTGTTATTACAAATACGGAAACAAACGAAAAACGAGGCTATGGATGCAGCTGCAACCGTATGGATTTTGCTGTTGAAAATCCGGAACTGACCTATACGGTAAGTCCATATCAGACCGCCTGCGGTATCGTGGATATTGCAATGCATACGATTGAGCGTTATTTCTGCCCGGGCGAAGATACTTATCTGACGGATGCCATTGCAGAAGCAGTGATCAAAAATGTGATGAAAGCCGGAAAAGACTGTCTGGCAGATCCGGAAAATTATGAAGCGCGTGCAAATATGATGTGGGCATCTTCACTGGCTCATAATGGTCTGACAGGATGTGGACGAAAGACTCAGCTTGTTGTTCACCAATTAGAGCATGAGGTTTCCGGAATGTATACACAGGTGGCACACGGAGCTGGCTTGGCAGCACTCTGGTGCAGTTGGGCACGTTATGTATACAAGGCAAACATCAACCGCTGGTTACAGTATGCACAGAATGTATGGAATGTAGATGTGGATTTTGAACACCCGGAGAAAACCATTGAGACGGCCATTAACATGCAGGAAGCATTTTATGCATCTATTGGAATGCCAACAAATTTGAAAATGCTTGGTGTGAAAGAAACAGATTTGGAGATGCTGGCGTTTAAGTGCTCCAGAGGGAAAACACGTACACTGATCGGTTACAAAGAACTGGCATACGATGACATATTGGAAGTGTTCTGTATGGCGTATGATGTCTAAAAACTCAGTTAGTACGGAGTAAATGATGAATTTTATTGATTCTTATAAGAAGCTTGAAAAATTATGCAATGAGATGTACGGCGATAAGCATGGTGTCTCATTATATATTGATGAAATGATTAATACACCTGTTGGTTCGCGTTATGTTAAAAGTTGGAATGAGGATTTGAAGCAATTGAAACATTATCGTTGGGTGAGAAATCAAATTGTGCATGAACCGGGATGTACGGAAACAAACATGTGTAACCGTGATGATATACAATGGATAAATAATTTTTATACTCGGATGATGTCTACAAGTGATCCGCTGGCTTTATATCGAAAAACAATCAGGTCAAACAGAAAGACTCATTCATCATCAGGGGGTAAATCGGCATCGCGGCAGTGTGACGATTCACAACAAAAAGGAAAGCACAGTAGATTTTCACAGGAATCTCACAGGTGTGGAGTGTTCGTTTGGGGCACTATAATTGCAGTGATAGTTATATTCCTGTTTTTTAAAGTCATATTATAAATTTTTCTCAGAGATATATCGATATATTTTTATGACATTTTAGTACCTTGTCTATGGTTTTGAATGGACAAGGTATTTTTTTCGTTTTTACCTATTTTGTGTTTTAGGATAACATCTTTTGTAAAAAAATATTATGAAAATGGAAAATTCTGTAGTAAACGACAGGCTTTTTCCGTTATTATATATATAAGAGATAAATCACAATCTTTTTACTACGGATATCTGTAAATGGGTTTTCGAATCTTTGTTTAAAAGATTTCGAGAATGTATGTAAATAACGGGGAGGAAACGTTATGCTTTTGTTTTTAATCATGCTGGACAGCGATGAGGACCGGTCCAAATTTGTTCAGCTTTATCATAAATATCGTTATTTTTTGTGGTATTTGGCATGTGAAAGGCTACAGGATGACCATCTGGCAGAAGATGCAGTACAGGAGACATTTCTGGCACTGACGCATCACATAGACAAGGTTGGCTGTGTGGAATCTGCAGCAACGCGGAATTTTCTGGCAACAATTGTAAAAAATAAAGCAACGGATCTATGGAGAAAGCGTCAGGGAATCATGGAAGAGAAAGAGGCTTCCCCAAAACAGGAAGCAGAGGTTTTCGGTGAAGATGTGCTGGATCAGTATCTGGTGAAGGAAAGTTATGAACGCATTTTGCAGGCCATTCAGAAATTGGATGAGATTTATCGTGTGGTATTTGAGTTCAAATATTTGCATGAACTTTCCGACAGGGAGATTGCTGATCTGCTTGGCGTAACACCAAAAGTGGTGAATGTGCGGATTTTCCGGGCACGGAAAAAATTGCAAAATCTTCTGAGAGAGGAGTGATGGCACAGTGAACAGACGAAATCAGGGAAAATCAGAGAAAAGCGAGTATATTTATAAAAAACGAAAAAAAGTGCGGGGCGCAGATGAAGTACTAAAACGGGCATTGGCAGACTGCATGCAGGAAGAAACGAACCAGGTACAGAAAAAGCTGGAACGAGAAGGACAGCATGCATTTTCAAAGCCGTTTATTGAAAAAATGCAGTTTATTTTAAAACAGGGAAAACAGGCGGAAGAACAGCAGAAAAAGAAAGCACGTGGGCGGCGATGGACCCGTGTGGCAGCCGCATGCATTGTATGTGTGGTTGTGGCAGGCGGAAGCTGGGTCGGGCTGCGTGGAAATTTGAAAATGTCGCAGAAGGAATCCTCTGCTTTAACTGGCAAAACAGAAACGGCAAGCCAGGAGGAAAGCCCTGAAATGGGAAAGTCAGATTATGCTGATACAATAAGTGGAAACGTGGATGCTTCGGATACGCAGGAGAATGAATCTAATGTTTTAAATGAGGATAAGAAAGAAACAGAAAGCAGTCAGGATTCGGCGGGCACAGAGGAAGACGCATCAGCATCTACGGGGATGCTTGCACAGAATGTGGATATAAAAGTGCTGGAAGTGACACCAACATCCCTGAAAGTAAGATTGACAAATAACGGCGATGAAGATATTAGTTTTGGAGATGATTACGAAGGTATAGAAGTTTATGATGAGACGACAGATACATGGATGGAGTGTCAAAAGCAGTATGAAATCGCATGTTACGATATTTTACATTTTGTGAAGTCAGGGGATAAACAGAATTGGTTTGACTGGTATGTGGACTGGGCAAATGTATATGGTTCTCTTGGGGCAGGGCATTATCGCCTGCAGAAAAATATTTCCATTGGAAATATCGATGGTGGCGACCAGTATGTACAGCTAATTCAGATTGAATTTGATGTCAGATAACAGCTACAGCCAATTCAGATCGAATTTGATGTCAGATAACAGCTAGAGCCAATTCGGATCGAATTTGATGTCAGATAACAGCAGTGATTGCGGGAGGAGAAGAATTATGAGAGAAAAGAAAAAAGCGGGAAAATGTTCTGTTTTTGGAAAATGGATACTTTGTATGCTGTTAGTTGGATGTATGCTGTCCACAATCGGATGTGGAAAAAGCGCGCAGTCAAGTGCTGACAGCAGTGCCACAAATCACAGTGAAAGTGGTTTTGGAACTTTTCAGGCAGAAAGTCAGAAAAAAGTCAGTGCGGAAACAACGGCTGAAGGTGGTGTCACAGAAGCAACAGTAAATACAGACGATACCGTGGAACAAAGTGCACAGGACTCCGGAGAACAGGGAACGGATACGACCGGAACAGAATTTGAACAGGTGGAAGGGGTTAACACAGATCAGAAACTGATCAAAACGGTCAATATGTCAGCAGAGACTACCGAGTTTGATACATTGGTAGCGGATGTGCGGGCAAAGACTGAGAGTGCCGGCGGTTATGTGGAAAATTCCGATATTGGCGGAAACTATGGAATGGATATGACGCGGTATGCGTATCTGGTTCTGCGGATTCCGGCAGATCAGTTGGATAATTTTGTAAATGGATTAAAAGATACCACTAACGTACGGTCTTTCAGTGAGAACACGGAGGATGTCACGCTGCAGTATATCGATATGGACACACATATCAGAGCATTGCGGGAGGAACTGGATGCGTTATTTACTATGATGGAGCAGGCAGATTCTATGACGGATATCCTGTCCATTCAGTCCCAGATCACGGATGTCCGTTATGAGATTGAAAGCTATGAGTCCCAGCTTCGTGTATACGACAATCAGGTCAATTATAGTACGATATATCTGGATCTGTACGAGGTAACACGGGAAAGTTCGACTACCGGTAAAACGTTTGGTGATCGTGTGTATACCAGATGGAATGATAATCTGTATCGGATGGGGCAGGGATTTCAAAATTTCCTGATCGGTTTTTTGGGAGGTCTGCCGATCCTGGTTCCGGTTGTGATCGTGTGTGTGGCAGCTTTTATGGTAGTTCGCAGGATTTTGAGAAAGAGAAAAGACAGAAAAAAGGGGAAACAGAAATCAGATTCTGAAAAAATGTGATTACACTGAGTAAAGCCGACATTCTTGAAAATGGGAATCCGCCTTGCAGGATTCCCATTTTTATGGTAAAATAAAAAAACTTTGGTGAACAAATGTTCATTGCCAAGTATATCGTTGTGAAACAATGTGAACAAATTCAAGCCGAACGCACGTGAGACTTGATGCGTGATTCTGGTCAGCATAGGCTGACATATTCATCTCAGAATCACTGCGCATCCACGCGGAGCGTTTATCTCAGGCTGAGATAAAAAGACAAGGATAGCTGCCGAAAGAGAATCCGGAAGCACAGAAAAGAGTTCTGCTGCATGAAAATGGATATTTTGGCAGTTAATTTTTGGTTACAGCGAACCTGGTACACAAAAACAGTGTGTTTTCTTGATTCGTATGGGAACGGACTGATGATATGGAACCGGTGAATGATAGGAACGAATTACAATGGAAAGGGTGAGAGAATGGCAGATAAAGTAACATATGATGCGGGAAGTATTTCCGTGCTGGAAGGGCTGGAAGCAGTGCGCAAGCGTCCCGGTATGTACATCGGAAGTGTTTCACGTAAGGGTTTAAACCATCTGATCTATGAGATTGTGGATAATGCAGTGGATGAGCATCTGGCAGGAGCCTGCAGCGAGATTAAAGTGACGCTGGAAGCGGACGGTTCCTGTACAGTAGAGGATAATGGCCGTGGTATTCCGGTGGGAATGCATGAAAAAGGAGTTCCGGCGGCAAGACTTGTGTTTTCTACATTGCACGCAGGAGGAAAATTTGACGATTCTGTATATAAGACAAGCGGCGGATTGCATGGTGTGGGTTCTTCGGTTGTAAATGCACTGTCCACGTATCTGGATGTGCAGATCAGCCGGGACGGTGCGATCCATCATGACCGGTATGAGCGTGGTGTGGCAGTAGAACCGCTGGTGAATGGTTTGCTTCCGGTGATCGGAAAGACAAAAAAGACCGGAACAAAGATTAATTTTCTTCCGGATCCGGAGATTTTTGAAAAAACAAGATTCAAAGAGGATGAGGTAAAAAGCCGTCTGCATGAGACAGCATATCTGAATCCGAAGTTGACGATTATTTACGAAGATCTGCGTGGTGAGGAGCCGGAACACATTGTTTATCATGAAGAAGAAGGAATCATCGGATTTGTCCGTGATCTGAATAAAAAAGCAGAAGTATTGCATGACGTGGTTTATTTCAGGGGGGAGAGCGAAGGCATCACCGTGGAAGCTGCATTTCAGTATACCAATGAGTTTCATGAAAATATTCTTGGCTTCTGTAACAATATTTACAATGCGGAAGGCGGTACCCATATCACTGGATTCAAGACGATTTTTACAACGGTAATGAATCAGTACGCTCGCCAGCTTGGAATTTTAAAAGAAAAAGATGCAAATTTTACCGGTGCAGATGTGCGTAACGGTATGACCGCGGTTATTTCCATTAAGCATCCGGATCCGCGTTTTGAGGGACAGACCAAGACAAAACTGGATAATCAGGATGCCTCCCGTATTACAGCAAAAGTTACCGGTGACGAGATCCAGCTGTTTTTTGATAAAAATCTGGAGACCTTAAAAACAGTGCTTTCCTGTGCGGAAAAAGCAGCAAAGATTCGCAAGACAGAGGAAAAGGCAAAAACAAATCTGCTGACGAAACAGAAATTTTCTTTTGATTCCAACGGAAAACTGGCAAACTGCGAGAGCAGAGATGCTTCTAAGTGTGAAATATTTATCGTTGAGGGAGATTCTGCCGGTGGTTCGGCCAAAACAGCCCGCGACCGTAATTTTCAGGCGATTCTTCCGATTCGTGGAAAAATTTTGAATGTAGAAAAAGCAAGCATTGATAAAGTGTTGGCAAATGCAGAGATCAAGACCATGATCAATGCTTTCGGATGCGGATTTTCCGAAGGATATGGTAACGATTTTGATATTTCAAAACTGCGTTATGACAAGATTGTTATTATGGCGGATGCCGATGTGGATGGTGCGCATATTTCCACACTGCTTCTGACCTTATTCTATCGTTTTATGCCGGAACTGATCTTTGAAGGACATGTATACATTGCAATGCCACCACTTTATAAAGTGATTCCGTCCAAAGGAAAAGAAGAATATCTTTATGATGATACGGCCCTGGAGCGTTACCGCAGGACACACACCGGTAGTTTTACATTGCAGCGTTATAAAGGTCTGGGTGAGATGGATGCGGAGCAGCTTTGGGAGACTACACTGGATCCGGAGACGCGTATGCTGAAAAAAGTCGAGATCGAGGACGGACGAATGGCATCGGATGTGACAGAAATGCTGATGGGTACGGATGTACCGCCGCGAAAAGCGTTTATTTATGAGCATGCCAATGATGCAGAGCTGGATATCTAATAAGGAAAGTAATGTAAGTAAATGATATAATTATTCTATGAACGAATAGAGTAGAAAAATCCGGATCAGAAACAAAAGAGTATTAGTCTGATCCGGATCAGGATTTGCAGGTGAATCCTGAATAGTGATTGTAGGAGAAAAACATGGCAGAAAACAGAGAGCAGATCATCCGGACCGAGTATTCGGAGATCATGCAGAAATCATATATTGACTATGCAATGAGTGTTATCATTGCCAGAGCCTTGCCGGATGTGCGGGACGGATTAAAGCCGGTGCAGCGCAGAACTCTGTACGATATGCATGAACTGGGCATCCGTTATGACCGCCCGTATCGTAAGTGTGCGCGTATTGTCGGTGACACCATGGGTAAATATCATCCTCATGGTGACAGTTCCATTTACGGAGCCTTGGTCGTGATGGCGCAGGACTTCAAATACAGTATGCCGCTGGTGGATGGGCATGGAAACTTTGGATCCATAGAGGGTGATGGAGCCGCAGCAATGCGTTATACCGAGGCACGTCTGCAGAAAATCACACAGCAGGCATATCTGGCAGATTTAGATAAAGATGTGGTAGATTTTATCCCGAACTTTGATGCGACAGAGAAAGAACCTTCCGTACTTCCGGTAAAAGTACCGAACATTCTGATCAATGGTGCAGAAGGAATTGCGGTTGGTATGGCAACCAGCATACCACCGCATAACCTTGGTGAAGTCATTGACGGTGTGATTGCCTATATGAAAAATCCGGATATTACCACAGAAGAAATAATGGAATATATTCCGGGACCGGATTTTCCGACCGGTGGAATCGTTATTAATAAAGATGAGCTGGTTTCCATTTACGAATCCGGAAATGGAAAGATCAAACTGCGCGGAAAAGTAGAGATTGAGCCGATGAAGGGTGGAAAAGAACGTATCGTTATCACTGAGATTCCATACACCATGATCGGAGCAAATATCGGTAAATTCCTGAATGATGTATACAGTCTGGTTGAAACGAAAAAAACATCCGATATCGTGGATATTTCCAATCAGTCCTCTAAAGCAGGCATCCGTATTGTCATTGAACTGAAAAAAGGCGCTGATGCGCAGAATCTGTGTAACCTCTTATATAAGAAGACACGACTGGAAGATACTTTTGGCGTAAATATGCTGGCAGTAGCTAATGGAAAACCGGAAACTATGGGACTGGTATCTGTGATTCGCCACAACGTACAGTTCCAGTATGAACTTGCAACCCGCAAGTATACAACCCTGCTGAAAAAGGAACAGGATAAGTGTGAGATTCAGGAAGGTCTGATCAAGGCTTGCGATGTCATTGATCTGATCATCGAAATCCTGCGTGGAAGTAAAAATATCAAACAGGCGAAAAAGTGCCTGATCACCGGAGAAACAGAAGGAATCAAATTCAAGTCAAAACTTTCCGAAAAAACCGCTTCCATGCTTCATTTCTCTGAGCGTCAGGCTACCGCAATCCTGGAAATGCGTCTGTACAAGCTGATCGGACTCGAAATAGAAGCACTGATGGCAGAGCATGAGGAAACATTGAAAAATATTGCACGGTATGAGGAAATTCTTGGAAGCCGTTCGGTCATGGCTAAAGTCATTATCAGGGAACTGAAAGCATTGAAAAAAGAATTTGCACATCCGCGCCTGACTGTAATAGAAAACGGAAAAGCTGCTGTATACAAAGAAAAAGAGATTGAGGCAGTTCCGGTTGTATTGTTGATGGATCGTTTTGGATATGTAAAGACCGTGGACAATTCTGTTTACGAGCGCAACAAAGAAGCGGCAGACAGTGAAAATAAGCAGATTGTTCCTTGTATGAGTGACGGAAAAATCTGTCTGTTTACCGATGACGGGCAGCTGCATCTGGTAAAAGTGTCAGATATTCCATATGGTAAATTCCGCGATAAGGGAATCCCGGTGGATAATATCAGTAATTATGACAGCAGCACAGAAAATATTGTATACATTACAGCACTGGAATCTATCATGGACAAGAAGCTGCTTTTTGTGACAGAACAGTCTATGTGCAAACTGGTGGCAGGCAGCGAATTTGATGTTTCAAAACGAACTACTGCAGCTACAAAATTGCAGGAAGGAGACAAAATCCTGTATCTGGCAGTCGCAGAACTGGAGACAACATTAGTACTCCGGTCACAGAAAAACTATTTCCTTCACTTTGCAACCGAAGATATTCCGGAAAAGAAAAAAGGCGCTGTCGGTGTCCGGGGCATGCGGCTTGGTGATGGGGAACTGCTGACGGATGTATGGCAGCTGAACAATGAAAAAGAAGAGATTATTATGATAAAAGAGAAAGCCGTGCATCTGAACCGGCTAAGAATCGCGAACCGTGATACGCGTGGTGTGAAGAAGTAATATATAGCGAATTCGATACAACAATAGAAAAAAGTGTGTGTTTTATACTCGAGCATGTTGTAAATAAAATACCGATTTCTCGATGATGATGAGAAATCGGTATTTTTGCTGTGTAATGTGAAAAATATACTTTTGCTAACAGAAAAATTCCTGTGCAGCCCGTACGAGATATTCGGTATCTTTGACACCGGCTGTCTCATATGGTGAATGCATGGCCAGCTGAGGTAATCCGATATCCACTGTATTGAGTGCGACCTGTGTATTGGAAATATTGCCCAGGGTGGAGCCACCGGCGATATCAGAACGGTTGGTAAAGGTCTGAACCGGAACATCAGCCTGGTTACAGATATCACGAAACATAGCTGCTGATACGGCGTCTGTGCAGTACTTCTGGTTTGCATTGAATTTGAGGACGATGCCGCCATTCAGATAAGGCCGGTTGGTCGGGTCTGCCATATCGGTGTGGTTCGGATGGACCGCATGTGCATTATCTGCAGAGAACATCAGGCTGTTAGCCAGATGAATGCGATAATCCTCACAGTCGTAGCCTAATACTTCGTGGATCCGCTGCAGGGTATCACGTAAAAAAGTAGATGCAGCGCCCTGCTTGGTACCACTTCCCACTTCTTCGTTATCAAATACACAATGTAGAGCTAGATAATTGTTTTTTTCTCCGTACAAGAAGCCTTTCATGGATGAAAATGCACATTGTAGATCATCAAGCTGTGGAGCAGAGATGAATTCTTCATCAGCTCCCCAGATGCTGGCTGATTCTCTATTATATAAGAAGAGATCGTGTCCGAGAATGTCATCAGTGGATACATGAGCTGCGCCAGCAACTGTTTCCATAAAGGTGTCTTTTGCTGTACTCATGCCGTAGAGTGGAAGCATGTCTTTCTGCGCATTATATTTGTAGCCGCTGTTTACTTCACGATTCATATGGATGGCCAGGTTTGGAATCATGACCAGATCACGGTCTACATTGACCAGTCTGCTTTCGAGTGTTCCGGTAGATGGATTTTTGATGATGAGACGTCCGGCTACGGAAAGCGGACGGTCAAACCAAGGCGCAAAAATCATGCCGCCGTAGCGTTCTACATTGAGTTTGATATAGTGTTTTTCCACTTCCATTTCTGGATTTTCCTTAATTTTAAAGGAAGGAGAGTCACTGTGGCTAGCCATGATGCGCATACCGTGAAATCCATTTTCCGGAATAGAAAAAGCAATGATGGATGAGTCATTGCGTGTGATAAAATACTGTCCGCCGGCTTTCAGATTCCAGCGCTCATTTTCTGCCAGAGCGGTAAAACCATTTGCCAGAAACTCTTTTTTCATTGTGTCTACTGCATGAAAAGCAGATGGACTTGTCTTTATAAACTGTATTAATTCTGTTGCGATATTTGACTGCATAAACATTCACCTCGAATAATATAATTAGTAAAAAAGCATTAATAACGCTATGCATTATTGTATCATAAAACATCCATTTATGGAAAATGAAATTGCATCTGATTTGTTCTGAAAAATAGTGATTCTTGAAAAAATATAGAAAAAAATGGAAAAAACACATGGAATAATGACGAAAAGAATGACGTAATCAAAGATATAATGGTTGAATTTGCACAGAATAGATTGATAATTGCATAACAATCGTTGACAAGCCCGTTTTGCATATGCTAGTATAATGCCTAGACAATTTTTGCAGGCTTTTATAGTCGTGGCATCATTTTTAACATGAAATAAGAATGTATGGCATGAAATATGAAAGATGCAGGGATTGGCTATTCACAATGAAGTATGAATATAAGGACATACTTTATGACTATCGAAGGGAGAGTTAATACATCATGACTTGGACTATTATTATTCCAATCATCGGCATCATCGCTTTATTGGTTGCCGCAGGATTAGCTGCCAATGTAAAAAAACAGTCTGAAGGTACAGACCGTATGAAAGAAATTGCAGCAGCAATCCATGAAGGTGCTCGTGCGTTCTTATTCGCTGAGTACAAAATTCTTGCAATCATTATTGTCATTGTATTTGTGGCAGTAGGATTTGCAATTGGCTGGACAACAGCTTTATGTTTCTTAATCGGAGCGTTTTTCTCTATTATTGCAGGTTTCTGTGGTATGACAGTTGCTACAAGAGCAAACGTCAGAACTGCGAATGCTGCAAAAGAGAAAGGTATGGCAGCTGCTTTATCCGTTGCATTCCGTGGCGGTGCAGTTATGGGACTTTGTGTAGTTGGACTTGGTCTGTTTGGTGTCAGCATCATTTATGTACTGACAGGAAACTCATCCATCCTGTTCGGCTTCAGTCTTGGTGCTTCTTTCGTTGCTTTATTTGCCCGTGTTGGTGGCGGTATCTATACGAAAGCTGCTGACGTAGGAGCTGACCTTGTTGGTAAAGTAGAAGCTGGTATTCCGGAAGATGATCCTCGTAACCCTGCTGTTATCGCTGATAACGTAGGTGACAACGTAGGTGACGTTGCCGGTATGGGAGCTGACCTTTTTGAGTCATATGTAGGTTCTATCATTTCTGCAATCACACTTGGTATTGCAGCATCTACATCTTATATCGGAGCAGCAGGAACCATTGGAGCAGCTTTCTATCCGTTAGTACTTTCTGCAGTCGGAATCATCGCTTCTATCATCGGTATTTTCTTTGTACGTGGTAAAGATGGTGTTAATCCGCAGAAAGCGCTGAACACTGGTGAGAATGTTTCTTATGTGATCACAATCGTGCTCGCTGCAATTCTTTCCCACGTTATGCTTGGTTCTATGAAACCGTTTGTTGCAATCGTTGCAGGTCTGATTGTTGGTCTACTGATCGGTAAAATCACAGAGTGGTATACATCTGATCATTACAGACATGTACAGAAGATCGCAGATCAGTCTGAGACAGGCTCCGCTACAAACATCATCAGTGGTCTTGCAGTTGGTATGCAGTCCTGTGCATTACCGGTTGTTCTGATCGCAGTTGCAATTATCGTGGCTTTCATGATGGCTGGTGTATACGGTATCGCACTTGCAGCCGTAGGTATGCTTGCCACAACAGGAAGTACAGTAGCCGTTGATGCATACGGTCCGATCGCAGATAACGCTGGTGGTATCGCAGAGATGTCCGGTCTGGACGAGAGCGTTCGTGACATCACAGACTCTCTGGATTCTGTAGGTAACACAACAGCAGCTATCGGTAAAGGTTTTGCTATCGGTTCTGCAGCTCTGACAGCTCTTGCACTTTTCGTAAGTTATGCAGAAGCAGTTGATCTGATGGAGTCTGGTATCAGTATCCTGAACCCGGTTGTTATTGCTGGTCTGTTCATCGGTGCCATGTTACCATTCCTGTTCTCATCCATCACAATGGAAGCAGTTTCCAAAGCTGCTTACAAGATGATCGAAGAAGTTCGTCGTCAGTTTAGATCTGACAAAGGAATCCTTGAGGGAACAAGCAAACCGGATTACAAGACTTGCGTAGGTATTTCTACACAGGCATCCTTAAAAGAGATGATCGTTCCGGGTGTTCTGGCAATCATTGTTCCGATTGTCGTTGGTCTTCTGCTTGGTACAGAAGCTCTTGGCGGACTGCTTGCAGGTGCTCTGGTTACTGGTGTTATGATGGCTATCTTTATGGCTAACGCCGGTGGAGCATGGGATAACGCTAAGAAATTCATCGAGGGTGGAAATCATGGTGGAAAAGGAAGCGAGCCGCACAAAGCAGCCGTTGTTGGTGATACTGTAGGTGATCCGTTCAAGGATACATCAGGTCCTTCCATCAACATCCTGATTAAACTGATGACAATCGTGTCATTAGTATTCGCCCCACTGTTCTTACAGGTTGGTGGACTGTTAATTTTCTAAGATAAGAAAATAGATCGTTGACGAAGAATGTTCATATTTGTTTAATGAAATAAATATTGGATAAGAAGAGAGAACCTCCGGTTCCTGTTTCAGACAGGAATCGAAGGTTCTCTTTTTATTGTACAAAGCTATATAAAAAATAGCCGGGACGTTATTGTGAGTAGTTTACGAATTACTTTGGCAGATATATCAGAAAAGGCATGAAATTGGTAAAAATATATAGAAAATAAAATAATTGTAGAATCATATTGTGAGATAAAGATAAAAGTGATAGTATTACTATCATAAAAAGAAGGTGATAAATATATGAGTGGAGATAAAATAGTACTCAGCACAAGAGAACGACAGGCACAGCAGAAAAGAAAGCAGATTCTGACGGCATCGATGACCTTGTTTGAGAAAAAATGTATCGAAGACACTTCAATAGAAGAAATCGCGAAGCATGCCGGTGTGGGTGCTGCGACGGTATATCGTTATTTTTCTACGAAAATCGAACTGGTGATTGAGACTGCGGGACACTACTGGGAACAGGTAGCAGGAAAATATCTGACAGAGCTGGAAAGAGCGGAATCTGTTTCTTTAAAGAAGTGGAGCGGTTATCAGCGTTTGGAACAGATTTTACATATTTTCTGCCGGATTTTTGAAGAAGAGAACGCATTTTTGAAATTTTTACAGGAATTCGATGTGTTTGTAAAAAAATATGAGATTTCCCAAGAAGGTCTGTCTGATTACGAAGATGGCATTTTGAAGTTGAAACCATATGTGACAAATGCACTGGAAACAGGATTGGAAGATGGAAGTCTTGCTTTTGTCTGTTCAGTAGATGAAATGTATTTTTCACTGACCCATACACTGTTGTCATTGATGGAAAAACTGGCAGTGGGAGGAGATATTTTGACTTCTGATCGGATTGTGGAACGAAACGTACAGCTTCAGGTGATGACAGGAGTGATTTTGAGGGGATTACAGCAGAATTCTTTGGATAAAAAATAGAAGGAGACGGTATTATGAAAAAACTATCAACGGCAAAAATATGGCAGTTTGCAGCAGGTCAGTTTGGCTGGGCAATGTTGTCGGGAATTATTTCAAACTGGCTGGTATACTTTTATCAGCCGGATCAGGTAGCTATCAGTCAGGGACAGACGGTATTTATTCCGCAGGGACTGGTAGTCTTTGGAATCTTTACCATTATCGGGGGAATTACCGCGTTTGGACGGATTTTTGATGCGTTTACAGATCCGATGATCGCATCGTTATCTGACCGTTGTACATCGAAACATGGGCGAAGAATCCCATTTTTGAAATGGGCATCTTTGCCACTGGCACTTTCAACCGTGCTTGTATTCTGGTCACCGGTAAATAAAAACAGCCGAATTAACGCAGTATTTTTACTGGTCATGATTCTGGCATACTATTTATCAATTACGGCATATTGTACACCGTACAATGCGCTGATTCCGGAGCTTGGACATACGCAGCAGGAACGGCTGAATATTTCCACTGTGATTTCCTTTACATTTATTGCGGGAACAGCAGTTGCTTATCTGGCACCGACCATCTGGGGCATGTTTATTCCGGCATTTGGAAGAGTCGGTGCAATCCGTGTGACTTTTACGATTATGGCAGTGATTGCATTTATCTGCATGCTTGTTCCGGTGTTCTGTATCCGGGAAAAAGATTATGTCAATACGGTTCCGGCAAAAGAATCAGCATTTCGTTCTCTTGTGGAAACATTTAAAAATGGGGAATTTCGCAAATTTGTCGGATCAGATATTTTTTACTGGATTGCGTTGACAATGTTCCAGACAGGGCTTCCGTTTTTCGTTACCAGTCTGTTGCGTCTTCCGGAGACAATGACAACAATTTATTTTGTCGGAATGACTGCATTATCTCTGGTGTTTTACATACCGGTCAATAAGCTGACACCGAAGATCGGAAAGAAAAAGATGATTCTGTTTGCATTTGTGGTATTCAGTCTGGCTTATTTTTATACCGGTTTTATGGGGAAAATTTCTTTGATACCGGAAAACGTACAGGGACTGATTCTTATGGTTGTAGCAGCGCTGCCGATGGCAATTTTCGGAATTCTCCCGCAGGCAGTCGTTGCAGATATCGCACAGAGTGATGCTATAACTTCCGGAAGCAACCGGGAAGGCATGTTTTATGCAGCAAGAACCTTTGCATTTAAACTTGGGCAGAGCCTTTCCATGCTGATTTTTACAGCTGTTTCTACGATTGGAGCGGGAAACGGAACCGGTTATCGGATCGCAGCATTTGGAGCAGCAGTATTTTGCTGTGTTGGCGGTATTATTCTTGCGTTTTATAATGAAAAAAGAATTAACGGGATTATCAGCGGAAAGTAATTGTTTGTAACAGGGAAGGGCAAAAGACAGGATACGAAGGAATGACAATATGGAAATTATACAGGAAGTAAAATATGATGAGACTATGAAGACGACGGTAGAACCATATCTGAAACAACGATGCATAAGCGGATATACAGACAGTTATGATGCAGTCGGGAAACTGCATGTTTTACGTTACCAGGCAGACATGCCAAAAGGTGTGATTGTGATCTGTCATGGATTTACGGAATCCTATCCGAAATATGATGAAATGGTCTATTACTTTTTACAGGCCGGTTATCATGTGTGGCTGCCGGAACATTGCGGACATGGATGGAGTTATCGCCTGACGAAAGATTCTTCTCTGGTACATATTGATACATGGAAACGTTATATCAGAGATTTTCTGAAAATTTGTCAGATGGCAAAAAAAGAATATCCGAATTTGCCGTTAAACTTGTTTGCCCATTCGATGGGAGGGGCAATCGGAGCCATTGCAGTGTCCTGGAAGCCGGAGTGGTTTCAGCATGTGATTTTAAATTCTCCGATGATCCGACCACATACTGCAAATGTTCCGTGGGGAATTTCTGCGTCGGTGTCAACGCTCCAGTGCCTGATCGGAAAAGCAGAACATTATGTGCTTGGACAGAAACCATATGAAGCGAGTGAAACATTTGAGACAAGTGCATCTACATCAAAACCGAGATTTACCCGCTTTAACGAACGCAGAAAAGCGACAAAAGAGATGCAGACCTGTGCGGCATCTTACAGCTGGCTGTCGAATGCTGCAAAGATGAACACGTATCTGATGCGTCATGCGTGGAAAAAGTATACGGCACCGATGTTGATCATTCAGGCAGAACAGGACGATTATGTGTGGACAAGTCAAATACAGAAGTTTGCTGATAAGATTAAAAAACATGGTATAGCTGAATGTGAATACCTGTATCTGTCAGAAACAAAACATGAGACATACAGCAGCAATGATGAGACGATGGACAAGTATATCAATAAGATTTTAGCGTTTCTTCAGAAATAAAAGCTTGCCAGATTTTATGGTCGGTTATATACTGTTCTACATGTAATCGGATTCTGCACGTAAAAAAGGTATGGCAGATAACGGGCATAAAAGAAAAGATAAGGTGAAGGAGAAAAAGAAAATGGGGATTTTTGATCGATTTAAGGTTTTAACGGTAAATGATGCCATTAATGAGTCTAGAACAGATAAAAATGCAGTACTGATCGATATTCGTGCCAAAGATGTATATAAACGCGGGTATATCAGCGGAAGCATCAATATTCCAATGACGCAGTTAGAACTGATCGAAAAACGTGTTCCGGATAAGGAGAAAAAGATTTATATCGTTGGAAGCTATGATAATGAACCGAAAAAGGCAGCAAAAAAATTAAAGAAAATGGGATATGAAAATGCGATTCCAGGCGGAAGAATGGAAGAGCATGAAGGTCCATTGAAGAAAATGAAATAAAATATGAAATTTGGCGATTGACGCTTGTTAATCGAATGAATGCAGAAAAATAAATACGGCATAATATCAAAACAAATTGATATTATGCCGTATTTGCGTTATAATTAGCGAAATATGCAAAGGACGGTTGACTAATAATTTAGCGACATGTAAAGCGGATTGCGAATGTCCGCTTTACGAAAAACGATATGGTACAGAAATGGTAAATGATGGAAAAGAAAGAAATCAGAAAACAATACAAGATGCTGCGAAATAAAATGAGCGAGATGGAAGTAAAAGAAAAATCAGATCGAATCTGCCAGAACATCATCTCAAGTAATTTGTTTCAGCAGGCAGAAAGAATATTGGCGTATGCGCCACTTGGAAATGAAGTGGATATCCGTCCGGTGATAGAAGAAGGATGGCGGCAGCAGAAACGAATTGTGTTTCCAAAAGTATTTGGAGATACAATGCGATATTTTGAAATCAGCAGTTTTTCACAACTGAAGGAAGGTACATTTCATGTAATGGAACCGGTGGAGACAAATCCGGTGGACTGGGAAGAAGCTCTGGTGTTTGTGCCGGGAGTAGCTTTTGACCGTCAGGGTAACCGTATGGGATATGGCAAAGGCTACTATGACCGGTTTTTTGAAGGAAAAACAGATTGTGTAAAAGTAGGAGTAGCTTATGAACTGCAGGTGGCGGATCAACTGCCAACGGAAGAAAATGATCTGCCTGTGGAATATCTGGTGACAGAAAAAGGAGTATGGAAAAGACAATGAATTATATAGACGCAATGGATTTCCTGGAAGAAACAAAGAAATACGGCAGTCAGCTGGGGCTGACCAGTATTCAGAATCTGATGGCAGAACTTGGCAATATACAGGATAAAATCCCACTGGTACACATCGGTGGGACAAATGGAAAAGGTTCTGTGGGCGCTATGCTTTCCCAGGTCTTGACAGAAGCCGGATATCGCGTGGGCAGATTCTGTACGCCGGATGTATTTGTTTATGAAGATGAGTTTCAGATGAATGGCATAAATATAGAAAAAGGACGGCTGGCACAGCTTTTTACAAGGGTAAAAGCGGCCTGTGAAAAACTGGTGGCACAGGGAATGGCACATCCTACCCGGTTTGAAGTGGAAACCGCGGCAGCCTTTTTATGGTTTTATGAAGAAAACTGTGACATGGCATTGCTTGAAGTCGGAATGGGCGGTGCGACAGATGCAACCAATCTGATCAAAAAGCCACTGGTCAGCGTACTGACATCCATCAGTATGGATCATATCCGTTTTCTTGGGAATTCACTGGCAGAGATCGCAACTGTAAAAAGCGGCATAATCAAACCACAGGTGCCGGTAGTTACCATGCAGCAAAAGCCGGAGGCAATGGAAGTCATTAAGAAGAAAGCAGAAGAAATGCAGGCAGAGTTGATTGTTGCGGATATCACGCAGGTGCAGAACATAACGCAAAAAGATGGTCGGTATGCATTTGAATGGAAAGCACCAAGGAGAAATAGCAATGAGGTATGTATTGCACCGGATGCTGTAAAAAACAATATCCAGAAAGAAGAATCAGAAAAAGATTTTCTGTGTATTCCAGTTACACTTTCCCTCTGCGGTGCATTTCAGGTAGAAAATGCAGTCTGTGTGATAAATACATTGCGGATTCTACAGAAAAAGTATCCGAAAATCACAGAAACTGTGATTCAACAAGGACTTTCACATACCATTTGGCACGGTCGTATGGAACAAATCGGAACGGGACCGGATTTCTATCTGGATGGAGCGCATAATGAAGACGCAGTGCGTAAGTTGAGAAAAACACTGGACGAAAGTTTTTCGAACCGAAGAATCGTATATATTATGGGGGTTCTGGCTGACAAAGATTATGAAAAAATGATTACGATGATGTATCAGCCCGGAGATCGTGTATACACTGTGACACCTCAGAATCCCCGGGCGCTGGACGGTAAAGAACTGGAAAAGCAACTTTTCGGGCAAAATATTGATGCACAATATTGTGAAAATATTCAGGATGCGGTATTATATGCTTTGCAGGACGCGCAGAAAGAGGATATGATACTGGCTTTTGGATCACTGTCGTATCTGCGGGATGTGCGTAACGCATATGAGAGTGAAAAATAAATTTACTAAAAATAATTTGATGTGAGTTAATATCAGAACAGTTGCACAGAAATAGGAAAAGAAAGATTTATGAAATTTGCAGAAAAATTATTGAAACACCCGGAATTTTTGCAGTTGCAGAAACGTGTGCAGGAGATGGAACAGGACAGAATATACTGTCATCATGAACTGTCACATGCGCTGGATGTCTGCCGAATGGCATGGATGATGTATCTGGAAGATGAATATAAGACACATTTGAAAGATTATCGGCAAAAAAAGGAAGCAAAAGTAGAGGTCAGTGAACAGGAATACCGTGCTGAAATTGCAGGACAATATATAACAGATCTACAAACAGACGATGCTGACCATACGGAGAAACCATACCTGAGTGCAGATAACATGCTGGCTAAAAAAGATCAGTTTTACGTGACTGGTCTGTTGCATGATATTGGCAGAGTGGCACAGTATGAGACCGGGGAACATCACAGCGTTGCCGGTGTGCGGATTGCAGAAAAACTGCTGACAGAGATTGAATATCCGTCGGAATGGATGCGTGAGACTTTGCAGATTGTGGGTGTGCATCATGGGAGAGAAGAAACGGATGGCGAGCTTTCTAGGATGGAATACTATATTCGCCGGGCGGATCATCTTTCAAGAAACTGTTTTTTATGTGAAGCATCAGATTCCTGTAAATGGAAGAAAGAAGAACGTAATCAGACGATTTGCTGGTAAAAGTGTAGTGAAAAACGGAACGGTTTTGACATAAAAAACATATCCGGTATATAGAATAAATGGAAAAAAGCATACCGAATATAGCGTTTTAGAAGGAAAATAAAAAATGATAATAGGAAAGAAAAATTTTGACACAGACCATGAGACATATATAATGGGCATTTTGAATGTGACACCGGACTCATTCTCAGATGGCGGTAATTTTAATTGTCTGGATGCGGCACTGCGCCATACAGAGGAAATGTTGGCAGAAGGCGCTGATATTATCGATATTGGCGGAGAATCCACCCGTCCGGGGCATGTGCAAATTACAGATCAGGAAGAAATTGACCGTGTGACGCCGATCATTGAAGCGGTAAAATCCAGATTTGATGTACCGATTTCACTGGATACTTACAAAAGTGCAGTGGCAGAAGCAGGAATTGCAGCAGGTGCAGATCTGATCAATGATATCTGGGGATTAAAATATGATCCGAAGATGGCTGAAGTAATCGCTAAAGGCGATGTGGCATGCTGCCTGATGCACAACCGGGACAACAGCAATTATGCAGATTTCCTGAAGGAATGGTACGATGAAACTGCAGAGTGCGTGACACTGGCAAAAGCAGCCGGCATTGCGGATGATAAAATCATTCTGGATCCCGGGGTTGGTTTTGGAAAGACGTATGAGCAGAATCTGATCACCATCAAATATATGGACAAACTGAAAACACTTGGTTATCCGCTGCTTCTTGGAACATCGCGAAAATCGGTGATCGGACTGACACTCGATACACCTGTGACCGACCGTGTGCTGGGAACCGCTGTGACAACCGTATTTGCGGTACAGCAGGGCTATGCCTTTGTTCGTGTACATGATATCAAGGCAAATAAACAGGCAATTCAGATGACAAAAGCGATTATGGAGGCGTAATATGGATCGTATAAAAATACAGAATCTGGAAGTGTTCGGACACCATGGGGTGTTTTCCGAGGAAACAAAACTGGGACAGAAATTTCTGGTAAATGCAACAATGTACACAAATACGCGTGCAGCCGGTTATTCAGATGACCTGGAAAAATCTATCAACTATGGTGAAGTTTGTCATTTTATTACAGGTTACATGCAAAATCATACATTTAAACTGATTGAAGCGGTAGCAGAGCATATGGCACAGGCTATGCTGATGGAATATCCGCTTTTACAGAAACTGGATCTGGAGATTCGGAAACCATGGGCACCGATCGGATTGCCTCTGGAAAATGTATCGGTGGAGATCAGCCGCGGCTGGCATACAGTCTATCTCTCTGCAGGTTCAAATCTTGGAGAACGCCAGCAGTTTTTGCGGGCAGCAGTGAGACTTTTGCAGGAATGCAGTGAAATCCGCAATCTGAAAGTGTCAAAATTGATGGAGACAGCTCCGTATGGCTATACAGAGCAGCCTGCTTTTTTAAATGGTGCCATCGAACTTGAGACATTATTTACACCGCAGGAGTTGCTGATCGTCATTCACAAAATTGAGGCAGAACTTGGGCGGGAGCGTGTGATTCACTGGGGACCGCGCACCATCGATCTGGATATTGTATTTTATGATGATGAAATCGTGGCAGAGTCAGAACTGATCATTCCGCATATCGATATGCAGAACAGATTGTTTGTGTTGGAACCACTCTACATGCTTTGCCCGGGAAAGGTCCATCCGGTGTTGCATAAGACCGTTGCGCAGCTTCGTCAGGAACTGATCAGCAAGACACAGAATAAATGGAGTAATGAATGAAGAAGTATAAGTTTATTTTCTGGGATATGGATGGCACACTGGCGAATACTTATGAGGGTGTGACAAACTGTGTGAAATATGCCATGGAACCATACGGAATCCATCTGGAAGGAGAGGAGGAACTGCGGAAGTTTATCGGACCGCCGCTTCGTTTTTCTTTTACAACATATTGCGGACTCAGTGAGGAAGAAGCAGAAAAAGCAATTGTGCGCTATCGGGAGCGCTATATACCGATCGGAGTATATGAGTGTGAATTATTTGAAGGCGTACGTGAGACAATTCAGGCTTTCAAAGAAGCAGGATACATTCAGGTCATCACATCATCCAAGCCGGAGGCACAGTGCCGCCAGGTGCTGGAAAAATTTGATCTGCTGACAGAATTAGATGAAGTAGTCGGTGCCAGTCATGATGGCAGAATTGATACAAAAATTGAAGTATTGCAAGAAGCATTTCGACGGATGAAAGCGCAGTATGCGGATTTTTCCAAAGAACAAACAGTGCTGATCGGAGATACGCATTATGATGCGGATGGTGCAAAGGAAGGCGGTATTGACTGCATCGGAGTAGGCTATGGATTCGGAGGCGCAGAAGAAATGTGGAACGCAGGTGCTGTGGCCGTATATGAAGACCAGAAAGCATTGCGGGAAGCATTGGTATAAGTTATAATAGATAAGTTTTTATGTCTGTGTATAATTAATCAGAGATGAAAAATCAGAACGAAACTGAGTGAACTGTGGAATCGTTGACACGAGCCAAAAAATGAGGGAGGACGTCATGAAGCGAAAGGAAAAATTGCGGCAGATCGCAAAAGAGGCGAAATCTGTCCTTTGGGCAGTCATTGCAATTATCGTGTTCTGGATAGTTGCAGGGTTTGGAGTAAGCAAGTTACATATCACTATTTTCCATACTCCGTTATGGGCTGTCACAGGATGTATCGGCACATGGATATTTTCCATTATTGTCGTTGTATATCTGATGAAACGCGTATTTAAAGACTTTGATCTGGAGGAGGAAAATGCAGATGAATAAGAATATTCTGGCATTGATGCCGGTGTTTGTTTTTATGATCATTATGTTGATCGTAAGTATTTATGTGCGTCGGGCATCTGCAAAAAAAGCCTCCGAAGGCTTTGTAAAAGATTATTTTATCGGTTCCCGTAGTCTGGGAGGCTTTGTACTGGCGATGACCACCGTTGCAACTTACAGTTCGGTAAGTTCCTTTGTCGGCGGACCGGGACAGGCATGGAGCATTGGATTCGGATGGATCTATATGTCCGTCGTTCAGGTGACAGCGTTATTGTTGGTGCTTGGTATCCTTGGTAAAAAAATGGCGATGGTTTCACGAAAAATTGATGCAGTGACCATTATTGATGTGATCCGACATCGGTATCAGTCTGATGTGCTGGCAAATATTTCCGCAATTATCATCGTTATTTTTTTCGCGGCAACGATGGTTGCTCAGTTTGTAGGTGGTGCGAAATTATTTGAGGCAGTCACAGGATATTCTTATCTCACGGGTTTGATCGTATTCGGCCTGGTTGTTGTTATCTACACGACTGTCGGTGGATTTCGCGGCGTAGCGATTACAGATGCCATCTGTGCGGTAGTTATGCTGGCAGGTATGGTGATTTTGCTCATTGGCATTATCCGTCAGGGCGGCGGCTATGAGAACATTATGGAAAACATCGCGGCTACAAAACCTGAGATGCTGGAGCCATTATCCGGTGGAAATATGCCGGTGAGTCTGTACATTTCCCAGTGGATGCTGGTTGGTATCTTTACATTGGGATTACCGCAGTCAGCAGTGCGCTGTTTAAGCTACAAAGATACAAAATCGCTGCATCATGCGATTATTCTTGGTACCGTTGTTGTCGGCGCTATGAATATCGGCATGAACTTTATTGGTGTATTATCCGCAGGTGTTCTGACCGGAAATCTGTCAGACTATGGAAACAGTGTGGATAATATCATTCCGCTTGCTATTGCAGGTTCCTTAAAACCATTAGTGGCCGGAATCTGTATCATTGGACCAATCGCAGCATCCATTTCCACAATTTCATCTCTGCTGCTGAGCACGACATCTTCCATCGTAAAAGATGTGTATATGCATGAAAAAGAGAAAAAGGGACATGCAGTATCTGAAAAAACAACAACGATGCTCAGCCAGATCTGTACCTTGGTGATCGGACTTATTATTTTTGGAATTTCCATCAATCCGCCAAGTGTGATCTGGAAGATCAATATGTTTGCCTTTGGTGGACTGGAAAGTGCATTTTTCTGGATTTTCTTGCTTGGTATGTTCTGGAAAAAAGCAAACAAAGCCGGAGCAATCAGTGCAATCATCGGTGGCACGGTATGCTATTGTGTGACCATGTTCTTTGGATGGAAAATCGCGAATCTGCACCAGATTCTGATCGGCATCAGTGTATCACTGCTTTGCATGGTGATTGGTTCCGTAGTTGGCAAAAAAACTGACGATACAGTTTTAAAACTGTACTTCTGATTTCGTCCTTCACAATATTATATTTTAGCCAACATTTCCGAAAAAGAATAAATTGAATATGAAATTTGAAAAATTTACCTGTAATACATGAATTTGATTCTTACAGGTAAATTTTTTTATAAAGAAATACAAAGTGAAATTGTGCGATATAAAACAAAATGGACAGATAATTAAAATAATTTAGAAACAACAATATAATTAAAAAAGAATTATCTGACTATCTGACAATTAGAGGAAAAAAGTGGGTTTACAATTTAAAAAAAAAGCGGTATAGTATACCCAATCAATCAGTTTGCGTTAATACATGTAAAAAAGTGTATGTAACGGATTACAGAAAGGAAGATGTTATGAAACTTCATATGAACGAGAGCAACGCCAAGGCTGTCGGCATGTACGATCCAAGGTTCGAGCATGACAACTGCGGTATTGGTGCTGTGGTAAACATTAAAGGTGTGAAAACACATCAGACGGTTGAGAACGCATTAAAAATTGTTGAAAACTTAAAACATAGAGCTGGCAAAGACGCCGAAGGAAAAACTGGTGATGGAGTAGGTATTCTGTTACAGATATCTCACAGATTCTTCTCCAAAACCATGAAATCCCTCGGCGTCTTTTTAGGTGAAGAAAGAGATTACGGAATTGGTATGTTCTTCTTCCCACAGGACGAGTTAAAACGCAATCAGGCGAAAAAGATGTTTGAAGTCATCATTGAAAAAGAAGGGTTAGAGTTGCTGGCATGGAGAGAAGTACCGACGGATCCGACAGTCATTGGACAGAAAGCTGTAGACTGCATGCCATACATTATGCAGGCGTTTATCAAACGTCCGGATGATGTGGAAAAAGGTCTGGATTTTGACCGCCGCCTGTATGTGGCACGCCGTGTCTTTGAACAGTCTAACGACAATACCTATGTAGTATCTCTGTCAAGCAGAACGATTGTTTACAAAGGAATGTTCCTCGTAAACGAGCTGCGTTTGTTTTTCAAAGATCTGCAGGATCCGGATTATGAATCTGCCATTGCAATGGTTCATTCCAGATTCTCTACAAATACAAATCCGAGCTGGGAGCGTGCACATCCGAACCGCTTTATGGTACATAATGGTGAGATCAATACGATCAAGGGTAACTCCGATAAGATGCTGGCCCGCGAGGAGACCATGGAGTCCGAGCATCTGAAAGGTCAGTTATCCAAGGTGCTTCCGGTAGTCAATACATCTGGTTCCGATTCCGCAATGCTTGATAATACACTGGAGTTCCTGGTAATGAGTGGTATGGAACTTCCACTGGCAGTTATGATCACTATTCCGGAGCCGTGGGCAAACAATCATCTGATGAGTCAGAAGAAAAAAGATTTTTATCAGTATTATGCAACGATGATGGAGCCATGGGATGGCCCGGCATCCATCGTATTCAGTGACGGAGATATTATGGGAGCTGTCCTTGACCGCAATGGTCTGCGTCCGTCCCGTTATTACATTACAGATGATGATTATCTGATCCTTGCATCTGAAGTAGGTGTGCTGGATGTAGATCCGACAAAGGTTGTTACAAAAGACCGTCTGCGTCCGGGTAAAATGCTTTTGGTTGATACCGTCAAAGGCCGTGTCATCGATGATGATGAGCTGAAAGAATCTTATGCGGGCAAACGTCCTTATGGACAGTGGCTGGATGAATACCTGGTAGAATTGAAAGATCTGAAAATTCCGAATGTGCGTGTACCGCGTTACACCGGCGATGATCTGTACCGCATCCAGAAAGCCTTTGGCTATTCTTATGAGTCTGTAAAGACAGTCATGCTTCCGATGGCAAAAACCGGTGCGGAATCCACAGCAGCTATGGGTATTGATACACCGCTGGCTGTATTATCCGATGATCATCAGCCGCTGTTTAACTATTTCAAACAGCTGTTTGCACAGGTTACAAACCCGCCAATCGATGCTATCCGTGAGGAGATTGTCACATCCACAACAGTTTATGTTGGTGAAGATGGAAACATTCTGGAGGAAGAGCCGAAAAACTGTCAGGTACTGAAAATCAAAAATCCGATCCTGACAAATACAGACCTTCTGAAAATCAAACATATGAAAAAAGAAGGTTTCAAAGTTGGTGTTGTTCCGATTATTTATTATAAAAACACAAGTCTGGAGAAAGCCATTGACCGCCTGTTTGTAGAGGCAGACCGTGCATACCGTGACGGCACAAACATCCTGATCCTGTCCGATCGTGGCGTGGATGAGAACCATGTGGCAATTCCGTCACTGCTGGCAGTTTCTGCAATGCAGCAGCATTTGATCCAGACAAAGAAAAGAACTGCAGTGGCAATGATCCTGGAGAGTGGTGAGCCGCGTGAGATCCACCATTTTGCAACACTGCTTGGTTACGGTGCCTGTGCCATCAACCCATATCTGGCACAGGATACGATTGAGCAGCTGGTAGATGATCATTTGCTTGATAAAGATTATTATGCTGCGATCAATGATTACAACTCTGCAGTATTACATGGAATTGTAAAAATTGCTTCCAAGATGGGTATTTCCACAATCCAGTCCTATCAGGGATCCAAGATCTTTGAAGCTATCGGTATTGATCGAAGCGTCATTGATAAATATTTTACAGATACTGTCAGCAGAATCGGCGGCATTACGATTTCTGATATTGAAAATGATGTCAACGAGCTGCATTCCATGGCATTCGATCCGCTTGGATTGCAGACGGAGCTGACACTGGACAGCAAAGGACATCACAAGATGCGCAGCGGAGCACAGAAACATCTGTACAATCCACAGACGATCCATCTGCTGCAGGAGTCCACAAAACGAGGGGATTATGATTTATTTAAAGAGTATACAAAGCTGGTCAATAATGAGACCGACATTATGAATATCCGTGGAACGCTTGATTTCAAATATCCGAAGTCAGGTATTCCAATCGATGAAGTAGAAAGTGTTGACTCTATTGTGACAAGATTTAAAACAGGTGCGATGTCTTACGGTTCTATTTCACAGGAAGCTCATGAGACACTTGCCATCGCCATGAACCGGTTACATGGTAAATCCAATTCCGGTGAAGGTGGTGAGAGCCTGGAACGACTGGATACGGAGCGGTGCTCTGCTATCAAACAGGTTGCTTCCGGACGATTTGGTGTAACCAGCCGTTACCTTGTCAGCGCACAGGAAATTCAGATCAAAATGGCACAGGGCGCAAAACCGGGAGAAGGTGGACATTTACCGGGTAAAAAAGTATATCCGTGGATTGCAAAAACAAGACTTTCCACACCGGGTGTAAGTCTGATCTCACCGCCGCCTCATCACGATATTTATTCCATCGAGGATTTGGAACAGCTGATCTTTGACCTGAAAAATGCAAACACAAGAGCACGAATTTCTGTAAAACTGGTATCAGAAGCAGGTGTCGGAACTGTTGCAGCCGGTGTTGCAAAAGCCGGTGCACAGGTTATTCTGATCTCCGGTTATGACGGAGGAACCGGTGCCGCACCGAGAAGTTCTATACATAACGCAGGACTTCCTTGGGAGCTTGGTCTTGCTGAGACGCATCAGACATTGATCATGAACGGCTTGAGAAATAAAGTCCGCATTGAGACAGACGGAAAACTTATGAGTGGTCGAGATGTTGCTGTAGCGGCAATGCTTGGTGCAGAGGAATTCGGTTTTGCTACGGCTCCACTGGTAACGATGGGATGCGTCATGATGCGTGTCTGCAACCTGGATACATGTCCGGTTGGTATCGCTACACAGAATCCGGAACTGAGAAAACGTTTTGCCGGAAAACCGGAATATGTTATGAATTTCATGCGTTTTATCGCTCAGGAGCTTCGCGAATATATGGCAAAACTTGGTGTCCGCACGGTAGATGAGCTGGTTGGACGTTCTGATCTGCTGAAAGTACGTGACAACTTAACCGGTCACGCTGCAAAACTGGATCTGAAGAACATTCTGGAGAATCCGTTTGCAAGCTCAAAGGATAAAGTAATCTTTGATCCGAAAAAAGTATACGATTTCGAACTGCAGAAAACAGCCGATGAGAAAGTGCTGTTAAAACAGATGAAAACGGCACTTGAGCAGAAACAGAAACGAAGCATAGAAATCAATGTTTCTAATATCAACCGTTCCTTTGGTACCATTTTTGGTTCTGAAATTACAAGAAGATACAAAGATACACTGGAAGATGATACATACGTGGTAAAATGTAACGGAGCCGGTGGACAGAGTTTCGGAGCCTTCATTCCGAACGGCCTGACACTGGAGCTGGAAGGTGACAGCAATGATTACTTCGGAAAAGGACTTTCCGGTGGAAAACTGGTCGTATATCCGCCGAAAGGCATCAAATACCGTCAGGATGAAAACATTGTCATCGGTAACGTAGCACTTTACGGTGCAACCAGCGGAAAAGCATTTATCAACGGTGTGGCAGGAGAGCGTTTTGCAGTCAGAAACTCCGGTGCAATTGCAGTCGTTGAGGGTGTCGGCGATCACGGATGTGAGTATATGACCGGCGGACGCGTAGTTGTTATCGGAAAAACAGGCAAGAACTTCGCAGCAGGTATGAGCGGCGGTGTCGCATATGTACTGGATGAGGACAACGATCTGTATACAAGAACCAATAAAGAAATGGTATTTACCGAGGAATTGACCAACAAATACGATGTACAGGAATTAAAAGAACTGATTCAGGAACATGTCGCTTTGACCAATTCCGTAAAAGGAAAAGAAATTCTGGATAACTTCGGAGAATATCTGCCGAAATTCAAAAAAGTAGTGCCATATGATTATCATCATATGCTGACAACCATCGTACAGATGGAGGAAAAAGGCTACAACGTAGAGCAGGCTCAGATTGAAGCATTTTATGCAAATCTTGAGGCTCAGGCATAGAAATTTTACATGAGAAAACTTCACTTCTATAAAAAGATAGTTTTACGGAAGTGAAGCACTTATGGTGAATTATGATGAATTTCGGTAAAACAGGAGGATTAAAATGGGAAAACCAACAGGATTTATGGAATATGACCGAGAGGTAAGCAAAGCGCTTGAACCGAAAGAAAGAATCAAAAATTTTGATGAATTCCACATCCACCTCTCAAAGAAAAAACAGGAGATTCAGGGATCACGCTGCATGGCATGCGGCGTTCCCTTCTGTCAGTCAGGTATGACACTCATGGGCATGACCAGCGGTTGCCCGCTGCACAATCTGGTGCCGGAGTGGAATGATCTGATCTATATGGGAACATGGGAGCAGGCTTACGAGCGTCTGCACAAAACCAACAACTTCCCGGAATTTACATCCCGTGTCTGCCCGGCACTGTGTGAGGCTGCATGTACCTGTGGTCTGCATGATGATCCGGTCACTGTGCGGGATAATGAGTACGGAATTATTGAACATGCATATGAAAAAGGATATGCGAAGGCAAATCCGCCAAAAGTGCGTACAGGGAAAAAAGTGGCTGTCATCGGATCAGGCCCGGCTGGTCTGGCCGTAGCAGACCAGTTAAACCGCAGAGGTCATCTGGTAACCGTATATGAGCGCGATGACCGTGTGGGTGGACTGCTGATGTATGGCATTCCGAATATGAAACTGGAAAAACACATCATCGACCGCAAAATCAATGTGATGACCGAAGAAGGCATCAACTTTGTCACCGGAGTGAATGTGGGAAAAGACGAAAAAGCAGCAAAACTTATGAAAGAGTATGATGCCGTGGTACTTGCCTGCGGTGCCAAAAATCCGCGTGATATCAATGCACCGGGCAGAGATGCAAAAGGTATTTATTTTGCAGTGGATTTCCTGTCACAGACCACAAAGAGTCTGCTCGATTCCAATCTGAAAGATAAAAAATTTGTTTCTGCAAAGGGCAAAAAAGTTGTGATCATCGGTGGTGGTGACACCGGAAATGACTGTGTGGGAACAAGCATTCGTCATGGAGCAGTATCTGTAACACAGCTTGAGATGATGCCGAAAGCTCCGGATCAGCGTGCCGCGAACAATCCGTGGCCGGAGTGGCCAAAAATCTGCAAGACAGATTACGGTCAGGAAGAAGCTATTGCTGTATTCGGACATGATCCGCGAATCTATCAGACAACGGTAAAAGAGTTTCTGAAAGATAAAAACGGCAATCTCACAGGTCTGATCACTGTAAAACTGGAAGCGAAAAAAGATGAGAAAACCGGTCGTATGAACATGGTTCCGGTGGAAGGCAGTGAGCAGAAACTGGATGCAGATCTGGTACTTATCGCAGCAGGATTTCTTGGTACAGAGAAATATGTGGCAGATGCCTTTGGGGTGAAATTAAATGCCAGAACAAACGTAGAAACCGAAGAAGGCCGTTACAAGACTAATGTGAAAAAAGTCTTTACCGCAGGCGATATGCACAGAGGACAGTCACTGGTTGTATGGGCAATCCGTGAGGGACGCGAAGCAGCCAGAGAAGTGGATGAAAGCCTGATGGGATATTCTTATCTTTCGGTACAATAGTGTAGATGTGCAGTGATTTGTTATCATTGATGAACAATCCCTCTTTTTTATTATTTTGAAAAGTATATATGCGATTGCAGCTTAATATAAAAGAACTGTTGCATCATAGATGAATCTGTGATGCAGCAGTTCTTTATATCATATTAAAAACTTATTCCTCTAAACCTTATTCTTTGTATTTTCGTATAATAATCATATAACTTATAAACAATAAAACCGCTGCGCTGGTCCAGGCACAAATTTCCGCATAAAAAATTCCGTCTTCACCGATCAGTTTTGGTAACAATAATGCAACACTGACACGCATCACAAATTCTGCAATGCCACTGGCGAGAGGAATCAGGGTATTACCTAGACCCTGAATCGCCGAACGATATACATACAGCAGATACAGTACCCATAGAAAAATTGCCATAATAAACAAATATTTATATGCAATGTCTAACACCTGTCGGATCTGTTCCGGTTCGCCGGATACAAACAGTGACAATATATTGCGTCCGAATAACACCATCACACCTGAGATCACAACAGAAGTAAGCAATGCCATATAAGTTCCGCTATGCACACCTTTCCGGATTCTCTGATATTTCTTTGCACCAAGATTCTGGCCTACATAGGTTGTAATTGCATATCCGTATGAAACGGCAGCCATCTCTAAAACTCCATATAATTTGTTTGATGCTGTAAATCCAGCCACAAACAGGAATCCAAATCCATTGACTACATACTGTACTGTAAGCCCACCTATAGAGATGATCACATTTTGGATCGCAAGAGGAGTCGCCACTTTCAAAAGCCGCAGACTCATTGCCGGCTGTCTGTAGAAGTCCTGTTTTTCCAGTCGGATATCCGGAATTTTCCGTAACACCATCAGACAGTACAGGGCTGAAAATCCCTGTGCGATGACTGTCGCCACTGCTGCTCCGGCTACACCCCAGCCAAAAACTGCCACAAATAACAGGTCCAGTCCCACATTGATCAACGCTGCTACGGTCATTGCTATCAGTGGAGATCTGCTGTTACCCAGTGCTCGAAGAATCGCTGCAAATATATTATAAGCTGCTATGATCGGAATTCCGGCAAAGATCAGCCGAAGATATAGCATTGTCAGGTCAATGACATTATCCGGTGTCTGTAAAAACAAAAGAACATGATAAACTGCCCCTTCACTTACCGCAAGTACAATCACAGAAAGCAGTGCTGTCATGATATAGCTTTTCGCCACCGCGCATTTCAGATTTTCTTTTTCCCTTGCTCCATAAAACTGAGCTACCAGAATAGAAAAACCCTGTGTGATACCTGTCATGATACCGAACACCAGCCATACCAGCCAGTCTCCGGCGCCTACTGCCGCCAGTGCTTCAACCCCTACCACCTGTCCGACGATCATGGTATCTGCCATCGTATAAAACTGCTGAAAGATATTTCCAAGCATCAGTGGTATAGCAAAAGTAATGATCAGTTTTCCAGGTGATCCAGTGGTCATATTTTTTTCATTTGTTCCCATAAGAATCTCCTTTTTCTTTTCATCCTTGTCCGATTATTTTACATAGGACTCTGCCAAAACGCAATCCTCTATTGTATTATATGGCACATTGATATTTTTATCTACCACTTTTGGGTGACATCTTGTCACTTTGACTTGTTAATTGGATTTTTTATAGGGATAATTGTGGATTTGTAAAGAATGCTAATCAGGAGTTGTTGAATAAAGTAAAAAGAGTGAAAAATTAAAAAACTAAATTTATCGGAATGAGAAGTACTTGTTTATTATGATAAATTTGCTATGGCATAAGCGTTTTCAAGTTACGCAAGAAATATTGCAGTACTGTTTTCAGTAAACTATTATGTTGTAGATAAGGGAGCGGAGAAAACTTACCTTGGCAGCGATTGTTAGCTAACAAGGTAAGTTTTTTGGCTCCTTTTTAATATAGTGTTACGCTTTACTTCATCGAAACCTGTCCTTTATACTTATTATAAAGCTCTTTGATCTGTTCCAGCTCAGACGCAGTCAGCGTATCTTTTGCGTATTGTTTTAATCCGGCAGTATCGCCGCTGGTGATGTAGGAAGAGGCTTCCTTCATTGTATCTGCAGACATATGATTTGTAATGATTTGATCTACGGTTGCACGGTCTGTGTCGCTCATAGCATCAAGAATTTCCTGGGCATTGACGCCTGCGATGGCAGATGTATCGGATGTGATTTGTGACTCCAGAAGTTTTTCAGCTACAATTCCGGTGGCTTTTGTTTTTATTTTTGGTAAGGCAACAAAATAGCTAACCAGTAAAATAATCACGATAGCAAACAGAAAAACAATAAATTTTTGAAAACGGTGCCGTTTATGTGGATATGCCATAATGTAACCTCCTCTTAATGTCGGTGAGAAAATGCAATGATTCTGAGAAGAATGTAATAGACTACGTTGACCAGAATCATGTATCAAGTCTCATGTGTTGTCGATTTTACCTGTTTCTACTTATTATAGCATGTACGATGTGACGAAACTGCGAATTCAAAGAATATTAAGGAAATCTTCAAAATAAAGGAAAGATTTTTCATCTGGAAAAAGTGCTTTATGCCTTACCCTGAATATTTGCATTTGTATGTAAAAACCGTTATAATCAGAAAACAGGAAAAATGAGGTAAGAAGAAAGGAACACATACATATATGGCAGCGATTTTTTTTGATATTGACGGGACTTTATGGGACAGGGACAATAACATTCCACAGAGCACAAAAGAAGCAATTCATCAGCTTCAGGAGAACGGACATCAGACCTTCCTCTGCAGTGGAAGGACACGCGTGTTTATCAACAGTGAAGAGCTGCTCGGTATGGGATTTGACGGCATTGTCTGCGGTTGTGGCACCTTTATAGAATATAAAGGAAAAGAAATGCTGTACAAAGAGATTGACCGGGAATTATTGAAAAAGGCAGTACAGGTATTTTATGATTATGATATTGCCATGGTTATGGAAGGCCGCCATATGCTGTACATGGATGCAGACAAGATCAGCAGAGATGCATACGGAAGATATCTGCTGGAGGTTATGAAAGACTGTATGTTGCCGATTCAAGGGCATGAGGAACAGTGGGAAGCAAGTAAGTTTTCTGTTTTAATCCATGATCGGGATTATCCGGCGGTGATCGAATTATTAAAGGATGATTATGATTTTATGGTTCACGGGGATGTGGCCATGGAAGTAGTACCAAAAGGATACAGCAAAGCGAGCGGAATTGCTTTTGTATGCGAAAAACTGGGAATTGATGTAAAGGATACCTATGCATTCGGTGACAGTGCCAATGATGTAGACATGCTGGAGTTTGCCGGTGTGGGAGTTGCGATGGGGGACGGAACGGATGTGGCCAAAGAGCATGCGGATTATGTAACCAGGGGGTTGCATGAAGACGGTATTTATCATGCACTGAAGCATTTTGCATTGATTTAAAAAATGAAAAAGTGAGAAAAAGTAAGAAAAAAAGAGTATATATGAGAAAAGTGGAAAAAATACACATATATATATGAAATTATTTAGTTGCGATTCAGGTGCAAAAAAACTATTATATGACTATCGGTTAGCACTCAGAAGAAATGAGTGCTAATAAAACAAAAGAAAGCATAGAACTTATATATAGAATAAGGAGGAATCACATCATGAAATTAGTACCATTAGGTGACAGAGTTGTATTAAAACAGGTAGAGGCAGAAGAGACCACAAAATCCGGTCTGATCCTTACAACAAGTGCACAGGAGAAACCACAGGAAGCAGAAGTAATCGCTGTAGGACCTGGCGGAATGGTAGATGGTAAAGAAGTAACCATGCAGGTAAAACCGGGTGATAAAGTTATTTATTCTAAATATGCAGGTAACGAAGTAAAATTAGAGGGTGAGGAGTACATCATCGTAAGACAGAATGACATCCTTGCTGTAGTAGAGTAATAAAATTGAAGGAGGAAAATTATCATGGCAAAAGAATTAAAATATGGATCAGAGGCAAGAAAAGCGCTGGAAGCTGGTGTAGATAAATTAGCAGATACCGTTCGTGTTACATTAGGACCGAAAGGAAGAAACGTAGTTCTGGATAAATCTTTTGGTGCTCCACTGATCACAAATGACGGTGTTACAATCGCAAAAGATATTGAGCTTGAGGATGCATTTGAGAACATGGGTGCACAGCTTGTAAAAGAAGCAGCTACAAAGACAAATGATGTAGCTGGTGATGGTACAACAACCGCTACCGTTCTCGCTCAGGCAATGATCAAAGAGGGAATGAAAAACCTGGAAGCAGGTGCAAACCCAATCGTTATGAGAAGAGGTATGAAGAAAGCAACTGAGGCTGCTGTAGAAGCAATCGCAGCTATGAGCCAGAAAGTTGACGGAAAGAACCATATCGCGAAAGTTGCAGCAATCTCCGCTGGCGACGAGACAGTAGGAAATATGGTAGCAGATGCTATGGAGAAAGTTTCCGCAGACGGTGTTATCACGATCGAAGAGTCCAAGACAATGCAGACAGAGTTAGACTTAGTAGAAGGTATGCAGTTTGACCGTGGATATATTTCTGCATACATGGCAACTGATATGGATAAAATGGAAGCAAACCTGGATGAGCCATACATCTTGATCACAGATAAGAAGATCACAAACATTCAGGAGATTTTACCACTGTTAGAGCAGATCTTACAGACAGGTAAAAAATTATTAATCATCGCTGAGGATATCGAGGGTGATGCATTAACAAACCTGATCGTAAACAAATTACGTGGAACAATCACTGTTGTCGGCGTAAAAGCACCGGGATATGGTGACAGAAGAAAAGCAATGCTGCAGGATATCGCAATCCTGACAGGTGGTACTGTAATTTCTTCCGAACTTGGTCTGGAATTAAAAGATGTAACATTAGATCAGCTTGGTCAGGCAAAATCTGTTAAAGTTCAGAAAGAGAACACAATCATCGTTGACGGTGAGGGTGATTCTGAGGCAATTAAAGCAAGAGTTGCTCAGATCCGTGCAGAGATTGAGACAACTACATCTGATTTCGACCGTGAGAAACTGCAGGAGAGACTTGCGAAGATGGCAGGCGGCGTAGCAGTGATTCGTGTAGGTGCAGCTACAGAAGCAGAGATGAAAGAAAGCAAACTGCGTATGGAAGACGCTCTGGCAGCTACAAAAGCAGCAGTAGAGGAAGGAATCATTGCAGGTGGCGGATCTGCATACATCCATGCAACAAAAGAGGTTGCAAAACTTGCTGAGACACTGGAAGGTGATGAGAAGACAGGAGCAAAAGTAATCCTGAAAGCTCTGGAAGCTCCGTTATTCTACATTTCCGCAAATGCAGGTCTTGAAGGTGCTGTCATCATCAACAAAGTTCGTGAGAGCGAGCCGGGTGTCGGATTTGATGCAGCAAAAGAAGAGTATGTAAACATGGTAGATGCAGGAATCCTTGATCCTGTAAAAGTAACAAGAAGTGCATTACAGAACGCAACAAGCGTTGCTTCTACATTATTGACAACAGAGTCTGTTGTAGCAGACATCAAAGAGCCAGCTCCGGCAATGCCGGCAGGTGGTGCACCGGGAATGGGAATGATGTAATTCAACAGCTCACATATGCCCTGACAAAAAAGCCGTCCGCATGCTTGCATGTGGGACGGCTTTTTGGATCTCTTTTTCACAACATATCGTTTAGCCAATTATATCGGCGAGCGGACAGATCTGTACGTCATTTTCAGTAAGTACTTTACGGATTTTTTCTACAAAAAGCAATGCTTTTTCGCCATCTCCGTGTACACATACAGAATCTGCCTGAATCGGAATATCTTTTCCGGTGACAGCAGTGACAACGCCTTCTTTTACCATACGGATGACACGGGCAATTGCCTCATCTTCATCTGTGATCATGGCGCCTTCTTTGCGACGGTTTACTAACGTACCATCTTCTTCATATCCGCGGTCAGCAAATACTTCACTGGCTGCTTTTAAGCCACAGTCTTTTGCCGCACGGATCATTTCGCTTCCGGATAATCCCATAACAATAATTTCAGGATCATAATCACGGATCGCTTCGCAGATCGCCAGAGAAAGGGCATAATCTTTGGCAGCCATGTTGTACAAGGCTCCATGTGGTTTGACGTGCTGCAGACGCATTCCGTTTGCCTGACACATGCCTCCAAGAGCACTGATCTGATACAGCGTATAAGCTTTTGCTTCTGCTGGGGAAATTGCCATATTTCTGCGGCCAAATCCCATCAGATCCGGAAGTCCCGGATGCGCTCCGATCTTGATGCCAGCCTCTTTGGTGCGGGCAATGGATTCCAGCATTACGACAGGATCGGATGCATGATATCCGCAGGCAATATTTGCAGAGGAAATAAGGGGAATGATTTTTTCATCCATTCCAATGGTATAGCGGCCGAAGCTTTCGCCCAGATCACTATTTAAATCTACCTGATACATGGTAAAGACCTCTCTTTCTGATTAAAAATCATGCTTTACATTTGTGGATTTATCAGTCCAGACGCAAAATCCGTTCAATAAAGCCGGTGTCGGCTTTTCCTTCACAGAACTCTGGATTTTTCAGAATACGATACTGGAAATCCAGGTTGGTTTCCACACCCATGATAAGCATTTCATCCAATGCAGAACGCATTTTCTGCAGGGCAGCTTTACGATCCGGTGCATGTACAATAACTTTGGCAATCATGGAATCGTATTCGGAAGGAATGCGGTAACCGGTGTAAAGGGCGGTGTCCACACGGACGCCGTTTCCTGCCGGCAGGTGCAGATGTTTAACTACACCGGGACTTGGCATAAAGTTTTTCTCCGGAATTTCCGCATTGATGCGGCATTCGATGGCATGTCCCTTTGGTGTGACATCATTCTGGGAAAAACTTAACGGTTCTCCCATAGCTACGCGAATCTGTTCAATGATCAGATCGGTACCGGTGACCATTTCTGTGACACCGTGCTCTACCTGAATTCGGGTGTTCATTTCCATGAAATAGTAAGTGCCTTTCGGATCTACGATAAATTCGACAGTTCCGGCATTTGTATAATTCACTGCTTTGGCTGCAAGAATTGCGTCATGATTCATGGAAGCACGCATTTTTTCTGTGATGGCAGGAGATGGAGATTCTTCGATCAGCTTCTGATGATTTCGCTGTACCGAGCAGTCACGTTCTCCAAGTGCAACTACGTTTCCGAAATTGTCTGCCATGATCTGAATTTCCACATGGCGCGGATTTTCAATATATTTTTCGATGTACATTGTATCATCGCCAAACGCATTTGCAGATTCCCGTTGTGCCATGTTGAAATGAAATTCAAACTCGTCTTTGGACTGTGCCACGCGCATACCTTTTCCACCGCCGCCGGAGGATGCTTTGATCATTACCGGATAACCGATCTCATCCGCAAATTTTTCACCGGTTTCAGCATCATAGACTGGTTCTCTTGTGCCGGGAACGACAGGGACTTTGGCATCCATCATGGTCTGGCGGGCATGGGATTTATTTCCCATACTGTTGATGACTTCTGCAGTCGGACCGATAAATGCGATACCATATTCGTTGCAGAGACGGACAAAATCTGCATTTTCAGATAAAAATCCAAATCCCGGGTGGATGGCATCAGCACCGACATTGCGGGCTGCTGTGATAATGCGTTCCATATTCAGGTAATTGTTGCGGGCAGGACCTTCTCCAATGCAGACACGCTGATCCGCAAGTTGTACATGAAGACTGTTTTGATCTTCTTTGGAATATACAGCAACGCTGCGGATTCCCATGTTTCGGCAGGCGCGGATAATGCGGACTGCGATTTCTCCACGATTTGCGATTAATATTTTGTGAAACATCAGCAGGCCTCCTTAGTCATCCAGTTTCTTTACCTTAAACAGTGGCTGGCCATATTCGATTTTCTGTTCATTGCTGACCAGTACTGCTTCGATTTCACAGTCAAAATCACTTTCAATTTCGTTCATCAGTTTCATAGCTTCCAGAATACATACAGTCTGGCCGGCTTTGACTCTGTCACCGACTTTTACGAAGGCTTTTGCTTCCGGTGACGGAGCAGAGTAGAAAGTGCCGACAATCGGAGATGTGATGTAAGTTTCATCTTCGGCTTCTTCTTCTGCCTGGGCAGCAGGTGCTGTCTGCGCGATGGTGATTGCGGCTTCTCCCGGAACACCAGCAGTTCCGCGGCGGCTCATTTTGATCTTTGTATCGCCTTCCTGGATGGAAAACTCCAGCATGGAAGAATTTTCAATAATCTGTACAAGTTTTTCAATCTGTTGTAAATCCATGATAATTTGTTACTCCTTTAATTATTCAGTAGTTAGTCCTGGAACAGCTTTGTCAGGCGCTTAGCTACCAGCCTGCAGTCCAGTACCTCCTTACATGGCTGATAAATTTGTTTGCGGAATTCCTGCAGTTCGTGCAGTTCATCCTGCATCAATTGCTGGGCTTCTTCCACAGTAACTGCCTGAAACCGTACTTTGTGGTCTGTTTTCCGCTGAACCAGTTTTGGAATATCCACGGAAATGACAGTGGCAATTTTGGCATATCCTCCGGTGGTCTGGCGGTCAGAAAGCAGAATGATCGGTTTTCCGTGGCTTGGTACCTGAACGGAACCAAAGGCAATTCCATCGGAAATAATATCCGATGTCGTTTTGTAGGCAATAAAAGGCCCTTCCAGACGGCATCCCATGCGGTCAAATTCGCTGGTTACAGTATATTCTGATTCCAGGAATGTTTTTCGCCCTGCAGTGGTAAAAGATTTATCCTGTGGTCCCATGATGACACGTAAAGTCACCTCATCCTGGTCAAATTCATCCAGATCCAGGGTGCGGGACAGGTAATACGGTAGATATCTTCGCTTGATACGGAAACCGACATAATCTCCGTCCATCAGGCGGCGTCCTTTATATCCACCGATGGAGCATTTGATATTGGTAGAACGGCTGCCCATCACCACCGGGATATCCAGGTAGCTGGAAAAAGCGATGTAGCCGCGGCTTCCGGTTCTGGCTCCACGGAAAGATAAGATATCACCGCGGTGTATGTAAACTGCGGTATAGTTTTTGATCGGCTTACCATTTACCTGTGGCTGGAAATCACCGCCGGTGATAGCAATGATGGTCTCGGAAGTGAATTCCAGGGTTGGTCCCATCAGGGTAAACTCCAGAACCGCTTCATTTTCCGGATTATCCAGAAGCAGATTTGCAATTTTAAAGGAACGTACATCCATGACACCGGACACGCCGAAGCCCTGGCTCTGATAGCCGGTTCTTCCAAGATCCTGTACGGTTGTGAGCATGCCGCCTTTTAATACACGAACGCCCATAGGTTACACCTCCTTTGGATGAATGGTACAGGTATAAGTACCGTTATCCACTTCATTTTTTATGTTTGCAAAATCAGATTCACTGACCGGGACGAAACGGATGTAATCACCTGCTTCAAAAAGAATCGGAACCTCACGGTTCGGATCATAAGTTTTAACCGGTGTCAGTCCCAGTAACTGCCAGCCACCCGGGGAATCCAGTGGATAGATGCCGGTCTGGGAACCGCCAATGCCGACACTTCCGGCCGGAATCCGGATACGTGGATTTGCCAGACGTGGAGTGTGAATACGCTCATCCAGACCGCCCAGGTAGGAAAATCCAGGCAGAAATCCAAGCATGTAGATCAGATAGTCACTGGATGAATGAATAGTAATGACTTCCTGTGTGGTAAGGTTTGCATGTTTTGCAATATTTTCCAGATCCGGGCCGTATTCCCCGCCGTAGCATACCGGAATTTCAAAAATACGGGAAGAAGAAGCTTTTTTGCTGACTTCCAGTTTTAATAATTTTTCCAGACGGCGTTTTAATTTGCGATAGTCAATGACCCGCGGATCGTAGTTGATGAGAAGGCTTGTGAAGGCAGGGATCACATCTGTGACACCTTCCAGATGCTGTTCTCTCATCAGATGCACAAATGCAGTGATCTGTGCATTGATTTCAGGAGAAATCTCCTGCCCAAACTGAATGAGCAGGGAGGAATCTCCGGCGGTAAGAATTTTTGTCTCTTTCATAATTGATCATGCTCCATTATGCAAAAAGTGTTGCAAGGTTTCCAAGGGAGGTGATGCCGAGGTATGCAGAGATGATAACAACAATGATACCAAGGATCAGCAGCCAGTTTGGATGATGGTAATCCTCCCCCATGATGGTTTTCTTTTTGGAAGCTACCAGACACACACCCAGGGTGATCGGAAGAATCAGACCGTTTAAGGCACCTGCCAGAACGAGCAGAGTAGCCGGCTGACCGATCAGAGCCATAACGATGGTGCTGAGGATGATAAATCCGACAATAAACCATTTTTCATTTTTTTCGATTACTTTGCTGAATGTCTTCAGGAAAGATACGGAAGTATATGCACAGCCAACGATGGAAGTGATGGCAGCACATAAAAGCACAAGCCCGAAGAAGCGATATCCGATCTCACCGGCACCGATTTTGAATGCATCAGCAGCAGGGTTGGACGGATCCAGTGTATGAGCACCGGAAGTTGCAGTAGCAACGACAACACCAAGGATAGCGAGGAATAACAGTACACGTACGATTGTTGCGATACCAAGTCCCATGACAGAACTTTTTCTGATTTCACTCAGATTTTCCTTTTTTGTGATACCGGCATCAATCAGACGATGTGCACCGGCAAAGGTGATATATCCGCCGACAGTACCGCCAAGTAATGTCAGGATTGCAGGGAAGATATCGCCCATTGGTGCAGATGGTGCAACGGTTTCTTTTAATGCATAGCCAACTGGTGGACGAACAATGAGGATCACTACAAAGATAACAGCGATCATGAGTCCGCCAAGTACTTTGGTCAGTGTGTCCATAGCTTTTAAAGCATTTTTAAACAAGAAAACAAGAACGGCAATGGCACCTGCCAGGAAATATCCTGCGGTGGTCGGGATACCAAGCAGTGTGTTAAAACCAAGCGCACCTCCGCCAACGTTACCGATATTGAAGACCAGTCCGCCGGCAACGATCAGGAAAGCTACTACATAACCGAGTCCCGGAAGGACTTTATTTGCCACATCCTGTCCACGCATGCCGGATACACATAAAACACGCCATACATTTAACTGCACGATGGCTGCCAGTATGATAGAAATCAAAATGACAAAGCCGAAACTTCCGTGTAAGCTGTCAGTGAATTTTCCGGTCTGGGTCAAAAAGCCCGGACCAATGGCAGAAGTTGCCATAAGGAATGCGGCACCGATCAGGGCACCGGCATTTTTTTTCTGATTGTTTTTGTTCATAAGTATCTCCTTCTGTATGATATGTACTCTCAGAACTGTTAAAAAAATTTCCGGAGTCCATTTTTTATAGTGTTACTATTATACATAATTATAAGAAGAAGTACAAACTTTTTTATTATTACAGTTCACTCATCATATGTATTCAAATATTGATCATGCTTGCATGAGGAAATATTTGGATACATAATGATGAAGGGAGCGCCTTTTTATGAGCAAAAGTAGTAGCGTAGCTACGGAGAAGTCCTGAAAGGACGTTTTGCGAATGGCGCGTGTGAACTGTAACTTATAAATAAAGTGAAAAGTGTCACTTGTATGTTCTCAGAATTAGTGCTAAAATAATCTTAGAAATTGCATAGGGATTTGCATGAGATTATGAGCTGAGCAAAAAGAAAAACCATGAGAGTGGTTTATTTTTGCTCGGCTTTTATTAGTTAAAGGAGAAGAATGTTATGTATGATGTAATGATCATAGGAGCAGGCGTGACAGGAAGTGCCATTGCCCGGGAACTGATGCGTAAGAAGAGAAAGGTAGCAGTATTGGAGCGCTGCAGTGATATTTGCGAAGGAACCAGCAAGGCAAATAGTGGCATTGTACACGCCGGATTTGACGCAACACCCGGAACATTAAAAGCGAAGATGAATGTGCAGGGAAGCAAGAGGATGGAAGCACTTTCGAAGGAACTTGATTTTTCTTATAAGCGGAATGGTTCTCTGGTGCTTTGTTTTGAAGATGCGGACAGATCAAAATTAGAAGAATTACTGGAAAAAGCGGAGAAAAATGGTGTGGAAGGATGTCAGATCATTTCCGGTGATGAAGTGCGGCAGATGGAACCGCAGGTGTCGGATCAGGTCGTGGCTGCGCTGTATGCGCCGGCAGGCGGCATTGTATGTCCTTTTGGATTAACGATCGCACTGGCAGAAAATGCATGTGCAAACGGTGTACAGTTTTTCCTGAACCAGGAAGTTCAGAATATTGTAAAAAAAGATGGATATTATGAGGTCTGCACGCAGGATCATGTGTATGAGACAAAACTGGTAGTAAATGCTGCAGGCGTTTATGCGGATGTTTTTCACAATATGGTCAGTGAACAGAAGATTCAGATCATTCCGCGAAAGGGCGAGTATTGTCTGCTGGATAAAAAAGTAGGCGAATTTGTCTCTCATACGATTTTCCAGCTTCCGACAAAATATGGAAAAGGTGTACTGGTAACGCCGACCGTACATGGTAATCTGATGCTTGGACCGACGGCAGTGGACGAATTGGATAAGGAAAATATCGCAACCACAGCAGAAGGTCTGGAGGATCTGCAGCAGCGTGCGGGCTTAAGTACACCAAACCTGCCAAAACGCCAGACTATCACGTCATTTGCCGGCCTTCGTGCACATACAGAGAAGAATGATTTTATCATTGAAGAAGTGGCAGATGCACCGGGATTTATCGATGTGGCAGGGATTGAATCTCCGGGATTTTCCAGTGCACCGGCGATTGGCATTTATGTGGCAGAAATGATTGAAAAACTGCTTCCGGCAGAGGATAATCCGGAGTTTGTATCCACAAGAAAAGGTGTGGTCTGCATGGAAGAACTGAGTGTGGAAGAACGCCATGAGATGATCCGGAAAAATCCGGCGTATGCGAATGTGATCTGCCGCTGTGAGATGGTGACAGAAGGAGAGATTCTGGATGCGATCCACCGTCCGTTGGGAGCGACAACGCTGGATGGAGTGAAACGCAGAACCCGTGCGGGAATGGGAAGATGTCAGGCAGGATTCTGTTCCCCGAAAACCGTGGAAATCCTTGCAAGGGAACTTGGATGCGACATCAGTGAGATTACGAAAAAAGGCAGAAATTCAGGATTTCTGACCGGATATGATAAGGAGGAACTGTAATATATGAAAACGAAAATTGCAATCATCGGCGGCGGTCCTGCAGGTCTGTCAGCAGCAGTTGCGGCACGAAAGGCCGGTGTGGAAGATATTTTGATTTTAGAGCGTGATGAGCAGCTTGGCGGTATTTTAAATCAGTGCATCCACAATGGATTTGGGTTACATACGTTTCAGGAAGAGCTGACAGGACCGGAGTATGCGGCACGTTTTATTGCAGAAGTGGAAGAAATGCGGATTCCATATCTGCTGTCAACTATGGTGGTGGATATCAGTCCGGAGAAAAAGATTACCTGTATGAACCGGGAACGGGGAATGTTTGTGCTAGAGGCAGAAGCCATCATTCTGGCGATGGGATGCAGGGAACGTCCGAGAGGTGCCCTGAATATTCCAGGATATCGTCCGGCAGGAATTTATTCTGCAGGAACGGCACAGCGTTACGTCAACATAGAGGGACGGATGCCAGGTGAAAAAGTGGTCATTCTTGGCTCCGGTGACATCGGTCTGATCATGGCGCGGCGCATGACGTTTGAAGGCGCTAAAGTGCAGGTGGTGGCAGAACTGATGCCATATTCCGGTGGATTGAAGCGAAACATTGTACAGTGTCTGGATGATTATGATATTCCGTTAAAATTAAGTCATACTGTGGTAGATATCAAAGGGAAAGACCGGGTGGAGGCAGTTACGATCGCACAGGTGGATGAAAAATTAAAACCGATTCCGGGAACAGAAGAAACCTACGAGTGTGATACCTTACTGTTATCCTGCGGATTAATCCCGGAAAATGAGCTTTCCGGAAAATTGGGTGTGGAATTAAGTACGGTGACTTCGGGGCCGATTGTAAATGAGCGTCTGGAAACTAATATTCCGGGTGTGTTTGCCTGCGGAAACGTATTGCATGTGCATGATCTGGTGGATTATGTATCCGAAGAAGCTGGCGCAGCAGGAACGTTTGCGGCAGAATATATGACACAGCAGTTTGCGGAAGACACGACAGAAATCGCTATCTGCCCGGAGGGTGGTGTGCGCTATACCGTGCCGTCTTCCATTCATCCTCATCGGATGCAGGACAAACAGATCGTCCGTTTCCGCGTTGGAAATGTATACAAAAACAGTGAACTCTGTGTTTATTTTGACGATAGTTGTATCATGCGTCTGAAAAAGAAAGTTATGGCACCGGGCGAGATGGAACAGGTAATTTTACAAAAGAAAAAATTGCAGGAATATGAAAATCTGTCCAAAATAACAATTCGAATCGAACAGGGGGAAGCATAATGGAACGAAAAGAACTGATTTGTATCGGCTGTCCGCTGGGCTGTAATCTGACAGTGGAAATGGATGGCGGGCAGGTGGTATCTGTAAATGGAAATACATGCAAACGCGGAGATGATTATGCCAGAAAGGAACTGACAGATCCAAGAAGAATCGTGACATCGACAGTGCCGGTAGCTGGAGGCAATCTGCCGGTGGTATCGGTAAAAACGGCAACGGATATCCCAAAGAACAAAATCCGGGAATGTCTGCTTGCATTAAAAGGAGTGACACTTACTGCACCGGTTCAGATCGGTGATGTGATTGTGGAAAATGTGGCAGATACCGGCGTGGATGTGATCGCAACGAAATCTATATCAGCCGTTGAAACATTTTGAGAGATACGATAGAATGATGTTGAGGTCAAAAGATGCCATACGAATTGTTCCGTACTTCGTACTCCCACAATTCTCCCCAATATTCGCATATCGTGAAGCTGACGCTCCACTTTTATGCTCATATCGGGGCGGGTCATTAAGCCATAAAACCACTCTTGTGCAAGCACATCGTGGTTTCAGGCTTTTGACCCTGGCATCATAGAATAATAAGAAAAGTTGACGGAAATGAGGAGAAATCATGGGGAAAAAATATATCATGGCATTGGATCAGGGAACCACAAGCTCCCGGTGTATTTTATTTGATCATGAGGGAAATATCTGTGGGATGGCACAGAAAGAGCTGACACAGATTTATCCGCAGCCGGGCTGGGTGGAGCAGAATCCGCGTGAAATATGGTCTACACAGTTATCTGTTTTGACAGAAGCTCTGGCTGTGACAGGAGCAATGCCGGAAGATATTGAAGGAATCGGAATTACAAATCAGCGTGAAACAACGATTGTGTGGAATCGTTTTACCGGAGTACCGGTATACAATGCGATTGTCTGGCAGTGTCGTCGAACGGCAGAACAGATTGACCGTCTGAAAGAGGAAAAATTTGATGAGCTGATCCGTGAGCGGACCGGACTGATCGCAGATGCATATTTTTCAGCGAGCAAGATTGCCTGGATTCTGGACAATGTCGAAGGTGCACGGGAACAGGCAGAGGAAGGAAACCTTTTATTTGGAACCGTGGACACCTGGCTGATCTGGAATCTGACCGGAGGCGCTGTGCATGTGACAGACTATTCCAACGCATCCAGAACAATGCTTTATGATATTCACAAATGCTGCTGGGATAAGGAAATCCTGGAAAAATTCAACATTCCGGAAAGTATGCTTCCGGAAGTAAAACCATCCAGCTATATCTATGGTTATACTGATCCGGCGGTGACAGGTGGAGAAATCCCGGTGTGCGGAGCAGCGGGAGATCAGCAGGCAGCTTTGTTTGGGCAGAGTTGTTTTGGAAAAGGGGAAGGAAAAATTACATACGGAACCGGATGTTTTCTTCTTATGAATACTGGAAATGAACCGATCACATCAAAAAATGGATTGTTGACGACATTGGCGGCGAGTGTCAGTGATGAGGTGGAATATGCATTGGAAGGAAGCGTATTTGTGGCAGGTGCGGCGATCCAGTGGCTGCGGGATGAGATGCGCATGATCAAAAGTGCGCGCCAGTCAGAAGAGTACGCAGATGAAGTACCGGATTGCAAGGGAGTTTATGTCGTTCCTGCTTTTACCGGAATGGGTGCACCATATTGGGATTCCTATGCACGGGGCACCATTGTAGGTGTGACCAGAGGATGTAAAAAAGAGCATTTTATCCGTGCAACGTTGGAGTCCATCGCTTATCAGGCTTATGATGTCATTGCCGCAATGGAAGAAGATGCCGGAGTTAAAATGACACATTTAAAAGTGGACGGTGGAGCCAGTGCGAATAATATGCTGATGAAATTCCAGGCAGATATCGCAGGAATCCGTGCAGAGCGTCCGAAATGCATTGAGACAACAGCACTTGGTGCGGCGTATCTGGCAGGATTGGCTGTAGGCTATTGGAGCAGCAAGGATGAAATTCGCAAAAACTGGAATCTTGGCCGTACGTTTGAACCCACCATGGAGGAAACAGAGCGTGCGAAACTGCTGAAAGGCTGGCATCGCGCAGTGCGTTGTGCACTTGCATGGTCTCAGGATGAAGAATGAAATTGTAATTTCTGATGTGTTCGTTTTTCCAAAGAACAGAAAAAATGTCTTTATATCCTATGGATTTTCATGTATAATGATAAGGTTGAGTGATAATCCATAAAACAGGAGGAACTATACATATTATGAAAAAAGTAGAAGATTACGTGAGAAGTATCCCGGATTTTCCGGAACCGGGCATTATTTTCCGCGATATAACAACCGTTTTACAGGATCCGGACGGACTGAAACTTGCGATTGACGGATTAAAGGAGCGTCTGGATGGCGTTGATTTTGATGTGGTAGTTGGAGCAGAATCCAGAGGATTTATCTTTGGTGCACCGTTGGCTTATGAATTTGGCAAAGGTTTTGTGCCGGTTCGTAAAAAAGGAAAACTTCCATGCGAGACAGTTTGTGCCAAATATGATCTTGAGTACGGTTCTGCTGAGATTGAGATGCACAAAGATTCCATCAAACCGGGTCAGAAAGTTGTCGTAGTAGACGATCTGATCGCAACAGGCGGAACAATCGAGGCTGCCATCAAACTGATCGAGAGCCTTGGCGGAGAAGTTGTCAAAGTATTATTTCTGATGGAGCTGGCTGGATTAAACGGTCGTGAGAAACTGAAAGGTTACGACGTAGAGTCTGTCATTACTTATCCGGGTAACTAAGATTGGGGGCAGAGAGAGTCTCTGCCCAGAGTTTATCCTTATAAAAACAAGAGAAATCGTTAATTAAAAAAGCTTTCTGACCAGAAAAATCATGATTGAATGATAGGTTCTGTCAGAAAGCTTTTTGTATTTATGCATCATAATATTTTTTCACAAACGTAATAAAATTCTGCATCTGCGTCGTCAGATAGCGTCCTTTTTTCCATACAATACCAATATCCGTTTTCATTGGCGGCTCCATAGGTATGGCCTTGTATTTCGGCAGTCCTGCGGTAATGCAGCTATAAAGAAAACATCCCACTGTCCCGGAGCGAATAAAATTAATCATGGTATAGAGCTGATTTCCCTGCATGATAATATTCGGATGGACATTTCCGAAATCAAAGCGGGTGCGTAAAATGGCATTCTGTACAGAATCTTTATTAAACAAAATAACATTCTGATGATCCAGATCAGCAGCTTTGATAGAAGTATGATTTGCCAGTGGGTGTTCCGGGGATACACAGAACACAAGCTGGTCGTGAATAAGTACATGGCTGTTCAGCTGGTCGATGTTATACATTTCCATATTGACGAGAGCCAGATCCAGTTTATCTTCCAGAACCAGATCGCAGGCACGTACAGAACCATATTCCTCCAGGGATACAAGAGCATCTGGATATTTGGAACGGTAAGCATCAATGAGTCCCGGAAAGAAAAAACTGCTGAGCACCGGAGGAATGCCGACGTGGATCGGATTTTGCTGAATCCGGCTGCCGTTCAATTCAAATTGCATATCTTTGCAGTACTGCAGAATGTAGTCAGCTTTCTTATAAAACAGTGCGCCGTCTTCCGTCAGGGTGAGCCGGTTGTTGAATCGTGTAAAAAGTGTGATGCCAAATTCAGCCTCCAGTTCCCGGATAGCCAGTGAAATGGCCGGTTGCGTCACAAACAGCTGATTTGCAGCAGCGGTGATGCTGTGGCATCTGCATGTTTCACAAAAATATTTTAACTGATTTAAGGTCATAAAAATTCTCCTTTCGTCGAAGCTGCTTTCCGTCATAAATTCACCACTGATGAATGATCAGATGAATTCAATAACTTCCTTTTGCTTAAAGTATACTATAAATTTTATTTATGGCAAGTTAAAATTCATTAAATAGACAAATGAATATACCTGATTTACAATACAGATATCAAATAAAGAGAACGGCCGATTCACAATTCTTTACAGGGAGGGTGAAAAATGTCAGCATCGACAATAACAATTTTATTTCTGATATTTGCGATTGTCAGCTTTATATTAGAAAAGATTCCACTGGGGCTTACCGCTACGATTGTAGCAATCGGATTAAATGTGACCGGGGTTCTGGACGCTTCCCAGACATTCAGCGGATATGTAAACAGCAACGTGATTCTGTGCGTTGGAATGTTTGTAGTAGGACAGGCACTTTTTGAAACCGGCATGGCAAACAAGATTGGTGGGGTGGTGACCAGATTTGCAAAAAATGAAAAAATCCTGATGGTTGCCATTATGGTGATCGTAGGAGTTATGTCAGGATTCCTGTCAAATACAGGGACCGCAGCAGTATTGATCCCAGTTGTCTGTGGAATTGCAGACGAATCCGGATATTCCAGAAGCCGCCTGCTCATGCCACTGGTATTTGCAGCAGCACTTGGCGGAAACCTCTCCATTATCGGAGCACCGGGAAATCTGATGGGTGTGGATGCCCTGCAGAATCTTGGTGAAGAAACCGGATTTTTTATGTATGCGCCGATCGGAATCCCAATGCTTCTGGCAGGTATCGTTTATTTTGTTTTCATCGGATACCGCCTGCTTCCGAAGACTTCTGCAAAAAGTGTGGCAGAAGTGGCAGAGACAAAACCGGATTCCAGTCATGTGCCAAAGTGGAAACAGATTACGTCTCTGGTAGTGCTGATCGCGGTTATTTTAGCAATGATCTTTGAAAAACAGATTGGTATTCCCATTCAGGTATCTGCCTGTATCGGAGCCTGTGTGGTTGTACTGACAGGCGTTATTTCCGGAAAAGCTGCATTGAAATCCATAGATTTAAAAGTAGTTCTCCTCTTCGGTGGTTCCCTGGCGCTTGCCAATGCGTTGGATACCTCAGGTGCCGGAACCATGATCGCGGACACGATCGTAGGATTCCTTGGAAAAAATCCAAGTCCGATGATATTACTGCTTGTCATATTTGTAGTGTCCTGTGTCCTGACAAACTTTATGTCAAACACAGCAACCACAGCGCTGATGGTTCCAATCGCGGTATCTATGTCAGATATCCTTGGGGCAGATCCAAGAGCAGTGGTTATTGCAACGGTAATTGCAGCATCCTGCGCTTACGCAACACCAATCGGAATGCCTGCAAATACCATGGTAGTCGGACTTGGCGGTTATACCTTTAAGGATTATGTGAAATCAGGTTTGCCGCTGATCCTTGTATCCTTTGCGTTATGTATGATTTTGTTACCAATTTTATTTCCATTTTATCATTAAAAAGCTGCTACATAAGCGGCAAAGCTAGTATTGAAATTTAGAGTAAAAATTGCTGGAGGTGCGATTCAATGAAAGAAAAAGAAATCAAGAGATTAACAGACATGGTAGCCGACTTTGTCGGACATATCGGAAAAAAGCTGCCGGATGATGTTGTGGCAAAATTAGAGGAGCTTGGCTCCAAAGAAGATGCGGCACTGCCGAAAGTATTATATGAAACCATGACAAAAAATCAGGGACTGGCAGTAGAACTTGACCGTCCGAGCTGTCAGGATACCGGTGTCCTTCAGTTCTGGCTCAAATGCGGAACAAATTTCCCGTACATCAATGAGCTGGAAGCTCTGCTGACAGATGCGGTTGTGCAGGCAACATTTGCCACACCACTTCGCCACAATTCCGTACAGACGTTTGACGAGTACAACACAAAGAAAAATGTCGGAAAAGGAACACCGACGGTATGGTGGGATATTGTCCCAAATAACGACCAGTGTGAGATTTATGCTTACATGGCAGGTGGCGGATGTACTCTTCCGGGTAAAGCAATGGTACTGATGCCGGGTGCAGGGTATGAAGGAATCACCGATTTTGTACTGGATCAGATGACTACTTATGGATTAAATGCCTGCCCGCCGCTTCTGGTTGGTGTCGGTGTCGGAACTTCCGTAGAGACTGCAGCATTAAATTCTAAAAAGGCGCTGATGAGACCGATTGGTTCCCACAATGACAATGCAAATGCAGCAAAAATGGAGCAGCTTTTAGAGGATGGAATCAATGCTATTGGCCTTGGACCGCAGGGTATGGGCGGAAAATATTCTGTCATGGGTGTAAATATTGAGAATACAGCACGTCATCCGTCTACTATCGGTGTTGCTGTAAACGTAGGATGCTGGTCACACCGTCGTGGTCACATTGTGATCGACAAAGATCTGAACGTAGTCTGTGATACACATTCTACCTGGAAATTTGAGTAAAAAGTAACGGCTTTCCTTTCCAGATGTATGATTGGCGAAAAGTGAAAGCTATGCAAATATTTCGTGAAAAAGGAGAATAAAAAGATGATTGAAATCAGAGGCGATAAAAAAGTATTAGTTACTCCTGTAAGCAAGGAGGATCTGGCAGATATTAAAATCGGTGACATTGTATGGCTGGACGGCGATCTGATGACCTGTCGAGACGTGGCACACCGCAGACTGGTGGAATATGGCAGAGAGCTTCCATATGACATCAGAAACAAAGCAATTTTCCATGCAGGACCGATTGTAAGAAAAATCGAAGGAACTGAGGATGATTATGAGATGGTATCCGTTGGACCGACTACTTCCATGCGTATGGAAAAATTCGAGTACGAATTTACCGAGCAGACTGGTGTCCGCGTGATTGTCGGCAAAGGTGGCATGGGACCGAATACCGAGCGTGCATGTAAAGATTTCGGAGCCATTCATTGTGTATTCCCGGCAGGCTGCGCTGTTGTGGCTGCTACCGAAGTGCAGTATATTGCGGAGCATCACTGGGATGAACTTGGAATGCCGGAAACACTCTGGTGCTGTAAGGTCAAAGAATTTGGCCCGCTCATCGTATCCATTGATGCAAACGGACGCAATTTATTCGAAGAACAGAAAGTTATTTATAATGAAAGAAAAGAAGCTGCAAAGCAGAAGATTTATCCGGAAGTAAAATTCATCAAATAAAAATCCATGCATATAGAAGATCGTTTATGCTGAGCAGATCCATTCGGTTGCAAAACTGAGTACTCCATAGAATTACAGGATGCGCACCATGTATAGCAGGCATGGTGCGTATTCTTTTGACAGAAAATCACATTGAAAATCCTTTTAAATTTCTGATTCCGAAAAGGAATATCTTCATAACAAGAATGATTTTTACAAAATAGTGGAACCGGTGTTTTAATAGTAATAAAGAATAAGGCAGAATTATTCAAGTCGAACGCATGTGAGACTTGGTGCGTGATTCTGGTCAGCGGAAGCTGACATATTCTTCTCAGAATCACTGCACATCCTCGCGGAGCGTTTATCTCAGTCGGAGATTGTACTCCCACTGAGAAAGACTTGTTATTACTCACCACTTGCAGAAGTGGGAGTCTTCTCGACTGAGATAAAAAATTATATTTTTTGCAGTTAGAAAAGGAAATGCGAAGTATTTTGTATACTTTGCATAGAATACAAGTGAATATGCCAAGGAAATGCAAAAAAATGTATAGGCAAACAGGAACATTTTTCTTGAATTTTTGTAAAAAATGAAGTAGAATGAATCTGGTATGTTAATAAAATAACAATCTCAAGGAGGTATGAGGCAATATGGCAGAATGTTTAGCGTTAGAGCGAATCAACCGTCTGTTAGATGAAGGTAGTTTCGTAGAGGTTGGCGCATTAGTTTCCGCCCGCACAACAGATTTTACCGTAAATGACCAGTCTGCACCATCCGATGGTGTTATCACAGGATACGGACAGATTGAGGGCAATCCGGTGTATGTATATAGTCAGAACCGTGATGTGCTGAACGGAACGATGGGTGAGATGCACGCAAAGAAAATTGCAAAATTATATGATATGGCTGATAAGGCAGCAGCTCCGGTGATCGGACTGTTAGACTGCGGCGGTTTTCGTCTGCAGGAATCTGTAGATGCACTGGACAGCTTTGGATGTGTCCTTGCAAAGCAGGCTGAGTATGCGGACAGTGTACTTCAGATCAGCGCAGTAATGGGTAACTGTGCAGGTGGTATGACACTGATTCCGGCCATGAGTGATTTTGCATTTATGACAAAAGAAGCACAGATGTATGTGAATGCACCGCATACCATTCAGGATAATAAAAAACTTTCCCGCGAGTTTGATTCTGCAAAATATCAGGCGGCAGTTTCCGGACAGGCAGAAGTACTGGAGAGCGAAGAGGCTGTTCTGACAAAAATCCGTGAGCTGGTAGTAATGCTCATTGATGAAGAATATGGACGTTGTGGAGAGGATGATCTGAATCGTTACATTTCTGATAAAACATGTGCCTTGAAAGATGCACGTGCATTGTTAGCTGAGTGTGCAGACGATAAATTCCTGGAGATCCGCCCGGATTACGCACCGGAGATGGTGACAGGATTCCTTACATTAAATGGAATTTTAGTTGGTGCAGTGGCAAATGCCGATGCACTTTATGATGAAAAAGGTGAGAAGACGGCAGATCTGGCTGACGGTCTTACGGTAGACGGATGTGAGAAAGCAGCAGCTTTCGTCGCATTCTGTAACGATTGCGAGATTCCGCTTCTGACTGTGACAGCAGCAGATGGATTTGCGGCAGTAGAGCAGACAGAAAAAGGTCTTCCACAGGCAATCGCAAAACTGGTAAAAGCTTATCACGACGGCGGTTTCAACAGTAAAGTAAACCTGATCATGGGCGATACTTACGGCAGTGCTTATGTGGCTATGGGCGCAAGAAGCATCAGTGATGCCGATATGGTATTTGCATGGGATGATGCTAAAGTAGGTATGATGGAAGCTGAAAAAGCAGCAAATATCTTATTTGCAGCTGAAGGAGAGAAAGCAACTGAAAAACAGGCAGCTGCTTATGAAGGAAAACAGAATGCCGTAACTTCCGCAGCAGCAAGAGGCAGCGTGGATGCAGTCATCGCTCCGGCACAGACAAGAAAACATCTGATCATGGCATTTTCCATGCTGTAAAAGAAAGGAAGATAGTGAAGATGAGAAAGAATATCAAAGGGATTGCGGCAGGCAGTCTCGGACTTCTGGCTTTACAGCTTCCGGGAATGACCGTATTTGCGCAGGCAGCAGACAGAAAAGCCCGGCTGGCAAATGCATTACAGAATACAGTCCTTGGTATGGGAACGGTATTCGTTATGCTGATCGCAATTGCGCTGATCATTTATTGTTTCAAGATCATTCCTGTAATCCAGGAAAAATTTGCCAAAAAAGCAGAACCGGCAGCAGAAGCACCAAAGACAGCACCAGTTGTTGCAGCTCCTGTACAGGAAACGGATGATCTGGAGCTGGTCGCTGTTATCGCAGCCGCGATCGCAGCAAGTGAGAATGTACCGGTAGACAGTTTCAGAGTCCGTACGATCAAGAGACGCTAATCACACCATTTTGTTTAAGGAGAATAGAAAAATGAAAAATTATACAATTACCGTAAACGGAAACGTATATGATGTAACCGTAGAAGAAAATACAAATGGCGCTCCGGCAGCAGCACCGGCTCCGAGAGCAGCAGCACCGGCTCCGGCTCCGGCAGCAAAACCGGCAGCTGCAGGCGCAGCAGGAAGCATTTCCATTACTGCAGGTGCAGCAGGTAAAGTTGTTGATGTTGTAGCAGCACCGGGCACAGCCGTAAAGAAAGGTGATCCTGTTGTTGTACTTGAGATCATGAAAATGGAGACACCAGTTGTTGCACCACAGGATGGCACTGTTGCCAGTGTGGATGTAGCAAAAGGTGAGACAGTAGAATCAGGAGCAGTACTTGCTACTATGAACGCATAAGACAGGAGGTAGACATGTCAGGTAATATAGCAGAGACATTGGGCAATCTCGTGCATCAGACCGCGTTCTTCAATCTGACCTGGGGAAACTATCTGATGATCGCCGTTGCCTGTGTGTTCTTATATTTAGCAATTAAAAAGGGATATGAGCCGTTACTGCTGGTACCGATCGCGTTTGGTATGCTTCTGGTAAATATTTATCCGGATATCATGATTTCTCCGGAAAATGCAAGCAACGGTGTCGGAGGTCTGTTGCACTACTTCTTCAAGCTGGATGAGTGGTCCATTCTTCCGTCCCTGATTTTCCTTGGTGTCGGCGCACTGACGGATTTCCGTCCGTTGATCGCAAACCCGATCAGTTTTCTCTTGGGAGCAGCCGCACAGTTCGGTATTTTTGCCGCATATCTGCTGGCTATCGTATTCGGTTTTTCCGATGCAGCAGCTGCAGCAGTATCCATCATCGGTGGAGCAGATGGACCGACTTCCATCTTCCTGGCCGGAAAATTACATCAAAATGACTTGATGGGTCCGATCGCCGTGGCGGCGTATTCCTATATGTCATTAGTACCGATCATCCAGCCGCCGATCATGAAACTTTTAACAACTAAAAAAGAGCGTTCCATCCGTATGGGACAGCTTCGTGAAGTTTCCAAACTGGAAGCAATCCTTTTCCCAATCGTTGTTACCATTATTGTGTGTCTGGTGCTTCCGACCACAGCTCCATTGGTAGGTATGCTGATGCTTGGTAACCTGTTCCGTGAGAGTGGCGTAGTAAAACAGCTGTCCGAGACAGCATCCAACGCCCTGATGTACATTGTAGTTATCCTGCTTGGTACATCCGTCGGAGCATCCACAAGTGCAGAAGCATTCCTGAAAGTGACAACACTTCAGATTGTAGTACTTGGTCTGGTAGCCTTTGCATTTGGTACCGCAGCAGGTGTTATCTTTGGTAAGATCCTGTGCGTTGTGACAAAAGGCAAGATCAATCCGCTGATCGGTTCTGCCGGTGTATCCGCAGTACCGATGGCAGCCCGTGTATCCCAGAAAGTTGGTGCAGAAGAAGATCCGACCAATTTCCTGCTGATGCACGCCATGGGACCAAATGTTGCCGGAGTTATCGGAACTGCGATCGCAGCCGGAGTATTCATGGCAATATTCGGTGTATAACTTTGTTTACAGTGTCGAAATCCTAAAAGCATGTCATGCTTGCATGTAAATGCTTTACAGGATTAGCGACACGCTCCTCCAATGAGAAAAAAAGCAGGACAGAGTCATGCGATTTTCGAATGGAGGGAGAATTGTGGGAGCTGGAACAGCGGAACAATCCGTAAACAAAGGCAATGATTATAAAAAAGGAGATAATTTATCATGGAGAAAAAACCATTGAAAATAACAGAAACTGTTCTGCGTGATGCGCATCAGTCTCTGATGGCCACCAGACTGACCACAGAGCAGATGCTTCCAATCATCGATAAAATGGATAAAGTCGGCTATCATGCAGTCGAATGCTGGGGCGGTGCAACTTTCGATGCATCCCTGCGTTTCCTGAAAGAAGATCCGTGGGAGCGTCTCAGAAAATTCCGTGATGGTTTCAAAAATACAAAACTGCAGATGCTGTTTCGTGGACAGAATATTTTGGGATACCGTCATTATGCAGACGATGTAGTAGAATATTTTGTACAGAAATCTATTGCAAACGGAATCGATATCATTCGTATTTTTGACTGTTTAAATGATCTGAGAAACTTAAAGACAGCCGTAGATGCCTGCAAAAAGGAAAAAGGTCATTCCCAGATTGCACTTTCCTATACCTTAGGTGAGGCATATACGCTGGATTATTGGGTAGATACTGCAAAACGTATCGAGGATATGGGTGCAGATTCCATCTGTATCAAAGATATGGCAGGCCTTCTGGTTCCATATGAGGCAGAGCGTCTTGTAAAAGCATTAAAAGAAAATGTAAGCCTTCCAATCGAGCTTCATACCCACTATACAAGTGGTGTGGCTTCCATGAGTTGTCTGAAAGCAGTAGAAGCCGGATGCGATATCATTGATACTGCAATTTCTCCACTGGCACTGGGCACATCCCAGCCGGCAACAGAAGTTATGGTTGAAACCTTCAAAGGTACACCGTATGATACCGGTCTGAATCAGGATATTCTTGCTGAAATCAATGAGTACTTTGGCAAAATCCGTGAGGAGGCAATGGCAAGCGGCCTGTTAAATCCGAAGGTACTTGGCGTAAATATCAATACTTTACGTTATCAGGTTCCGGGCGGAATGCTTTCAAACATGATTTCTCAGCTGAAAGAGCAGAACGCAGAGGACAAATATGAGGAAGTATTAAAAGAAATCCCGCGTGTAAGAAAAGACCTTGGTGAGCCACCTCTCGTAACACCTTCCAGCCAGATCGTAGGTACACAGGCTGTATTAAATGTTCTGATGGGTGAGCGTTATAAAGTTGCTACCAAAGAAACCAAGAGCATTTTACTTGGTGAATATGGTCAGACAGTAAAACCATTCAATCCGGAAGTAGTGGAAAAAGTTCTCGGTGCGGATAAAGATAAGGCAATTACTTGTCGTCCGGCAGATCTGATCGAACCGGAACTTGCCAAGATTGAGAATGAAATGTCACGCTGGAAACAGCAGGATGAGGATGTGCTTTCTTATGCACTCTTCCCGCAGCAGGCACTGGATTTCTTCAAATATCGTGAGGCACAGCAGACAAAGGTAGATCCGGAGGCGGCTGACCACAAAAATGGAGCTTATCCGGTTTAAAAAATAATGCTTCTTTGGCTTTAAAAATTTAATATTTTGAAAGAAAACGCAGAATCCTGTCAGGACAGGATTCTGCGTTTTCTGCATCGCTTCTGTATATTCTGCAATATTTTTGAATCACAATGTAGATGAATGGTCTTGATTATTTCCTCGGATTAAAAGACATGTATAAAGTTTTAAAGTGATTTGAACCGTATATTTGTTGAAATATATGAGCACCAATGATATAATGAAGGATACGACGATAAAAAATCGGAACAGAAGAAATAATGAGAGAAAGAGGATTTAATATGGAACATAACAAAAAGGAGCGCAGTAGTTTCTCTGGCGGAATCGGTTTTGTGCTTGCAGCAGCAGGAAGCGCAGTGGGACTTGGTAATCTGTGGCGTTTTCCTTATCTTGCCGCGCAGTATGGCGGAGGTATTTTTATTCTGGTATATATCATTCTGGCACTGACATTTGGTTTTACATTGATGACTACCGAGATTGCAATCGGACGCAAGACAAAACAGAGTCCGGGTACTGCATACAAAGCCATCAATAAAAAATTTGGATTTTTAGGTGTGCTGGCACCAATCGTTCCGGTGATCATTCTGCCGTATTATTGTGTGATCGGCGGCTGGGTTGTTAAATATATGGTGACGTTTGTGTCCGGTCATGGACTGGATGCAGCAGCAGATAGTTTTTTTGGAAATTTTGTCGGAAATTCGATCTCACCGATGATCTATTTCGCTGTTTATCTGGGACTGACTGCAGCAGTTATCCTGCTTGGCGTCAATAAAGGAATTGAAAAAATCAGTAAATTCCTGATGCCGTTATTGCTGATTATTTCTGTGATTATTTCCATTTATATTTTTACATTACCGGGAGCAAGTGCCGGTATTAAGTATTATCTCCTGCCTGATTTTACGAAGTTTTCACTGAAAACAGTGTGTGCAGCCATGGGACAGATGTTTTATTCTATGAGTCTGGCTATGGGAATCATGGTTACTTATGGCTCTTATACAAAAAACGAGACAAGCCTGACAAAATCTGTAAATCAGATTGAGATTTTTGATACAGTCGTTGCTCTGCTGGCCGGATTTATGGTCGTTCCGGCAGTTTATGTATTCAGCGGTGAAGCAGGAACAAAAGCAAGCGGAGCAGGATTGATGTTTGTGACGCTTCCGAAAGTGTTTGAGCAAATGAGAGGTGGCACGATCATCGGAATTTTGTTCTTTGTGCTTGTATTCTTAGCTGCGTTGACCAGCTCCATTTCGATTATGGAAGCTATCGTATCTTCCTTTATGGATCGATTCGGTATCAGCCGTAAGAAAAGCGTTGCGGTCTGCATCATTATCAGTATTATAATGGGAATCCCATCCTCTCTGGGCAATGGTGCATGGGCACATATCAAGATTCTTGGGATGGACTTTTTGACTTTCTTTGATTATATCAGCAATAGTGTATTAATGCCGATCGTAGCACTGTGCACCTGTATTCTGATCGGATGGGCGGCAGGAGCAAAGACTGTTACAGATGAAGTAAAACGAAATGGTGAAAAAATGAATCGTGAAAAACTGTACAATGTGATGATAAAATACATTGCACCGGTAATGTTGGTGATCATCCTGATCACTTATTCAATGGCACAGTTCGGATTTTTTACGATGTAATCCACCGAAATAGGCGATAGATTCAAGTCGAATGTAGGCTGTAAAGTAACTGTGTCAGAGAGAAGTAGCGAGAGCAGAACGTGAGTGTCCGCTTCACTTTTGGAAAGAAGGTATCGAGATTATGCATGATGAAGTGACAGAAAAAGACATTGAACGAATGAAAGAGGAAATCGAATATCGGAAACTGGTAGTTCGTAAAGAAGCATTGGAAGCTGTAAAAGAGGCAAGAGCGCATGGCGATCTCAGTGAAAATTTTGAGTACCACGCAGCAAAAAAAGATAAAAATGCCAACGAAAGCCGTATCCGTTATCTGGAGCGCATGATCAAAACAGCGGTAGTTGTATCCGATGAGTCAAAATCCGATGAAGTTGGAATCAACAATAAAGTTACTTTATATTTTGAAGATGATGACGAAGAAGAAGTGTATACACTGGTGACAACCGTGCGCGGAAACTCCCTGAAAGGCTGGATTTCTACGGAATCTCCAATCGGAAAAGCCATTCTTGGTCATAAAGTCGGAGACCGTGTTTACGTGGAGATCAATGCAAATGCCGGTTATTATGTAGAAATCCGTGCCATTGAAAACACCGAAGATGACGGAAGTATTGGACTCAGAAAATTTTAATGGCATTCTAATGGAGCATTTATGAATATATATAATATTGACCAGTTTCAAAAAAATGAATACTCCTGGAATCCTGTGGCAAAAAGGCGGGCAGGGAATTATTTTATAAAACTTGGCGTTGGTGTGGCGCTTATATTTGCTCTGTATGGATTATTAGGGTATTTTCTGTTCGTCACACATGCTTTTGTTACGCAGACATTGTGGGGCTATGGAGCGGCAATGGTTATTCTGGCATTCGGGCTTCGCCTGGCATTGAATGCAGGTAGCAGAAAACAGACACGAAAAATGTCATCGGATGAAAAGCATGATTATGCGCTGTATTTTTATCACAGACATGGAAGAAAGAATACTGTGCTCGGTAACTTTTATCTGGTGATATGCGCGCAGGCAGATGTTTGTCAGCGAAAATACGAACTGGCGGAACAGGCGCTGGATCAGATTGTCATGGAAAAATGTAAGGCAGATCAGCTGAAACAGATCTGGCTGCTGCGATTGATCATTGCGCTTGCCATTGATGATGAGGAGAAAATGCAGGAAACATTCATTTGTTACAATGGCATTGAAGTCAGATCAAAAGGATTTCCAGCTACTGATATTGTCAGAGAATGTGTGGATCACAGAGATGCAGAAACTTTAACAGAAGTCATGAAGCAGAGTGTTGTGGTGAAAAAGGAGCATCCGCTTCGTATTGGATGTATCAGCATTTTCCTTGCGTACTGCATTTTGTTTTATGCGGCAGCACTTGGAATCAATACAGACAGCGGATATGTGCTTCGTTATATGTTTGCAACGATCTCCATCCTGGTGACATTCCTTGGACTGCTGGTTCTGGTCATCTGGCTGAATATCCGGCTGTTTGGCAATGAAACATTCTCGAGAAGAAGCTCCGTTAACAAGGTCTGCTTTGTTATTATATGTGCAATCTTTCTGCTTTGCATGGCAGAAAACAGTGTCATAATCTATTTGGGACTGGAATGGAAGGAAGAAGTGATATCGCAGGATGAAAAGTATACCTATCTGAAGGCGTATTCTGAGCGCGCATATAACGTGACAACGACACTGTATCGGACAAATAATCCGTTTGTTATGCAAAGAATAAATAGCTGTCTGCCGTCAGCAGATTCAAACTGGTCAGAGGATAGTACTGATTCATCCGATGCCAATCAGGATATAACAGACAATTCAACAAATGGCGCATCCAATAGCGCATCAGATGAAACTGCCGGAGAATCCGCAACAGATAACGGCATTTCTGATTCTGACTCTTATTCGAGTGAACTCGAACAGTATCAGCTGCTTGAAAACGAGATAACAGCAGTGTTTGAGTATTTGCAAAACGAAGGACAGTTTACAGACGCAGAATTGAGCTTCGATGCAAATGCAAAGGGAGAAACCTATGGACTTATCAGTGCCGGTCAGGAGCAGGCAGGAACCCGCATGGTGGATGTGGAATATCGTCTGTACATTAATTTTAATGGGGAAAAAACAAACGATGAAGGAAAAACCTGTACAGAAATCGTACTGGAAAAATTTTATCCGGGTGGAAGCTACAGTACGGAACTGGTAGATTTTTATCTTGTTGATCCGGATACCCTGCAGGTTGTTGATGAACATAAAACTACCTGGTAAAGTGAATAAAGAAGAAATAAGTCGAACGCACAAATTTCATGTGCGCTCGACTTATTTTTTTACAGACAGCGTTTCTGATCTGTATTATTTGATACAAAACGTACTTCCAGTTTGTCTGGGCGGGAATAACTTTCTGTATATTCTACAAGGTTACCGTGTCGGTCATAGCCAATCAGTTCCAGGTGATTGACGATCATTTCATCTTCCAGATGCAGATAGGAACGGATTTTATCTCCGGCTTCTACCATGGTCAGAGATTCCTGGAAAACAACGGGCAGGTGATCTCTGGTGGACATGTAGTCATACAGAGAAATCTGTTCAAAGTTATAATTATCGATATCCGGGAAAAATTTCAGTGGAACGTAAGTGTACTCAATAGCCAGTGGCTCTTTGTTACCCTGGCGGATACGGTGGATTCCATAAATTGGTTCTTCAAATGCAAGACCAAGTTTATCAGCATAATAATAACGTCCCTGGATGGTACCGGTGCACAGTAATTTGTTGGATATCTCGATTCCAAAATTGCGGACAAGGGAAGTGAAACTGGCATTTTTGGATTCGTTTAATACACCGAAAGCGACTTTGTTATATTCCGGTTTCTTGACAAAGGTACCTTTTCCCTGTCGACGCACGAGATAATGCTCATTTACAAGTTCATCGATGGCTGTGCGGATAGTAGGTCGGCTTACACCATACATTTCTGCCAGGACTCGTTCGCTAGGGATCATTTCTCCGGGAAGATATTCATGGCTTTCAATCCTGCTTACAATAATATCGCGCACCTGTGCTGCTACATGATTTAATTGTTCCATGATTCCTCCATTTCCGCATCTCTGATAAATGCAAAATCATCTATTTTCATAATGTCTTCAAAAAAGTGAATCAGTCTGCCGGTGTCGTCATATACCAGACCTTTGTATTTCATCATGGGACTACCCGGTGCAGTTTGGAGCAGACTGGATTCTTCCTCATTTGTGTAAATGAGTGTCACACGCTGATTGGATTTCAAAATCGGTATCTGAAGATCAGTCTGCAATACATTCAAAATCGGGCGTGAACCCAGAATTTCAGCAGTCAGACCAGGATAGATATCGATTGGAGTATAAGAATAATCCAGGCACAGCGGGGTGTCGTTTTCATAATAAATGAAAAGGATTTTATAAACTGGTGTTTGTTCCTGGATCAGCATTTTGCCGGAGAGACGTTTATCTACTAAAATTTCTTCAAAAGAATAAGGCTGCCAGCGAATATTCGGACATCTTTCTCCGGGATCAAAATTATCAGTACAGGTGTGAGTAGATATTTTGATTCTATCCGGAGCAACAAAATATCCAAGTCTTTCCTGGGAAAAAAGGTAATGCTCACGCACAAGCTGTGCCAGGGCATTCCGGATAGTAGGCCGCTGCACATGAAAATGTTCCGCAAGAAAACGCTCAGAAGGAAGACGGTCTCCGGGGTGATAGCCTTCATTTTTCAACATGTATATGATCTCTTTTGCAAGAATGACATCCATTGTCAGTAAATTTTTTCTCATAAATTTTAAAAATACGCTCCTTTTACTTCCAATTTTAAAAATAACTATATGAAAAGATTATTATAGAACATCTTTTACATTCATGCTACCGAATAGTTGCTTGTTTCTATCATATAACAGATGCAATCTGTTCGTCAAATATTATTGGTATAAAAAAACGGATTAGTGGTCTAAATCAGTCGGTTATGCAAATATGCCAAAAAATGAATGATAATGAATAAAACACAAGATATAATCGCAAAAAAACATATAGTTATTAAATGCTTAGAATAACATTTTAAAAAAAGATGTTGACTATTTAAAAAAATGTGGTATAGTAATTCATATAAAGTGGTTACAAAAAAGGAAAAGGAATTAAAGGAGGATATCAAAATATCATGTTGAAATTTGATGAGCAGAAACAGATTGACAGTGTAAAAGGTGCACTTGCATTGCGCGGGAAAATCGAAGAAATTGTAGACCAGATCTGTAAAGATGGATTTAAAAATATCTGCTGGCTTGGCATAGGAGGCACTTATGCTTCCTGCTTACAGGCAGAAGTTCATATGAAAGAAAAATCAGGACTTGACTTTTTCGTGGAAAATGCAGCAGAATATCTGACAACTGGAAATAAAAAAGTTGGAGCAGATACGATTGTTGTGGTTTCATCCGTAACCGGAAGTACCATCGAGATGGTGGAAGGTGTCAAAAAAGCTTCTGCAGCGGGAGCAAAGGTGCTTGGATTTATTGATGTGGATACTGCAGAACTGGCACAGATCGTAGATTATGAAATTGCATATCCGGGCAATGAACAGCTGAAGTTTTTTATGGTTGCAGACCGTTTTATGTACAATGCAGGTGAATTCCCGGAATATGATCGGTATTACAAAGAACTGGATGAAAATCTGGCTGTAGATCTGGTAGAAGTTGAGAAAGCAGCGGATGCATTTGGAGAGGCATTTGCAAAGAAACATTGCAATGACAGTATCCATTATTTTGTAGGAGCAGGTAATCAGTATGGTTCCACATATTCTTATGCAATGTGCTACTGGGAAGAGCAGCATTGGATCCGTACAAAATCTATCCACAGTGCAGAATTTTTCCATGGAATGCTGGAAATTGTAGACCGTGATACACCGGTCACTGTATTTGTAGGTGAAGATGCACAGCGTTCTCTGAGTGAACGAGTAGTAAAATTCCTGCCGCGTGTTTGTGCAAATTACACAGTAATTGATTCCAAAGACTATGAGTTGAAAGGAATCAGCGAGGAATTCCGTGGAAATCTGTCTCATCTGGTAACGCATGCTGTAACACAGCGTATTGATGCGCATATGGAGCAGATCAATTGCCATCCAATGGAAATCAGAAGATATTATCGCCAGTTTGATTATTAATGAATGTGAGCGAAAAGATAAATAATGATTCTGCGTGCTGAAAGACGAACAAGGATGAAGTGACAAGAGGACTGCTGAAAATCAATGTTATGTTTTCGGCAGTTCTCGTATTTGTGCAATGAGGAGGGAATGTATGAAATTGGGAATGTTTACCAGTGGCTATCAGTATTATCCACTGGAAGCTGCGTTTCAGGATGCGAAAAGAATCGGCTATGATTATATAGAACTCTGGGGAGGGCGTCCCCATGCATTTCCACTGGATCTGAAACGGGGCGGGATAGAACAGGTAAAGAAATTGATTGAAGTCTATGAAATGCCGGTTCATGTGTATACACCGGAGCACAATGCATATCCTTACAATTATATGATCGGAGATTCCAGCCAGCGTAAGGAGGCAGTAGATTATCTCAAGACAGCAATTGAAATGGGAAAAGAAATGGGAGCAGAATACACACTTATTTCTACCGGTCATGCGGAAAATACCATAAGCCGCAGACAAATCCAGGAGCGACTGGTCGAAACGCTGAGGGAACTGGCAGAATATGCACAACAGATCCAGGAACCGGTTTTGCTGGAGACACTGACTCATTTTGAAACAAATGTATGTACTACCGCAAATGATCTGCAGGAAGTACTTGAGATGGTGGATTCCCCATATTTATACGGAATGTGTGATGTGGTAGTGCCATCCATTGAAGGCGAAAGTGTGATGGATTATTTTATGAAACTGGGTGACCGTTGCAGACATCTCCATCTGGTGGATTGTGATGGCAACAGTGAGACACATGTGATTCCGGGGGATGGTGAGCTCCCTCTTCCGGAACTTCTGGAGGAAATACAGCATTTCGGTTATCATGACACAGCTACCATTGAGTTGGTAACGGCCTATATCCGGGAACCATATGTGTATGCAAAACGGGCACATGACAGAGTACGGCAAATGCTGTTGGAAGGAAAGGGAGGATGTTAAACATGGAGAAAAAGATTAAAGTTGCAGCTGTAGGAGACAATTGCGTGGATGCTTATGATCAGACAGGTGAGGCATTTCCGGGAGGAAATCCGGTGAATGTTGCCGTATATACAGTCCGTCTTGGCGGGGAAGCGTCTTATACCGGTGTCGTTGGAGACGATGCATATGGGAAATTAATGAAGGACTCAATTGCAAAAAAAGGGGTGGATGTTTCTCATTTGAAAGTGATGCCTGGCAGTACGGCTGTGACACACGTGGAAATCATAGACGGAGAGCGTATTCTCGGAGACTATGAGGAAGGCGTTATGGCAGAATTCAAGCTGAGTGAAGAAGATATTGAATTTCTTGGAAGCCATGATCTGGTTGTATCCGGAATCTGGGGAATGATAGAGAATGATCTTGAGAAAATCAAGGCTTGTGGCACCAGGATTGCTTTTGACTTTGCAACGAAATATGAAAGCCCGGTGATTGATATCGCGATTCCATTTGTAGATTATGCATTTTTTGCCTATGATGGAGAAGATGAAGAATGGATGCGAAACTTCATGGAAGAAACGCAGAAAAAAGGAGCAAAGACAGTCATCGTTACCAGAGGCACAAAAGGAAGTATTGCTTATGACGGCACAAGTTATACGGAGTTTGGGATTATTCCATGCGATGTCGTGGATACGATGGGAGCCGGTGACAGCTTCATTGCAGGCTTTTTATATGGTATCCTACAGGGAAAATCATTACAGGAAAGCATGGAACAGGGAGCAAAAAACAGCAGCGTGACACTGGGATATAGCGGAGCCTGGTAAGATAGATGTGTAATGGGCTCTCACTTCTATAAGTGCGAAGTAATAAGAAAGAAAACATAAGACACATTCTACGGCATCGAATGTGTCTTATGTTTTTGTGTTTGATAAGAAATTATAAAATTTCCGGTTTCAAGTGGAAAGAGAACGTATAATGAGTATCGTCCAGACGATATTCTTTTGCCAGCTGAGGACCACAGCTTCCGGAACCGATACCACTCTGTCTGTAATCGATACAGAATACGGTATATCCGGATTTTTCCAGTTCATAATTATGACCTTTCGTGGTCAGTTCTTCTTCTGTATACTCGGACAGATTAAAGGAAATCGGCTGCTCGTTATATACGGTCAGTTTCCGGCTGTCATCAGCAACACTGACATATTCGCAATGATAGTGGCTTCCGTTTTCCTGCGGACGCATGTAATCTTCATGCAGATCACAGACACGGGAAGTAAATTTGCCAAGATAGCTTGCCCGGCGTTTATCAATATAGCTCTCATGAGGTCCGTATCCAAAGTATTCTGCCTGATTCATACGTTTTGACAGGAACAGGCGGATACCAAGTCGAGGGAGAAATGCCTCATTTGGCTGGAATGGATTGTCATTTTCTGTCACATCTTCGAAGTATTCGCTGTACATGCCACGCATGATCGCATCCCGCTCAATCTCCATGCTGGATCTGACGATTCCATCCGGTGTGATGATCCATTCTGCATCAATCTCCAGGAAACGCTGCCGGAAGATGGGGGCCATGGAAGATGTTGTGTGCAGTTTCAGGGAACCATCTTCCTGTGCTTCTACAGTTGTATTATAAGCTCGCTGTGTCATTTTATCATAACCTGCTTCATACCACAGTCTCTTGACCACGCGATCATTATCTGTCGGTGCACGCCAGATATTCATTTCCATCGGACGTTTTAAGAAGCTGTGATTTTTGTAGATCATGCTGTCAAACATGCCGGTGAGTTTGTTGTATACATAGACAAAATCAGCACCGTTGATCGTAATGACACGATCGTTTTCTGTATAAGTAATAGCAGAAGCAGTGCCATTTGCAGCGCAAGAGCAGGAGTCTGCAGATGCTTTTTCCGCATCCAGCAGAGCGGTTAATGTATCCGTGCAGTTTTCATTCAACATGATCTGGTCAAAACCAAGTTTGAAACCAGCCGGTGTAAATGGCTTTTCATGTAGCTGATGAGAACTGATGATGACAGAGCAGGCACCGTTTTCTAATGGCTTGATCGGCAGCTGAACAGTCTTTTTACTTCTTGGAGCAACATTTAACAGCTCAGTATCTCTGATTTCACCGGAAGCAACTGCCATACCATTTTGCAGGATTTTATAGGTCAGATAGACTTCTTCTTTTAAGTTTGTAAAATCCAGATTGTTCTGCAGAATGTAAGTACCGGAAGCAGCATCCACCAGATGTACACGAACCGGACGATGCACATTTTTATATTCTTTTAAACCGGTGCTTGGTGTGCGATCCGGGTAAACAAGTCCATCCATACAGAAGTTGCCATCATGCGGATATTCACCGGAATCACCACCGTAATAGAATTTTTTGCGTCCATCATCTGTGGTTCCCATATAAACACCGTGATCACACCATTCCCAGACGAAACCGCCCACGAACGTGTCATATTGTTCCTCTAACTGATAGTAGTCCTCGATGTCTCCCGGTCCGTTTCCCATAGCATGGACAAATTCGCACTGAATAAACGGTTTATCCGGGTTATTGCCCAGATATGCATGCATTTCCGGGATTGCAGCGTACATACGGCTGCGCAGATCGATATTAGAGAAATCAGTTTTTCCGCGTTTTGGATTGCGCGGATGGTGCATGGAACTCTCATAGTGGGTCAGTCTGGTTGGATCGTAAGATTTTGTCCAGGCAAGGGCATCTTCAAAGGTACAACCGTAACCGGCCTCATTTCCCATGGACCAGATCAGCACGCTGGTACGGTTTTTATCACGCATTACATTTTTCCGGACACGGTCTACAACGCTGTCTGTCCAGTCTTCGTTGTCAGATAAAAACGGTGGGAACGGGTTTTTCTTTCCTTCTTTCCAGATATTCAGGTTGTACAGGTTTACAACACCGTGGATCTCTATGTCGGATTCGTCGATGACATAGAAACCGTATTCGTCACACAACTCATAAAACTCCGGTGCGTTCGGATAATGGCTGGTGCGGATAGCATTGAAATTGTGCTGTTTCATCAGGCTCATATCTTTGCGGATATGTTCCAACGTAACAGCAGAACCTACATAAGGATCACTGTCATGACGGTTGGTTCCGCGGAAACGGACTTTCTGACCGTTCAGGTATACAATGGCATCTTTAATGCTGATCTCACGGAAACCGATGCGCTGACGGATGGTTTCACAGTCAGTGGACAGCGTCAGTGTATACAGGTACGGATGTTCTGCATTCCAGAGTGTGAGATCAGAAGCTGAAAATGCAATGCTGTCTCCGCTGGAAATACCTTCGGCAACGACGCAGCCGCAGGCAGAGGTCAGTTTATAAGAAACCGGGATGGATTCACCGGCAAAGGTCAGCGGGATCGTTACATCAGCAGCGGTATAGTTGTCTTTTAACTGCGTCTGGACAAAAAAATCGCGGATATAGTTTTGAGGTCTGGCCAATACATAAACATCACGGAAAATACCGGAATTACGGAATTTGTCCTGATCTTCCAGATAACTGCCATCGCACCATTTTAAAACGAGAACGGCAAGTGTGTTTTCACCCTCACGCAGAGCACTCGTAATATCAAATTCACCGGTGGAATGAGAAACCTGATGATATCCGATAAATATGCCGTTTAACCATACATAGTAGCAGGAGTCCACACCTTCGAAATTCAGATGGTAAGTTGCGGTTCCTTCCGGCTTTTTGTATGTGAAGCTGTGCACATAAGCACCGCATGGATTTTCGTGCGGTACATATGGAGGATCAAACGGGAACGGATAGCGTGTATTGGTATACTGATGGATATCGTAGCCGTGATCCTGCCAGTTGGACGGAACCGGAAGTGTGTCGAAGTGATTCGTGTCATACCCTTCATCATAAAAAGCTTCCTGACAATCATAGATGCTGTCGAAATAACGGAATTTCCAATCGCCGTTCAGTAATAAGAAACGATCCGTTTCTGTGCGGCTCATCCAGTTCGGATCCTGTGCCGGTGATGTCGGAATGTAATAAGCACGCATTGGCTCATCGTTGACACCAAAGATATGATTGTCTTCAAAATACTTTGGAATGATCATGTAAAAACCCTCCTTATAAAAATGATTTTTTCCTTGAAATAATGAGTAAAAACGTAATCCTCATCTGGGGCTATTATATAAAAAAGAGGACCACATAGCAAGGTATGCGGTCCGTTCTTAATAATTATTTTACTGTTCTTTTTTGTACTTAGCTTCACAGTATTTGCAGCGATATACTTCATGCTCAGCGTCTGTCAGAAGGAAGATCTGATCCAGTTCCTGCTCGACGGATGTGATACAACGTGGGTTTTTACATTTGATGACATTTGTTACGGATGTCGGAAGTTTTAATGCACGTTTTTCCACAATGCGCTGATCTTTGATGATGTTTACTGTAATATTGTGATCAATAAAACCGAGGATATCAAGATCCAGATTGTCGATGTTGCATTCAACTTTCAGGATATCTTTTTTTCCCATTTTGTTGCTTTTTGCATTTTTGATGATAGCAACACAGCAGTCAAGCTCGTCCAGTTTCAGATCGTGATAGATGGAAAGGCTCATGCCTGCTTTGATATGATCTAATACAAAACCTTCTTTGATTGCACCTACGTTTAACATTGCTTATACCTCCATTCCTAATAATGTAAGAATCAGGGCCATACGAACGTAAACGCCGTACTGAACCTGTTTGAAATATACTGCTCTCGGATCATCATCTACTTCTGTAGAAATCTCGTTTACACGAGGCAGTGGATGAAGTACCAGCATATCTTTCGGAGCAAGCTCCATTTTTGCTTTGTCCAGAATATAGAAATCTTTCATGCGGATGTAATCTTCTTCATTGAAGAAACGCTCTTTCTGTACACGGGTCATGTAAAGGATGTCAAGTTCCGGCAGAGCGTCTTCGAGACGGACTACTTCTTTGAACGGAACGTTGTTCTGTGCAAGGACATCTTCGCGGATATAGCTTGGTACGCGCAGTTCTTCCGGAGAAATCAGGACAAATTTTACATTCGGGTAACGAATCAGAGCATGAATCAGTGAGTGAACAGTACGACCGAATTTCAGGTCACCGCATAAACCGATAGTCAGATTGTCGAGATGACCTTTGAGACTGTGGATCGTAAGAAGATCGGTAAGTGTCTGTGTCGGATGCTGATGTCCCCCATCACCTGCATTGATCACTGGAATTGCAGATTTTTCAGAGGCAACCAGCGGAGCACCTTCTTTCGGGTGACGCATTGCACAGATATCGGCATAGCAGGAGATGACACGGATGGTATCAGAAACACTTTCTCCTTTTGCGGCGGAAGAACTGTCCGCACTGGAAAAACCAAGTACAGATCCACCAAGATTTAACATAGCTGCTTCGAAACTGAGTCGTGTTCTGGTACTTGGCTCATAGAAGCAGGTAGCAAGCTTTTTGCCGGCACATGCGTGTGCATATTTTTCCGGATTTTTTTCAATATCGTTCGCGAGATTGAGCAATTTATCTGTTTCTTGTACGGATAAATCTAAAGGGCTCATTAAATGTCTCATAGGTCTCCTCCTTAATGATTATGTATTTATCGTTTGACGATTTTTCTCTTACATATCATATACTATGAGACCCTAAAATTCAATAGGGAGTTGGCTCTGGTAATGTGGGAATTTGAACATTCAGTCACCTCAGTTGTGTGACAATTTGAAAGAACCGGCATATGCTAAATACAACGGAATAGCAGGGGCTGAGTCTAGTATGAAGCAGACAGAAAAATTACTGCAGGGACTTACATATCGATGCGTCCGTGGGAAACTCCCAAGGGAAGTTACACAGGTGGCTTACGATAGCAGAAACGTAGAGCCGGGAGGTATTTTTGTATGCATCCGGGGAAGCAGACAGGACGGTCATCAGTTTATCTGGGAGTCTGTGCGGCGGGGTGCTTCCGTGATCCTGACGGAGGCAGCGACAGATTTTAAACAAGAATCATACACAGTGGAAAGTGGGGAGAGAAAAACAGTTAGGCGGAAAGAATGTGTCAGCTGTTTGGATGAAAATCTGAGGGAGATTCCGGATATGCAGGAGGTCTGCGTACTGGAAACTCCGGATACCAGAATTGCACTTGCAGCTATTTCCAGGCAGTGGTTTGATAACCCGCAGAAAGAGCTGTGCATCCTTGGGGTTACCGGGACAAAAGGAAAGACTACCACAGTCTGGATGATCTGGAAGATGCTGGTTGCCGCCGGTTATGAGGCAGGATTGATCGGAACCATTGAAGTATGTTATGGTTCCTGGCAGCAGGAGAGCGAGTATACAACACCGGAATCTTATGAACTGTATGAGATTTTGCGGAAAATGGCGGATGGCGGCTGCAAATATGTGGTGATGGAAGTGTCTTCCCAGGCATTGAAACTGCACCGCGTGGAAGGAATCGTGTTTGATACAGCAGTATTTACCAATCTGCGGGCAGATCATATCGGTGCAGGGGAACATGCAGATTTTGCAGAATATATGGATTGCAAGCGGCAGCTGTTTCGCCGGTGCCGGTGCGGAGTATTCAATCAGGATGACGATTACTGGCAGGAAATGTGGCGGGAAAGTGGCTGTCAGGCTGTGACTTATGGATTTTCCGGTCAGTCGGACTATTGCGCTTTGGCTCCCCAGCTTTTACGGGGCAGCAGCCGGCTGGGGGTGCGGTATGAGCTGACGGTACATGATGCGGGGCAGGCGGGAATGACAAAGGGAACGTCATTTACAGAGTCAGGAGAAGGTGTGACAGAGAAAAAGCCGGAAGAACAGAAGAAACGCATCGTGGTCAATGCGCCGGGCAGATTTTCTGTTTATAATTCCCTGGCAGCCATTGCAGTGGCGGAGCATTACCAGGTGCCGTGGAACGTGATGGAGCAGGTACTGCACACTTTGCAGGTGCCAGGCAGAATAGAAATGCTCTCTGTATCACCGCGTTTTATTGTATTGGTTGATTATGCCCATAATGCCATGGCGCTGGAGGCATTGCTGACTACGCTGCAGGACTATCATCCGGGCCGGATCATCTGCATCTTCGGATGCGGCGGTAACCGTTCGGCAGAACGACGGTTTCAGATGGGAGAAGTGGCAGGAAGACTGGCGGATCTTGTGGTGGTGACCACGGATAATCCAAGGGATGAAGATCCGGAGAAAATTGCGGATGAGATCTGTAGGGGGCTGGACGCAACGAAAGGAAAATATGGCAGGATTCCGGATCGTGGAGATGCTATTGCCTATGGAATCTCCCATGCAAAACCGGGAGATATTGTGGTGATTGCCGGAAAAGGGCATGAGAAATATCAGGAAATCTGCGGGCAGAAGTTTCCGATGGATGACCGGCAACTTGCCATGAAGTGTAAGGTCTGGTAAAATGCAATTCATGAGCAGGCAGCGAAAGCGGATTGCGAATGTCCGCTTTACGAATAGCAGAATTACGAATGAAATAATGACAGGATGGATAAAAAAACATTGTATGCAAACATTATAATAGATATTTCCCATGAAAAGCTGGATCGAACTTTTCAATACCGGATTCCGGAGAAACTGTTGGATCAGATTCACCCGGGAACGCCGGTAGAGATTCCTTTTGGCCGCAGCAACCGCAAAATCAGAGGTTATGTAGTGGAAGTTACCGAAGAGCCGGAGTTTGCTCCGGAGCGGATCAAGCCGGTGAGCCACGTTATCCGGGAGGGTATTCCCATTGAGGGACAGCTGATCGCTCTGGCGGCATGGATGCGGGAAAATTTTGGCGGAACTATGAATCAGGCATTAAAAACCGTGCTTCCGGTAAAACAAAAGACGACGGAGAAGGAACAACGTCTGATCTGGCTGAAACCGGATCCGACAACAGCGAAGTCTTTGCTGGGAGAATTGCAGCGCAAGCACCAGACTGCCCGGGCGAGGCTTCTGGAAGCACTGCTGGAACAGTCGCCTCTTCCGTATGAAACAGTGACGCAGAAACTGAATATTACGGTTTCTGTGATCCGTGCCATGCAGGAACGGGAACTGATCCGGGTGGAGAGCATCCGCAGCTGGCGCAATCCGCTGGATCAGATGAAAAAACAGGGAACAGTGGTGACTCTTAATCCGGCACAGCAGCAGATTGTGACCGGAATTGAAAACGGATGGCGGTCAGGGGATGAGCGTCCATGTCTGATCCATGGTGTTACGGGAAGCGGCAAGACAGAAGTATATATGGAACTGATCAAGTCTGTACTCCGGGAGGGAAAACAGGCGATTGTGCTGATTCCGGAGATTGCACTGACTTTTCAGACTGTGCTGCGGTTTTACAATCATTTCGGGGAGCGAGTGTCAATCCTGAATTCCAGAATGTCTCCAGGGGAGCGGTCAGACCAGTTTGAACGGGCAAAACGAGGACTTTTGGATGTCATGATCGGACCGAGATCTGCATTGTTCACACCTTTTCCAAATTTAGGTGTTATCATCATTGATGAGGAACATGAAGCAGCTTACAAAAGTGAGACAGTGCCCAGGTACCATGCCAGGGAGACTGCAATCGCAAGAGGAATGCTGTGCGGGGCACATGTAGTGCTTGGATCGGCAACTCCTTCTGTGGAAAGTTATGACCGGGCACAACAGGGGCAGTACCGGCTGTTTGAGATGAAGGAGCGGGTCAGTGCCCGACCGTTACCGACGGTATATACAGTGGATCTGCGGGAAGAATTAAGGAATGGAAACCGGTCGATCCTCAGCGACAGGCTGCGGAAACTGATGACGGACCGGTTGGAGAAAAAGGAACAGATCATGCTGTTTTTGAACCGCAGGGGTGTGGCCGGTTTTGTATCCTGCCGTTCCTGCGGTGAGGTGATCAAATGTCCGCATTGTGATGTGTCACTGAACCTGCATAATGATGGAAATCTGGTGTGTCACTATTGTGGGTATCAGCAACCTATGGTAAAAAAATGTCCGTCCTGCGGTTCTTCGTATGTAGGAGGGTTCAAAGCAGGAACCCAGAAGATCGAGCAGTATGTCCGGCAGCAGTTTCCATCTGCCCGGGTGCTGCGGATGGATCTGGATACAACACGAAAAAAAGGCGGATATGAGTCGATTCTGTCAGCATTTTCCAATCAGGAGGCGGATATCCTGATCGGCACCCAGATGATCGTGAAAGGGCATGATTTTCCGAACGTAACGCTGGTGGGGATTCTGGCGGCGGATCTGTCGCTGCACATCAGTGATTACCGGGCGCCGGAGCGGACGTTTCAGCTGCTGACTCAGGCAGCTGGCCGTGCAGGCCGGGGATGCCGGCAGGGCGAAGTCGTTATTCAGACTTATCAGCCGGAACATTACAGCATCGTTACGGCAGCTGCACAGGATTATAAGGCATTTTTCCAGCAGGAAATCTTTTTCCGGGAGATGCTGCATTATCCGCCAAAATGGCATATGCTGGTGGTTCATGCAGCGTCTGAAAAGGAAATGCTGGTCAAACAGGCACAGGATATGTTAAAATATAAGTTATTGACTAAAATGGAAAAAGAAAAGGAACATCTGCAGATTATCGGACCTGCCGATGCAGCTGTTTCCCGGATCAATGATATTTTTCGCAAGGTACTGTATGTAAAAGCGGAAGATTATCAGCTGCTGGTTCATGCCAAAAATATGCTGGAGCAGGAGATCAGAAAGGATCCGGCATTTCGGGCAGTAACGATTCAATTTGATTTTGACCCGATGAACGGGTTTTAGAAAAAACACGGAATCATGTTGGCAAAACGGTCAAAGACCGGAATATCTGAAAACGAAAGAGAATGAGGAGAAAACAATGGCACTTAGAACAATCAGAATTATGGGTGATGAGGTATTGACAAAAACATGTCGTGAGGTAACAAAAGTGACCCCGCGTATTTCCAATCTCATCGATGATATGCTGGAGACTATGTATGATGCGTGCGGTGTTGGACTGGCAGCACCACAGGTGGGCGTGCTGCGCCGGATCGTAGTCATCGATGTGGGCGAAGGTCCGATCGTTATGATCAATCCGGTGATCCTTGAGACAGCAGGAAGCCAGACCGGTGATGAGGGATGTTTAAGTCTTCCCGGAAAAGCGGGTCAGGTAACACGCCCGAATTATGTAAAAGCAAGAGCTTTTGATGAGAATCTGGAAGAATATGAGATTGAAGGGGAAGGTCTGCTGGCACGGGCCATCTGTCATGAACTGGATCATCTTGATGGTCATATGTATGTGGAAAAAGTGGAAGGTGAGATCCACGATGTACAGTATGCGGATCCGGAAGATGAGGAAGACTGGGAAGAAATCGACGAAGAAGCATAGTTATGTCAGTGGGAATTAAAAGCTCCCGCTGACAGGTCGCAAAGCGGTTGCGTTCATGCGCAAGCAGTGAAAGTGGATTGCGAATGTCTGCTTTACATACAGGAACCGGAAAACCTGTGAATGACAGGAACAGGAGGATAGAATATGCGAGTGATTTTTATGGGAACCCCGGATTTTTCCGTGGGAACATTACAGGCACTGATCGATGCGGGACATGAAGTGGTACTGGCGGTGACACAGCCGGACAAGCCGAAGGGCAGAGGTAAGTCCATGCAGTTTCCACCGGTGAAAGAAGCGGCACTGGAGCACGGCATTGAAGTATATCAGCCACGCCGTGTCCGGGAACCGGAGTGCGTGGAATATCTGCGGTCATTTGATGCAGATATCATTGTGGTAGTGGCATTTGGCCAGATTCTGCCGAAAGAGATTCTGGAAATGCCAAAATATGGATGTGTGAACGTGCACGCTTCCCTGTTGCCGAAATACCGTGGTGCTGCGCCGATTCAGTGGGCAGTTATCAACGGTGAGAAAGTGTCCGGTGTCACAACCATGCGGATGGATGAGGGACTGGATACCGGTGACATGATCCTGAAAGAAGAAGTTGTGCTGGATGAAAAAGAAACCGGCGGAAGTCTGTTTGACCGACTGAGCGGAGTTGGTGCAAAGCTTTGTGTCCGCACGCTGAAAGCTATTGAGGATGGTACCGCGATTTATACAAAGCAGGATCATGCAGCGGCTACAAAGACAACATTGATCAAAAAGCAGTTTGGTATCATCGACTGGAACAAACCGGCAGCAGAGATTGAATGTCTGATCCGCGGTTTAAATCCATGGCCGAGTGCATATACTTATCTTAATGGCAAGACATTGAAAATCTGGGCGGCAGCAGTAAAGGATGAGACATCCGATAAAGAACCGGGTGAACTGACAGAAGTGACGAAACACAGCGTGGGTGTGCAGACCGGCGACGGTATTCTGATGCTGGAGGAAGTACAACTGGAAGGCAAGAAGCGGATGAGTGCGGATGCGTTCTTGCGCGGTAATGCCCTGAGTGAAGGAATGAAACTGGGAGAATAGTATCTCCTGAAATAAGTAACAGAAGCTGCGTTGTGTACAGTCAGAGGCGTGAGTTGTAACATTCAGGTCAAAAAATTGTGCGGAACACAGTAGAAAGAAGTGAATGATATGCCTTATGGATATTATGGTTTTTACTGGATGGACTATACGTATATATTTGTGATTATCGGAGCTGTGATCTGCCTGATCGCATCTGCCGGAATGAACAGCACCTTCAGCCGCTATCAGCGTGTGCGCAGCATGTCTGGAATGACCGGTGCTATGGCAGCAGAGCGGATTCTGCGGGATGCAGGTATTCATGATGTACAGGTACAGCATATTCAGGGAAATCTGACGGATCATTACAATCCAATGAATAAGACGTTAAGTCTGTCAGACAGTGTATATAATTCCACGTCGGTGGCTGCGGTAGGTGTTGCTGCCCATGAATGCGGGCATGCGATCCAGCATGCAAAAGGTTATGTGCCGCTGCGTGTCCGTGGCGCTTTTGTACCAATCGCAAATATTGGTTCCAACCTGGCATGGCCATTGATCATCATTGGTCTGATCTTCCGGGGGTCGATGAGCAGTGTGCTGATTCAGGCGGGAATTATCATGTTTTCCCTGGCGGTACTGTTTCAGCTGATCACGCTGCCGGTGGAATTCAACGCTTCCCACCGGGCGATGCAGGAACTGGAGCATACAGGGATCCTGGGAAGTGCCGAACTGAAAGATACGAGAAAAGTTCTGACAGCGGCTGCCATGACTTATGTGGCAAGTGCCGCATCCATGATCCTGCAGCTTCTGCGGTTGATCATTTTATTCGGAGGAAGAAGCAGGGATGATAACTAACAGTAGAAGTGACAATGTAAATACGAGAAATCTGGTGGTGGATATCCTGCTGGCTGTTACCAGGGACGGAGCGTTTTCCCATATCGCCATTCGGGATGTGCTGGACAAATACCGGTATCTGCCGAAACAGGATCGTGCATTTATCACACGTTTGTCCCAGGGGACGATCGAACGGATGATTGAGCTGGATGCCATTATTAACCAGTTTTCTAAAACAAAAGTAAAAAAGATGAAGCCGGTGATCGCAGCAATTTTGCGCAGCGGAGTCTATCAGTTGAAATATATGGATTCCGTGCCGGATTCCGCAGCCTGCAACGAAGCCGTAAAGCTGACAGTAAAACGCGGGTTTGGCGGACTGAAGGGATTTGTAAACGGTGTGATGCGGACGATTGCGCGAAACATGGACCAGATTCGTTATCCGGATGCGGAAAAAGAACCGGTGCGGTATTTGTCTGTCAAATATTCTATACCGGAATGGCTGGTGCAGCGTTTTACAGAACAGTACGGGGCAGAAGCCTGTGAGCGGAGCCTGGCAGCTTATCTCATGCCGCATCCGACCTCAGTGCAGGTGGATACAGATCGGAGTTCCGTGGAAGAAATCATTGCTTCCCTGGAACAACAGGGAATTACAGTGAGACGGAATGAACAGGTGGAAAGAGCCCTGTTTTTATCCGGATATGAAGCACTGGATGAAATCGAAGAATTTGAAAACGGTCTGTTGTATGTACAGGATACCGCGTCTATGCTGGCAGTGGAACTGGCAGCACCAAAGCAGGGAGACCATGTGATCGATGTCTGTGCGGCACCGGGCGGAAAGAGTGTTTATGCGGCACGTATGATCGGTGAACAGGGACATGTGGAAGCCAGAGATCTGACGGAATATAAAGTAGAAATGATCGAGGAAAATATTGACAGGTGCCGGCTTTCCAACATGACGGCGAAAGTGTGGGATGCCAGAGTGTTTGATGAAGCTGCCAGAGAAAAAGCAGATGTGGTCATTGCGGATCTGCCCTGTTCCGGACTGGGTGTCATCGGAACCAAGACAGATATTAAGTACAATGCTTCTGAGGAGAAAATTGTGGAACTCGCAGCGTTGCAGCAGGAAATCCTGCATGTGGTGTGCGGCTATGTCAAACCGGATGGGACGCTGTTGTATAGCACCTGTACCATGACAAGGGAAGAAAACGAAGACAACGTACAGAAATTTCTGGAGACGCATGCCGGTTTTGAACTGGAGCAGATGCGTCAGTATTTTCCGTATGAGGGATGCGACGGATTTTTCATGGCAAAGATGCACCGCAGATAATGGAGTATAGAGAATCAGAATGGGAAAAACAGATATAAAATCATTGCCGCTGGAACAGTTAGAACAGTGGGCAGTAGAATATGGAGAAAAAAAATTCCGGGCAAAACAGCTTTATCAGTGGATGCATGTGAAACTGGTGGATGATCCGGAGCAGATGAGCAATCTGTCTGCGGCTTTCCGGCAGAAAATCCGGGAAAACTGCACTTTTACAGTATTGAAACAGGTGACGATGCAGGAATCTGCCCTAGACGGAACCCGCAAATACCTGTTTGAACTGGAAGATCACAACATGGTGGAAAGTGTACTGATGCGTTATAAACATGGTAATTCCGTGTGTATTTCCTCACAGGTGGGGTGCCGTATGGGATGCCGATTCTGTGCATCGACCCTGGACGGTCTGGTGCGTAATCTGACACCGGCGGAGATGCTGGAGCAGATTTACCGGATCAGCGCAGACACCGGAGAGCGTGTGTCGAATGTGGTGGTCATGGGAACCGGAGAACCGTTGGATAATTATGACAATCTTCTGACATTTATCCGGATGCTCACGGATGAAAACGGCTTACATATCAGTCAGCGGAATCTCACGGTTTCCACCTGCGGTCTGGTACCGCGGATCCGTGATCTGGCGAAGGAAGGGCTGCAGATCACACTGGCACTGTCATTGCACGCATCCAATCAGGAGAAACGTCTGGAACTGATGCCGGTGGCAAAATCCTATGACATTCACGAAGCAGTGGATGCAATGCAGGATTATTTTGAAGAAACAGGACGCAGAGTTACGTTTGAGTATAGTTTGGTTGCTGGTGTAAATGATACTGAGGAAGATGCAAGGGAACTGGCAGAACTGATCCATGGCATCAATTGTCATGTCAATTTGATACCTGTAAACCCAATTAAAGAGCGAGATTTTGTGCAACCTGACGGAAAATCAGTGCAGGAATTTAAAAATAAACTTGAAAAATGCAGAATTAATGTTACTATTAGAAGAGAAATGGGCCGTGATATAGATGGCGCATGCGGACAGTTGCGCAAACGGTTCTCAGAAAGGCAGGACTCTTAGAAGATGAAGATAAGTTCTCTTACAGATATTGGAAACACAAGAGAAATGAATCAGGACTATCTCTATTCCTCAGAAGAGTCTGTAGGAAAACTGCCCAATCTGTTTTTGGTAGCAGATGGTATGGGGGGACATAAAGCAGGCGAATTTGCATCCCGGTATGTGGTGGAACATATTGTAAGATCCATCAAAGGGAGCAAAGAGGAGGAAGCGGTTGGAATTCTGTCAGAAAGTATCGAGACAGCGAATCGCAAATTAAAAGAATATGCGGATGCACATCAGCAGATGCGTGGAATGGGAACCACGATTGTGGCGGCAGTGATTCAGGGAAGGACATTGGTTGTGGCAAATGTCGGTGACAGCCGGCTGTATATTGTCGGAGACGAGATCACACAGGTAACACAGGATCATTCGCTGGTACAGGAGATGGTGCGTCTGGGACAGATGGATCCGCAGAGTGCAAAGAATCATCCGGATAAAAATATCATTACCCGGGCAGTGGGGGTGTCCGAAAAGGTAAAAATTGATATTTTTGAACGGCAGCTTCGGGCAGGGGAGTATATTATCCTGTGCTCTGACGGACTGACCAATATGGTGGAAGATTCCGTGATTCTTCAGATATTACACGGTGCAGGCAGCCTGTCTGATAAGGCGGAGCGTCTGATTGAACTGGCAAACAAAAACGGTGGAAAGGATAATATCACCGTTATCATAATAGAACCTAATTCAGATGAGGTGGCAGAATGTTAAAAAATGGAACGTATATTGCCGATCGCTACGAAGTCGTAGGTCAGATTGGAACTGGTGGCATGTCTGACGTCTATAAGGCGAAGGATCACACCCTTGGCAGATATGTGGCAATCAAAGTACTGAAGGAAGAATTCAGCGAAGATACTAATTTTGTGACGAAGTTCCGCAGCGAAGCACAGGCGGCAGCAGGTTTGGAACATCCGAATATCGTCAATATTTATGATGTCGGCAGCGAGAATGGCATTCATTATATTGTCATGGAATATGTGGAAGGTATTACCCTCAAGACCTATATTGAAAAAAAAGGTCAGTTGAACTATAAAGAAACACTGAGCATTGCAATTCAGGTGAGCAGAGGAATTCAGGCTGCCCATGCAAAACATATCATTCATCGTGATATCAAACCGCAGAATATTATTATCTCTACGGATGGTAAAGTAAAAGTAACGGATTTTGGAATTGCCCGTGCAGTATCCGAGCATACGATCCATTCCGATGTTATGGGATCTGTGCATTATGCATCCCCGGAACAGGCGAGAAACGGTTATGTCAGTAACCGGAGTGATATCTATTCCCTGGGAATTGTTATGTATGAGATGGTGACTGGCCGCGTGCCTTTTGATGGTGACAGTACCGTGGCAGTGGCGATCCAGCATCTGCAGGATGAAATGGTTCCGCCAAGTACCTATGCACCGAACCTGCCCATCAGTCTGGAGAAGATCATTCAGAAATGTACCCAGAAAAGTCCGGATCGCCGGTACGATTCTATGGAGAGTCTGCTGATCGATCTACGGAAAGCACTGTTGAATCCAAATGAAGATTTCGTGACATTGGTTCCGTTTAACCAGGATAAGACCAAGACCCGTGTGCTGACTGATGATGAGGTCAGCCAGATCAGAAAGCAGGCAGAAACTGTGAATCCGGAGCCGGAAAAGAAAACTATGGCACAGGAAGTTCCGGAAGAAGATGATGAAGATTATGATATGAGTGAATATGACGAGGATGACGACGAAGAAGAGGGACGTTTTCTGAATTCCAAGATGGAAAAAATCGTTGGCATTATGAGAATTGTGGTAGCGGTTATCATTGCAATTATTGTGATCTATCTGATAGGAAGTTTCTTTGATATTTTCCATTTCGGTCCGGGAAATAAAAACAATAAAAAAGACGATACACAGATTACGCAGGAAGAAAAAGAAACGGTTGTTATGATCGATCTGAAGGGAAAAACACTTTCCGAGGCAGAGAAAGATTTAAAAGAACTGGGACTGAAAGTGACGGAAGCCGGAACGGAAGTTTCTGATACTTATGAAAAAGGTGAGATCATTGATCAGGATGTGTCGGAGGGCGAGACAGTAAAGGCCGGAACGACGATCAAAGTTACGGTATCTGCCGGCTCAGAAGAGGAAAATGCCAAGGAAGTGGATGTACCTGATGTGACAGGAAAGACCTCCGATGCAGCGATGGCTACATTGGAAGACAAGAATCTGACGGTCAGTCGTGAGTTCGAATTTAGTAATGATGTTCCTGCGGGCCAGGTTATCCGTCAGGATCCAAAATCCGGAAGCACAGTAAAAGAAGGAACAAAAGTGACGATTTATGTCAGCCAGGGAAGTGAGTCAGTGAAAGTGCCGGATGTACGCGGTAAATCAGAGGCAGATGCAAAAGCAGCGCTGTCTGAATTTGCAGTGACAACCACAACAGAACACAGTGATTCGGTTGCTTCCGGAAATGTTATCAGTCAGAGCATTGATGCGGGACAGTATGCAGATAAAGGTGCTGCTATTACGATCGTTATCAGCTCAGGTCCTGAAAAAGTAACTTACTATATTAATTCCAAGGTAAGTGCACCGACGGATGTAACAGTAACTTCTGCAGATATCGAACTGTATAAATCCGAGAGTAATGATCTGATTCAGAACTGGAACGGAGTAACTTCTTTTCCGTATACCCTTGAAGCTCATGGTATTGATGTGCCGAAGGGAACGATTGTGATCACCTGGCATTACACCGATGCAAATGGAAATGCAGCAACTTCCACCCAGAAAAAAGAGATTTCTTTTAACAAAGAGTAAAGATATCAGATAATCACAAAATAAAGACAGCATAAAAGAGTAATGTGCAAGATGAAACAAGGAAAGATTGTAAAAGGGATTGCCGGATTCTACTACGTGTCAGTAGCAGGATCCGGTATCTATGAATGTAAAGCAAAGGGTGCATTCCGTCAGAAAAAGATGAAACCTCTGGTGGGAGATAACGTGTCCATTGATATTATTGATGAAGAAGAGAAAAAAGGAAACGTAGTAGAAATTCTGCCCCGCAAAAATGCACTGGTTCGTCCGGCTGTTGCCAATGTGGATCAGGCACTTGTGATTTTCGCAGGAACTTCGCCAAAGCCGAATCTGAATCTGCTGGATCGTTTTTTACTGATGATGGAACAACAGAACGTGCCGACGCTGATCTGTTTTAATAAAGAAGATCTGGCTTCGGAGGCAGAAATTCAGGAACTGCGGGATGCTTATGGAACCTGCGGATATCCATTGTTTTTTGTCAGTGCCAGACAGCAGGAGGGCATTGAACCGTTGCGGGCAGCACTGGAAGGAAAAACAACTACTGTGGCAGGACCTTCCGGTGTGGGAAAATCTACGCTGATCAATCTGCTGGCGCCGGAGGTACAGATGGAGACCGGGGAGATCAGTGAGAAAATTCAGCGCGGCAAGCATACGACCCGCCATTCACAGCTGATTTTATTGAATGAACAGACTTATATTTTTGATACGCCGGGCTTCAGTTCTCTGGCGGTGGACTTCTTCGAAAAAGAGACATTGGGAACGTTGTTCCCGGAATTTGTGGAGTATGAGCAGAACTGCCGTTTTACCGGGTGCAGCCATATCGGTGAACCGGTCTGCGGCGTGAAAGAAGCACTGGCGGAGGGGAAAATCAGCCAGAGCCGATATAATAATTATGTACAGATCTATAATGAACTGAAAGACAAGAGAAAATATTAGAAATAAAAGGAGTATAGAAAATGAATTGTTTATCACCTTCACTGCTTGCATCAGATTTTTCAATTCTGGGCGAACAGGTAAAAATGCTGGATGAGGCAGGTGCACAGTATGTGCATATCGATGTAATGGACGGAAGTTTTGTGCCGAGTATTTCTTTCGGACTTCCGGTGATCAAATCCATCCGCAAATGTACGGATCGTATTTTTGACGTGCATCTGATGATTGATGAGCCGGTACGTTATATCGATGAGTTCGTAGATGCCGGAGCAGATCTGATCACAGTACATGCCGAAGCGTGCAAACATCTGGATCGTACTTTGCATGCCATCAAAGATCGTGGCGTACTGGCAGGTGTGGCATTAAATCCGGCGACACCGTTATCTGTTCTGGATTATATCCTTCCGGAGTGTGATATGGTACTTCTGATGAGCGTCAATCCGGGATTTGGCGGACAGAAATATATTCCGTACACTACACAGAAAATCCGTGATTTGAAAAAGATGATGGAAGAGAAACATTGTCAGGCTGATATCGAAGTAGACGGAGGTGTATCACTGAACAATGTGCAGGAAGTGCTGGATGCCGGAGCAAATATTATTGTTGCAGGAACCGCAGTGTTTAAAGGTGATATCAGGGAAAATGTGGAGAGTTTTCTGAATATTATGGAAAAATAATAGTTCGTTTGAGAGACCGTTGCGGTTGCTTGTGAGCGAGAAGTTTCTAATGATGAGAGAGGCGAAGCGATATGAATACGTTGATTGTGACAGGTGGAAGTATTGATTATAAGTTTGCATGCGAGTATTTAAAAAAGTATACATGGGATTACGTTGTATGTGCGGATGCAGGTATGAAATTCTGTCATACAGCCGGAATACAGCCAGATCTGATCCTTGGAGATTTCGATTCTGTGGATGATGCATCCTATACTTATTTTAAGAAAACGTGTCCGGAGCGGATGGAACAATTTCCAACACATAAGGACGAGACAGATACGGAGCTGGCGTTGCTTCGTGCAATTGCGGCTGGAGCAGATGCAGTTACAATGATCGGAGCTACCGGAACCCGTATAGATCATCTGCTGGGGAATATCCAGATGCTGAAGCTGGCGTTGGACAGAGGCGTTTCCTGTCAGATTGTAGATGCCCACAACCGGATTCGGATGGTGGATGGGCAGATAATGTTGCAAAAATCTGATCAGTTTGGAAAGTTCGTGTCACTGATCCCTTTTACTCCGGAAGTTACAGGTATTACATTAAAGGGATTTGCTTATGAGGTGGAGAATTTTACACTGGTGAGTGGGATTGCCCGTGGTGTGAGCAATGAACTGGAAGCGGAGACTGCGAGCATTACCTGTCAGAACGGTATTTTACTTGTAATCGAGTCAAGGGACTAGTACAGCGTTTTCGAAATGAACGATGTACCGGTAATTATAATGACAGAATCAAGTCGAACGTATGTGAGACTTGGTGCGTGATTCTGGTCAGCGAAAGCTGACAAATTCTTCTCAGAATCACTGCACTTTACACTTCGGAATGGGATCTTGCTTTGATCCCATTCCGTTTTTAGGTTAAATAACAGATGTTTCTTCCATTTATTCAAACAGATCCAAAATGTACCGGATGCAGCGTTCCGTATCAAGTGCGCTGGTATTCAGGCACATACAATGGTTTTGTGGATCACCCCATTTACGATCGGTATAGTATTCGTAGTGGAGACGTCTTTTTTTGTCCATATCACGGTTCATCGCGCGTGCATCCTTCTCGGATAAGTTGAAAAGCTGCTGTGTACGCGATATTTTTTCATATTCGTCCCCATATACGAAAATGTGATAAGTATCCGGCCGGTCTTTTAAAATATAGTCAGCGCAGCGTCCGATGATGATGCAGGATCCTTTTTCGGCAAGATTGCGGATAACCTGTGTCTGGGCGGCATAGACCTGATCAGACAGAGAACTTCCGGTATGATCCCGTCCCACAAAAGCGTAGGCAAACATATTTTTAGATGGAGCATATTCGGACTGTTCTTTGACAAAATCCTCGGAAAATCCGGTTTTTTCAGCAATCTGTTGAATGATATTTTTATCATAGAACGGTATGCCCAGCCGTTTTGATACTTCTTCCCCAATAAAATGGCCACCACTGCCAAATTCACGGCTGATTGTGATAATTGTCTGTTTCATAGTAACACCTTCTTCCTGTGATGTTTAGTATCCTGTTTTCACATCTGTATTATAACATAAACGGGCAGAAAAAAGAAACATACAGAGTTGGTAAAATGTTTATTCACCATATGTAAAAGAATAAAAAACGTTCCCTCTGTTGACGATAAAGCTTTGGTGTCATATAATACAAGATATGTAAAGGAGTAGCAAAAATGAGTAAAATTATTTTGACAGGTGATCGCCCGACAGGCCGCCTTCATGTCGGACATTATGTGGGATCATTGAAAGAAAGAGTTCGTCTGCAGAATTCCGGACTGTATGATGAAGTTTATATTATGATAGCAGATGCTCAGGCACTGACTGATAATGCGGAGCATCCAGAGAAAGTTCGTCAGAACATTATTCAGGTAGCGCTGGATTATCTGGCATGCGGTATCGATCCGGAGAAAGCAACCATTTTTATCCAATCCATGATTCCGGAACTGACGGAACTGACGTTTTATTATATGAATCTGGTTACAGTATCCAGAGTTCAGAGAAATCCAACTGTAAAAGCGGAGATTCAGCAGAAAAAGTTTGAATCCAGCATTCCGGTAGGTTTCTTCTGTTATCCGATCAGCCAGGCAGCAGATATCACTGCATTCCGTGCCACGACTGTTCCGGCTGGCGAGGATCAGATGCCGATGATCGAGCAGTGTAAAGAAATCGTTCACAAATTTAACAGTGTGTATGGTGAGACACTGACAGAGCCGGAAATCGTACTTCCGACCAATCAGGCCTGCCTGCGTCTGCCAGGTATTGATGGTAAGGCAAAAATGAGTAAATCTCTCGGAAACTGTATTTATTTGTCCGATGAGTCAGATGAAATTAAGAAAAAAGTAATGTCCATGTTCACAGATCCGAATCATTTGCGTGTGGAAGATCCGGGTAAAGTAGAAGGCAATCCGGTATTTATTTACCTGGATGCTTTCAGCAAACCAGAGCATTTTGCGGAGTATCTTCCTGATTATCAGAATCTGGACGAGCTGAAAGCACATTATACCCGCGGCGGTCTTGGTGATGTCAAAGTGAAGAAATTCCTGAACAATGTACTTCAGGAGGAACTGGCACCAATCCGCGAGAGACGTAAAATGTGGGAGCAGCGGATTCCGGATGTATATGACATTCTGAAAGCCGGTACAGAAGTTGCTGAGAAGAAAGCGGCAGAGACATTACATGACGTACGTGCTGCAATGCAGATTAATTATTTTGATTAAATGAGCGAAGTCCCCTGTTTTGATTGTGTAAAGCAATAAGCAGGGGACTTTTTGGGGTTTGTGATAAAAGTATGGTGAAGGAGATTGAAAGCGGTCTGTATCGTATAAATATAGAAATAACAGATACTGTTAATCCCATATAAAAATCAGAAAAATAGAGGTTTGTAAATGAAGAGACAATATAGCAAAAAGTATCTTGTGTGGTTGTTCCCGGCGGTTGTGGCAGGGATGATATTTTTGTTTTCCAGTCAGCATGCAGAAGAATCTTCCCATTTGAGTAATATTTTTGTGCAGATACTTTTACAGGTACGGGAAAAGCTGGTGGTGTTCCCACAGGTCACAGATGTCAGTCTGTTACATCTTTTTTCCACGCTGGTGAGGAAAGGGGCACATGTAACAGAATATATTATTTTGTGCATATCTTTTCTGACCGCGTTCTGGGTATCCGGGATTCGTGGAAAAGGGCGCAATATCGCATCTTTTGTGCTGACATTCGGCTATGCATGTACGGATGAATTTCATCAGTTGTTTGTACCGGGTCGTGCAGGCAGATTTACAGATGTACTGATTGACAGCAGTGGTGCACTGGTGCTGAGTCTGATTGTGGTGCTTGTGATGCACAGCAGAACTATGCGAGGAAAACGTGTTAGGAGGAGAAAAAGTAAATGACAGGGTTTCGTTTTTTGTATCCGCCGGAGTGTGATCCGGCACAGGAAGTACGGATGAAATCGTTTGATTTTATTCAGGCATTGCAGATTGATGATATGGTGGTATTACAAAATGACCGATATCGGGGATATTCGGATCTGACACTGGAAAAATTTTTTTCAACGGATCCGAATGTGTTGCAGTATCGGCAGGCGATTGTGGAAGATCTTGTAGAACATCCGATGCTATATGATGCATTCTGTCAGTCGGTGGCAGCAATTCAGAATGTGACAGATCTGCGAAAAGTGCTGAGCAGTGATTTTTCCGTGGATTCAGCACTAAGTGCCGTGCGATATCTGGAAATGTATGAGGAATTAGTGGATCTGTTTTCCGATGTGTTTACAAAGCTGGAACAGGATGTGACTTCTGACATCCGGTCAGAGGGAATGAAAGGATTCCGGAAACTTATCTATGAAGTGTCCCATAGCGAGGAATATCAGAATCTGAAACGGGAGATGGCTGCTACCGGTAAAAATTTTGGATATTTGAAGAGCGTGACCATCGGCATTAACCTGGATGACAATCTGCGGCCAAAGGAAGCGGGGATCATTTCGGTCAATGAGAAGGCGTTTTCTGCGGGAAGTATCATAGACAAGCTGATGAAACACCGGCTGAATGACCGACAGGTGATGATGACACCGCTTTACCCGTTGCAAAAGGGGCTGCATGGGGAAGAACAGAAAGCGTTGAATTATGCCATGGGAAGTGCATTACAGACAATTTTTGAAAAACCGCTGCGCTCTTTCGAACCTCTGATCCAGAATTATTATAAAGCAAATACAGCGATGTTTGCAGCGTTGCTGGATGATATCCGGTTTCTGACCGCCGGGGTGAAATTTATTCTGGATATGCGTGACCGTGGATTTGAGATGTGTCGCCCCCAAATCTGTCCGGTGGAGGATAAGGTATGTGAATTAAAGCAGGTGTACAATCCGATGCTGGCGATGCGGGGCGTGGAAAAAACCGTTGTTTCCAATGAGTTTGTGTTGGATGAAAAGGGACGGTTCTATCTGGTAACAGGACCGAACCACGGCGGAAAGTCTATTTTCGCCTACTCTGTAGGAATGGCGCAGGCATTGTGCCAGCTTGGACTTTTTGTGCCCGCATATCAGGCAAAAATGAGTCCGGTAACCGGCATTTTTACACATTTTCCGGTTTCAGATGAAAATAATTATGGAAAAGGCCGTCTGGAGAGTGAGTGTGCCCGGTTGAGCGAGATTTTGAGTCAGCTGTCAGAGACAGACATGCTTTTGATGGATGAATCATTTTCCAGTACCAGTGGGCTGGAGGCGGGCTATATTGCATCGGAAGTGCTGACGGGGATCGGTGTCATAGGATGCTGTGGTTTGTTTGTGACTCATATTCATGATCTGCCTATGAAAGTATCAGAGTATAATGCGTATCCGGGCAACCGCAGCAAAATCGATAATCTGGTGGCGCAAATGGAAGATGTGGAAGGCGGTGTGCGCAGTTACCGAATTCAGAGAACGACACCGGACGGACTGAGCTATGCAAGAGATATTGCGGCACGATACGGTCTGAATCTGCAGGAAATCTGCCAAAATGCATGGGGAGAGAAGTCGTCACCGGAGCAGAAATTGTGTGAAAGATAGGCTGAGAAAGACTTTACAAGTTCTGATGCCGGTATTAAAATAAAACTGTTCCGGAAAAATGCAGGATACATTCGTATAGATGCAGAAAACGCGGAATGGATCAGAAGAAGCATGAGAGAGGAGAAACATCATGATTAATGCAGCTTTTATTTATGTAGCACCAGGACAGAACCCACAGGAACAGAAGGCAGTGATTCCTTCTGAGACTTTGACATTACATGTGGTAGGATGCTCCACTTACGATCAGGCAGAAACAGCAGCAAAGGAACTGGTTGCAAACGGATGTGGCGCCATTGAGTTATGCGCAGGTTTTGGCAATGAAGGAATCGCACGGATTAAAAAAGCAGTAGGACCGGAGATTCCGGTAGGAGCTGTAAAATTTGATTATCATCCGGCTTTCGGTTTCAAAAGTGGAGACGAGTTATTTCAGTAGAAACGGAATGAAACAAAAAACTTGCGTACGTTTTGAAAAAATCTGAAAGAAATTTTTTGAAAATTAAAATAATAATCGAAGCAAAAAAAGAGTTTTGAGCGTATCTTGGCATGCCTGGTTCGTTTAAAGCTCTTTTTTGTATATATACTTTTGGGCGAACGGTTGTTTTTTGATCATGGGTATGTTACTATTTGTAATGCTGATAAAAATTATGTGTGAGAGTTAAGCGAGAAAAAACGGAGGAATGAAAATTTGAGTAAAGTAGCGATTGTGACAGACAGTAACAGTGGAATTACTCAGGCACAGGCAAAAGAACTTGGAATTCGCGTCATGCCGATGCCGTTTTATATTAATGAAGAAATGCTTCTGGAGGATATTGACCTGACCCAGGAACAGTTTTATGAGAGATTAACAGAAGGTGCGGATATTCATACATCCACCCCTATTTTAACTGATTTTACAGAACTTTGGGATGAACTGCTGGAGGAGTACGATGAGATCGTGCATATTCCGATGTCCAGCGGACTTTCCAGTACCTGTTCTACTGCGGCAATGCTGGCGCAGGATTATGAAGGAAAGGTATTTGTCGTAGACAATCAGCGGATTTCTGTGACACAGCGCCAGTCTGTAATGGATGCTATGGAACTTGCGGCAGCAGGAAAATCCGGTCAGGAGATTTATGGCAAACTCATGGAGAATAAAATGGAATCCAGTATCTATATCATGCTGGATACCTTATATTATCTGAAAAAAGGCGGACGTATCACACCGGCGGCAGCAGCCCTTGGTACCTTGTTGAAATTAAAACCGGTTCTTCAGATCCAGGGTGAAAAGCTGGATGCTTTTGCGAAAGCAAGAACAGTCAAACAGGCGAAGAACATTATGATCAAACAGGTCAAAGATGACTGCGAGCGCCGTTTTGGTTCTGCTGATGGCACTGGTGTACATATTTCCATGGCGTATACCCATGACCTGGAAGCAGCGGAAGAGTTCAAAAAAGAAGTACAGGCAGCATTTCCGAATCATGAGATCGTGTTGAATCCGCTTTCCCTGAGCATTGCCTGCCATATCGGACCGGGAGCACTGGCCGTGACTGCCACAAAAGCAATTGAGGTAGATGCATAATGATTGATTACGAGAAGTTAAAAGAAATCAGAAACATGGGATATATCAAGCATACCGGGATTCGGACAGTAGAACTCCGGGAAGGTTATGCAAAATGTGAAATTATACTGGATGAGCGTCATGCAAATCCTATCGGTTCCACTCATGGAGGTGTACTGTTTACCCTGGTAGATACTGTGGGCGGAGCGGCAGCTACCAGCCGTGGCAGATATGTGACCACTGTGTCAGGCAATATTAATTATCTGCGTCCTGCCATGAACTGTAAAAAACTGATCGGGGAATCCCGTGAGATCAAGGTTGGCAAAAAAATGTGTGTGTATGATGTGATGATCACCGACGAGAACGACCGCGAGATTGCCAAGGCAACGATGACGTTTTTTTATCTGGATAAAATTAATGCGACTGCGTTCATGAGCAAGTAGCGAAAGCGGATTGCGAATGTCCGCTTTACCGCAGAATAAGCATTCTCAGATCCAAAAAAGAAACATTTATAAGTTTTGTTTATAAATAAAGGCGATATATTAGAAAAAAGATTTTACATCTTGTATATTATCGTGTATAATCATAAAGTAAAACGGAAAATAAAAAAGGCAGGTTTTACACCTGTCTTTTATAATGCCGAAGGAGGAATCTGTAATTATGGTAAAAGCTGTAGTAGGAGCAAACTGGGGTGATGAAGGAAAAGGCAAAATTACCGACATGTTGGCAAAAGAGGCAGATATTATTGTTCGTTTCCAGGGTGGCGCAAATGCAGGCCATACAATCGTGAACAATTATGGTAAATTTGCACTTCATACACTTCCGTCAGGATGTTTTTATGGACATACAACAAGTATCATCGGTAACGGTGTTGCATTAAATATCCCGGTACTGTTCAAGGAAATCCAGGACATTGTTGCAAAAGGTGTGCCAATGCCAAAAATTCTTGTATCTGACCGTGCACAGATGGTTATGCCATATCATGTGTTATTCGATCAGTACGAAGAAGAGCGACTGGGTGGTAAATCATTCGGTTCTACAAAATCCGGTATTGCACCATTCTACTCAGATAAATATGCAAAAATCGGTTTTCAGGTAAGTGAGTTATTTGATGAGGAACTTTTAAAAGAGAAAGTTGTCCGCGTATGTGAGACAAAGAATGTTACATTAGAGCATCTGTATCACAAACCACTGTTGAATCCGGATGAGTTATTAGAGACTCTGCACCAGTACAAAGAGATGGTAGAGCCGTATGTATGCGATGTATCTACCTATCTGTGGAATGCAATCAAAGAGGGCAAAGAGATTCTGTTAGAGGGTCAGCTTGGTACATTAAAAGATCCGGATCACGGAATTTATCCGATGGTTACCTCTTCTTCCACACTGGCGGCCTATGGTGCAATCGGTGCAGGTATTCCGCCATACGAGATCAAGAAGATCATCACTGTCTGCAAAGCATACTCAAGTGCAGTAGGAGCAGGTGCATTTGTCAGCGAGATTTTCGGTGATGAGGCTGATGAACTGAGAAGACGTGGCGGTGATGGCGGCGAATTTGGAGCAACAACAGGAAGACCGAGACGTATGGGATGGTTTGATTGTGTGGCAAGTAAATACGGATGCCGTCTGCAGGGTGCCACTGATGTAGCATTTACAGTACTGGATGTGTTGGGATATCTGGATGAGATTCCGGTATGTGTAGGCTATGAGATTGATGGTGAGGTAACAACCGAGTTCCCGACCACTGCAAAACTGGAGAAAGCAAAACCGGTATTAAAGACATTACCGGGATGGAAATGTGATATCCGTGGAATCAAGAATTATGAGGATCTTCCGGAGAACTGCCGTAAATATGTGGAGTTCATCGAAGAACAGATTGGATTCCCGATCACCATGGTTTCGAATGGACCGGGAAGAGATGATATTATTTACAGATAATCTGTATCGGTCAGTATCGCAGTGGGGCATGTCTCTGAAACGGCGGTAATCAGAATAAGCAATAAGGAAAAAGGGCGTGTGAAAAAAACGAGAGTTTTTTCATGCGTCCTTTTACTTATGACTATAATAATAGTTATATTACATAAAAAAGGGTATAATTCCCCTTACCCAATAAGAATGTTATTATGAATTCCTATGCGACAGCTGCAACTTTTTTCTGGTAGTTGTAGTAATTATCCGATATCAATTTTACTGTATTTCAATATTTCAAAGGATATTAGAAGCCGTAGGCGCATATCCGGATCATCCAGATTCAAATGATAATCTTCTTCGATATGGTTGATGTGATAAATCACATTGTTGCGGTGCATGCCAAGGTTGTTGGCTACGTCCGTTGATTTCCGGTCGCAGCGGAGGTATTCATAAAGTATCTCCAGCTGTTGCCGGGATTTTTTTGTATCTGTATGCAGCATCTCGAGCAGACACGGTTCACAGAAGGAAAATGTCTTGTCCGTCTGCAGTGTACTGTCAATCAGATTTTTCAGCCAGTGGTCTTCATAAAAACAGTACAGATTATCTTTTTCGGCAAGCTTCATTTGATGGAGATTTTCTGCCTGTTGATAGGCTTCTGCAAACTGTCCGATAGTAGTGAAGGGTTTGCTGAAGTATAACGTGATATTCCGGTCGGAAAAATCTTTCAAAATGTGGTACAGATTATCCTGGAGATAATCCCGGTAATCCATTTTGCGGAATTTTGGAAGATTGTACAAAATCACAATACTGCCGCGGTAGGCAAAAATCCGACAGTTGATCATGTTGTTGCGAAGAAGCTGGATGAAGTAGTTTTCAAAAGACTTCTGTCTGATGTCGGAGTGAAGGCAGATCACGATGTAGTTTCCTTCGTAATTCAGATCATTGTAATAAATTCGTTCCTGAATCTGCGCAGCAGGTATGCCCGGATTATCCAGAAGATCCATCAGAAAATAATCTGTAACGGAGCGGTTTTTCAGAAAATCGGAGTGCTGTTTTTTCAGCAAATGTTCAATGCTGTTGCAAAAAATCTGATAGAGCTGGTTAATGTAGCTGCGTGGGTACTCACTGGTGTACAGCAGAATGCAGTATACCGCCAGTTCGTTATGGATGTTGATGGCTCGGGCAAAATCAGCATGCATACGGAAATTATCTGGTTCTCCCACAGCGCTTCCGGAGTGGTCCATCTGAGCAAAAATCTTATCTTTTTCAAAATATTTTACAGTTTCCAGATCCAGGTATCCGTTGGAGATGGCTGTCTGGAAAATATGGTCATCCAGTCCCGGGTACATGCGGGAATAAGCCAGCAGTTTTAAAGCCGGATCGTAGATCAAAATCGGACAGGCAATCATTTCTTCACTGATATCGATAAATTCCTGAAAATCTGCATTTCGAAAAATCGCAAAGTCAAGCTGGCGTCCCCATTCGATGAATTCTGCGTAAATTTTTTGTAGGGTGTTAAAACCTTCAGCCAGTTCCATATCTGTCTGGATAAAAATCGCCTTCGGATCTATATCGGATATAGAAGAAATTTCCGAGCCAAATACAATGAATGATATATCCGTATCATCCGAAGTGATCAGACTTGTTGCATTTGAGTTCTGCTTACCGGAGTCTTTGCATATTTCAGCAGAATAATAAAATTGATCTGTGACATACAGATAATCCGCGGACAGGCTGTGCATGTGCCTTGGTAAAAGCTGAATGCCCTGTAAAGCATGCTGCATCTGCGCATCAGATATTGATGTCAGAAGTTTTGCATTATTAAATTCTGCAAAAAATTTTGTTAATACCATTTCTAATGTGATCTTTATATTGCATTCCCCATTTTTTATATCTGCTACATTGAGTTCCCGAATAAATGATTTCGTATATTAGTTGCTGATGAATCGCAATTTGGCTTAAAAATAACTCTGTTTTTACCATAATATCAAAAATTGTAGGAAATTACAAAAATATTCAAATAAAAACATACCAAATTTGGATAGAACGGAAATGAAAGTCCTGCTGCTTATTTATATAATTTTCTCAACAAGACAGGAATGGAAGGAGAAGCTGGTATGAACAGAGTATGTGAAATCTTGAATATTGAGAAGCCGGTCATTCAGGGACCGATGGCATGGATTTCAACTGCACCGCTGGTTGCAGCAGTTTCCAATGCGGGAGGACTTGGTGTGCTTGGCGTAGGATTTGCGCCGGAATCGTTTATCCGTGAGCAGATTGCGGAGACAAGAAAACTGACTGATAAACCGTTTGGAATGAACGTTATCATGATTCCACCAAATTTGGAACATGTGACAAAAATTGTGTTGGATGAGAAACCACCAGTCATGTATGCGGATACGATCGCAGGTCTGGATCCGGAGCTTTGCAAAAAATATTTTGATATCTGGCACAGCGTTGGATGCAAGATCGTGGTAAAAGCATCTTTCATTGATGATGCAAAAATTGCTGCGGATGCAGGCGCAGATGTCATGATCGTAAAAGGCTGGGAAGGCGGCGGACATGTTACCTTTGAGGCAACCACAGTACTGGTTCCACAGGCAGTAGACCTGCTTGATATCCCGGTTATTGCCAGTGGCGGTATCGCTGACGGACGTGGTGTGGCAGCAGGTGTTGCCATGGGAGCAGAAGGATTTGAAATGGGAACTGCATTTATGGCAGCAGCAGAGACAACCGTTCATCCGAATGTAAAGAAAGAAGTACTGGCAGCCGGAGATATGTCTACGGTTATCACAGGATATTGTACCGATGAGCCTTGTCGTCAGATCAAAAATAAACTGGCAGACGAGATGATCGCTATTGAGGATAACAATACAAAAGAAAAAGCGGCAGAATTGCTTCGCCCGGTGGCGGAGAGTTCTCTGAGAAAAGCAATGGCAGAAGGCGATATGGTAGACGGAGCTGTTATGGCAGGTCAGATCGTACCACTTGTAAAAGAGGAAAAACCTGCATTACAGATTATTGATGATGCGATTGCAGGAGCAAAAGAGATTTTAAACCATATGGCTGAGTTTACTTTTTAAGGAGGTTTCCTATGGAACAGATGGCAAAAAAACGTGTTCCGGTAACGGACGAGGAAAAACAGAAAAGTTACTATAAATATTTTGAGCAGGAAATGGCACAACCGTCTCCGGAAGCATACGCAAAAATGCTGAACGGACCGTTGCGTCCAGATCAGGTATTACAGTTTAAGGACAGAAACCGTTTGTTTGAGCCGGGATATCTGGAAGCGGAAGCCGGCTGGTGTATTTTACCGGACGGAACCGGATATCTGGCAAATCTGACAAAAATGCCAGGTGTAACACCGGAGATGTTTGACTGGTTCTTTGCATGGCATGGACTGGACAATCTGCGCTACAAAATCTGGAATCCAGAAGACCATTACAAAGCAGAGACACAGAACCGTGTCCGCGCGCTGGATCCGGATCTGACTTACCAGGAAAAACTGTGGGATACCACACATGAGATTACCGAAGACACCGGAATGGGTCCGGATCAGATCGTGATCAACTTCAAATATCCGGGAGACTGCGGATTTAAGGCAGAGTTGATCGGAACCGATGCTTGTGCAGCGTTAGTCTGTGGAAAAGGTTATGGAAAAGGACAGCCGCCATTTGCAGTTCCACCGACATTTATGACACACTTTGTACGTGAGATCGAAGGTGGAATCGAGCTTCGTTCCCGGTTCTGGATGGGGTGGAATTATGTAAACGGAAGAGATGTGAAAGTGCTTCCGGACGGTATGCGTTACCCGGATATGGCGGCTATGTCTCTGGCCTTACATAACGTGAAAGAGTTCACAAATCTGGCAGCAATCCTTCCGTCTCTGTATGCGGAAGAGAAAGATAACTGGAGGTAGAAGCGATGATTTATACAAACCATAAGATTGAATTTGATGAGAGCAAATGTGTGGGATGTCAGATCTGTTATAAAGCCTGTTTTGTAGACGTCATCCGCTGGGATGCCGAAAAGAGGCGTCCGATTTTCAAGTATGTGGAAGACTGCGAACACTGTAACTACTGTGAAGTAAAATGTGCCAAAGGTGCAATCAAAGTAATTCCTGATTATGGAAGCCAGAGTTTCCGTCAGACCTTTGACTGTTACGCAAAAAAGCAGAGTGAAGCATAGGGCAGGAAGGAGGACATTATGCAGAAACAGGAAATCAAACAGGAAAAAATGTCTGCTGACGTGCTGATCATCGGCGGTGGAATTGCCGGTCTGACAGCAGCTATCAGTGTAAAAGAAGAAAATCCGGATATCAGTGTTCTGGTTGTGGAAAAACAGACCTCCGGTTATTCCGGAAAAGCAAATAAGGGCGGTGGCGTATTACAGTATTTTGATCTGGAAAAAACAACACCGGAGATGTTCAACGAATATCATGCAAACGCAGTCGGTGGCTATCTGGCAAACCAGAACTTGCTGAAAAAATATGTGGCAATGAACAATGAACTGCTGGATAAGATGGAATCCTGGGGGGTCAATATCCCGAAAAAACGTATTCCGACAGGCCCGATGACTTACATGGTCGGTGTGGATCTGGATCTTACGTTAAAAATGAGAGCAACTGCCACAAAACTGGGCGTAAAATTTATCGATAAAACAACAATCTCTGATTTACTGACCAGAGATGGAAAAATTGCAGGTGCAGTTGGATACAGTATTATTGACGGAACTTTCTATGTATTTGAAGGAAAATCTGTTATTCTCTGTACCGGAAGCCAGAACTACCGTGTCGCTCCGATGTGGAGTAACGGACGTGGCGATGGTATTGCGGCAGCTTACCGTGCCGGTGCACAGATGCGTAATCCGGAGTTCGGAAACTTTGCACAGCTTTACCGCGTACACAGCAACCGTGAGTGTGTATTTGGCGAGAACGTTATGTACGATGCTTATGGTGAAAATATTACAAAGAACTTCCGCCGTTTCCCGGAAGCAGATATCAGTTCCAGTGCCGTTGCTGAGTGGTACAATACCATGGCTTCCGGCAGAGGCCCGGTTTACCTGCATCCGATGGAGAGCGAGACAACCAAAAATGATACGATGATGTTTTACATCTGGGATCGTCCGTATGGTCTGCCATTTTGGAAAATCGATTTTGAAAAAGGTTCTTCCGTAGATGGATTCGAAGGTGATGAGAAATGGGAAGTAGAACCAGGATTTGTCGGCGAGCAGTCTCCGGTTAAAGTAGATGAGCAGATGGCAACTACCATTCCGGGCATGTACGCAGCAGGAGATGTCTGTTACGATGGTTCCTGTGCACCTGGCGCAGTTCCGGCACCTCCGGGACGTAATCGTGGTTCAGGAATCCTGAATGCAGTATTTGCAGGTGTGGTCAGTGGTCAGCAGGCAGCAGCTTATGCGGCAGCAAACACTCAGTTGCCGGTAGATGATGCTCAGGTAGAGCAGCTGAAAGAGGATGCATTTGCACCGTTATTCCGTGAAGATGGCGTAAAAGCAAAAGAAGTGATTGATAAGATCCAGCAGCTTGTCTGCCCGGTAGAAAACAGTGTATACATGAGCCAGCATCGTCTGGATGTATGTTTACGGAAACTGGCAAACATCAAACCGCTGGTTGCACAGTTAAAGGCAGAAGACTTCCATGATCTGCTTGCCTGCCATGAGGCGGAGGCCATGGTTCTCTCCGCAGAAATGCAGTTTAAGGGCGCATCCATGCGAAAAGAGTCCAGAGGATGGTTCCTGCGTGAGGATTATCCACAGATGGATAATGAGAACTGGCTGAAATGGATTGTGTGTGAGAACAAAGACGGAGAAATGGAGTTTTCCACAGAGGATGTGCCGATTGAGACATATCAGGTGCAACCGCCGAGATTTTAACTTACCTGTGTTTAAATTTTCACTGGGTTAATAAGGATATTAGGATAGGGATAAAGTTAGAGATCAGAAAAGTAAAAAAGGGGCTGTGAAAAAAGAATAGTCCCCAAAAAAAGAAAGACCAAGAGTTTATAATGAACTCAAGGTCTTTCTTTCTGTTATAATTAACTTGTGAAAAAAAATTAATAACATAATCTATTCTAACCCAAAACAGGCAGTTTTGCCAATGCTAATTAAAGATTATTTGGACATCTGTGATCCAGTGCTGACTTTTGACAGATTTATGGGAGAAATCGAACTGGAGAAATATCTGAAAAATATTCCTCAACATTATACAGGAAGACGGAGTCATGCGTTGCCCAAACGGGAAAAACTTTTATCTTCAGTATCGAAAAAACGTAAAAGGGAACAAGTATGGGCGTCAGGAAGAAGTGTATCAGTGTGAAGACTGCTCCGGCTGTCCATACGCAGAACAATGTAAAAAGACAGACAAAAACCGTACTGTTCGGATCAAGCGCGAACTTACAGCGATGCATCAGGAAGTGATAGAAAATCTCGAAAGTATCCAGGGAGCGCTTCTAAGGATGAACAGATCCATTCAGGCAGAAGGTACTTTTGGTATCATGAAAAACGACCGGTGGTACAAAAGAATTGTCCGAAGAGGAATAAAATCTGTATTGCTTGAAGTATTTCTCGTTTCTATCGGACACAATCTTTATAAATATCACAACAAACAGAATTGTGTGTAAAGCCTATTTTTACAATAGGAATAAAATACAAGAAAATTGTTTCTATTTTGTATAAAATCATGAAAGAATGTAAAAATATTTAAAAATAATTGTAAAAAATGTTGAGAAAAATACAAGATAGACTTTAAAAACTGGTAAAAATGTTGTATAATATGATCATTACCCGGACATCTATCCTGGATGTTATGGGAAGAAATACTAATTTCAAGGGGGACATGAAGTGGAAAAAGAAATTATTGCTATGCTGCTTGCCGGTGGACAGGGTTCACGGTTGTATGCATTGACACAGAAGCTGGCAAAACCTGCAGTTCCATTTGGAGGGAAATACCGTATCATAGATTTTCCGTTATCCAATTGTATAAATTCCGGTATTGATACGGTTGGTATTTTGACACAGTACCAGCCATTAGTCCTGAATGAATACATCGGAAATGGACAACCATGGGATCTTGACCGTCTGCATGGAGGTGTACATGTACTTCCGCCATATCAGAAAGCATCTGGTTCCGACTGGTACAAAGGTACGGCGAATGCAATTTACCAGAATATTGCATTTATTGAACGATACAATCCGAAATATGTCATCATTTTATCCGGTGACCAGATCTGCAAACAGGATTACAGTGATTTTCTGGAGTTCCATAAGCAGAAAGGTGCTGAATTCAGCGTGGCTGTTATGGAAGTACCGTGGGCGGAAGCTTCTCGTTTTGGCTTGATGGTAGCAGATGAGAATGACAAGATCACAGAGTTTCAGGAAAAGCCGGCAAATCCGAAATCAAACCTGGCATCTATGGGTATCTACATCTTTAACTGGGATGTCCTGCGTAAGTATCTGATAGAAGATGAGGAAGATCCGGAATCCGAGAATGATTTCGGTAATAATATTATCCCGAATCTGCTGCGTGACGGCAGGGATATGTATGCATATCATTTCAGTGGTTACTGGAAAGATGTTGGAACTATTTCATCCCTTTGGGAAGCAAATATGGAGGTTCTCGATCCGAAGAACAGCGGTATTGATCTTTTCGATGAAGACTGGAAGATTTACAGTCGCAACAGTGGTATGACCGGTCACAAGATTGGCAGTGATGCAGTGATTAAAAACTCCATGATCACAGATGGATGCCGGATTGACGGTGAGGTAGAACATTCTGTTCTGTTTGCCGGTGTCAAAGTAGCACCGGGAGCTGTTGTCAAAGACGCAGTTGTCATGGGGGGTACCGTGATCAAACCGGGTGCAGTGGTAGAACACTGTATTATTGGTGAAAATGCCGTGATTGGTGAAAATGCAAAAATCGGTGTGGAAAAAGAAGGCGATGACAAAGGAGTTGCCACCATTGGACCGGGAGTCTATGTAGGTGACGGAGCAACAGTGGGTTCTAATGCTATGGTTCGAGAAAATGTAAAGGATGGTGAGGAAGAATGGTAAAGTCAAATATAAATGCACTGGGAATTATTTTCCCGAATTACTATGATTCTCTTGTCCCGGAACTGGTTAATGAGCGGCTGATGGGATCTATTCCTTTTGCAAGCCGTTACCGTCTGATCGACTTTGTGCTCTCCAGCATGGTAAACAGCGGCATCAATAGCGTATCCGTACTGGTGCGTGAAAAATATCATTCTCTGATGGATCACCTTGGTTCCGGTCGTGAGTGGGATCTGGTTCGTAAGAACGGTGGACTGACCATCTGGCCGCCGTATGCGGAGAAAGGAATGAATCTGTACGGTGGACGTATCGAGGCGTTGGATCATACACTGGATTATCTGAGAAAACAGAAAGAAAAATATGTTATTATGGCAGATACAAATGTTGCTGTAAATTTTGATTTTAGAAAACTGGTTGCCACTCATGAGGCAAACGATGCGGATGTAACAGTTGCGTATACAGTAGAGGAGATTCCGGAAGGTTCCCTGAAGGCTGAGAATGCAAAGCGGGGCATGTATTATACATTTGATTTTGATGAGAGCGGCCGTGTGAGCAAATGGCACATCAATACAAAGGAAAAAGGTGTACATAATCTCGGTATGAACATTTATTGCTTCAACCGTGAGTATCTGATCAATCTGATCGACGATGCGTTTATTCGTGGAAATATTTATCTTGAGCGAGATATTCTGGCAAAAGAAGTGGATAAGATAAAAATTTACGGTCATAAGTACATAGGTTATTGTTCTCGTATCTGCGATATGAAGAGCTATTTCCAGGAAAATATGAAATTATTGGAAGATGAGAACCTGGAAGGTCTGTTTGCAGGCGGACCGATCTATACAAAACTGCGCGATGACAACCCGACACGATACATCAACGGTGCTGCTGTAAAAAATACCATGGCAGCAGACGGTTGTGTCATTGAGGGTACTGTAGAAAATTGTATTCTTTTCCGCGGGGTGAAAATCGGAAAAGGAGCGGTTGTGAAAAACTGTGTACTGATGCAGGATACGGTTGTAGAGTCTGGTGTGAAGGCAGAGTATATCATTACGGATAAAAATGCGGTGATCACATCCGGAAAGGAACTGAAGGGAGCGGATTCTTTCCCAATCTATATTGCAAAACATCAGGTTGTATAAGCTATTTTCAAGTCGAACGCATGTGAGACTTGATGCGTGATTCTGGTCAGCGAAAGCTGACATATTCTTCTCAGAAGCACTGCACGCTATACCTGTATCAGAAGCTTTTGTTAGAAAAATTTAAAAGTGTAAGCCAATGGATTTGGACATGAAAATGTAAAAATGGATGAAAGAATGGTGTGATATGTATAAAAAACGACATATCACACTTTCTTGTTTGAGAGGAAATTGCAATGAATTTCCTCTCAAACAAAAAACGCTCCGCGAGGATGCGACCAGATGCATGTGGAATATGTCTGCTAAAGCAGACTGCATCTGGCGCGCAAAGCGTAACAAGTCCTTCAAAGATTGAGGGATTCAGGGAGTTTGAAGCGGACTTGTCCGCTTTGTTCTTAGTGAGAAATGAAAAAATATTGACTTTCTTTTGGTTGTGGGGTTTACTAGTAAATAGATTGTATAAAATATAAGATATTACGACTAGGAGAATTTTTTATGGAACGAAATCTTACAACCGGAAGTGTTCTGAAGAACCTGATGTTCTTTTCCCTTCCGTACCTGTTATCTTATTTTCTGCAGACATTGTATGGTATGGCGGATCTGTTCATTGTCGGACAGTTTGATGGTGTGGCAAGTACTACGGCGGTTTCAGTGGGAAGCCAGGTTATGCATATGCTTACCGTTATGATCGTGGGACTGGCTATGGGGACAACCGTTACCATTGGACAGGCAGTGGGAGCGAAAAATAGGAAAAAAATCTCACAGACCATCGGCAATACGGTGATCTTATTCTGCATTGTCTCTGTGGCGATGATGGCATTTTTCCTTTGCATGGTGCGGCCAATCGTGGCTGTGATGTCCACGCCGGCAGAAGCAGTGGAGGGAACGGTAGCGTATCTGACGATTTGTTTTGTTGGTATTCCGTGTATCACAGCATATAACGTTATCAGTTCCATTTTTCGTGGCATGGGTGATTCCAAAAGCCCGATGTACTTTATTGCAATCGCCTGTGGTGCAAACATTGCCTTTGATTATATTTTTATGGGGGCATTGCATCTGGGACCGGCGGGGGCTGCCCTGGGAACGACGCTGGCGCAGGCTCTGAGTGTGGTCATTGCGTTGACGGTGATCTTGAAAAAGAAGATGGGGATCTCCGTATCCAGGCAGGATTTCCGGCCGCGTAGGGAAGCAACAGGACAGATCGTGCGCATCGGTCTGCCGATTGCATTACAGGACGGACTGATCCAGGTGGCATTTATCATCATTACCATCATTGCAAACCGACGTGGACTCAGTGATGCAGCTGCAGTAGGAATTGTAGAAAAGATCATCAGTTTTTTGTTCCTTGTGCCATCCTCCATGCTGTCTGCGGTATCTGCCCTCGGTGCACAGAATATCGGAGCCGGAAAACCGGAGCGCGCCGTGCGGACACTGTACTATTCCATCGGGATTACCGTCGGTTTCGGTGTGATCATATCTATTATCATACAGTTTGTAGCTGCACCGGTGGTGGGACTGTTTACGGCAGATGCTGCAGTGGTTGTGCTTGGAACCCAGTATATCAGAGGATACATCTGGGATTGCATTTTTGCGGGCATCCATTTCAGTTTCAGCGGTTATTTCTGTGCGATCGGCAGATCGGAACTGTCCTTTATCCATAATATCACAGCCATCGTGCTGGTGCGCGTGCCGGGGGTATATCTGACTTCAAAGCTGTTCCCGGATACGCTGTTTCCGATGGGACTGGCTACGGTTGCGGGATCCCTGACATCGGTTGTTATCTGTCTGATTGCTTTTCATATACTAAAACGGCAGAAAAAAGTTGCATAAAAATGAAGAGAAAAAGAGACTTCGGAAAGGAAAAATTTTCCGGGGTCTCTTTTTCTGTGTCAGTATTTATGCGGATCTGCAGGAAAAGTCAACTTTTGTGCAAGTTGTACAGGACAGATTTTCCGGCAAAAAGAAGTGTTGACAGGATGGGAAAGTGGTTCGTATACTTGGAATACATTCTAGGTGTGAAAACACGTTCTTATAAAAGATTCTTTATTCTGCGTTCATGAGCAAGTAGCGAAAGCGGATTGCGAATGTCCGTTTTACATGTGCAATGAGATTTTCTAACGCTCTGATTCAGAGCAAAGTATTACAAATTTGGAAAAAAATTTAATGGAGAGAGGGGAGAAAATGTGAATTTTTTGATTTCTGCCAATACAGATATAGGAACGCTGAAAAAGACGAATCAGGACAGCGTGCTGATAAAAAAGATACATACTTGTCAGGGGGAAATGGTGTTTGCTGTGCTGTGTGACGGTATGGGAGGACTGGAAAAAGGAGAAGTGGCAAGTGCAGCGGTGGTCAGAGCTTTTGAACAGTGGGTAAATACGGAATTGCCGCTGATGTGCGGACAGGTGCTGGAAGAGAGAAAAATCCGTACGGATTGGGAATTAATTATCAAAGAAATGAATCGTGAGATCGCTGAATATGGAAAACAGCAGGGAATTTGTCTGGGAACAACGGTTGTAGTGTTTCTGATTACACAGATACGGTATTTTGCATTGAATGTGGGCGATTCCAGGCTTTATGAATTGACGGACACAGCATTGAGGCAATTAACGACAGATCATACTTTTGTGGGCAGGGAAATGGCGATGGGACGGATGACACCGGAGGATGCACGAAAGGATAGGCGCAGAAATGTATTGCTGCAGTGCGTAGGTGCATCGGAAGCTGTTTATCCGGAATTTTTATTCGGAACACCGGTATCGGAATCGGTATATCTGCTTTGCTCGGACGGATTTCGTCATGAAATTTCTTCCGATGAAATGATTCAGGCACTGAAACCGTCTGTGTTGATAAAAAAGCAGGCAATGGATGAAACGACAACAAGTCTGATCGAATTACTCAAGCAGCGTGGGGAGCGGGATAATATAACGGCGGCTCTGGTTCGTGTTTTATAAAAGCTTATAGCCTCTCGAAAGAAATCTATAAAGCTAATACAAGGAGAGATGAATGCTTGAAATAGGAAGTGTGATTGACGGGAGATACAAGATTTTAAATGAAGTTGGTCGTGGTGGAATGAGTGTTGTATATCTGGCCATGAATGAAAAGGCGAATAAGCAGTGGGCTGTGAAAGAAGTCCGTAAGGACGGCAGACAAAATTTTGAAGTTGTAAAGCAGGGATTGATCGTTGAGACGGATCTTTTGAAAAAATTACGTCATCCCAGTCTGCCAAGCATTATTGATGTCATTGATGATAAAGATTCGTTTCTGATCGTCATGGATTATATTGAGGGAAATCCGCTCAGCAGTGCACTGGAAGAATCTGGTGCACAGCCTCAGAATCAGGTGATTGCCTGGGCAATACAGCTCTGTGATGTGCTTGGTTATCTCCATGCACAATCTCCGCCGATTATTTATCGTGATATGAAACCATCCAATATTATGTTGAAACCGGACGGAAATCTTACCTTGATTGATTTTGGAACAGCCAGGGAATTTAAGGAAAAGAATCTGGCAGATACTGTTTGTCTGGGAACGATTGGATATGCGGCACCGGAACAGTTCGGCAGAATGGGACAGACGGATGCCAGAACAGATATTTATTGTCTGGGAGCTACGCTATACCACCTGGTGACAGGGCAGGATCCCAGTGCACCACCTTATGAGATAGGTCCGATCCGACAGATCAATCCTGCATTATCCGATGGATTGGAGCGGATTATCCGGAAATGTACCCGGCGGAATCCGGAGGACCGTTACCAGTCCTGCGCTGAACTGATGTATGCATTGAAGCATTATGACGAAATTGATGAGGTATATCAAAAGAAGCAGAAGAAAAAACTGGTAGTGTTTCTGGTTAGTCTGTTTCTGACAGCGGCTTTTGCAGGGATATGTCTGTGGGGATATTTTGGTAGTGAACAGAAAAAAAGTGAAAATTATGATGAAATTTTGAAAGGTGCATTAGATTATCAGGATTATTATCAGGCAATTCTGATAGATCCAACAAGGAAAGAAGCGTATGAGAAACTGAATGATGCATTGACGTCAGATCTGATCCTGACAAAAGAAGAAGGACAGCAGTTGTTGCAGCTGCAAATTGGTCTGGATGAAAAGGACAGTAACGGTTTTTCAAAAAAGCAGGATGTTCTGGCTGAACTAAAGAATTGTAATCCTGAAGGCTATCCGGAAGTATGCTATGAGATTGGAACTTCATTTCTGTTCTTTTATGATGTAAATGTTGACCGTGACCGATATATCAGCGCAAAGAAATGGTTTCAGGAGGCTGTGGATCAATATCCGCTTGCTCAGATTTACTGTGATATCGCAGATTGTCTGGAACTGATCAATCAGTACGATAATGCAAAAGTAAAGCAGACAGATAAAATGTATGATGTTTATCGTCAACTTTGGGAAAAGATACAGGAACTGAAAAGTACTGCAGATCGATTTGGAGATGTTGATGTAAAGCTGCAGCTTTGGACGGAAATAAATAATATGTTGAATGCACAGGTGGTACCGTTCCTGGAAGTGACTCAAGTGAATGAAATAAAAAATCTGCTGAATGATATCCTGAAAGAATCTGATGCGATACATAAATCTGTTATTGTACAGGAAATTAAAAACTTACAGCAGAAAATAATTGAAACAGTGCAAAAAATCGACAGTGTTCAGAAGGAGGCAGGGACATCATGACATATGAAATGTATCAGACTATCTTTTGGCATGCAGGTGTTTTGACAATTGTTTTTGTAGTTGGTGATGTACTGCTGTTTGTGATTTTAAAAATTCCGAAAGTGATAGGGCAGCTGAGTGGAAGGACAGCTCGGAAAGGAATTGCAGATATTTGGAAAAAGAATATTCAGACCAGAGGCAGATGTTATAAGAGCTGTGCAGAAAATCAGAATTTTGGAAGCATTGCAGGCGGTATGACAGAATCAGGAAATATACACCGGTTTGGAGAAGCTGTGAATACAGGAGGTATAACACAGAAAATTGCGACATCGGAAACAGGGGAAAAGCTGAAAACTTCCGAGACAATGTTTCTTCCAATACCGAAATATGCAGAAACAATGGTGCTGAATGACGTTGATATGGATGACAATTTTGTCATAGAAGAAATTTGTTTTATCCATACAAAGGAAACAATTGGATAAAGGGGAAAGGGATACCATGAAAAAGAAAAATTTGCAAAGAAAACAAAGGCTTCTGGCTGTTGTTTTGAGTGTAATGCTGTTTGCAGGACTGTTGCCGGGAAGTTTGTCACAGGTACTGGCGGCATCGGATGAATATGAGGACTGCTGTACTGTGGAAGTTGCGGGTGATGAGCCGGATGGAATTTATGAAAGCGAAACGCTGAAAGCAGATCAGAGTCTGGCATTTTCAGAAGAAACGGTAAAACTGGAATATGGTGCCACAGCGTATGGACAGGTAGCAAATGCTGTGGAAAACCAAGATGCGGCAGATGGAAAAGGATATGGAACAGGAGCAGTTACTTATCGGTTGACAGATAATGTTCTGGGTGCACAGATCAATGAAAAGAGTGGAACACTGACATTTTCTGATGGAAAGACTGGAAGTGTTACAGTCACGGCAAAAAAAGAGGCAGATGAGTGCTACAACGAATGTGAGGCGAGCTACACACTTGTGATTACATATATGCAAGCACCGGATGTTACATACCGGTTGCAGGGACCGCAGAATTCTGTGAATGAAGATGGAACCGCATTACCATTTTCCTATCATGGTGATTCTACGGCTGCATGGTTTACAGATACGGTAACGATTCAGGCACCGGATGGATATCTGATCAGCAGAACAAATTCGTTATCGAGCCGGAACTGGTCAGCATCTATTTCCTGTACAGAAGAAGGCCACAATGAGATATCTTATTATCTGAGAAACAGAAAGAGTGGCGGTATTACAGATGTTCTCACAATTTACGATCTGAAGATCGATAAGGGAAATCCGACAGATCTGCAGATGGAATACCTGATAGAAGAGGCACCTGCTGCATGGAAAGATTCCGTGCTGTATGGAAAAGACGAAATTGCTGTCAGACTTACAGCAAAAGACACTATGTCCGGTCTGAAGGGATTATATTATCAGTACAAGTCAAATGTGATCAGCACCTCCAGCCAGGGAAAAGACTGGACAAAGGTGGATCTGATCTCGGATAAAATTGAAAAAGTGGATAATGAAGACGGTTCCATAAGTTATGTGTTCCGTATTCCGGCGCAATTCCGGGGAAATGTGTCTTTTAAAGCAGTAGATCAGGCAAATCGTGTGACGGAATACTGGGATGACAGGACCGTTGTGGCAGATAATCGCAATCCGCAGGCTATAATTTCCTATACAGCGCATGGAGGCAGTTGTCTGGTTGCAAAAGTGACGAAAGATACAGAAGAGTCACAGGAACGTGCAGATGTACCGGAAGATCAGGTGGATGAAAATACCAGATTTATCTATGATGGTGCAGTTACTGCTTCCGTAGATATGACAGAAGCAAACTTTGAGGCAGAAGATGTCGTTCTTACGGTTTGGAAAGATGGCACAGAAATCTGGAATGGTGCAGTTGCAGAGGCACAGAAGATAGCAAATGACTGTGAAATTTCTGAATGGACCGTAAATAAGGAAAATGATAAAGAATCTCTTGCTATTCAGCTGCTGACAGATGGCGATTATCAGATTGGAATTTCCTATAAAGACCGGTCAGACAACAAGATGCATTATGTTTCCGGTGAGTATGCACAGAAAGAAGGAGAAGCGGTTTATCAGTCAAATATTATTACGATTGACACCACAAATCCGGAGGTAGAAGTATCCTATGATAATAATACCGTCGTGAACCAGCATTATTACAATGCAGGCAGAGTGGCCACCATTAAGGTAACAGACCGCAATTTCCGTCCGTCTGAAACGGACTGGAAGATCACTGCAAAAGACGGAGATGCTGTGATCGATCCGAAAACTGTGGAAAATGGAAATGCAAATGTAGTTGATGATACATATTCTGAGTTGAAAAACTGGTCAGACTGGACACAGGATCCGCAAGATCCTTCTGTATGGTATGCCAAGATTCCTTTTGAGCAGGATGCGTTCTACAACGTATCATTTGCCTGCCGGGATCTTGCAGGCCATGCATTGAAAGAGGATTATGCAGATGCATTTGTCGTTGATACAACAAAAGCACCGCTGGAAAAAATGAAGATTACTTACAGTGAGGAACTTCATACCTGGCAGAAAGTCGTACAGGCAATTACTTTTGGATATTTCAGTTATAAAGATCAGGTAACGGTTACGCTGGCCTCGGAAGATGAAATGTCCGGTATTGACTATATTACATGGACTTATGAACGGGAAGATGGTGTAAGTACGACAAAAAATGTGAGTGAGCGGACGGAGACAATTACCCGTGATCAGATTACTTACAGCAAACGGGGAAAACAGGCGGTTGCAAGTTTTACATTGAAAGCTACGGATGCAGAGCAGTTCCGCGGCGCAATTGCTTTTACTGCAACAGATATGGCCGGTAATACCAGTGATAGTAAAGCAGATACACAGAGAATCAATATCGTAGATAATATCTCTCCGGAACGCACAGTATCCTATTCCCCGGCAAAACAGGTGGTTGATGCCGCAACCGGACTGCAGAAAACGTCTTATCAGTATGAACAGGAAGGAACAGATTCTGTATTATATTATGATGGAGATGTGACTGTGACCTTCCGGATCGAGGAAGCCAATTTTTATGCAGAAGATGTCATTATTGCCGTGAATGGAGAAAAACGGGTACCGGATCAGTGGATCCAGAATGGGGATGTATGGACAGGAACCATGACATTGAGCGGAGATGGCGATTATTATGTGACCATGGATGATACGGATCGCTCCGATAATAAGATGCATTCCTATCAGTCTGAAAAAATTGTCATTGACACAACAGCACCTGTCATCCATGTGACTTATGGCAATCAGGATGTGAAAAGAACAGAAGGATCACGCCTGTATTTTGACCGTACACAGACAGCAACGATTCAGATTACAGAGCATAACTTCCGGGCAGACGATGTGGCAGCAGAAGTGACGGCTGCTGATGTAACCGGCAGAAACGTTGCCGTGGCAGACTATGCGGCATATTTATCCAATCGTGGTAACTGGAAGAAGGACGGCGATGTTTATACAGCAACCATCACGTATCCGGTGGATGCAAATTATACATTTGATATCTCCTACCATGATCTCGCATTGAATGAAGCGGCAGATTATACACCGGATCTGTTTACCGTAGATCAGACAGTACCGGATAATCTGAGTATTTCATACAGCGAAGGTGTGCAGCAACAGCGGGTAGGCGTGACACCATTCCGTTATTATAATCAGATGATGACGGTTACGATCGCCGGTGAGGATGCAACGTCCGGTATCGAACATTTTGTATATAATTATCGAAATGCAAGCAGCGTCAGTGCTGTCAATGCACAGTTGCTGGAGGCTGCGATCGAAAAAGCAGAAGTCATACAGAATGGCAGACTTTTTACAGCCAGATTTACAATACCAAAATATGTCTTACAGGGAAGCAATCAGTTTAACGGAACCGTGGATTTTGAAGCCTATGACTATTCCGATAATAAGTCCGGGCTGAATGACAGTGAGCGTATTGTCGTGGATAATCTCGTTCCGACAGTATCCGTCACTTATAATGATCCGGTCCGGGAAGTAAATGGAATTGCATATTATGCAGGCGATATCGATGCAACGGTTGAAATTCATGAGGCAAATTTCTATGCGGAAGATGTTCAGATCTCAGTAGAAAAAGACGGTCAGAGTGGATATGGTATCAATGCAAACTGGACAGAGAACAGCGCAGATGTCCATACCGGAACCTTCCGCCTGAGCGAGGACGGTGATTATCTGATCACGGTAAATTATACAGACCGGTCCGGAAACCGCATGGAGACTTATACATCCGGACAGCTGACCATCGACACACAGCATCCGGGTATTTATGTATCCGGACTGCAGGCAGATTCAGCAAATAAAGAAGAACCGTATGGATTTACACTGACGGTCAGCGACAGCGCAGACAATCTGCTGGCAGGTGATATTGTCCCGGTTCTGACAGCTGTAACCTGTGATGAGAGTGGAAACTATACAACACAGGAAGTAGAACTTCCGGCTCCGGAAATGACAGAGAATCAGCAGTCTTATCAGATTCAGGTAGAAAATCTGGAAGCCGATGGTATCTACACGTTGTCCTGTAAAGCAAAAGATATGGCGGATCAGGAATATGATCGGATGACACTGGAAGATGGACAGGAATACGAGACGGTGACATTTTCTGTAAACAGAAACGGTTCCACATTCCGGGTAGACGAAGATACTGCCGATTTACTGGATCAGTATTATGTCTATCAGGTTCCGCAGGATGTTGTGATCGAGGAGATCAATACAGATCCGATTGAACATTATGCAGTAAAAATGAACGGAAAAGTGCTGACAGAGGGGACTGATTATACCACAAGCGTGACATCGGCAGATGGTACATGGAGTGTCAGAACCTACTCTGTGAAGAAGGAACTGTTTGCTGAGGAAGGAGAATATCATCTGGTGGTTGAATCTGTGGACAAGACAGATACTGCTGCTTACAGCGACGTAAAAAATCTGAAGCTGGCCTTTGTGGTAGATCAGACGGTTCCGGTAGTTGTATTTAGCGGACTGGAGAGCGGTGGACGTTACGAGGCACAGGAACAGACGGTAACGGCTGTCCCGACGGACGACGGCGGAAAATTAAAAACGTTCCAGGCAGTAGTGACGGATAAAAAAGGCGAACAGAAAGAAACGCTGATTACATTGGAAGGAGACGAGTTGGAAACATATCTGGCAGAGCATGATGGAAGGATCAGCTTTGAAATCCCGGAAGGATTGGAACAGCAGGTAACTGTTTCCTGCAGTGATCATGCGGTAAAAGAAGATGGAAGTACCAATACATATGATCAAACATTTGACAATGTAACGGTATCTACCAGTAAAATGATTATTTTCTTCGCAAATAAACCGTTATTCTACGGTGTCATTCTTGTATGCTGTGCGGCAGCAGCCGGTGTGATCGGTTTTGTTATCTGGAAGAAAAAGAAAAAAGTGAAAAAAGAAGAAGCGTAAGAAAAACACATATTAGTCACATATTTTACGAATATTCAACACATTTTTTCTGTACACTTACTCCATAAGTGATTTTGGATTGAAGGAGGAAGTGTTTTGATTGAAATCAGTCATCTTACAAAAAAATATGGTGCCAATGTGGCGGTAAATGATCTGAGTCTGACGTTGGAACCGGGTAATATCTACGGTTTTCTCGGACCAAACGGGGCTGGAAAGTCTACAACCATGAATATCATTACCGGTTACATTGGCGCATCGTCCGGTGAGGTAAAAATCAACGGATATGATATTAATAAAAACCCGGAGGAGGCAAAAAAATGTATCGGTTATCTGCCGGAGATTCCACCGGTATACGGAGATATGAAGGTTCTGGAATATCTGAAATTTGTGGCAGAACTGAAAAAACTGGATTCACATACCCGCAATGCAGATATCAGTCAGGTGATGGATCTGACAAAACTGCATGAAATGAAAGACCGTCTGATCCGGAATCTGTCCAAAGGATACCGTCAGCGTGTGGGGTTAGCACAGGCATTACTCGGTATGCCTGAGATCATTATTTTGGATGAGCCGACGGTGGGACTGGATCCGAAGCAGATTATTGAGATTCGCGATCTGATCCGCTCTTTGAAAGAAAAACATACTGTAATTCTGAGTTCCCATATTTTGCAGGAGATCAGTGCCGTGTGCGATCATGTGTTTATTATTTCAAAAGGAGCCTTGGTTGCCAGCGATTCTATGGAACATCTGGAAAGCCGTATGAGCGGTGCCCAGCAGCTGGACGTGGTAGTGCGTGGCACGAAAGAACAGCTGGAAGAACTTCATACACTGGATGGTGTGCAGGAGTGTAGGATCGTCCGGGAAGTTCCGGAGGAATCTGCGGAGTCTTCGGAAAATGATCTGACAGATGCGGCAGAAACCTCGGATTCTGATGCCGGAGAAAGGAACGACGAAGCAGCAGAATTTCATCTTTCTCTTATTGCCGGAGAAAACTGTGATCTGCGCGAGACGGTATTCCGTTATTGCGTGGAACATGATGTGGTATTGTTGGAACAAAAAGTTAATACAAAGACGCTGGAAGATGTATTCCTAGAGCTGACTGGAAATGAGGAGGTGCGTGAGGCATGATCGCAATATTAAAAAGAGAGCTGAAGGCATACTTTACATCCGTGATCGGATGGATTTTCATAGCAGCATTTTTCTTTGTGTTTAATTTATATTTTGTAGCTAACAACCTGATTTACGGAACACCGTATCTTTCTTATTCCCTGAATAATGTGGCATTTGTATTGCTGATCATTATTCCGATCCTGGCAATGCGCAGCATGTCAGATGACCGCAGGACGAAAACAGATCAGTTGCTGTATACATCACCGGTTTCTGTTCCGAAAGTAATTCTCGGTAAGTTTCTGGCGCTGGTACTGGTGTTTTCTATCGTAGTCGGAGCTATCTGTCTGTGCCCGTTGCTGCTGTCTCGGTTTGGCAGCATACCGATGGCGGAGAGCTATGCTGCCATCCTCGGTCTGTGGCTGTACGGCTGTCTGTCCATCTCTATCTGTGTCTTTGTCTCTTCTTTGACAGAGAGTCAGGTGATTGCAGCAGTATTATCATTTGCGTTACTGTTTATCGGCTATATGATGGAGGGAATCACAAGCATTATTTCCTCCAGTGGAAATACACTGACGAAAGTGCTGAACTGTCTGTCTACTTCCAGTGCACTGAATAATTTCAGTAACGGTATGCTGGATGTGGCTGGAATTATTTACTATGTCAGTGGTACGTTGCTGTTTCTGTTCCTGACCTGTCAGGTGGTACAGAAGCATCGCTGGTCTGTAAGCGCAAAGAAGATCCGCCGTGGTGTATTTAATTCCAGTTTTGTAGTGATTGGAATTGCCGTTGCAGTAGCAGTAAATGTATTTGCCGGACAGCTTCCGGAAAAAGTAAAAAGTGTGGATCTGACCACACAGAATCTGTATACACTGACGGATGACAGTGTAAAACTGATAAACAATCTGAAACAGGATGTGACACTGTATGTACTTTCAGCAGAGAACAGTGCGGATGATACCGTGGTTCGTACATTGGAAAACTATGAAGATGAATCTTCCCATATTAAAGTGGAGTATGTAGATCCTGCGGTTTCTCCGAATTTCTACTCTTCTTATACAGATGCCGCACCATCAGATGGAAGTATCATTGCAGTCAGCGGAGAAAAATCGAAGGTAATAGACGCCAGTGATCTGTATGAGTATTCCGTAGATTATTCTACTTACACGCAGACAAAATCTGCTTACGATGGAGAAGGTCAGCTGACGAGTGCCATTAGTTATGTCACAAGTGATAATCAACCGAAGGTGTATGTGATCACCGGACATGGGGAGTCTTCGCTGGACAGCAGCTTCCAGTCTGCTCTGGAAAAAATGAATATTGCGGTGGAAGAACTGACATTGTTGCAGCAGGATGCAGTTCCGGATGATGCAGAAGCAATCATTATCAACGGTCCGACAGCGGATTTTTCCGCAGATGATGCAGCAAAAATCAGCACTTATCTGGCTGGAGGCGGTAAAGCACTGATTACGACAGCTTATAATAAAACCGCAGACACACCGAATTTTGACAGTGTTCTGGCTGTTTATGATATCAGTGTAACAAGCGGAATGGTAATGGATTCTGACAATACACATTATTACCAGTATCCGTTCTATCTGCTGCCGGATGTCAAGAGTGCGACACAGACTTCAAAAGTTGACAAATATGTATTTCTGCCCTATGCACAGGCATTGAGCAATACCGGAGAGCATCCGGATACCTTGGAGTGGACAGATTTGCTGACATCTTCTGACAGCGCCTATATCAAAACGGACGTGGCAAATATCCGTTCCGTTGAAAAAGAAGCAACAGATCAGAGTGGTCAGTTTACATTGGCAGCGAACGTGACTGATAATGAGACAGGAGCAGATATTACCATTGTGGGATCTTCTCTGGTATTCACCAAAGATGCGGATTCCGTCGTTGCCGGACAGAATCTTGCACTGTTCAAAGGCATTTTCAGTGGTACATCCGCTGCAGAATCCGCAGTTTCTATTGATGCAAAACAGTATACCTATTCGAATCTGTCTGTAAACCAGTCCGTTGCGATCATGAGTGAAACATTGCTGGTTATGGTGCTTCCAATAGCATTAATCATAGCAGGTATTGTAATCTGGTATCGCAGACGGCGTGCATAATAGGAAAGGAACGGACTGTTTTATGAGAAAAAAACAATGGATCCTTTTATTGGTGGTCTTGGCTGCCTTTGTGGCGGCCACTGCCGGTATGAGAGGGTATCAGAATAAGCAGGACAAAAAAGAAGCACAGAAGGAAGAGGCGGAGAAAGTTTACGCATTGCAGTTTTCTTCAGATGATGTTACCGGAATCGCTTACGAAAAAGATGGTGAGTGGCTGGCATTTACAAAAAACGATGCTACATGGCACTGTGAGACGGACACGGCGGCAGCTATTGACGGTGACAAGATGAAAACAATGCTGTCCTCTCTTGGAAGTATGACAGCGGACAATACCGTAGAAAGCCCGGCAGATATCGCACAGTACGGGTTGGATGAGCCATCCATGCAGGCAATTCTTACGTTTGCTGATGGAAGTGAAAAAACACTTACTTTTGGCAGCACAAATGCAATCATTGGCGGAACATATGTACAGATCAGTGATGATGCCAATGTGTATCTCGTCGGAAGCAGTTATGTCAATACAACACTGAATAAGAGTGTGGATGATTTGACCGTAGATGAAACGGAAGATGCAACAGATACTACAGAAAATACGACGGGTGATCAGACAGATGTACAAAGTGATGACACCAGTGAAAATAGCAGTGATGGTTCTGATATATCCGTAGACGGTGTTGAGTAGTAAGGACAGGAAATAAAGAGGAATATGAAATCTCAAAAGTAGAAAACAGGATTTCCCGGATACAAAAAAGAGACAGGAAGCAAAATAGATGATGAGGTGTCTCCTCAAAGTTTGTTTTGTTTCCTGTCCCTTTTTATTGGCTTTTTGTGCTATTTATCCGCTGGTTTCTTTGTATCTGTATCAGCAGGATGGGGTTCGTCTGATGTCATATGATACTTCGTATCTTTTCTGATTAAACGGTAGATAAAGGAATATGCCCAGAGCAGTACCGGAAGAACGATGGTTGCATAGACAGCTGCTTTCAGCAGATTGATGCACTGCTCACTGCCGATGAGTGCCAGTACCAGCGTGGATACATAGAGTCCGGCCAGGGCAATGACACCGATGAGAGCGGTGATCTGTTTTAGTTTTTTCATATCGTAAATTCTCCATTTCTATTTCTTTTGCATAAACATAGCTTAGCTTATTCCAGCGGTTGCGTCAAGAGTTCCGAGCTTTGCAATGTGGGATTAAATGCGTCTTCAATCCGGCAGATCGGTTTGAAGTCCGGTACATAATTCTGGGGAAGTTCCCTTGGCGTCATGCCTGTGATGTCACGGAATACCCGGTTAAAGTGACGGATCGTGTCAAAGCCACATCGGGAGGCAACTTCAGTCACAGACAGTTTCTGTGTGGGATCCTGCAGCATGGCGATGGCATGTTCCAGCCGCACTGTGTTCAGATATCTGGAAAATGTCATGCCGGAAATCTTGCGGAAAAACCTCGAAAAATAAGGCTCGGAAAGTCCCATGAAAGAAGCCGCATCCGAAAATGTGATGTAACAGTAATTCCTTTCGATTTCTGTCAGCAGATTTTTGTAATTGGAGATGGAAGAATGTTCCGGCTGGGCGGTCATTGGTACGGTTGCCTCTTCCCGAAAGATCCGGATCATAAGCTGGAGGAGCAGCAGGCAGGTCTGCTGTTCGAAAAACGGTCTGCGTTGCTGCAGTTCTTCCTGAATCTGCGAGAACACGTGCAGAATATCATAGTCAGTGGATAATTTTGCACAACAGAGCTGGCAGCAGTTGGTCAGACTTGCAGTGAGTGCGGCATCAAATAATGTGATGGCGGTGATACTATCCGGATCACTTTTAATATAGTGGATTTCACCACTGCCAAGAAAGATGGCATCGCCTTCGGTCAGCAGATATTCCTGATGGTTATGGGAGACGGTGGCTTGCCCCTGCTCCACACAGATCAGTTCGTTCTCCAGATGCCAGTGTGGAAGATTGTGCAGATTGCGATAGCGGCCGGTCCAGACCCGTTCTGTTCCGTTGTAAGCTCTTTTCTCAAAATTTGCAAGCATTGATACGATTTCCCTTCGAATACATTTTTTCGTAGATTAGCCAAAATGCACAAAAGTGTATGTTGTGTTGCATGATACGCATCCCGTGGCATGAATGCCGAGGACATTTATACCTGTTTTGGCAGATCTGTTTTTGTAAATTACTATTATTGTAACTGACAAGATAATAAATGTCTATAAATTGGATAATAATTTTCTTTTGCTTTTGACAGAAATGTTTTATGATAAGAACATAAGAAAATGATACGAAAACATAGTGATGGAGGGGGAAACAGATGGAACGTGAAAAAATTGCAGAGGTGATCCGATCCGGAAAGGCAGTACTTGGTATGGAATTTGGCTCCACCAGGATCAAAGCAGTTCTGGTAGATCCGGAGGGCAATCCAATCGCATCCGGCAGTCACGGCTGGGAGAACCGCCTTGAAAATCAGATCTGGACCTACAGTCTGAAGGATATCCGGGAAGGATTGCAGGACTGTTATGCGGGACTGAAACAGGATGTAAAGGAAAAATATGGCGAGACACTGACACAGCTTGCTGCCATGGGTTTCAGTGGTATGATGCATGGATACATGGCATTTGATAAAGACAATGAACTTCTGGTACCGTTCCGTACATGGAGAAATACGATGACAGAGGATGCGGCAAAAGAACTGTCGGAACTGCTTTCTTTTAATATCCCGCAGCGCTGGAGCGTGGCACATCTGTATCAGGCAATTTTAAATAAAGAGCCACATGTGGCTGAAATCCAGTATGTGACGACGCTGGCTGGTTATATCCACTGGATGCTGACCGGAGAAAAAGTCGTAGGTGTCGGAGAAGCATCCGGTATGTTCCCGATTGATTCCACGCAGAATGACTATGATCAGAGCATGGTCGATAAATTTGATGCATTATTACAGGAACAGGGCGTGGCATTGAAACTGCGGGAAATCTTCCCTGAGGTACTGGTAGCGGGCGAACAGGCAGGCATTCTTACGGAAACAGGTGCGGCATGGTTGGATCCGTCCGGTGATCTGGAAGCAGGTATTCCGCTTTGTCCGCCGGAAGGAGATGCAGGCACTGGAATGACAGCGACCAACAGTGTGGCAGTCCGTACCGGAAACGTATCTGCAGGTACCAGTGTATTTGCTATGGTTGTTCTGGAACAGGCACTTTCTAAATATTATGAAGAGATTGATATGGTGACCACACCGGACGGAAAGCCAGTGGCAATGGTTCATTGCAACAACTGTACGTCTGACCTGAATGCATGGGTCGGACTGTTTGGGGAAGCCATGGAAGCTTTCGGAGTGAAAACGGATATGGATACACTTTACGGAACACTGTACCGTAAAGCGTTAGAAGGCGATGCAGACTGTGGCGGTCTTCTTGCATACAATTATTTTTCGGGCGAGAGTATTACCGGATTTGAAGAGGGACGTCCGCTGTTTGTCCGCAGACCGGACAGCAAGTTCAGCCTGGCAAACTTTATGCGGGTGCATCTGATGACTTCCCTCGGTGCCCTGAAAGTGGGTATGGATATTCTGGTAAAAGAAGAGCAAGTGCAGATTGACAAGATGCTGGGCCATGGTGGTCTTTTCCTGACCAAAGGGGTAGGACAGCGAATTATGGCAGCTGCAATGCAGACTCCGGTGTTCGTAATGGAAACAGCCGGTGAGGGCGGTGCATGGGGAATTGCAATTCTTGCATCGTATATGCAACAGAAAGCGGAAGGTGAGACACTTCCGGAATATCTGAATGCAAAAGTATTCCATGGCGAGGAAGGCAGTGTGATACAGCCGGATGCAGCCGATGTGGAAGGATTTGAACAGTTTATGACAGATTATAAAAAGGGTCTTGCCATTGAGCGTGCGGCAGTAGAACAGCTGCGATAAAAAATACGATAAGTCAGATCGTAAATTTTGATCATTTTGTATAGACACAGGAGTGGAAGATAGGAGGATTTTATCATGCTGGAGGAATTAAAGAAACAGGTTTATGAGGCAAATATGATGCTTCCTAACTATGGCCTTGTGACATTTACCTGGGGAAATGTCAGCGGCATTGACCGTGCATCGGGTCTGTTTGTTATCAAACCGAGCGGAGTAGAATATGATCTGCTGACACCGGAGGATATGGTTGTTGTTGACTTGCAGGGTAATAAAGTAGAAGGACGCTATAATCCTTCTTCTGATACGGCTACTCATGTGGTACTTTACAATCGTTTCCCGGAGATTGGCGGTATTGTACATACCCATTCTTCCTGGGCAACAAGCTGGGCACAGGCGGGGCGTGATATTCCATGTTATGGAACTACGCATGCGGATTATATTTACGGGGAAGTTCCATGTGTCCGCAATCTGACCCCAAAAGAGATTGACGAGGCATATGAATACAATACGGGTGTGCTGATCGCAGATGAGTTTGAACGTCGTGGCAAAGATTACACCGCTGTCCCGGCGGTATTGTGTAAGAATCATGGTCCGTTTACCTGGGGTAAGGATGCTCATGAGGCAGTGCACAATGCAGTCGTTCTGGAAGAAGTGGCAAAGATGGCAGCTCGCTGTGAAATGATCAATCCGCAGAATCAGCCGGCGCCGCAGGAACTGCAGGACAAGCATTACTACCGCAAACATGGTGCAAATGCCTACTATGGACAGGGGAATGTTGAAAAATAGGATTTGTGAAAAATATAGCAGATATGTTATGCAACAATTACAATTTTCAGAATGAAAAATATAGGATTTAAATAAGTAGAAGCATTTTATAAGGAGGAATATAATTATGATTCAGCAGAAAAATTATAAGTTTTGGTTTTGTACCGGTTCTCAGGATTTATACGGAGATGAATGTCTCGCTCATGTGGCCGAGCATGCAAAAATCATCGTAAATGCACTGAATGCATCCGGAAATCTTCCATATGAAGTTGTCTGGAAACCGACTCTGATCACAAACGCACTGATCCGTCAGACATTTAACGAGGCAAATAACGATGAAAACTGTGCCGGTGTCATCACGTGGATGCATACATTCTCACCTGCAAAATCATGGATCCTTGGTCTACAGGAGTACAGAAAACCGCTGCTTCACCTGCACACACAGTTCAACCGTGAGATTCCATATGATACGATCGACATGGATTTCATGAATGAGAACCAGTCTGCACACGGTGACCGTGAGTATGGTCATATTTTCAGCCGTCTTGGTATGGAACGTAAAATCGTAGTAGGATATTGGGAAGATGAAGCAGTTCAGAAAAAAATCGGTTCCTGGATGCGTACCGCAGTTGGTATTGTAGAAAGCAGCCATGTCCGTGTAATGAGAATTGCAGATAATATGAGAAATGTTGCCGTTACTGAGGGTGACAAAGTAGAAGCACAGATTAAATTCGGCTGGGAAGTAGATGCTTACCCGGTAAATGAGATTGCAGAGGCAGTTGCAGCAGTTTCCCAGGCTGATATCGATACACTGGTAGAGGAATATTACAGCAAGTATCAGATTCTGTTAGAAGGAAGAGATGAGAAAGAATTCCGTAAACATGTAGAAGTACAGGCTGGCATTGAGATTGGATTTGAACGTTTCCTGGAGGAGAAAAACTATCAGGCCATCGTTACGCATTTCGGAGATCTGGGTGCATTAAAACAGCTGCCGGGACTGGCTATCCAGCGTCTGATGGAAAAAGGATACGGATTTGGCGGAGAAGGTGACTGGAAGACAGCCGCAATGGTCCGTGTCATGAAGATTATGACTCAGGGCATGAAAGATGCAAAAGGAACTTCCTTTATGGAAGATTATACTTATAATCTGGTTCCGGGAAAAGAAGGCATACTGGAAGCACATATGCTGGAGGTCTGCCCGAGTATTGCAGATGGTCCGATCAGCATCAAGGAGCAGCCACTTTCCATGGGTGACAGAGAAGATCCTGCCCGTCTGGTATTTACGGCAAAGACTGGTCCGGGTATTGCAACTTCCCTGATTGACCTGGGCGATCGTTTCCGTCTGCTCATCAACGATGTGGACTGCAAGAAAACAGAAAAACCGATGCCGAAGCTTCCGGTTGCAACTGCATTCTGGACGCCGCAGCCGAATCTGATCACAGGTGCGGAAGCATGGATCCTCGCAGGTGGTGCGCATCATACTGCATTCTCTTACGATCTGACAGCAGAGCAGATGGGAGACTGGGCAGATGCTATGGGTATTGAAGCTGTTTACATTGACAAAGATACAACCATCCGCCAGTTAAAGAACGAACTGCGTTGGAATGCACTTGCTTACAGAAAGTAGGAAGTCGAAGGCATATTTCCGGAATAATAAGTAAAACAGATATTACTCACTACTTGCAGAAGTGGGAGTCTTCTCGACTGAGATAAAAAATACCGTCACCGGTCAGCAGATCAGTGGCGGTATCTTTTCGTGGGAAAGAGAGAACTTTCTCACAATAATAGGGGAGGATAAGTTAAAAAACTTGTCTTTTGTGCCGGAAAGCCGGCCCGGCGGCAAACTGTATGGGGGTAATTCAAGTCGAATCTGCCGCCTGTTTGAAGTATAACCACAGGCAGCAGATTTATTCAAAAAAATTCAGTTTACAAACACTGTGTATATGAGGTATACTAAAACATGCAGTAAATCGCACTTATGAATAAAAAATAAAAGGTGGTAAAAATAATGGGATTATTACAGGATTGGCAGGCAATTGCCTTTAATGAAAAAGCAGACAGGGGTCAGCTGCAGAATTTCTGGAGCCGCTACTTCGCAATCGAGAAAAGTGTATATGAGAAACTTCTCTCCAATCCGGATGAAGCAGTAGAAGGAACTGTCAAAGAACTGGCAGAGCGTTTCGAGATCGAAGTAATGGCTATGGTAGGATTTCTGGATGGTATCGACGAGAGTCTTGTTACTCCGAACAACCTGGAAGATCTGACAGAAGATTCTCATGTGAGTCTTGCTTTCGATAAAGAAAAATTATACAAAAACATGGTAGAAGCAAAAGCTGACTGGTTATACGAGCTTCCACAGTGGAAAGAGATCTTCTCTGAGGAGAAATTAAAACAGTTATACACAGAGCAGAAGAAATCCGGCACTGTTGTAAAAGAAACAAAAGTATATCCGAACGATCCGTGTCCATGCGGAAGCGGTAAGAAATACAAAAAATGCTGTGGCAGAAATAAATAATAAAAAAATGTAGATTTTTGTGATCTGTGGTGGAGTAACTAATCTCTGCCACAGGTTTTTTATCTCAGTCGAGAAGACTCCCACTTCTGCAAGTGGTGAGTAAAAACAAGTCTTTCTCAGTGGGAGTACAATCTCCGACTGAGATAAACGCTCCGCGTGGATGTGCAGTGATTCTGAAAAGAATATGTCAGCTTTCGCTGACCAGAATCACGCACCAAGTCTCACGTGCGTTCGACTTGAATTTCATACACAATAACATATTTTCTTGTATAAAAAGAATAAAAATGCGCACACTTTCTTCGTATGAAAGAAAAAGGAGGAAGTTGCCATGACGCAATTGAATTGTTCTGTAACAAGCTGCCTGTATAATCAGGATCATTATTGTTCCAAAGATGATATCACTGTGGGAGGTTCTAATGCAAAACGAACCAGTGATACCTGCTGTGAGAGCTTTCGTGAGAGAAACGGAAGTATGTGTAATTCTACCGGGCAGGCCAGCAGTACCGTAGATATCGACTGCGAGGCGACAAGCTGCGTACACAATTGTGGGTGTAAATGCTGTGCAGACAGCATTGGTATCGGCGGTGGCAGTCAGGCCTGCCATTGTAAAGATACCGAATGTGCAGATTTTTGCTGTAAGTAATGCGATATGAGATTACAGAACAGGAAGAAAATCATTAAAATGTCGACGAAATTTTCCTATATTTGTTTGACTTTTAGGAAAAAAATGTCTGGATGCTTGTCATTCAGGCATTTTTTTTGCTGCCCGGGCGGAAATACCTATTGATTTTTAGGGATAAATGTTTTACTATTTATATAAAAGTGGGTGAAAGTGGTGCAAAAGGGTAGAAAGTGGATAAGGTGGATAACTTTGTGGATAACCAAAGCACCGTTTTGATAGAACGGAAGGCAGGTGTTTTCAATGGGACGCGGATTTAAGGGCGAATACAATCATACCGTAGATGCCAAGGGCAGACTGATTGTGCCGGCAAAATTCCGCGAAGCTCTGGGAGAAACATTTGTAGTGACAAAGGGTCTGGATGGCTGCCTGTTTTTGTATCCGAATGAGGAGTGGGCGATCATAGAGACGAAATTCCGGGAACTCCCTTTGACAACGAAAGATGCACGTAAACTGTCAAGATTTTTCTTCGCCGGTGCAGCTGACTGTGAAGTGGACAAACAGGGTCGAATACTGTTGCCTGCTGTTTTGCGCGATTTTGCGGCAATCGGAAAAGAAGTTGTGTTAGTCGGAGTCCTGAACCGGGTGGAAATCTGGAGTAAGGAACGCTGGCTGGGCGAGAATGAGTATGAAGATATGGATGAGGCGGCAGAACATATGGCAGCGTTGGGATTAAGTATATAGCTGCACAGAAAATGGTTGTCTGCTTTATCACAGGAAAGTAGATTTTTAAGGAGGAATGCGATAAATGGATTTTTCGCATGTGTCGGTTTTGCTGAAAGAAACCGTAGGAAATCTGATCACTGATCCGAATGGTATTTATGTAGACGGTACGTTGGGCGGCGCCGGGCACAGTTATGAAATATGCAGCCGGCTGTCTGAGCAGGGACGTCTGATCGGGATCGATCAGGATGCGGACGCAATTGCAGCAGCGACCAAGAGGCTGGAGCCTTTCAAAGATAAAGTGACGATCATAAGAAGCAATTATTGTGAGATGCCGGCAAGACTCCGAGAAATCGGTATTCAGAATGTAGACGGTATTATGTTGGATCTCGGGGTTTCTTCCTATCAATTGGATGAACCGGCAAGGGGGTTTACCTATAAGGATGAACATGCACCGTTGGACATGCGGATGGATCAGCGTCAGGCTATGACAGCAAAAGATATTCTGGCAGAATATAGCGAACAGGAACTTTACCGGATGATCCGTGATTATGGAGAGGATAAGTTTGCGAAAAATATTGCAAAGCATATTGTTCAGGCCAGACAGGAAGCACCCATCGAGACAACGGGTCAGTTAAATGAAATCATACGGGCGGCAATTCCGGCAAAAGTCCGGGCTACAGGAGGACATCCTGCAAAGCGCACGTATCAGGCGATCCGTATTGAGTTGAACCATGAGCTGGATGTACTGGAGAATTCACTGGATGAGATGATCCGGATGCTGAATCCGGGAGGAAGGTTATGTATCATTACATTCCATTCACTGGAAGATCGCATCGTAAAGACGAATTTTAAGAAAAATGAAAATCCATGTACCTGTCCACCGGATTTTCCGGTGTGTGTATGCGGAAAAAAATCATTGGGGAAAATGCTGACACGCAAACCGATTCTCCCATCGGAGGAAGAACTGGAATATAACAAACGTTCAAAAAGTGCAAAACTGCGTGTGTTTGAGCGGAGATAAAAGAAACAGATAATTATTAAAACAGAAGGTGTATAAGAAAATGGAAAGTAGAGACAGACATTATCGTCGGGATTCGTATATTGAAGGCAATGTAGTCAGACAAAGAGAGAGTGTGCCGGGCAGAAGTGTACAGCCGGCAGAAAAAACAAGAGAACAGCTGCATCAGGAGCGTATAAGAAAAAATGCGGCCCGCCAGAATCAGCAGAGAGCCATGGCAATGGATCGCGGATATGTAGTATTTCTTGCAGCTGCAACGGTTGTCTGTTTTCTGGTCTGTGCCATTTTTATCTATCTGCAGTCAGATGTGACCACCAGAATGGCAAATATTGCATCGATTGAGAGCCAGATCGCCGAGGTAAAGGCAGATAATGTGGCAGCAGAGAAACGTCTGGAGACTACCATGAATCTGGATCAAATCAAGGAAGCAGCCAAAAATCTGGGACTGATCATGCCGGGGAGTGAGCAGGTTCGTTACTATTCTGTGGAAAACAGTGATTATATGAATCAATATGGGGAAATTCCATCTAACTAATGTACTCTCGGAGGAGATAGAATGAGACCCGGAAGACGAAAAAAAATTAAAAAGACAGAAAAGACATACAAATTTCTCACCAGAATGAAAGGAAAAATGCTGTTTGTATTTTTTATTATCATAGCAGTTCTGATTGCACTGGTGGGACGTTTGGCATATATACAATTAAAAAGCGGGGACAGGTATGCAAGAATTATACTGAACCAGCAGGAATACAGCAGTAAGACGATACCGTTCCGCAGAGGTGACATTGTAGATAGAAAGGGGACCGTCCTGGCGACGAGTACAGATGTTTACAATGTCATTTTAGATTGCAGTGTTCTGACATCCAGGGAACAGTATTTGGAGCCGACCATCGCGGCAATGGTGCAGTGTTTTGGCGTAGACGAAACAGAACTTCGGGCATACGTCAGTGAAAATCCGAAAAAGCGTTATTATAAAGTCATGGACAAGCTGCCTTACGAAGAAATCGCGCAGTTTGAGGATTTACAAAATGACGAAAAAAATGGGAAAAATATCAAGGGTGTGTGGTTTGAGAAAGAATATATCAGGGAGCATCCGTATGATACGTTGGCAAGTACACTGCTTGGGTTTACGACATCCGGTAATGTTGGAATTGGCGGGCTGGAGGATTATTATAATGAGACACTCAATGGAGTGGACGGAAAAGAATATGGTTACGTAAATGATGATTCCAACTATGAAATCAAGGTAAAAGAGGCTGCGGATGGTAATACATTGGTGTCAACCATTGATGCAAACCTGCAGTCTATCACAGAAAACAAAATTGCAGAATTCAATAATGCGATGAAGGACGGTCAGAATGAGGGTGCCAAAAATATCGGTGTTATCATGATGGATCCGAACACAGGAGAAGTGTTGGCTATGGCGACAAACCGTACATACAGCCTTCAGAATCCCTGGAATCTGGATACGTTGCGTTACCTTTCCGCAGATGAGAGCACAAAGGCGATTCATCAGGCAGAACGTATAGAATTAAAGAAATACTATGATACAGATACCATTGATGCAATGACGGAAGAAGCGTGGAATGCTGCCTTAAGTGAACATTACACGGAGGATCAGTTAAGCAATATACGGAATACGGCACAGTTAAATCAGGTATGGAATAATTTCTGTATTTCTTCCACTTATGAACCTGGATCTACGGCAAAACCTTTTACGGTGGCTACCGGACTGGACAGCGGAACCCTGACCGGTAATGAGACTTATTACTGTGATGGTGGAGAGACGATTTCCGGACATCATATCAGTTGTATCAAGCGGGCAGGCCATGGGGTTGAAACAATTCAGCAGTCATTGGAGAATTCCTGTAATGATGCGTTGATGCAGATGTCTTATGCCATCGGGCCAGCTAATTTCAGCCGGTATCAGCACATTTTTAATTTTGGCTTAAAGACAAATATTGATCTTCCGGGAGAGGCACGGACAGATTCTCTGATTTATCCGGAAGATCAGCTGAGTACTATCAATCTTGCAACGAATTCTTTCGGACAAAGTTACAATGTTACGATGGTCCAGATGATAACAGGTTACTGCTCTCTGATCAATGGTGGAAAATATTATCAACCGCATATGGTATCCAAAATTACCGATGCAAACGGAAATACAGTTCAGAATATTGAACCGACGCTGATCAAAGAGACCATATCCGAGGAGACATCGGCTACGATCCGTCAGTATCTGCAGGGGGTCATTGTCAATGGATCCGGTAAAAAAGCGAAAGTGGACGGTTATTCTATGGGTGGAAAAACCGGTACTGCGCAGAAATTACCGCGTTCAGCCAGAAAATACCTGGTATCTTTTATAGGTTCCGTGCCGGCAGATAATCCGCAGGTAGCGATTTACGTTGTTGTAGATGAAGCAAATTCCGAAGATCAGGCACACAGTTATTATGCACAGAGCATTGCGAGGGAAATTCTGAAGGAAGCATTGCCATATCTCGGTATTTATCCGGATGAGGAACTGACGGGTGTCAACGAAGGTGTTGGTATTACCGGAGAGGGCATTCAGGTAGAACAGACACCAGAGTCCATGGACAGTGAAGTGCCGACAGAGGCACCACAGTCTGCAGAAGGAGAGCCTTCCGGGCAATAAGAAAATACATGCATAGAGAGTAGTTTTCCGGAATAGGATACATAATAATCGATCTGTGTTCCGGGGGGGGACTATGCAGCATCTGAAGTTATATCAGAAAGGAAAAATTGTATTCCTTTTTTTCGCGGTTACCGCAATCCTGACGGCTGCCTGCGGAAGACTGGCGTATCTGATGATCGTTCAGTCAGATTATTATGGAAAAAAGGCCCAGGCACTACACGAAAGAGAACGCAGCATCAAAGCCGCCCGCGGAAAAATTGTGGACCGCAACGGAATCGTTCTGGCAGATAATCGCTCGGTATGTACCGTTTCCGTGATACACAGCCAGATCCGTGATCCGGAACGGGTCATTGCAGAACTGGCAGAGTTGCTGGAGTTACCCGAGGATACCGTGCGCAAACGGGTGGAAAAAGTCAGTTCCATTGAGCGGATCAGTTCAAATGTGCCAAAAGAAACCGGTGATGCGATTCTTGCCAGGCAACTGGAAGGTGTGAAGGTGGATGAAGATTATCGCAGATATTATCCATATGATTCTCTGGCATCAAAAGTCATCGGGTTTACCGGTGGTGATAATCAGGGGATTGTAGGACTGGAAGTACGTTATGATGACTGGCTTTCCGGCAAAGATGGTAAGATACTGACCATGACAAACGCCTATGGCCAGGAACTTGAGCAGGAAGGGGAACGCAGGCAGGAACCGGTGACAGGTAATCAGTTGACAATCAGTCTGGATTGCAATCTTCAGATGTATTGTGAGCAGGCAGCACAGAAAGTAATGCTGGAAAAGAATGCAGATGAAGTATCTGTGATATTAATGAATCCCCAAAATGGTGAGATTTTTGCCATGGTAAACGTACCAGAGTATAATCTGAATGAGCCTTTTACGCTGAATGTGGAGACTGCCTCTGATCTGAAAGAATCAGAAAAACAGGATCTGCTGAATCAGATGTGGCGCAATGCCTGTATTAATGATACGTATGAACCAGGTTCTACATTTAAGATCATTACTACAGCTGCGGCATTGGAACAGGGTGTGGTGACTGTGAACGATTCCTTTTACTGTCCTGGATATAAAATCGTGGAGGATCGCAGGATCCGCTGTCACAAGACAACGGGACACGGGGCAGAGACATTCACCCAGGGGATTATGAATTCCTGTAATCCGGTGTTTATAGAACTGGGACTGCGCCTCGGTGCAGAAAATTTTTATCATTATTTTGAGCAGTTCGGCCTGCTGCGAAAGACCGGGATCGATCTTCCGGGAGAAGCAGCAACGATTATGCATAAAAAGGAAAATATCGGACAGGTAGAACTGGCAACTATTTCATTTGGCCAGTCTTTCCAGATTACACCGATCCAGCTTGTTACGACCGTATCTTCGCTGATCAATGGCGGAACCAGAGTGGTTCCTCATTTTGGTGTATCGGTGCAGAATGCGGAGGGAGAAACCAGAAAGACATTTTCCTATGATGAAACAGAAGGGACGGTGAGCACTGCGACATCGAAAACACTCTGTGATCTGCTGGAACATGTGGTTTCTGAGGGAACCGGAAAAAAAGCAGCCATCGAAGGATTTTCCATTGGTGGGAAGACAGCTACTTCACAGACACTCCCGCGAAGTGATCATAAATATATCGCATCGTTTCTGGGGTTTGCTCCGGCGGAAGATCCACAGGTGATCGGTCTGATCGTGATCGATAATCCGCAGGGCGTCTATTACGGAGGGACGGTGGCAGCTCCGGTAATGAAGGAGATTTTTGAAAATGCACTGCCTTACCTCGGTATCGGGAAGACAGTGACAGAACAGATGCAGCAGGAAGAAATTGCTGCCGGGAGCAGGTGATCCTGAAAACGGCAGGTGTTGGGATGAAATGGAACTTCCATGTTGCCAAATAAAAAGAAAAGACGTATGATACTACTTAGATTTTAATAACATACAATCAGCATGGGAGAGATGCTGAAATAAGAAGAGGTGTGAAAATGACATATCAGGTAATTATTCCGGTACTTGTAGCATTTGCAATCACAGCTGTGCTCGGACCGGTCATCATTCCGTTTCTGCGGAAATTGAAAATTGGAAACACAGAAAGAGAAGAACTGGAATCTCATCAGAAGAAAAACGGGACCCCGACCATGGGTGGTATTATGATCCTTATTGCAGTGGTGGTCACATCATTGTTTTATGTGAAGGATTATCCACAGATCATACCGGTTTTATTTGTGACGGTAGGATTTGGAATCATTGGATTCCTGGATGATTACTTAAAGGTTGTGCTGCGCAGATCTGACGGACTGCTGGCATGGCAGAAGATGCTCTGTGAGATTGTGGTTACGGCAGTATTTGCAGTGTATCTGATCAAACATCAGGTATCGCTGGATATGATCGTCCCATTCAGTCATCACATGCTGCAGTTGTCCTGGCTGGCAGTGCCGATTCTGTTTCTTGCAGTCATAGGTACCGTAAACGGCGTCAACTTTACAGACGGTCTGGATGGTCTGGCTTCCAGCGTGACCATTCTGGTCGCTACCTTTTTCTCCGTAGTTGCATATGCAACAGGAGCCGGTATCGCACCGGTGACCTGTGCCGTAGTCGGCGCATTGCTTGGATTCTTATTATTTAATGTATATCCGGCCAGTGTATTTATGGGAGATACCGGTTCTCTGGCTTTAGGCGGTTTTGTGGCAGCTACCGCATATATGATGCAGATGCCGATTTTTATCCTGATCGTCGGACTGATCTACTGGATCGAGATTCTGTCTGTTATGATCCAGGTCGTATATTTTAAAAAGACAGGTGGCAAGAGATTTTTCCGTATGGCACCGATTCATCATCATTTTGAACTGGGAGGATGGTCTGAAACCCGTGTCGTAGCAGTATTTTCAATTGTGACAGCAATTCTTTGTCTGATCGCGTATATCGGGATTGCAGGCTGATATAGAGAAATATAGGTTTTGAAAAGAAAACAATCTGGAGGAATGTTGGAATGGAATTCACAGAGAAAAAGGTACTGGTATTCGGTACCGGTATCAGTGGTGTGGCAGCAGCAAATTTATTGGAAAATGCCGGAGCTGAAGTTGTATTATTTGACGGAAATGAAAAACTGGATAAAGCACATGTATTGGAAAATTTTACAGAAAGCAAAACACCGGAATTATATGTTGGAGTATTACCGGAAGAAGTAGAAAAGGAACTGGATCTGGTAGTATTAAGTCCGGGTGTTCCTGTGGATCTTCCGCTTGTCCTGCGGTTAAAAGAGGCAGGTCTTCCGATCTGGGGTGAGATTGAACTGGCATATCGTTGTAAAAAGGGAGATGTGCTGGCTATTACAGGTACAAATGGAAAGACTACGACCACAGCATTGCTGGGTGAAATCATGAAGACAGCGTATCCACATGTCCATGTGGTTGGAAATATCGGTATTCCGTATACCGGTGTGGTAACGGAAGATACTGATGATACAGTCACTGTTGCGGAGATCAGCAGTTTTCAGTTGGAGACGATTGATGCGTTTTGTCCGTGTGTGTCAGCTATTTTGAACATCACACCGGATCATCTGAACCGTCATCATACGATGGAAAACTATATTGCTGCAAAATTAAGCATTGCAAAAAATCAGGGGCCGGAGCAGACCTGTGTACTGAATTATGAAGATGAAGTGCTGCGTGAGCGTGCAAAAGAACTGTCTGCACATGTAGTGTTTTTCAGCAGCCTGACACAGTTAGAAGAAGGTGTATACCTGAAGGGGGACAAAATCGTCTATGCGCATGACGGTCAGGTAGAAGATGTGATCGCTACGGATGAATTGAATATCCTTGGCCGTCATAACCATGAAAATGCAATGGCAGCAACTGCGATGGCATTAAATTATGGTGTTTCCCTGGATCATATCCGTCAGGCACTGCGCGCATTTCAGGCTGTGGAGCACCGGATTGAGTATGTTACAGAAAAGCGTGGCGTACGTTTCTATAATGATTCCAAGGGAACCAATCCGGATGCAGCCATCAAGGGAATTCAGGCGATGGATCGTCCGACCTATCTGATCGGCGGAGGATATGATAAACAGTCAGAATATACAGAATGGATTAATAGCTTTGATGGAAAGGTAAAAAAACTGGTGCTGATTGGCCAGACCAGAGAAAAAATCGCTGAGACAGCAGATGCCTGTGGTTTCCATGACTATGTATTTGCAGATAGTCTGCAGGAAGCAGTTGATATCTGCTATGAAAATGCACAGAATGGAGATGCTGTGCTTCTTTCCCCTGCCTGTGCAAGCTGGGGAATGTTCCCGAATTACGAAGTTCGTGGAAAAATGTTTAAAGAAATGGTTCATGCATTAAAGGAGTAATCATACATGAGTGACCGACACAATCGTACAAAAACAGCCAGCGTCGGAAAAACAGCCAGCGCCGGAACAATTAAATATTTTGATTACAGTCTTCTGTTTATCATTATCTTTCTGGTGGGGTTCGGGCTGGTGATGCTGTACAGTGTCAGTGCATATGAAGGTCAGAGCGTATTCAATGACCCGACACATTATCTGAAGCGTCAGGTCTTCAGTGTCGGGCTCGGATTCATAGGAATGTTTGTTTTTACTTATTTTCCACAGAAGTGGATGAAGAAGATTACGGGATTGGCATATATTTTGTCACTTCTTATGTGCCTTGCAGTATTTGCAATCGGAAAGAGCTCCAATGGATCTGCCCGCTGGTTGAAAATCGGTCCGATCCAGCTGCAGCCTTCTGAGATATCCAAAATTGCGGTCATACTTACGATGGCATTGTTGTTGAGTAAAGTGCCAAAACAGATCAAAGATTTCAAATCTATTATAAAGGTACTGATTCCGGCAGGTATCATGGCTGTTGCCATAGCCATCAATAATCTGAGTACAGGAATTATTATTGCAGGAATCGCAATTATTATGGTATTTGTAGTCAGCCCGAAAAAGAAGGAATTTGCTGCACTGGGCGTGATTCTCTTTGGACTCGGACTGGCGGGAATCAAAATGGGCGGTTATCGAGTCGTGCGTATTGCCGCATGGCTGCATCCGGATCAGTATCCGGATAAAGCATATCAGACACTGCAGGGAATGTATGCCATTGGTTCCGGCGGCCTGTTCGGAAAAGGTCTGGGAGCCAGTGTACAGAAATTAGGCTATGTGCCGGAAGCGCAAAATGACTTTATTTTCACGATCATCTGTGAGGAGCTTGGGCTGTTTGGCGCGATTTGTGTAATCTTACTGTTTATATTACTGATCTGGCGTTGTATGGTCATTGCCAACAGTGCCCCGGATCTGTATGCTTCCCTGATTGCTGTGGGGGTTATGGGACATATTGCCCTGCAGGTTGTGCTGAATATCTGTGTGGTAACAAACTGGATGCCAAATACCGGTATTATTCTGCCCTTTATCAGTTACGGAGGTACGTCCGTAGCCATTCTGTTGTCGGAGATGGGACTGGTGCTGAACGTATCCCGGCAGATTCGTTTTGATGCGGCACATCCTATCGAGTGAAGAAATTGGCTGGAAAGAAGAGGAACACAGGCGTGAGAGAAAGTGTGCGTAAAAGAAGAAAAAGAAAAAAAATCGGACGCATGATATTGACAGCGATTCTGATCATTGCCATGCTGGCTGGTCTGTGTGCCATTTTAATCTGGAAAGTTTTTGTAGTCAAAAGTGTGTCTGTAAAAGAAAATGAAATTTATACAGACAAACAGATTGAAGACTGGGTGCTGGACAAAGAGTATTCCTGGAATTCACTGTATGTCTATTTTGAAAATAAATGTAACAAAACGGAGGAAATCCCTTTTGTGGATTCCCTTCGGATACGGTTAAAATCTCCGCAGAAACTGGAGATTACTGTAGTGGAAAAAGGAATCCTCGGTTATCTGTATGTGCCGTCGCTTGGAAAAAATGCATATTTTGACAAAGATGGATTTGTGGTGGAGATTTCTTCAGAAATAATTCCGGGAGTGACCAAGATCAATGGTCTGTCGGTTCAGACAGCAGAATTATATAAAAAACTGTCCATTGGCGAGAATAGCAAACTGTTGCGGACGTTGTTAAGTGTGACACAATTGTTGAAAAAGTATGAAAGAGTTCCGGAAGTGATCCTGATCCAGAACAGTAATGTATATCTCAGCTATGGTGCGATTCAGGTAAATCTGGGCAGCGGTACAGATTTAAATGAGAAGATTCTTCGAATGGATCAGATCCTTCTGCAGCTGGATGGCATGAGCGGGATGCTTCATCTGGAAACCTGGTCTGAGACAAATACGGATATCTATTTCCGGAATGGGGAGCTGGTGGAGATTCCGAATGATGTGCAGACAGTACCGACACAAGACGACAGTACACAGCAGTAAAAAATATGATTTAACTGTTGATTATTTAAGAAAAAAAAGATATTATAAAAGATAGAATGATGTAATGGCAGAAATGTTATCAAATATAATAGAAAATATTCCGTATCAGGGATAAAAGGAGGATTATCGTGGTTGAAATCATGTCAATAGGGGCTGAGTCCAGCGCAAAAATAATTGTAATTGGAGTAGGTGGCGCTGGAAACAATGCCGTAAACCGAATGATAGATGAAAAAATTGGTGGCGTGGAGTTTATCGGAATTAATACGGACAAGCAGGCGCTTACTTTATGTAAGGCTCCAACCCTGATTCAGATTGGTGAAAAATTAACAAAAGGCCTTGGTGCAGGTGCACAGCCGGAGATCGGACAGAAAGCAGCAGAAGAAAGCGCGGAGGAACTGACCGCAGCGATCGAAGGTGCAGATATGGTATTTGTTACCTGTGGAATGGGTGGCGGTACCGGTACAGGTGCAGCTCCGGTAGTAGCTAAGATCGCAAAAGATATGGGGATCCTGACAGTTGGTGTTGTAACCAAACCGTTTAAATTTGAAGCAAAGACACGTATGACAAATGCAATTCACGGTATTGAAAATCTGAAAGAGAGTGTAGATACCCTGATCGTTATTCCGAATGACAAGCTTCTTGAAATTGTAGACAGAAGAACGACTATGCCGGATGCATTAAAGAAAGCAGATGAAGTATTACAGCAGGCAGTTCAGGGAATCACAGACCTGATCAATGTACCGGCTCTGATCAATCTTGACTTTGCAGATGTTCAGACCGTTATGAAAGACAAAGGTCTCGCACATATCGGAATCGGTGCGGCAACCGGTGATGATAAAGCAATCGAGGCAGTTAAGATGGCAGTTGCCAGTCCATTGCTTGAGACAACCATCAATGGTGCTTCTCATGTCATCATCAATATTTCCGGTGATATCTCTCTTATGGATGCAAACGATGCTGCAAGTTATGTTCAGGAGCTTGCAGGAGATGATGCAAATATCATTTTCGGTGCGAAGTTCGACGAGTCCGTACCGGATTCTGCAACAATCACAGTTATTGCAACCGGACTTGAGACAGAAGCAGCTCCGGCACAGAGTATTTTACCGGGCGTGAAATTCAATGGCGGTAATACATTAAATATGGCACGTACAGCAGGAACCGGCAGCGCAAAACCGGTACAGCCGACTGCTCCGGTTCAGAATTATAATGGAATCCAGCGTCCACAGAAACCGACACCTACAGTTGCACCGCGCGACATTAAGATTCCGGAATTCCTGAAAAATACAAAAAGATAATAAATCTGAGAAGATAACGGTAAGAACTCCGCGATTTCGACAAGAAATTCGCGGAGTTTTTTGTATAGTAAGCAGGGAGGTGACAAGTGGCATATGAATGGTATGCAGACATTTTTTGCCTGACCAGTCTGCTTATGGACTTCTGTGCAGTGTATACTGCAGGAATCATACTGAACAGAGCTGTCAGCTGGAAGCGGTGTATGATAGCATGCGTTTTTGGTGTAGGTGTTTCTGTAAGTTTGCTGTTTATGATTCCCCGGTATGCTATTTACAGTTTACTGGTGCATGGCATGGTACATCCGCTGATGACCCTTATGGTATTTGGGGGCAGAGACCGGGCCGGTTATCTGCGGGCACTATTGACCGTGTACATTGTATTGTTTGTAATGGGAGGCGTACAGAATTGGCTGACTGTTTTGAACGGCAGAAAAACAGGACAGATCATAGTGTATGGTTTTGTGGCAGCACTGCTTTTTACAGGATATCAGGTCAGACGCAGGGTGATGAAAAATGTTTGCCGGGTAGAAGTGTGGCTGTCCGGAAAGAGCAGGATATTGTGGGCGTATTGTGACAGTGGAAACCTGCTGCGTGATCCGGACAGCGGTGCACCGGTATCGGTGCTGGAACAGGAACTGTTTGAACAGCTTCCGCAGGATACAGTCAGAAAAAAAGAGATATCTTACCGGACCATCCGTCAGGAAGGGTCGATGATGGTGGTATTACTTGATCGGATGGATATCTGGCAGAAAGGTACAAAAAAGCAGATTTTCAAACCGGAAATCGGATTACAGAAAGGACCGGTGATGCAGCATCCCCGTGTGCAGATGCTATTGCATGCCTCCTATTTTGCCTGACAGATGACGTCCGCCGCTTCATGCAAGCGCAGGTGGAAGAACAAAGAATAGAAAGGACATCTGCGTATGTATTTAAGAGTATCTGTACCAGGAAAATTCCAGTTAAAGTTAATTCCAACATTGCAAAATCTGCTGTTTCTCAATTCGAATGAGATTCACTATATCGGTGGAACCGAAGTACTTCCGGCACCGCTGGAGCGGGAAGCTGAAAACGATTGTATTATGTCGCTTGGAACAGAAAATGAGGAAGATGCCAGAAAAAAATTGATCGAACATAATCTGCGGCTGGTGGTATACATAGCAAAGAAATTTGACAATACAGGTATCGGTGTGGAGGATCTGATCTCCATCGGGACCATTGGCCTGATCAAGTCTATCAATACTTATAATCCGGATAAAAATATCAAACTGGCGACCTATGCTTCCCGGTGTATCGAAAATGAGATTCTGATGTATCTGCGCCGTACCAGTAAGATGAAAATGGAAGTATCCTTTGACGAACCATTGAATGTAGACTGGGATGGTAACGAACTTCTGCTTTCGGATATTCTGGGAACGGAAGAGGACATTATCTATAAGGATATGGAGACAGAGATGGAGAAAAAACTTCTGAAAGCTGCCATTGCGCGGCTTTCTTCCCGGGAGCGTAATATCATTGAACTGCGATATGGACTGACCGCCGGGGGAAAGGAGTATACACAGAAGGAAGTGGCGGATCAGATGGGAATTTCCCAGTCCTATATTTCTCGACTTGAGAAAAAAATCATGAGGCATCTGAAAAAAGAGATTACAAAATACGAGTAGGGATTTTTAACTTATCTGACCGTCTGCATATGGAATATTTACAAAATTGAGACAGCTGTGAGAAAATGTTTACAATTTTATTAATTTTTCCGGGAAAGGTTGATGAAAAATAAAAATGCGTTAAAATATGAGATGACTGACTGGAAACAGCTGCAAATACGGAAACAAAATACAAAGGAAGTAATAAGTGTGCAAAAGACAAAGTTAAGACAGGAATTAAAACGACAGCGGATTGGACAGAAACGATTTCGAAAAATTGTATATGTGGTCATCGCAGTGTTGGCTGTTCTGTATATCGCAGGTACAATTTATTACAGCAGACATTTTTATACCGGGGGAACAGCCTTTGGTATTTCTTTGCGGAATGAAAGCATAGACAGTATCAAAGAAAAAATTGCGGAAAAAATGAATGCTTATCATCTGACAATTACAACCCGCGACGGAGATGAGACGATTGATGCTTCTTCTATTGATCTGAAATATGATGATCAGGGAGAACTGGAAGCATTGTTTGAAAAGCAGAAAGCATTTCTGTGGTTTTTGATGGGAGCAACTGCCAAGGAAGATATTCCTCTCGGGATTACCATGGATGAGCAGAAGCTGGATGATACCATAGCGGCGTTATCCTGCATACAGGAAGAGACTATGAGCGCTCCCACAGATGCACATCTGGAATACAAAGATGGAAAGTTTCAGATTGCGGAGGAACAGCTCGGTAATCAGTTGGATATACAGAAAGCGGATCGTGCCATTGACACAGCAATCAAAGAGGGACTGGAGCAGGTATCACTGGAAGAACAGGACTGTTATATTGCACCCAAGGTATACAAAGAGGATGAAAAGCTGAAGAAGGAGTGCGAAGATGCCAATAAAATGCTGGTGGCAAAGATCACGTATGATTTCGGAGATCGTAAGGAAGTAGTAGACAGTGATGAGATTGCAGACTGGATTACCTTTGGGGATGATTATACATTTGATCTGGATGAGGAAAAAATCACTGAATATGTGCATCAGCTTGGATTAAAATATGATACATTTGGTCTGAGCAGAAAGTTTACAACACATGATGGACAGACGATCACTTTAAAAGGCGGGGATTACGGCTGGTGTATCAATAAGAAAAAAACGGTTGCCCAGTTAAAAGAACTGGTGCTGGCAGGTGAGACTACAACGGTTGAGCCGGTATATCTGTACACGGGTGTCTGCCGTGATACCAACGATCTCGGTTCTACCTACATTGAAGTCAGCATCGCAGCTCAGACAATGTGGCTGTATAAAGACGGACAGTGCATTGTATCCACACCGGTGGTAACCGGAAATGTGTCTGCAGGACACAGCACACCATCCGGCAGTGTATGGGCGATTGATGCACGGATGAGAGACTATACGCTGACGGGACAGGATTACAATTCAGAAGTGTCTTTCTGGCTGCCGTTTAACGGAGATGTTGGTATCCATGATGCATCCTGGAGATCAGAATTTGGCGGATCTATCTACAAGACCCGTGGATCACATGGCTGTGTCAATACACCATACAGTGCGATGAAGACTATTTATGAAAATGTGAAGATCGGATATCCGGTTGTGGTATATTAACGAAATTTTGTGTTTTACCCGGGCAAATCTGTCCGGGTAAAATATTAGAATGAGGAGAAGAGCATGGAAGAGAAAAAGAAGAAAAAAAGGCATCCGGTGACGTTGGTGATCCTTATCATTGCACTGGCAGTGATGATTTTTTCAATCGTAAAACTGGCTGGCATTCAGAAGGATTACAAGGAATCAGAAAAGACATTTCAGACATTGGAATCCGAATATGTGGTGCATCCGGATGGCGCCGGGGCACTTTGGCAGGACGGAACCCGCATTCAGTTTGAGGCATTGCGCAAGGAAAATCCGGATATTATGGCATGGCTGCGTTTCGATAATTATAACGATGTCCACATCAGTTATCCGGTGTTGTATTCCGGAGATGATGAAACGTATCTGCGCAGTGACATCTATGGAAATTATCATATTGCCGGATGTATTTTCCTGGAAGGAATGAATCAGCCGGATTTTTCTGATTATCATTCCATTATTTACGGTCATAATATGCGGAATACGACCATGTTCGGAGATCTGAAACGTTATAAAAATGACGAAGGGTTTTATGAAAATAACCAGTATTTTAATATTTATACGGATACGCAGGTGCTGCGGTATCAGATTTTTTCCTACTATGACGTGGAGCAGGACGATGAGGTCTACACCGTTGGTTATGGACCGGATGATACCTGGCAGGCTATGATCGACCGTATGGTGACTTCTTCCATGAAAGATACCGGAATCCATCCGACAAAAGAAGATAAGATCGTGACATTGTCCACATGCACCAGCAGCGGAGAGACGAAGCGCTTTGTGGTGCATGGGGTCTTGGTGAATGCAAATTAAAACCTTACTCGCAGCAAGAATGCCGGGAGCATTCTTGAACGAAATCGCTGTAACTACGTTAGCGTTGTTCATTACGTTACTGTAAGGTAGTTTCGCATGGTTTTGAGGGCAGATTTTTCCAGACGACTGACCTGTGCCTGGGAAATATGGATTTCATCTGCTACCTCCATCTGGGTTTTTCCTTCAAAAAAACGCAGCTGTATAATGTGGTTTTCCCGCTTATTCAGCCGTTTCATTGCATCGCTGAGTGAGAGTTTTTCCACCCAGCGATCTTCTTTATTTTTCTTATCACTGATCTGATCCATAACATAGAGTGGTTCGCCGCCGTCCGTGTAAATGGGATCATAGAGACTGACCGGTGTCTGGATGCCATCCAGTGCGTATGCAATCTCTTCTTTTGGAATCTGGATCTCAGCAGCTATTTCATCCAGTGTCGGTTCCTGGTTGTTATTGCGGATCATCAGTTCCCGCGCATGGATGGCTTTGTAGGCAATATCCCGCAGAGAACGACTGACCCGGACACTGCTGTTGTCCCTGAGGTAGCGCCGGATTTCTCCGATGATCATGGGTACAGCATAGGTGGAAAATTTTACATCCAGGCTGGGATCGAAATTATCGATGGATTTGATCAGACCAATGCAGCCAATCTGAAACAGATCATCCACATTTTCATTGGAAGCGGAAAAGCGCCGGATGACACTGAGAACCAGACGGAGATTCCCGCGGATGTAAGTTTCCCGGGCTGTCAGATCCCCGTTTTTGATGCGTACAAAGAGATCCTTTTTCTCAGATTCTTTTAAAATGGGAAGTGTGGATGTATTCACACCGCAGATTTCTACTTTATATGATGCCATATTGTTTTGCCTCCGGATTAATTTAAAAAGATTACGGATATACATGTAAAACGGACATTCGCAATCCGCTTTCGCTATCTGCCCATGAACGCAGTTGCTTTGTGATCTGCGTTCAAAATGTATTAGAAAGCATGTACAGATTTGCCGTAAATATGCGTAGAAATCAGTGTTGACAAAAAATAACAGAGTGCGGAAGATCAGCGTTGCACAACCATGAAAATAATGTTAAAATAAAACTAATTGTCAATTAGAAAGATTGAAACCGGGAGGTACACATGAAAAAATTATTAGATAATATTACCGCTGAGGTAACAAAAGCTTTTGTGGAAGCCGGATATGAAGAAAAATTCGGTAAAGTGACACTGTCAAACAGACCGGATCTGTGTGAGTTTCAGTGTAACGGAGCTATGGCTGCCGCAAAACAGTATAAAAAAGCACCATTTATGATCGCAGATGACGTGGCAGCACGTCTGCAGGGGCAGGAGATGTTTGCATCCGTAGAATCTGTCAAACCGGGATTCCTGAATCTGAAATTATCTGAGGAGTATCTGGCAGAGTATCTTCGTGAGATGCAGGCAGATGAGCGTTACGGTTGCGAGAAGACTGCCGAGCCAAAGACGATCATCGTGGATTACGGCGGAGCCAATGTGGCAAAACCATTGCATGTGGGACATCTTCGTTCAGCAGTTATCGGTGAGAGTGTAAAGCGTATGAGCCGTTATATCGGTCATAATGTGATTGGTGATGTACATCTGGGAGACTGGGGTTTGCAGATGGGACTGATCATCACAGAACTTCATGAACGGAAGCCGGAGCTGGTATATTTTGATGAGGCTTATGAAGGCGAGTATCCGGAAGAAGCACCGTTTACCATTTCCGAGCTGGAGGAGATTTACCCGACAGCAAGTGGAAAATCAAAAGAAGATGCCGCTTATAAAGAGGCAGCTATGCAGGCGACTTTTGAACTTCAGAAGGGCAGAAGAGGATATATCGCTCTTTGGAAACACATTTTATCCGTATCCATTGCTGACCTGAAAAAGAACTATGACAGTCTGAACGTATCCTTTGATCTCTGGAAAGGAGAGTCCGATGCGGATCCGTATATCGCACCGATGGCAGAGCAGATGAAGAAAGACGGATTTGCTTATATGAGCGAGGGCGCACTGGTAGTAGATGTCAGCGAGGAGCGTGATGCAAAAGAAATTCCGCCGTGCATGATCTTAAAATCCGACGGTGCCTCTCTCTATACAACGACAGATCTGGCTACCATTGTATGGCGTATGAAAGATTACCATCCGGACCAGATGGTATATCTGGCAGACAAGCGTCAGGAACTTCATTTTGTACAGGTATTCCGCTGTGCGAAAAAAACCGGTCTGGTAGATGACAGCACAGAACTGAAATTCATCGGATTTGGTACTATGAATGGAAAGGATGGCAAACCGTTCAAAACCCGTGAAGGTGGTGTTATGCGTCTGGAAAAACTGGTGGGTGACATTCAGAACGAGATGTACCAGAAGATTTCCGAGAACAATACGATGGAAAAAGAAGATGCAGAGAAGACCGCAAAGCAGGTTGCATTATCTGCCATCAAATACGGAGATTTATCCAATCAGGCTTCCAAAGACTATATCTTTGATATTGACCGCTTTATTTCCTTTGAAGGAAATACCGGCCCATATATCCTGTATACCATCGTGCGTATCAAATCTATTTTGAAAAAATATGCACAGAGTGGCAAGAGTGCAGCAGATTACACCATTCAGGCAGCACATTCTGCCAGTGAGAAGAATCTGATGCTGGAACTGGCCCGCTTCAACGAAGTAATGACAAATGCGGCAGAAGAGCTTGCACCGCATAAAATTTGTGCTTATATTTACAGCCTTGCAAATGCCCTGAATCATTTCTATCATGAGACAAAAATCATGGTGGAAGAGGATGCGGCTGTACAGGCAGGGTATATTCGCCTGTTAGAACTGACCAGAGATGTTCTGGAGACATGTATCGATGTTCTTGGCTTTGATGCACCGGAGAAAATGTAAACGTAATCATACAGAAAACCCATGCCAATCATTTGTTGCATAAATGATTGGCATGGGTTTTTATAATGTGCATTCGTAAATGCGTTTAGTAACCAAGTTCTTCTCCGACCAGGATCAGTTTGATACGTCCTTTGATGGCACTTCTTCGGGTAATAACAGTATGGCTGCAGATGCATCCTTCCGCAAAGCAGTCATGGCAGCTTCCGGTCAGTGCACAGGGGGTCTTGCGGTCAAGACGAATGGCATTTGGAGGAGAAGCGATATTTTTTACTCTGGATTCAGCTTCTTCCAGCGTGGCAGCGACTTTGTTCATGCCGGCAATAATAATAACATTTTCCGGCCCGTAGATTAAAGCAGCTACGCGGTTTCCGGTACCGTCGGTATTGACAAGCTGACCGTCTAATGTGATGGCATTGGTGCTCATAAAATAGTAGTCACAGGATAATGCCTTGTGATAGATTTCTTTTACTTCCTCCGGGGAACAGGCTTTGGAGCGATCCAGCAATGTGATATCGGTGCGTTTCTGCAGGGCATCCATCAGGCCACATTCGTTCATGGTCATGGAGCCTCCAAAGGATACACTGGAACCCGGTGTTACATAAGAAAGAGCTTTTTTGACTGCTTTTTCGCTGGTTTCACAGTAGCATCCCTCATAGCCGCGCTGCTCAATGTTTTTTAGAATCGTTTCTGCGGCAACTTTATAATATTCCTGTTTTGGTGTCATAAAAAGAACCTCCTTGTTAAAATGTTGCAACAATTTGCAGATGACACCTGTAGAGGTGAAGTCATCTCATATCTGATATAGTGCATCAATCTGGTAAGAAAGTCAAGTGCAGTGCCCAATGTCCGGTAAACCGTAACGAAAAATAAAAAAGCGTAAAGAAAGAAGAATAAATGCTTTACACCAACATGGTTTGACTTTTTTCGCAAGAGTGTATATATTAGATAACAGTGCATTCACCGTATGGATTTAGACCGTGATCCTGAGAAGAATCTGTCAGCTTACATTGACCGGAATCACGCGCTAAGTCTCACGTGCGTTCATGAGCAAGTAGCGAAAGCGGATTGCGAATGTCCGCTTTACTTTATATCAAACATCATAAGGGGAAAATACATGAGGAAAAATTTAAAAAAACTGTTCTCATATTATAAGCCATATATGGGAATTTTTGTTGCGGATATGTTTTTTGCATTCGGGGCGGCAGCGGTATCTCTGGTGATTCCGCTGGTAGTACGTTACATTACATCAGAGGTGGTATACTGGGGAAGCAGCCAGGCACTGCATACGATCGTGCAATTGGGTGTATTCATGTTGGTGCTGATCGCGGCCCAGTGTTATTGCAATTATTTTATTTCAAATTACGGGCATGTCATGGGAGCCAGGATCGAATACGATATGCGTGCGGAGATCTTTTCTCATTACCAGAAGCTGTCTTTCCGGTTTTACGATGATCAGAAGGTTGGCCAGTTGATGTCGCGTATTACATCAGATTTGTTTGATATTACAGAGTTGCTGCATCACGGACCGGAAAATATCGTGATTTCATTGATCCGTATCATCGGTGCGTTTGTTATTATGATCAATATCAGCCCGCGACTGACGCTGGCAGCGTTTGCACTGGTGCCGTTCATGCTGGTGTATGCGTATGTGTTCAATAAAAAAATGAAACGTGCGTTCCGTATGAACCGCGTGAAAATCGCAGATATTAACAGTCAGATCGAGGATAATCTGTCCGGCATCCGTGTGGTAAAATCTTTTGCGAATGAAGAAATTGAGAATGAAAAATTTAAAAAAGGAAATGATGGATTTCTGGATGCAAAGAAAAACAGTTATCGTTACATGGGTGGATACAATGCCGGTCTGACGGCATTTACGACAGCTATCACCGTAGTGGTAATGTTATCGGGCGGCGTAATGATAGCTCGTGGAAAAGGAAATATAACCGATCTGATCACGTTTTTGTTGTATATCAATGTCTTTACGGAGCCAATTAAGACACTGATTGATTTTACGGAGCAGTTCCAGAATGGCTATTCCGGTTTTGAGCGTTTTATGGAAATGATTTCAGTAATTCCTGATATCAAAGATGCACCGGATGCGCAGTCGATGCAGGAGGTGAAGGGGAATATCAGTTTTGAAAATGTGTCCTTTCATTATGCAGACAGTGATCAGATGGTGTTAAATCATGTGAATCTGGATGTTCCGGCAGGGGAGTATGTGGCACTGGTTGGAAGTTCCGGGGCAGGAAAAACCACTCTGTGCAGTCTGATTCCGAGATTCTATGATGTGACAGGCGGTACGATCCGGGTGGACGGACAGGATATCCGTAACATCAAGCTGTCTGATCTGCGAAATCATATCGGAATCGTGCAACAGGATGTGTATCTGTTTGCAGGAACAATTCTGGAAAATATCCGGTATGGCAAACCGGATGCCAGCCGGGAAGAGGTTATCCGGGCGGCAAAAGAAGCCAATGCCCATGAATTTATCATGAATTTTCCGGATGGATATGACACAGATATCGGCCAGCGAGGCGTGAAGTTGTCCGGCGGGCAGAAGCAGCGTCTGTCCATTGCCCGTGTGTTTTTGAAAAATCCGCCGATCCTGATTTTTGATGAGGCCACGTCTGCGCTGGATAACGAGAGTGAGAAGGTGGTGCAGGAATCTCTGGAAATTCTTGCAAAAGGGCGGACAACGTTTGTCATTGCCCATCGTCTGTCTACCATCCGTAATGCCCAGCGTATTCTGGTACTGACAGAAAATGGCATTGAGGAGAGCGGTACCCATGCAGAATTGCTTGCAAAAGGTGGTATTTATCAGAAACTCTGTGAAATGTCAAACCTGTCCTGAGAAAAGTCGGATGTGAGCAGACAGGCGTGTGACACACCTTGACAATTCCTGCATTCAGACTTAAAATAATCTGTCAAAGGGTGGAAATTTATAAATGAAGAAAGGATGATATAAAATGACAAAGATAGATATTATTTCCGGATTCCTCGGAGCCGGTAAAACAACTTTTATTAAAAAAATGCTGGAAGAAGTTTTTTCCGGAGAGAAAGTCGTTCTGGTAGAGAATGAGTATGGTGAAGTCGGTATTGACGGTGGTTTCTTAAAAGATGCAGGGATTGAGATCAAAGAGTTGAATTCCGGTTGTATCTGCTGCTCTCTTGTAGGCGATTTCAATCGCAGCCTGAATGAAGTCATCGAGACTTATCATCCGGATCGTATTCTCATTGAGCCGTCCGGAGTAGGCAAACTTTCTGATGTTATGTCTTCCGTAAAAGATATGGAGAAAGATCACGATGTTAAATTAAACGCATTGGTAACGGTTGTCAATGCAATGAAAGCTTCCAAACAGATGAAAGCATTCGGTGAATTTTTTAATAACCAGATTGCAAATGCAACAACCATCGTTCTGAGCCGTACCCAGAATGCGAAAGAAGAAAAATTAGAGCTTTGTGTAAAAGAAATCCAGGCAGTAAATCCAAAGGCTGCAATCATTACAACTCCTTGGGATGCTATTACCGGTGAGCAGATTCTGAACGTTGTCGAACAGCAGGATTCACTGATGCAGGAGATGATGAAAGAATACGAAGAACATCACCATGAGCATCATCATGACCACGAGCATGACCATCATCATGACCATGAGCATGAGCATCATCATGAGCATGACCACGACCATCATCATGACCACGACCATGATCACGATCATGACCATGGTGAAGGATGCACCTGTGGATGCCATGACCATGATCATCATCATCACGATCATGATGCAGATGAAGTATTTACAAGTTGGGGCAAAGAGACTCCGCATAAATATACAAAAGAGAAGATCGAGTCCATCCTGAAGATCTTCTGTGATACGGAAGATTACGGCAGCATTCTGCGTGCAAAGGGAATGGTTCCGGCAGAGGATGGTACATGGATCTACTTTGATATGGTTCCGGGTGAGTATGAACTGCGTGACGGTGAGCCGGATTACACTGGACGTCTCTGCGTCATCGGTACGAATATTGATGAGCACAAATTAAAGGAACTGTTCGAACTGAATTAGACATAAGCCGTCGGAGCATTTGAACGCAGAATAAGCAATCCCCCGCTTCAAGTGTGTGGAGCACTAAGCGGTGGGTAAGGGGGATGCTTATGTCAGTGGGAGTTAAAAGCTCCCACTGACAGGTCGCAAAGCGACTGCGTTCATGAGCAAGTAGCGAAAGTGGATTGCGAATGTCCGCTTTACGAAGAGAAAAATATATTAGAAAAGAGAGAAACGAGCAAATATGGATATACCAGTATATTTATTTACCGGTTTTATGGATAGTGGAAAAACTTCCCTGATCACACAGACCCTGCAGGAGAACGATTTCGGTATCGGATCCCGCAGTCTGATCATTGCCTGCGAAGACGGTGATGAAGAATACGATGAAGAAGCACTGGCAAAAAACAAAATTACAGTTGTGGGTGTGGAGTCAGAAGAAGAATTCACAGAAGAATATTTGAAAGATTGTGATGAAACAATCAAACCGGATCAGGTGTTTATCGAGTATAACGGTACCTGGGAAGCAGCGAAGATTCTTGAGATGAAGCTTCCGAAAGGATGGGAGATCGTACAGTCTCTGGCTACCGTGGATGCATCCACTTTTGAGATGTATCTGAATAATATGCGTGCCATGATGATGGAGCAGGTGTTCCATACAGATGTGGTTATATTTAACCGCTGTACCGCGGATACGCCGAAAGCAAAATTCCGCAGAACGATCAAGGCTGTAAATCGTCGTGCACAGATTGTATATGAACGGGAAGACGGAACCATTGATGAGAGCGACGCAGATGAACTTCCATATGATCTGGAACAGGATGTCATCGAGATTACAGATGCAGACTATGGTATCTTTTATCTGGATGTTCAGGATAATCCGCAGAAATATGAAGGAAAGACCGTTCGTTTTCTGGGACTTGTCTACCGTCCGGATAAATTCGGTAAAAAACCGATGATGGTACCGGGACGTTTTGCCATGACCTGTTGTGCAGAGGATATTCAGTTTATCGGTCTGAAATGTAAATATGAGAATGCGATGGAGATTCCGCATAAGTCCTGGGTCTATGTGACTGCACAGATCCACAATGAGTTTGCAAAGGAATATCGGGGAAAAGGACCGGTTCTGTATGCAAGAGAAGTGGTAAAGGCGGAAGAACCGGAAGACAGTCTCGTATACTTCACATAAAATGTGAGAAAAATCAGAAAACTGATTGACAAAATTTCAAGAATGTAATAGACTAAAGTACATATAAGAAAACAAATTGAAACCGTTGAAGAAGAGTAGTAAGCTGGAGACAGAAATGTCGAACTGATTTTCAGAGAGTTGCCGTTGGTGTGAGTGCAGCATGAGGAGAAAGCTGAATGGACTTTTGAGGGCTTCCTGAAATTGATTTGAGAGTAGGGGATGCCGGGATCCGAACCCGTTATCAAGTCGGTATGTATGAATGCGTACATAACAGAGTGGGCGTTACGTCAATTTGAGTGGTACCGCGATAATAACAAGTTTATTACCGTCTCAGGATAAGTTTATCTTGAGGCGGTTTTTTGTTATATTCAGAGCCAAGCAGATTTGACCGAACTGTTTTTGTGAGGGATACTTCTTGAACAAGGTTCAAGAAGGGCATGTGAGCCACATCGAGATGGCTGGCTCTGAATAAACAATATGAAAGAAGAGGAGAGTAAAAAGATGAAAAAGAGAATTTTGGCAATGGTACTTGGATGTGCAATGGCAGCAACTGTTTTAGCAGGCTGTGGTGGTCAGTCCACTGACCAGAAAGATGCAGGAAAAAACACATCTGCAACAGAAGAGGCAGCAGATGGAAAAGTGTACAAAGTAGGTATTGTACAGTATGTAGATGATGCATCCTTAAATCAGATCGTAAAAGCGGTCAAAGAAGAGCTGGATGCAAAAGGAAAAGAACTTGGTGTGACATTTGATTACGATGGCCACACATATAACGGTCAGGCAGATGCAACCGTCATGAACCAGATTGCAAGCGACCTGATCAATGACGGTGTAGATGCTATCGTTCCGGTTGCAACACCGGTTGCAATGGTAATGCAGGCGGCAACAGAAGAGACACAGACACCGGTTGTATTTTCAGCAGTATCTGATCCGGTTATCACAGGACTGGTAGACAGTATGGAAAAACCGGGCAGCAATATCACAGGTACTTCAGATATGCTTGACACAGAAGCAATTCTTGATCTGATGCTGGCAGCTCAGCCGGATATCAAGAAAGTTGGTCTGTTATATGACAAAGGACAGGATTCTTCTACACAGCCGATTGCAGATGCAAAAAAATATCTGGAAGCCAAAGGAATTGAATGTGTGGAGAAAACAGGAACAACAAACGATGAGATTTCCCTTGGTGCGGATGCACTGATTGCAGCAGGTTGTGAAGCAGTATTTACACCGACCGACAATACTGTTATGACAGCAGAACTTGCTATTTTTGAAAAATTCCAGGATGCAAAAGTTCCACAGTACTGCGGCGCTGATTCCTTCGCATTAAACGGTGCATTCTGCGGATATGGTGTAAATTATGAGGAACTTGGAAAGGCAACTGCCGACATGGTAGTGGATATTCTGGTAAATGGTGCTGACCCGGCAACAACTCCGGTACAGACTATGAACAATGGTATTGCAACCATCAATACAGACACAGCAGCAAAACTTGGCCTGGATTACAGCATGTTTGCTGATATGTGTGAGCAGGTAAAAGAAACTACAACAGCTCAGGAATTCAAATAAAATAAAAGCAGGAGTATCAATCATTATGTTGTCATCAATTTTTACTGTTTCACTGGCACAGAGTGCCATTGAACTGGGATGTATCTACGCGCTGGTTGCGCTGGCGCTGTTTGTATCATTTTCGATTTTAAATATTGCAGATCTTTCCACGGATGGCTGTTTTACTCTCGGCTGTGCAGTCTGCGCTATGGTAACTTTACAGGGACATCCGTTTCTGGGACTGCTGGCTGCGATGGGAGCCGGTGTGGCATCCGGATTTGTGACTGCATTCCTGCAGACCCGCCTTGGAGTGGAATCTATTCTTGCGGGTATTATCGTAAATACGGGATTGTACACCATCAATATTGCAGTCATGGGATTTTCTTCCACCATCAACCTGTTTGCCAGCAAAACTATTTTCACGATGGCAAAAGAAGCCATTGGTGGCAACTGGTATGAGATTATTGCAATTCTTATTATCATTGTGATCGTTGCAATCGTGTTGATTCTGTTTCTGGGAACCAGGCTTGGATTATCCATCCGGGCAACCGGCGACAACCCGTTTATGGTGCGGGCTTCTTCTATCAGTCCGATCTTTACGATTACCGTCGGTCTGTGCGTGGCAAATGCCATGACGGGTCTGTCCGGCGGACTGCTGGCCCAGTATCAGCGTTCCTGTGATATCAACATCGGAACCGGCCAGGTGACGATCGCGCTGGCCAGCCTGATCATTGGTGAGACGCTGGTTGGGAAAGGAAGTGTGGCGAAACGGATTTTTGGTGTTATCCTGGGAAGTTGTCTGTATCGTTTTATCGTGGCTATCGCATTACGGTTTAATGTGCCGGCAGAGTGCCTGAAACTGGTATCTTCCATTATTGTCGCAGTGGCAATTTCCCTGCCGTATCTGAGACAGAAAGCTGCATTTATGAAAACGAAACGTGCGGCAATGGCAAAAAGAAAACAGGGAGGGAATCTGTAATGCTTCAATTAATTGATGTATCCAAGACATTCAATCCGGGAACGGTAAATGAGAAGAAAGCATTGTCCCATCTGAATCTGGAACTGCAGGACGGTGATTTTGCAACTATTATCGGAAGCAATGGTGCCGGAAAATCAACGATGTTCAATGCAATCTGCGGAACATTTTTTGCGGACGAAGGAGCAGTGATCCTGGATGGAACGGACATTACCTATGAAAAAGAATACAAACGGAGTAAATACATCGGTCACCTGTTTCAGGATCCGATGAAAGGAACGGCTCCGAATATGAGTATTGAGGAAAATCTGGCTCTGGCTTATCTGCGGGCTTCCACTGTAAAAGGCAAATTTTTCAGCCGGATTTCCCAGAAAGAAAAGCAGATGTTCCGTGAAAAACTGGCACTGCTGGATATGGGATTGGAAGATCGTATGAAAAATCCGGTGGGACTGTTATCCGGAGGACAACGGCAGGCCCTGACACTTCTGATGGCGACGGTGGTTACTCCGAAGATCCTGCTTCTGGATGAACATACCGCAGCGTTGGATCCGGCTACCGCAGAGAAAGTGCTGAATCTGACAAAACGGATCGTGGCAGAAAACAAGATCACCTGCCTGATGATCACTCACAATATGCAGTCAGCGCTGGAACTTGGAAACCGTACGCTGATGATGAATTCCGGTGAGATCGTACTGGATATCAAAGATGAGGAGCGGAAAGGCCTGACGGTAGCCGATCTTCTGGAAAAATTCAAAGAGGGTGTTGGTGCACAGTTGGACAACGACCGGATCTTGTTATCCTGATCTGTCGTGGAAAAAAGAAGACACAGAACATATGATATGACAACATAACGAATGATAGAAAAAGAACCCGGATCAATGAGATCCGGGTTCTTTTTCTATCATTCGTTTTATTCAGACTGGAATAAGATTATTTAGCAGCTTCCGGTAAAAGAACTACTAACATCTGAGCGGTTGTTGTACCGATATTTGTAACGCATTTTTTGGAGTGTGGAGCGATATGTACGCTGTCACCTGCTTCCAGAACTGTCTCAACACCGTCATCGCCTTTGAATAACATGGTTCCTTCAACGATGTAGTAGATAGACTCCATAGCGTTGTCTCCGAATTCTGTGCCGCCGCCACTTGGAAGGAAGTGAGAAAGACCGTTGATCAGTCTTCCGCCATCGATATCCTGCGGATCATGAAGTCTGCATAATTTGCACTCTTTGTGTCCTGGTGCCTCGTAAGTATAATAAGCATCTTTTTTAGTAATTTTGTAGCCAGCCATAGTATAAGACCTTCCTTTCTTTTCTGACATTTTTTACAAACATAAGTATACAACCAGTATAAGGAAAAATCAACAATTTCTTCGTAAAAAAACAAAAAAATGTTGGTTATAATGTACAAAAAGGAAACTGAATTACCGTACAGTAACTTGATTACAATATTGTATGTATTGCATAAAAAAGGGACATGAACTATACTGAAGCTGATGAAAATGACGAATGGGAAAACGTCGGATTCATTCAAGATATCTCATTTCGGATGTCATAGATCGACAACCGGAATCAAGAATAAAACACAATGTAAATTTTAAGGAGGACTTTGGGAAATGGTAAGTTTAAAAAAAGACTTTGTCGACAACATGTTTTCTGTAGAAGGTAAAGTTGCATTAGTAACAGGTGCAACAGGAGCATTAGGAAAAGTTCTTGCAAAAGCATATGGTTACGCAGGAGCAAAAGTTATGATGACCGGACGTAATGCTGCTAAATTACAGGAACTTGAGGCTGAGTTTAAAGCAGAGGATATCGAGTGTGCATATTATGCAGCAGATCCTGCAAAAGAAGAAGATGTTGCAGCTTTAATGAAAGCTACCGTTGAGAAATATGGTGAGATCAATATCCTTGCTGTTTGCCACGGATTCAACAAACCTCAGAATATTTTAGAGCAGTCTGTAGCTGACTGGCAGTACATTATGGATGCTGACTGCAAATCTGTATACGTTGTATGCAAATACGTTGCAGAGCAGATGGTTGCTCAGGGCAAAGGCGGAAAGATGGTAGTTGTTACATCTCAGCGTTCCAAACGCGGTATGGCTGGATACACAGGATACTGTACATCCAAAGGTGGAGCAGATCTTATGGTTTCTTCCATGGCTTGTGACCTTTCTGCTAAATACGGCATCAATGTAAACTCTCTTTGCCCGACTGTATTCCGCAGTGAGCTGACAGAGTGGATGTTTGATCCGGAATCAGCAGTATACCAGAACTTCATGAAACGTGAGCCGATCGGACGTCTGGCTGAGCCGGAAGATTTCGTTGGATATGCAATCTTCCTTTCATCCGATGCTTCCAACTATATCACAGGCGCTAACTGCGACTGCAGCGGCGGTTACTTAACCTGCTAATCATTATCCTCTGATAATGAAAAAAGGTCATGTGATGTGGCGGTAAAAACCATGATTGCAGACTTATTACAAAAAATATGGAATCCTGACATTAGTCGGGATTCCGGTAAATGATGAATAAGACGGAGATGCAAAATAATGAGTAAAATTAAGAATTTCTTAGTATGCGGCGGCGGAATGATGGGAAGCGCTATCGCTCAGATCCTTGCAGGACTTGATGATGCAAAGGTTACTGTATATGATGTTTTCCCGGTTGATGTTGAGGCTAAAGTCCGCAACAATATGAAACTTCTTGTTGAAAAAGAAATCGTTACAGAGGCAGATGTAGACAAGATCGTTTCCAAAATCAGCTTTACACAGGATTTGAATGACGAAGGTGTTAAAAATGCACAGATGGTTGTTGAATGTGTATTAGAAGAGATGGAGATGAAACAGAATCTGTTCGCACAGTTAGAGGATTATGTGGCAGATGACTGTATCTTCTGTACAAATACATCCGTTATGAGCCCGACAGAGATTTCTGCAAAATGTAAACATCGCGAGAGACTTTGCGGTACACATTTCTGGAACCCGGCATTCCTTATTCCATTGGTAGAAGTTGTTAAAACAGATGCTACCACAGATGAGGTTGCTCAGACAGTGATCGATGTTCTGACAGAGGCTGGAAAGAAACCGGTTCTTTGTAAAAAAGATGTTCCGGGATTCATCGCAAACAGAATGCAGCATGCATTATGGCGCGAGGCTATTTCAATCGTTGAGCGAGGCATTGCGGATGCAAAGACTGTTGATGATGCATGTAAATACAGCTTTGGTCTGAGACTGCCATACTTACCGCCATTAGTAAACTCTGATATGGTAAGCACACAGCTCACATCCAATATCCACAACTATGTATTAAAAGATCTGGAAGACAGACATGATGCTTCTCCATTACTGAAACAGATGCTTGAGGAAGGCAAAAACGGTTTCCGTGCAGAGAAAGTAGACGGTGTTCATGAAGGATTTATGAAATATACAGATGAGGAAATCGCAGAAATTAACGGTGGTCTGAACGAGTACCTGATCAAAATGCTTTACAATAAATAAAGATCCTTTGTTTATTTGTAGATATACTTATTATGAACCATATTTTTTTTTATAATCTAGGAGGGTTAATAAAATGGCAAAAGTTGTAGTTGATTTATCACATCCATTTAGTGCAGAGATTCCACGTTGGCCGTACTTTGACAAACCGGAAATCGTAGGAGCACATTCCATGGCAAAAGGTGGCGTTCTTACACAGAGAATCACATGTACAATGCATACCGGTACACATTGTGATGCACCGCGTCACGTTATGGAGTATGAGTTTGACGGCAAACGTGCTCGTTATACACATGAGATGCCGGCTGATGCTTATGCTGGACAGGCTATCGTTTTCAAAATTGATATCGAGCCTTGGGGACTGATCACAGACAAACATCTGGATGCATGTATGGAAAAATACGGCTTAAAAGATGGCGATCTGAAAGGAAAAATCCTTTGCATTAACTCCGGAATGCATCGTTACTTCGATGATTCCAAAGCTTACTATCATTACGCAGCAGGTACTGGTGTAGATGCTGGTAAATGGTTTGTAAAACAGGGCGTTAAATGTGTAGCTATGGACGGACAGGCTCTGGATCATCCGCTTCACACAGCTATGGGTAACAACGGTATGACAAGAATGAACCTTCTTGGAGCTACAGGTAAAACAATCGTTGAAGAGTACAAAGAGCTCTTTGGTGAGGAAGCTTACGCTGAGTTTGATAAATTCGAGTACATCCGTATCCATGGTCAGGAAGCATATGACAAGAAATTCGGTGATTTAGAGGCAATTGGTATCTGGGGAACATGGGAGCCATGTCATAAAGAGATGCTTGGTCATGGTATCGTTGGTGTTGAGAACCTTGGTGGTGATCTTGATAAGATCGTTCCGGGTAAATGGTTCGATTTCCACTGCTACCCAATCAGATGGTACATGGGCGATGGTTCTATGGCTCATCCGGTTGCTTATGTTGACGAAGAGAACATTGACCCGACAGTTCCGGACAGAAAATACAAATATTGCGGAACAGGTTACGGTGATGAGGAAGAGTACGGACTTAGCTGCCTGGACTACATTCAGAGACTGTTCAACCGCAACAAATAATTGTTGGTGAGGTTTTAGAAAAATGAAAATAAGCCCATTGCAGAAATGCAGTGGGCTTATTCAAAGACTTGACAACCGTTAAGACATGAAATAAAATCTGATTATAGGGAATGAAATAAGTTTTACATTGTATAAGAAGTAATATTAAGGGAGGAAATTAAAATGGATAACAAAGCATTAAAAAATAAAGTTATTATTACAGCTGCTGTAACAGGCGCATGGCCAAAAAAAGAGAACAATCCGAATGTACCGATGACTCCGCAGGAGATCGCTGATGACGTTTATGCATGCTGGAAAGCAGGTGCTGCAGTAGCGCATCTTCATATGAGAGATGATGAAGGTAACGGAACAATGGATACAGCTAAATTTGAAGAGACTGTAAACCTGATCCATACAAAATATCCGGATTGCGATATCGTATTAAATCTTACAACATCCGGAGATATCCACGCTGATGATGAAATCCGTGTTGCTCACGTTAAAAAATTAAAACCAGAGATGGCTTCCTATGACTGTGGTTCCATGAACTGGTTAAACAGCGGATTATTTTTAAATACACCGAAATTCTTAACAGATTGTGGTCTGTTATTCCAGGAGTTAGGTGTAAAACCGGAGATCGAGGCTTTTGATCCTGGTATGATCGGAAACGCTGCTTACTACATCAAAAAAGGCGTTCTGAAAACACCGGTACACTTCCAGTTCTGCATGGGTTGTGCAAACGGTATTGCCGGTTCTATGAAGAACCTGATCTTCATGAAAGAGACAGCAGATGAATTAGTAGGAAAAGGAAACTACACATGGTCCTGCTTCGGTGTTGGACACAGTGCTATGGAAATGCTTTATGGTGCAGTAGCACTTGGCGGAAATATCCGTGTAGGTATGGAAGATAATGTAATGTATGCAAAAGGACAGCTTGCAGAGAGCAACGTTCAGTTCATCGAGAGAGCAGTTCGTGTCATCAAAGAGTATGGCAAAGAAGTTGCTACACCGGATGAGGCACGTCAGATTCTTGGCTTAGCTAAATAAGGAGACCTTTTCTTATGACCTGGGGAGCTTTATATATGTATTATCACTGCCCGAAATGCGGTATGAAATTTGAGTACGCACTGGACGTTATGACTGAGTTCGGTGATGAGTTCGGTTTCTGCCCGGAGTGTCATGTTATGGGTGTCTATGAAAAAGAAGGTGCCCGTCAGGTAGATGATAATGAATACTTTGAAGTAGAGTAGGAGAGAGACACGATTGAAATCGCAAAGATTTTGATCGTGTTTCTTTTTTTGTGCCATAAATAGTTTGCATTGTATACATTTTTGTGTCATAATATGTTGTACATTTGATATTGTGCAAAATGTGAAATGTGTATTATGCAAAAAGCATTAAGATAGGAGTAAAGAAAATGGCAGTCATTAAAAGGGTATCCCTGGTCGATCAGGTGTATGAAAAGTTAAGGGAGAGAATCGTTCAGTTGAAAATACCGTTTGGAAGTAAACTGAATGTAAGTAAATTGCAGGAGGAGTATGGTGTCAGTTCCACACCGGTGCGTGAGGCACTGAACCGTTTGTTGAACGAGGGGTTAATTGAATTTGAAAATAATGTGGGTGCGAGAGTCATCGATATCACGGAAGAAGATGTCCGTGAAATCCAGGAGATTGCATTTGCGTATCAGATGGTAGCTGCAAGAAATGCATTGCGCAATGGTGATGCACAGCAGATGGCAGATGAGATAGGAAAATATATTGAGGAATATCGTTCTTCCAATGGTGTCATCGAGAGCTGCAGATGCATCCGTAATATTTTGGATGTATTTTACAAAAATTCCAAGAATGAGATGCTGATGACAAAAGTTACTTCCATGACAGGAATGGATGAGATTCTGCATGCATTGTTTGCGATGCCGAGAGAAAAAGGCGGCAGTGGAGAACAATATCATTCCGGTATCACTTATTTTGAGCAGATCCATGAGGCAGTTGCCAATAAAGACTTCTCTAAGATCTGTGACGGTCTGGAGGCACATCAGCTCTGGTCCAGAGATTATATTTTGAAAAATCTTGAGACGGTGAAAAACAGATTTTAATATTTTGGTTATATGAAGCGAATTGAAGAACAAGCTGAAGCAGAAAGTCCAATGTAGACACGGACAATTTTCTGTGACTGCTGCGCCGCTTATCTCCGCCCGCTCCCGCGAACTCGCTCACAAAAACAGTTCGCTCAGACACACTCCCGCGGACGGGCTAGCCTTGCAGTCACGACGAAAATTGCCCTACCGTCTTACATTGGATTTTCTGCTTTCAGCTTTGTTCATTTACATAATGGCAGATTTGCCATGAGGATACAATAAATATTGGGTAAGCGGTGAATATAGTTTTTTATATGGATATATATCAGATACAAATATTTGAAGAAGTTGAGAGATGTGTTGAGTTTTTTTGTAGTGTAAATTTCACTTCAGTTCCTTTAAAAACAAAACAAAAATCGTGCATAATACAAAATATAAAGTATAACTTGCAAATTTTTATTGCGGTGCAAAAAGAAACATGCTATAATAAAAACCATTGAATGAGAAAAGAGTTTCAACAGAAACTCGGAAATATAAATAAAACGCAGGAGGATTTTGATATGGCAGTTATTAAAAACTTTGATGAGATCGTAGAACGTGTAAAAGGTTTTCCGGAGCCGATGCGTGTAATCGTTGCAGCAGCTCAGGACGAGCATACATTACAGGCAATCAAACATGCACAGGAAGAAGGAATTGCAAAACCTGTTCTGGTTGGAGATAAAGCAGAGATTAATAAAATCTGTGCAGAGATCGGTCTGGTTGTTCCGGAAGAAGACATTTATGATGTTCCGGATGTAGATGAATCTGCAAAACGTGCCGTTGCCCTGATCCATGAGGGAAAAGGTGATTTCCTGATGAAAGGTAAAATGGAGACAGCACAGATCTTAAAACCGGCTGTCAATAAAGAGACAGGTCTCGGAACCGGTCGTGTAATGTCCCACTTTGTATTTGATGAACTTCCACATTATCATAAACTTCTTGTTACTACAGATGGTGGTATGATGACTTATCCGACACTGGAGCAGAAAGCACAGATCATCGAGAATACCGTAGAGACTCTGAAGGCTCTTGGATATGAGAATCCGAAGATCGCAGCAGTTGCAGCTGTAGAGAAAGTGAATCCGAAAATGCCTGAGACAGTAGAAGCACGTGAGTTAAAAGAAATGAACGAGCGCGGCGAGATCAAAGACTGTGTTGTTGAGGGACCGATCTCCCTGGATATTGCTCTGGATAAAGAGTGTGCAGACATCAAAGGTTTTGAAAGCCCGGTTGCAGGCGATGCGGATGTTATCCTTGTTCCGAATATCCAGGTTGGAAATATTCTTGGAAAATCCATCACAATCATTGCACAGGGTAACATGGCAGGCTTCGTAGTTGGTGCTCAGGTACCGATTGTATTCTGCTCCAGAGGATCTTCTGCAAAAGAGAAATTCCTTTCTCTCGCATTAGCAGCAGCAGTAAGTGCCGGCAAAAACAAATAAGGAGACTCACATGGAAAAAATCTTAGTCATGAACCCGGGTTCCACTTCCACAAAAATTGCGGTTTATCAGGATGAGACACCGTTATTTGTAGAGAGTATTGAGCATTCCCAGGATGAGTTAAAGCCTTTTGAAAATATTATTGATCAGTATGAGATGCGTAAAGATCTGATTGTTGCAACCATGGAAAAAAATGGAGTGCACAAAGAAGATTTGACAGCCATTGTATCCCGTGGGGGACTTCTTCCACCGATCAAGGCAGGTGCTTATAGAGTAAATGAAGATATGGTATGGCAGCTTACTTATGCACCGCAGAATGAGCATGCATCTAATCTTGGTGCAGTTATTGCCAATGCTATTGCCACAGAGCTTGCTATCCCGGCATACATTTATGATGCGGTAACCGTGGATGAGTTAGAGCCTCTTGCAAAAGTAACCGGTTTACCGGAGATGCAGCGTAAAGGTATGGGACACAATCTGAACATGCGTGCAGCAGCTATGAAATATGCAAAAGAAAACAACAAACCATACCGTGATATTTCTGTAATTGTTGCACATCTGGGTGGCGGAATCACCTTATCCCTGCACCACAAAGGTCAGATTGTTGATATGATCTCTGATGATGAAGGACCTTTCTCACCGGAGCGTGCCGGCGGACTGCCTGCATTCCAGGTGATTGATATGGCTACCCGTGAAGGCATGGGTAAAAAAGCCATGATGAAAAAAGTAAAAACACAGGGTGGCCTTATGGGTTACTTTGGTGTGAATGATACAAGAATCGTTGAAAAAATGATGATGGATGGCGATGAAAAAGCCAAACTTATCTATGATGCAATGATTTTAAATGTGGCAAGAAATATTGCCAAACTTGCTGTTTATGTTGACGGTAAAGTGAACAATATCATTCTGACCGGTGGAATTGCATATTCTGAGTATTTTACCAAAGAAGTTGCAAAACGTGTGGAATTTATCGCACCGGTAATCGTATATGCCGGAGAAAATGAAATGGAATCTCTTGCGCTTGGTGCACTGCGTGTTCAGCGTGGAGAAGAGGAAGCCAAAACATTTACAAAGGTTGTACCACAGTAAAAACCAGAAAAATTGATTCGATTTTTCTGATTCCCAAAATTATACCTATCCGAAGAAAATTCCTGAGAAATCAGGAGTTTTCTTCAATACGTAGAAATATTTCACAAAGCGAATAATCATTCATAGAAATGGAAAAGTATACGAAGCAGAGATGTGCAGATGTGCAGTGATTCTGAGAAGAATATGTCAGCTTTCGCTGACCAGAATCACGCACCAAATCTCACGTACGTTCGACTTGAATATAAAGCAAAAGTGTATCATTTGTATACATATCGTTTAAAAATTATCAATATTTTATGCAAAAAAATGCATAATTATTAGATGGTGAGTGATGTATATGAATTAGAACAAAGATATATGCAGAAAGTAGTTGAAAAACACCAAAAATCTGTATACAATATAAAAAGCAAGTTAATTCATTAACAATAGAGGAGGTCCTTATGTATAAGATTTTAGAACGTAAGCAGTTAGCTGATAAAATCTATTATATGGTAGTAAATGCACCGAGAGTAGCGAAATCCTGTCTGCCGGGACAGTTTGTAATAGTAAAAATGGATGAAGTCGGAGAGCGTATTCCGCTGACAATCTGTGATTATGACAGAGAAGCCGGAACCGTTACGATTGTATTTCAGGTAGTAGGCGCTTCCACAGAACGTATGACAGCTCTGTATGAAGGAGATTTTTTCCAGGATTTCGTTGGACCGCTGGGATGTCCATCCGAACTTGTTGAGGAAGATATAGAAGAACTGAAAAAGAAAAAAATTATGTTTGTGGCAGGTGGTGTTGGAGCAGCACCGGTTTATCCACAGGTAAAATGGATGCATGAGCATGGTATTGATGTAGATGTTGTTGTCGGAGCAAAAAATCATGAGATGCTGATTCTTGAGGATGAGATGAAAGCAGTAGCAGGCAATCTGTATGTATGTACAGATGACGGAAGCTATGGTATCCCGGGAATGGTTACTACAGCGATTGAAGAACTGGCAGAAAAATCCAAACAGCCGTATGATGTGTGTGTGGCAATCGGACCGATGATCATGATGAAATTCGTATGTCTGCTTACCAAACAGCTGAATATTCCGACGATTGTTTCCATGAACCCGATCATGGTAGACGGTACCGGTATGTGCGGTGCATGCCGTTTACAGGTAGGGGATGAAATCAAATTTGCATGTGTAGACGGACCGGAGTTTGACGGACATCTGGTTGATTTTGATCAGGCAATGAAACGTCAGCAGATGTACAAGACAGAAGAGGGACGTGCAATCCTGAAACTGCGCGAAGGAGATACACATCATGGTGGATGCGGAAACTGCGGAGGTGACAACTAATGGATATGTTAAAAAAAGTTCCTGTAAGAGAGCAGGATCCAAAGGTAAGAGCAACGAATTTCGAAGAAGTTTGTTATGGATATAATAAAGAAGAAGCAATGATGGAAGCACAGAGATGCTTTGGATGTAAAAATGCAAAATGTATCGAAGGCTGTCCGGTTTCTATTGATATTCCTGCATTTATCGGCAGAGTAAAAGTTGGAGAGATTGAGGAGGCTTACAAAATTCTTTCTCAGTATACATCTCTTCCGGCTACTTGTGGACGTGTATGTCCGCAGGAGAACCAGTGTGAAGGAAAATGTATCCGCGGAATCAAAGGCGAGGCTGTTTCCATCGGTAAGCTGGAGCGTTTTGTAGCAGATGCAGCTGCAAAATTCCATTATCGTCAGCAGGATCCGGCTCCGGCAAACGGACACAAGATCGCAATCGTAGGTTCTGGTCCTGCAGGTCTGGCCTGTGCAGGTGAGCTTGCAAGAATGGGATGTGATGTTACAATTTTTGAAGCATTGCATGAGCCGGGTGGAGTACTTCGTTATGGTATTCCGGAGTTCCGTCTTCCGAAAAAGCGGATTGTTGCAAGAGAGATTGACAATGTAACAGATCTTGGCGTTAAAATTGAGACAAACGTAGTTATCGGTAAAGCAGTAACCGTTGATCAGTTGATCGATGAGGAAGGTTTTGAGGCTGTATTCATCGGCTCCGGAGCAGGTCTTCCAAAATTCATGGGTATCGAGGGAGAAAATGCAAATGGTGTATTCTCCGCAAACGAGTACCTGACAAGAAATAATCTGATGAGTGCATACAGAGAAGATTATGATACACCAATTCACGGCGGCAAGAAGGTAGCAGTAGTTGGTGGCGGTAACGTAGCAATGGATGCAGCAAGAACCGCTCTTCGTCTTGGCGCAGAGGTTCATATCGTATACAGAAGAAGTGAAGCAGAACTTCCGGCCCGTGTGGAAGAAGTTCATCATGCAAAAGAAGAGGGTATTATCTTCGATCTTTTGACAAATCCGGTGAAGATTCATGAGGATGAGAACGGATGGGTATCCGGTCTGGAATGTGTTCGTATGGAGCTTGGTGAGCCGGATGAGTCTGGAAGAAGACGTCCGCAGGTGATTCCGGGTTCCAACTTTGTCCTGGATGTTGATACCGTCATCATGTCTCTGGGAACTTCTCCAAACCCGCTGATTTCTTCAACAACAGAGGGTCTGGAAGTAAATAAATGGAAATGTATCGTAGCTGACGAGCAGAACGGAAAAACAACCAAAGAGGGTGTTTATGCCGGTGGTGATGCAGTTACAGGTGCCGCTACTGTTATTCTTGCAATGGGTGCAGGAAAGCATGCAGCACATGCAATTTATGAGTATGTGACAAACAAATAAGTCACATCGATTTCGGGTCGAGCATATGCGAGACCATATCAAAGCAAGTTACACAGGCTGGAAAAATCCGCCTTGTTTGTAGCTATATAATATCCTATCCTAATACAAAAAAAGCTGCGAAAGCAGCTTTTTTTGTATACCATATTTTACTCTACTCCTCAACAGAAGGATGTTTTTTCATGTAAGTATCCATGATATCTTTTAACTGATCTCGATACTTAAGTTCCGTATGTACTTTGAATGCATCCGGATCAATAGGAAGATTTAAGTCTGTCAGCCGGCGGATACTCCAGATGTAAAGAATATCCAGTGCCGGAATCAGATCCTCGCCCAGCGGTGTGAGAATATATTCGACTTTTAATGGGATTGTGTTATACTGAATCCTTTGTACCAGTCCGTCGTGGGTCAGTTCCTTCAACTGCTGACTTAAAACTTTTTCACTGACACCGAGTGTCTTTTTTGTTTCGTTAAAACGAATTTTTCCATAATGGTGGATATGATGAAGAATCGTCATTTTCCACTTTCCGGAAATACAATTTGTAACAAAATGATAGGGATTGACAGTTTGTTGCATGAAATGTATTTCACCTCCGAAATTTTTCTTTTTGTTAATTTTATTTGGTTTGAAAAAGTAATTTAGTATCAAAAGGGTAACTATAGTGTAACAGTTTCTGAAAAAAAATTCAATGGATTCAGGGAAAAAACATTAAAATATGATATAATGAACGCAAACGAGTCAACATACTTGTATGATTGACGAGTGGTGAATGCCAATCATGAACTGTTTTTGTTCATGATATAATGAGCGCAAGTGAACTGTAACATGAATAAGCGAAAGAAAAATAAGTAGAAATGACAAGGAGAAGATGATGAAATCAATAGAAGAACGTGTAGCAGAAATCAAGGATAAACATACGAGAGGATATAACTGTGCGCAGATCGTGCTTTGTTCCTATGCGGAAGAACTGGGAATTGACGAGGAGACGTTGTTTCGTATCTCTGAAGGATTCGGTGCCGGCATGGGCGGCATGATGCAGACCTGCGGTGCAGTGACTGCGATGTTTATGGCACTTGGACTGGCAAACAGTTCCGGAGATCTGCAGGCCTGTGATACAAAGCCGCAGACGATGAAAAAAGTGCGGGAACTGGCAGCTGAATTTGAGAAAAAGAACGGATCCATTGTCTGTCGGGAACTGAAAGGGATTGATACCGGGAAAGTATTGCGCAGCTGTGATGGCTGTATCGAGGATGGTATTCGCATTCTAGGAGAATATTTGTTAGACGATTAGTGGTTGAATAAACAGACGAAAAAAGAGCGGAAAAGGTATCCTGCAGGCTAAGACGCCTTACAGTGATATTTTTTTCGCTCTTTTCCGGTATAAATCAGCTCCATGCCGCATATGCATAAGCAGAAGAGGAGAGGATGACTGCTATGACAAATACGAATATTTATCAGAATATTACTGCCAGAACCGGTGGAGATATCTACCTTGGTGTGGTTGGACCGGTGCGTACCGGCAAGTCGACGTTTATCAAACGGTTCATGGATGTGATGGTGCTGCCTCAGATGGAGGATTCTGCGGCAAAAAAGCGGACTGTGGATGAACTGCCTCAGTCGGCTCAGGGGAAAACGATCATGACCACGGAACCGAAGTTTATTCCAAGAGAGGCCGTAAGCCTTCAGCTGGAGGATGATGTGACTGCAAAGGTGAAGCTGATCGATTGTGTCGGATATCTGATCGACGGAGTGAACGGCCACATGGAAGATGGGAATGAGCGGATGGTGAAGACACCCTGGTTTGACCATGAGATTCCTTTTGCAAAGGCTGCACAGATCGGTACGGAAAAGGTGATCCGGGAGCATGCCACCATTGGGATTCTGGTGACCACGGACGGAAGTTTTACAGATATTCCAAGAGAAAATTATGTTCCGGCAGAAGAACGGACGGTTCAGGAGCTGAAAAAAATCGGAAAACCTTTTGTGGTCTTGCTAAACACACCGAAACCCCACAGTAATGCATCCATGCAGATGAGCAGAAAAATGAAGGAAACATATGGTGTCAGTGTCCTTCCGGTAAACTGTGAACAGCTGAAGCAGGAGGATATCTGCCGGATTCTGCAAGAGGCATTGTATGAATTTCCGGTGACAGAGCTTGATTTTTATCTGCCCAAATGGGTGGAGATGCTGCCGATATCCCACAAGATCAAAGCAGCAGCTATTGCAGAAGCACGCAGGATTCTGGAACAGGCGGAACAGATGAAGGACATTGCAGGTGTTGTCTTTGAACCGGAAAAAGAAGAAATCTCGTCAATACGGCTGGAAGTGACGGATCTGGCGTGCGGTACGGCAAAAATCTGTTTTCAGGTGGATGAGCACTATTATTATGAAAATATCAGTGAACTGGCAGGGGTTCCGATTCACGGAGAGTATGAACTGATCTCATTACTCCGGGAACTGTCGGAAAAAAGAGACGCGTATGCACAGGTGGCGGATGCCATGGAAAGTGTCAAACGTACCGGGTATGGCGTTGTTTCACCGTCCATGGATGAAATTTCTGTGGAAGAACCGGAACTGATCCGGCATGGAAACCAGTATGGTGTCCGGCTGAAGGCATCATCTCCATCCATACATATGATACAGGCAAATATTGAGACAGAGATTGCACCGATCATCGGCAGCGAGGAGCAGGCCAAAGATCTGGTATCGTATATCAAAGAGAATCAGAATACATCGGAAGGGCTCTGGAAGACAAATATTTTCGGAAAATCATTGGGTGAACTGGTGGAAGATGGTATCCGGCGGAAGATTACGATGATGGATGAGGAAAGCCAGCAGAAACTGCAGGATACGATGAAGAAAATTGTGAATGATAACAATGGCGGGCTTGTGTGCATTATTTTGTAACCATAAAAGGGGTAACCGGTAAAATAAAGATTGGCATTTTAGCAAAAAGGAAATTGATATTCTGTAGAGCATATGCGTTTCAGAATATCAGTTTCCTTTTTGACATATCATAAAAGATATTTGTTTTGTGGGAAAACAGGAAAGAAAAAGAATAGTACAGAAATGTCCGGGACTTGTTCATTTTTTTGATTTGTGGTATTATAATTTACTATCTATGTGAAAAGTATAACGATTCGACATAAAACGGAGAAAAAGGAGAAGGATGGTATGAGTAAAGAATATGACAAATTATTGAGATGTTACCACAGTGTGAGAGAAAAGATTAGTTTCGAACCGCAGGTAGCCCTGATTCTCGGTTCCGGACTTGGTGATTATGCAGAGCAGGTTCAGGTGGAGGCGGTTCTGGATTATCATGACATTGAAGGATTTCCGGTCTCTACGGTACTTGGGCACAAAGGAAGGTTTGTATTTGGCTATATCCAGAATGTTCCGGTGGTGATCATGCAGGGCAGAGTGCATTTTTACGAAGGTTATGACATGCATGATGTGGTGCTTCCGACAAGATTGATGGGTATGCTTGGAGCCAAAGTATTGTTCCTGACCAATGCTGCCGGAGGAATGCAGAAAGGCATGCACGCTGGAGATTTTATGCTGATCACCGGTCATATTTCCAGTTTTGTACCATCGCCGCTGGTCGGACCGAATATTGAGGAACTTGGAACCCGTTTCCCGGATATGAGTGAGGTTTATAAAAAGGATCTGCAGGAGATTATACGGAATACGGCAAAGAACTGTGGAATTCCGTTAAAAGAAGGTGTGTATGTGCAGACTACCGGACCGAATTATGAGACTCCGGAGGAGATTCGGATGTATCGGAGCCTGGGGGCAGATGCAGTCGGTATGAGTACCGCCTGTGAAGCTATGGCGGCAAATCATATGGGAATGCGTGTCTGCGGTATTTCCTGTATTTCCAATCTGGCGGCCGGTATTTCAGAAAATCCGCTGACACATGCGGAGATCCAGGAGACGGCAGACCGGGTGGCACCGCTGTTTCAGCAGCTGATCACGGCATCCATAGTGAATATTGCAAACCAGTAGAATGACGAATCATAGAAACAAAATGAGAAAGGCAAGAAGATGAACATTCGCTTTTATAATGCAAAAATCCTGACATTAAATGAGCAGGAACGATTTGATATCATCAACGGAGAACTCTGGGTAAAAGGAGATACGATCTGTTATGTGGGCGAGAGCAAAAATCCGGCAGAAATCTGTACAGAACTTCAGATGGAGCAGCCGGCATGGGAACGCGAGATTGATGTAAAAGGCAATCTGCTGATGCCGGGATTTAAGAATGCCCATGCACATACTTATATGACATTTTTACGTTCCTATGCAGATGATCTTCCGTTGCAGGAGTGGTTGTATCAGATGTGTTTCCCAAAAGAGGACAAGCTGGATACGGAAAACATCCGTCCGCTGGAAGTGCTTGGTATCATGGAATATCTGACCAGCGGTATTACGACCAGCTTTGATATGTGTTATTTTCCACCGGTCTATGCCCAGGTGGCAGCTCAGTGTGGATTCCGTGCCGTTCAGGTGTCCGGTGTAAACAGTTTTGGCGGAAGTGCGGCAGTTGTTGAGGAAAATTATCTGAAAGTCAATGAGACCAGCGACCTGACTTCGTTCATGATCGGTTTCCATGCAGAGTATACGACAAAGATGGAACTGATGCAGGAAATCGCTGATCTGGCACACAAATATAAATCACCGGTATTCCTGCACAATTCCGAGACTCAGAATGAGGTGAAGGAGTGTCTGGAGCGTTATGGCAAGACGCCGACGCAGCTGACGGAAGAACTTGGCATGTATGAGTATGGCGGCGGTGGATACCATTGTGTATATTTTGATGATAAAGATTTTGAGATCTTTCAGAAACGTCAGCTGACCGCAGTTACCTGCCCGGCATCCAACCTGAAGCTGGCAAGCGGTATCGCACCGCTGAAACGATTTGTGGAGGAAGGTATTCCGGTGGCGATCGGTACAGACGGACCTGCGAGCAACAACAGCCTGGATATGTTTAAGGAAATGTTTCTGGCAAGTGCACTGGCGAAGGTGCGTGAAATGGATGCAGAGTGTATCAGTGCGGATAAAATCCTGTATATGGCCACGACAGGTGGTGCGCATGCGATGGGGCTGGACAATTGCGACCGTCTGGCAGCCGGCAAAAAAGCGGATCTGATCATGATCGATCTGCAGCAGCCGAATATGCAGCCGGAGAATAATATCGTAAAAAATCTTGTATACAGCGGAAGCAAGCAAAATGTCAAGTTGACCATGGTCAATGGAAAAATCCTGTATGAAGAGCAGAAATTTTCTATTGGATTCGAACCGGCAGACATTTATAAAGAAGCAAATCGGATCATCCGCTCAATGGAAGGGTAAAAGGTATGAAAGTAACATTATATACCGATGGTGCCGCACGGGGAAATCCGGACGGACCCGGAGGATACGGTGCCGTGCTGCAGTTTGTCGATGCAGCGGGCAGGCTGCATGAAAAGGAACTGAGTGCCGGATACCGCAAAACAACAAATAACCGGATGGAGCTGATGGCGGCGATCGTCGGACTGGAGGCGCTGGTAAAACCGTGTCAGGTGGAATTATATTCGGATTCCAAATATCTGACGGATGCGTTCAATCAGCATTGGATCCAGGGATGGCTGAAGCGCGGCTGGAAAAAATCAGATAAATCGCCGGTGAAAAATAAAGATCTGTGGACCAGACTTCTGGCAGCGATGGAACCGCATCAGGTGAACTTTCACTGGGTGAAAGGACATGACGGTCATCCGGAGAATGAACGCTGTGACCGGCTGGCAACCACAGCAGCGGATGGAAGTAATCTGCTGGAGGATGAGATTACAGAATGAAAGAACAAATGAGTAACAGAACTCTGTTTTTGTATTTTACATCATTGACAGGTGCTGTGATTGCCGGGATCGTGTGGTTATATCTGAAAGTGGCAAATGTAGGGATTACGGTCATCTGGGAAATGGTTCCGGTTTATATAGATTCGAAATATTATACGGTTCTCATGTGCCTGGGAGGCGGTGTACTCATCGGATTGTTCCACCGAGTATATGGCCCATATCCGGAGCGGATGGCAGATTCTGTTAAGCGGGTAAAAGACACGGGTACATATCCTTACCGGAAACTTCCGATGATTGTTTCAGCATCATTTTTATCTCTGTTTTTTGGCGGAGCTGTCGGACCGGAATCCGGCCTGGTCAGTCTTTTACTTGGTCTCTGCTGCTGGGCAATGGATCAGTTTGGGCTGGCACGCTGGAAGATGGAGACGCTGATCGCCGGAAATCCATATATCAGGAAGAAAGAATTGTTCCGGGTGATGGCAGCTGGGCTGTTTCTTCCGCCGGATCAGATTGTGTACGACAAAGGGAAAATCAGCTGGAAACGGAAAGAGCAGATTGCATCAGGTATTACGGCCGGACTGACCGGACTGGCAGTATATGAACTGCTGAATTTCTGTTTTGGCAGATGCCTGGCGGTACCTCACCTGCATGGTGGTGTACTGATCCTGCGAGACAAAGTGGCAGTTATTTTGCTGGTGATTGTCGGAATTGCAGCCGGCTATCTGTATCTGATCTTTCAGAAGGCCAGCAGTTGGTTTTTCGGAAAACTGAGAGAAAAAAATCTGGCAGTATTCAATGCCGTGCTTGGTGGACTGGTGTTGGGACTGATCGGTTCTGCATTACCGATGACCATGTTTTCCGGTGGAAATAATATTCAGGCTATGCAGTATGAATATTTGAAATATACACCTTATCTGTTGATCCTGATCGGTGTGGTAAAATTATTCTTGACCAATGTCTGCATTGAATCCGGATGGCGTGGCGGACATTTCTTCCCGATGATTTTCAGTGGATTGAGCATCGGATATGGATTTGCGGCAATTCTGCATATCAATGAGATCGTCAGCGTGGTGCTGGTGACAGGAGCATTGCTTGGCACGGTTTTACAGCAGCCGTTAGGGGCGCTTGCATTGTCTCTTGTCTTTTTCCCGGTCAAAGATATCGGCTGGATGCTGCTGGCATCCACGGTAGGTGGCTGTGTGCCGGTTCCGGTGGCACTTCGGTCAGATCCGGAGAAAAAAAGCTTTGTGTCTAATATGATACAGATGAAAAAACAGAAAAAATTTCTTCCAAATAAAGGATAGGCAGGGATGCATTGCTTTACAAGGAAGAAATGCTATGCTATTATTGTAAGAGTGTGTAATCGTTGTGTTTTCAGCGATCGCAAGAGTGAATTTGATATTCATAATAACATATAGATGGAGGAACACGAGAGTGAAAAAGTATGGTGTAAATGAATTACGAAGAATGTATCTTGACTTTTTTAAAAGCAAAGATCATCTTGTAATGAAAAGTTTTTCGCTGATCCCGCATAATGACAACAGTTTATTGCTGATCAATGCAGGAATGGCACCGTTAAAACCTTATTTTACAGGAGCAGAGATTCCACCGAAGCGCAGAGTTTCCACATGTCAGAAATGTATCCGTACCGGTGATATTGAGAATGTAGGAAAGACAGCACGTCATCTGACCTTCTTTGAGATGCTGGGAAACTTTTCTTTTGGTGATTATTTCAAACATGAGGCAATTGCCTGGTCCTGGGAGTTCCTGACCAAAGTGCTGGAATTGGATCCGGAGCGTCTGTATCCGTCTATTTACGGTGAGGATGAGGAAGCATTTGAAATCTGGACAAAAGAGGTCGGTGTACCGGCAGAGAGAATTACACGTTTCTATCGTGATGAGAATGGTGAGTGTGATAACTTCTGGGAGCATGGTGCGGGTCCTTGTGGTCCATGTTCTGAGATTTACTATGACCGTGGAGAGAAATACGGCTGTGGCAGCCCGGATTGTAAAGTAGGCTGTGACTGTGACCGTTTTATGGAAGTATGGAACAACGTATTTACACAGTTTAACGGTGATGGAAAAGGAAATTACGAAGAACTGGAAAATAAAAACATTGATACCGGTATGGGATTGGAACGTCTGGCTGTTGTTATGCAGGACGTAGATTCCGTATTTGATATCGATACTATGAAAGCAATCCGTGACAAAGTATGTGAGATGTCTCATAAAACTTACCAGACAGATGCACTGGATGACGTATCCATCCGTCTGATCACAGATCATATCCGTTCCGCTACATTCATGGTATCAGATGGTATCATGCCGACCAACGAGGGCAGAGGCTATGTACTTCGTCGTCTGATCCGTCGTGCGGCAAGACATGGTAAAATGCTTGGCATCGACGGACTGTTCCTTGCGGAACTGAGCAAAACTGTCATCAACGAGAGCAAAGACGGTTATCCGGAACTGGAAGAGAAAAAAGAATTCATTTTCCGTGTACTGACACAGGAAGAGGAAAAATTCAATAAGACAATCGATCAGGGACTTGCAATTCTGGCTGATATGCAGGCAGAGATGGAAAAAGAAGGAAAGAAAGTTCTTTCCGGAGAAGATGCATTCCGTTTGTACGACACATATGGATTTCCGGTAGATCTGACCGAAGAAATTCTGGAAGAAAAAGGATTTACGATTGACCAGGCAGGTTTTGAGGCAGCGATGGAAGAGCAGCGTACCAAAGCACGTAACGCACGAAAAGTAACAAACTATATGGGTGCAGATGCAACTGTTTATGATGCGATCGATCCGTCCGTTACAACTACATTTGTCGGATATGACCGTTTCTGCCATGATTCGGAAGTAACTGTTCTGACCAGCGAGACAGAGATCGTAGAAGCACTGACAGATGGTGAGGCAGGTACTGTTTTTGTGAATGAGACTCCATTCTATGCAACTATGGGTGGACAGACCGCTGATACCGGTTATATCCGCACTGCAGAGGGTGAGTTCCGTGTAGAAGATACGGTAAAAATGCTCGGCGGTAAAGTCGGACATATCGGCCGTGTGACAAAAGGTATGATCAAAGTCGGTGATACGGTTACGCTGGAAGTAGATGCAAAGAGACGTTCTCTGATCGCAAAGAACCACAGTGCAACACATTTACTGCAGAAAGCATTGCGTGACGTACTTGGTTCTCATGTAGAGCAGAAAGGTTCTGATGTAAATCCGGACCGTCTGCGTTTTGACTTCTCCCATTTTTCTGCTATGACAGAGGAAGAGTTAAAACAGGTTGAGACTATCGTAAATGAAAAGATCGCAGAGGCACTTCCGGTAGAGACAAGTATCATGAGTCTGGAAGAAGCAAAGAAAACAGGTGCGATGGCACTGTTTGGTGAAAAATACGGTGATTCCGTCCGTGTGGTAAAAATGGGTGATTTCTCCACAGAGCTCTGTGGCGGTACTCATGTTGCAAATACCAGCGAGATTTCCGCATTTAAGATCGTATCTGAGTCCGGTATCGCAGCAGGCGTAAGACGTATTGAGGCTCTGACTTCCGATGCATTATATGCTTACTATGATAAATTAGAGGAGATCATCAACGAGGCAGCAGCATTATTGAAAACAAATGCAGCAGGTCTGACAGAAAAAATCACACATCTGCAGGCAGAAGTGAAAGAACTCCACAGCGAGAACGAATCCTTAAAGAGCAAAGCTGCACAGGATGCACTTGGCGATGTCATGGATCGTGTAGAAGAAGTCAACGGAGTAAAACTTCTGGCAACCGCTCTGGAAGATGTAGATATGAACGGACTGCGTGACCTGGGTGATCAGCTGAAAGAGAAACTCGGCGAGGGTGTTGTTGTACTGGCATCTGCAAACGAAGGCAAAGTAAGTCTGATCGCTATGGCAACAGAAGGAGCTATGAAGCAGGGTGCACATGCAGGTAACCTGATCAAAGCAATCGCAGCAAAAGTTGGCGGTGGCGGCGGCGGACGTCCGAATATGGCTCAGGCCGGCGGTAAGAACCCGGCAGGAATCCCGGATGCGATCGCAGCAGCGAAAGAAGCACTGGCGGGACAGATCAAATAATAATAAGAATTGTGGGAGTACGAAGTACGGAACAATTCAAAATATGCAAAAAGTTGGGAAAAAGTTTGAAAAAACTATTGACATATCTACAAAAAATGATTATAATTGTCAAGCAGTGCAGTAAGAATATTACCCAATCAGTTGAATATGCACAATACGCAACTGGAGGGAGGTTAGGTGTGAGACTATGTCAAATGTAATCGTAAAAGAGAACGAGACTTTAGATAGCGCTTTACGCAGATTTAAGAGAAACTGTGCGAAAGCTGGTATCCAGCAGGAGATTCGTAAGAGAGAGCATTACGAGAAACCAAGCGTAAAACGTAAAAAGAAATCTGAAGCAGCTAGAAAACGTAAATACAACTAGTTCGAAGTTAATTGAAAGGACACTTCTGTGGAAGTGTCCTTTTGTCGTGTTTTTAGAATGTCGAGGGCATTCTTGTATTGAATGCTTATGTCCGATTTACAAACTCCGGGAAAAATATCATCGCAGGGAATCTTAAACTGCGGGATACTTTTCCCGGAGTTTTTTGCTTTGTGCGTGCAGACAAAAGTTCTAACAAAATAGCAATGGCATATATTAGACTATGGCAGTGAAACAGGCTGCTGAATGGAGTGATAAAGTGGAACAGATTTTGAAATTGTTTCCGGTGCATATCAGAAAAGTCATGGAACAGGCAGAGGTATTTCAACGATTGTCACAGAAACTGGAGGAAATCCGGGTGCGTGTAAATCAGCCATTGGAACTGGTTACCGCTGATGGGGCATACTTCCTGAACAATGGCGCACTGGTCAGGCAGACGGACAGGCAATGTCTGTCCGTATCGGAAGAAGATTTAAGGCAGATGAGTACCCTGATGTCTCGGTATTCGCTCTATGCCTATGAGGAAGAGATCCGGCAGGGATTTCTGACAGTGGAAGGAGGACATCGGATCGGTGTGTGTGGACAGGTCATGCAGCTGAATGGTAGGATAAACAGAATCTATCCGATCCTGTATCTGAACATTCGTATTGCCAGAGAGCGAAAGGCGTGTGGAGCATTGCTTTATAAGCAGTTGTGGCGGGAACAGGAACCGGAAAATACACTGTTACTGTCCGCACCCGGAAATGGAAAAACCACCTTGCTTCGTGATCTGATCCGGCTGTTTTCCAATGGAGACGAAGCGCATCCGGGAAAAAGAATCGGGCTGGTGGATGAACGGTCAGAGATTGCCGGTTGCCTTCATGGAATTCCGCAAAATGATCTGGGCATCCGGACAGATGTGCTGGATGGGTGCCCGAAAGTGGAAGGGATGATGCTGTTAATACGCAGTATGGCGCCTGAAATCCTTGCAGTGGATGAGATTGGCGGCAGAGAAGATTTTGCAGCAATGGAATATGCCATGCGCTGTGGCTGTCATCTGCTGGCAACGGTACATGCAGGAAGCCTGGAAGAACTGTTTCAAAAGCCAGGGTGGGACAAGTGCGGACAGGTGAAGTTATTCAGAAACTATGTAGTCATTTCAAAAGAGAACGGAGAACGCAGGTATACCGTATATGATGAACGCGGGATAAGCATTCTCCCTGCTTCAAGTGCGTAGAGCACTAAGCGGTGGGTAAGAGGATGCTTATGTCAGATCTTACTGTAATTCAATGTGACATTAAAAAGAAACAGGAGAACAGGGACAGGATGTTGAAAGCAGCGGGGAGTATGTGTGTGCTGGCGGCGTGTATCGGCTTTGTGCGGGAACTGCTCCGGACAGGCAGTTTACATAAGGAGTATCTGGAGGCATTGATTGAACTGACAGAACTGCTGTCAGCAGAAATCCGCTATGAACGGCTGCCGATACAGGAAGCTTTGCAGCAGATTCAGAAAAAAATAAGGCCGGAAATAGCTTTTGTGTTACGGCAGATGATAGAACAGATGAAAGATGGTACAGGAACGCCATTTTCGGAAATCTGGGAGCAGGCATTCCGGAAAGGAGGAAAGGAACTGTTTCTGACCGGAGAGGAGCTGGAAGAGGTATGTCGTATAGGAAAACATCTTGGATTTCTGGACCAGAGACAGCAGGAGGAGCATTTGCAGGGATGTCGGGAACGGCTGCAGCGTCTGCTGAGATTAAGGCAGAAGGAACTGGAGGAAAAGAAACATATGTACCGCTGTCTGGGGGTGGCAGCCGGGATTTTTGTGATTCTGATTCTGGTTTAGTCATTTACGGGGAGGATAGCGATGGATGTCAATTTATTGTTTAAAATAGCAGCGGTGGGGATACTGGTGACTGTGATCGGACAGGTTTTGAAACACAGCGGAAGGGAGGAGCATGCATTTTTGGTCAGTCTTGCAGGTCTGATCATAGTATTGTTCTGGATCGTGCCTTATATATACGATTTGTTTGACAAAATAAAACATCTGTTTTCCTTATGAAAAACCGAAAACAGACAACAAATAGAGGTGGAAGATCATGGGAATCATTCAGATCGCAATGATTGGAATCGGCGCGGTGGCATTGGCATTGATGGTAAAACAGCAGAAAAGTGAATATGCACTGTATCTGAGTCTGTCAGCAGTGGTTCTGATCCTTGTCTTTAGCATGAACCGTTTACAGGTTGTGATGGAGACCATCCGGAAAATAGAACAGTATACCGGAATAGATGCCGCTATGCTGAAAATTCTGGTGAAACTGATGGGCATTACCTATGTGGCAGAGTTTGCGTCCGGAATCTGCAAGGATGCGGGATTTTCAGCAATTGGAAGCCAGATCGAGATGTTTGCAAAGTTTTCAATCATGGCGGTCAGTGTACCGGTGCTTCTGACATTGCTGGAAACAATCGAAGGACTGCTGAGTACCTGGAAGTAAATCGGATGCAGCCTCCGGCGGGGCGCACATTGTCCGGGGGACAATGGTTTTGCGCCGACCGAAACGGAGTGTGGACTTGCAGAACTGCGAGGATTTGCGTGAGACAGGAGGGACAGGCATTGTATGCGAAGGAAAGGACGGCACAGCGTATATGGAATCACAAAAACAGATACAGATGGTGCATGATATTTTTGCTTTTAAGCGTGTTCGTTGTGTGGTTTTGTGTTCCAAAACAGGTACGGGCGGCCCAGAATATTGCGCAGACAGAGGCCAGTCAGCAGGAAGAACTGCTGTCGGATCTGCCTTTGTCAGACATTCAGAAGGTGTTGGAGCAGAATACAGATACACAGGATCTGACCTTTCGGGAACTGGTCAGGCAGCTGATGCAGGACGGAGAGTATACGGATAAGCGGACGCTGGTGCGGCAGGTTTTTGATCGTGCATTTGGGGATGTGGCCGAAGGAAAACAGCTGTTTGTACAAATACTGCTTCTGACGGCGGCCTGTTCGTTTTTGCAGAATTTTATCCATGTGTTTGAGAACAGCCAGATTTCAAAAACAGGGTTTTATCTATATTTTTTACTGCTGATGGGGTTGTTGCTCCGGTCCTATCTGCTCATTCATGGAATTCTGGAAGATGTACTGGGACAGGTGATTGATTTTATGGAAGCATTGTTGCCCGCATTTTGCATGACGATGGTATTTTGCAGTCAGAAGGTAACTGCGGTAGGATTTTATCAGCTGTCTCTGATCGTGATTTATCTGATTGACCGGGTACTTCTGTATATTGTAATACCGGCGATCCATGTCTATGTGGTGCTTCAGATGTTGAACTGTATGACGGAGGAAAAACTGATTTCCAGAATGACAGTCCTGCTGAAACGGGGACTTATCTGGGTAATGCGTCTGCTGCTGGCAGGGGTGACGGGAATGAATGTGATCGAACGGATGATTGCCCCTTCTGTGGATAATCTGAAAAAAATGTCGGTGACACAGACCATCAGCATGTTGCCGGGACTTGGAAATACAGCACAGGCGGTGGGAAATATTTTCTTTGGATCGGCGGTGGTGATCCGAAACGGAATAGGAACGGCTGCAATGATCGTGCTTGTGTGCCTGGCGCTAGGGCCATTACTGAAAATGCTGGTGTTTTCTGTTTTCTATAAAGTGGCAGGGGCACTTTCGGAGCCATTTTCCGATAAACGGATCTGTGGCTGTATTGATTGTGTGGGGGATGGGGCACTACTTTTGTTTCGTGCGCTTGGAACCGGAATTTTATTATGTATGATAACGATAGCGGTGGTGGTGACGGCGATCATATGACAGAGATGCTGGAATGGGTAAAACGAATGATATTTCTTGGGATATTTCTGACGCTTTTGCTACAGGTATTGCCGGCGAATGCTTATCGGAAATATGTGCGTTTTTTTGCAGGGATGGTGTTTGTAGTGACAATTTTAAATCCATTATTTTCCGTGTTGGGACAGAAAAATGTAGAACAGAGGATGGAGCGGGAATTTGTCCGGGAAGATATCCTGCAGAGCAGGCAGCTGGATTTTTCGAATATGGAACGACAGCAGAAAACATATTATGAGCGACAGGTAAAGGAAGTGGTGGAGCAGATGGTAACAGAACTGGGAAATTCCTGCGGTGTGCCGGTGCAGAAAGTAGAAGTGACGCTGACGCAGGATACCGGTGCCGTTGCACAGGTGACCGTGTGGACGGCGGTTTCCGGGAAAACGATACAGCAGGAGATGCGCAGGCAGACAGCAGAAGCCTGTGGAATCGGAGAGCAGCAGGTGGAGGTGTATGGCAGCTGATGGATTGGAATGGTTTTCTGCGGGAGAAAAAGTGGAAACATGTGAAAAAGGATCAGTGGCTCATTTTATTTCTGGCGGGTGTTCTGCTTCTGATCATTGCGATGCCTGCCGGCAGGAAAAACAGTGCAACATCGGATGTGGAGATGAATACGCAGAATAGCCAGAGTGCAGTAACGACACAGGGCGGTTCTGATTATGAAACATATGGGGCGGCACTGGAACAGCGCCTGGAGACAATATTACAGAGGATGCGAGGGGTTGGTGATGTGCAGGTGATGATCACGTTCCGGGATCAGGGAGAATCCATAGTGGAAAAAGATGTGACGATGCGGGAGGATACGCAGGAGGGAGAGCAGAAGGAAGGGGAAACGGATACGGTCAATGGCGGATCCGGCAGCTGTGAGAACAGTGAAACGACGGTTTATGCCCGGTCTGACGGAGATGAAACCCCATTTGTGAACCGTGCGATTCTGCCAAAAATTGATGGTGTTCTGATCGTGGCGGAAGGCGGAGATGATTCCGAAGTGAGAAAAAATATTTCTGAGTCGGTGGAGGCATTATTCGGACTGGATGCACATAAAATAAAGATAGTTAAAATGAAAACGAAAGGAGATTCCAATTGAAGAAGATATTTCGCAAAAATCAGATTATTATTACCGCACTGGCTTTGATGATCGCTGTGGCAGGTTATATCAGTTACACAAGGGCAAATGTAGCAGAAAATGACGCAATCCAGACAGCAGGAGAAACCAATGATATTTCAGATGGCGAGCAGATTGGAGAAATATTTACGGATACGGAGGACAATACCCAGGCTGCCAGTGCAGCGGATGCGCAGGCAGAGGAACGCTCCGGGCAGGATACAGAAAACTCCGGGGCCGGATCTGAGGCCCAGACAGAGGCCGATGGGGGAAATGCAGAGGAAATACAGAATCCGGGAGAAACGGTGCAGACGTCAGCCCAGGCACAGAGTCTGGCGTTTGCATCGGAGGTGAAATTAAACCGGGAGCAGGTGCGCTCTAAGAATAAGGAGACACTGATGGAAATCATCAATAATACATCCATTGCGGAGGCACAGAAACAGGATGCCATTGATTCTATGATCCAGATGACAGATGTTGCGGAAAAAGAAAATGCGGCAGAGATTTTGCTCGAAGCAAAAGGATTTTCCGATGTCGTGGTAAGTATTACGGACAATGAGGCAGACGTTGTACTCAATATGGGCGATGTCACCGATGCAAAGCGGGCACAGGTGGAGGATATCGTGAAGCGTAAAACCGGAATTTCTGCGGAAAATATCGTGATCACGCCCTTGAGCCAGTAACTAATAGTTCTGTAAAAAAGCGTTAAATGAGATTATTTGATGAACATAAAAAAGGGGAGTGTGTTATACTGTAAGCAGAAATGCGGATTGTGGATGTCCGCTTTACAATCTGCGGAAGCCAAATGCTTTTTCAAGAAAAATAAAACGAAGACAAGGGGGAACAGCAGATGAAACGTATATTTTTGATCGTTCTGGACAGTTTTGGGATCGGTGAGATGCCGGATGCAGCAAATTATGGGGATGAGGGCAGCAATACCCTTGGAACCGTGGCAAAAAGCTCGGAGTTTTCCATGCCGAATATGGCAAAGCTTGGATTATTTAATATTGACGGGGTGACGGCGAAAACGCCGTGTGCGAAGCCGGAAGGCATCGTTGCGCGTATGACGGAGCAGTCTGCCGGAAAGGATACGACTACCGGACACTGGGAGATCGCAGGACTGATCTCAAAGAAACCGATGCCCACCTTTCCAAATGGTTTTCCACAGGAATTTCTGGAGGCATTTTCAAAGGCTGTAGGCCGTAAGGTATTGTGTAACCGGCCGTATTCCGGCACGCAGGTCATTCAGGACTACGGTGACGAGCATATGCAAAGTGGTGCATTGATCGTTTATACGTCTGCGGATTCGGTATTTCAGATTGCAGCACATGAGGATGTGGTTCCGGTGGAAGAGCTGTATCGGGATTGCGAGATTGCCCGGAGGATGTTGCAAGGGGATCTGGGGGTTGGCAGAGTCATTGCGCGGCCGTTTGTTGGTACATCCGGTCACTATACACGGACATCCAGACGCCATGATTTTTCCCTGGAGCCGCCACAGGATACGATGCTGGATGTGTTGAAAGAAGCGGAATATGATGTGATCGGTGTCGGTAAGATCAACGATATTTTTGCAGGAAAGGGTATTACAGAATTTGTCCGGACACAGGACAATGCGGATGGTATTGAGAAGACATTGGAGTATATGGAGCGTGAATTCAACGGACTCTGCTTTGTAAATCTGGTAGATTTTGATATGTTGTATGGACACAGAAATGATGTGGCGGGATATGCAAAGGCACTGACTTATTTTGACCGGCAGCTGCCACGGATCTTGTCTGCCATGGAGCCTGAAGATGTTCTGATGATCACAGCAGACCACGGCTGTGATCCGGGCACTCCGTCCACGGATCATTCCAGGGAATATACGCCGTTTGTGATGTATGGAAAAAATCTGGCACAGGGTAAAAATCTCGGAACCAGAGACAGCTTTTCGGATATTGGAGCAACGGTCCTGGATTACTTTGGACTGTCCGGCGGGATTGCAGGAAAAAGTATGCTGTAAGAGCCCGGTACAGAGGCAGACAGATCGTTTGGGCTGTTTTCCGCTCTGTTTTCAGGAACGGTGTGCGGAACCGTTGTGTGACGGTTCTCTCTTGACAGATGTTTTTCCCTTTATTACAATAGATAAGATTGAGTAGAAAGATTCAGAGTCACAGGCCATGACAGAGCAGATCAGGCGGCACAGATCAGGCAGAATAGTGGCTCACGGGAAAAATAGAAGTTGGAGGGCTTAATGGCTGATTTACACAAAGAAATAGAAAAAAGAAGGACATTCGCGATTATTTCTCATCCGGATGCCGGAAAAACAACATTGACAGAGAAATTTCTGTTATACGGAGGTGCGATCAATCTTGCAGGTTCCGTAAAGGGAAAAGCAACGGCACGACATGCGGTTTCTGACTGGATGGAGATTGAGAAGCAGAGAGGTATTTCTGTCACTTCATCTGTATTGCAGTTTGAGTACGATGGATTCTGTATCAATATTTTGGATACTCCGGGACATCAGGATTTCTCAGAGGACACCTATCGTACTTTAATGGCAGCAGACTCTGCGGTCATGGTCATTGATGGTTCCAAAGGTGTGGAGGCACAGACACGTAAGTTGTTTAAAGTATGTGTTATGCGCCACATTCCGATATTTACTTTTATCAATAAGATGGACCGGGATTCGAATGATCCGTTTGATCTGCTGGACGAGATCGAAAAAGAACTGGGAATTGCAACCTGTCCCATCAACTGGCCCATCGGTTCCGGTAAGAATTTCAAGGGTGTGTATGACCGCAATACGAAAAAGGTCATGACATTCTCAGATACCCTGAAGGGAACCAAAGAAGGTGAAGAAAAAGAATTTGCCCTGGATTCAGAGGAATTACTGACTGAAATCGGGGAAGACTATAAAGAACAGCTGGAAGAGGAAATCGAACTGTTAGACGGAGCAAGTGCAGAGTTTGACATGGATCTGGTATCAAAAGGACAGCTGTCACCGGTATTTTTCGGTTCTGCTTTGACAAACTTTGGTGTGGAGACGTTCCTGCAGCATTTTCTTCAGATGACCACATCTCCGCTGCCGAGAGTCTCAGATAAAGGTGAGATCGATCCGTTCTCTGAGGATTTCAGTGCATTTGTGTTTAAAATCCAGGCGAATATGAACAAGGCACACCGAGACAGAATCGCATTCATGCGTATCTGTTCCGGACAGTTCAAGGCGGGCATGGAAGTTTTCCATGTACAGGGGAATAAGCAGTTGAAACTTTCCCAGCCGCAGCAGCTGATGGCACAGGAGCGTAAGATCGTGGAGGAAGCGTATGCCGGAGATATTATCGGTGTATTTGATCCGGGTATTTTCTCTATTGGAGATACCCTGACCACCGCAAAGGAAAAATTTGCGTTTGAAGGAATCCCGACTTTCGCACCGGAGCATTTTGCAAGAGTACGTCAGCTGGATACCATGAAACGAAAACAGTTCGTCAAAGGTATTTCCCAGATTGCGCAGGAAGGTGCGATACAGATTTTCCAGGAGTACAATACCGGTATGGAAGAGATTATTGTGGGTGTGGTAGGTGTCCTGCAGTTCGATGTCCTGAAATTCCGTCTGGAAAATGAGTACAATGTAGAAATCCGTCTGGAAAATCTGCCATATGAGCACATCCGCTGGATTGAGAATAAAGATATTGATCTGGATCATCTGAGTGGTACTTCTGATATGAAGAAAATCAAAGATCTGAAGGGCAATCCGCTGCTGCTCTTTGTCAATGCATGGAGTGTTGGCATGACATTGGATCGAAACGAAGGCCTGGTGCTGTCTGAGTTTGGTACGAATTAATCTTATTTTCGGAAAAATGCAGGCGCGGTAATTATGAGATTTTGTATATAGAAAAATTGCTTTGTTTACGGAGGAAAATAAAATGGAAATTCTGGAAGTTACAGTTGAAAATTTTGATGAGAAAGTATTAAACAGTGAAAAACCGGTGATGCTGGATTTCTGGGCAACCTGGTGCGGACCGTGCCAGATGCAGGCACCGATCTTTCATGCTTTTGCAGAGAAACATGCAGATACCGCCGTATTTGGTAAAGTAAATGTGGACGAGCAGATGGAACTGGCACGTGAGTTTGCAGTTGCCAGCATCCCGACGATCCTGGTAATCAAAAATGGCGAGGTAACTTACCGTGCGGTAGGTTTACAAAACGAAGAGGAACTGCAGAAAGCACTTGCATAGGGTGCAGAAAAGATAAAAATACAAAAAAATTGCTGTCGGATGTGGTACCGGACAGCAATTTTTTTGTACAACATATAAGAATAGCCGGAGAAAATGAGGCGCTTTTTTCTATATGACAGAAGCTGGTGAGAATGTTATAATCGGGATTGACTTTTGAAGGTATTTATAATATGATAGGAACAGACAACGAACAAATGTTCACATACAGCAGCAGAGGCTGTCTGTTCAGATAAGGAGTAAAGCATGGCAAAAAATGATAAGATGGAAGCGCAGAAAGAAGCAAAATTAAAAGCGCTGGATGATGCGATCGCACATATTGAGAAGCAGTACGGAAAAGGATCTGTTATGAAGCTGGGAGATCCAAGTGTACATATGAACGTGGAGACGGTTCCTACCGGATGTCTGAGTCTGGATATCGCACTGGGACTCGGTGGTGTGCCGAGAGGACGTATCATTGAGGTATACGGCCCGGAGTCCAGCGGTAAGACAACGGTAGCCCTGCATATGGTAGCGGAAGTGCAGAAGCGTGGCGGAATCGCAGGATTTATTGATGCAGAGCATGCACTGGATCCGGCTTATGCAAAAAATATCGGGGTAGATATTGATAATCTGTATATTTCACAGCCGGATAACGGTGAGCAGGCACTGGAGATCACAGAGACAATGGTTCGTTCCGGCGCGGTAGATATCGTCATCGTCGATTCCGTAGCAGCACTGGTTCCAAAGGCAGAGATTGAGGGCGATATGGGAGATTCCCATGTGGGTCTGCAGGCACGTCTGATGTCACAGGCACTGCGTAAACTGACCGCTGTGATCAGCAAATCCAACTGTATCGTTATCTTTATCAACCAGCTGCGAGAGAAAGTTGGTGTGATGTTTGGAAATCCGGAGGTAACCACCGGCGGCCGTGCATTAAAATTCTATTCTTCCATCCGTCTGGATGTACGTCGTGTGGAAGCATTGAAACAGGCAGGAGAGATCCTTGGAAACCATACCCGTATCAAAGTAGTAAAGAATAAGATCGCGCCGCCATTCAAAGAGGCAGAGTTTGATATTGTGTTCGGACAGGGCATTTCCAGAGAGGGTGATATCCTGGATCTGGCGGCCAATACAAACGTGGTAAACAAATCCGGTGCATGGTATGCATACAACGGCGAGAAAATCGGACAGGGCCGGGAAAATGCAAAGAAATTCCTGAAAGAAAATCCGGAAATCTGTCAGGAGATTGAGGCAAAGGTACGGGCATACTATCATCTGGACGGAGAGACAGCAGAGACAGAAGAGCATGCTGTGACAGAACCGTCGGGAGCGGATGATATTGTTCCGATGGATGCAGAATAATGCAGATAGAAGAAATTATACAGGGAAAAAAAGGAAAGCTGATCATTCGTGCAGAAGGAGGGCTTTCCTTTCCTCTCTATGAAAAAGAAGCAGCGAAGTACCGTCTGACAGAAGGCGGGACACTGACGGAGCAGGAATGGAATGAAATATGCAGCGAAATCCTGGAAAAACGGGCAAAACGACGGGCTATGTACATTTTGCAGCGCATGGAGCGCACGGAGTGTCAGCTCCGCCGGAAACTGCAGGAGAACGGTTATCCGGAAGAAATCGTGGAGTGTGCCATGGATTATGTGAAGTCTTTCCATTATGTGGATGATTACCGTTATGCATGTACTTATATCCGGTATCATCAGTCCGAGAAAAGCCGTCTGCAGATAAAAATGAAACTGTATGAGCGTGGGGTGCCCTCTGATCTGATCGAGCAGGCACTGGAAGACGAATATACAGGGGAAGAAGACCGTCTGATCGATCGTCTGCTGGAAAAGAAACAGTATGATGCTGATACGATGGATCAGAAGGAAAAACAGAAGATTTACCAGTATCTGATGCGGAGAGGATTTCGTTCAGATGCGATACGGCGCAGAATGAACGCAGAATAAGCATTCCCCCGCTTCAGGTGCGTAGAGCACTAAGCGGTGGGTAAGGGGGATGCTTATGTCAGTGGGAGTTAAAAGCTCCCACTGACAGGTCGCAAAGCGACTGCGTTCATGAGCAAGTAGCGAAAGCGGATTGCGAATGTCCGCTTTACATTGTGAGGGAATAGTTCACAGTTTGACTGGATGGTAGGTATTATTTGCTTGACAGAACGCACAAAAAAGTATAAAATTTAATAGTTGTAATTTATGACATAATACCAGATATAAATTGTTATATGTACAATGAAAACTAAATAAGGAGGTGCTCCTGTGGTGCATATTATCATCGCGGTGGTAATAACTGCTGTAGTTGCGATTTTGCTTACTTACGTAGCATCCAATGCACATTTCAAGAAAGTCTCTGATGAGAAAATCGGAAGTGCAGAAGATCGTGCGAGAGCAATCATCGATGAAGCTGTGAAAGCTGCTGAGACAAAGAAACGCGAGGCTTTGCTGGAAGTCAAGGAAGAGTCCATCAAGACAAAGAACGAACTTGACAAAGAAATCAAAGACCGCAGATCTGAGATTCAGCGAAACGAGCGTCGTGTGGAACAGAAAGAGTTCAACCTGGACAAAAAACTGGAAGCCATCGAACGTCGTGAACAGAGTTTTGCAGCAAAAGAGGAAGAAATCAAGCGACAGAAAGCAGAAGTTGCCAAGCTGAATGAAGAACGCATACAGGAACTGGAGCGAATTTCAGGACTCACCTCTGAACAGGCAAAAGAATATCTCTTGAAAACAGTTGAAGAAGATGTAAAACTGGACACTGCAAAGTTGATCAAGGAAATGGAGCATCAGGCAAAAGAAGAGGCTGGAAAGAAAGCAAAAGAATACGTTGTAAACGCAATTCAGAAATGCGCAGCCGATCATGTTGCCGAAACTACAATTTCTGTTGTGCAGCTTCCAAATGACGAGATGAAAGGACGTATTATCGGACGTGAGGGACGTAATATCCGTACGCTTGAGACGATGACAGGTGTAGATCTGATCATTGATGACACACCGGAAGCAGTTATTCTGTCCGGTTTTGATCCAATCCGTCGTGAAGTGGCACGTATCGCTCTTGAAAAACTGATCGTAGATGGACGTATCCATCCGGCCAGAATCGAAGAGATGGTAGAAAAAGCACAGAAAGAAGTAGAAAATATGATCCGTGAGGAAGGTGAGGCCGCTACACTTGAAGTAGGTGTACATGGTATTCATCCGGAACTGGTACGTCTTCTTGGACGTATGAAATTCCGTACCAGTTATGGTCAGAATGCATTAAAGCATTCCATCGAAGTAGCACAGTTAAGTGGACTGCTTGCAGCAGAAATCGGTGTGGATGTCAGAATCGCGAAACGTGCAGGTCTTCTGCATGATATCGGTAAATCTGTTGACCATGAGATGGAAGGTTCCCACATCCAGTTAGGTGTTGAACTTTGCAGAAAGTTCAAAGAATCTGCAACCGTGATCAATGCTGTAGAAGCACATCATGGCGATGTTGAGCCGGAAAGCTTGATCGCATGTCTGGTGCAGGCCGCTGATACAATTTCGGCAGCAAGACCGGGTGCACGTAGAGAGACACTGGAAACATATTCAAACAGATTAAAGAAACTGGAAGATATTACAAACAGTTTCAAGGGAGTAGACAAATCTTTTGCAGTTCAGGCGGGCAGAGAAGTTCGTATTATGGTTGTACCTGAGCAAATCAGTGATGCAGATATGGTACTTTTGGCCAGAGATGTTTCAAAACAGATTGAAGCTGAATTGGAATATCCGGGTCAGATCAAGGTAAATGTTATCCGTGAAAGCCGTGTAACAGATTACGCAAAATAAGTATCACAGACCATAGTCAACAGTTCGTATGATGAAAATGAATGTTAAAGACCTGTAAGTCTTCGAAAGAAGATTTACAGGTCTTTTTGCATGGATATAAAAAGAGGTATGAGTCAAAAAAAGTTAACGTGCAAGTCCGGCAGCATCTAACTGTTTGCGGATCTGCGGTGCAATCAGCAGAGCGAGAATCATTTTGATAAAATCACCTGGCAGGAAAGGAACAACACCAGCCATAAGTGCTGCCTGAAAACCCATGTGCGCCTGAATGGCGAGCCATGTGGTTCCAAGTGCATAGCAGACAGCGGTTCCGAGGATCATGCCAAGGAAGCTGAGCGCTTTTTTATGACGAAAATGGTTGATAAAGTAACCTGCGATCAGTGCCAGAGGGATAAAACCGATCAGATAACCACCGGTTGGTCCAAAGAGCTTTCCGGGACCGCTGGTAAAGCCGGAAAATACCGGGATTCCAACCAGACCGATCAGAAGATAGATCAGATAGCTGATCGTTCCTTTTTTCGTTCCCAGAATGAACAGGGAAAAATAAATCACAAGGTTGGTAAGCGAAATCGGCACCGGACCAATCGGAACGGAAAGCGGTGCCAATACACAAGTTACAGCGGTCATAACTGCAATCATGGCAATCTGTTGAATCGTAAATTTTGAATTTGTTTTTGTTGCTGTGTTGTTCATAAGTCATTCTCCATTTTCTAAGTATTGATTTTATATCTCGAAGCCCATATCAGTAAGCATTTGCTGATCCTGTCTGGTATTATTTCCGACTGTAGTAAGCATGTCACCTGTGATAGTGGCATTGACGCCTGCTTCAAACAATCGACGACCACCGTCTTTGAAATAACTGCGTCCTGCTGCCATACGGATATATGCATCCGGATTCAGGTAGCGGAACACGGCAACTGTACGGATGATCTCATCCTCTGTCAGTGGCGGAAGCTCAGCAAACGGAGTTCCTGAAACTGGGATCAGTGCATTGATCGGGATAGATACAATGCCAAGCTCTGACAAAGATACTGCCATATCCAGCCGGTCAGCAAACGTTTCGCCCATACCGATAATGCCACCGGAACAGACAGAAAGTCCTGCGTTCTGTGCCAGTTTGATTTCACGGATCTTGTCATCATATGTATGAGTGGTACAGATATTTGGAAAGTTGCGGCGGGATGTCTCGATATTAGCATGATACATGGTAACTCCGGCATCTTTCAGACGGAAAAATGCTTCCGGTGCCAGTAATCCATGGGAAGCACACAGACGCAGCTTACTGTTTTTGCGTAATTCCTCATAGGTGTGGATCAGTTTTTCCAGATCTTCGCCTTCCACCGTTCTTCCTGCTGTGACGATGGAGTATGCATGCACGCCGGCAGCTTCTCTGGCACGGCAGTCTGTAAGAACGACATCAGTGTCCAGCATGCCATACGTTTCACAGGAAGTATGGTGAAAAGATGACTGTGCACAAAATTTACAGTTTTCCGAGCATTTTCCGGCACGGCCGTTGATGATCGTGCATAAATCTACAGAATTTCCACATAATGCCTGTCGGATTTCATTTGCGCCGGCAGCCAGTTCTGTCAGATCTGCAGTTTCAAAAAATAACAGATCGTCATCACGGGTCAGGCGCCGTCCGTTTATAATTTCTTTCGTAAGTTCAGTGAGATTCATAATTCATTCTCCATTTCAATTTGATATACGCTTCCTACTCTTACGGAGTCGGTTCTGGAGCTAAGTATAAGCACAAAAAAACGAAATGTCAACCTATAAAATATTTTTGAGTTAACATTTGAGAAAATAATAGAAAAATGGATTAACAATTGGAAGAACGATATTCTTTTGGTGTCATTCCTTCCTGTTTCTTAAAAGCAGTACAAAAGCCACTTTCATCAGAAAACCCGGAGCGAATTGCAATTTCTTTTACAGACATCTGACTTGTTTTCAGCAAAAATTTTGCATTTGCCATGCGGGTGCTGATGAGATACTTATGAGGAGTCATGCCGGTTTCTCTGGCAAATATCCGGGAAAAATAATATGGACTCAATGCGGCAATGTCTGCGAGCTCCTGGAGCGTAATGGACTTGTAAAAATATTTGTTGATGTGTGAAATGGCTTCAGATATACCAATCTGCGTTTTGCCGGAAACTTGTTGCGCTTTTTCTGAGGATAACAAATCAGACAGAATATTTGTGATCGTGCCGGAAATCTGGTCTTCTGCAATTGGTGCATGGCTGCGGAAAGTATCGTAGATATGATAGAGGGATCTGTGGATGGCATCCGGGTGAGCTGGATAGAGCAAAGATCCTTTTTCGGACACAATTGTTTCGTAAAAGATACGCGCCATCGGTCCATCAAAGTGGAGCCAGAGAGCTTCGAAACCGGAATCTGTACCGTAGACATGTGGCGCATAGCAATCAAGAAGAACAAGCTGATCTGCCATCGCCTGCATTGTATGGCTGCCAACCGTTACAAAACAAGTTCCTTTTAAAATGTACATCATCAGAAAACTGTCGTAAGAATCGCGTGCCAGACGGTAACCGCTTTCATAACGAAAAGACCCGATACAGATGGGGTAGAAAAACAGTTTTTTTGCCAGGGTGCTTGGAGTATATACGTAGTAATCAGAATTTGGCAGAATGTGTGTTTCATAAGATATCATAGAAACCTCCTGAATATTCAAAATTATTGTAAGTATACGTGTTATATCAGTCTATGTCAAAAGCAATTTTTTACAGTAAAGTGGACATTCGCATCCCCGCCGGGTGGGGTTGTGCCCATCACCCATGCGGAGAATACATATCAGTTTCCGGATCAGACGATATGGAAATTTGAATATTATGGGTATCCCGTAGAAAGACTCCGGAATAACTTGTGAAAAACGAAGGATGCTAATATAATAAACAGAGTATTAAAAGTATTTTTTCTTTTACTGATGTAGTTGGATTGTTATTATTAGGAGGTTTTACATGATACACAAAAAAATTGAAATCAAAGCCCGCGGCATGGAAGCTGTCGGTAATTTATACACTTATTTTCTGGACAGCTCCATTGAGATGCGTCCGGACGAAAAACGTCCGGTCATTCTGATGTGCCCGGGCGGCGGCTACGAAATGACTTCCGACCGGGAGGCAGAACCGATGGCCATGCAGTTTCTTGCTATGGGCTATCATGTTGCTGTTTTGCGTTACAGTGTTTGCCCGGTACGTTATCCGGCAGCGTTGCTGCAGGTGGCAGAGAGTGTACTGTATCTGAAAGAGCATGCGGATGAATACCATATTGATCCGGAGAAGATTGTTGTACAGGGATGTTCTGCAGGAGGACATCTGGCTGCCAATTATGGCATTGCCTGGAACAGCCCGTTTTTGACAAAACTCATGGGGATGGAGAATGATCCAGAACAGCTTTGTGTTGCCGGTTTATTATTGTGTTACCCGGTGATTACTTCCGGAGAAAAAGCGCATGAAGAGTCTTTCCGTAATTTGCTGGGAGAACAGTATGAAGAGAAAAAGGAAGAACTTTCTTTGGAAAATCAGGTGACACCAGATACACCACCAACGTTTTTATGGCATACAGCAACGGATGAAACGGTACCGGTGGAAAATTCACTTTATTTTTTCCAAGCTTGTCTGCAGCAGGGGGTTTCCGCAGAATTACATATTTACCCGGTGGGAGGACACGGACTTTCTCTTGCAAATGAAGAAACCTGTCGTGCCAACGGAATCGGTGTGCAAAAGGAATGTCAGAGCTGGATCGGTCTGGCTCAGACCTGGTTGGAAGAAATACTCATAAAAAATTAAGTTGAGATATTGTGGGAAGCATGTTAGAATCTTCTAGGCATAAAAATTAAGTAGATAATAAATTATGAAAGGATTTTTTGACATGTTAACAATGATCGAAGTATTAAAAGCGATTTTATTTGGCGTTGTGGAAGGTATTACAGAGTGGCTTCCAATCAGTAGTACCGGCCATATGATCTTGCTTGATGAATTTGTAAAATTAAATGTAAGCAAAGAATTTCTGGATTTGTTTCTGGTAGTAATCCAGCTGGGTGCAATTCTTGCGGTAGTAGTTATTTACTGGAATAAGCTGATTCCGCTGTCTACAAAGCATGGCTTACATATCAGCCGCAGAAAATGCAAGATGTGGGTAAAAATCATTGTGGCATCTATTCCTGCCGGTGTGGTTGGAATCCTCTGGGATGACGTGTTTACGAAATATTTTTACAATTATCAGACCGTAGCGATCATGCTGATTCTGGTAGGTGTTGTATTTATTATCATAGAGCGTTCAAATAAAAATAAAATAGCAAAAATAGATTCTATCGATGATATTTCCTATGGTCAGGCATTTTTGATCGGTGTGTTCCAGATGATCGCCGCAATTTTTCCGGGAACATCCCGTTCCGGTTCTACCATCGTTGGTTCCCTGATGCTTGGTATTTCCAGAACCGCTGCAGCAGAATTTACGTTCTTTCTTGCAGTGCCGGCCATGTTTGGCGGAAGTGCGATCAAGATTCTGAAATACAGTGGTGGATTTAATTCTGCAGAAGTTGCATTACTTGCAATTGGTATGATCGTAGCGTTTGTACTTTCCATTATTGCAATCAAGTTCCTGATGTCCTACATTAAGAAACATGATTTCAAAGTATTTGGATGGTATCGCATCATACTTGGTATTGCGGTTATCGGATATTTCCTTGCAGCCAGATAAGTACTGTACAAGAAGGCAGAGTCAGAGTTTTCTCAGGGAGCGATTGTTAGCGACCGAGACAACTCTGACTCTGCCTTTTCATAGCCTACATAATTAGCCATAAAAAAACGGTATGATTCACAACAACTTCTTTTTTTTACAAGTTCTACAGAATTTAGTGTACAAATATCGGATGAAATGAACAGAAATAAATGGTAGAATAATTATAGTCGGCCAGATTGAAAAGTCTGCCAATAATATGAGGAGGAAAATGAGATGGGAGAAACGAAAGGACGTGTTACGATTCCGACAGATGTGGATGTCGTTCCGGAGACACTGGAACTGATGAAACGCTGGGGTGCAGATGCCATTCGTGATTGCGATGGAACTGATTATCCGGAAGGATTAAAGGATGTAGATGCGAAAGTATATTCTACTTATTATACAACAAGAAAGGACAATGAGTGGGCAAAAGCAAATCCGGATGAGATTCAGCAGTGCTATATTATGACAAAGTTCTATACTGCAGAATCTGATACACTTTCCATTCATCTGATGAGCGGAATTTATCCGGAAATGCTGAAAGTAAACAGCCATGATGACATCAGACGCTGGTGGGAAGTTGTTGACCGTACAACCGGTGAAGTGGTAAGCTGCGATGACTGGTCTTATTCCGAAGAGACAGGAGATGTGACCATTGCTCCGGCCATTCCGTTCCATGATTATACCGTAAGTTTTCTGGCTTATATCATGTGGGATCCGGTACATATGTACAATGCCGTTGTCAATGACTGGAAAGATGTAGAGCATCAGATTACTTTTGATGTGCGTCAGCCAAAGACTCACAAATTCAGTATGGAGCGTCTGCGGAAATTCTGCAAGGCAAATCCACATGTAAATGTTATCCGCTATACAACATTTTTCCATCAGTTTACACTTGTTTTTGATGAACTGGCGAGAGAAAAATATGTTGACTGGTATGGTTATTCAGCTAGTGTAAGTCCATACATTCTGGATCAGTTTGAAAAAGAAGTTGGTTACAAATTCCGTCCGGAATATATCATTGATCAGGGATATTTCAATAATCAGTATCGTATCCCATCCAAAGAGTTCAAAGATTTCCAGGCTTTCCAGCGCCGTGAAGTTGCAAAACTTGCAAAAGAAATGGTAGATATTACCCATGAGGAAGGCAAAGAAGCGATGATGTTCCTCGGTGATCACTGGATCGGAACAGAGCCGTTTATGGATGAGTTCAAAACCATCGGACTGGATGCACTGGTAGGAAGTGTTGGAAATGGTTCTACGTTGCGTCTGATCAGTGATGTGGAAGGTGTAAAATACAGAGAAGGAAGATTTTTACCATATTTCTTCCCGGATACTTTCCATGAAGGTGGAGATCCGGTAAAAGAAGCAAAAGAAAACTGGGTAACAGCCAGAAGAGCAATTCTTCGTAAACCGATCGATCGTATCGGATACGGCGGATATTTAAAACTTGCCTGCGAATTCCCGGATTTCGTTGATTATATCGAGAGCGTTTGTGATGAGTTCCGTTTACTGTATGAAAATGCAAAAGGTACTACACCATACTGTGTAAAGACTGTGGCTGTATTGAACAGCTGGGGCAAAATGCGTTCCTGGGGATGTCATATGGTACATCATGCACTGTATCAGAAACAGAATTATAGCTACGCAGGTGTGATCGAAGCATTGAGTGGTGCACCGTATGATGTAAAATTCATCAGTTTTGATGACATTCGTGCAAATGCAGATATTTTAAATGACATTGATGTAGTTATCAATGTTGGTGATGGTGATACCGCACATACCGGTGGTTATGAGTGGGAAGATCCGCAGATCGTGGAAGCAATTCAGAGATTTGTATACAACGGAGGCGGATTTATCGGTGTCGGTGAGCCAACCGGTCATCAGCATCAGGGCAGATACATTCAGCTTGGCAATGTGATCGGTGTGGAGAAAGAAACCGGATTTACCTTAAATTATGACAAATATAACTGGGAGAATCATCCGGAGCATTTCATTTTACAGGACTGCACAAAAGATGTGGATTTCGGTGAAGGCAAGAAGAGCATGTTTGCACGCGAAGATACAGAGATTCTGGTTCAGCGTGACAAAGAAGTTCAGATGGCAGTGCATGAGTTTGGAAAAGGACGTTCCGTTTATATCAGCGGTCTTCCATATTCTTTCGAAAATGCACGAATTCTCCATCGAAGCGTAATGTACAGCTGCCATGACGAAGAGAACCTGAGAAAATGGTACTCTGAAAACTTCAATGTGGATGTACATGCGTATGTGGCAAACGGCAAATACTGTGTGGTAAATAATACATATGAGCCACAGGATACTGTTGTATACCGTGGAGATGGAAGCAGTTTTGAACTTCATTTGGACGCAAATGAAATTAAATGGTATGAGATTTAAAGTGTGATTGATCTGCAATTATAGTCTATACAGAGGGCGATGGCTTTTTAGCTGTCGCCTTCTTTTGTGCGCTCCCGTTTTCTTGCCTAAAACAGGGAAACATGGTACCATATATCCATCTATGCAGATTTATATCTCAGTCGAGAAGAGATTCCATTTTTCGTGATTAAAAAGCGAACTACAAGTGGGAGTACATTTTTTTACAGGAACAGGAGCACAATTTATGGCATTACAACTGATTTACGGAAATTCCGGCAGTGGAAAATCAACCTATATTTATGAAAAAGTCATTCAGATGGCGCAGGCAGACCGCAGACGTAATTTTTATGTTATCGTGCCGGAACAGTTTACGATGCAAGCGCAGCGGGAACTGGTGCAACGGTCACAGAATCATGTCATTGTCAATATTGATGTAGTCAGTTTTGAACGTTTGGCGTACCGTATTTTTGATGAACTTGGCATTCAGAATACAGTTATGGAAGAGACAGGAAAAAGCCTGGTGCTGCGTAAAATTGCAGAAGAAAAGGGAAAGGATCTGACCGTGCTGCGTGGAAATATCCGGAAGATGGGGTATATTAATGAGTTGAAATCCATGATCTCCGAGCTGATGCAGTATGATATTTCCGTGGAGGAACTGGAGGATTTCCTTGGACATCTGAAACCGGAATCCAATTTGTATTACAAACTGTCAGATGTGCATACGATGTATGCAGCTTTTGAGGAATATCTGCGGGGGCAGTATGTGACCGCAGAACGTGTGTTAGATGTTCTGGCTGATGCGGCAGAGGAATCACAGCTTTTAAAGGGAGCTGTCTTTGCCTTTGACGGGTTTACCGGATTTACACCAGTACAGATGAAGCTGCTGCATCGCTGTATGCATGTGGTGAAAGATATGTATGTGACGGTGACACTGGATGTACGGGAAGATCCGCTGGCGGACTGCGGCATGCAGGATCTGTTTTATATGAGCCGGAAAATGACAGCTGCACTGCTGCGGGCAGCCAGAGAAGAACAGTTTCCGTTGGAAGATGCAGTTTTTCTGGAACCGGGAAAACAGAGTCGTCTGGCACAGACGCCGGTGCTGCAGCATCTGGAGCAGAATCTGTTCCGGGTGAAAGCGCAGCAATATGCCGGAGACTGTCAGAAGGAATTGCAGATTTATTCCCTGGCGACTCCCAGGGAGGAATTACAGTTTGCAGCGTGGAAGATTTCAGAACAGATGCGCAGTCAGGGTTATCGTTATGGCGAGTGTGCCATTGTATGCGGCGATGTGGAATGTTATGAAAAATATGCACAGTCAGTCTTTTCCCTGTATGACATTCCGTATTTTGTGGATATGAAGTCATCGATTCTGTATCATCCCTGCATTGAACTGATCCGTGCGGTATTGGAGATTGTAGAAAAAGATTTTTCCTATGAAAGTGTGTTTCGTTTTTTGCGTACCGGTCTGTCCGGATTTGCAGAAGCAGATATAGATTTTCTGGAAAACTATGTGCTGGCCAGGGGAATCCGGGGAGCTTCCCGTTGGAAGAAAAAATTCCTGAAACCCATGCGTCACACCGGCAGGATCCGCGTGGAGGAAGACGTACTGCAGCAGGAACTGGCGCGGGCTGATCAGCTGAGGGAAAGATTCTGGAAACAGATAGAGCCTTTTTATGAGATTGCATCAGGACAGGAGCAAAATGTGGCGGAACTGACCCGTGGCCTGTATGAATTTTTGACAGAACTGCAACTGGAAGAACAGATTCATCAGGCACAGGAGGCTTTTGAGGAAGCCGGAGAGGAACTCCTGGCATCTCAATACCGTCAGATTTACAAGATTGTGGTGGATCTGCTGGACAAACTGGTGGATCTGCTGGGAGAAGAAATACTTTCCGTCCGGGATTATGCAGATGTTCTGGAAGAAGGGTTTGCGTCGGCAAAAGTCGGTGCGATTCCGCCGGGAGCAGACTGTGTGATCCTGGGTGATATTGAACGAACCCGTCTGGAGGGAATCAAGGTGTTGTTTTTCCTGGGCGTCAATGACGGTATGATTCCGAAAAGTACAGCAAACGGCGGTATTTTGTCTCAATATGACCGGGAATTGATCGAAGAGCAGAAACTGCAGTTGTCTCCTACCGCAAGGGAGCAGTCTTTTTTGCAGCGGTTTTATCTATATCTGAATATGACAAAGCCATCGGAGGCACTGTGCCTGACATATGCCCGTATGGATGCAAAGCAGAAGGCAGCACGGCCTTCTTATCTGATTGGAACGCTGCAGAAACTTTTTGCCGGTCTGCAGGTGCAGGAGCTTGAGGCAGGAACAGCCTTTGAACCACTGACAGCGAAGAGTAGTCTGGATGCATATCTGATGGGACTGACGGCAGCCAGAGATGGCGAGGTGACGGAAGAGTGGAAAGCACTGCATCAGTATCTGAAGAATTCCAAGGTGTGGGAACCGGTGGTGCAGGAACTGTTTGCGGCAGCTTTTTCAAAGTTTACCGGGGAACAGCTGGCCATAGAGACTGCGCGGCAGCTTTACGGTACGATTCTGACAAATTCAGTGACTCGACTGGAACTGTTTGCCCGCTGTGCGTATGCACATTTTCTGGAATATGGACTAAAGCTTTCAGAACGTGAAACTTACAGTTTTGCGGCACTGGATATGGGCAGTATGTTCCATGAGATCCTGCAGCGCTACTGTGAAAATCTGGAAAAATCCTATGACTGGTATTCTGTCACGGAGACACAGCAGGAAGAATTGCTGAAGGCAGCCATGCAGGATGCCGTATTGTCTATGCCGAATGAATCTCTGCTGGAGTCAGCCAGAAGTGCGTATGTGCTGGAACGGATTTATCGTATCATGAAGCGCAGTATCTGGGCACTGACGGAGCAGATCCGGCATGGAACCTTTCAACCTGCAGGGTATGAAGTGGATTTTATGCAGGTAAATGAACTGAATGTACAGAATATGATACTGGATGAAGAGCATAAAATGCGTCTGGTAGGGAAAATTGACCGTATGGACACCCGTGAGACAGAAGAGGCCGTGTATGTCCGTATCATTGATTATAAATCCGGAAAGACGACGTTTCAGCTGCTGAATCTGTATTATGGTCAGCAGTTACAGCTTGTGGTATATCTGAATGCAGCAATGGCACAGCTGAAAAAGGATCATCCGGGAAAAAAAATCGTTCCGGCCGGAATTTTTTACTATCGGATGGATGATCCGATGGTGGAAGCGGACGGTGAGGATGAGGAAAAAATCATGGAGCATATCCTGGGTGAACTGCGCCTGAACGGTCTGGTCAGTCTGGAGCGGGAAGCATATGAGCAGATGGATGTGGGACTTCAGGGAAAATCGGAAGTCATTCCCCTGACATTGAACAAAGACGGAAGTGTCAGCAAGCGGGGAACTTCCGGTGCCGCTCCGGTGGATTTTACGGCGCTGACAGCTTTTGTTAATCGGAAAATCTGTGGGGCAGCGGAGCAAATCCTGAAGGGAGATATCGATATCCGGCCATATCAGATGGAAAGCAAAACCGGATGTGATCACTGCCCGTATCACAGTGTGTGTGGTTTTGATCCAAAAGTGGAAGGATATACGTTTCGGAAAAATAAAAAATTATCTACGGATGAAGTGTGGGCGAATATCTACCGGGAAGGAGGCAATTCCGATGAGCGTTAAATGGACGGAAGAACAGGAAAAAGTGATTCAACTCAGAAACCGGAGCCTTCTGGTGTCTGCGGCCGCCGGTTCCGGAAAGACTGCGGTACTGGTGCAGCGCATTATTTCTATGGTGATGGATGAAGTGCATCCGCTGGATATTGACCGTTTACTGGTGGTGACGTTTACCAATGCAGCGGCTGCGGAAATGCGGGAACGTGTGGGCACTGCCATTGAGGCGGCATTAGAGAAAGATCCTTATAATCAGCATCTGCAGCGACAGCTGACACTGGTGCACAATGCACAGATCACCACCATTGACAGCTTCTGTATCCGGATTTTGCGGGATCATTTTCACAAGATCGATCTGGAACCGGGATTTCGTATCGCCGACGAAGGAGAACTGAAATTGCTGCGGGAAGATGTCTGCGAGGCGGTTCTGGAGGAGTTTTATGAAAAAGCAGATCCGGAATTTCTGCGGTTTGCGGACAGCTATTCTCAGGCAAAAAATGATCTGCAGATCAAAGAAATGGTGCTGAAACTATTTCATTATTCTGAGAGTTATCCATGGCCGGAGGAATGGCTGGAATCTTGTGTGCAGCAGTATGAGGCGGCAGACGAGGAAGCACTGGAGCAAAAGCCGTGGATGCAGGATTTTCTTTCCTATATGAAAGTGCGGGTTGGAGATCTGATCCGTGCACAGGAGCATCTGCTGGATCTGACCCGGGACGTGGATGGACCTTATATGTATGAAGCATCTGTTCAGGATGATCTGTATCAGTTGTATGCGCTGCAGGAGTGTGAGCATTTTTCGCAGTGGCAGGCGGCAATTACCGGGATAAATTTCAAAAACATTGGCCGGGCGAAAAAGTATGAAGGCAGTGAACAGAAAAAGGATGCCGTGAAGTCCGGAAGGGACCGGATAAAGGACCAGATCGTGAAATGGAAAAAAACAATATTTGCCTCACCGCTGGAGACACAGTTGCAGCGATTGAACCAGACTTCCGGGATGGTGCGGATGCTTGTGCTCGTGACACAGGCTTTTGCAAAGCAGTTTGCCCTGGAGAAACAGCAGAAAAATATGCTGGATTTTTCCGATGTGGAGCACTATGCCCTGCGGGTTCTGGTAGATCCGGTGACGAAGGAACTAACAGAAACAGCATTGGAGTATCAGCAGCAGTATCAGGAAGTTATGATCGATGAATACCAGGACAGCAATTATGTGCAGGAAACACTTCTGACGGCAGTCTCCGGTGTGAAAAACGGCAGGGAAAATCTGTTTATGGTAGGTGATGTCAAGCAGAGTATTTACCGCTTCCGTCTGGCCCGGCCGGAACTCTTTATGGAGAAGTATCAGCATTTTTCCGTGGAGGAGAGCAGCAGACAGCGCATTGACCTGCATCGGAATTTCCGAAGCAGACGTGAAGTGGTGGATGCGGTCAATGATATTTTTTATCCGTTGATGGGTCAGGATATCGGAAATGTAGGCTATGATGCGGAAGCTGCGCTGTATGCCGGAGCAGTATTCCCGGAATATGAAAAGCCGGAATGCTGCAAACCGGAGCTGCTTCTTGTGCCGATGGATGGCAGCAGTGCAGAACGTCGGGAGCAGGAAGCTTTTGCAGTGGCAGGACGTATCCGTCAGATGATCGATGCTCAGCAGATTCCGGGACTGGAATTAAAAGACATTGTGATTTTGCTGCGTTCCATGTCCGGTTGGGCAGAAGTTTATCAGAACGTGTTTGAACAGGAGGGAATCCCGCTGATTGTATCATCGAAAACCGGCTATTTTTCTGCATCGGAAGTACAGACCGTGTTATCTCTGCTCCGGGTGTTGGACAATCCCAGCCAGGATATCCCTCTGGCTGCGGTGATGAAGTCTTATTTTGGAAAATTCACATCAGATGAAATGGCACAGCTGCGAACTGCTGATCCGGGGCTGCCGTTCTTTCAGTGTGTGCAACAGTATGTTTCCGATGAGTCAGCCAAGGCAGAACTGGCGGAGAAAGTAGCACGTTTTTATGAAATGTTGCAGCAGTATCGGCGGCGGATTCCGTATACACCGATCCACCGTCTTCTGCAGGAAATTCTTGATGAGAGCGGTTACCGCAACTATGTGACGGCACTTCCGGCGGGAGAACAGCGCCGGGCAAATCTGGATATGTTGATGGAAAAAGCAGTAGCTTACGAACAGACCAGCTATCATGGACTGTTCCATTTTATCCGCTACATTGACCGGCTAATGAAATATGATATTGATTACGGCGAGGCTGAGATCATCAGTGAACAGGAAAATGCCGTGCGGCTGATGAGTATTCACAAAAGTAAGGGACTGGAGTTTCCGGTTGTATTTGTATGTGGCATGGGAAAATCGTTCAATGAACAGGATCTGAACAGCAGCATGATCTTCCATCCGGAGTTCGGTATCGGCCTGAAATGGTTTGACTGCGGGAAACGGACGAAAGCGAATACGCTGATCCATCAGATTTTTTCCATGGAAGTAAAGCGGGAAAATCTGGGAGAGGAACTGCGTGTGCTGTATGTGGCACTGACCCGTGCAAAGGAGAAACTGATTCTGGCGGGAAGCTGCAAGCTGCCGGAGGAAGGGCAGTTTACCGGATATGACAGAACACAGAAAGTACCGTTTTCTGACCGGTATGATGCCGGATGTTACTGGGACTGGGTGCTTCCGGTGCTCGGAATGGAAAATAAAAACTATGATTATATGATCTGGGACGAGGAACAGATGCTGGCGGAACAGCAGCGCCAGCTGCAGGATACTGCGCTACAGCACCGGAATATTCTGGAAGCACTGCAGCATGTATCCGAAGCAGAGACAGAAGAACTGACAGAGAAATTTTCCTGGAAATATGCATGGCGTGATATGGGTACGCACAAGCAGAAAGTATCTGTGTCCGAACTGAAGCATCGTGCCATGGAGGAGCGCAGTGAGGAGGCAGAGCAGACGCTGAACACGGCGGAACCATTGTTTCCACAGGAGATACCGACGCCATATCTGCCAAGGTTTGTGCAGGAGGCATCAGAAAATGCCGGTGCATTGTACGGAACTATGGTACATCGTTTTCTGGAATGCCTGGATTTCGCGGCACTTCCGGAGTTTGTATCAGAGAAACAGGGGCTGCATTATGTGAAAACCCAGATCGATCATCTGTGTACGCTGGGACGGATGACGGAAGTAGACGCCAAACGGTTGAACTGGAAACAGCTTCGGAACTTTTTGCAAACCGATACAGCAAAACGGATGCGAAGCGCGGCGCAGGCCGGTATGCTGGAACGGGAAAAACCGTTTGTTATGTCAGTTCCGGCACAGCTTGTCTGGGAAGAGAGCAAACCAGAGGAAGAAGTGCTTGTACAGGGTATCATTGATGTGTTCTGGGAAGAGGAGGACGGAATCGTGCTTTTGGATTATAAGACAGATCGGGTAGATAACGCCGAAGAACTGATCCGTCGCTATAAGAAGCAGCTGGAACTGTATGCGGATGCGCTGAATCGTTTTGGGGCTGGAAAAACTGTAAAAGAAATATTGATCTATTCCTTTGCACTGGCAGAAGAAATTGTAATACAGTAAATGGACAAATATGAAAGAACTGGAGAAAAAAGAAATGAGAATCATTTTAGCATCTGCTTCCCCGAGACGCCGGGAACTGTTGTCTCAATTGGGCGTAGAATTTGAAGTATGCCCGTCACAGGGAGAAGAAAAAATCACTGAGCATTTGCCGGAGCTGGCGGTTATGCAGCTGGCACAGCAGAAAGCGGCAGATATTGCAGGAAAAACAGAAGGTGACGCATGGATCCTTGGCGCAGATACCATCGTGGTATATGACCAGAAGATTCTGGGAAAACCAAAGGATGAGGAAGATGCAAAGCGGATGCTTGGCATGCTTCAGAATCATCGTCATCAGGTATACACCGGTGTATGCATCTGGAAAAAAGAAAATGGCAGCGAAGAAATCCGTTGCTTTTACGAAAAAACGGATGTGGTTTTCTATCCGATGACGGAAGAAGAAATAGCAAAATATGTGGCTACCGGGGAACCGATGGACAAGGCCGGTTCTTATGGAATTCAGGGCATCGGTGGTCTGTACGTCCGTGAAATTCACGGTGATTACAATAGCGTGGTGGGACTGCCAATTGCACGTCTGTATCATGAATTACAGAAATAATACCAAGGCATTCATACATCAGTTGTTGCGGGAAAAAGCGATAAATGGTATATTAAAAACAATGCAGTGGACATTCTTAAATTAAAGTGAATGGAGAAAGACAATGAGCGAATATGACAAAATATGTATTGAGACATTTTTGAGAGATCAGTTAAAATTATTTCCGGAGAAAGTAGCAGAGACACCGGAGGAAGCAGAAGATTTTCTGGATATGTGCATGGCTGCTGTTTGCAAAAATATGAAAGAAGTACGGGAATATTTTGACGAGACCGGAGCTGATATCTCCGGTATGAGCAAAGAAGAGCTGGAGCAGGCGGATGAAGTATTCAAGCTTCCGGATGGACGATATCTGGTGGTGGATGCCTGAAAAACATTCTGAACGCAGAATGAGCATTCCCCGCTTCAAGTGCGTAGAGTACTAAACGGTAGGGAAGTGGCATGCTACGGATATTCTGGAACAGGATATCAGAAACAAGGAGAATAATAGATTGAAGAGTAAAATGAAAAGAAATACAGCAGGTGTTCTGGCCGGGATTCTGTTGGGTACAGCATTCCTGGGTGGATGCAGTAATCCTGTGAGTACCATTCTGGAAAAACCGGTTTTCAAAGTAGGAAAAGAAAGCTGCAGTCGGGAAGATGCCCGGGCAATTCTGATGAATTATCAGAAGGAGTACAGCAATCTGTACGGCATTGATATGTGGGAGCATGATTACGGGCAGGAGCAGAGTCTGGAAGATTATATCAAAGATCTGACATTAGCACAGATGGCACAGGTTTATACGTTGGATGTGATCGCTTCTGAAAAGGGTGTGACCTTATCTGAGGATGAGCAGAAAAAAGTAGCAGAAGCAGCCAGGACCTATCTGGACGGTCTGGAGGATACGGAGCGGGATTATATCGGACTCAGTGAAAAAAAGGCAAAAAAATTATATGAGCGTTATGTGCTGGCGGAAAAACTGTATGAGACCTTAAAGAAAGAAGTGAATCAGGAAGTCAGCGATGATGAGGCCCGTGTGATGAAATTCAAGCAGATTTATACTGCAGATGCGGCAAAAGCACAGAATTATATGGCACAGCTTCAGGCAGGAGCAGATTTTGAATCGCTGGCTCAGACAGCGAATGAAGCGGATACCGTAGATATCAATGTGAACCGCACGACATTTTCCGATGATGTGTCACAGCAGCTTTTTGCACTGACAGATGGCGGTGTTTCAAATATCATTGAGATTGACGGCGGCTATTACATTTTTTATTGCAGCAGTGCATTTGATGCAGAACTGACGGAGGCACATAAGATGGATGTGCTGGAGAAGCGGATGTCCGATGCGGTGACAGATACTTATGCCGATTATATGAGTCAGCTCAGTTCCAAAGAAAATCAGGATGTCTGGTCAGAAGTGACAGTGGATACTTCATTGAAGCTTGAGAGTGCATCCTTTATGGAAGTATATCAGCAGTATTTTTCCGCGAAAGAGTAAATGAGCCAGGAATGTACTCTGAAAATGGCATGGAATTGTTTTATAAAGAGTAAGTTTAGAAAAAGATAGACCTAGTTTAACAAACATAAAGGCCCCCGTATTTAAAAATACGGGGGCTATTTACATTTCTATAGGTTTTTATGAAATTTTATAAAATGCTGTCAATGACTATTTGTCAGCCAGAATCATCATAACCTCATTGCTTCGGTTAATGAATGCTGTCATAGCTTCCGGTGAAAGTGGCTGGTTGGACAGCAGTGCCAGATCATACAGCTGTTTGCAGAACATCGGTACATGCTCGCCATTTTTGTGATCAAGGATGTACTGCACCAGTTTGTTGTTGACGTTCAGAATCAACGTCTCGTTACCACCGAACATGGATGGATCCATGCCGTACATATTGTACATCTTCATCATATCCTGCATACGGCGTCCTTCTTCGGAGAGGGTGATCATGGATGAGATAGAAGCGTCTTTTAATTTTTCTACTTTTACATCCAGATTCTCTTTGCCGAGGGCGGCGCGGAATGTCTCTGTCAGTGTATCCAGAGCAGATTTCATCTCTTCCTCGGATACTTCTTCTTTCAGGGCATCTGTTACATCAGCATCGATACGCATGAATTTGTAATTTTGATTCCGCTGCTCTAACTGAGTGATGAAGGAAGTATCGATGTTGTGATCGAGGATAACAGCGTTCATGTCAGACTCTTTAAACATACGGATGTACTGACCCTGCTGGTTCTTATCTGTTACATAGTAGATGGTCTCACGGGTATCTTTCTGCTCATCTGTATTATCAGCATTATCATCGGTATTTTCATCTTTTGCTTCCGCTTCTTTTTCTTCTTTCTCTTTTAAAAGTTCCGGAAGCGTCATGTATTTGTCATTGATATCCTTGAAGAGGATGTAGTCGTTCATACGGTCACAGAATTTCTCATCTTTTAAACAGCCGAATTTGATGAACGGGCTGATGTCATCCCAGTATTTTTCATAGCTTTCTTTATCTGTCTTGCACATTCCTGTGAGCTTGTCAGCCACTTTCTTGGTGATGTACTCGGAGATTTTCTTTACAAATCCATCATTCTGCAGAGCACTTCTGGATACGTTCAGCGGCAGATCCGGGCAGTCAATGACACCCTTTAAGAGCATCAGAAATTCCGGAATAACCTCTTTGATGTTGTCTGCGATAAATACCTGGTTGTTATACAGCTTAATGGTACCTTCAATGGAATCATACTCCGTATTGATCTTCGGGAAGTAAAGGATACCTTTTAAATTGAACGGATAATCCATGTTCAGATGAATCCAGAATAATGGCTCTTTGTAATCATGGAATACATTGCGGTAAAATTCTTTGTAGTCCTCATCTGTGCACTCATTTGGATGCTTTGTCCAGAGTGGATGCGGATCGTTGATCGGAACCGGACGTTTTAAAATCTTTAATTTTTCAGTACGCGGAGATACTTCTACGACCTCTTTTTCGCCGTTCTCGTTTTCTTTTTCCTCTGTTTTGGCTTCTTCGATAATTGTCTCAATGACGGTATCTTTGTCAGTTTTCTCTTCCGGAAGAATGGTTTCATATTCCGGTTCTGCAGTTTCATTTACGAGATAAATCTCTGTCGGCATGAAAGAGCAGTATTTTGTCAGTACTTCTCTTGCACGGTATTCGTTGGCAAACTCCAGACAATCCTCATTTAAGAATAAGGTGATCTCAGTGCCGACCGTTGTTTTGCTGCCGTCTTTCATATCAAATTCTGTACCGCCGTCACATTCCCAGTGAACCGGTGTGGCACCATCCTGATAGGAAAGGGTATCGATATGAACCTCATCAGCTACCATGAATGCAGAGTAGAAACCAAGTCCGAAATGACCGATGATCTGATCATCGTTGGATTTGTCTTTGTATTTCTCAAGGAAATCAGTTGCTCCGGAAAATGCGATCTGGTTAATATATTCTTCTACTTCATCGGCAGTCATACCAAGACCGTTATCGATAAATTTTAATGTTTTTTCTGTCGGGTTGACACGTACTTCTACTTTTGCCTCGTAATCATCCGGCAGTGTGTATTCACCCATCATATCAAGTTTTTTCAGTTTTGTGATGGCATCACAGCCATTGGATACAAGCTCACGATAGAAGATGTCGTGGTCAGAATAGAGCCATTTTTTGATGATCGGAAAAATGTTGTCACTGTTAATGGAAAGACTTCCGTGTTTGTTACTCATACTTATCACTCCTGTTTCTTTTTATAAATATTTTTGAAAAATTAACGTTTTTGATTCAAAAATCCTGATGAAAAGAGGGACTTCTGAAAGCATAAGTACACTATAATACTCGAAAAATGAAAAGTCAATAGAAAATTAGCACTCTTTGAAAATGAGTGCTAACAAAGCCCGCTTGCGGGCGATACTTCTTGAACTTACTTCAAGAAGGGATAAACATAAGGGGACAGAAAAGTAAATCCGCTTGCGGGCGATACTTCTTGAACTTGCTTGCGGTTTTTATAAAAAGACGGTATACTCACTACGGGATAACTATATGTACTCTCGGAATCTTTTAAATGAAGAATTCTGAGATAGATTTTTGATATACAATGACATTTTCGCAGTGCGTACACGGTGTGTACGACGAGAAAATGGAAGCAGTATATCAGAAATATAGCCAGAATGACTCGTTTAGAAAGATTCCGAGAGTACATCTATAAAAAAGGGGTGAATAAGCATAGCTGGGGAGAGGAATTATCATTTTGACAACATAAAAGCATTGCTGATTTTTCTGGTAGTATTTGGACATATGATCAGTACTTTTGCGGATACGCCGGAAGTGGATGTTATCTATAAGATTATTTTCAGTTTCCATATGCCGGCTTTTATTTTTGTATCCGGGTATTTTGCAAAAGTAGAACCAAAAAAGATTTTATCAAGGATTTTTCCATTGTATATCGTATTTCAATTACTTCGTTTTTTACTGGATTTCATTCTGGACAGTGTCATGTGGGGACATCCGGTAAAAATAGATATGCAGTTTTTTACACCGCGCTGGACATTATGGTATCTGATGGCAATGATCATTTATCAGCTTTTGCTGCCGGTATTCGACACAAAAAACAAGCGGCACCGGGTGGCCTATCTGCTTTTATCGATGGTGCTTGGCATAGTGATCGGTTATAATCCGGATACGGAAAACTTTATGGCAATGTCCAGAATTATGAACTTTTTACCGTTTTTTCTTGCCGGATATTATGAAAAAGATGGTGGATTCTTCCTTCATTATGGAAAGCAGAGAAATCCGAAAGAAGCTAAAATCGCTACGATGTTTCTGGCAGTTGGAATCATCGCCGGATTTATTTTGGTCAGCAGAGTGAGTACAAGAAAGTTATTCTGGGGAACGGAGAGTTTTAATGGTGGTGTGTATACATGGTATACACGGATTCTGGCATGGATCATTGCTTTTTTGTGGATCTGGATTTTGATTGTATGGGTACCAACGAAACGGATCCCAGTGATTGAGACAATTGGAAAAAATACACTCAGCATTTATCTGCTGCATACAATTGTCATTCTGATCCTGATGTATATGCCGTTTAAGGACATGATATTTAATAAAATCGGATGGCAGCTGCTGATTTCAGTGGGCCTGACACTGGGACTATCCTGGGATGGGTTTGAGCGGCTGCTGCGAAAAATTGCGATTCCGTATTATGGGAATCGGAAAAAGTAAGTTAGGAGCACGAATATGCAATATCGATATGACAAAGAAAAAAATCCAGTTTCCATGCTTGCCTTTGGCTGTATGCGTTTTACAAAAGAAAATGGCAAAATCAATCTGGAAAAAGCAGAAGCCGAGATTTTGGAAGCGATGAAGCTTGGTGTTAACTATTTTGATACCGCTTATATTTACAGCGGCAGTGAAGAAGCCATGGGAAAGATTTTTGAGAAAAATCACTGCCGGGAGCAGATTTACATTGCAGATAAACTGCCGCATTATCTGATCAAGTCCGCAGCAGGCCTGGAAAAAACATTTCAGGAGCAGCTGCGCAGACTGAGGACAAATTATATTGATTTTTATCTGATGCACATGCTGACGAATCTGGAAACATGGGAAAAATTAAAAGACCTTGGCATTGAAGAATGGATTGCAAAGAAGAAAGCATCCGGGGAGATTCACCGGATCGGTTTTTCCTATCATGGAAATACAAAGGATTTTTGTGAATTGGTCGATGCTTATGACTGGGATTTTTGTATGATCCAGTATAATTATCTGGATGAAAACAGTCAGGCAGGACGAAGAGGATTGCAGTATGCTGCGTCAAAGGGACTTCCGGTGATGATCATGGAACCGCTTCGGGGCGGTAAGTTGGTAAACCTGTTGCCGGAAGAGGCAAAACAGAAAGTGACTGCACATCCATCCGGACGCAGTGCGGCAGAATGGGCATTTCGCTGGCTCTGGAATCAGCCGGAAGTCACAACGGTACTTTCCGGTATGAATTCGATTGAGATGATCCGGGAAAATTGCCGGATTGCGTCAGAAACCCGGGAAGGAGCTTTTACAGAGGAAGAAACTGCCTTTGTCAATGAGTTAAAGGATGCAATCAACCACAGCATGAAAGTAGGCTGCACCGGCTGCGGATATTGTATGCCATGTCCGAAAAATGTGGATATCCCGGGCACGTTCAGTTTTTATAATCTGATTTACAGTGAGAATAAAAAGACGGCACGAAAGGGATATATGCAATGTACGATTTTCCGGCAGACACCGACCAGCGCTTCCCAGTGTGTGGGATGTGGCAAATGTGAACAGCACTGTCCGCAGGGGATCCCGATTCGTGAAGAACTGAAACATGCCTCAAAAGAACTGGAAAATGTGACGTATAAGCTGGCAGGGAAGGCGATACGGTTATTTAAGCTGTGGTAAGATAGTAACAAAAAAAGTCATTTATAGGTGGCTTGACAGAATAGAAAGGAAAAAAGGCTATGAGTTATTTAGGTGAAGACATCCGAAAACTTGGATTTGGTCTGATGCGTCTGCCACAGACAGACGGTGTGATTGACATTGAGCAGACCAAAGAAATGGTAGATTTGTTTATGGATGCAGGATTTACTTATTTTGATACCGCATGGGCATATGCAGGTTCTGAGGATGCAATTCGTCAGGCTTTGGTAGAGCGTTATCCGCGTGAAAGCTACCAGCTTGCAACAAAAAATGCGGCATGGATCAACTGCAAGACAAAAGAAGAAGCATATGCACAGTTTGATGTCTCTTTAAAACAGACTGGTGCCGGATATTTTGATTTTTATCTGCTGCACAATCTGGGTGAGGCTAGAACTGAGTATTTTGATAAATTTGATATGTGGAACTGGGTGGCAGAGAAAAAGGTAGCAGGACTGATCAAACATGTAGGATTTTCCTTCCATTCCACACCGGAAGAACTGGAAGCAATTTTAAAAGAACATCCGGAGATGGAATTTGTACAGCTTCAGATTAACTATGCAGACTGGGAGAATTCAGCAATTCAGTCTCGAGGCTGTTATGAAGTAGCAAGAAAATATGACAAACCGGTGATCATCATGGAGCCTGTAAAGGGTGGTATGCTTGCAACTCCTCCGGAATCCGTTGTAAAAGTATTAAAAGATGCAGAGCCGGAGTCATCCGCTGCATCCTGGGCTGTTCGTTTTGCGGCAAATCTGGAAGGCGTAATTACCGTATTATCCGGCATGAGCAACGTAGAACAGATGAAAGATAACCTGTCCTATATGAAAAATTTCAATGGATTAAATGATACTCAGATGCAGATATTAAAACGGGCACAGGAAGAACTGAACAAGATTTCGCTTATTCCGTGTACATCCTGTAACTATTGTGCAAAAGTCTGTCCGATGCAGATTGGTATTTCAGGTTCCTTTACAGCGATGAATTCTCTGACATTGTATAGCGATAAAGATATGGCGTTACATCAGGAAAACTGGCTGGTAGGCGGTCACGGCCTGAAACGTGCAAATGAATGCGTAAAATGTGGAAAATGCGAGGAAGCATGTCCGCAGCATATTCAGATTCGTACAGAACTTGAGCACGTAAGTGAGGAACTTTTAACAAAAGTTAGCAAGAATTCTCCTTCCTCTACAGGTGGGAGCTTGAATGAAAAAGTAAATTCTACTTTTTAGCTTTCTTGAATTTATGCGGGATTAACTTCTACTTTAGGAAGTATACATCCCGCATTTTTTAGTATATAATGTCTTCATACGGTACAGATTGTACGTTTTTCTGCATGAGAAAGAGACATCTGGAAATAGTGTGCGAGACTAAATTCCACATGTCTGTTGGAAAGACTAAATTCTATGCAGTGAAACTTGCCTGTGCTTACACTATTTTTATTTTACTAATGCTGGGATTAGTGTTACTTCATCTGCCGGGATTTCAATTAATCCAAGAGCTTCATGAAGTCTATTATCCAGCAAGATTCGAGACACCTCATATGGACTATGTCCATTGAGGCTGTCTCGTTTTTCACTATTGATATGATTAAGCAATAACAGTGTTGTTTCTTCTGTTATGTTCTCAAAACTTGTTCCTTTAGGAAGAACATATCTTATGTATTCGTGATTTTTTTCAAGCGCACCCTTTTGGTCAGAACGATTAGGATCACAATAATAAATTCGCGTTCTCATTTCACCGTTATCATCACACTCTAAATTCCATCTATCCTGGAATTCATGTCCATTATCTGTGATTATTACCTCAAATAGTTTTTGAAATAATTCAATGCCAAGGACTTCAGTTAAATAGTCAAAAACTTTATTGACCTCATCCTGAGTTTGCTCTTTCAAAAGGAACATAAGCATTAACTTACAGTTTCTAAAAAGCATCGTCAAAAAACATGGTTTTGTGCCTTTAACACCCCCCACTGTATCCATTTCTACGATGTATGTAGGTTTATTTTTATTTATATATTCTTGAAACTCTTTGTAGCCTCTATCTTTTCTAAATGCACGATCTTTTGTACTGGTGGCAGTTTTTTTCTTCCTTGGTTTGTATACGACCTTACGACGTAAATCCATATTTCTGACTTCGAAAACACCACTATCAATATAGGAGTAAATAGTTCTTCTTGAACAAGCAATTTCCTCTGCATGAGAAGCATAGATATGAGCTATTGATTGTCCCTTTTTAATGAGCGGAGACAGCAGGTCATTTAATTTCTGAATGCTTTCAGGCGTTTGATTAATACCTTCTCTGCTTGTCGTTCTCAGTGTCTCATAGGTATCCTGAGCGTACTTGGATGAATATATTTTTCTATCCATCATGCAGTTCGTTTTCTTTGGACAGCCGTTACATGCATATGGAGGCTTAGCAAGTTTTTCACACTGTCTCGGTTTATAGTGGTTACAAATTTCACTGCATCTTGCCTTTCTGCAGTTAACACATTTATGAGTGCACTCATTATCTCCGCATCCATGAAGTATCTTGCATACATTGGCTTTCGGTTTAGAGGCATCGTAATTATTAGCGCAGGGTATAGGTGCAAAGGCATCAGGCTTACGTTCTTTAATAACAGAATGACGTCTTACCTCTTTAGATATAGTGCTAGGATCCTTGTTTAAATTTCTAGCAATAGTTCTAAATGATTCGCCATTATTTAGACCTTGTTCTATACGAATTCTTCCTGATAGATCTATATGCTTCTGATTGCCTTTTGGTCGGTTCTCATTCATAATAACCTCACTTTCTGCACAGGCAGGCAATCAACTGCCTTGACATTGTACAAAAAATGAAGAATAAAATCTATGCAAGAGTTAATTCTACAGACGTAGAATTAACTCTTGCCAGGTAGAATTTACTTTTTCATTCAAGCTCTACAGGTGGGAGATGAATTGCAGAAAAAGAAAACAGAACACTTGTTCTGCAATGCAAAGTGTGGTATACTATAATCAGTCGAAAGAATAGGAAGGACTGATTATATGGACAAAATGGATCATAATGCACATTCAGTATATTTGATGTATTATCATCTGATCATGGTTGTAAAATACCGAAGAAACGTAATAGATGATCCGATTTCGGAACGTGCAAAAGAGATCTGGGAACGTATTGCACCTGATTATGGAATCACACTGGAAGAATGGAATCATGATGTTGATCATGTGCATGTTATGTTTCGGGCACAGCCAAAATCAGAACTCAGCAAATTTATCAATGCGTATAAAAGTGCAAGCAGCCGGTTGTTAAAAAAGGAATATCCACAGATCAGGGAAAGACTTTGGAAGGAAGCATTCTGGAGCCAGAGTTTCTGCCTGTTGACAGCGGGTGGGGCACCGATTGATGTTATCCGTAATTATATCGAGACGCAGGGAGAGAAAAAAAGATGAATATAGCTTACCGTTTTCGGATATATCCAAACAGAGAACAGGAAGTCCTGCTCGCAAAAACATTTGGCTGCTGTCGTTTTTTATATAATCAGATGTTGAATGATAAGATACGGGAATATGAAGCATCGAAAAAAATGCTGCGAAATACACCGGCGATGTATAAAAAAGCATATCCATTTTTGAAAGAAGTGGATTCCCTGGCACTTGCAAATGTGCAGCTGCATCTGGAAAAGGCATATAAGAATTTTTTCAGGGATCCAAAGATTGGCTTTCCAAAATTCAAATCAAAACACAGGATCCGAAAAAGTTATACGACAAATGTGGTCAATGGAAATATTCAGGTAGAAGATTATCGGATAAAACTTCCGAAGCTGAAGTGGATCCGTATGAAAAAACATCGTGATATTCCAGAAAAATATTGCCTGAAATCCGTAACAATAAGTATGGAACCATCCGGAAAGTATTATGCAAGTCTATTATATGAAAAATCTGACTGTGAAAACCAAGCAGAAGAATTTGATTATGAAGACGCAAAGATACTTGGGATTGATTATGCAATGCATGGGATGGCTGTGTTTTCTGAAGATATACAGAAGGAAAATGAAGGATACTTCAGAAAAAGTGAGGAGCGGCTGGCAAGGGAACAGAGAAAGTTATCCCATTGCGTGAAAGGAAGCAATAATTATAACCGACAGAAAAAACGTGTTGCATTATGTCATGAAAAAATCCGAAACCAGAGGAAAGATTTTCTGCATAAACTGAGTCATGAAATAGCAGAGGCATATGATGTTGTTGCAGTAGAAGATATTGATATGAAAGCAATGAGCCAGTGTATGCATTTTGGAAAAAGTGTCATGGATAACGGTTACGGAAAGTTTCGGGAATTGCTGGAATATAAGCTGACATGGAGAGGAAAGAAATTGGTACGTGTAGACCGTTTTTTTCCTTCCAGTAAAAAATGCTGTAAATGTGGCAATATAAAGAAAGAACTGAAACTTTCGGACAGAGTATATCTTTGCACATGTGGAAATCGGATAGACCGGGATCTGAATGCGGCAATCAATATACGTGAAGAAGCACGTCGTATGTTGTTAGCAGGATAAATGGGAAGTGTCTGTATCCAGACAATGAAAATATCCCATAACTGGGTAAAAATGAATCGCGGGGCACGCGAGGATAGCTTGTAGATACTTGGCTCAGTAGAGCCATTGAGCAAGAAGCCCCCACTTCAAAATCTGTGATTTAAGTGGTGGGAGCATGTCACAATAGTAAATTAAAAATCTCCTGTATTTTTTCTCAGCGAGCGATTGCTAGCCGCGGAGACAAAATACAGGAGATTTTTTTCATACCTAAAACAAATTCACAAAAGAAGCTTTTTAAGCATCCTGTTTCTGTGATTTTTTCAGATTTTTCTGTGCCGTAGACAGCATCAGTTTAATACGGTTCAACTGGTTTACTTCGCTGGCACCCGGGTCAAAGTCGATAGCCACGATGTTGGACATCGGATACTGATGGCGAAGCTCTTTGATAACACCTTTACCTACGATATGGTTCGGCAGGCAGGCAAACGGCTGACAGCATACAATGTTGTTGACACCGGAGTTGATCAGTTCCACCATCTCGCCAGTCAGGAACCATCCCTCACCGGTCTGGTTACCGTGAGATACAATGGATTCTGCATTTTTTGCAGTCTCGTAAATATTTGCCGGCGGTGTGAAATGTGTACTCTCTTCCAGTGCTTTATGCGCAACTCCACGCAGTTTTTCGATGGCCCAGATACCAAGATTTGATTTTGTCTTGGTAGATTTCTTAAATCCGAGGACGTCTGTCTTGAAGTTGTTGTTGTAGAAGCAGTAGAGGAAGAAGTCCAGCAGATCCGGAATGACTGCCTCAGCACCTTCAGATTCCAGCAGATCAGCAAGGTAGTTATTAGCCATCGGCATGAATTTAACCAGAATCTCTCCTACGATACCTACCTTCGGTTTCTGAATATCAAGTCTTGGCAGTACATCAAAATCATGTACCATTTCACGACAGTACTGTTTATACTTTTTATGACTGACGAGCTTATCGGTAGATACAAAGTCTGTAATTTTCTGTACCCATTTCTTGTGCAGTTCATTTGTGGAACCCGGAACTGCTTCATACGGTCTGGTTGCGTAAATACAACGCATCAGGATATCACCGAATACCAGACAGTACATACCTTTCTGGATCAGAGAAGCATTCAGCTTAAATCCCGGATTGGATTCAAGGCTGCTCAGGTTCAGTGAAATAACCGGAATCTGCGGATATCCAGCCTTTTCCAGTGCACGACGGATGAATCCGACATAGTTGGAAGCACGACATCCGCCACCGGTCTGTGACATGATGATAGCCAGATGGTCGACATCATATTTGCCGGAAGTTACTGCATCCATGAACATACCAACTGTGATCAGGGATGGATAGCATGCGTCATTGTTTACATATTTCAATCCGGCATCGACAGCAGCTTTGTTGTCATTTCCGAGAACGACCAGATTATATCCGGAAGCTTTAAATGCAGGCTCTAACAGCTCAAAATGGATCGGGGCCATCTGTGGAGCCAGGATTGTATAGGTCTTTCTCATTTCCTCTGTAAAGACGGCACGCTGGTAGCTGGACGGAACGATCTTACGCTCTTTCGGATTTTTCTCTCTGGTGCGGATGGCCGCAATGAGAGAACGGATACGGATACGAGCAGCACCAAGGTTGTTTACCTCATCAATCTTCAGACAGGTATAAATCTTGCCGGAGTGAGTCAGGATATCACTGACCTGATCGGTGGTAACGGCATCCAGTCCACAGCCGAAAGAGTTTAACTGGATCAGATCCAAAAAGTCGGTCGTTTTTACATAATTTGCAGCTGCATACAGTCTGGAGTGGTACATCCACTGGTCAAGTACGATCAGCGGGCGCTCCACCTGATGCAGATGAGAGATGGAATCCTCGGTCAGAACTGCAAACCCGTAGGATGTGATCAGCTCCGGAATACCGTGGTTGATCTCCGGGTCAATATGATATGGACGACCGGCAAGGACGATACCACGGCGGTGGTTGTCTTTTAACCACTGGATTGTTTCTTCACCTTTTTTGCGCATATCATCGCGGGCGCTGGCAAGTTCCTGCCATGCAGCATGTACAGCTGCTTTTACTTCAGAAGCTGGAATATCAAAATCTTCCTTCATGACTTCTTCGAGACGTTTGGTTAAAGTTTCTTCATCTGCGAAAGACATAAATGGATTGTATAATTTTACGTTTCCGGATGTGATGTCATCTACGTTGTTTTTGATATTTTCTGCGTAGGAAGTGACGATCGGGCAGTTGTAGTTGTTGCTTGCATCCGGAAATTCTTTTCGCTCATATGGGATACATGGATAGAAGATTGTGTTAATACCTTCTTTGATCAGCCATGTAATATGCCCGTGTGCAAGTTTAGCCGGATAACATTCGGATTCACTCGGGATGGATTCGATACCAAGCTCGTAAATCTTTCTGGTGGAAGCCGGAGAGAGTACGAGACGGAATTTCAGTGCCTTGAAAAATGTTGCCCAGAACGGATAGTTCTCGTAAATGTTCAGGACTCTTGGCATACCGAGCGTTCCGCGGGTTGCTTCTTCCTCACTCAGAGGTTCGTAGTCAAAGATACGATGCAGCTTATATTCAAACAGGTTTGGAATCTGTTCTTTGTTTTTCTCTTTTCCGATACCTTTTTCACATCTGTTTCCGGTAATGTATTGACGATTTCCGGAAAATTTGTTGATGGTGAGCAGGCAGTTATTGGTACATCCACCACAGCGGGCCAGTTTTGTCTCAAATTTCAGATCATTGATCTGTTCGATGGACAGCATAGTGGTCTGTTTGCCTTCATAACGGTCACGGGCGATCAGTGCGGCGCCGAAGGCACCCATGATACCGGCGATATCCGGACGGATCGCTTTGCATCCGGAAATGGTCTCAAAGCTTCGCAGGACAGCATCGTTGTAGAAGGTACCGCCCTGAACGACGATATTTTGTCCAAGCTCTGTCGGATCGGACAGCTTGATAACTTTGAATAATGCATTTTTGATAACAGAGTAAGCCAGACCAGCGGAAATATCAGCAACAGATGCGCCTTCTTTCTGCGCCTGTTTTACTTTGGAGTTCATAAATACCGTACAGCGTGTGCCAAGGTCGATTGGATTTTTTGCAAATAATGCTTCTTTTGCGAAATCCTGTACGGAATAGTTCAGAGATTTTGCGAATGTCTCAATAAAAGAACCACATCCGGAAGAACATGCCTCGTTTAACTGTACACTGTCAACGGTGTTGTTTTTGATCTTGATACATTTCATATCCTGACCGCCAATGTCAAGGATACAGTCAACCTTTGGATCAAAGAAGGCAGCTGCGGTATAGTGTGCAACGGTCTCAACTTCACCTTCATCAAGCATCAGAGCTGCTTTTACCAGCGCTTCGCCGTAACCGGTGGAACAGGAAGATATGATATGTGCATCTTTCGGAAGCTGTTCATAGATTTCTTTGATAGCGATGATGGAAGTAGCCAGAGGACTTCCGTTGTTGCTGCTGTAGAAGGAGTACAGTAACGTACCGTCTTCCGCTACCAGAGCAACTTTGGTTGTTGTGGAGCCTGCATCAATTCCGAGGTAGCAGTTGCCGCTATATGTAGAAATATCTCCTTTTTTAACACATGCACCGTTATGGCGTGCAGTGAACTCATCGTAAGCTGCCTGATCAGCAAACAGCGGATCCATACGTTCTACTTCGAATTCCATATGGATTTCCCCTTTTAATTTACCAAGCAGGTCTTCCAGAGAAATCTGATTCTCTTCTTTATAGTTCAGGGCAGAACCGATGGCTGCAAAAAGATGGGAGTTTTCCGGAACGATGGTATGCTCTTCATCCAGTTTTAAGGTGCGGATAAAAGCTTCTTTCAGTTCAGATAAGAAATGAAGCGGACCGCCAAGGAAGGCTACGTGCCCACGGATTGGTTTACCGCAGGCAAGACCACTGATGGTCTGGTTTACAACTGCCTGGAAGATAGAAGCAGACAAATCTTCTCTGGTTGCACCTTCATTGATCAACGGCTGGATATCTGTCTTTGCAAATACACCGCAGCGGGCAGCAATCGGATAGATCGCTTTATAATTCTTGGCATATTCATTCAGACCGCTGGCGTCTGTCTGGATCAGGGAAGCCATCTGGTCGATGAAGGAACCGGTACCGCCGGCGCAGATACCATTCATTCGCTGCTCGACATTGCCACCCTCAAAATAGATGATCTTGGCATCCTCACCACCAAGTTCGATGGCTACATCGGTCTGCGGAGCTGCGTCCTGCAGAGCGGTAGATACGGCGATAACCTCCTGTACAAAAGGAACATCGAGGTGTTTGGCCAGTGTCAGACCACCGGAACCGGTAATCATAGGGCAGAGTTGGATCTGTCCGAGTTTTTCGTATGCTTTATGAAGCAGATCGGTAAGTGTCTCGCGGATGTTTGCGAAATGACGCTCATAATCGGAAAAAACTAAGGTATTCTGCTCATCCAAAATTGCAATCTTTACCGTAGTTGATCCGATATCAATTCCAAGTTTGTGTAATTTTAAAGTATTCATTTTACCACCTGTATATGTTTAAGAGTTGTCTGAAATCATTGATTTCCAGTAAAAATCAGTGAAAAGAGATTTCAGAAGTTTCATATTAAATGTATAACGCCTGTCAGATTACAAGCGAACTTCATTATACGACAGGAAATGGCAAAATACAATCCTTTTATATTTTTTTAACAAAGGGTGTATTTTAAATGGTACAGGTAATCTGGGGTACAGAAAGAAAAAATATGCATATCTTAAAAGAAAAAAGGAAAAATAGATGAATCCTTATTTTGAATCCGAATACAGGGAATCACGTATGATGCACAGCTGTCCGGGAGTGATTTATGTGGTAAAACAGGGTGATACATTGTATAAAATCTCACAATATCATCATGTGAGTGTGACAGATATATTACTGGCAAATCCGTATGTGAATGTATATAATCTGCAGATCGGAGACGAACTGTGTATTCCGGTTGGAAAAATGGCTATGACAGGTGAAGCGGACACGAAAAATTCAAAGTTTGCTACGTTGACAAAGTGATAGCTGACCGATATAATCAAAAGATAGCTACAATTAAAGTTACTACAAATAGTACGAGAGTTACTACAAATAGTACGTGAAATAGCTAAAAATAAAACGAAAGTAGGAAACAGAATGCATTTTTTAAATAAAATGGAACGTAAGTTTGGCAGATTTGCGATTCAGGGATTGATGAAGTATATCATCCTTTTTTATGTGGCGGGATATCTGATCGAATTCCTTGCCCCGCAGGCATACAGCTTTCTGACGTTGGAACCGTATCTGATATTCCATTATGGACAGGTATGGAGGCTGGTGTCATGGGTATTGATTCCACCGCCAACCGGCAACTTTTTCTTTGCTATTATCATGATCATACTGTATTATCAGTTAGGTACTGCCCTGGAACGTACCTGGGGTGCATTTAAGTTTAACGTATATATTTTTGGTGGTATGGTCTTTACGGTGCTTGGTGCATTGCTTCTGTATGTGATCTATGGTGTGAATACACCGATTTCCATGGGCGGCAGCTTCAGCACATACTATATCAATATGACAATTTTCCTCGCATTTGCGATGTGTTATCCGGATATGCGGATTATGCTGTATTTTATCATTCCAATCAAGATGAAGTGGATGGCAGGTATTTATGCGGCATTGATCATTTATGAAATGATCATTTCCAGTTGGGGCGGCAGAGTTGCCATTATTGCCTCTGTCCTGAATTTCCTGATTTTCTTCTTTACAACGCGCAATTATCGCAGTGTTTCACCGAAGGAAATACACAGGAAGCGGACATATCACCGTCAGGTACAGCAGCCGAAAGGTGTCACACGCCACAAATGTGCCATTTGTGGGCGAACAGAGCTGGACGATCCGAATCTGGAATTTCGTTTTTGCTCCAAATGCAATGGAAATTATGAATATTGTCAGGATCATCTGTTTACCCATGAGCATGTAAAATAAGATGTTTGATCTGCAGAACGAAATGTTAAATGCGTTTCTATTTTTGCAGCAGATTTATGGGAACTGTGACAGAAAAGGTTCTTACTTAAAAATACAGGAGAGAGAGGTTTGATTATGGAAAATGAAACAATTTCCAGAAATTTTATTGAGCAGATTATTGACAAGGATATAGAGGAGGGCAAATGTGAGACTGTATGTACCCGTTTCCCGCCGGAGCCAAATGGATATCTTCATATCGGACATGCAAAATCCATTCTTTTAAACTATGGGCTTGCTCAGGAATATCATGGAAAATTCAATATGCGTTTTGACGATACAAACCCGACAAAAGAAAAAGTAGAGTTTGTTGAGTCGATCAAAGCAGATATTGAGTGGCTTGGGGCAGACTGGGAAGACAGACTGTTTTTTGCATCTGATTATTTTGACCAGATGTATGAGGCAGCTGTAAAACTGATTAAAAAAGGCAAAGCATTTGTCTGTGATCTGTCTGCCGAGGAGATCCGTGCGTATCGTGGAACACTGACAGAGCCTGGTAAAAACAGCCCATACCGTGATCGCAGCGTGGAAGAAAATCTGGAATTATTTGAGAATATGAAAAACGGCATGTATCAGGATGGCGAGAAGGTTCTGCGTGCCAAAATTGATATGGCTTCTCCGAACATCAACATGCGTGATCCGGTTATCTACCGTGTCGCTCATATGACACATCATCGTACCGGAGACAAATGGTGCATTTATCCGATGTATGACTTTGCTCATCCGATCGAGGATGCCATCGAGGGCGTTACACATTCTATCTGTACCCTGGAGTTTGAGGATCATCGTCCTCTGTATGACTGGGTAGTAAGAGAGCTGGAGTATCCGCATCCGCCAAAGCAGATCGAGTTTGCAAAACTGTATCTGACCAACGTGGTAACCGGAAAACGTTATATCAAGAAGTTAGTAGAAGACGGCATTGTAGACGGATGGGATGATCCGCGCCTTGTTTCCATTGCAGCACTGAGAAGAAGAGGATTTACACCGTCCTCCATTAAGAAATTCGTAGAACTGTGCGGTATTTCAAAGAGCAACAGCTCTGTGGATTATGCAATGCTTGAGTATTGTATCCGTGAGGATCTGAAATTAAAAGCATCCCGTGCCATGGCGGTACTTGATCCGATCAAACTGGTGATCGATAACTATCCGGAAGGACAGACTGAGGAGCTGGAAGTAGATAACAATATGGAAAATCCGGAACTTGGTAAACGTGTCGTTCCTTTTGGCCGCGAGGTTTATATCGAGCGTGAGGACTTCATGGAAGAGCCTCCGAAAAAATACCGTCGTCTGTATCCGGGCAACGAAGTACGTCTGATGAATGCATATTTCGTAACCTGTACCGGATTTGAGAAAGACGAAGATGGAAAAGTAACAGTGGTACATTGTACGTATGATCCGGAGAGCCGCGGCGGAAACAGCCCGGACGGAAGAAAAGTACGTGGAACCATTCACTGGGTATCCGTAGCAGATGCAGTAAAAGCACAGGTTCGTCTGTATGAGAATATCATCGACGAGGAGAAAGGGGTATACAATGAGGACGGAAGTCTGAACCTGAATCCGAACTCCCTGACGGTACTGGATAATTGTTATGTGGAACCATCCTTACTGAAAGCAGAGAAATATGACAGCTTCCAGTTTGTAAGAAATGGTTTCTTCTGCGTCGATGCAAAAGATTCTACACCGGAGCATCCGGTATTCAACCGTATTGTATCCTTAAAGAGCTCATACAAACTGCCGACACAGGCATAGGAGAAAATGAAAGAATTAGCGATCACGCTTGATACAGAAAAAAAACAACCCTTATATGAACAAATTTACGAAGCCCTGCGGGAAGCAATCTTGCAGGGCCGTATTTTACAAGGGGAAAAATTGCCTTCCACCCGGTTTGAAGCGGAGTATCTGCAGGTGAGCCGCAGTACGGTGGAACTCGCTTATGATCAGCTGGTATCTGAGGGTTATATTCACTCGGAACCGTATCGCGGTTATTTTGCCTGTGATGTGCGGGAACTATATAATCTGACGGATATCCGGACCGGCGAGATGAAGCAGAAACAGTTCCGAACGGAAAACCAACAGGGAACGGCAGAAGCGGAAGGTTTACATGGGGAAACTGGAAGCAGCCTCCAAAAGCAGACCTCATATGAAATCGACTTTTCTTTGAATGAGCTTTCTATGGATAATTTTCCATATAATGGGTTAAGTAAGATCATGAAAAACCTTCTGTTGGATCATGGAAAACAGATTATGAGCAGTGGAAGTGCTTTTGGAGAAAAAAATCTGAAGGAAACTATCTGTGACTATCTGTATCATGCACGAAATGTACGGTGTACGCCGGAGCAGATCATTATCGGAGCCGGAAATGAATATCTGCAGCTCATGCTGATACAGATGCTGGGTACGTCGCATGGTGTTGCTATGGAATCCCCTACGTATCTGCGTGCTTACCGGACCTTTAAAAATGCCGGGCTTTCTGTGAGGGAAGTGGCACTGGATGATGCGGGAATGCGGGTGGATCTGCTGCGGAAAACAGATGCTAGTATTGCATATGTGATGCCGTCCCATCAGTTCCCACTTGGCATCGTAATGCCAATGAAACGCAGGCTGGAGTTGTTGAACTGGGCGGTGGAAGAACCGGAACGGTATATTATTGAAGATGACTATGACAGTGAGTTTCGATATAAAGGAAAACCGATTCCGGCCTTACAGGGAATTGACCGTTCCGGAAGAGTAATCTATCTGGGCACTTTTTCAAAAAGTATTGCATCCTCCATTCGTGTCAGCTATATGGTACTTCCGGAGCATTTGCTGGAACGGTATCAGGAGTGTTGTGGCTTTTATGCCTGTACGGTACCGAATCTGATGCAGCAGGCGATCTGTCAGTTTATGCAGGAAGGATATTTTGAAAAAAATCTGAATCGTATGCGTGCAATTTATAAAAGCAAGCATGATTTTATGCTGGCAGAATTAAAAAAGTATTCCTGGGTGCGGGAAATTATGGGAGAAAATTCCGGACTGCATCTTCTGGTAGAAGTGGATACAGACTGCTCAGAGCAGGATGTGATCGAAGCATGTGCAGAACAACAGATCCGGGTGTATGGTTTGTCAGAATATTACATCAGTCAGAATCCAAAACGTGAGTATCCAATTTTACTACTGGGATATGGTGGTCTGACGGAAGGACAGATTGCAGATGGACTGCAGATGATAGATGAGGTTTTAGCGGAGTTGAAAAAATATCAACCGATCAGTGTACATAAAGAATGAATACAGTGAAATCAAAATCCCCTGTTTGTAAGTGCAGGGGATTTTTGATTTCTGTTATGATTCAACCATTTCAGCTGCTTCAGATGTAACAGAAACATCAGGTTCCTTTTGTCTGGTTACATCGGCAAAGAACGTATGGAGTTCTTCTTCGGTATCAAAGGTAGCCAGATACATCTGATTTCCCATAGCATCTGCCAGCGCATCCGGCATCCGTTCTACCATTTTGAGATGATCATCATATTTTTCGATAATATCATCCGGTGTCAGGGCGAAATCCTTGCCATCCCGCAGTCCTGCGAAGGCGCAGAAATGATGAGTGCCGACCGGTTTCTGTGTGGAATCGTATGCAACCATGTCCGCCCAGATTTTGTATACATCGGTTTCACGGGCAAAATTGATCATATCCGGAGTGAAGCCGCCGGAAGGACGCATATTGACTTCCAGTGCCATCAGATCTCCTTTTTTGCCGAGCCCTTCATGATCGGAGAGCAGGCGGAAAAATTCAAAATGCACAAAACGGCTGCGCACGCCAAAGCTTTTTACCGTTTCTCTGCCGAGGTGACGGGTGTCATCTGCCAGATCTTTCACAATGTAGAACAGTGCGTTGTCGGCGTTATTTACAATGTCCATAATGGACATTGGTGTAACATTTCCCGCTTCAAAAATCGGATTGCCGTGAGAATCGATGATCGCATCGTAGGAATTGATTTCTGCGTTAATAAATTCTTCCATGATATAAACGGTATCATCCCATTTGTTGGCGAAGAAATTGCCAAGTTCTTCATCAGAAGAAATTTTAAAGGTATGGGAAGCACCGACACCGTTATCCGGTTTTGTGACAACCGGGTAGCCTACTTCACGAATGAAATTCAGACAGCCCTCATAGTTGTCTACCATGTGGTAACGGGCCACCGGAATGCCGACACGCTGATAATATTCTTTCATGCAGGATTTGTATTTGATGCGTGGCATGTCTTCGTTATGAAAACCGCTCGGAATATTGAAATCTGTACGCAGACGGGCATCCTGCTCCAGCCAGTATTCATTATTGGATTCCAGCCAGTCAATGCGACCGTAATGCCAGATAAAGTAGCCGACAGCACCATAGACCTCGTCATAGTTTTCCAGGCTGTCTACTTTATAATATTCCTGCAGGCTTTCCTGAAGTTCCGGGCGCAGGTCGTCATAAGGACAGTCGCCGATACCGAGGACATTCATACCGTTTTCTTTTAATTCATGGCAGAAGTGCCAGTAATTCTCCGGAAAATTCGGAGAAATAAAAATCACATTTTTCATAATTGTTTTCTTTCTGTCGTATTGTATTGCGTTTCGTTTATTACAAATTATACCGGATCATACAGAAGATGCGGTACAAAATAAGTTACCTGTTTGTACCACCAGTCCCAGTCATGAGCACAGTCATATCCCCAGAAATCTACCCAGGCCGGAATCTGTTTCTGCTGCAGGATATCCCGAAGCCGATAGGTGCTTGCAGGTTCTTCCCATGCACCCTGTCCGACGCAGAGAATGGCTTTTCGCTGGCGGTAAAGTTCCATATAAGGGTGATCTGACGGCAGATTTGGCAGATAATGAACCGGGGAGTTCATATAAACCAGATCGTCCATATAAGAACCAAATCCGTAAGAGGCATCGTAAATACCGCTTAAGGCCAGCAATCCGTTAAACAGGTCGGGACGACGGAAATACAGATTTGCCGCGTGAGTAGCACCAAGGCTGCATCCAAAGGTAATGATTCCTCTGTTTATATAATCGGGCTGATATTCTTTCATTTTTGCATGGATAAAAGGAACCATCTCATCGGTGAGATAGCGAAACCAGTCTTCGTGGCGGCAGATGCGAAAGCGCGGATCGCCGTTTGTATTGGACCAGGTCTCTGCATCAATGGTATCCACCGTAAAAATGGTGACTTCCCCGGAGTTGATCCATGGTGCCCATACATCTGTCATGTGGAAGTTTTCAAAATCGAAAAAACGTCCGTCCTGGCACGGGATAAACAGGATTGGCTGTCCGCCGTGACCGTACAATTTGCATTCCATATCCCGGCCGAGTGCTGGACTATAATTTTTAAAATATTGTATGTTCATATGGAAAAGTCCTCCTGCATTACTTCTATATAAAAAGTATCGTGTCGAAAAATCACAGATGATACATCAGTGTATTTATAAAAAACGGAATCTGTTGTTCCCAGCTTGCCTCACAATGTTCACCATCCGGTACAATACGGCAGTTGAGATAAATATTTTTATCCAGCAGAAGATTCGCCGCCTGAGCAAAAGCCTGGTCCATTTTTCGGTGCTGTTTCATTTCACGGCTTCCATAATCCATGTATAAAATACTTCCCGGAAGCGGGCGGGAACGCCGGATCATCTGCATGAAGTCATTTGGTGCGATCCACAGGGACGGTGAGAGTGCTGCAGCGCGGGAAAAGAACTGATTATAATAGAGCAGTGCATAAATGCTCATCAGTCCGCCCATGGAACTACCGGCGATAAAAGTATGCTCCCGGTCCGAAAGTGTTCGATAATGTGTATCAATGTATGGCTTGAAGGTGTGGGTCAGCCAGTCCATGGTGATTTTGCCTTTACCGGTAATCTTACCTTCTTTTGGTAAAGTAAAGTCATAAGGGGAATATTCCTGCAGCCGTCCGTGATCCGGGCTGTGGTTGCATTCGATGCCTACGATGATCAGCGGGGTATGGGTGTATTCCATATATTCTTTCAGTCCCCAGGATTTTCCGTAGGTGGCATGACTGTCAAAAAAGAGGTTATGCCCGTCGAACATGTATAGTACCGGAAACCGTCGGTTTATGTCGTGAGTGTATGCCTCTGGCAGACAGATGTATGCACTCCGCACCTCATCTCCGGTAAGTTCCGGAATCGTGATATCCCATTTCTCTATCATAAAAAACCTCCGTGTTGAATTTTTACTTGCCTTAGCTCTGAATTATTACAATTTATCATAGCACAGTGGCAAAGAATTGGCAAGAAAGTACAGACTGTCATTGCAAAACAAAATTATAGATGTTATGATGAAAATGTTTTGTGTCTGCCGATAGGCAGCGTGTAAAAAAAGAAAATAAGAGGTATGAAAATGAAATCAAAAGAGAATGCAACGATCGGAAATATTTACCGGTTGAATGGACGGGTACCGTTGCTGAAGGCAATCCCATTTGGTCTGCAGCATGTGCTGGCAATGTTTGTATCGAATCTGACACCGATCACTATGATTGGTCTGGCTTCCGGATTAAGCGGAAAAGAGTTGGCGATTTTACTGCAGAATGCCATGTTTGTTGCGGGTATTGCCACATTGATCCAGCTGTACCCGGTCTGGAAAGTCGGTGCAAAACTTCCTATCGTTATGGGAGTAAGTTTTACCTTTGTAACAATCTTAAGTTATGTGGGCGGCACCTATGGATACCCGACAATGATCGGAGCAGTATTGGTCGGCGGTGTCTGTGAAGGTGTCCTTGGTCTGTTCGCAAAATATTGGAAGCGGTTTATCACACCGGTGGTTTCGGCATCCGTAGTTACTGCAATCGGATACTCCCTGTTTACGGTAGGGGCCCGTTCTTTCGGCGGTGGTTATACCGATGATTTCGGTTCCGTGCAGAACCTGGTGCTTGGACTGGTGACACTGGCTGTGTGCCTGATTTTTAATGCCGTGGCAAAAGGATATTTAAAACAGCTGTCCGTGCTGGCCGGACTGATCGTAGGATACATCATTGCGTTATGCCTTGGACAGGTAGACCTGTCCGGTATGCTGGACGGCGGTCTGATTTCTCTGCCGCATCTGATTCCATATCGTCCGGAATTTAATCTGAGTGCGATTATTTCAGTTGTAATTATTTTTATGGTATCCGCAGCGGAAACGATCGGTGATTCCACTGCTCTTGTGGCCGGAGGACTTGGTCGTGAGATTACAGAAAAAGAGATTTCCGGTGCTTTGGCCTGCGATGGTTTCGCAAGTTCTATTTCCGGATTATTTGGATGTCCGCCGGTTACTTCCTTCAGCCAGAACGTCGGCCTGGTCAATATGACAAAAGTAGTCAACCGTTTTACCATTATGACAGGTGCTGTATTTATGATTCTTGCAGGTCTGTTTCCGCCAATCGGTAATTTTTTTGCAAGTCTGCCGCAGTCCGTGCTGGGCGGATGTACCATTATGATGTTTGGTACGATCATGATCAGTGGTATCCAGATGCTGGCAAAAACAGGTTTTTCCCAGAGAAACGTAACCATCGCAGCATTATCACTTGCTGTCGGTATCGGATTTACCTCCACCAGTGAAGTGGAAATCTGGAATATTTTTCCGCAGATCGTCAAAGACGTATTTTCTGCAAACTGCGTGGCTGTCGTATTTGTTGTAGCAATTATTCTCAGCCTGATTTTGCCAAAAAATATGGAGATTGAAAAAATCAGTGGGTAACGGGTAACAGGAATGCGTTCATGAGCAAGCGGCGAAAGCAAATTGCAAATGTCTGCTTTATGGAACTTGTGAATTATTTTGAAAAAAGATAAGGAAAAATAAGGAAAAAATATGACAACGTTTTTGTTTGATATGGATGGAACTCTGTTTGATACGGAAAAATATTATAACCGCGCCTGGAAACAGGCAATTTCCGATTCGGGATATGAACTTCCGGAGGAGGAAGTATTAAAACTTCGCAGTCTTGGGCGTCCCTTCGCGTTGGAACAGTTTCAACGCTGGTTTGGACCGGAGGTGGATTACCTGGCAATCCGGGAACATCGCAAAGAATTGATGAAAGACTTTTTGTCAGGACAGATTCCACTGAAACCGGCAGTTCCGGAGACGTTGCGGTTTTTAAAAGCACAGGGATACCGTCTTGCGGTTGTGACAGCGACCGGACCGGAACAGGCAGAGCATAATCTGTGTACTGCCGGAATCCGTCAGTACTTTGATGCGGTAATCTGTGCGACTATGGTGGAGCGGGGGAAACCTGCGCCGGATGTTTATGCATATGCCTGTCATACACTTGGCGTAACACCGGAGGAATGCTATGCCGTAGAAGATTCACCAAACGGAGTACGCTCTGCACATGATGCGGGTTGCCGCGTCATCATGATACCGGATCTGACACAACCAGATAAAGCAACCGGGAAGTTACTGCATCGAAAGCTGGACACTTTTGGGGCACTTAGAAATATGCCTGTTGAATAAAAAAATATACAAAAAGTGGAAAAAAATGGTTCCACAAAGGGGTTCCTGCCCTTGACAAAAAAAATAGATGTTGCTAGAATGTGCAGTAACGTAGAAAGGTGGTTTTCACATGAGAAAACAAGTGTTATCTCTGTTAGTTGAGAATACTTCCGGTGTTTTAAGCCATATTTCCGGACTGTTCAGCCGACGTGGATATAATATAGACAGTTTTTCCGCAGGCGTGACAGCAGATCCGAGATTTACCAGAATTACAGTAGTTTCCAGTGGAGATGAACAGATTCTGGAACAGATTGAGAAACAGCTGGCGAAGCTGGAAGATGTAATTGACATTAAAAAACTTCAGGATGGAGAGTCCGTATGCCGTGAACTGATCCTTGTAAAGATAAAGATCAATGATACACAGCGTCAGGCAGTACTTTCTGTTGCTAATATTTTCCGGGCAAAGATCGTGGATGTTTCTAATGACTCCATGGTGATTGAATTGACCGGTGGCCAAAGTAAGCTTGATGCTTTTTTGGATTTGTTGAGAGGATATGACATTCTTGAGCTGGCTCGTACCGGAATTACCGGACTGAGCAGAGGTTCTTCGAATGTTACTATTATAGATTAAATAATCATTTGCAAATGGAGGATAAGACAATGGCAAACGCAAAGATTTATTACCAGGAAGATTGTAACCTTTCTCTTTTAGAGGGTAAAACAATTGCAGTGATTGGCTATGGTAGCCAGGGACATGCACATGCATTAAATGCAAAGGAGTCCGGATGTAATGTCATCATCGGTCTTTACAAAGGCAGCAAATCCTGGGCAAAAGCAGAAGCACAGGGCTTCGAAGTATATACAGCAGCAGAAGCTGCAAAAAAAGCTGATATCATCATGATCCTGATCAATGATGAGCTTCAGGCAGATATGTACAAAAAAGACATTGAGCCGAACCTTGAGGCAGGTAATATGCTGATGTTCGCTCATGGTTTCAATATTCATTTCGGATGTATCAAACCGCCAGCAGACGTTGACGTAACAATGATCGCTCCGAAAGGACCGGGTCATACAGTAAGAAGCGAGTATCAGGCAGGCAAAGGTGTACCGTGTCTGGTAGCTGTAGAGCAGGATGCAACAGGAAAAGCTATGGATCTTGCACTTGCTTATTCACTGGCAATCGGTGGAGCAAGAGCCGGCGTTCTTGAGACAACATTCCGTACAGAGACAGAGACAGATCTCTTTGGTGAGCAGGCAGTACTTTGCGGTGGTGTTTGTGCATTAATGCAGGCAGGTTTCGAGACTCTGGTTGAGGCTGGATATGATCCGAGAAATGCTTACTTTGAGTGTATCCATGAGATGAAACTGATCGTAGATTTAATCTACCAGTCAGGTTTCGCAGGAATGAGATATTCTATCTCCAATACAGCTGAGTATGGCGATTACATTACAGGACCGAAGATTGTTACAGAAGATACAAAGAAAGCAATGAAGAAAATCCTTTCCGATATTCAGGATGGTACATTTGCAAAAGAGTTCTTACTGGATATGTCTCCTGCAGGACGTCAGGTTCACTTCAAAGCTATGCGTAAATTAGCAGCAGAGCATCAGTCTGAGGCTGTTGGTGCTGAAATCCGTAAACTTTACAGCTGGAATGGCGAAGATAAGTTAATCAATAACTAATTGTTACGTTTCGCAAATGAAACGGGTGAACTGAAAAAAAGAGGCTGATGAAGCCTCTTTTTTTTACCTTGTATTCTGAAAATGTGTATGATAGAATATAGTTTGATGAGTCGAATTACCACTGTGAAGTGATAAATCGCACTTTGCTGTGTAATAAAGGAGGAAAAGACAATGGGAATGACTATGACACAGAAAATTCTTGCTGCCCATGCAGGACTTGATTCCGTGACAGCCGGTCAGTTAATTGAAGCAAAACTGGACGTTGTTATGGCAAACGATATTACAGGTCCGATGGCCCTGCCAATTTTCCGACAGATGGCAGATAAAGTATTTGATAAGGATAAAGTAGTGCTGGTACCGGATCATTTTACACCGAATAAGGATATCAAATCTGCGATCAACTCCAGATCCATTCAGGATTTTGCAAAAGAGCAGGGACTGAAATGGTATCTGGTACAGGGAAAATGTGGTGTAGAGCATGCAATCTTACCGGAGTACGGTATTGTAGTAGCCGGTGAATGTATCATCGGTGCGGATTCTCATACCTGTACATACGGCGCACTTGGTGCTTTTTCAACCGGTGTAGGTACCACAGATATTGCAACCGGTATGGCGACCGGAGAACTCTGGTTCAAAGTTCCGTCCGCAATCAAGTTCGTACTGACCGGAAAACCGGGTCCGTATGTCAGCGGAAAAGACGTGATCATCCACATCATTGGCAAGATCGGTGTAGATGGTGCATTATACAAATCCATGGAGTTTGTCGGTGATGGTATCGCAAACCTGACCATGGATGATCGTTTCACTATGGCAAACATGGCCATCGAAGCAGGTGCAAAAAATGGTATTTTTATCGTAGATGATCAGACAAGAGCTTACATGGACGCTCATTCTGACAAACAGTACACTGCTTACGAGCCGGATGAAGATGCCCAGTACGATCAGATTGTTGAGATCGACTTGTCTGAAGTTCGTCCGACGGTTGCATTCCCGCATCTTCCGGGTAATGCAAAAACAATCGATGAAGTAGAGGCCATGGAGCCGATTAAGATTGATCAGGTAGTCATCGGATCCTGTACAAACGGACGTATCTCCGATATGAGAAAAGCAGCAGCCATCTTAAAAGGACATACGGTTCATCCGGATGTACGTGTTATGGTTGTTCCGGCTACTCAGGAAGTATACAAAGAATGTATCAAAGAAGGTCTCGTTGATATCTTTATCGATGCAGGCTGTGCATTCAATACACCGAGCTGCGGTCCATGTATGGGTGGTCATATGGGTGTTATGGCTCCGGGTGAGAAATGTGTATCTACCACAAACCGTAACTTTGTCGGAAGAATGGGAGATGTAGAGTCTCTGATCTATCTGGCTTCCCCAGAGGTGGCAGCAGCAAGTGCGATTGCAGGTTATATCGCAAATCCTGAGAAAGTAGGTGACAAATAATGAAAGCAGCAAAAGGACATGTATTTAAATATGGTGACAACGTAGATACCGACGTAATCATTCCGGCAAGATATCTGAATTCATTTGACGCTCAGGAGCTGGCAACTCACGCAATGGTTGACATCGATCCGACTTTTACACAGCGTGTACAGCCGGGTGACATCATCGTGGCAAGAAAGAACTTCGGATGCGGTTCTTCCAGAGAACATGCACCGTTATGCTTAAAGACCGCAGGTGTCAGCTGCATCATCGCAGAGACATTTGCACGTATTTTTTATCGTAATGCCATCAATATTGGACTTCCGATCATTGAGTGTCCGGAAGCATCCCGTGAGATTGAAGAAGGTGATGAGGTAGAAATCGATTTCGACAGCGGTAAAATCTATGACCGTACAAAAGGAACGGAATACCAGGGACAGGCTTTTCCACCGTTTATGCAGAAAATCATTGACAGTGAGGGCCTGGTAAACTACATTAACAGCAAACGAAAATAAAAATGGCTGACTGACAGAAACTAGATCAGAAGCAAAAGGAGAATCAGAGAGAATTGTGTATACACAGTTTTCTCTGATTTTTTTTGAATGCAGGCCGCAAAGCGACTGCGTTCATGAGCAAGCAGCGAGCGAATTGCGAATATCCGTTAAAGTTCAGACTCTTTCTACTTGTATTTTAAAAATGTGTATGATAAAATACTGTTCAATAATTTAAATTATTACATTAAAGTGATGAAATACAAATTATTGTGTTATGAATTGTAAAAAAGTGAAAATGCGACAGCAGAGAAAGGAAGAAATTATGGCAATTTTATATGCAAATACCAGAGATGCATCAGAGAAAGTAACTGCCTCCCAGGCAATTTTAAACGGACTGGCAAAGCATGGAGGATTGTATGTGCCGACAGAAATCCCGAAACTGGATATTCCGGTAGAGGAACTGGCAAAAATGAGTTATCAGGAGACTGCATACGCAGTTATGAGCAGATTCCTGACAGATTTTACAGAGGAAGAACTGAAAAACTGTATCGATCGTGCTTATGATTCCAAATTTGACACACCGGAGATTGCACCGTTAGTAGAAGCAGATGGTGCTTATTATCTGGAGCTGTTCCATGGTGCAACCATTGCATTCAAAGATATGGCATTATCCATTCTTCCACATTTGCTGATCACAGCAGCCCGCAAAAATGAAGTGAAAGAGGATATCGTTATCCTGACTGCAACTTCCGGAGATACCGGAAAAGCAGCACTGGCAGGCTTTGCAGATGTAGAAGGAACCAAGATTATTGTATTTTACCCGAAGAACGGTGTCAGCCCGATCCAGGAAAAACAGATGGTGACCCAGAAGGGTGACAATACATTCGTTGTAGGAATTCATGGAAACTTTGACCAGGCACAGACCGGTGTAAAACAGATGTTTTCTGATCCGGAGATGAAAGCGGAACTGCTTCAGGCAGGCTATCGTTTTTCTTCTGCAAACTCCATCAACATCGGACGCCTCGTTCCACAGATTGTTTACTATGTATATGCATATGCAAAAATGTATGCGAACGGCAGAATCGCAGCAGGGGAGCCAATTAATGTGGTAGTTCCGACCGGAAACTTTGGAAATATTTTAGCAGCTTTTTATGCAAAAAATATGGGACTTCCGATTGCAAAATTAATTTGTGCCTCTAATGAGAACAAAGTCTTATATGATTTCTTCCGTACCGGTGAGTATGACAGAAACCGTGAATTTATCCTGACCTCTTCTCCGTCTATGGATATCCTGATCTCCAGCAACCTGGAACGTCTGATCTACCGTATTGCTGGCGAGAATGCAGAGGAAAATGCAAAACTGATGGCAGCATTATCTACAGATGGAAAATATATCATCACAGACGAGATGAAGGCTCAGTTAGAGAACTTCTACGGAAATTACACCACAGAGAAAGAGACTGCTGAGGTGATCTCCGCATTATATGAGAAGACCGGTTATGTCATCGATACACATACTGCAGTAGCAGCCGGTGTATATGGAAAATATAAAGCAGAGACAAAAGATGAGACCAAAACAGTTATCGCATCTACGGCAAGTCCGTTCAAATTCACAAGAAGCGTTATGGATGCCATTGATGAGAAATATGATTCCATGACAGATTTTGAACTCGTGGATGAACTTTCCAAGATCGCAAATGTGAAAGTTCCGCAGGCCATCGAGGATATCCGCAGTGCAGCGGTACTTCATAAGACAGTATGCGAAGTGGATGAGATGCCAAAAGTTGTGAAGGAGTTTCTTGAGATAAGATAGGAGAATCATTTAATATGGTAGCAGCAGCCCTAAATAGAACGGGAATCCTGAGTATTGTGGATGTGATCCTGATCATCTGCGGCATTTATTGTATGGTAACTGCCGGAAAAATGAAAAAGAATCATGTGCTTCCACAGTGGCTGTTCACAGAGCAGGAATTGCACCAGATTCGTCATCCGGAAAAGTTTTGTGAGGAAATGGGACCTAAAACCACCATTTTCGGGTTTGTTTGTACGGCATTCGGCATATACGGGCTGGTGATAGAATTGCTCTGGTATCAGAAAATTGCAGAGGCTGTCGGCATCGGTGTGCTTCTGGTTGGGATTGCGTGGTATACGTCGCAGCTTAGTAAGGCGAAGAGAACATATATATAATAAAATTTATTTTGCAAGAGAAAATATAGTGAAAACGGTTCAGAGACAGAAACGAAAAACGTGACTGATTCTGAATCGTTTTTGTTTGATAGAAGATTGCGCTGAATATTTCGGATAATGCAGCCTTGAAATGCAGTCATGTGTCTGAAAGAATGCTATTTTGGATGGAAAACAGAGAGAAATCCTGTTAAGATAGATGGTAAGACCAGAAAAAGGAGTAAAAAGGGACTATGTGGAAGGGAAGAACGATAAGAAAAATTGTGGCAGTGGTGCTTGCAGTGCTTATGACCGGAATGCTGCTGACTGCATGCACAGAAAATAAGAACGGGCAGCAGGATGCGGCAGATGCAGAGGATTATATCAAAGTAGGAATTGTGATTCCACAGACCGGAGTGCTGACGGCATTCGGAGCCGGAACGGAAGAGATGACGCAGTATGCACTGGATCAGATCAATGAAGCGGGTGGTCTGGAAGTGGATGGAACAGTAAAAAAACTGAAGCTGTTCGTAGGGGATTCCCAGTCAGAACCGGAAAAAGCCAGACAGGTGGCACAGCAAATGATCTCCGGTCAGAATGTGGATGTGATGCTGACATCCCATACGGCAGATACGACGGTGCCGGTTTCGGAAGCTTGTGAGGAAGCAGGAATTCTGTGCCTGTCTGTGGATACGCCGGATGAAGCATGGGCGGCATCGGACCATCAGTACAGCTATCATGCGGGATTTAATACAGAGAACGAATTGCTCTGTTTTCTGGATGCATGGAAAGCAGCAGGTGTAACCAGTGGAAAGATCGGCGTGATGCATGCAGATGATGCGGAGGGGCAGGCCATGATGGCAGCCATCACTGCGTTTGCTGCTGCATATGGTTATGAGATATGTGATCCGGGGGCTTATACACCGGGGACATCCAATTACAGTGCCATGGTGCGCCGGTTAAAAGAGGAGGACTGTGAGATTGTTGCAGGTGTTATGCTGACGTCGGATTTTGGCACTTTTTACCGGAAATTAAAGGCATCTGGATATATGCCGGAGGTGTGCACGGTGGCGAAGGCGGCGTTGTTTGAGGAAGATGTGGCTGCAGTAGGTGCAGACCGCCTGTGCTCGGAAGTGTGGTGGACGACGGAATATCCGTATGTATCTTCTATCTCCGGTGAAAGCTGTGAAGAAATCGGACAGCAGTGGCTGAAGCTGACGAAAGACAGCTATGTGTCTGCACTGGCGGGATATGACTATGCGAATGTGGAAATACTGTACCAGATTCTGAAGGAAGCGAAATCACTGGATATCGAAAAATTATGCGCTGCGGCGGATACTCTGGATACGGAAACTGTGATCGGGCGGGTTCGGTTCAATGAACAGCATTATTCTGTCCAGAGCCTTGTGACGGGACAGTGGATCTATAACGAGGACGGAACTTGGAGCCGCTATATCATTGCCAATACCCAGGTGCCGGATTGCCCGGTGACGTCTGAATTCCGTAAAATAAAATAGGTGCGACCAAAGATGTATTACATATAGAAGAAAATTTTATCAAAAAGATAAGTTATGGTGATTATTTCCCGGAAACGGAAGAAAACTGGTTCTTTGTTGTAACAATTTCTGAAAATATCAGTTTGTATAGATTTTTTGTATAAAATATATTATCATGAAGTCATTCGTAAAAATGAGGTAAAGACATGAAAAAAGAAGAATTATACAGATTTGTGGATCACACTGCGTTAAAGGCAGTCACAACCTGGAAAGAAATCCAGCAGTTGTGTCAGGAAGCACGTTTTTTCAGAATGGCTTCTGTGTGCATCCCAAGCAGCTATGTAAAGCGTGCACATGAATATTTTCCGGAATTAAACATTTGCACAGTAGTCGGTTTCCCGCTTGGTAATGCAAGTACAGAGGCGAAGCTGGCAGAGACACGTCAGGCACTGGAAGACGGTGCGAATGAGATCGATATGGTTATCAATCTTGGTATGGTAAAGAATCAGGAGTATTCGCAGGTAACAGAGGAGATTCGTCTGCTCAAGGAAGCAACCGGTGATAAGATCTTAAAAGTGATTATTGAAAACTGTTATCTGACGGAAGAAGAGAAAATCCGGATGTGCGAAGCAGTGACAGAAGCCGGAGCGGATTTTATCAAGACCTCAACCGGATTCGGAACCGGCGGTGCTACATTGGAGGATGTGATACTGATGAAGCAGCATGTGGGACCGAATGTAAAGATCAAAGCGGCAGGCGGTATCCGTTCCAAAGAAGATATGGAACTGTATATCGGTGCAGGATGCAGCAGGATCGGTACAAGCAGTGCAATTGCAATGTTGCAGGACGGAGAATAAGATGGAGTTTGCAGAACTGATTCAGAAGGCAAAGGAAGCAAAAGAACAGGCCTATGCTCCTTACTCCGGTTTTCATGTAGGAGCGGCACTGCTGTGCAAAGACGGTACGATATTTACCGGGTGCAATATTGAAAATTCAGCGTATGGTCCTACAAACTGTGCAGAACGTACCGCAATATTCAAAGCGGTTTCGGAAGGATTTCGTGAATTTGAAGCAATCGCTATTATCAGTGACAGCAAACAGCCGACAGCACCCTGCGGTGTCTGCCGCCAGGTGATGGCAGAGTTTTGTTCCCGGGATTTTCAGGTGCTCATGCTGGGATGCGAAGGAATTCAGCGCACAGCATCCTTAGGTGAACTTTTACCTTATGCTTTTTCTCTGGAAAAATAAGGAATATGGCAAAACGAACGTGAAGTCGGAATCCAGAATTTTCTAAAAAAAATTTGAATTTTTTATTGCCAGGATGCACATAGTAAAGTATAATCAGATGTAGCGGAAGTGATTCCTGGGGTGTGCGAGAACCCTGTTATTTTGAACCTACATTTTCTTTTTGGGAATCTTAAATTGTCGGCTGGATGCCAGGCCACCGAATTCGCAGTGGAAGGCAGAAGACCGATTGCGGAATCCCCCCTAGCTTTGCTAGGAGTCAAAATTGCAGGAACGGCACTCTGGGATCACAAAAGAGAAAACTGAAAAATGTTACAAAAGATAAAGGCATAGAGATATGTCTGCGTTACAAAAGATGAAAGAACTGAATCACAAAAGATAAAGCCGGACATGGTGTGAATAACATCATGTCCGGTTCTTTTTTCCCTTTTACAGCCATATGATGTTGCGTGGAGGGGACAGGTGTATGAGAACAGAAACAGATTGCAGACAGCCAGGACGAAGATATCTGGAAAAACAGAAAAAACGAAGAAAGCGTCGAAAGGTGCTTCTGTTGTGTTTCCTTAGTATGGCTGTGATTGCAGGAATCTTTTTGATAGCAGCGGAAGAAAAAGAAAAGCAGGAGCAGACAACGGAGCTTCATCAGGAGGTTTATGCGTCGGAACTGGCAGGGTATCTGCAGGCAGCATATCTGACACCGGAGGAAACAAGAAAGTTGGTGATTCCAAAAGTCCGGGATGTTCTGACTGTGGCTGATCTGCAACAAATTTGCAGTGTGCTGGGGGTAGAAGGATGTTATGAGGAAGCAGTGATGCAGCTGCAGAACCATTTTAGTACAACTGATAGTACCTCTGTGAAAAAGAATGAAACGATATTGAGCAGAGCGCAGTGGTGTATGTACTTTGAACTGCTTCTGGATACTCTTCAGGTGAAAGATACCGTAACTGAAGTGGAAGTACAATATCTGGGAAAAGTTCCCGGAGAACAGCGTATCATAGCAGACAATGGAAATTATGATTGTGATCTGCAAAGCTGCCGGATGGAGTATGGAAAACACTATGTGGCGTATGTGCAGGGGAAGGTACTGCTGGGAATCAAACAGGAAGTGGGACAGACGGATGCAGAAGCGGGAAAAACACCGGAAAAAACAGCTTCCGGGAACAGCGCAGGCACGAAAGTGGGACTGATTACAATTCCGGAGACGGTGCGGGTTCTACTGACGCAGGATCATGGACAGAAGCCGGAACGTGCTGGAGTGTATGTATTGGGAAGTACCAGATGGAAAGCATCTGCTTCCGGTGTGGAGGCGGTTGTTGCAGCCCAAACAGCAGCAGACTGTGGTACGTGGATGGCACAGAACGGGGTCGATGAAGCTGTTGTGGAAGCGACAGATGGCGGTACATTAAGTCTGACAGATGCCGGTGGAGCAGTTCAGGGGACTTATGCCGGAAAACTGCATATATATCGAAAGGCAGATGGCAATACATATTGGATTGTGAATGAACTTGGGATGGAAGACTATCTCTGCGGTGTGGTGCCTGGGGAGATGCCTGCATCCTTTGCACCGGAAGCATTGAAAGCCCAGGCAGTCTGTGCCCGGACCTATGCGGCGTTACAGGTGTTGGGAACCGCTTATGAAATGTATCATGCGGATGTGGACGATACCACTGACTGTCAGGTATACCTTCCGGAAAATGCAAATGCGGCGGCAACGGAGGCCGTGTATGCTACCGCCGGACAAATTCTTACCTGGCAGGGGATGATCGCCTCGATTTATTATTTTTCTACGTCCTGTGGTTATACTACCGGTCTGGAAGTATGGCAGCAGGAGGCACTTCCTTATCTGGGGGTTCACAGTCTTGTACAGAATGAAGGAATGGGATCATCTGCAGATATATTTTTGCGGGATGGCCAGGTGACAGCATACGACAGTGAAAGCCGCTTTTTTCGATGGCGGGCTGTGTTGCAGTTAGCAGGAAATGAGCAGAAACTGCGGCACGCATTACAGACGGCAGCCAGCCACCGGGATGGAAAAGTAGTGCTGACAGATGGCGCAGGTGTGCAAACGGAGAATCTGACATCTTTTGGAACGCTAGCGGATCTTGGCATTGATGCAAGATCGGAATCCGGCTGTGTCACAGATCTGCGTCTGACTTTTGAAAACGGTATTGCACATGTATACAATGAAAATGCAATCCGGAATATTTTATGGAGCATTTGTACCACTTTGACAGATAAAAACGGAAATTCTGCACATAATTTCCACATGCTTCCCAGTGCATTTTTTTCGGTTGATACAGAAGAACACGGAATATATGTGCTCTATGGAGGCGGTTTGGGACACGGGATCGGTATGAGCCAGTATGGTGCGGATGGCATGGCAAAAAGCGGCAAGGGATATGTGGAGATACTTGGAACATTTTTCCCGGGAACAGAACTGTATACAGGATCTGGTGAATAAAAAACTTGATGAAATGTAAAAAATCTGATATTCTATCGGAATGTGAATATTCAAAAGACAATTGTTTTGGATACAAAAGGGGAGAACTTATGGATTATAAGCATTTGATAAGGTTCTTTTTACAAAAACTGAAAAAAGATAATATTGGTGCCTACGCAGCGCAGGCAGCGCTGTTTATCATCATGTCAGCCATCCCGTTTTTACTGGTATTTCTGTCGCTGCTGCGGTTCACACCAGTGAGTGAGAGTACAGTACTGTCGGTGATTCAGATGGTACTTCCGGGACAAATCAAGATCACGCCGATGCTGATCAATGTGGTAAATGAAGTGTATACAAATTCGGCCAAAATGCTTCCAATCGCAGTGATCTTTGCGGTGTATTCTGCTGCAAAGTCGATCCAGAGTCTTCGTTACGGTCTGAATATTGTATACGATACCGATGAGACCCGAAACTGGTTTGTACTGCGTTTCCGGGCAATGATCGAGACATTGATCCTCGTGCTTGTCATCATTTTACTGATGGTATTTCTGGTATTTGGCCGGAAAATCCAGAATATGCTCGTACAGTATGCACCAATTCTGTCCATAGTAACGGATATCATTTTAAAACTGCGGCTGCTGATCCTGTTTTTTGTATTGATCGTATTCTTTATGTTTATTTATAAAGTATTGCCGAACCGGACTGCAACGTTTAAAAGCCAGCTTATTGGAGCGGTGGGATGTTCTGCCGCATGGTATGTATTTTCCTTTGGACTGTCTGTATATGTTGATTATTTTAACGGATTTTCCTTATATGGCAGTCTGACTACGATCTTCCTGTTGATGTTCTGGCTGTACATCAGTATGTACATTTTTCTGGTGTGTGCAGAAGTGAATAATCTGTTTGAAATTCTTCTGGTGGAGATCCAGGAAGCACGACAGAGAAAAAAAGAACGGGAACAGGATAAAAACGCTTGATGTTTTAAAAAAGCTATGCTAGAATAAATTCTAGTTTTGATTTGGAGGTATGTATATTTTCAAATCTTTCTGTTTTTGATTTACTGTCCGGATGCTGTATATAGTATGCTGTACCGGAGAAATAGAATCCAGGTTACAAAAGCTGAGAAGATGTCAGTAGGCAGATGATCGGATTACAGAGAGAATGTATGTTGGCTGAGAGTACATTTAAGGAAAGACATTTGCTGAAATTCCCATCGGAGCTGCTGTTTTGAACAGGGAATGTACGGTTTGCAATGCCGTACGGGTCCAGTAGAGACAGACGGGTCATGCACGTTACGCATCAGAGTGTCCGATGTATGTCGGAAAGTCGGGTGGTACCGCGGAATTATTTCGTCCCTTTCTTTGTGAAGGGACGTTTTTTTATGGGATTGTGGAAGTGCAAAGCACGGAACAATCCGTGTAATCAATATTTCTCAAAATGATAAAACAGAACAATCTGATACATTTATGAATAAGTAAAAGGAGATAAGAGATGAAAGACAAGTTAAAGCAAATCAGAGAAAAAGCGCTTGCTTCTATCGAAAGTTCAGAAGGATTAAACGGATTAAATGATGTCCGTGTTGCTTTCCTTGGAAAAAAAGGTGAACTTACTGCTGTATTAAAAGGAATGAAAGATGTCAGCCCGGAAGAGCGTCCACTGGTTGGTCAGATGGTAAATGAGACAAGAGCAGCCATCGAACAGAAATTAGAAGAAACCAAAAAGAAAATGGAAGCGTTGGAGTTGGAACATAAACTGAAAAAAGAAGTCATTGACGTAACACTTCCGGCAAAGAAAAACCGTGTAGGTCATGGTCATCCGAACACCATCGCCCTGGAAGAAGTTGAGCGTATCTTTGTTGGTATGGGATATGAAGTCGTAGAAGGACCGGAAGTAGAGTACGATTACTACAACTTCGAGGCACTGAATATTCCGGCAAATCATCCGGCCAAAGATGAACAGGATACATTCTATATCAATGACAAAATTGTACTTCGTACACAGACATCTCCGGTACAGGTTCGAGTGATGGAACAGGGCAAACTGCCGATCCGTATGATCGCACCGGGACGTGTATTCCGTGCCGATGAAGTAGATGCAACTCATTCTCCGTCCTTCCATCAGATTGAAGGACTGGTTATCGATAAAGGTGTTACATTTGCAGATCTGAAAGGAACACTGCAGGAGTTTGCAAAAGAGCTGTTCGGACCTGAGACAAAAGTAAAATTCCGTCCACATCATTTCCCATTCACAGAGCCGAGTGCTGAGGTAGACGTGACTTGCTTCAAATGTGGTGGAAAAGGATGCCGTTTCTGTAAAGGTGAAGGATGGATTGAGATTCTTGGTTGTGGCATGGTTCACCCGCACGTACTTGAGATGAGCGGCATTGATCCAAAGGAATATTCCGGATTTGCGTTCGGTGTAGGCCTGGAGCGTATCGCACTGTTAAAATATGAAATCGACGATATGCGTCTGCTTTACGAAAATGACGACAGATTTTTGAAACAGTTTTAGCGTTAGCTTTGAGAAGTGCAGATAGAGGTTGGAACATAAATACGAATCAAGCTGGCTTGAATGAGTATTTATGGTCAAAGCTCTGATTGTACGGCGAATGCCGGACAATGAGAAAATCGCAGATTTTCGAATCTGCACGAAAGAAGTGCATAAGAAAAACTTTACAGGAAAAATTTTCGAATCTGCACGAAAGAAGTGCATAGGAAAAATTTTGAGGGAAAGATTTTCGAATCTGCACGAAAGAAGTGTATAAGAAAAACTTTGCAGGAATAATTTTCGAATCTGCACGAAAAATTATGAAAGAATTAATATAGGAGAAAGAAACATGACAACTTCATTATCTTGGATAAAAGCATATGTTCCGGAATTAGAAGTAGAGCCGCAGGAATACATGGATGCGATGACACTTTCCGGTTCAAAAGTAGAAGGATATAAAAAATTAGATGAGGATCTGGAAAAAATCGTGATCGGTCAGGTATTAAAAATCGAAAAACACCCGGATGCAGATAAACTGGTAATCTGCCAGGTGGATATCGGCGGGGAGACCACACAGATTGTAACCGGCGCACCAAACGTATTTGAAGGCGCAAAAGTCCCGGTTGTATTAGACGGTGGACGTGTTGCAGGCGGTCATGACGGAAAAGTCGTAGAAGGCGGTATCAAAATCAAAAAAGGTAAATTAAGAGGTATAGAGTCCAATGGTATGATGTGCTCCATTGAAGAACTTGGCTCTACTACCGATATGTATCCGGATGCAGCTGAGGACGGACTTTACATTTTACCGGAAGACGCTCCGGTTGGTGAGAGTGCAGTCTCTTACCTTGGATTAGATGACGTAGTTGTAGAGTACGAGATTACATCTAACCGTGTAGACTGCTTTTCCATTCTTGGTATTGCCCGTGAGGCAGCAGCTACTTTCGGAAAAGAATTTATTCCGCCGGTAGTAACAGAGACAGGAAATACAGAGGACGTAAACGACTACATTAAAGTATCTGTAGAAGATGCGGATCTTTGCCCGCGTTATACTGCCCGTGTAGTAAAAAATATTAAGATCGCACCGTCACCGAAGTGGATGCAGCACAGACTGGCTTCCCACGGTATCCGCCCAATCAACAATATCGTAGATATCACAAACTATGTCATGGAAGAGTTTGGACAGCCAATGCATGCTTATGATATGGATACAATCTCCGGCCATGAAATTCGGGTACGTCGTGCTGCTAAAGGAGAGAAATTTGTTACGTTAGATGGCCAGGAGCGTACCTTGGATGACAGTATTTTGATGATCTGCGATGGCGAAAAAGCAATCGGACTTGCCGGTATCATGGGTGGCGAAAACTCCATGATCACAGACAATGTTCAGACAATGCTTTTTGAGGCTGCTTGCTTTGATGGAACAAACATCCGTCTGTCCAGCAAAAAAGTAGGTCTTCGTACCGACGCTTCCTCCAAATTTGAAAAAGGCCTGGATCCAAACAATGCGATTGAGGCTATGAACCGTGCCTGCCAGCTCATCGAAGAACTTGGTGCAGGTGAAGTTGTTGGCGGTGTCGTTGATGTATACCAGAAAGAAATGACAGGAAGAAGAATTGCATTTGATCCGGATTGGATCAATGGTCTGCTCGGAACGGATATTTCTGCAGAGACAATGATCGGATATTTCAAAAAAATCGACCTTGGTTTTGATGAGGAGACACAGGAAGTCATCGTTCCATCCTGGAGACAGGATCTGCTCCGTGATGCAGACATCGCAGAGGAAGTAGCACGTTTCTACGGATATGACAATATCCCGACAACACTTCCATCCGGAGAATCCACAACAGGTAAACTTTCCTTTAAACTTCGTGTAGAGGAAGTGGCAAGAGAAGTTGCCCAGTTCTGCGGATTTTCACAGGGAATGACATACTCCTTTGAGAGTCCGAAGGTATTTGATAAATTATTACTTCCGGCAGACAGTCAGTTGCGTAATACCGTAACGATTTCCAATCCGCTTGGCGAGGACTTCAGTATTATGCGTACCGTTTCCTTAAACGGAATGCTGACATCTCTTTCTACCAACTTCAATCGTAGAAACAAAGATGTGCGTCTGTATGAATTAGGAAATATTTATCTGCCAAAACAGGAGCCTGTTACAGAGCTTCCGGAAGAGCGCATGCAGTTTACATTGGGATTCTACGGTGATGGCGATTTCTATACTATGAAAGGTGTTATTGAGGAGTTCCTGTATAAAGTAGGCATGAATCTGAAACCGGAGTATGATCCGGAGTCGGAACTGTCCTTCTTACATCCTGGACGTCAGGCAAATGTTATTTATGATGGTCAGGTAATCGGCTACCTCGGTGAGGTTCATCCGACAGTTGCAGCAAATTACTCCATTAAAGATCGCGTATACGTTGCTGTCATTGATATGCCGGAAATCGTTTCCCGTGCAACTTTTGACCGCAAATACGAAGGCATTGCAAAATATCCGGCAGTCAGCCGCGACCTCAGTATGGTTGTTCCGAAACATGTACTTGCAGGCGATATTGAGAAGGTATTTGACGAGAGAGGCGGCAAGATTCTTGAGTCTTATGAATTATTTGATATTTATGAGGGCGCACAGATTAAAGCAGGATTCAAATCTCTGGCTTATAAACTGACCTTCCGTGCAAAAGACCGTACACTGGAAGAGGCAGATATCACAGCTGCCATGAAGAAGATCATGAATGGTCTGGAGCGTCTTGGTATCGAGCTGCGCCAGTAGAAAGTTGGTGTCTGTATTGAATACAAATGAAATGAAAGTAACAGATTATTATTTTGATCTGCCACAGGAGCAGATCGCACAGGACCCGCTGGAGGATCGTTCCTCCTCCAGACTGCTGGTTCTGAATAAAGAGACTGGGGAATATTCTCATCATATTTTCCGGGAGATTACAGATTTTCTGAAACCGGGAGATTGCCTTGTCTTAAACAATACAAAAGTAATTCCTGCCCGTCTGTTTGGTGAAAAAGAGGGGACTCAGGCAAAAATCGAGATTCTTCTGCTGAAACGCAAGGAAAACGATGTATGGGAAACACTGGTTAAACCGGGAAAAAAGGCAAAAGTCGGAACAAAGATTATTTTCGGCGGCGGTCTGTTAGTCGGTGAAGTTGTGGATATCGTGGAAGAGGGCAACCGTCTGATTAAATTTACTTATGAAGGAATTTTTGAAGAGATTCTGGATCAGCTTGGCCAGATGCCATTGCCGCCGTATATCACACATCAGCTGAAAGACAAAAACCGTTATCAGACAGTATATGCAAAATATGACGGTTCTGCCGCAGCACCGACTGCAGGGTTACATTTTACACCGGAACTGCTTCAGAAAGTAAAAGATATGGGCGTAGAGATCGCAGAAGTAACACTGCATGTCGGACTTGGTACTTTTCGTCCGGTAAAAGTGGACAACATTCTGGATCATCATATGCATTCAGAATTCTATATGGTGACACAGGAAGCAGCAGACAAGATCAACAATGCAAAGAAAAACGGACACCGTGTGATCTGTGTCGGAACTACAAGCTGCCGTACCATTGAGTCTGCCGCAGATGAAAACGGTATGTTAAAAGAGAGCAGCGGATGGACAGAAATCTTCATCTATCCGGGCTACAAATTCAAAGTGCTGGATTGCCTGATCACAAACTTCCATTTGCCGGAATCTACACTTCTGATGCTTGTTTCCGCGCTTGCCGGAAGAGAGCATGTGCTGGCGGCTTATGAAGAAGCCGTGAAGGAAGGATATCGTTTCTTCTCCTTTGGAGATGCGATGTTTATAGAATAACATCCAAATCGTACAATTGTAATCAGAGAAAGATAAGAAAACCGGGGGTTTTATGCCTCCGGTTTTTCTGCGTATCAGTATAATTTTTGAAACTTGACACCGGAATAAGAATTTGAGAAGATAAAAATAAAGAAATCAAATATGTATGAAGGAGCGGTGGTATGAAAAAAACGGCGAGCTGCATTTTACTTATATGTGGAACACTGGTTATGTATCTGACGGGATGTGGAAAAAGTATATCACAGCAGGAGGCTCTTTCCAAAAGTTCAGAAGAATCTTATGTGACCTTAAAGGCACTTACGATAGGAGTTCCGCCAGAAGATGGAATGGATCAGTATTACGAGGAACTGGATAAGAAAACAGAAGAACTGGGGTGCCATCTGCGGTTTGATTATATTCCATGGGGGGATGAACGTTCACAGATTAATATGGCAATTGCTTCCGGTGAATATGATTTTATTTCAAATGGCAATTTTTCAGATTACTATCAACAGGCAGCAAAAGGTGCATTTCTGGATTTAAATAAGTATCGGACTGTAGTGCCGGAGCTGTTTACACATTTTGAGGATTATCGGGCTGATTATCTGACAAATCTGGAATGGAATGGTGGGTTGTATGGGATTCCGCAGTTGAAGAAAGATACAATCAGTGATACAGGAGGAGGTTTTTTTTACAGAACAGATCTGCTGGATGATTGGAACCTGCCTGAAGTAACGGATTTTGAAACTATGGAAAACTATCTGTATACAGCGAAGATAGATGCTCGTTATCAGAATGAAGCTATGATTACAGATAATCGGGTATGGTCTTCTCTGTGGCACATATTTGGAACAAATTATGGAGAAATCGCAAGTGTTGAGATGCTTCCGTATGTTGTGGTAGATGCGGACACCGGAAAACATGTGATCAGTCGCTTTGAGACACCGGAATTTCGTCATATTTTAGACATTGTACATCGGTGGTATCAAGATGGAATTTTAACTCCTGGAATTCTGGCTTCCTCAGATAATGAAGGAATGACTGCTCTGGAAATGATGCAGGATAATGAAAAACCATGTGAAATGAATTTACCCATCTGGTCATTAAATAAATTTGTTGTCCGGACCTTGTATGAAAAACATCCGGAATGGGAATATGGATTTTTTGATTATGATATTTATGCAGGAAATATCACAAAAGTCAGAAGCGGAAAAGAACTTTCCTGTATTTCTGTCTCTGCGAAATGTCAGTATCCCGAGCTGGCGGTGCAAATTCTGGAAAAAGTACATACGGATCAGGAATTTTACGATTTGATCTCTTACGGTGTAGAAGGAATTCACTATCAACGGAAGGGAGAGCAAATTTCATATGAAAGTATTCCAAGCAAAGATATTTTTACTTATTGGGTTGGAAGTCCGGATGAACTGCTGGATCGGGAAAAATACATGGAAGATCAACAATGGGCAGCGGTATGTCAGGAACTTGCCAAAAAACAGGAACTGCTGGCAGAAAGTGCACCGGAGAACGCACTTGTTGATTTTTCGTGGGAAGACAATGGATTAAAAGATCTGGAAAGCCGCCTTGAGGAAGTTCGTAAAGATTATCTGCTTCCGCTTTGCTGCGGTGTCTCTGACAATATAGAGGAGGATTATGCGCTTGCAATAGATAAGCTTTATGAAGCCGGCTTACAGGAATATCTGGATATTTTGCAGGAACAGATTGACAACTACTGGGAGGACAGATCATGAAACTGCTGATCGTAGATGATGATATTTATACAAGAGAGGGACTGGCAGAAACAATTCCCTGGGAATTATATGATGTGGAAGAAGTGATGCAGGCAGAAAATGGAAAAGAAGCGTTACATACCGTATCCTGGTATCTGCCGGATCTGATTATTTCTGATATCCGTATGCCGCAGAAAAATGGAATTGACTTTTGCAGAGAAGCAGTCAGACTGGTGCCGGACTGTAAGATAATATTTATTACCGGATATACACAGACCGAATATTTAAAAGATGCCATTGATTTATCCGCGGTTGCTTTTATCGAAAAACCGATTCAACCGGAAGCAGTGCTGGAAGCTCTGGAAAAAGCAATCGGAAAAATACGCACACAATATAAAACAGAGCAGTTACAGAAAGAAAATCTGTCTTATCAAAAAACAAAATTGTTTCATTTGTTACAGCAGAGACATACAACAGAAGAACTCTTGCAGGAAGTCTGTGGAAATTGTGGATTTCATTGCTCAAGAGATGAGATTTATCTGAGCCTTGAACTCTGCTCGGAGCAGGAAAATGAAGACTGGGAAGTATGCAGGGAATTGCTGGAGCAGTATTTGAAAGACAGTATTGATTTCCTGTTACTGGATTCGGATCAGAATGCGGCGAAAGCGGAAGTTGTGATTGCATGTAGGGCAAAAAAACAGGCTGAGATACGCAGAAAGCTGCATTCCTTTGTGGTGAAATATCCGAATTATACAATTGCGCTGGGATATTTTGTGGAACGGATGTCTGAAATCTATAACAGTAGCCATATGGCACATCTTGCGATGGAACAGACTTTTTTTTCACCGGACGTTCATTATATTGAACTGAAGCATCTGATCCGACGGGAGTTTATTGATCCGGGGATTTATCAGGTGTTTTTACAGGTTTACCGGGAAAATCCGTGGAGAATCTATGACTGGTATAGGGAAGAATTGGCGCGGTTATGCGAGTCGGAGAATTGCATGCCGGAAGGAACACAGCTCATTGCCCTGACAAAAACATTTGCCAGTCAGATTTTAAAAGATTATCCGGATAGTCTGGGTGATACCGGTTTTGATTCCATTGAAGTATATATGGATCAACTGGCAAAATGCAGACATCTTCAGCAGATGGAGGAGATGTTTTATCAACTATGTCATGGAATGGAACAGTATCTGGAAAAACAGAAAGATTGTAGTCGGATTGTAAGCGATATACGCACTTTCTGTCTCAGACACCTGGATAATGTCGGACTTGGAGGTCAGATGGTTATGGATCATTTTCACCTGTCAAGTACTTATCTGAACCAGCTGTTTAAAGAAGAAATGGGAAAGACTATCCGACAGTATATCAGTGAGATGCGTATGAAACGGGCAGAGGAATTATTATCGCAGACATACGAAGCGGTGGATGAGATCGCTACCAGATGTGGATATTCCAATGGAAATTATTTTGCAAAGGCATTTCGGGAAAAACATGATATGTCTCCGACGGACTATCGCAGGATGATGGAGAAACATTATGAAACAAAAAAGCAATAGTAGAAAATCATTTTTTTATCATTGGAAGCTTTCTCAAAAACTGTTTCTGCTTTTTCTTGCAGTTGGAATTTTACCTGTAACGCTTATATTCGGGATTACATTATATCGAATTGTACAGAAAAACAGTGAGATGATGCGTTATGCCATGGATAAAAACTATGACCGTGTGGAACAGATGATGGATAATGTACAGGAAAGAATTATCCGTATCGGTTCTCTGATCACAGTGTCCGACGAAGCGGGTGCAGCATTGCGCAGGATAGAAGGAGAAAGTTTGGTACAGGAACTGAAAAAGTTTGATGAATTGTCAGAGTATACCTATCAGCTTGAATTCAGTTCAGATGATATTTCCATTCTGTATTATATTCCGGAGGAGTTCCTGATTTCAGAAAGTGGAAATACCTGTTATCGCCCGATGGAAGAATTAAAACAATGGAACATTGATGTGCCAGACAGTTCGGATAAAGCACAGGATTATTGGAGAGTGATTGAGGAAAAAAACCGGTACGGTCAGAAAAAGAAATATCTGGCAAACTTCCGGATGATCTGGAACACAGAGCGGTATTCACAGTTGCTCGGAGTTGCAGGAGTGATGATTCCGGTTGAAGTTGTGGAAAATAGTATGAGTGGTCTGATGGATCAGCAGATAATCTACCTTTTGAATGCAGAAAATAAAATAATATTATCCAGCAATGATGAAGGGACAGATTCTAAAGTAGTATTGTCGGAAACAGGTATGTCATCGAATACTCATACGGAAGACGGAGAATGGCTTTTCAGAAAGAATGCACTGAACAACGGAAAAATGTTGTTGCTGTCTGTGGTCCCATGTACAGTACTGGCGCAGGGATGCGGAAAGATTATTCGGGAAATGCTGCTGTTTTATTTCGCAGTTTGTTGCCTTGCATATCTGTTTCTGCGACTTGGAACTCGACCGTTTCTTATGCGAATTCATAAATTGGATTCTACAATGGAAGCGGTGGACCAGGGCATTTTGAAGCCGGTAGCGATACTGGAATATCAAGATGAACTGGGAAAACTGACTGTCCGTTACAATAAAATGGTTCAGCAGATTCAGTGTCTGATGCAGGAACAGTATGTGCTTGGTAAGGCTAAGTCTGAGGCTGAACTTTATGCATTGCAGACACAGATTAGTCCGCATTTTTTATATAATACACTGGATATGATGAACTGGATGGCAGTAAAAGGAGAAACAGATAAAATTCGCAGTGTTCTGTCTTCTATGTCCCGCTTTTACCGGATGGTTTTGAGTCAGGGAGATTATATTATCACGATTGAAGAAGAAATTCGGATATGTCAGTCCTATATGGAGATTCAGATGATGCGTAAAAAGGAGAAACTGCAGTTTCTGCTGGATGTGGATGAGCAGGTGTATCCTTATCTGATTCCCAAAATCACACTTCAGCCATTGCTGGAAAATGCGGTCTGTCATGGAATTGATGAAAAGAACGGAGGTGATGGAACAGTTAAGCTCTCCGGATACATAGAAGATGACAGGATTGTTCTGCGTATACAGGATGATGGAGCGGGCATGAATCCCGAAAGTATGAAACAAATATATGCAGAGGATGACAGAAAACATTATGGGCTGAAAAACGTGAAAACACGCCTCATGATTTTTTATGACAATCAGGCAGAACTGTTGTGTGACAGTGCTCCTGGAATAGGGACGGTGATCACGCTGAAAATTCCGAAGAAAGAATGTGTGGAAAAATAGAAGGGTAAAAAGAATAGAAAACGGGTAATTTTTGAAAGTACATGGGAAAATCTGCAAATTCTCATGTGCTTTTTTTGTTGGAAAAATGGCAGAAAATACAAATAAATCACTCTTAAATTGTGCATATCTGATGAAATATAATAGTCTCAGAAAGAAAAACACATATGAAAAATGAAAGAAAACGCAAATAACTGTGAAGAATATAAAATTAACAGGCAAAAGAAAATTGTTATAATCGGGACAACTCAAGAATTGATGCAAAGAAAGCAATTTACATAAGGGCAGCAGATGTTTGCAGAAGGTGGTGTATAAACATAAAGAGTAAGGAAAGAATAATGGAACACGCTGAGAAAGAGAACGTAGAATTTCGATATTATGAAATGCCACAGGGAATGCCGGTGCTTGCATTATTGGGAGAGAAATGGATTACAGAGTATGGGGCAGATCCAATGCATTTTCACAATTATCTGGAAATCGGATATTGTTATTCCGGAAAGGGAGAAATGTATTTTGGAGAAGAAGGTGTCCCTTATCGGGCAGATACCGTTGTAGTGATTCCACGAAACTATCCACATCGTACTCAGGGGATTCGGGGTCAGATTCAAAAATGGGAATATCTGTATGTGGACAGTGAAAAATTTTTAAAGGAGCAATTTGCAAGAGAGGGATATGTTGCAGATGAGCTGATTCGGCGTTTGCACAGTCGAATGTTTCTGATTACCAAAGACATGGATCCATATGTTGGCAGAAAAGTGAGAAACCTGTTAGATGAACTCAGAGAGAAAAAAGAATTTTACCGGGAAGCTGTTCAGGGAGAATTGCGATCACTGCTTTTGTCATTGATCCGATTTAACCCGGGAGACAGCGGCCAGAGGGAAGTTATTTATCAAAACCGCTATCTGGGAGAAATATTGCAGATTGTGGAATATATGGATGGCCATTATCAGGATGATATCCGGATGGATGATCTGATGCAGATCTGTCATATGAGTGAAACACATTTTCGGAGAAAGTTCAGTGAGTATATGCGTATCACTCCGGGAGATTATATCAATTTACTTCGTGTGAAAAAAGTATGTGAATTGCTCCACTATACGGATTGCAGTATAGGGGATGCGGGAATACAGGCCGGTTTTCAGACAGACAGTGCGCTGATCCGCAATTTTCGTAAATTTACAGGTACAACGCCGCGAGAGTGGCGCAAACAAACTCAAAAAGAAATCGATAATCCGATGAATTATAATATTTCAGTTCTGAAAGGATGGTGAAGAAGAGACAATCCATTTATATGGGATAAGAAAAAATTTTTTCAGTGATGCGGAAAATGATTGGAGGTAACTTAGCAAGAGAAAACAGTAAATTCTCAGAAAATTCAGACTTGAAAATGAGAGTACATAAGAGAAAAAAGGAGGAGAATGATGAATCAGAACAGAAAAATCAAATCAAAAAAAGAGCTGTGAAAGCAATGGCTTTATCGATGGCAGCAGCCATGTCGATGACACTGTTTCCGGTATCTGCGTTTGCGGAGAAAGCAGAACAGCCGGTACAGGAACAGCAGGCAGAAATTGTGAAAGTGGCAGATAAGACCGCAGGAAACATTCATGATTATGGAAAATCGGGGGATGATCCAACGACACCGGATGTGGATGAATCTGCAGTTGTAGCTAACAGTGATGTGTTAAAATCTGCACAGTATCAGGAGTCAACAAAGTATGAACTGAAAGTAAATGGAACACCTGTTTCTGTTTATAAATATCAGAAGCAGGAGGATGCAGGTCAGTTTTATCATATGGATGTAGCAAGATTTTCTTCGGATGATGCAGAACCGGTATTTGAGATTACCATGAAAGACGGTTCTACGATTGACAGTGTGTATGTTAGTCCGGAAAGATATTATCCGCAGGATTCTTTTGAAATCAGCGCAGATAAAAAGACGTTAAAATTTAAAATGTCAAGTGGTCTGCGTTATTGCATCGTCAATATCAACGGAAGCATCAATGATACCAGTGGAAAACCGCAGCTGGCAATCATCAACGATCCGACAGAGACGAACAAACCGGATGTGGCAGCAACCAATGTGCTGAATTTCAAAGAATTTGCAGAAAAATATCTGCAGGAACATCCGATTACGGATACGGTGGGGGAAGTTTGTACGGAGGCCGGAACTGTTACAGACACATCTATGAATGATGGAAAAGAGTATACATGGTCTTATGGACAGGGAGTATTTCAGGATTATAATGCAAAACAGGTTGTGTTCCCGAATAAACGTGCACGGCAGAAGAATGATATGTCTGAAGCATTTCAGGCTGCACTGGAAGAGGTAAAAAACAGTGATACACTGGATACGATTTATTTCCCGGCAGGTACTTATCTTTGGTCAGGCTTATCGATTAAAAACTGGGATGGAAATGGAAAAGACGGGAAGTTAAATATTTATTTGGATGAGGACGCATTGCTTGTCAACCGTCTGCAGGAATGTACACAGGCGATGGAGCCGGCCATCGGCATCTGGGATTCTTCCAATATCACAATTTCAGGTCGTGGTATCATTGACGGACAGGGTACATATGGATATACCTGGGATCAGGCACATGCAGCACTGAGTGGACATCAGGGGGGCAGCATGGTAGTACGTTCACAGGATATTACCTTTAACGACACTTATGTTCGCGATGTGAAACAGTGGAACTGGGAGTGCCATACAGTAAAAAATATTACCTATAATAATATTAAGGGGTTATCGCCATTCCAGCATTCCTGGGTAGACGGACTTGATCTGACCAGTGGACAGGGAATCACTGTAAATGGTGCGATCACAATGGGAAATGATGATACGTTTGCATCCGGACATTATAATCCAAGTAATGAGTTCCCGGAAAGACAGCTAAAGGGAAAAGATTTGAATAATATGTCCACAGAAGACCAGAATATTGCTGCAGCCGCTGCCATTTATAATAAAGACCGCCTGAACTGGGATATCGATGATACGACCGATGTGAATATCAATAATACACTGGGATGGAGTACGTTTGCGAATGCCATCCGCCTGGGACATAATACTCATTTTAAAGCGGATGGCGGCAGCTATCAGCTGCGGGATTATACATTTAATAATGTAAACACCCTGCATGTGACAGGATATGGAACAAATGGAGGCGGTGGTGCACTGAGTATTCAGAATGGAACGAATAAAGGAAATCCGAATTATGAAAATCTTATATTCAATAATTGCTCCTTTACTGCAAATAACGGAAATAATTCCGCCGATATTCCGAATACGAATGATCTGACTACGTTCAACCCGAAAAATGTGACCTTTAAGGATTGCTGGTTCAAAGATGCAGATACACCATTTTCTTTTAAGGCGATTGATAATGTGACAATTGAAAATCTGTATCTGGGTGGGAAGCTGGTAGAATATGATTCACAGATTGACCTGACAGTTGCAGACAGTGTAAAAAATCTGACGCTTCTTGCGAACGGTAAGGAACTCAAAAAAAATGAAGCACCTGTTTTTGATGCTCCGGCAGAGGATACGTTTGAAGTAACAGCAGGAGATACAGTATCTTTCCAGGTGAAAGCTACAGATCCGGAAGAAATGGATGTTACAACATCTGTGGTAAGTGCACTTCCAAAAGGAGCATCGTTTGATGCTGAGACCGGAACATTTACATGGAATACTTCTGACAGCGACAGCGGACAAAAAGAATTTACGTTCAAAGCAGTGGATGAATTTGGTGCAAGCGCGCAGAAAATGATTACTGTGAATGTGGAAGCAGGCAGTGTAAGAGTTGTGAATGTTGCTGCTTCACAGGATACCTATCTGGCAGGATGGAAAGGCGAAAAGAATAATACTTATTCCGATAATGAATATCTGCGTGTGCTCAGAATGAAAAATGCAATTCAGGATACAGAGACAAAGGGGTTATTTGGAGAAAAAGTTACAAGTACATCGGATGGAAATGACGGAAAAATCAGTTTGGTTCAGTTTGACGTGTCTGAATTACAGAAAAATATCAAAAATCTGGAAAAAGCCGAACTGGAACTGACACTGATTAACAGAAGAGATGGTTCTATTTCGGGAACGGACCGGCTGATGGTCGTTCCGGTGACAGAAGACTGGGATGCAACGAATGTAACCTGGAATACACATCCGGCGTGGAACACAGACTCTGTGCTGTATTCGGATGAGTTTCAGATTGACAAAAATGGTGCGGTGAAAAATAATGTTGGAATTACAGCATCTTCTTACGATGGAACAAAAGTAACAGTCGATGTGACCGAATTAGTGAAGAACATGAAAGAAAATAATCATGTACTGTCACTGGCAATATGTGATGAAAAAGGATATGAGCTGGCATTTGCAAGCACAGAAGGTGCTGCAAAACTGGATGCCGAAAAAGAAGCTGCTCCTCTTCTTCGCGGAATTGTAAAACGTACTTATGGAAAAGATGCAGAAGTGAGCAGAACGGCAGTGGCACAGGATACATTTGCCGGAAGCTGGAGTGGTGATCAGTCAGCAGATTTCGGATCTAAAAACTTCCTGCGTACTTCTTATGGAACGGATTCGAAAGGAATTCTGGGCACAGAGGGCGGAAGTGATAACAAAGTTACTTATCTGAAATTTGATATTTCACAGATTGATCTGAATCAGGCTGATCATGTGAAACTGCAGATGTCTTTGCTTGGTCTGCGCTATGATGAAGCAAAAAATAAGGATACACAGATACAGGTCGCTATGGCAGAGAATACCGATTGGACCGAAAATTCATTGAACTGGAAAAATAAACCGGCAATTTTGAGTCAGTATGGTGTTGTTACATCAGAAGAATTTAATCTGGGAAGTGTTGTGAGCAATGATCCGGGAAAAATAAGTATACCAAATGGTACAGTTGCAACAACTGATGTCACAGAGTTTATAGCTGCTGCAAAAGAAAACAAGCAGGATACGGTTACACTGGCTGTGAATGTAGCCGGAACAAACAATGTGGATAAAGCAAATCGTATTTTCTTTGTAAGTAAAGAAGGTGCACAGGCTTATCCGGATGCACAGAACATGGCACCAGTTCTTATTGAGACAAAAACAGTTGCTGTTTCCGGTCTCAAAGTAAATGCACCGACAAAGACCGTGTATGATCTGGGAGAATCTCTGGATACAACCGGAATGACCGTAACAGCATCTTATGAGGATGGAACCGAGGATTCAGTTGATCTTTCCAAAGTAGTAATTAGCGGATTTGACAGCAGCAAAGTAAGTGACAACCAGACTGTTACTGTAAAATATGCCGGACAGACAGCATCTTTTGCTGTCACAATCAAAGATGTGGCACTTGAGCAGGCAAAGGAGAGAGCGGTATCTGCAGTCAAAGAAAAAGCAGAAACAGTTGCAGCAGAGATTGAAAAACTGGCCAACCTGAGTATCGAACAGAAAGACACTTATAAAGCTGAAGCCGAGAACAAAGCAAAAGAAGCTGAGATTGCAATTAATGAAGCAAGTTCTGCAGATGTTATGGCAGAAATAGAAGCGAGTGTAGAAGCAGAACTGGATCAGATATTAGAAGCTGCAAAAGATGCAGACAAGAAAGCAGAGCCTGCACCAGAACCGGAACCGGTACATAAAGATGGATTATCAGATGAGGCAGATACAGATGGAAACTGGTATTATTATCTGAATAACAAAATTGCTACAGAGGTAACGACAGTAGCTAATAATAAGAATGGCTGGTGGAGCGTTGTCAATGGAAAAGTAGATTTCAGTTATACCGGACTTGCAGCAAATGAGTACGGTTGGTTCAAAGTAACGAATGGAAAAGTAGACTTTGGTTATACCGGACTCGCAGCAAATGAGTACGGCTGGTTCAAAGTAACGAACGGAAAAGTAGACTTTGATTACACCGGACTTGCAGCAAATGAATACGGTTGGTTCAAAGTAACGAACGGAAAAGTAGACTTTGATTATACGGGATTTGCTACAAATGATTATGGTCAGTGGTACGTTCAGAATGGAAAAGTAGACTTTTCTAAATAAAATTAATGATATCATATATCAGGTAGTAAACGATGAGTGACCTATAAAAAATTACATAAGGGAACCGAATCATTATAGTGGAAACAGAAATCGCTTTTTCTCAGGCGATTTCTGTTTTTTTGATATGATAACTGGTTGTTTGGGATGTATATAAAAATTGTGGCTTGTTGCTAAGAAACTTTGGAAAAATTAGATATGCATAAAACACGAAAAAATGTATATATTTAATTTCAGAAGTGTGGTATACTTTTTGTTAAAAAGAAGGGGGCGATCGTGTGAATCTCAAAAAGATTACTTTTGGAAATTTTAAGTCTTTGTACAATGCAGAGTTTGAACCAGGAAGAGTAAATGTGTTTATTGGTGCGAATGGTGCCGGGAAATCTACAATTCTGGAAGCCATAGGCCTTTTAAGTGCTGCGATGACTGATCGAGTGAATGATCTGAGCCTGCAAAGAAAAGGAATGCGTTTGAGTGCACCATCTATGTATAAATCAAGATTTAAAAGTATTGCAAGGGTAAACCCGGCTGTCACGTTGTCTCTGGAATGGGAAGAAACGGAAGAAAAGCTGTATAAATACGATGTCCATTTAACGACACCTAACGAAAAAGAAAACGATTACTGGAAATATCATTCCGAAGCATTTTTCATCAATGGAGAAAAGAAATGGGGAAGGAGTAACGCTTCCCAGAATCAGAGTAATAACCATATAGGCTTCTTTTTGTTGAATAGTGATCCAGAATTGGAATGCGGAAGGCGTATTGCAAAATATTTTGAAAACTATGGTATTTTTCAGCCAAATACATTAACTTTACGAGGAACACTTCCAGACTCTGTTCCATTAACACCAATCGGTTTAAATGGAGGAAGACTGGCGGAGGCTATAGAAGATATGATCTGTGAGGAAGATGGGGATCGGATGTTTGGCTCCATGTATATGGACGATATATTAGAGCTTATCGATTGGGCTTCCGATATTTCTGTGAATGTTCCGTCAAAGACAAGGGTGAATTCGAGTGTCCCGATGACACGGCAGGTGATTGAGTTTACGGATAATTTTTTGAAGGACACAGCAAAATTCACAGGATATGATGCCAGTGAAGGTGCGCTGTATGTGCTGTTCATGCTGAGTCTTGCCATGCATCCGAAAGCGCCATCTATTTTTGCAGTGGACAGTTTTGATCATGCACTCAATCCGCGGCTTGCGAAAAAAATGATACAAGTGTTCTGTGAGCAGATTTTGAACAACGACAAACATGTTTTTCTCACAACACATAATCCATTGGTTTTGGACGGACTGGACATTACCAACGATGACATCCGCCTGTTTACAGTCGAAAGAGATAAAAATGGCTATGCAAAAATAAAAAGAATTAAAGTTTCGCAGGAACTGATCGATGAGGGACAGTCCCTGTCCAGGCTTTGGATCAACGGCAGACTGGGAGGTGTACCAGATCTGATATGAGGAACATAGGAATTGTCTGTGAGGGACCGACGGATTACACGATTTTGAAAGAAGTGATAGATCATATTACTGGAGAAAGTAACGACTATGTACAATTACAGCCGGAGGCTGATTTGACAGGAGCGTATGGCAATGGCTGGAAGGGCGTATGGAAATGGTGCAGGGACAATGCTGCTTGCAAAGAAAAACTAATGAGAGCCGTAGAACCATCCCTGGATCTTTTGATTATACAGATGGATGGTGATGTTTCAAGAAAAGAGAAAATTGCACATTGCTTATGTAATGCCACAAAATGCGAATATAAAGGCAAATATCATCCTTTGGAGTGTGACAGCAAAAAAGAAATACGGGAATCATGTCCAATTGTTTTGCCATGTGCAGAGCATAAAACGTCGGTGAACGCATATATCAGGCATTTGGAACAGTTGATTATAGAAGAATTACAGGATATGAGTGATACATGTATAGTGATTCCATGTGATAGCACAGAATCATGGATTGTCGCAGCTTATGACGGACTGGAAGACGCAGAAGAAAAAGATGATCCATGGAAAAATATCATTGCAAAGAAAAAAATGTATCATGAAATTCGAATCACTGGGAAACAAAAAAGAATCAATGTCTTTAAAGAATTTGCAATAGTTGTAATTAAAAACTGGGAGACTGTGACAAAATTGTGTGTAAGTGCCAGAGCGTTTGAAGAACATGTAAAAAGTCATTGTAAGTGTTAGAGAACATCCAAGGCAAAGTGCAATTGATCTTGCGCAACTCCCATGTAGGTGAAAGAGGCATTTTATGTAACTCTCCAAAAAACTAACATAAGAAGTCTTAGTATAAAATAATCTGCGGGAAAATATATCAGATTCTCTTATGCTGAGACTTCTTTTGATTTGCATAAAAAAGTAAATGAGTTTTATAAAATGTCGGATAACATTATACAGTACTATTTTTGAGTATGCTGATTTTTTCGATATAGAAGAAAGAGCATAAATAATAGAATTACTGGAAAAATAAGCCCGCATCTCATGCCAATCCTAATATTATTCCCGGCGTTCTGGGTGATACGGCCTACAATTCCAGGCCCGATACTGCCTCCTAAATCTCCTGCCATGGCAAGGAGAGAGAACATAGCTGTCCCCCCTTTTGGAAACGTTTTTGAGGAAATACTGATCGTTCCCGGCCACATAATTCCAACTGAAAATCCACATACTATACAACCGATAAGTCCAATAATCGAATTAGATGACAAGGCAGAAAGAAGATAGCAGATAACACATAATATGCCGGAACCGCCCATAAACTTCATTAAATCCAGCTGTTTTCCATATTTCCCCAAAATTATGCGACTGATGCCCATGGTGACTGCAAACATACATGGACCTGCTAAGTCTCCCAGTGCTTTTGACAATCCCAGCGCAGATTCGGCATAAGCAGATGCCCATTGAGCCATTGCAAGTTCAGAAGCCCCAGAACAGATCATCAGACATATCGCAACCCAGAAAAAAGGTTTGGCAAACAGATTTTTAATTCCCATTCCGGTGCCGGTGTCAACCAGATGCTCAATCGGACAGGTCATGAAATTATAAGTGTTAACAGCAGGAATGAGCGCCCATATTACGGCAAGCCATTTCCAGCTGTTTATGCCGAATATCAGAAAAAACAAGCTGGAAATCAAAATTGTTCCAACAGATCCCCAACAGTAAAAGGAATGGAGCAGGCTCATTGTTGCTTCTTTGTTTTCAAATGGACAGGCTTCAATAATAGGGCTGCAAAGCACTTCGATTAAGCCACTTCCGATAGCATAAACAACGACACTGCATATAATTCCTATGAAAGGATCAGGTAAAAGATCAGGTAAAAATGCCAGTCCAACCAGACCAAGTGAAGCAAATATTTCTGATGCAACAACGCAAATACGATATCCGATATAATCTACAAATTTGGCACAGAACAGATCAACCAGAAGCTGTGTGAAAAAGAAGAAAGTGGATATCAAAGCAATATTACCGAGAGAAATATGATAGTCATTGTGAAATTTCAAAAAAAGAAGCGGTGCAAAGTTTGCCGCAATAGCCTGCGTGATAAAGCCCATATAACAGGCAATTTTTGTCTTATGATAGCCATTTTTCTTTACAGTATTCATTTCTTATTTCCCGTTCCGAATATTTTTAACAATTTTATGTTCAATAGAAAGATGTTCATAAAAATGCTGCCACAAAAAAAGTCTGTTTTTGGTGGTGCGGTTATTTCAATTCTGTCTCCTTCAATGCGGATCTCACTTTCATTCATCCATTTAAAAATCATGCGAATACCTCTTTTCTTTTTTGATTGATTATATAACAAATAAAAAGTATATGCATTGAATTAAATTACAAAAATACTGTATAATATCGTAAAAAGAAAGAATGTGGTATGGAGATGGATTGTAATAAAATACTTACAGACGAGGACTTTATGGAAATCAAGCAGCACGGGAGCAGTGATTATCCATTCCAGTATTATTATGATGATCTGGAGTTCTTTGATTTTCATTGTATTGAATGGCACTGGCACAGAGAATTTGAGTTTTTATATGTTGAGTCTGGACAAATTATATGTGGAATAGGTGAAAAACAGATTATATTGTCAGAAGGAGACGCAATTTTTATCAATTCTAAAATATTGCATCGGTTTTATGCATCATCAGGTGGTGTCATTCCTAATTTTGTATGTATGCCTGAATTTATTGCACCAGAGAATAGTTTGGTCTATAAAAAATATATTTTACCAATCATTTCATCGAATATGTCTTTCCAGTGTTTTCAGATTGCTGAACCGTGGCAGGCAAGGATTATACAAATTATGATAAAAATAATGGAAACACAGGAGAATGAGAAAATAAGGGAGCTTTCCACTTTGGCATTGTTGCAGGATTTATGGTTGATTTTTTACGAAAATGTAAAGTTATCGGATAAAGAAAATATGCAAACAGTTGATGAGGCTGCACAGAAAAGAGTACAGTTGATGATGCAATATATACATGAAAATTATAATCATGAGCTGTCACTGGATGAAATAGCCTCACATATAGGGGTCAGCAAAAGTACTGCGCTAAATTTGTTTCAACGATTTTTACATACTACGCCGGTCAGTTATTTGATAGGATATAGACTGCAGGCAGCTTCCTGTCTATTGAAAAATACGAATAAAAAAGTAAAAACCATCGCCTATGAAAGTGGATTCCGTAATGTCGATTATTTTTGCAGATTGTTTAAAAAACGTTATCATTTAACACCATCAGACTATCGTTGCGCATGCTTAAAACAGTATATCTGTAAGTGACTGCCAGATGAGTCAACTACAATATACCAGTTTGCTATGAAAAGATAGATAAGAATAATGCATGAATTTATAGAAAAAGTCGTATGATATAACGGCTTTTTCCTTTTGAGATGACTATACATTATATACAAAAATTGCAGTTGCCATGTAATTGTAAATCGAAAGTTTGGTAGATAATTTAGTGTTAGATACAGTAAATATAATAGATGTCTGTATTTTAAGTGAAATTGGAAAGTTGCACAAACAAAAAAAACTATGAAAAACGGCGGTTGACATGCGGTAAACAATCAATCTATACTGTTTACAATATCAAGATTTGAACGCTTTACATTATGGAAGTAAACGGGGGATAATAATTGAAAAAAGAAGTATTAGAAGCTTTACAATTAAATGAAAATCATGAACGGGAATGCAAGTTGGCAGAAGGTGGTCTTCCGGAAAGTATATGGGAGACATATTCCGCTTTTTCAAATACAGATGGAGGAACGATTTTGTTGGGGGTAAAAGAACATCGAGATTCTTTTACGGTCAATGGATTAAATGACAGACAGATTGTAAAGTATCAGAAAAATTTCTGGAGTACAATCAATGATCGAAATAAAGTTTCTAAAAATATTTTATTGAACCATCATGTAAAAGTTATTGAGTATGAGGGCAAGAATATTCTTGAAATAAATGTTCCGGCGGCCGATCGGCATGATAAGCCTGTGTATATAGGAACCGATCCCATGAAGGGAACGTATCGCAGAGACTATGAGGGAGATTTTTTGTGTACGGAAGCATCTGTCAGAGCTATGTTTTCAGATCAGCGTGATATTTCGGTAGATTCGGAAATTTTGGAAGAAATGGATTTAGATGCATTGAATGCAGATACAATTAAAGGATATCGTGTATTATTTGAACAGTTGCATGAAGGACATCCATGGAATAAATTATTGAAGGATGAATTTCTGATCAAATTGAAAGCAGCAGCTAAGAATAAAAGGGGAACCGTTTCACCGACGGTTGCAGGAATTTTGATGTTTGGTGATGCTGATCGGATTACGGATGTGTTTCCAGATTATTTTTTGGATTACAGAGAAGAATGTGACGATAAGAGAGTACGTTGGCTGTATCGGACACATTCTAATGAGGGGGATTGGAGTGGGAATTTATTTGATTTTTTCTATAAAGTGACAACCCGAATCGATGATGATGTGGCAGTTCCGTTTATGAATCGGCGAAATGGCGTGCGTGTAGACCGGGTTGATGTGCATGATGCATTGAGCGAGGCAGTTGCTAATGCACTTGTTCATGCCAATTACTATGGAAAACGTGGGATTGTCATTATAAAACACGGGAAGCAAATTTCTATTTCTAACCCTGGAACAATCCGAATTACAAAAGAAGAATTTTATGCGGGTGGAAACAGTGATCCAAGAAATCCAAATCTGCTGAAAATTTTTGGCTTTGTAAATGTGGGTGAACGTGCGGGCAGTGGTGTAGATAAAATTATGACTGCATGGGAAGAACAGTATTGGACAAAGCCAAGGTATGAGATATCAATAAAAGCCGAGCGAATTACTCTATATTTAGAAGTAGGACAGGTTGTATATATTCCGGGAGCTGCAGATTTAAATGTTGTCAGAGAACCAGAGTATTATTCTGGTTTGGTGTCAGACAGAGAGCAAAGACTCTTAGATTATCTGACTCAGTATGGGAAAATCAGTATGGGGAAAGCGACGCAAGTGTGTGGATATAAAACAAAGTCGGCAACCCGTAAATTAATTGATAAAATGATAAAAAACGAAATACTGGAGAGAACAGGAAGTGGACCTGCAACAGTATATATATTGAAGCGATGATATTAAAAAACTTAAAGGACATCTAAGGGTCTCTAAAGATCTCTCGAGAGACCTTTAGAGACTGTTAAGAATAAAAAGGAGTACATATGCAATTATTAATTGAACAACGTGTATTTTCCTGGTCAGATACATATGATATCTACGATGAACAGGGAAATCAGAAATATTTTGTAAAAAATGAACTTATCTCATTAGGACACCGCCTCCATGTATATGATGCGGCGCACAATGAAATCGGATTTATCAAACAGAAATTATTCTGTTTACTTCCAACTTTTGAAATCGAATGGAATGGACAGTTGATGGGGCACATAGAGCAGCGTTTTGCTTTGTTCCGCCCCAAATATGATGTGGATTTCATGGGATGGCGTGCAGAAGGTGATTTCATGGGCTGGGATTATGATGTGTATGAAGCATGCAGTGCAGTTGTTCACGTACATAAAAAGATTCTGAGCTGGGGCGACACCTACGCCATCGAGTTTGATGATCCGAAGCATGAAATTCCGGCATTGTTACTGGTACTGGCCATTGATGCGGCAAATTGTTCACAGAATAATTCTTAAATGTCCGTTTTACAAAGGCTGAGAGAGATAGAACAAAAAGAAGAAAGAGAATTAGCAAAAATATGGGAAAAACATTAGTCATTGCCGAAAAACCTTCCGTTGGACGGGATATTGGCAGAGTTTTAAAGTGTGGAAAGAAAATTGACGGAGCTTTGGAAGGCAGTCAGTATATCGTAACATGGGGACTTGGCCATTTGGTTACGCTGGCAGATCCGGAGCACTACGATAAAAAATACAAAGACTGGAAGATGGAAGATTTGCCAATGCTTCCGGAGAAAATGGATATTGAGGTCATCAAGCAGACCGGGAAGCAATATCAGACAGTAAAACGACAGATCTACCGTAAGGATGTATCGGATATCGTCATTGCAACCGATGCAGGCCGAGAGGGGGAGCTGGTTGCCCGCTGGATTCTGAAGAAAGCAGACAATCACAAGCCGTGTAAGCGTCTGTGGATTTCTTCTGTGACAGATAAAGCAATCCGTCAGGGATTTGAGCATCTGAAAAATGCAAAAGAATATGATAATCTGTATCATGCGGCTGTCTGCCGTGCAGAGGCAGACTGGCTGGTTGGATTAAATGCGACCAGAGCATTGACCTGCAAATACAATGCGCAGTTGTCCTGTGGTCGCGTGCAGACACCGACACTTGCAATGATTGCAAAGCGGGAAGAAGAAATTCGGAAATTTGTTCCAAAACCATATTACGGACTGCAATTGCAGGCAGAGGGTGTGGTATTTACCTGGAAAGATGAAAAAAGTGGCAGTTATCGCAGTTTTCAGAAAGACCGGATAGAGAATATTCAGAAAAAACTGTCCGGAAAGAAATTGCAGATCATAAAAGCAGATACAAAGGTGAAAAAGCAGGGTGCACCACAATTATATGACCTGACACAGCTGCAACGGGAAGCAAATCAGAAATTTGGATTTTCTGCAAAAGAAACGTTGAATATCATGCAGCGGTTGTATGAGAACCATAAAGTACTGACATATCCGAGAACAGATTCACGTTATCTGACGGCAGATGTCATGGGAACGATCAAAGAACGTCTGCAGGCCATCAATGCCGGTGTTTACCGGGAGTTTGCTGCTCCGTTGATCCGCCGCGAACTGCCGAAGAAACCTGCATTTGTCAATGATGCAAAAGTCAGCGACCATCATGCGATCATTCCAACGGAGCAGGCACCAAATTATATCCATATGAGTAATGAGGAACGAAAAATCTACGATATGGTAGTGCACAGATTTCTGGCAGTTATGTATCCGGCGTATGAATACGAAGAATCTGTATTGACTGGAGCAGTGGAAGGAGAACATTTTTATGCCAGAGGAACCCGTCCGTTGCATATGGGATGGAAAGCGATTTATGAAAATCAGTCCGAGGATGAGGAAGAAGAGGAATTAAAACGCCAGAATCTTCCTATAATGCAAAAAGGGCAGGAATTTTCCATTTCCGATATCCGCCTGACAGAAGGTAAGACAAAGCCACCGGCACGATTTACCGAAGGCACGCTGATCGCTGCCATGGAAAATCCGGTACGTTATATGGAAAGTGGCAACAAAGAAATGGCGAAGACACTGGGAGAAACTGGCGGACTTGGAACGGTTGCTACCAGGGCAGATATTATTGAAAAATTGTTTTCCGGCTTTTTATTAGAGAAAAAGGGTGAAGATATCTATACCACAGCGAAGGCACGTCAGCTTCTGGAACTGGTTCCGGAAGATCTGCGCAAGCCGGAACTGACGGCAGAGTGGGAAATGAAACTCTCAAAGATTGCAGAAGGAAAACTTTCAGACCGGAAGTTTATGAATGAGATTCGGACTTATTCAACGGATCTGGTAAAACAGATCAAGACAGCGGAAGGAACTTTCCGGCATGATAATATGACAAACAAACTTTGTCCGAATTGTGGGAAACGTCTGCTTGCTGTAAATGGCAAAAACAGTCGGATGCTTGTATGTCAGGATCGGGAATGCGGATACCGGCAGACTATCGCAAAGACGACGAATGCCCGCTGTCCGCAGTGTCATAAACGAATGGAACTGATCGGCAGCGGTGAAAATGCTTCTTTTGTATGTAAGTGTGGATATAAGGAGCGCCTGAGTAAATTCCAGGAGCGCCGGAAGAAAGAAGGCGCAGGAGTTTCGAAACGGGATGTACAGAATTATCTGAAGAAACAACAGAAAGAGGCAAAGCAGGAGACCGGCAGTAATGCAATGCTGGACGCATTGAAAAACATTAAATTGTAAACAAATAAAAAATATTCAACCAGAGCGGGAAAGGTTCTGATTGAATATTTTTTGTTTTTCAGAAAAATATCTGGTTAAAATCTATGAGAGAATCATTTGGTTTGGTCGTTAGAAATTTGTGTTTTTATGTACCTGAATTTCATTGTCAGATACGATGCATGAATTTGTTTCATCTATAAAATGAAAAAAAATCACTTTATCTCTTTACAATCAAAAAACACACCGATATAATGTTAAATGCTGGTAAAAACCAACATTTCAGGAAAGAGTAGTCACGAAAAGAGGAGAGATAGATCATGAAAAATGGAATTGAGATCAGATGGCATGGCCGTGGCGGTCAGGGTGCCAAGACTGCAGCACTGCTTCTGGCAGATGTAGCTTTTAAAACCGGAAAGCATGTACAGGGTTTCCCGGAGTACGGTCCGGAGCGCATGGGCGCGCCGATCACTGCTTATAACAGAATCAGTTCAGATGTGATTCGTGTACATTCCAATATTTATGATCCGGATTTTGTTGCAGTTGTTGATGAGACATTATTACATACCGTTGATGTAACAGCCGGATTGAAAAAAGAAGGTGCCATCATTGTTAATACAGCAAAATCAAAAGAAGAGATCATGCCGCAGTTAAACGGTTATGAGGGACGTGTCGTTACGATTGATGCCAGAACAATTTCTGAGGAAGCACTGGGAAAATATTTTCCGAATTCTCCAATGCTGGCAGCAGTAGTAGCAACTACCGGTGTAATGCCGAAAGAAACATTTTTGCATGAAATGCGTGCTTCTTACAAACATAAATTTGCAAAAAAACCGGAAGTGATCGATGGAAATATGAAAGCACTGGAAATGGCTTTTGCGGCTGTAGAGGAAGCATAGAGGAGATAGAAGATGAGAACAGATATCAATAAAATCAATGAACATACGCCACATACAGGGCTGACGGAAGGAATGCAGGTATTTGCTGCAGGAACTTCCAAATATTTTAAGACCGGTGAGTGGAGAAATAATACACCGGTTTATTTAGAGGACAACTGCAAACAGTGTCTGCTGTGTGCACCGGTCTGTCCGGACAGTTCCATTCCGGTCAAAGATCAGAAACGAGGAGCCTTTGACTTAGATCACTGCAAAGGATGCGGAATCTGTGCAAAGGTATGTCCGTTTGGAGCAATCAAAATGAAGGAGGGCGTAGAATAATGGGAATCAAAGAACGTATGTCAGGTAACGAGGCCGTTGCCTATGCAATCAAACAGGTAAATCCGGATGTTATGCCGGCATTTCCGATCACGCCGTCCACAGAGATTCCGCAGATGGTATCCACATACATTGCAAACGGCGAAATCGATACAGAGTTTATTCCGGTCGAGAGTGAACATTCTGCAATGAGTGCCTGCATCGGATCTGAGGCAGCAGGCGCAAGGACACTGACCGCAACTTCTTCCGCTGGTCTGGCCTTGATGTGGGAGGAATTGCTGCTGGCAGCTTCCAACCGTATGCCGATCGCTCTGACATTGGTAAACCGTACCCTTTCCGGTCCGATCAACATCAACTGTGATCATACCGATGGTATGGGGGCCCGTGATACCGGATGGATTCAGATTTATGCAGAAAACAATCAGGAAGTATACGATAATTTTATTCAGGCATACCGCATTGCCGAGCATAAAGATGTCCGCCTGCCGATCATGATCTGTCAGGATGGTTTTATTACCAGTCACGCCGTAGAGAATATTGAGTTGTTAGAAGATGCACCGGTCAAAGCGTTCGTTGGTGAATATCATCCGGAGGAGTATTTGTTAAATCCGGGGAAGCCGGTTTCTGTTGGACCGTATGCAGTATCTAATTTTGTAATGGAAAGTAGAAAAAATCAGCTCATTGCGCTGGAGAATGCAAAACAGGTTATCTTAGATGTAGCGAAAGAATTTGCAGGAATTTCCGGCAGAGAGTACGGTCTTTTTGAAGAATATAAAACCGAAGATGCAGATTATGTAATGGTCATTATCGGTTCCGCTGCAGGAACCGCAAAAGAGGCTGTAGATGAGCTGCGCGAGGAAGGCAAAAAAGTCGGTGTTTTGAAATTGCGTGTGTTCCGTCCGTTCCCGGCAGAAGAAATTGTCGAAGCAATGAAAAACTGCAAAGCAGTAGCTATTATGGATCGTTGCGAGAGCTATAACGGAAACGGAGGACCGCTTGGTTCTGAGATTACAGCAGGTCTGTATCGTACCAGAACTTATATGGAAGCAATCAACTACACTTACGGACTTGGCGGACGTGACTTTACGGTTGAAGATGCAAAGGATGTATTTGCAGAACTTGCAGATGTAGTAGAAAACGGTAAACCGGTAACACAGTATCAGTATATCGGTCTGAGAAAATAGGAGGCAGAGTGATGAGCGAATATAAATTTAAAGAAGTTATGAGCAAACCGGAACGTCTGGCTCCGGGACACAGAATGTGTGCAGGATGTGGCGCAACCATCGCAGTTCGTGCCGTACTGCGTGCATTGCATGAGGGAGATCAGGCAGTGATCGGTAACGCAACCGGATGTCTGGAGGTTTCTTCTTTCATGTATCCATATACAGCGTGGGAGGACAGCTATATCCATAATGCATTTGAAAATGCAGGTGCTACATTAAGTGGTGTTGAGACAGCATACAAAGCATTGAAAAAACGTGGTCGTCTGCCGGAAGATGCAACCTTCAAATTTATCACATTTGGTGGTGATGGTGGTACATATGATATCGGTTTCCAGTCTCTTTCCGGAGCAATGGAGCGTAATCACGATATGGTATACGTCTGCTACGACAATGGTGCATACATGAACACCGGTATTCAGCGTTCTTCCGCAACACCGATGTACGCAGATACTACAACCACACCGGTTGGTACACAGTCCAATGGTAAAATGCAGAACAGAAAAGATCTGGCATCTATTATCGCAGATCATGATGTTCCGTATGTTGGTCAGACAACCATGATGGGTAATTTTTCTGATCTGCATAAAAAAGCAGAGAAAGCCATTTACACAGAGGGAGCTGCTTTCTTAAATATCATGACTCCATGTCCGCGTGGATGGCGTTATGATACTGCAGATATCATGAAAATCTGTAAACTTGCAGTTGAGACATGCTACTGGCCGATGTTTGAGGTAGAGCATGGAAAATGGCGCTTAACTTACGAGCCGAAGAAAAAACTGCCGATCGAGGACTTCTTACGCGAGCAGGGCAGATTCAAACATCTGTTTAAACCGGGTAATGAGGATTTGCTCGCACAATTCCAGGCTGAGGTTGACCGTCGTTGGGAAGATCTTCAGTATAAATGCGCACGATAATCCGGGAGGAATAAACAGATGACTTTGTTATCCTATCAGGTATTTCAGACAGTGGTGGGACAGGGAAGTTTTCAGAAGGCGGCAGAAATTCTAAATCTGACGCCTTCTGCTGTCAGTCATGCGATCGCATCGATGGAGCAGGAACTTGGATTTTCCCTGTTTACGAGAAATAAGGCAGGGGTAGCCCTGACCAATTATGGAGAACATCTGCTTCCTTATGTGAATGCAGTGTTAAACAGTGATGAGAGTCTGCAGCAGGCGATCGCAGGATTAAACGGACTGAAAATGGGAAATGTAAAAGTAGGCTGTTTTTCCAGCGTATGTACAAACTGGATGACAGATATTATCCATTCTTTTCATCAGCGTTATCCGGACATTAATATTGAACTGTATCAGGGAACTTATGCGGATGTGTCTTACTGGATCAAAAACGGTATTGTGGACATTGGATTTCTCTCCCTGTCTTCTGCCGGAGATCTGCCAATTGAGCCGTTGTACCGTGATCCGTTGCTCTGTGTAGTGCCAAAAGATTACCGTAAACGGGAAGATACACCATATATGACACCGGATGAGATGAAAGATCAGGTCTTTGTATCCCAGATGGAGACCACGGATGCAGATATCGCAATTTTTATGAAACAGAATGGATTGGGAAATGTGCGGATGGACTATCATGTGGTAGATGACCTGTCTACGATTGCATTGGTGGCAGCAGGACTTGGCATTTGCATTATGCCGGAGTTGGTTATGAATGATATTCCATACGAAGTGCATCGTTATCCAATGATGCCGGAAGCATATCGTGTCATAGGAATATCGGCATTAAATCCGAATTTCCTTGCACCTGCGGTTAAAATGCTTTACCAGCACGTTGTAGAAAAGTATAAGACCATAGAAGAAGCATAAAAGAGTTACTGTGAGGGGTAAAAATGCTTCTCCTGTCTATTTATATAACCCTTTCTTTTTATCCCCTTCCGTATAGTAATTATTGTGCTCTGGTTGAATTGCACAAAAATAATGCCAAAAAGTATAATAATTCGCCAGATTGTATAAATTCACAAAAAATTAATAAAATTTATTGACTTTTTATTTCGATGAGGGTAATATTACAGTCATCAAAGGCAAAGGTGCTGAGAAGAATGAACTTCCGGTGCCTTTTTCTATTTTCCGGGATAAAGATCCTGTCATAGCGATTAACAGCATTTATAAACATGTGTTAGTTGAATTTTCAGTGGATTAATGCCCGGACAATAGAAAAACTCTGATAGCGGCACAATGGGGTGTCATCTGCAGGCTAGCGGCAGGTGACGCTCCTTTTTTTATTTGATAGGAAATAATAATAATAATAATAGATTTCCTGTCAAATAAAATCAAAACTATATGGTGCCGTTTTAAGTAAAGATTCTTTGGAATCGAAAAACTAGGAGGTAAGTTATGACGCAGGAGATTATGACTTTTATTAATGACAACATATTTGGTGTCTGGTTTCTGATGGGTGCCGCATTGGTATTCTGGATGCAGGCAGGTTTCGCAATGGTGGAGGCAGGTTTCACCAGAGCAAAAAATACCGGTAACATTTTGATGAAGAACCTGATGGACTTCTGTATTGGTACTGTAATGTTTATCCTGATTGGATTTTCGTTCTTACTTGGCGAAGATATGTTAGGATTTATCGGAAAACCGGGATTTGATCTTTTCTCATCCTACAGTAATTTCAGCTTTTCAAGTTTCGTATTTAACTTAGTATTCTGTGCTACCACAGCAACCATCGTTTCCGGTGCTATGGCAGAGAGAACAAAATTTTTATCCTATTGTATTTATTCTGGAGTTATCTCCGCATTGATCTACCCGATCGAAGCACACTGGATCTGGGGTGGTGGCTGGTTAGCACAGCTTGGCTTCCATGATTTTGCAGGATCCTGTGCAATTCATATGGTTGGTGGTGTCAGCGCACTCATCGGTGCATGGATCCTTGGACCACGTATCGGTAAATTTACAAAAGACGAAAATGGCAAAATCAGAAAAGTAAACGCGATTCCGGGACACAACCTTGCACTTGGCTGCCTTGGCTGCTTCATTCTCTGGTTTGGCTGGTATGGATTCAACGGCGCAGCAGCAACAAGTATTGATCAGTTAGGTTCGATTTTCCTTACAACAACTATTTCACCTGCAGTTGCAACTGTTGTTTGTATGATATTTACATGGTTAAAATATGGTAAACCTGATGTTTCCATGTGTCTGAATGCTTCTTTGGCAGGCCTGGTAGCGATCACAGCTCCATGTGATGTTACAGATGCAGCAGGTTCCATCGTAATCGGTGCTGTTGCAGGTTTGTTAGTAGTATTTGGTGTATGGCTTCTTGATTATAAATTACATGTTGATGATCCGGTTGGAGCAGTAGCCGTTCACTTTATGAATGGTATCTGGGGTACTTTTGCAGTAGGTCTTTTCGCTACAAACACAGCTCCGGGTTATGCAATTGCAGATAAAAACGGAAATGAGCTTGTCGGTCTGTTCTATGGCGGCGGCGTAAAATTATTAGGTCTGCAGTGTCTTGGTATCATAACTGTTCTGGCATGGGCAGCAGTTACAATTACAATTACATTCCTTGTTATTAAAGCAACCATTGGTCTTCGTGTCAGTGAAGAAGAAGAAATCATTGGTCTGGATCAGACAGAGCATGGTCTGGCAAGTGCTTATGCAGACTTTGCATTAACATCCAGCATCAACAACTTCTCCTCTGCAACTCCGGTCAAACTTCCGAAGAATGCAGTACCGATCGATGAGGCAGTTCCGGTACAGGTTCGTACTCCGGATCCGTCTATCGCAACTGGCAGCGATGTAAGTATTACAAAGATTACAATTTATGCAAAACAGAGCCGATTCGATGCTCTCAACGAGGCAATGGCAGCCATCGGTATCAATGGTATGACGGTTACAAACGTACTTGGTTGTGGTGCTCAGCACGGAAGAACAAGCAAATATCGTGGTGTTACCATGGATATGAACTTACTGCCTAAGATCCAGGTTGATATCGTAGTAAGTAAAGTATCTCCTCGAACTGTTATTGAAGCGGCTAAGAAAGCACTTTATACCGGTCATATCGGTGATGGTAAAATCTTCGTATACAACGTAGAAAATGCAATCAGAATCAGCACCGGTGCAGAAGGTTACGATGCACTTCAGGACTAACTGTAAAAGGCAATAGTAGTAATAATAAGCTGATACAATTTCAGTAATTTAGTAATTCTTCAAAATCCTTATATAAAACCTTAACGAAAAAGCAGATGCTTCGGATTTTTGTCTGGAACATCTGTTTTTTATCGTAGATCTAAATTTTATCATGAATCAAAAGTTCAAGCAGACGATGTGCAGCCATGCTCATGGGATGAGTCTGATCATACACAATGCTGACCTGGCGGGTAGGAAGTGCCTCTCTCAATTTCAAAGAAACTACAGAATTGTTCTGTAATGCATCCGTAATCATTGGCTCAGGAAGAAAAGCAAGTCCAAGCTCATTTTTGACCAGGGGAAGAATCTGATCTGTCGTGGCCGTTTCAATATCCGGGACCAGACGCAGACCATGAGAGAAAAAAAGCTCATCATAAAAATGCCGGGTAGCAGTATTCACCCCCAGACAGATAAATGGATAGTTTTTCAATTCAGAAATCGATAAAATTTTTTGCTGAAGAGGACGGAAGGTAGTTCCTCCGACAAGGATATCCTGAAAAGGCTGCAAATTTACCTGAATCAGCGGTGAAGTAACGGTCAATGGAGTTGTCACAACTGCGAAATCAATTTCACCGCTTTTGAGAGATTGAATAGCCTGCGGTGTAGAATGATTTGCAATTTTTAGCCGTACTTTTGGATAATCTATATGAAACTGACGTAATCGATGCAGAAGATAGATATTCAAAGCGATTTCACTGGCACCGATTGAAATGCTGCCATATTCCAGACTTGCACTTTTCGTCAGTTCATCTTCCGCAGCCTGCAATTGTGTCATGGCAGCCGATACACGTACATAAAGCTGCTGGCCTTCCGGTGTCAACTGTACGCCTCGGTTGGTGCGCACAAATAATGTGCACTGGATTTCCTGCTCCAGAGCATTCATGGCCCGCGTAATATTTGGCTGACTGTTGTGGAGTGCATGTGCTGCTTTCGTAAAATTACAGTATCTGGCTACATAATAAAAAATTTTGTAATATTCAAAATTTACATTCATAATGAAATCTCCTGTAAAAATGATAGTTGATGACGGAAACAGATATATCAAAATATTATAATAAGCATGTCAATAATATCTTTTACTGATTGCTGATTTCCTATTATAATCGACTTGAATAGAAAAAACAACTGTCATAAAAAATGAATAGGAGATGATTGTATGTCACTTGTTTTACCAAGAGAAGAGGAAGTTGAGAAAATGTTTTCACGCATTCTGGCATCCAGGGATGCATGTGAACGTCTCAGTGAGACATTTTATAACCATCTGTGTGATGATAATCGTTTTATAGATTCTGATCCGGGACATTTTGCAGAAGTTATGTTAAAAGCATATGAAAATGGTGATGTCAGTGCGGTTCTGCTGGAATTGTGTAATCGCAGCATGTTTGATCTGCTGAAGGAAGCTTATCTGATTCCAAAGAGATTTCATGGAAAAACAGGGGAAAATCCGGTTCTGTTGACAGATATCAATGGAAAAGTATTGAATACAAAGCAATCCGTTGTTTCCAGACATGAATATAAGAAATTTCTGGAAATCTATCAGGCGCATGTGGCAGCTCCACGTTCGAAACTATATCTGGCAGACGGATATGATATGGTCAGGTACTATACGGAACATATGAATATCGAGGAAAAAAAGGAAAAAAGGGAACGGGGTATCCTGATTTTATATGCTATGCCAGATACGAAAAAATTACATCTTTCCGAGGCTCAGGCTTATGATGTGGTCTGGAATACTTTTCAGGAGATTCAGAAAGCAGCGTATTCTGCAATTGTTTATTATGGACAGGAAACCGGAAGTAAGGCGGGAAAATCTTTTGATGAACTTGGGGTACTGTTACCTATCCATCAGTTTGAAAACAGAATGCTTCAGCATTTAAGTATGATCGACGGACTTGTGCTGTCTTGCAGAGAACAGATGATACGGGTAGCTGGTGCGGACAGTCTGGATTTGTAATCAGATAACAGTGTTTTACTTCTATAAGTGGTGAGTAATAACAAATTTATCTCAGTGGGAGTGCATTGTATGTGGACATTCAATGATCAGAGTATTGTAAAAAAGAATCATATGGATATTTTATGGCACAAATATGCGGATAAATCCGAAGAAAAAACGATTGTCGACGCTGACCTTCCGGCTAAGGCATCTGTCGTTGGGAGAGTTGGACTTATGATGTTGTCATGTGGGACAGGTGCCTGGCGTGTGCGCAGTTCCATGAATGAGCTGTCGGCTTTGCTGGATATGACATGTACCGTGGATATCGGACTGATGTCAATCAATTATACCTGTTTTGATGGAAATGATGCATTCAGTCAGTCGTTATGCCTGACGAATACGGGGGTAAATACATCGAAACTGAACCGCTTGGAAAAGTTTGTGATGCATTTTAAAGAACGGGAAATTACAAAAAGCTGTGAAGAAATACATACGATACTTGATAAGATAGAAGAAATACATGGATTGTATTCACCTGTTACACTGGCAGTCGCAGCAGCATTGGCCTGTGCCTGTTTTACATTTCTGCTTGGCGGTGGCCCCATTGAGATGCTGTGTGCTTTTGCCGGTGCAGGAATTGGCAATTATATCCGGTGTAAGCTTTCGAAACATCATTATACGCTGTTTTTGTGCATTATTGTGTCAATATCAGCAGCATGTCTTTCTTATTCTGTTATGCTGAAATTACTGGAGATCTGCTTTGCTGTAAAAGTGGAGCACGAGGCAGGATATATCTGTGCCATGCTTTTTATCATACCGGGATTCCCTTTTATTACCAGTGGGATTGATCTGGCAAAACTGGATTTGCGATCCGGAATGGAACGGATGATGTATTCCGTTATTATTATATCGGTTGCGACTATGACAGCCTGGGTTCTGGCGATGGTACTGGGGTTAAAACCGCTGTCATTTACTACGATGAGCCTTGGACTCTGGCAGTGGATTGTGTTGCGTATCTGCGCAAGCTTTGGCGGTGTATTCGGATTTTCTGTTATGTTCAACAGTCCATGGAAACTTGCTGTTGCGGCTGGAATAATAGGAGCTGTATCTAATACGCTGCGACTGGAAATGCTGGATATCACTTCTGTCCCGGCGCCGGTGGCTGCATTTGCCGGGGCAGTTGCTGCAGGAGTTCTGGCGTCTGCGTTGAAAAGAATGGTTGGATATCCAAGAATTTCCATTACGGTTCCATCGATTGTAATCATGGTTCCGGGACTGTATCTGTATAAAGCAGTTTATAATCTGGGAAACATGGATCTGTCAGCAGCCTCTTCCTGGTTTGCATCAGCTCTTCTGATTATTTTTGCGTTACCGTTAGGGTTGATATTTGCCAGAATTCTTACAGATAAAACATTTCGTTATTGTACCTGATGATTTTGGTTGGGGAAACATTTCGTTATGGTACCTGATGATTTGGATTAGGAGGAAACATGAAAAAATTACGGATGCATTATTGTTCGAAAAAGCAAATGTCGGAATCGTTTCTGACAGCAGCTTTTCTTTCCGTGTCCGGTGGTTTGCAGGATATGTATACTTATATTTCAAGAGGACATGTATTTGCAAATGCACAAACCGGTAATATTGTGCTGCTCAGCCAGCATATTTTTGCGGGAAACTGGGCAGATGTTATGCGATATCTGATGCCGGTACTGTCTTTTATGTTTGGTGTTGCGGCGGCAACTGAAATTCGTCAGCATTTTCAGAATATAGGCCGAATTCACTGGAGGCAGATTGTCATACTGATAGAAATGAGCATGTTATTTCTGGTTGGATTTTTACCGGGGAAAATGGATCTGGTGGCAAATGCTTTCGTCTCATTTTCCTGTGCCATGCAGGTACAGACGTTTCGTAAAGTTGACAGTTATGCATTTGCAAGCACCATGTGTATTGGAAATATCCGCAGCGGAATGGAAGCACTCTGTGCCTATCGTCAGTCACATAATCGCCAGATTCTGTACAAAGCTTTTCATTATTTTGGAATCATTATTTTATTTGCATTTGGAGCAGGTATTGGCAGTATTCTGATTCCAGTTTTTAACCTGCAAACAATCTGGTTTTCCAGTTTTTTACTGATGGTTGGATTTTTCCTGATGTTTATTCAGGAAAAATAGCCAAAAACGTAGAATATAGTGACGAAATATGTGAAAAAATCATAAAGTGATGGAAATGTGCTGCAAAATATCGTATACTTGGAAAAGTATGAATCAGAATAAGATTTGGCTGAAAAAATACAGGCAGATCCTTTTCAATCTGGAGAATGAGGATCTGGGCAAAGCCAAAAACTGATCAGAAAAAACGTACATTCAAAGTCAAAAATGATTTTGAAAAATGAAAATACTTTTGGAGGAAGCGATGAGCGAGAAAAAAATTCAGGTTACTCTTGGAAATTATAAAGGAGTAGAGGTAAAAAAAGCAGAGATTATCATTACGGAGGAAGAAGTAAAAGCAGAACTGGAGCGTGCAAGACAGTATGCGGTAACGACTCAGGACAAAGACGGTGCAGCAGAACTTGGTGACGAGGCAGTCATCGATTTTGTCGGATATATTGACGGAGAGGCATTTGCAGGCGGAGACGGAACAGATTTCCCATTAAAACTTGGTTCCAATACGTTCATTCCGGGATTTGAAGATCAGTTAGTTGGAGCAAAAAAAGATGATAACGTAGATGTGGTTGTTACATTCCCGGAAGATTATCATGCAGCAGAGTTTGCAGGAAAAGAAGCTACATTCAAAGTTACGGTAAAAGGTGTCCGCAGCAGTTTCCTTCCGGAACTTTCCGATGAAGTAGTTCAGAAAATCTCCCAGTGCAAGACCGTTGCAGAGTTTGAGGAGTTTGTAAGAAAATCCATCCATGATTTCAAACAGAATCAGGCAGATATGGAGAAAGAAAACAAAGTTCTGGAGCAGATCGTAGAGGCTTCTGAAATCGAAGTTCCACAGGAATTCATCGATGAGCGCAAAGAGCAGCTCAAAAATAACCTTCTTGCACAGCTTCGCAATGCAGGAAACACATTTGAGCAGTATCTGCAGTACAACGGATTAACAGAAGAACTGTTTGAGGAGTACGCAGCAAAAGATGCACTTTCTATGTTAAAAGGTCAGGCAGTGTTACAGGAAATCGCAAAAGCAGAGGGATTTTCCTATACAGATGAAGATGTCGATCAGACAATCGCTGCAATGGCAATGTCTTATCAGATGCCGGCAGAGCAGCTGCGTGAGATGATGGGCGAGCGTGGAGTAGCTATGGTTGCTGAGGATATCCTTTCTAAACAGGCACTTGAGTTTATCGTAAAAGAGGCTGTTGAGGCATAATAATACGGATAAATCAAGAATTGTGAGAACAGAATCGATAGCAGCAAATATACGATATTTGCAAAATAAAGAGATATATCATGAAAATGGTGTATCTCTTTATTTCATATCTGCCGATTTTGTGATAAGATAGAAAGGATGAAAATCAGAGGGAAGAAATGCGAGGTTAATATGAAAGATCTGATTATCGTTCGTGGCGGTGGGGATATTGCAACCGGAACGATTTATAAATTGAAAAAATGTGGTTTTTCGGTATTGATACTGGAAATCGCACATCCATCTGCAATCCGCAGAAATGTGGCATTCAGTGAGGCAGTATATGAAGACCATTCCAAAGTAGAGGATATGGAGTGTTTTCTGGCGAAGGATGAAGATGAAGCGGAGCGTTTTCTGAAAGACGATAAGCTGACAATGCTCATTGATCCGAAAGGAAATTGTCTGAAACGCTTCAAGCCGATGGCAGTGGTAGATGCGATTCTTGCCAAAAAGAATCTTGGAACCACACGCGATATGGCACCGATCACGATTGCGCTTGGACCGGGATTTACAGCAGGTCAGGATTGTGATGCTGTTGTTGAAACCATGCGTGGTCATAAACTTGGCAGAGTCATTTATGAAGGGAAAGCCATTGCAAACACTGGTGTTCCGGGAATAATTGGCGGCTATGCGGCAGAACGCGTCATTCATGCTCCGGTGGATGGAATTTTGCACAACATTGCAAAAATTACGGATATTGTTGAGGAAGGACAGCCGATCGCATGGATTGAAGGCGCGGACGGAATGCGGGCAGAAGTTCCGGCAAGTCTGTCCGGTTTACTCCGTGGACTGATCCGGGAAGGATATCCGGTTACCAAAGGCTTTAAGATGGCAGATATTGATCCACGACTGAACGAATACGAGAATTGTTTTACGATTTCGGATAAAGCAAGATGTATTGCAGGTGGTGTCGTGGAAGCATATTTTGTATTAAAGCAGCAATTAGAAAAAGGTGATGCACAATGTATGTAATTGCAATTGTGGGCGCCGGCGGCAAGACAAGCCGGATCAAAAATCTTACAAGAGAATATGTGCAGCAGGGAAAAAGCGTTCTGGTCACAACGACGACTCATATGGGGCTGGAACCGGACATGGTTTTATTCGAAAATCTGGAAGATATCAGACAGCAGTTGGAAAAACAGCATGTTTGTATCTGTGGAAGTCCGGTGAAAGAAAGGAAAATTGCATCACTGCCAGAAGAAATTTATAAGCAGGCCTGTGAGCTTGCAGATATTGTATTGGTAGAGGCAGACGGATCAAAGCATATGCCGGTTAAATTTCCGGCCGCACATGAACCGGTGATCCCGGAAAACGTAAATGAGATCCAGGTGGTCATGGGCTTGCATGCCATCGGACATCCCTTTTGTGAGGTGAGCCATCGACTGGAACTGGTAAAACAGTGTCTGGATGTTTCAGATACGGATCTTGTGACAAAAGCACACCTTGAAAAATTGTATCTGGAAGGCTATCAGAAGCCATTACAGGAAAAATACCCAAATGCAAAAATCGGATTTTTCCCGGCAGACCACAGTCATTTCTTTGATTTGGAACCGTTGAAATTTTACTAAATGACGTTTCTGACGTGAGAGGATTGCGAATATCCATTTGACGTCAAAAGTATCAACATTCTAATAGCGCTAATATCTCATAAAAATCTGTTCAACCAGATCGCTATGAGTATAAGATAAAAATTATAAGTAACATGGAGGATAGATGATATGACAATTCAGGAAAAACTTGCAATTTTGCGAGAAAAAATGAAAGAAAACAACATGGATATCTACATGATTCCAACCGCAGATTTTCACCAGTCAGAGTATGTTGGTGAATACTTCAAAGCACGTTCTTATATGAGCGGCTTTACAGGATCTGCCGGAACATTAGTAGTGACATTGACAGAGGCAGGTCTGTGGACTGACGGACGTTATTTCATTCAGGCGGAGCAGCAGCTTGCAGGCAGCACCATTACATTATACCGTATGTCTGAGGAAGGTGTACCGACAGTAAAAGAGTTTGTAGAGGATAAACTTCCACAGGGCGGCGTGATCGGTTTTGATGGAAGAGTACTTTCCAGTGCCGATGGAGCAGCATATGCGAAAATCGCCGAAAAAAAACAGGGCAGCCTGTCCGTTGCAAAAGATCTGGTAAATGAGATCTGGACAGACAGACCACAGCTTCCGACAGAGAAAGTATGGATTTTAACCGATGAATACAGCGGAGAGACCACAGCCTCCAAATTAGGAAGAATCCGTGAAGTAATGAAAGAGAAAGGTGCACAGGTACATCTGATCAGCTCTCTGTATGATATTGCATGGATTTTAAACCTGCGTGGAAACGACATTTCCCATGTGCCGGTATTTTTATCTTTTCTGATGATCGAGGAAGATGCCTGCACACTGTTTATCCATGCAGAGACATTGACGGATGAAGTACGAGCTTATCTGGCAGACAATGACATTACTGTTTGTGCTTATGATGAGATATACGATGCAGCAGCAAAACTTGCAGCAGACAAAGTAATGCTGATGGACGAACATACCATCAATTATCGTATCCGTATGGCATTCCCGGAAGGATTAAAAGTTGTAGATGACCTGAATCCATCCGAGCGTATGAAAGCCATCAAAAATGCAACAGAGTTAAAAAATACAAGAATCGCACACTTAAAAGATGGTGTGGCTGTAACCAAATTTATGTACTGGTTAAAGACACATGTCGGAAAAGAATATATCACAGAGTATACTGCAGGAAAATATCTGGACAGCTTGCGTGCCGAGCAGGAGAATTTCCTGGACCTGAGTTTTGACAATATCAGTGCTTATGGCGCAAATGCAGCTATGATGCACTATTCTGCAAAAGAAGAGACAGCAGCAGAGTTAAAACCGGAAGGATTTTTACTGGTAGATTCCGGCGGACATTACTACGAGGGAACGACAGATATTACAAGAACCTTTGTGCTTGGACCTCTGACTGACAAACAGAAGCTGCATTTTACAACGGTTTGCAGATCTAATCTAAACCTTGCAAATGCAAAATTCCTGTATGGATGCAGCGGATTAAATTTAGACATTTTAAGTCGTGGACCATTATGGGAGATGGGGATTGATTATAAATGCGGAACCGGACATGGTGTCGGACATATCCTGAATGTACATGAGGGACCGAACGGCTTCCGTTGGAGAGTCGTTGCAGAGCGTAATGACAGCGGCAGACTGGAAGAAGGTATGATCACTACGGACGAACCGGGTGTATATCTGGAAGGTGAGTACGGCATCCGTACCGAGAATGAGCTGATCTGTGTGAAAGCAGAGAAAAACGAATATGGTCAGTTCATGCAGTTTGAAAATATTACTTACGCTCCGATTGATCTGGACGGAATCGATCCGGATGAGATGACCTGCCGTGAGAAAAAAATGCTGAATGCATATCATAAAATGGTATGGGAAAAAATATCTCCGTATCTGAATGATGATGAGCGTGAATGGCTCAAAGAGTACACAAGGGAGATTTAGTATGAGTAAAAAAATCGTACTGATTGATGGACATAGTATTTTAAACCGTGCCTTTTTCGGAGTTCCGCCGTTGACGAATTCGGAAGGACTGCATACGAATGCAGTATATGGATTTTTAAATATTATGTTCAAGATTCTGGATGAGGAGAAACCGGATTATCTGACAGTGGCTTTTGACCGAAGCGAGCCGACGTTCCGCCATCAGATGTTTGACGCCTATAAAGGAACGAGAAAACCGATGGCTCAGGAATTGCGGGAGCAGGTGCCTGTCATGAAGGAAGTTTTGCAGGCCATGGGCATCAAAATCGTGGAAATGCCGGGGTATGAGGCAGATGATCTGCTTGGAACGATTGCAGGTATGGCAGAAGTACAGGGCATGGATGTCAGTATTATTTCCGGTGACCGTGATCTGTTGCAGCTTGCTACGGAAAAAGTAAAAATCCGGATTCCTAAGACAAAACGAACCGGTACGGAGATTGAAGATTATTATGCAGCTGATGTAGTGGAACGTTATCAGGTTACACCAAAGGAATTTATCGATGTGAAGGCTCTGATGGGTGACAGTTCCGACAATATTCCGGGTGTTCCGGGTATCGGAGAGAAGACTGCTACGAATCTGATCGTTGCTTACAAGAGTATTGAAAATGCCTATGCACATCTGGAAGAAATCACACCAAAACGTGCGAAAACTAATCTGGAAGAGCACTATGATATGGCGCAGATGAGCAAGACACTGGCTACCATCGAAGTACATGTACCGATTGAATTTGACATGGAAGCGGCAAAACTGACAGATTTGTATACACCGGAAGCGTATGTATATATGAAACGCTTGGAGTTCAAAAACATGCTGACCCGTTTTTCAGATGATATGTCACAGAACGATCTGGAAAAATATTTCCATGTGTATCATGAACTTGATGAAATTCAGAACTTTTTTGATGGATTTTCCGCAAAAGAGGCGGCAGTGTCTTTCTTTGAAGAGGCAGGAATTGTGTATGGTCTTGCAGTGGCAAAAAGCAATCAGAACGTTGTTTATCTGACCTGCGGCGGATTTGTGACAGAAGGATATCTGGAAGAACAGGTCCAGAAACTTTGTGACGGACTGGATACACTTATAACGCCTGATTTGAAAGGATTATTGAAGCATGTCCGTGTACCGGAGACAAAGAATTGCATTGACACTACCATCGCCGCATACTTATTGAATCCGTTGAAAAATGAGTATACTTACGATGACCTTGCAAGAGATATTTTGGGACTGATGGTGCCGTCTAAGCTGGATCTGCTTGGAAAGTTAAAGATTAAGAAAGCGGCAGAGGAGAAGCCGGAGGCACTGGAATTGATGGTCTGCTATGAGGCTTATACCTGCATTGCGGCAAAAAATCAGTTGTTGGAACAGTTAGAAGATCACGATATGAAAAAACTGTATGATGAGATCGAGATGCCGCTGGTATATGTGCTGGCAGATATGGAAAAAGAAGGTGTCCGCGCAGAAAAGGCAGAACTGGAAGCGTATGGTGCACAGCTTACTGGCAGAATCTCGGAACTGGAGACTTCCATTTATGAAAAGGCAGGAGAGACGTTTAATATCAATTCTCCGAAACAGCTGGGTGTTATTCTGTTTGAAAAACTGCAGATGCCAAACGGTAAGAAAACAAAAACCGGATACTCTACCGCTGCGGATGTCCTGGAACGTCTGGCTCCGGACTATCCGATCGTATCAGAAATTCTGGAGTATCGTCAGCTTACCAAATTAAAATCCACTTATGCGGATGGACTGGCACTGTGCATTGCTCCGGATGGAAGAATCCACAGTACCTTTAATCAGACGATTACAGCAACAGGGCGTATCAGCAGCACAGAGCCGAATCTGCAGAATATCCCGATCCGTATGGAACTTGGTCGTCTGATCCGAAAGGTTTTTGTGCCAAAAGAAGGGTATGTATTTATCGATGCGGACTATTCTCAGATTGAGCTGCGTGTGCTGGCACATATGTCCGGGGATCAGAACCTGATCGCAGCTTATCAGCATGCAGAAGATATTCACCGGATCACTGCTTCCCAGGTGTTCCATACACCGCTGGAAGAAGTGACAGATCTTCAGAGACGAAATGCAAAAGCGGTAAACTTTGGTATCGTGTATGGTATCAGTTCTTTTGGCCTGAGTCAGGATCTGAGTATTACACGAAAAGAAGCAGAAGGTTATATCGCAAGCTACTTTGAAACCTATCCGGGCATCAAGATATTTCTCGACCGACTGGTAACTGACGCAAAAGAAAAAGGCTATGCAGAGACGATGTTTGGCAGACGCAGACCTGTCCCGGAACTGGCATCAAGCAATTTTATGCAGCGTTCTTTTGGTGAGCGAATTGCTATGAACTCTCCGATCCAGGGAACGGCAGCGGATATTATCAAGATTGCGATGATCCGGGTAAAACAGCGCCTGGAGCGGGAACAGTTAAAATCAAAACTGATCCTGCAGGTGCACGATGAACTTCTGATTGAGGCAGCAGCTGACGAAGAAGAGTATGTAAAAACACTACTGGCAGAGGAAATGCGTCATGCCGCAGATCTGGCTGTAACGCTGGAAGTTGATGTGAAGTCTGGCAGAAACTGGTTTGAAGCACACTGATCTGCGAGGGCGCACATTGTCTGGGAGACAATGGTTTTGCGCCGACCGAAACGAAGTGTAGAGTGCAGTGATTCTGAGGAGATATGTCAGATTATGTTGCGCAGAATCACGCACCAGGTTTCATGTGCATTTGCCATAAATGTCAGGAAATCATTTTTTAAGAAAGGGAATATTCAGAGTTGCTGTATCAAAACAGATATGACAACTCTGAATTAACATACAATGATATGCATTTTATAGGAATTACAGGCGGTGTCGGCGCTGGAAAAACAGCAATTCTGAGCTACCTTGAAAGCAATTATCCATGCCGTGTCATGCTGGCAGATGAAATCGCCCATGATGTGATGGAGCCGGGCAGAGACTGTTATCGGAAGTTACAGGAATTGTTTGCAAAGGATCAGGTATTTGAAGCAGATGGACAGATTGACCGAAAAAGGATGGCACAGGTCTTGTTTTCCGATGAGGAGAAACGGCTTGCACTAAATAATATCGTACATCCGGCGGTAAAGCAGTATGTTATTGATGAAATGAACCGGGAGCGTGCGGAACAGAAGAATAAAGTGCTGATTTTGGAAGCTGCTCTTCTGATCGAAGAACATTATGATGAAATTTGTGACGAACTGTGGTATATTTATACTTCTGAGAAAAATCGGAGAGAACGATTGAAGTTAAATCGTGGGTATTCCGATGAAAAAATTGACAATATATTTGCCAGCCAGCTTTCAGAGAGTACTTATCGGGAAGTATGCAGAGAAGAAATCGATAACAATCATCTGCCGGAAGATGCATTCAGCCAGATTGATGCATTAATGAAAGCACGCCAGGTGGAAAAAGTACAGAAGCGTCAGACAACGGAGGAATAAATGGAATTATGTAGTATAGCAAGCGGCAGCAGCGGAAACTGTATTTATGCAGGTACGGATCACTGCCATGTCCTTGTGGATGCCGGAATCAGCGGCAAACGGATTGAAGCCGGACTCAATGAGATCGGACTGAAAACGGCAGAGATGGACGGGATTCTTGTAACGCATGAGCATTCTGATCACATCAAAAGTCTTGGAGTTCTGGCAAGGAAATATGGACTTCCCATGTATGCCACACAGGGAACTATTGATGCCATAAAAGAAAAATCAGCCATTGGAAAAGTGGATGAATCCCTGTTTCGTGTGATTCATCCGGAGGAGGATTTTACCATCGGGGATATGAGGATTTCCCCGGTACCGACGTCCCATGATGCGGCAGAACCGGTGGCATATATGATGTATCAGGGCGATAAATCCATGGGAATTATCACAGATCTAGGAAAATATGATAATTATATTGTAGACAAATTGCAGGGATTGGATGTATTATTGTTAGAAGCCAATCATGATGTACATATGTTGCAGGCAGGAACGTATCCGTATCAGTTAAAACGGAGAATCCTTGGAGACCGGGGACATTTGTCCAATGACCTGTCCGGGCAGCTGCTTGGCAAAGTATTGCATGACGGGTTTAAAAAAGTGATTTTAGGCCATTTGAGCAAAGAGAATAATTATCCGCAGCTTGCATGGGAGACCGTCCGTATGGAAGTGACTATGGGAGAAAATCCCTATAAGGGAAGTGATTTTCCGATGGTAGTTGCCAAGCGGGATGAGGTTTCTGAATTAGTCAGGATATAATGAGCGCAAGAGAGTCAGAGGGAGCTTGCTCACTCTTGACGAACGGCGAAATTATTGAGTGATGAAATCACGAGATAATAATCTTTTTGTGACCGTAATTTTGAGAGAGGAGAGCGCATATGCGCGAGAACACAATGGAAAAGACAACAGACAAAACAATTATCACAGTAGTAGGAAAAGACACCGTAGGTATTATTGCAAAAGTATGCACCTACCTTGCAAGTAACAGTATCAACGTACTGGATATTTCCCAGACAATTGTACAGGATTTCTTTAATATGATGATGATCGTGGATATGAGCAGCTCAGCAAAACCATTTGCAGACTGCGTAAAAGAATTAGAGCAGCTTGGCGAAGAAATTGGCGTAAAGATCAGATGCCAGAGAGAAGAAATTTTTGATATGATGCACCGCATCTAAGAAAACACTGGAAAAGGAGATTACGACCAATGATAAATATGTTTGAAGTAAATGAGACGAACAAGATGATCGAGCAGGAAAACCTGGATGTTCGTACCATTACACTGGGAATCAGTTTATTAGACTGTATTGATTCTGATCTGGATAAAGTAAATCAGAATATTTATAATAAAATCACTACGCTGGCGAAAGATCTTGTAAAAACAGGAAAAACAATCGAAAACCGTTACAGTATTCCGATTGTAAACAAACGAATTTCTGTAACTCCGATCGCTATGATCGGTGCAGCTGCCTGCAAAAAGCCGGAAGATTATGTGACGATCGCACAGACCTTAGACCGTGTGGCAGCAGAAGTAGGTGTCAACTTCATTGGCGGATATTCCGCATTGGTAAGCAAAGGTATGACAACTGCGGATGAACTGCTGATCCGTTCCATTCCACAGGCACTTGCCTGCACGGAGCGCGTCTGCAGCTCTGTAAACCTTGGTTCTACCAAGACAGGTATCAATATGGATGCTGTACGTCTTATGGGTGAAATCGTCAAAGAGACAGCAGAATATACAAAAGATGCAGATTCTCTTGGCTGTGCAAAACTGGTAGTATTCTGTAATGCACCGGATGACAATCCATTTATGGCAGGTGCGTTCCACGGTGTGACAGAAGCAGATGCCATCATCAATGTGGGTGTCAGTGGACCTGGTGTTGTAAAGACTGCACTGGAAAAAGTAAGAGGCGAGAGCTTCGAGGTACTGTGTGAGACAATCAAAAAGACCGCATTCAAGATTACCCGTGTCGGTCAGCTGGTAGCAAAAGAAGCTTCCAAAATGCTTGGTATTCCGTTTGGAATCATTGATCTGTCTCTGGCTCCGACACCGGCAGTTGGTGACAGTGTAGCGGAAATCCTTGAGGAGATCGGTCTGGAGTACGCCGGAGCACCGGGTACAACGGCAGCATTAGCTATGCTGAACGATCAGGTAAAAAAAGGTGGTATCATGGCATCTTCCTATGTTGGTGGATTAAGTGGTGCTTTTATCCCGGTCAGTGAAGATCAGGGAATGATCGATGCCGTAAAAGCAAATGCACTGACTTTAGAAAAATTAGAGGCGATGACCTGTGTATGCTCCGTAGGTCTGGATATGATCGCTATTCCTGGAGATACACCGGCTACAACAATTTCCGGTATTATTGCCGATGAGATGGCAATCGGTATGGTAAATCAGAAAACCACAGCGGTTCGTCTGATTCCGGTTATCGGAAAAGGTGTTGGCGAGATGGTAGAGTTTGGTGGCCTGTTAGGCTATGCACCGATCATGCCGGTAAACCAGTATTCCTGCGCAAACTTTGTAAATCGTCAGGGACGTATTCCGGCTCCAATCCACAGCTTCAAAAACTAACTGTATCTATTATCCCCACAGTATAACCGGCTGTGGGGATTTTTAAAAAAAGATATATTAATAAATCTAATAAAAATAAGTAAATAAATTAATGGTGTTAATAAGAATCGGTGGTTGTAAAAATATATTTGGCATGTTACACTTTGAATAGATGAGAAAAATTCACAGCAGGATTCATTTTTATCAAAAAAGAACGGTGAATGATTCTATAATAATTAACCATGACAAGGGGTACCACACGAAGGAGGACATGATATGGAAATGCGTTCTATTGCAAAGCAGTTACAGGAGAATTCTTACCCGGGAAGAGGCATTATCATCGGCAGAACATCCGATGGAAGTAAAGCCGTTACCGCGTACTTTATCATGGGAAGAAGTGAAAACAGCAGAAACCGTGTATTTGTAGAGGATGGTGAAGGCATCCGCACACAGGCATACGATCCGTCTAAATTGGAAGATCCGAGTCTTATTATCTACGCACCGGTTCGTGTATTGGGAAATAAAACAATTGTAACAAACGGAGATCAGACAGATACCATTTATGATCAGATGGATCGCCAGATGACATTTGAGCAGTCTTTACGCTGCCGTGAGTTTGAGCCGGACGGTCCGAACTACACACCGCGTATTTCCGGTATCATGCATGTGGAAAACGGAAAATTCAGTTATGCAATGTCTATTTTAAAGAGCAACAATGGCAATCCGGATGGATGTAACCGTTATACATTCGCTTATGAGACACCGGCTGCAGGTGAGGCACGTTTCATCCATACTTATATGAACGATGGCAATCCACTTCCAAGCTTTGAAGGAGAGCCGGAGCTGATAGATGTTGTGGATAATATTGATGAGTATACAAAGCTTTTATGGGAGAGCTTAAATGCAGATAATAAAGTTTCACTGTTTGTGCGTTATATCAACATTGCAGACGGTACTTATGAGACACGTATCGTAAACAAACATCAGGATTAATTTTTATCGACATTATTTTTTGTTGAAATAAAAACACGGCAAGTCATGCAGATATTTGATAAAAACGTTTGTGTGAACACATAGTTATCGGAGGAATCAGAATGAACGAATTAGAGTTAAAATATGGCTGTAACCCAAATCAGAAACCATCCCGTATTTATATGGAGAACGGTGCAGATCTGCCAATCAAAGTATTAAACGGAAAACCGGGATACATCAACTTCCTGGATGCTTTCAACGGCTGGCAGTTAGTACGTGAGCTGAAAGCAGCAACCGGACTTCCGGCAGCAACATCTTTCAAACACGTATCTCCGGCTGGCGCAGCAGTAGGACTTCCTTTGACAGAGACAGAGAGCAAAATCTACTGGGTAGATGATCTTGGTGAACTTTCTCCGCTGGCAAGTGCTTATGCAAGAGCCAGAGGTGCAGACCGTATGTCTTCTTTCGGTGATTTCATTTCTCTGTCTGATGTTTGCGATGCAAGTACAGCAAAAATCATCAAACGTGAAGTTTCCGATGGTGTGATCGCTCCGGGTTACGAGCCGGAAGCACTGGAAATCCTGAAAGCAAAAAAAGGTGGTAAATATAACGTCATCGAAATCGATCCAAACTATGTTCCAGACCCGATTGAGCACAAACAGGTATTTGGTGTGACTTTTGAGCAGGGAAGAAATGAGCTGAAAATCGACCGCGATTTCCTTGGAAATATTGTGACAGAGAATAAAGAAATTCCGGATTCTGCTAAAATCGACCTGATCATTTCGCTGATCACACTGAAATATACACAGTCCAACTCTGTATGTTATGCAAAAGGTGGTCAGGCTATCGGAATCGGTGCAGGACAGCAGTCCAGAATCCATTGTACACGTCTGGCAGGACAGAAAGCAGATAACTGGTTCCTTCGTCAGGCTCCACAGGTATTAAATCTTCAGTTTGTAGATGGTATCAAACGTGCAGATCGTGACAATGCGATCGATCTTTACATCGGAGATGAGTACATGGATGTGCTTGCAGATGGCGCATGGGAGAATATCTTTAAAGTAAAACCACCTGTATTTACAGCAGAAGAGAAACGTGCATGGCTGGATAAAAACACAGATGTTGCACTTGGATCTGACGCATTCTTCCCATTTGGTGACAATATTGAGCGTGCACACAAGAGCGGCGTAAAATATGTGGCTGAGCCGGGCGGATCCATTCGTGATGATCATGTCATTGATACCTGCAACAAATACAATATGGCAATGTGCTTTACAGGCATTCGTCTGTTCCATCACTAAATCGGTGAGGCAATTTATCTCAGTCGAGAAGACTTCCACTTTTGCAAGTGGTGAGTAATAACAAGTCTTTCTCAGTGGGAGTATAATCTCCGACTGAGATAAACGCTCCGCGAGGATGTGCAGTTAATGAATATGAAAAAAGAATTACCATGTGAGATGGTACGTAGAGATATTAAAGAGTTAATTATTGAAAGAAAGTTGACTGTTGATACTTTAAGCCGAATAACTAAAATAAATCAACAATGGTTTATCGACTTTATTTCACAAAAGAAGGATATAGAGAATATTTCTGAATATGACATTAGATTTTTAACAGATTTAACTTCTGTATTGAAAATGGGAATAGATTTTGACTGTGATAGTAGATTAAAATCTATTATTGAGACCTTAATTATAGAATATGAAATGGACACAAAAACATTGTCGCTATGCTCGGGTGCAAATGAAGATGTTATGTGTAGATTTTTATCAAATACTAATTTAGTCTCTACAGAGGAAAAATATGAATTAGCAGTTAGAATAATGTTTATATATTTTGTATTCAAATTTCCATATTATGAAAATATTAGCATGCAAAGACGTTAATATCTATAAGATGATTGGTGATATTAGAAAGTTGAGATTAACCAAGGAGTGTAATTTATGTGAGCAGCATAAATTACACTCCTTTTCCTCTGGTTTATAGTTCAGGTGGTGCGACAACGGAATTGAACGTGTAAGTGTGTGATAGCACACTTTCTTGCGTTATAAGTCATTCCTGTTCAATTGTAAAATGAATACGCAAGTGTTTCTGTCTGGTTTCATCAATGAGATTCTGATTTCGGTAGATACTCAGCAAAATACCAACAAATATATAGGAAATGATCGTAACGCTTCCACCATAGGAAAATAGTGGGAGAAATCCGTATGTCATTGGAATGAAACCAAGGTTCATAAGAAAATATTTGAAAACTTCTACGGTCAAAACCAGACTGCATCCAAGTCCAAGAATCATACCAAGTTGATTTTTCTGTTTTAAAGCCAGATAAAACAGACGAATACAGAATACAATAAATAAAACAGCAAGAATACAAGCTGGAATGATACCATATCGTGATGTTACATTTACGACCATGTAATCACTGATCAGGGAATTCAGATCCATGATTAAAGTCGTACTGTGCCCAAACAAAGTACTTCTTGTCATTGCTTCATGTACCATAGACTGATTTGCATTTTCAACGGAAAACGGATAGATCCAGTTGGAAATGCGGGCAGAAACATACGGTGGGAACAGATTTTGAAATTTGTACGGTACCAGTAAGGAAAGTGTCGGAATGCCAACTACGCAACTCCAGAGTATTGGTAAAACGATTCTTTTGTGAACCGGATACCAATTGTTACAAATTACCACAGTAACGAGTACGGCACTTATAAATACAAGAACCAGTTTATAAGATGCAAAGAACCATTGGTAACGCATTAGCAGGATAGATGCAAGCATAAATCCAACAGGAATCAGCAGATGATACCAGCTTCGTTTTCGAAATTTGTACAGTAATCCGCAAAAAATGGGGATACTGAGCAGATAAGGAATTGTTACCGCATTGGAAAAGAGGCGTACAAATTGCATATCCTGCAAGATAAGAAATACAAGATAAAGGATGGCCAGTATACCAGAGTGTTGAAAAATCCGACTGTAATCTGTTTTACAGATAAAAAGCATGATTCCAAATCCGATCATCAGATAAATAATCTGTTTTCTTAACAGTGAAATAGTTGAAAAATCCGAAGTTCCCTTGCATATCATTCCAATCGTAAACACTCCAAGCAGGGAGATAATGGCTGTCAGAATGACCATACTCCAGGACATTTTCGGTTTGTGAACGGCGTCAAGTGACACTCCTGTTTCTACTGGATCACCCATATCCAGCACAGCTCTGCGTTCCGCATCATAAGCCGTCAGTCCCTGAGCGCGGTAGGCCTCTTCCTGATCTTCGATGTGAGAGGTGATTTCATGCGCTACCAGTTCTTTTGCACGTTTGTTTCGAATCTGCTCCAGCAGCAGTTCCATATATCGTTTTTTGCTCATACCTAGCCCTCCATCTGTGGTTTTAATACTGGAAAGATGGTATTTCGATCAGCTGTCAGGATATTAGCAACAGCTGAAGAATATTCTTTCCATTCTTCTTTTTTCTGAGAGAGAAAATTTTTTCCGTTTTTTGTCAGCGAATAATATTTTCGTGTTTTCTGGCCGATGGAATCTTCGTAAGAAGAAACATAGCCTTTTTCTTCCAGAGAGTGAAGCAGCGGGTAAAGAGTGCCTGCCTTCAATTGAAATACATTCTGGGATTTTTCCTGTAATGTTTCAATCATTTCGTAACCGTACATGTCTTTTCCTTCCAAAAGCCGTAAAATCAGCATTGTAGTGCTTCCGGAAATCAGACTTTTGTCTACTGCCATAAGTGAATCCTCCTTTTGTAATAGGTTATGGAACTTTATCTAAGTGAATCCTGTTTCAGATTTCACTATATAGATTATCTACATATAATATATATCGAACATCTATATATGTCAAGATAAGAATGGAATGAAAAAAGATAATATGTTACAATGGGTTACAGTTCATGCATCACATGTATTCAGGTAATGATCATGCTTGCATGAGGAATTACCTGGATACATAGTGATGAAGGGAGCGCCTTTTTATGAGCAAAAACAGTAGCGATAGCTACGGAGAAGCCCAAAAGGGCGTTTTGCGAATGGCGCGTGTGAACTGTAACTATAATAGGGGAAACACTAGTCTGAAAAAAAGAGGGATAGTATGGGGAACGATATTTATGAAAATGGCAAACTATGCAGATATGGCAAAATAGCAGGACTGGAAAAACCAGTTTCACGCATGATCTTTGGCACAGCCATCGGTCCGATGATAGAAGGAAAAAATGCAGATGAGCTATTAGATGCAGCGTTTGCAAAAGGAATCAATACATTTGATACAGCAAGAGGCTATGGACGGGCAGAAGAATCACTTGGCGGCTGGATGAAGCGACGCAACAATCGTGAACAGGTAGTGGTGATCAGTAAATGTGGAAATTGTGATTCAGACGGTTCTGTGTGCGTAAATCGAAAGGTGATCGAGACAGAACTGGCTGAGAGCTTACAGGCATTACAGACAGACTACATTGACATCTATCTCTTGCATCGCGATGATCCCAAAACACCAGTCAGTGAAATGATCGATGCTTTAAATGAATTGCAAAAAGAAGGAAAAATCAAAGTATTTGGCGTATCAAACTGGGTACATGAGAGAATCGAAGAAGCAAATCGTTATGCAAAAGAGCATCAGCTTCAGGGATTTTCTGTTTCCAGTCCTCATTTTGGATTGGCAGAGCAGGTGGTTGATCCATGGGGCGGCAACTGTGTAACTATAACCGGAAAACAGAATCAAGCGGCCCGAAACTGGTATCAGGAGAATCAGATGCGAATCATCGCGTATTCCAGTCTGGCGCGTGGGTTAATGGCAGGCAGGATCAAAAGCAGTCAGGAAGCACAGGCGGCAGAAATATTAGATCCATTTTGCGTGAAAGGCTATGTGTGCCATGATAATTTTGAACGTCTGGCACGCTGTGAAGAGCTGGCAGAGAAAAAAGGCTGCACCGTGTCACAGATTGCACTTGCATGGATGTTCCGACAGGATTTGAATATATATGTGCTTGTGAGTACAACAAGGGCATTCCGACTGGAAGAAAATCTGCGTGCATTTACAGTGAACTTATCTGAGGAAGAAAATCGTTATCTGAACGCAGGTCGCAAAGCAGCTGGGTTCATGAGCAAGTAGTGAAAGCGGATTGCGAATGTCCGCCTTAGGATATAGGAGAGAGAAACTATGACACAGTGCACGGAGATAGCAAAACAGTTAAAGAAAATGTTGTCTATATATTCAATAGAGGAAAAAGAATCTGAATTGCTTCCAGAATTTACAGAGCCGTTTCGATTTCAGGAAACATTGTTTCAACAATGTCGGAATGCTGCGGATGAATTGAGTTATCTTGGAAGTTGTTTGTCCTGTGAAAGCGGAGATTTTCCCGATATGTTCTATGGAATTTATCAGGGAAACCGCCTGCATTTTGCATCGAGTGCAACTTTAGATGGAGGATGTAATCATGTGAGGTTCTTTGGCGTATCTGTAACTGCATTAGCCTGTAATGACAGGGAATTTGTGGAAAAAGCGATGCCACATAGTCTTGGCCTTTGTGGCACGGCAGTCCCATATGATACGATTCCGAATCTGTTTATGGGAATATTTTACAAAGATGAAACGATGATGAATGAAGCACTTGTATTGGCAGAAAAGTTTCTGGCACGAAAACAGCGTAAGTATGATATTTTAATTGTTCAGTATCTTATGGATTTGTGGGAAAAACGTACAGAAAATCTGACGGAACTTATAGAACAAATTTGTATAGAAGAACAGCGTGTAACAGAAAATACTACATATATCGGCTATGGAAATGAAAAATATAATAAAGTGATTAATATTTTTGCACACGGTCTGTTCGCTTTGGCAGAGCATTATCTTGGAGCAGAATTGTTTGAAACAATAGCACTTCCAAATGTAAAATCATTCTGCGAAGAATATGAGTTATATCGTTGTGGACATAAACAGAATGGAGAACTACTGGTAAATTATCCTGAAAACTATGGGTATCTGAATCAGATTTCGGATTTAATTCCTCAAATTACATTAAAAGAAAACGGAAAGAAGAAAAGTATTGTTGATACAGAGTTATTTGCTGATGAGCTTTTTCAAAAGGTTTATTCCTCAGGCAAGTTACAACACATAGTAAAACGTGATATTGCGTGGATTGCAGCGTGGGGAACAACAGAAGAATTTTTACAGAAATTTCGAGAAGATGATGAAATGCAGTATTTTTATGACAGAGGCCTGATATACTATGCACTGTCTAATCCGGATATGGGAAGCTGCTATGAAATATCTTCGTTTTTACTGTCAAGATGTAATAAGGAAAAGAAAAATTGTATTTTAGAAAAGAAAACCAGAGATTTTGATGGGCCATATCATATGTTATTCCGAAGAAAAAATTACGATGTTTTGCAGACAGCAGAACTTTGTGAACAACTGTTTGAAGCAGGTGCGGATCCTAATCAGGCAGGGGAGAAAAATGTACTTCCGATTGAACTGATGATGGCGTTGCCGTTTACAGAAGAAGAATTGCATCCACTATATGATATTTGGATGAAGCTGCCGGTAGTAGATTTAAAATTACATACATTTGATGGGAAGCAGCCAATTGATTTTGCTAAAAAATATAAGCGAAAAAAATTAGCGACATGGATAAAGGCACAGTTATAAAAAAGAAAATGTAGAGGGTGAGTATCTATATGAATATTAGAGATTTAATTGGAGAGGCAACAGAATATGATAAAAAGCTAGAACTTGAAATAAAGAAGCCAAAAAGTTGGTGTAAAAGTGTCAGTGCATTTGCCAATACATTGGGTGGAAAATTGATCTTTGGAATTGCAGACGAAGGGCAGATGATTGGTCTGGAAAATCCAGAACAGGATGCAGAGAAAATAAGTGAAATTATAAAAACAAGATTAGATCCAATTCCTGAATTTAAACTTAGTTTTCATAGTGTGGAAAATGGAAAGATTCTGATCATTCTTGATATTTTTAAAGGTGACGAAACACCATATTATTATTCTGGAGATGGAACCATGGAAGCATATGTGCGGGTTGGAAACGAAAGTGTGAAGGCTACGGCAACGGAACTGAAACGTCTGGTACTTAGAGGAAAAAATACATCCTATGATTCACAAATTTCAACGTATAAAGTAGATGATTATGCATTTTCAAAACTTCGGGAACGTTATAAAAAATGGACAGGAACAAGTTTTGACGAAAAAGATTTAGTTTCATTTGGTCTGGCAAATGAGCAAGGTTATCTTACCAATGCAGGAGCTTTAATTGCAGATGAAAACCCAATCCGATGTTCCAGACTTTTTTGTACAAGATGGAATGGATTAAATAAAATGGGTGGAACAATAGATGCATTTGATGATGCAGAATATTCTGGAAGTGTGTTGTCCTTAATTGATAATGGGGAAGCTTTTATCAAGAGAAATGCAAAAATGATGTGGAGAAAGACGGCGAATTCCAGAGAGGAAATGCCGGAGTATGTAGAACGGAGTTATCATGAGGCATTAGTCAATGCGTTAGCCCATCGTGATTATCTGGTAAATGGAAGTGAAGTGCATATTGATATTTATGATGATCGCATGGAAATATATTCTCCGGGTGGAATGCCGGATGGGTCTGTGATACAGGACCGAGATCCGTTAACGGTTCCATCGACCAGACGTAATCCTGTTCTGGCAGATGTGTTTAATCGTTTGGGATATATGGAGCGAAAAGGCAGTGGATTTGGAAAAATTATTGGTGGTTATGAATATCAGATTAATTATGATGAGAGTAAAAAGCCAACTTTTCGGTCTGATAGATATCAGTTTACAGTTATAATGCCAAATTTGAATTATAATGTCACTCAAGATGTCACTCAAGATGTCACTCAAGATGTCACTCAAGATGTTAATTCAAATGATTTGGATACACAGATTATATATTTAATAAAGAAAGATGATAAGATAAGTACAGAACAAATGTCAAAAATATTAGAGGTAAGTACAAGGACGATAAAGCGACATATAAAGGAGATGAATAATATTAAGTATATTGGCAGTGGATATAGTGGACATTGGGAGATATTATGATATTAAACGATAATTCTATCATTTTTCACATTGATGTAAATTCCGCCTATTTAAGCTGGAGTGCATTGCGTGAATTACAAAATGGCAGCAAACTGGATTTGCGCACGATTCCATCCATTGTAGGTGGAGATCAGGAAACCCGCCATGGAATCGTCGTTGCGAAATCCATTCCGGCAAAAGCCTTTGGAATTCAGACGGCGGAAACCGTTGCCAGTGCATTTCAAAAATGTCCGACACTTGTGATGGTTCCACCGGATCACACCTATTACCGGGAAATGAGTCAGAAACTGATGCATCATCTGCGCAGTATCTGTGACGAAATTGAGCAGGTCAGCATCGATGAGTGTTATATGTCTTTTGAACCAATTCGAAGTCAGTTTCCGACTCCGGAGGCAGCAGCAGCTTATATTAAAGACAGCGTATATGACACCTTTGGATTTACAGTAAACGTGGGAATCTCGGACCGAAAAGTATTGGCAAAAATGGCATCGGATTTCAAAAAACCGAATTTAGTTCATACCTTATATGTAAGTGAAATCCAGCAAAAACTCTGGCCATTGCCAATCAGTTCTCTACATATGTGTGGAAAAAGCAGTGCAAAACTACTACAGAAAATGGGAATCCGCACCATTGGAGATTTGGCGCATACGGATAAGGCAGTAGTAGAAAGCTGGCTGAAAAGCCATGGTGGAATGCTCTGGAATTATGCAAACGGCATCGATGAAGGACAGGTTGTAAAAGAAAAACCGAAAGCAAAGGGTGTGGGAAATTCCACGACACTGGCAAACAATGCAGAGACAGAAGAAGAGGCATACGCTGTATTAAAAGAACTGGCGACCAGTGTCTCAGTGCGCCTGAAAAAACATCATTTTCTGGCAGCACAGATCAGCACGGAGATCAAATATGCATCTTTTCGTTCCGTATCACACCAGACAACGATACTGACACCGACAGCAGAGGAAGCGGAAATCTATCAGTGTGCCTGTCAGCTGTTTGATGAACTCTGGGATGGCGAACCAATCCGTCTGCTTGGAATCCGAACCACAAAATTGCAGGATGAAGAAGAACCGACACAGATCAGTCTGTTCGATCTGGCAAGGTATCAGGAGCAGGAAAAAAAGGAAGAACTGAGGCGTGAAAAAGAAGCACAGAAACAGAAAAAACTGGCAAGTTTAGACGATGCGATCGCAAAAATAAAAAAGCGTTATGGAGATGATGCCATTCATAAGGGCGTGTAAGCAGAATTTGTTGCACTGGCGGCTCCATAACGTAGAAAACGAAAAAATGTAAAAAAGAAAACAACATAGCAAGACGATAGAAAAGCGCCCGTGTCTGCTATGTTGTTTTCTTTATACTAATTTCGGTTTCGGACGTTACACCTTATTTCGCAATATGGAAGGATATCAACAGATCATCCTGTGATACGGTATCTCCCTGCTGAACATAAATCTTGTCGACGGTACCGGTAATCTTGGATACAACAGTTGTCTCCATTTTCATGGCCTCTACAGTGAGAAGTGGCATGTTTTCTGTTACGGCATCGCCTTCTTTTACAAGAACTTTTCCAACTGTACCTGGGATAGAAGAACCAAGATGCTGCGGGTTTGTCTTGTCAGCTTTCAGCTTGCGGTCAGCTTTGATCTCAAGATTCTTATCCTGGATCTTGACAGTACGAAGCATACCATTTACCTGGAACGTAAGAGTGCGGACACCATTTTCATCCGGTTCACCTTCCTCCAGATATTTGATCAGAAGCTGTTTTCCTTCACCGATATTCAGGTAAGTCTCTTCGCCTTTGCGTAATCCGTAGAAGTAAACATGACTTTCCAGACGGGTTACATCATTGTACATCTGGAAATGCTCGCAGTAATCTTCATAAACCTTCGGATACAGGGCATAGCTGATCGCTTTCTGGTTCATGACTTCTTCCGATTTATCACCATAATTATATTTCTCAACCAGATGCTTTTTGATGGATTCAAAATCAACTGGTGGGAGAGATTTACCCGGGCGGTCTGTCAGCGGTTCAATGTCTTTCAGAACGATTTTCTGAAGCTCCTTCGGGAATCCGCCGTAAGGCTGTCCCATCATACCCTGGAAGTAGGAGACGACAGAATCCGGATAAGAAAGTCCTGCACCTGCAGTCAGGATGTTTTCTTTTGTCAGGCCATTTTTAAACATAAAGATGGCCAGATCACCAACAGCTTTCGAAGTCGGAGTAACTTTTACGATATTTCCAAGCAGATCATTGGCATCTTTGTATAATGCTTTGATGGATTCAAATTCATCTGCAGAACCCATGCTTGTAACCTGAGCCAAAAGGTTGGAATACTGTCCACCAGGAATTTCATATTTGTAAATTTCGGCATTCGGAGCTTTCATATCACTTTCAAACTGCTCGTAAACTTTACGGATGCGGCCGTAGTAGCGGCTGAGCTCATCCAGTTCCTCAAAATCGAGACCCGTATCACGTTTGCTTCCCCGCAGAGCTTCTACAACCGCATTCATGGAAGGCTGACTTGTCATGGAAGACATGGATTCAATGGCCAGATCCACGATATCTACACCTGCCTCGGCGGCCATCAGAACAGTGCTCACACCATTTCCGGTAGAATCGTGTGTATGCAGATGGAGCGGCACATGAAGTTCTTTCTTCAAAGCAGTTACGAGCTCTTTTGCAGCACGCGGTTTTAAGAGTGCTGCCATGTCTTTGATGGCAATGGAATGACATCCTAAGGATTCCAGTTCAAGGGCCATATTTACATAATAATCCAGCGTGTATTTTGTCTCTTTCGGGCTTGTGATATCGCCGGTATAACAAATGGTTCCTTCAACGATCTTACCTGTTTTTAATGCCTCATCAATCGGCATTTTCATATTTTCAACCCAGTTCAGACTATCAAAAATACGGAACACATCGATACCATGGGAAGCGGAGATTTTAATAAACTCCTGAACAACATTGTCCGGATAGTTGCTGTATCCAACGGCATTAGAAGCACGCAGCAGCATCTGGATCAGAGTGTTTGGCATACGGTTTCTGAGAAGTTCCAGACGTTTCCACGGAGACTCTTTTAAGAAACGGTATGCAGTATCGTAGGTAGCACCGCCCCATGCTTCGACAGAAAAAGCATTCTGCATGTATGCGTTTGTAGCATAGGCAGCACCGCACAGGTCTTTGCTTCTCATTCGTGTTGCCATCAGAGACTGCTGTGCATCACGCATAGTAGTATCTGTTACATATAATTTATCTTCTTTCAGAATTTTTTGCATAAAACCTTCTGCACCAAGCTTCAGGAATTCGTCACGGGCACCGTATACCGGTTTGCTCTGATCCAGTTTCGGAAGCACACGGTTTTCATAGTGCGGTTTCTGACCTTTCTGGGAGTTGACAATACGGTCACCGATGAATTCAATGATTTTGGTTGCACGGTCCTGACTCTGTGTGAGCTGGAACAGCTCCGGTGTTTCCTCAATGAAGGTAGTATAGCATTTTCCGGCAACAAAGGTCGGATGATGCAGTACGTTGATCAGGAACGGAATATTTGTTTTTACGCCACGGATACGCATTTCCTGTAAGGTACGAATGGATTTGCGAACAGCACCGGCAAACGTGCGGTCGTGGGAGATTGCTTTTACCAGAAGGCTATCGTAGTAAGGTGAGATGACAGCTCCCGTGTAGGCATTACCACCATCCAGACGGATTCCTTTACCGGAACCGGAACGGTAAACAGTGATCTCACCGGTATCCGGCATAAAGTTATTTGCAGGATCCTCAGTGGTGACACGGGTCTGGATGGAGTAACCATCGCAGTGAACATCGTCCTGAGATTTGATATTGATCTCATCTGAATCAAGCGGATAACCTTCCGCTACCAAAATCTGAGACTGTACCAGGTCAATATTTGTGATTTCCTCGCTGACAGTATGCTCCACCTGGATACGAGGATTCATTTCGATAAAGTATGGATTGTTGTCTGCATCAACCAGGAACTCCAGAGTACCTGCATTGCGGTAGCCAACTGCTTTGGAAAGGCGGATCGCAGAGTCAAAAATAATCTGACGGGTCTCATCCGGGATAGAAAATGCAGGTGCATATTCTACCACTTTCTGATGCCGGCGCTGTACGGAACAGTCACGGTCATACAGATGAACGACATTTCCGTAATTATCACCTAAAATCTGTACTTCGATATGTTTTGGTGCACGCAGGTATTTCTCAATGAAGATCTTGTCGTCACCGAATGCTTTCTTGGATTCATTTTTTGCTTCATTAAACTCTTTTTCCAGATCTTCCATCGTGTTTACGATACGCATACCGCGTCCGCCACCACCGTTGGAAGCTTTCAGCATAATCGGAAAACCAACTTCTGCTGCAATTTTTGTTGCTGTGTCAATATCTTTGATCGCGTAATCAACACCGGGAATAATCGGTACCTGCGCATCAATGGCCATTTTTTTGGAAGAAATCTTATCGCCCATTGCATTCATGATCTGGCTGGAAGGTCCGATAAATACAATGCCGTTTCGCTCACAGGCATCTACAAAATCCGGATTCTCTGATAAAAATCCATAGCCCGGATGGATAGCATCGACATTAGCTGCCAGCGCAATCTTGATGATCGTATCAATATCGAGATAGGCATCGATCGGACCTTTTTCCGGATTCAGCGGATAAGATTCATCTGCTTTGGAACGGAAGAGTGCATAACGGTCTTCCTTGGAATAAATGCTGACGGTTGTGATTCCCAGCTCATTTAAGGCTCGGAATACACGGATGGCGATCTCGCCACGATTTGCTACCAGAACTTTTTTAAATTTTCTGATCTGTACCTGATTGTTCATGTGTCATACTCCTTTGATTTAACTCTTTCTTAATTATTGAAAATTTTCCCCTCAGTGCCGAATGTTTGACACCATGTTTAAAAGTATATGGAAATTGAAAGAAAAATGCAAGAGAAAAAATAAAATAATTCAAAAAAATATAAAATAATGACAATGTTAAATAAATAACGAGTAAAAATGAAGGAAATGATTCTAAATAATGCAAAAGCGAGAAGAAATTGTACATTATGCAAGATTTGTTGCAAGATAGTAAGCCAATGGCGTCATGGAATATGCGCGAAATAGTATTGAAAATGCAAAAGATGTGTTGGATTGCAGTGATTCTGTGTATCTCTGCAATCCAACCGGCTTACGCTGACCGGAATCACGCACCAAGTCTCTCGTGCGTTCCGCTTGAAAAGTAGATTATAAGATGATCAGAGGCTGACGATATTCATTTTTTCGTTGGATACCGGTTTTTGAAAACAGGATACGATTGTACAGATCGCTGGCATAAACATCAAGATCCAGAAGTTGTTGCTGTTCCGGTGTCAGTGACTGACGTTCCTTTGCAATTTTGCGCAGCAACGGAATCTGACTGTGCTCCTGCAATTCCTTTAATAAAGGCGAAGCATCCTTTCGAAAACCTAGAATGCGGGCATATGGTGCATAATGACAGTTCTTTGCAGCAGCCAGAAGTTCTGCATCAATGCCGAGGAAGGCATGCAGCAGATGACGGCTGATGGCTGTATAGGTCTGGTTTTTCGTTTTTAAATCTGATACAAAATCAGACCAGCAGGTGAAAGTTTCTAAGTTATTTGCAATACGTTTTTCCAAATCGCTGCATTCGGTATCGGAATCAGAGAAAGCCGAATGCAGAAACTTGCGGCGAAGCTCATAATATAACAGGTCAGAAAAATCATCTTCCTGCAAAAAAGTATGGTTTTTATGCGCAGTCAGCAGCAGTTCACGAACGGAATCAGGAACCGTACGCGTCAGCATTTGATTCAGCGCTTCGGGATCAGTTTCCTGGCAGGAATTATCCTGAAAAATAAACTTACGCAGGGCAGAAGCACTGGCAAGTTCTGTATCTGTATCAGTATCATGATAACCTGCACCATTTCGTGTAACAACAGACGGTGTCAATTTAAGGTTCTGACGACGAATGGCTTTCATATATTCGATGGCAAGAATATTATTCGGAGAAGCAAGCAATCGTTCAAGCTGAGCAACTGTGTCTGTATTCATCGAATCGAAAGCCATCTGCTGCAAACAAAGAACAGCTGCTTTTGCCCGGGCAGCTGGAAAACTGCATCCGGATTTTAATTCCAGATCCAGATATTTCTGAAATGCGGGTGGCTCAAATGCAAAAAAATCAGCCAGTTTGTCCAGCATATCGATATCCGAAGTTGTGTTTGCTTCGGCACCAAAACTGATATGAGATACTACGCCGAGGCTATCCAACAGGCAGACACCTCCCTGAGCAAACGTTTCCGCACTGGAAGTGGCAGCAATTACAGGCAGTTCAATGACAAGATCAATGCCATGTTCAAGTGCCATTTTTGTCCGGTCATATTTATTTACCAGAGCCGGGGCTCCACGTTGGACAAAGCTGCCGCTTATAACAGCAATACAGTAATCGGCGTCCGTATTTTTTCTTGTTTCTTCTATATGAAAAGCATGTCCGTTGTGAAACGGATTATATTCTGCGATAATTCCTGTGACATTCATTGTATCTGATACTCCTGAATCTTTCTGATTGTTTGTCATGCGGATAAAGTGACCGTTGTAACAATGCAGACGTACAGTCTACATTTTATTATAGGAAAAAGCATAGCATGAAAGATGCAGAAAAACAAACATATTTGTGAGGGAAACAGAGGAGATTTGACTTTTTGACTAAAAACCAGTGTATGAAAACAGATGCAAGAGGAAAAACTTACAAAAAACCATTTGGTAACCTCTTGCGAAACAAAAAAATTGAGATATAATGGATAGGACAGGTATTTTGACGAAAAGTCAAAGGAAAAATGAAGGGAGAACATAAATAATGAACGTATTAGTAATCAACTGTGGTAGTTCATCACTGAAATATCAGCTGATCAACTCTGACACAGAGGCAGTACTTGCAAAAGGACTTTGCGAGAGAATCGGTATTGACGGAAGACTTACATATCAGAAAGCAGGTCTTGACAAAGAGATTACAGAGGCACCGATGCCTACACATAAAGAAGCTATCCAGCTTGTACTTGACGCTCTTGTAAATGAGAAAACAGGCGCAATCGCAAGCCTTGCAGAAGTAAATGCAGTTGGACACCGTATCGTACACGGTGGCGAGAAATTTGCTTCTTCTGCAGTGATCACACCGGAGATGCTTGCAGCAGTAGAAGAGTGTAATGACCTTGCACCACTTCACAATCCGGCAAACTTAATCGGTATCCATGCATGCCAGGAACTGATGCCAGGTGTACCGATGGTTGGTGTATTTGATACCGCTTTCCATCAGACAATGCCGGAGAAAGCATACCTCTACGGACTTCCATATGAGTACTATGAGAAATATAAAGTAAGAAGATACGGTTTCCACGGAACAAGTCACAGCTTCGTATCCAAACATGTTGCTGAGTTCCTTGGCAAAGATCTTAACGATTCCAAGATCATCGTTGCTCACCTTGGAAACGGTGCTTCCATCAGTGCGGTATTAAACGGCAAATGTGTAGATACATCTATGGGTCTTACACCGTTGGAAGGTCTTGTAATGGGAACACGTTCCGGTGACATTGATCCGGCGATCATGGAGTTTATCGCTAAAAAAGAGAATCTTGATATCGCAGGCGTTATGAACGTATTAAACAAAAAATCAGGTGTACAGGGTATTTCCGGACTTTCCAGTGATTTCCGTGACCTTGAGGAAGGTATGGAAGCTGGAAACGAGCGCGCAACAGCAGCTATCGAAGTATTCAGCTACCGCGTAGCAAAATACATCGGTTCTTACGTAGCAGCAATGAATGGTGTAGACGTAATCGCATTTACAGCAGGAATCGGTGAGAATGCGCCGATCGTTCGTTCTAAAGTATTAGCATACCTTGGATACCTTGGAATTACTGTAGATGAGGAAGCAAACAGCAAGAGAGGCGATGATATCGTAATCTCCACTCCGGATTCCAAAGTAACAGTTTGTGTAATCCCGACAAACGAAGAACTTGCAATTGCAAGAGAGACAGTAGCATTAGTAAAGTAATTGTTTCAGTTCACTCATCACATGAATTCTGGTAATGACCATGCTTGCATGAGGAATTACCTGAATACATAGTGATGAAGGGAGCGCCTTTTTATGAGCAAAAATAGGAGCGTAGCTACGGAGAAGCCCGAAGGGCGTTTTGCAAATGGCGCGTGTGAAATGAAACTTTATTACACAAAATACAAAAAATCTGTTGACAGGAAGTGCTGTTCTGTGTATAATCTACTGAGTGTGATTCAGAACAATTCACTTAGATTCAGATAAATTGGAGGTGTAACGAAATGTCTATTTGTCCAAAAAATAAATCTTCCAAAGGTAGAAGAGATAGAAGAAGAGCAAACTGGAAAATGTCTGCTCCGACTTTAGTAAAATGCAGCAAATGTGGCGAGCTCATGGTTCCGCACAGAGTATGCAAAGCTTGCGGTTCTTACAATAAAAAAGAGATCATCGCAGTTGACTAATTAGCAGAATATGTAATGAAATGAAGGAGTTGAGAAAAATCTCAGCTCCTTTTTTGCGTGGAAATATCCTTTTTAACTAGATTTATATAAGTAGGTTAGAAAACTTGCAAATGCGGATATTTTTGTGTAAATACGAAGAAAAATAGTTTGATTATAGTGGCGGGAAAGTTGAACAAGCTGTATAATATATAGATAAGCTAACTGATTTGTAACAAAAGATGAAAAAAATATTGTTAAAATTGATTAGTAAACAATAAATGTATTGATGAAAAATAAAAATGAAAGTTAGAGGAAAACAAATGGCTGGTAAAAATACAGCAGATATTGGATTTGAAAAACAAATATGGGATGCGGCCTGCGTGTTGCGCGGAAATATGGATGCATCTGAATATAAAAATGTAGTATTAGGTCTTATCTTTCTGAAATATATTTCGGATCGGTTTGATGAAAAGTATCAGGCATTGGTTGAGGAAGGCGATGGGTTCGAGGAAGATATTGATGAGTATACATCAGAAGGAATCTTTTTTGTACCAGCGGGAGCACGCTGGAGTGAAATTGCAGCAAATGCACATACACCTGAAATCGGTACAATTATTGATGATGCTATGCGTGCGATTGAAAAGGATAATAAAAGACTGAAAGATATCCTTCCGAAGAATTTTGCCCGTCCAGAGTTAGATAAACGTCGTTTAGGGGATGTGGTAGATTTATTTACCAATATACAAATGGTTGAGCATAGAAGTGAAAAAGATATTTTAGGACGAGCCTATGAATATTGCTTATCTATGTTTGCAGAGCAGGAAGGAAAACGTGGCGGCGAGTTCTTCACACCATCCTGTGTGGTTCGTACATTAGTAGAAGTGTTAAAACCGTTCAAAGGAAGAGTGTATGATCCGTGTTGTGGTTCCGGCGGTATGTTTGTACAGTCAGCGCGGTTTGTAGAAAATCATAGCGGAAATATCAGTAATATCTCAATTTATGGTCAGGATTCAAACCCTACAACATGGAAAATGGCTCAGATGAATTTGGCAATTCGTGGAATTGAACCAGATTTAGGTAGTTATGCAGCGGATACATTTTTAGATGATCGTCATCCAACTTTGCGTGCAGATTATATTATGGCGAATCCGCCATTTAACCTGTCTGATTGGGGTGCTGATAAATTAAAAGAAGATGTTCGCTGGCAGTATGGTATGCCACCAGCTGGAAATGCCAACTTTGCATGGCTGCAACATATGATTTATCATCTTGCACCAACAGGAAGAATTGGTATGGTACTTGCAAATGGTTCACTTTCTTCACAATCTGGCGGCGAAGGTGAGATTCGTAAAAATATTATCACTGCGGATTTAGTAGAGTGTATTGTGGCAATGCCGACACAGTTGTTTTATACCACACAGATTCCAGTGTCATTGTGGTTTTTGAATAAGCAGAAAAAGCAGACGGGAAAAACATTATTTATCGATGCACGAAAAATGGGAACGATGGTGAGTCGTAAACTGCGTGAACTTACGGACGAGGATATCAAAAAGATTGCGGATACTTATCAGAAATTTGTGGATGGTACGCTGGAAAATGTCAAAGGATTTTGTGCAGCAGTAGATACGGAAGAAATTGAGAAGCAGGATTATATTCTTACACCGGGGCGTTATGTAGGCATCGAAGAACAGGAAGATGATGGAGAACCTTTCGAAGAGAAGATGACTCGACTGACAACGGAACTTTCAGAATTATTTGCAAAAAGCCATGAGTTAGAGGATGAGATACGAAAGAAGCTGGGGGCAATAGGATATGAACTCAAACAATGAAATAACATATTGCTTGATTTTTGATACGAATGCTCTGTTTCAGGCATATGATAAGAAGGCAGATTTTACGACTTTTAACTTTAATGCAACATTTGATAATGTGATAGATATGATTAACCGACTTGATATATATAGTCAAGTAACGATAGCGATTCCATCTGTTGTCTGGAATGAGATGGAAAGACAGATCATAGAAAAGCATGATGAGTTGCTTTTAAATTATAAATCTACAATTACAAAGAAACTTTTTCCTGAATATTCAGTATCTGAGAATCCTAAAATAAATTATCCAGAATACATAAAAGCTAAGATGGAAGAATATAAAGAAGATATTTCAGAAGGATTTAATACAGTTATAGAGATTCCAATTGCTTCAAGTAACAGGTTTGAAAGCATAATTAATCGTGCATTTAGTAAGTTACCACCTTTTGAAGGAAAAAACAAAAAGTCTGATAAAGGATTTAAGGATGCATTGTTGTGGGAGAGCGTTTTAGAATTTGCACTAAAACACCCTAAATCAAAAATTATATATTATTCAAAAGACAACGCTTTTGGAGAATTTCTTCTAAGGGAATTTGCAGAAAATGTATCAGATTCCACACTGTTTATATGCAAAAGTGAGAGTGAAGTTAAGACACAATTAGAAATGTGGGCAAAGGAAATTGATAAATATTCGTATCAACCTATAGAAGAATTTGATGAAAATAAGGGAATAAAGGATTGGCTAAATTCAGAAGATTTTCTTGTACAAATAATAAATCAGGATTTTGGCCTTGTTGAACATGGACGTTTGATTACTTCAACAGCAGTTCATTTGATAAACATTGATAATATCGAATCTCTGAACACGGATGAGGATGTGATTAAGTATAATATTGAGATAACATTACAGTTTGTATATGAATTGAAAGATGGAGGAAAAACGAAAGAGACAATAAATGTGGGCATAGAAGTAGATGTGATAGAGGATACTATCTATTCAGTTGAAAATGCTTATAGAATAAATGAAGACGAAACTGAAAGTGAGAGTTAGTTTATGAACATCAGACAAACAAAAGAATTTAGCTATATGTACTTTGAATTGCAAGAAGGTGGGGAGCGATTGGGTATGAAATCTGAATGGACAATAAAGAAGTTATTTGAGATTGCGGATTTCAATCCACACGAGTCATTGTCGAAGGGAACAATTGCAAAAAAAGTTGGTATGGATAAGTTGCAACCGTTTTGTAGAGATATTTCATCTTACGAAATGGAAGCTTTTACAGGTGGCACTAAATTTCGTAATGGTGATACTATTATGGCGAGAATTACACCGTGTTTAGAAAATGGAAAGACGGCAAAGATTGATATCCTTGAAGAAGGTGAAATAGGTTTCGGATCAACCGAATATATAGTGTTTCGAGCAAAAAAAGGTGTAGATGAAGATTTCTTGTATTATTTGATATGTAGCTCAATGGTAAGAGAACCTGCTATTAAGTCAATGGTTGGATCGTCTGGACGTCAGAGAGTGCAGACGGATGTGGTAAAAAATATAGATATAGCAGTTCCAACTTACGAAGAACAACGTTTAATCGGTAGAATTTTTAGAAATATTGATGATAAGATAAAAATTAATAATCAGATAAACAAGAATTTAGAGCAGCAAGCAGACGCTTTGTATCAGACATTCTTTTCACCAAAGTCAGGAACTCAGGGCAAAATTGTCACACTTGATGAATATTGTTCTATTTTCACTGGCAAAAAGAATGCTAACGCTTCTGTTAATGGCGGTAAATACAAATTCTTTACTTGTGCACCTGAAGCTCTTCAAATTGATAGTTATATTTTTGATGGAAATGCAATCATCGTTTCAGGAAATGGAGCTTATACTGGTCGAACTCGTTTTTATAGCGGAAAGTTTGACCTTTACCAAAGGACTTATGCTTGTACGCTACTTGATAATGTGAATCCCGATTTCATATTTCCTCTTTATTGGTTCGTAAAATTAGAACTTAGTAAGAAAATTATGGGAGGGACCCGTGGCTCTGCAATTCCATACATCGTAATGAATGATTTGGCAAAATTTGAGTTCATTTACAATGAAGAAATGTTTGCTAATTATACGCCGTTATTCAAAAGTCTTACTGAAGCAATCCAAGCTAATGAATTTGAAAGCGAAAATCTTGCTCAAATTCGTGATTCATTGCTACCCAAGCTTATGTCCGGCGAATTGGATGTCTCCGACACCAAACTCTAAGCCGCTAAATTATTGTTTATAGTCATTAAGAAGGTATAATGTTAATTAATTTAGATATTTCATTAAGTAAAAGATTAAGAGAAAAAATAGTTTCGTCTGGAAATCATTCATATACTAAAAGAGGAAGATTTAAAATTCCAGGGAAAAATAAAAAAGTAGAGTCAGATGCATATAATTGTATTTGCACGATAATGGATAGAATAGATTCATTAGTTGAACATTGCAATTCTTTAAATGTCGATAACAAAAGTGTTGAGGGTGAATTTGCAGTGCTCGATGTGCTTAACTATGGACAAACTTTAATTGATTGCATTGATATGTTAGGAAAAATATATAGTGACTCATGGAACGAAAAGAATACAAATGAAATTTTTGCTCAACCAGGAGAAAACGGAAAAGGAAATGATGAAAAATATTTTAAATATTTGAGATCACTCTGTTCTGTGCATCCAGTAGAAACAACTGGTTATCCAATGTATCAGGGTAATGAACCAGAATGGTGCCCATATATAAGGAGTGGAAATGATTCTTTGTCTAGACTAAAATATGGGGATGACGCGGCAGATTTTTATGCTGTTGTGTATAGAAATGATCAGTGTACTTTTAAAGAAGTACCTATTTATATTGAACAAGTATTCAAATATATTCAAATGAGATATAAGAGCATAGAAATGATTATTCAATTAATAGATAAGTATGATCAAGAACGAATAGACGAATTAAAAGTGTTGCATATAAAAACACCGGAAGAATGTGATGATTACAAATGCTATTTAATGAATTTAGCTAATGAAAATAATGTTCGATATGGTAAGGCGAATGAGTATCATGTGAAAGAATGGGAAGCTATTATTGAGACACATTTTAATGATTCAAGTAAAGAATGCTGGTTAGTTCTTTATAAGAAAGAATTGTATGAACATGTTAAACGGGTACATAAACATTTACAAGCTATGGAATGTGATTCGGATGAATGGGACATGTATGCTTTTGGAAACACAATTTGGAATAAGGTTGATAATTATAGCTATGAAATAGGGAAAATATATAATTATTTATATCCTGAAGAATTAGAAACAGATCAGGTATGGGAGTTCTCGTTTATAGATAGAGAACCAGAAATCTGTGATGAAAAAGTGAAAGAAATATTTGAAATAGTTGACCAAATAAAAGATAAAAATTGTACGCATGATGAAATGATTATGTTTTATAGGGGGATTGAACAAAGATATAAACCAAATAATTCGGAGTGGAGCAGAATATATTTGAAAATTGTGGAGGATGTGTTTGATGGAGTATGGCATTTTGATTATTATTTAAATAATTGGCATGTTTGGCTTCAAATACAATTAGCGCAATGGAGTTTTCAGAGAGGTTCTAAATAAGCTATAAATGGGGGAGAAGAAATGTCAGCAATATTTACAGAAGATACATACGAACAAGCCATTATAGAGTTGTTTGAAAATATGGGATATGAACACCTCTATGCACCTGATCTGGAGCGAGACTATTCAAGTCCGCTGTTAGATTTTGCGCTGAGAGATTGTTTGGCGCGCATTAATCGAGGCTTGCCGTTGGAAGCAATTGAGGAAGCAATTGCAAAATTGCGAACATTTGATATGGGAAGTCTGTTGCAAAAAAATATGCTTTTCATGGATTATCTTCAAAATGGAATTACTGTTAAATTTTTTTTAAATGGAGAAGAACAGGCATCGATTGTTCGATTGATAGATTATGAGAACGTAAAAAATAATACATTTTATGTGGTAAATCAGTTTACGTTTTTGGAAAATGGAAATAATCGTCGACCGGATATTATACTTTTTATTAATGGGTTGCCACTTGTTTTAATGGAGTTGAAAAGTCCGGCAAAAGATGAAGTGGATGCTGAGAATGCATATAATCAGATTCGAAATTATATGCAGGATATTCCATCTATGTTTATTTATAATGCAATCTGTGTAATCAGTGATTTGTCTACCAATAAGGCTGGAACGATTACCTCTGGTCTGGATCGCTTTATGGAATGGAAAATGAAAGATGGAAATCATGAAGATACGGCGTATGCGCAATTCGATACCTTCTATGAAGGAATGTTTCAGAAAGAACGCTTGCTAGATATTTTGAAGAATTTTATTTTGTTTTCCGGTAGTGGCTCTGGACGTTTTAAAGTGTTGGCGGGATACCATCAGTATTTTGCTGTACGGAAAGCAATAGAGAAAGCAAAAGTAGCTACAAAAACGGATGGTAAGGGTGGCGTCTTTTGGCATACACAGGGATCTGGAAAATCACTATCTATGGTATTTTATGCACATTTGCTTCAGGAAGCATTGGACAGTCCGACAATTGTTGTTATGACGGATCGTATTGATTTAGACGACCAGTTATATATGCAGTTTTCACAGTGCGCGGATTTTTTGAGGCAGACACCGGTGCAGGCTGAGAGCAAAGAACATCTGAAGTCATTGTTGGATGGCAGAAGTGCGAATGGTATTATTTTTACAACAATGTTTAAGTTTGAACGTGGTGAAAAGCCACTGTCTGAACGTAGAAATATTGTGGTTATGGCAGATGAAGCACATCGTGGTCAATATGGATTTGATGAGAAAATTGTAATATCAGAGAATGAAGCTGGCGAAAAAGAAGCGCGGACAGTAGTTGGAAATGCCAGAGTAATTCATGATGCATTGCCTAATGCTACTTTTATCGGATTCACAGGGACACCAATTTCTTCCAAAGATAGGAATACCAGGGAAGTATTTGGTGATTATATTGATATCTATGATATGACGCAGGCGGTTGAAGATGGGGCAACACGACCGGTATATTATGAAAGTCGTGTGGTTCATTTAAAATTGGATCAAAATACATTGGCATTGATTGATTCCACATATGATGTGTTGGAACATCAGTCGGATTCTGCAACGATTGAAAAAAGTAAAAAAAAGCTTGGTCAGATGGAAAGCGTTCTCGGAGCAGATTCTACAATAGAATCTCTTTGCGGAGATATTGTGGTGCATTATGAAAAATATCGGGCAAATTTGTTGACAGGAAAGGCAATGATTGTTGCTTATTCCAGAACGATTGCAATGAAGATTTACCGGCAGATTTTGAAAATGCGTCCGACATGGAAAGAAAAGATAGGTGTGGTAATGACCGGTGGCAATAATGATCCGGAAGATTGGAAAGAAATTATAGGAACCAAAGCACATAAAGAAGAACTGGCGAGAAAGTTTAAGGACAATAATGATCCGATGAAAATTGCAATTGTGGTTGACATGTGGCTGACGGGATTCGATGTGCCGTCATTGGCTACAATGTACATTTATAAACCAATGCATGGATATAATCTAATGCAGGCCATTGCCAGAGTAAATCGTGTGTTTAAGGATAAAGAGGGCGGACTAATTGTTGATTATGTTGGAATAGCGTCAGCATTGAAAGCTGCAATGAAAGAATATACGAAACGGGATCAGTCAAAGTATGGCGATATGAATATTGCGAAGGTGGCTTATCCGAAATTTCAGGAAAAATTGCAAGTATGTAAAGATTTGCTTCATGGATTTGATTTTCATGGATTTTTTGGTGGCACACCACTGGTTATGGCAAAACTGATTACAGGAGGCGTCAATTTTGTCCTTGATGCAAGAGCACCGCACAGAAAGGAACTTTTTCTAAAAGAAGCTATGCTTTTGAAACAGGCAAATTCACTTTGTTCTAGTTTGACAACGGAACAGGAACGGCATGAAGCTGCATATATGGAAGCGGTTCGGTCTACTGTTGTGAAGATTACTTATAGTGGTTCTGGTGGCAAAAGTTTGTCATTGAAAGAAATTAATGCACAGATCAATGAATTGTTGAAATCAGCGGTTCAAAGTGAAGGTGTTATTAATTTATTTGATAGCAGCAAAACGGGTGAAAATTTCAGCCTATTTGATCCGGCAGTGTTGGATGAAATCAGCAGGATGAAAGAGAAAAATATTGCTGTGGAAATTTTGAAAAAATTAATGTCAGAACAGGTTTCTATGTATAAGCGAACGAACGTGGTTCAGTCACAGAAGTTTTCGGAAAAAATTACGCAATTAATGAATTCATACTATAATGGCTTGATCACAAATGAAGAAGTAATTAAGGAATTGCTTAAAACGGCAGAAGAAATCACAAATCTTTATAAAAATGGTCAGAAGTTAGGATTGACACAGGAAGAGTTAGCGTTTTACGATGCACTTACAAAACCGGAACACATCAAAGACTTTTACCAGAATGATCAGCTTATTGCGTTGACAAAGGAATTGACAGAAATGCTTCGTAAAAACCGGACAATTGACTGGCAGAAGAAGGAAACCGCACGAGCTACCATGCGTAAGATGGTAAAGCGTTTGTTAAAGAAGTATGATTATCCACCTGAAGATTACGATTTTGCAATCAGTACAGTGATTAGTCAATGTGAACTTTGGACGGATAATGCTGATAATCCGGTGACAGGCATTGGAGAGAAAGATAAAAAAATAATTTACAAATACCCGACAGAAGAGCATTTTGATATAGCTGCTGAGCCAAATCATTATATGAAAAATGAATGATATGTAATGGATGAAGCAATTTGACAAGCAATGCGACAAGGATGAACGAAAATGTTATTTTCTCCAAACATATTTACGCTTATTACAAACACATCTTTAACTGCGATTAGTGTTGTAATGTACATTATATTCATGATCGCCACCTAGAATATATTTGAAAGCTTGCCCCTTTGATGTGCATATTATAACACAAAAGAGAACTGATGTTCTATACCTTTTATGTATTTTCTTTCGGACGGTTCGGACGGAGCCTTTCGCATCCACTACTTTTTCATTTACCTGGTCGATATCGCAAAATCATATAGGCATAGCATTTCCAACGTGTTACAATAGATATAGATGCTTCAAAGAATTAAAAAAAGAAAAAATGTGTGGGGAAAATCATGCGAAAACAAATAATAACCGGATTGCTGGCTATGAGTGTTGCAGTTGCAACAATCGCCGGATGTGGGGCAAAAGAGCCGCTGCAGTCTGACAGTTCTGCTTTCTGCGAACAGGTCGGCAGCGTGGATGAACCGGATGCTTCCACTGATGTAGATACGAGCGAAGATACACCAGAGGCCGGAACAGATCCGTCCGGAGAGCAGGTAAGTGCTGGAGAGGACAATGCCTCTGAAACTGATATGGACGCAATAGGCCGGGAGCTCTTTAAGGAAGTGCTTAACCGGTATTGTGACTACACAACCAATGGTTGGGATGAAGATGGGGAAGAGAGCTATATGTTCTGGCACAACACCGATGAAGCAATGGGACTGGATGACGTGGGGTATTATTTCTGCGACCTGAATAATGACGGGACACCGGAGCTTATTATGGGTAGCGTAGAACCGATATATGCGGAATGGCCAGATATTGCTTATGATGTGTACGCGAGCGTTGATGGAGAAATTATCCATCTGGCGACCTCCTGGGAACGCAACCGATATTATCTCTGCCCGGATAACAGTCTGTTGTTGACTGGATCCGGTGGAGCGGGCATTACATCATGGAAGAAACTCATGTGGGATGGTGGGGATTCACTAAAAACAGTAAAAGAGTTGGTCTATGACTACGATGATTATCCGGATTCCCCATGGTTGTATGGAGAAAACGGTATAGAGTTAAGTGATATGCAACACCTGACAGAAGAAGAAGGAACGAAACTGCTGGATGAATGGGAAAATGATTATACCAGAATTCCGGTAACGCCGTTGCGGGAATATGCGGAAGCAAAATAGAGATACAAAAATACCCGGAGGTAATTACACTTCCGGGTATTTCTTTCATCCTTCGAGACTGTAATTAATTCTGTGTAAACTCTAAAAGAGCTATATACCCTCTTGGATTGATGTTAAAATAAATATCAATTCAGGAGGATTTTTTTATGGCACGAAGAAGAAAAATGGATCCAGAACGCAAAGCGTTCATCAACAGCTTGTTGGAACACTATCAACCAAAGGATGCTCAGGATATCCAGGACATGCTGAAAGACCTGTTAGGCGAAACGCTGCAAGGTATGTTAGAAGCTGAAATGGATGATCACCTTGGATATTCCAAGTATGACTACAAGAACAAAGAGACAGACGATAGCCGTAATGGTTATAGTCCTAAAACTGTCACCTCTTCAATGGGAACGATTGATCTGGATATCTTGCTGACATTGATCGGCAGGCAGAAGCAATGTTTTCTCGGCTGGTAAAATAGCTTTCCGAAAAAGAGGGCGTAATGGAAGCCCTCAAAGCGGAAAATCAAATGCTGTGGGTGCAGAGGATGAACAACATCCGCAGTGTTGCTATGGAAATCGTTTCGAGTGAGCTTATATACTGTTAATACTATGCAAGAAAAGTCGCTGTCAACAGACGGCGGCTTTTCCTTTTCGGGTAGTATTCAAGAAGTCATAAAGTTCTGTGAGTAATGGAAGAAGCCAGCGTTTGCGGAAAAGTCACAATTTACGGAGGTAAAGCTTCAAATACCACTTGCCTTTTTGTTCTTACTATGATATTATTAGTACACATACTAAAACACTTGAGGGGAGGTGATGTATTTGCGGAGAGATAGCAGTGAAACAAAGAGGAAAATACTGACCGTGTGCGTCCGTCTCTTTTTGGAGCAAGGGTATAAAAACACCTCTGTCAGTCAGATCGTGGACGAAGCGGGCGTAGCAAGGGGAAGCTATTTGAATCTGTTTCCGACCAAGGACAGAATTTTGCTGGAATTGACTGAAACGATGTTCGGCGGACAGTTCGGCGTGGCAAGAAGCATTGCAGACAGCAAGCTGCCGCCGATTTACGCCTATGCGGTGGAAACGGCGATCCAACTGACCCTGACCGAGCTGAACGAGAACCTGCGTGAAATCTACATTGAAGCCTATTCCCTGCCCGACACATCGGAATATATTTACCTGCATACCACGGCAGAGCTGAAGCAGATTTTTGGTGAAGATTTTCCCGATAATACCGAGAGCGACTTTTACGAGATGGAAATCGGCACGGCGGGACTGATGCGCAGCTATATGGCGAGAAAATGTGATATTCATTTTCCGTTGGAACGCAAGCTCAGCCGTTTCCTGACGGCGGCAATGCGGGTATATCGGGTGCCGGAGGCAGAGCAGGCAAAGGTGCTTGCCTTTATTCAATCACTGGATATCAAGGCAATCGCCACCAAGGTTATGTATAAGCTGTTTGCCATGCTGGAAATGAAATACGATTTTAAGCTGTCGAAGGACGGCGAAACGGAGGTAACAAGATGAAGAAACGATTATTCAGCATCCTGCTCGCTCTGTGCATGGTGCTCTGCCTTGTGCCGACCACGGCATTTGCTGAGAGCGAGACGGAAGAAACACCTGTATGCACCTGCGAAACGGCCTGCACGGCAGAAGCAATGAACGCAGAGTGCTCTGTCTGCGGCGCAGAGGGTGCTTTGGCAGAAAACTGCGGGAAATATGTCGCAGAAGAAAGCGGACAGACAGGTATGTCCAAGGACGCTCCGGCCATCACCGCAGCAGATGTGCAGGCGCTGATCGACGCGCTGCCGGAAGCGGAAACAATCAGCGAAGATAATGCGGCGGACGTAGAAGTGCAGTTAGAAGCCATTGACGAGGCGAAGGTACAGCTTTCTGATGAAGATTTCGCGGTACTCGATTTTACCCGCTATGATGCCGCAGTTGCCGCACTTATGGCACTAAGCGGCGAACCGGATACTGCCTTCGCGCCCCAGACTGCGAATGACCACACCCATTGCTACTGCGGCGGCAGCGTCACAGCGGGCGACCACACTAACCACTCCGATGTGACCTATCAGCCGTGGAACGGCACGAGCGGCATCTCCTACACCAACAATACCGCCTACGTCTACCTGACGGGGAACGTCACCCTCAGCGGCCATCTGACGGTGGATGGCAAAACACTATATCTGTGCCTGAACGGCAAGACTCTTGCCAGCAACGGCACAGCCAAGATTCAGGTCAAAAACGGCGGCCGGCTTGTCCTCTGTGACTGTCAGGGGGGCGGCACCTTTAAGGGCGCGACGCAGAGTGTCTGGGGCGGTGCCTGCATTTACCTTTATACCAGCACGCTGGATATGTTCGGCGGCAAGCTCACCGGCGGCAAAGTCACCGGCAAAGGCGGCGGCGGAGCCATCGCTCTGGATGACCAGCAGTGCATATTCAATATGTACGGTGGCGAAATCTCCGGCAACAACGGCAAGAACTACGGCGGTGCCATTTTCCGGAAATTCAATGCAGACATGCCGAACACCACCGGCGGCACTTTCAATATGTATGGCGGCACAATCAAGAATAACACTGCCAAGAACGGCGGCGCGTTCTTCTCCACCACCGGCGGGACCATCAATATGACCGGCGGCACCATCTCCGGCAATACAGCGACCATGAACAGCAACAATGCCGGCGGCGGCGCGATCTATATGCGCGGCAACGGGAAGATCAACATTTCCGGCAGCGCGCAGATCACCGGCAATTCCTCCAGTCTGGACGGCGGCGCCATTCTGATGGGCTGGGGCACCATCAACATTTCCGATAGCGCAAAGATCAATAACAATACCGCCAACCGCTGGGGCGGCGCCATCTGCCTGCGCCAAGATTCTAATCAGTCGACAACGCTCTACATGCGGGGCGGCGAGATCAGTGGCAACAGGGCCTCGAAGGAGGGCGGCGCGGTTCATGTGCTTGACAAGGACTGTCAGTTCTTCCTCTATGACGGCAAGATCACCGGAAACACCAGCGGCGACGGCGGCGCCATCTATCTGAATCAGGAGCCGTCATGGCTGATTATGCAAGGCGGCGAGATCTCCGGCAATACGGCCACCGGCAACGGCGGCGGCGTATATATTTACCGCACCGGCTCGGTCTGCCAACTCTATAGCGGTAAGATCGAGAATAACAAAGCCAGCGGCAATGGCGGCGGCATTTATATCAACCCCAGCAACAGCGGCCAGCTGAGGGTCGGAAACAAGCCTCTCGTGCAGAACAACACAGTTTCCGGCAAGGCCAACAATGTGTATCTGCCCTCCGGCAAGACGCTGACCATCGAGATCGGCATGTCCAAAGGTGCGTCCATCGGCGTCACCACCGCGAATATCAGATACCCCGTGGCATTTTCTAATAATTACAAAAAAGACTACGCGAATTACTTTTTCGCGGATGACACCAATGCCCACGTGGAGTATAAGGATGATCAGAAGCTGTACCTTGTTTCCGGCGCGGTTGCGCGGCCTCTTACGGTGACCTTTGACCCCAACGGCGGTACGCTGGACGAAGCGGACAAAACCAAGTCTTTGTCTACCGGTGAATGCTACGGTACACTTCCGGTTCCCAGCTATGCGGGATACGATTTCGCCGGCTGGTACACGGAACAGGACGGCGGCACCGAGATTAAAGAAGACACCACTGTGACAGTGTTCGGTACGCAGACCCTCTACGCCCACTGGACGCCGATCCATGTGCACGCCTACACACAGCAGGTTCAAAAGCCCGAAGCACTGAAAACTCCTGCGGACTGCACCAATAACGCGGTGTATTATCTATCTTGTGCGTGCGGTGAAGTAAGCACCAACGACGCTGATACGTTTACCGCAGCGAATACTGCGCTGAACCATGACTGGGGCGCTTGGACGCAGAACAGCGATGAAAAGACCCACACCCGAATCTGTAAGCGTGACACCAGCCATACGGAAACCGAGAATTGCCACGGCGGCACGGCAGACTGCACGCACAAGGCTGTATGTACGGTCTGCGGCGGCGAATACGGCGAGATGGCAGCACACAGCTTCACTGCCGAAAAAGCAGAGGCGAAGTATTTGAAGTCTGCTGCAACCTGTACCGAAAAGGCGGTCTACTACAAGTCCTGCGCAGCCTGCGGTCTGAGCTCCAAGGGCGCGGCGGATGAGGCGACCTTCTTCTCCGGCAATGTGCTGGGCCACGACTGGGGCGCTTGGACGCAGAACAGCGATAAAAAGACCCACACCCGAATCTGTAAGCGTGACACCAGCCATACGGAAACCGAGAATTGCCACGGCGGCACGGCGACCTGCACGCACAAGGCTGTCTGCACGGTCTGCGGCGGCGAATACGGCGAGATGGCAGCGCACAGCTTCACTGCCGAAAAAGCAGAGGCGCAGTAT